>Ga0207731_100026_pt1 | contig 181880 bp, 150 predicted proteins | sample CeladaPassaB1F03_FD_187480 | JGI IMG/M metagenome (GOLD analysis project Ga0207731, IMG submission 187480) | Cellulose-adapted microbial communities from the Joint BioEnergy Institute, USA - Passage B1F03 (SPAdes) (version 2) | ecosystem: Engineered > Bioreactor > Continuous culture >... | reverse complement strand
TCATCAATATTCGCGGGAACAGCTATCGCCTCAAAGACAAAATCAAAACCGGAATCTATTCGACGCCAGGTGCACAGGTGGGTCAATTTTATTCCGGCTCTGGTGGGTCAAATGAATTCCGGCGTTGACAAATGCCTTATCCTGCGACTTAGTAAGCTTTGCATCTGAAACTGCTAAATGAAGGTATCGAACCGTATTTGTTTGCTACCTCCCCAAGTAAATAGGTGGCTCCAATATTTCTTGCAAGAAATGCCGCATTTCCCCAAGATGAGTCCTTAACTTTGAGCACTTCATCCAGAGAATACAAGTCGAACTTCTTGCCCCATCTGATTGTCAATGGCTTGAACAAGCAGCATCAAAAACGGACTCCGCCATTCACGGAGTCCTCTCCTCTGTCTACTTGACAGGAACAGTTCATTTGTGAACAGTCTGCCGGGCTGTCCCGCGACGGACAGCCCGGCAGAACCTATAGGTTGGGAAGTTCGATCCGCGGCTTGGGCAGCAGCTCATCGGTGAGCCCGGTCGTCAGCCGGTTCCCTGACCTCCAGCATTCGGAGCAGCATGACGATCGCTTCCGCCCGGGTGGCCGTGTCGTTCGGGACAAATGCGTTGTTGCCCCGGCCGCCCGCAATGCCCAGGTCCCGAAGCGCCTTCACGGCGCCCCTGGCCCACCTCGGAATCGCCGCATCGTCGGCAAAGCCGGTGGACGCATCCTCCGCGATCGGCAGCTTCAGCGCATTGGCGATCATCACGGCCATCTCCGCGCGGGTGATCGGCTCATCCGGCCGGAAGCTGCCATCCTCGTATCCCCGCACAATGCCCGCCTCCACGGCAAGGCCGATCGCCTCCGCCGCCCAGGAACCAATTTGATCCCGATCCGTGAAGGTCAGCGGCGCGCCCGTTCCCTCAAGCCGCAATGCCCGCACCAGCATCACCGTAAATTCGGCGCGGGTAATCGGATGATCGGGCCGGAACGTCCCGTCCGGATAACCGGTAATTATGCCTTTCGCAACAGCCTGACGGACCGCTTCTTCCGCCCAGTGCCCGGCCATGTCCAGGAATTCGGGAGCCGGAGCCTCGGGCTCGGATTCCACCGCAAATACCGCAAACGTCCCAAACGTGTCTACCGTCACGGTGTGTTTTTCAATAGGAAAATGAGAGGAAACAAACGAGAAACCGCCTCTCCTGTCAGAACAGCGGGAGGATGGCGGTCTTCGCATCAGGCGGTTTTACTTCTTTACTTCTTGTCCTTCCCTTTCCATCGCCTGCGAGCGGTCCCGCGTCTTTGGCAAATCTACGCCAGGGTCACCGTCAACGTCCAGCGCGCCGAACGGTTCATCCAGCAGCAAAACGGCGGTCAGTTTCACCACGTCGATATGCTTCAGGGAATATCGCATCGTTTTGAAACGGCCCCTCGACGGGAACCCCTTCCAGCAAAATGCTCCCGGCGTCAAGGCGTTTTGGTCCGGCCGGTGCCTGTGGGGCGTGGCAAGCGTGAAAACAGATCAAAAAGCGGCAGCCTCAATCCGTCTCCTTGAGCTGCCGCTTCAGGTATTTTTCCAGCACTTCCGTAATGGCGAAGGCCGTATGGGCGATGTCGTAATTTTCGAATTGGTGTTCGCACTGCTTCATGTACCGCATGGCTTCGTCGTAGTGCGCCATGTGGCGGGCGATGATGTCTTCGGGAAGTCCCATGGCGCGCTGGCGCTCTTCCACCGTCTGGCGGTCGGTGTAGACGAACAGCCGGACGACATGGTCGCCGTAAAGCCTTTTCAGAATTTCGGCGCCCTCGGTGTTCATAATAACGTAAATGCAGCCGCTCGTTTTGAACATTTCTTCCACGTCTTTGTGCTTGATCCCGTACAGGTTGCCGTCCAGGCGGATGCTTTCCAGGAACTCGCCGCGCTCCTCCGCTTTGAGGAACTCCTCGTGGGAGATGAAATGGTAATCCTGGCCGTCGCGCTCGCCGGGACGGGGCTTGCGGGTGCTGTACGATATGACCTTTTTCATGCCGAAGGTGCTGCCGACCATGTCGGCCATCGTCTTTCGGCCCGAGCCGTCCGGTCCCGTGAACACGAAGATCCATTCCCTGTCTTTCAGCTCATACATCGCCTTCCCCTCCTTGTCCCGAAATTTTTGCCCGATCCTGCCTTATTTTCAGTATATACCATGTCAATGACGGCAAACAAACGAAATTTCGGTGTCGTGCGCCGTCACATGCCGTGCTTGGCGATCAGGCTGTTCAACTCCTTGAGGAACATGTTGATGTCCCGGAACTGGCGGTACACCGAGGCGAAACGGACGTAGGCCACCTCGTCCACCTTGTAAAGCTGCTCCATCACCAGTTCGCCGATGACACGGCTTTCCACCTCGGATTGGGCGGTTTTTCGCAGTTCGGCTTCCACTTCGGACACGATGTTTTCCAGCTGGTCCATGGATACCGGACGCTTTTCGCAGGCGCGCATGAGGCCGCGCAGGATCTTGTCCCGACTGAATTCTTCCCGGCTGCCGTCCTTCTTGATGACCATGAGCGGCCGCTCTTCCACCATTTCGAAGGTGGTGAAACGCCTCAGGCACTTCTCGCATTCCCTGCGGCGCCGGATGGACCGGTTCCCGTGGGCGGGCCGGGAATCCAGCACCTTTGTCCCGTCAAAACCGCAATAGGGGCATTTCATAAAACCGATCCCATTCCTTCCCTCACATGATCGCCTCGAAGCCGCGCATAATACGACTAACAACCGCAAGGAGGTGAACCGCGATGGCAGGATCCCGCAGCAACACGCTGGTGGTTCCTCAAGCCGCGAGCGCCCTGGACCAGCTGAAGTATGAGGTGGCGCAAGAACTGGGGATTCAGTTCTCCCAGGACGGTTACCACGGCAACATGGCGACCCGGGACACCGGGGCCATTGGCGGCAACATGGTGCGCCGCATGATTCAAATCGCCGAACAGCAACTGGCCGGCAGAGTCCGATAACCCGCGTCTAATTGTTCATTCCGCTTATACAGGAAGCCTTGGGGCCATGCAGCGCTTCAAGGCTTCTTCCGCTTGGCCGGCTTGTCCAGGCTCTCAAGGAACCGCTCCACCTGGCGAGCGGTTTCCTCCGGCGATCCGCTGTTGTCGATGACGTAATCCGCCCGGCTTTTTTTCTCCTCAATGTCCATCTGCGCCGCAAGACGCTTTTCGGCTTCTTCCTCCGTGAGCCCGTCTCGCCGCATAAGCCGCCGCATCTGGATCTCGCGGGGAACGTACACGAGCAGGACGTATTCGTACTGACGCTCCAGCCCCGCTTCGAAGAGCAGCGGGATGTCCGCCACGATGAGCCGGTCAGGATCTTCGGCCCGCAGGGCTTCAATCATTTTCCGCATCCGCTCGCGGATGGCCGGATGGGTGACGGCTTCCAGCTCCTTGCGGCGGGCCGGATCGGCAAAGACGATTTGGCCCAGCTTCTTGCGGTTCAGCGTTCCGTCTTCATTCAGGATTCCGGGGCCGAACCGATTTACAATTTCCTGCAAAGCGGGCTGGCCGGGCTCCACGACTTCCCGGGCCACCCGGTCCGCGTCCACAATGGCCGCGCCGCGTTCCCTGAGCATCCCCGCGACGGTGCTTTTGCCCGTGGCGATGCCGCCGGTCAGGCCGATGATCATGGCAGCCTCCTTCGAAATCGGGTTGGCGGCGTGCGCCGCGATGATGATTTATTCAAAAAAGTAAAGCAAACCCGGGTGAAAGTCAAAAAAGCCGCATAATGCCCAGGATCATCAGAATGAGGCCGGGCAGGACGGACATCGCTTTGGCCGCCGGCAGCCGGCCGTCCGCCCTGTCGCCGGCGCGGAGGCCGAGAATGAGACATGCGACGCCGGCGGTACCCACGACCAGGGGGGTAATTCCCGCGGGCAAACCGATCAGCGCCGCGCCGATGCCGGCACCAAAGGCGTCAAGTGACAGCGCCGTCCCCAGCCAAACCGCTTCGCCCGGGGAAATGACGCCGGAACGGTCGGTGTCGGCGGCGGACGGACTGCGCATAATATGCACAATAAGGCCCAGCGGCCGGATTTCCAGGCGAAGCAGCCGGACGCGCGCGAGATTGTCCACGAAGCCGGCGTCTCCGGCCTCGCCGGATGTTCCGTCCGCCGTTTCAACGGAGCGCTGCTCGTCCCGGCCGCCGCGAAGGCACTGATGCAGGGCCCAGCAGCCGATGCCGATCAGAATGACGGCTCCCGCCGCGGAAGCCGCCCGCGGAACCAGGTAACCTCCCAGAATCCTCCCCGCGGACATCCCCAACGCCACCGCCAACGCGGAACAGCCGGCGATGATCAGAACGGACGAAGCCGGAATGCGGATGCGGCGAAGCCCGTAGGCGACGCCGGCTCCGAATCCGTCCAGACTGACGGAAAGGGCAAGCAACGCCAGCGACAGAACCTGTTCCGACATGAAGTCGCCCCCCTGCCGGATGATGGATCGGCGCTTTGGCCGCGCCGACAACTTCATCCTATGCGGGGGAAATTTTTTTGCCCATCAGACTTCCGCTTCCGACCCGAGGATGCGCCGCTTCACCGCGTGCACGCGGTCCTTGCGCTTGTGCGCCGGAACGGCCGCGCCGCGCGGCGGTTTCTGGCAGGCGGGGCACAGATGGGTGCCCCTGCCGCCGACCGTGATTTTGACGATGGCCGCGCCGCATTGCGGACACGGCTGTCCCGTCCGGCCGTATGCCCTGAGCCGGTGCTGGAACATGCCCATTTCGCCCTGTCCGTTCACGTAGGACCGGACGGAGGAACCGCCCGCCTCCACGGCGGCCCGGAGCGTCTCGACAATGGCCCGGTGCAACCGCTTAAGCTCACGGGGCTTCAGGCTCTTCGCGGAGCGTTCGGGATGGATGCCCGCCAGATGCAACGCTTCATCGGCATAAATGTTGCCCAGCCCCGCGACGATTTCCTGGTCGAGCAGGAGCGGCTTGATCTTGCCGGTGCGTCCCGCCAGGGCTGCGCGGAACGCCTGCGGGGTGAATTCTTCGGACAAAGGCTCAAGTCCCAGTTTGTTCAGCGGTTCGCTCCGCCATTCCTCGCCCGGCGCAAACAGATGCATCGTGCCGAACTGCCGCACGTCGCGGTAACGCAGTTCCGTGCCGTCGGTAAAATGAAAAACCACATGGGTGTGCTTGTCTTCCGCTTCTCCGGCGCGGTACAGCCCGTAACGCCCTTCCATCCGCAGGTGGGACACGAGGACGAGATCGTTGAGAAGGAGCCGCAAAAACTTGCCGCGCCGCTCCGCGCCCCGAAAGGTGCGCCCGGCGAGGGCCGCCGCGAACGCTTCCGGATCGGCGGGTTTTCGGATCAGCCGCGGCAGCCGTACGGTCACCCGCGCGATGGTTTTGCCCGGGAGAAGTTCCGCGAGGGTGCGCCGGACCGTTTCCACTTCCGGCAATTCCGGCATGGTTTTTAACCTCCCGTTCGTTGGCGCGTTTGCTTCGATCGGTCTTTTCCCCTACTTTGCTTCATACCAGTTGCGTCCCATGCTGACGTCCACCTTGAGCGGCACGTCCAGCGGCAAAGCGGTTTCCATGATCTCCGGAACCAGCCGGCGCATCGTCTCCACTTCTTCTTCCGGCACCTCAAACACCAGCTCGTCGTGCACCTGCAGCAGCATCCGGCTGCGCAGGCCTTCGCGGCGGAGGGCTTCGTCCATGCGCACCATGGCCAGCTTGATGATGTCCGCGGCGGTGCCCTGGATTGGCGTGTTCATCGCGGTGCGCTCGGCGAACGAGCGCAGGTTGTAATTGGACGACCGGATATCCGGCAGATACCGCCGGCGTTCCAGCAGCGTCGTCACGTAGCCGTCGCGCCGCGCCTGTTCCACGATGGCGTCCATGTACCGGCGCACGTCCGAGAACACGCTGAAATAGCGCTCGATGAAGTCCGCCGCCTCCTTGCGCGGGATGTTCAGGTTTTGCGCAAGGCCGTAGTCGCTGATGCCATAGATGATGCCGAAATTGACCGCCTTGGCCTGACGGCGCATGTTCGCGTCCACCTGGTCGGCGCTGACGCCGAACACATCCATCGCCGTTTTCGTGTGGATGTCCAGATCGTTGCGGAACGCTTCCTTGAGCCGCTCGTCGCCGGAGATATGGGCCAGCACCCTAAGCTCGATTTGCGAATAGTCGGCGGACATCATGTACCAGCCCGGTTCGGAAGGCACGAAGGCTTTGCGGATTTGCCGTCCTTCCTCGAGCCGGATCGGGATGTTTTGCAGGTTCGGGTACTGGCTGCTCAGACGCCCCGTCGCCGCCACCGTCTGGCGGAAAAAGGTATGCACCTTGCCCGTGTCGGGGCGGATTTCCTTGAGCAGGCCCTCGATGTAAGTGGACTGGAGCTTGGTCAGCTGGCGGTAGTGCAGGATCAGCCGGACGATCTCGTGGTACGGCTCCAGCTTCTCCAGCACGTCGGCGTCCGTGGAATAGCCGGTCTTCGTCTTTTTGATGACGGGAAGCCCGAGCTTGTCAAACAACACTTCTCCCAGCTGCTTCGGCGATCCGATGTTGAATTCGTATCCCGCCAGCCGGTAGATCGCCGCCATCGTGTCCTCGATGCCGCGCTGAAATTCGCGGCCCAGCTGCTCCAGGGCTTCGGCGTCGACCTTGACGCCCTGCTTCTCCATGCCCGCCAGGATGACCGACAGCGGCTGCTCCAGCTCGTAATAGAGGCGGTGCATGTTCGCTTCTTCCAGCTTCCGCTTGAGAATCGGCGTAAGGCGCCTTACGGCGTCCGTCTTGGCGGCCAGGTGGCCGGCCAGCGTTTCTTCCGGCGGCACATGGAATTTGGCGCCCTTGCCGTACACCGCCTCATCCTCGGGAATTCCCGGCTGGCCATGGCGCTGCAAGAGGCCCGCCAGCGTCGGATCGGCCTCCGAGGCGTCCAGGAGGTAGGCCGCCAGCTGCACGTCAAAGGCGTGACCCGACAGCCCTGCGCCGGAACGGGTCAGCACAAGATCGGCGCGGTGAAGATCAAAGCCGATCTTCGGCACGGCGGGATCGGCCAGCCATTTTCTGAGCCCGTCCGCTTCCGGGGCCTGGAGCCGTTCATACGGGATGAAAAAGCATTTTTTCCCCGCGGCGACGGCTATGCCCATCCCTTCCGCCTGGTGCGGGTTGTCGCCGTGGGATTCCACGATCAGCGCCTCGGCGTGCGCAAGGGCGGCCTCCAGCTCCTTCCATTGCGCCGCGTCGCGCACCGTCACGATCTCGTCGAAAGCTTTCGCCGCCTGTTGCGCCTGCGCGGGGACGCCCGTACCGGCAGCCCCGTCGGGCAGGAGCCGTTCCATCAGCGACTTAAATCCCAGCTTGCGCAGCACGGGAGCCACCGCTTCCGCCGCGTATCCGTTCCAGCGAAGGTCGTCCCACGCATGTTCCAGAGGCACCTCGCGGAAAATCGTCGCCAGCTGCTTGCTGAGCAAGGCTTTTTCCCGGTTGGCTTCAATGTTTTCTTTCAGCTTGCCCTTGAGCTCCGCGGTGCGCGCCAGGAGGTTCTCCACCGTGCCGTATTCCATAAGAAGCTTCAGCGCCGTCTTCTCGCCGACGCCGGGCACGCCGGGGATGTTGTCGCTCGCGTCCCCCATAAGCCCTTTGAGGTCGATGATCTGCGACGGCGTCAGGCCGTACCGTTCCATTACCGCTTCGGGCGTGAACCGTTCCGTCTCGCTGACCCCTTTGCGGGTGAGCAGCACCGTCACCCGGTCCGAAGCCAACTGCAAGAGGTCCTTGTCGCCGGACACCACCACGGCGTCCTTGCCTTCCGCCTCGGCCAGTCTCGACACGGTGCCGATAATGTCGTCCGCCTCGTAGCCCGCCAGTTCGAACTGCGCGATGCCGAGGGCCTGAAGAAGCTCCTTCAGCAGCGGAAACTGCTCCGACAGCTCCGCCGGCGTCTTCTCGCGCCCGCCCTTGTAGTCGGCGTAGGATTCATGCCGGAACGTGTCCTTGCCCGCGTCGAAGGCGACCAGGATGTGCGTCGGCTTTTCCTCTTCCAGCACGCGAAGCAGCATCGTCATGAACCCGTACACCGCGTTGGTGTGCTGTCCCGCGCTGTTGGTCAGCGGCGGCATGGCGTAGAACGCCCGGTTGACGACGCTGTTGCCGTCGATGAGCATGATTTTTTCCCGGCTTGCGCTTTCGCTCAAAACCCCGAACCCCCCTGCGGTCCTTGCATGTTTCCATCATACCACAAAAGCGGACCGGCCCGCGGGGCAATTCGGACAAATGCGGAAAACCGGAATCAAAAAAGCAAGACGCTCACGAAGGCAAGACGCAGACGGCCGGACGCCGGCAAAGCATGCCCACGCGCGCCAGGGCTGAACCGGGCGACTGAATCGTGCGGAAGCGGCAGGGTTATGGGTTGAGCTCGGAACGGATGCCCGCCACGAGGTATACGACGCTTTCCCCGATATTGGTGGCATGATCGGCGATCCGCTCGATGTAGCGGCCCACAAAGGCGAGCAGCATCGCCTGGCCCGTCAGCCCGGGATCGGCGGCAGCCAGCGTGAACAGTTCCCGCAAAATTTGCGAATAAAGCGCGTCGACCCGGTCGTCGTCCCGGGCCATCTTGTGGGCCAGATCCACGTTTTCCTCCGCATACGCCCGGATCGATTCACGGATCATCGTCCGGACGATGCGGGCCATCTCCGGCAAATCTGCCAACGGCTTTATTAACGTCTGCCCCTGCAGCCGCAGTACGGTCCTGGCGATGTCCACGGACAGATCTCCCATCCGCTCCAGATCGGCCGCCATCCGAAAGGCGGCGAGGATTCGGCGCAAATCCTTGGCTACCGGCTGTTGGGTCGCGATGATCCGGACGCCGGTGTCCGCGATTTGTTCCTCCATCCGGTTCAGTTCGGGGTCCGCTTCAATAATGCGCCGCGCGGTGCCCGCGTCCAATGTTTCCAGCGCCTCCATGGCACCGCCCAGCGCGTTTTCCACGTGCTCGGCCATCGCCACAAGCAGCCCGGTGAGCCGTTCAAGGCCTTCGTCCAGCTCCCTGCGTCTGACCATTTCCCCCATCCTTTCCGGCGCCGGCCTTTCCGTCAGCCGAAACGCCCGCTGATATAATCTTCCGTGCGCGGATCCCGGGGATTGGAAAACAGCCGCGTCGTCTCCGCGCATTCGATGAGTTCCCCGTTCAGAAAAAACGCCGTCCGTTCCGACACCCGCGCCGCCTGGTGCATGTTGTGCATCACCATCACGATGGTGTACCGGTTTTTCAGCTCCCGGACCAATTCCTCGATTTTCAGGGTAGAGATCGGGTCCAGCGCGGACGTCGCTTCGTCCATGAGCAGGATCTCCGGCTCCACCGCCAGCGCCCGGGCGATGCACAACCGCTGTTGCTGGCCGCCGGACAGGCACAGGGCCGAACGCTTCAGGTGATCCTTCACCTCATCCCACAACGCCGCCGCCCGCAGGCTCCGCTCGACGATCTCGTCCAGCCTTCGGCGGTCCCGTACACCGTGCAGCCGCGGGCCATAGGCGACGTTGTCGTAGATTGACTTGGGGAACGGGTTGGGCTGTTGGAACACCATGCCCACCCGCTTGCGCAGCGTTTCCACGTCGACCTCGCGGGAATGGATGTCGCGTCCGGCGATCCGCACCGTTCCCTCGACGCGGATGCCCGGAATCAGGTCGTTCATCCGGTTGAGGGCGCGCAGCAGCGTCGATTTCCCGCAGCCCGAGGGACCGATGAACGCCGTCACCGCCTTTTCCGGAATGTCCAGGGTGATGCCCCGGAGCGCGTGAATCTCCCCGTAAAACACGTGCAGATCGCGGATCTCGATGACCGCGGTTGTGGTGTTGTTGGCGTTCTTGTGTGCCATGCCTGTTCTCCTTTCAAATCCGCCCGCGGAATTTGTTTCGAAGCGCCACGGCCGCGAAATTCATGAGCAAAAGCAGGATCAGAAGAAGCATGATGCCCGCCGCGGCGAGCTCGTGAAACTCCGGCTGGGCCCGGGAGATCCAGTTGTAGATCTGGATCGGCATCACTGTGAACGGATCCGTCAGCTTCCCGGGCAGGAACGTCACGTAGGTCAGCGCCCCGATCATGATCAGCGGCGCGGTCTCCCCGACGGCACGGGACATGGCCAGGATGACGCCGGTAAGAATCCCGGGAAAAGCCGAAGGCAGCACCGCCCGAGACACCGTCTGCCACTTGGTGGCTCCCAGCGCGTAGGAAGCGTCCCGCCTGGAACGGGGCACGGCGCGGATCGCTTCCTGCGCCGCCACAATGATGACCGGCAGCACCAGCAGCGTCATCGTCAGCGCGCCGGCGATCAGGCTGCGGCCAAGGGCAAACCACCGCACAAACACCGCCAGTCCGAGGATGCCGTAGACGATGGAAGGCACGCCCGCCAGGGTGCGGATGTTAAGCTGGACGAGACGCGACAGGCGGCCGCGGCCCGCGTATTCTTCCAGGTAAACGGCGGCTCCCACGCCGAGAATGAAGGCCAGAGGCGCCACCAGCAGCATCATGTACACCGTGCCGACCACGGCGGACCGCATGCCCGCCTGGGACGCCCGGCGCGACGGATGGTTCGTGACCAGCTCCGGTGTGAACCGGGCCCAACCGTCCATGACGATGTCGACGATGAGCGCCGCCAGCACCAGCACGCCGGCCATGGTGGAAGCCAGAAACACGAGATGCAGCGCCCAGTCGATCCGCCTTCGCCGCAACACCCGCCGGTGCTCGCCGTCCCGGAGCGTCTCCGGCACGCCGCCGGCGCCGGCGAGACCGGAGCTTTTTCCGTACACCGCCGGCGACTCCGAAAGCCTTTGCTCCATGTCAATACTCCTCCCGGAACCGTTTCGCCAGATATTGCGCCAAAATGTTCATGAGGAAGGTGATGGCGAACAGCGCCGTTCCCACCGCGAAAATGGAGCCGTATTCGACGGACCCGTGCGGCGTGTCCCCCAGGCTGACCTGCACGATGTAGGCGGTCATCGTCTGGACGCTTTCCAGGGGATTGGCCGTCAGCTTCGGCGTGGCTCCGGCGGCGATGGTCACGATCATCGTCTCGCCGATGGCCCGGGAAAAGGCGAGCACAAATGAAGCGACGATGCCGGAAAGCGCGGCGGGCACGACCACCTTCAGCGCCGCCTCGAACCGCGTCGCACCAAGGGCATAGGCACCGTCGCGCAAAGAACTCGGCACCGCCGCCATGGCGTCCTCGCTCAGCGAACAGACCATGGGAAGGATCATGATGCCGACCACGATGCCCGCGCTGAGCGCGTTGAAGATGCCCGTTTCGGGAAAAACGGCGCGGATGATGGGTGTCACGAAGGTCAGGGCAAAATACCCGTACACGATGGTGGGAACGCCGGACAGCACCTCCAGCAACGGCTTCAGCACGGCACGCAGGCGGCGCGGCGCGTATTCGCTGAGGTAAATGGCCGCTCCCAGCCCGAGCGGGATGGCCACCAGACAGGCGATCACCGTAATGAGCAGGGTGCCGCACAGCAGCGGCCAGATGCCGAAGCTGCGAGGCTCAAACAGGGGGGCCCACCGGGTGGACGCGAAAAACTCGCCGAGCGGCACCATCCGGAAAAAATTCGCTGTTTCCGTGACGAGAATGAGCACGATCCCCAGCGTCGTCAAAACGGAAACGCCCGCGCAGGCCGAAAGGATCGCGGGAACGATCCTTTCGGCCCGGCGGCGACGTTCATTGCGGAAATCGATCGATGGCAAAGGTCGACGCTCCTTCCCGGCATTTCGGTTGTTCTTGCTCTGTGTCCGCAAAGGCGGACGCCCCGGCGACGGCCGGCCGTCCGGCCGTTCCCCGCGCCGGGGTTGCTTTGTGCAGCGGCGGCTTGCTTGCGGGTCACAGCTTGCCTTGTTCCGCGGCGTATTCTTCATCCGGCAGCGGAATGTACCCGACTTCCGCGGCCAGCTCCTTGACGTTGTCCATATAGAACCGCACGAAATCCTTCACTTCCGGCCGTTCGTAGGCGGCCTTGCTCACGTAGATGAACACCGGCCGGGACAGGGGAGAATACTGACCGTTCTTGATCGTGTCGAAGGACGGGGCGACCGGACCCGCGCCGGCGTCGATGGGCACCACCTTCAGCCGATCCTTGTTTTCCTCGTAGTACGCGTATCCGAAAAATCCGATCGCATTTCTGTCGCCCGCGACGCCCGTCACCAGCGTGTTGTCGTCCTCGCTGAACGTGGCGTCCTGGCGCACGCCTTTTTTCCCGAGGATTTCTTCGTTGAAGTAATCGAACGTGCCGGAATCCGCCCCCGGCGAATATACTTTGATCGGTTCGGCGGGGAACGAGCCGCGCACTTCGTTCCAGGTCTTCGCCGGGTTTTCCGCGTTGAAGATGCGGGCCAGTTCTTCCACCGTAAGATGGTCAACGAAATCGTTGTCCCGGTTCACCACCACCGACAACCCGTCAAAGGCGATTTTCAGGTCGAAAAATTCGATCCCTTTCTCCTGGCAGGCGGCTTTTTCTTCGTCCTTGATGGGGCGGGACGCGTTGGAAATGTCCGTCTCGCCGTTGCAGAACCGTTTGAACCCGCCGCCGGTGCCGGAGACGCCGACGGTCACCCTGACCCCGGGCTGCTCCTTGCCGTACTCTTCCGCCACCGCCTCCGTGATCGGATAGACGGTGGAAGAGCCGTCGATCTCGATGTTGCCGGACAGTGCGGACGAGCTTGCCGGCGGCATGGAAGCCGATGCGGTCCCTCCGTCTGACGGCGACGGGCTTGCAGGCGCAGCGCCGCCTCCTCCGCCGTTTCCGCCGCCCGTACCGCAAGCCGCCGCCAACGCAAGCAGCACCGCGGCAAGCGCCGCCAATCCGCCGCGTCCAAACCGCGCAATCCGTTTCTCCACTCCGAGACCCTCCCAATTTTTCATAGTCTTGCGGTTTGATCGTAGCAGCGCTGTGTTAAGCAGCATCGCATGTTTTGTAAAATGGAAGTAAAATTTCACCCATCCGCCGCGAAGAGTTACGAGATCGGGCCGGATTGAAAAAGGCGGGTTGTCCCTGGGGGACAACCCGCTCTGTATCAGCCTGAAATGTTTTCAGGAAGCCCACTCACAGCTCGTCGACGCGCACCCAGGCGCCGCGTTCGATGGACAGATCGACCGCTTCCAGCACCTGCTGGCATTTGACACCGTCGTAGAACGTCGGCGCGAAGGGCGCGTCCTTCGCAATATGCTGCGCAAACTCGTACACGATGTGGACGAAACCGTGCTCATACCCGATGATATGGCCCGTCGGCCACCAATTGCCCGCGTATTTGTGCACGGGTTCCGTGGCCAGGATGCGGCGGAATCCGGCCAGTTCGGGCTCGTCGTCGCGAAAGTACACCTCCAGCTCGTTGAGCCGCTCCAAATCCCAGCGGATGGAACCCCGGCTGCCGTGAATCTCGAAGGTGTTGGCGTTTTTGCGGCCGGTGGCGAAGCGGGTGGCGATGAACACGCCCATCGCGCCGTTCTTGAAGTCGGCGAGAAACCCCGTCGCGTCGTCCACCGTCACCTCGCCTTTCTCCGTCGCCGAAGCGCGGCCGGCCAGCCCTTCGCTTTGCTCAAGCAACGGCCGCTCCTTGACAAATGTGCGGTTGTGACCGACGACGCGGTCGAACTCGCCGATCAGGAAACGGGCGAGATCGATGCAATGGGCGTTGATGTCTCCGTGCGCGCCTGAACCGGCGATTTCCTTGCGCAGCCGCCACGCCAGCGGCGCGCCAGGGTCAACCAGCCAGTCCTGCAAGTACGTCGCCCGATAGTGGTGGATCTCCCCGATCTTGCCTTCGTCAATGATTTTCTTGGCCAGCTGCACGGCGGGCAAAAACCGGTAATTGAAACACACCGCGTGCTTCACGCCGGCTTTCTCCGCCGCTTCCAGCATTTCGCGGGCGTCCGCGAGGTTGAGGGCCAGCGGTTTTTCGCAAAACACGTGCTTGCCGTTGGCGATCGCGGCCAGCGCGATGTCCTTGTGCGCGTCGCTCGGCGCATTGATGTCCACCATATCGATGTCGTCGCGGGCCACGAGGCGCCGCCAGTCGGTTTCCCAGCTCTCCCAGCCGAACCGGTCGGCGGCCTCCCGCACGCCCCGCTCGTCGCGCCCGCAGATCGCCTTCATGACGTAGTCGGCGTCCATGTCGAAAAACATGCCGACGTCTTTGTAGGCATGGCTGTGCGCCTTGCCCATGAATTTGTAGCCCACCATGCCGACCCGGATCTTTTTCCGATCGCTCACGCCCACCACATCTCACCCGCCTTTTCGCGCAAAATAAGGTTGTTCAGGAACTCCACCGCTTTGCGGAAGCCTTCGTTCACGGACATCAGGCTGTCCTCGTGCTCGATGCTGATCGTGCCGTCATAACCGACCATGCGCAGCGTGCTGACGAAGTCCTTCCAGAACTCTTCGTCGTGTCCGTAGCCGACGGTGCGGAAAATCCAGGAGCGGTTCAGTTCGTCGCTGTAATGTTTCGCGTCCAGCACGCCGTTCAGCGCGACATTGCGCCGGTCCAGCTTCGTGTCCTTCGCGTGCACGTGGAAAACGGCCGGGCCGAGCGCCTTGATGCACTCGATCGGATCCATGCCCTGCCAGAACAGGTGCGACGGGTCGAAATTGACGCCGATGTTGTCGCCCGCTTCCTGGCGCAGGCGCAAGGCCGTTTCCGTGTTGTACACGAGAAAGCCCGGATGCGACTCGATGGCCACCTTCACCCCGTGTTCGCGGCAGAACGCGGATTGCTCCTTCCAGTACGGAATGGCCACCTCGTTCCATTGCCAATCCAGCACTTCCAGGTAATCGGGCGGCCATGCGCACGTCACCCAGGACGGATAGCGGGAATTCGGCGATTCGCCCGGGCAGCCGGAGAAGGTGATCACCGTGTCGACGCCCATCTTTTGCGCCAGCTTCACGGTGGCCACAAAGTCCTCATGGAAGCTTGCCGCCGTAGCCTTGTCCGGATGCAGGGGATTGCCGTGGCAGCTGAGCGCGCTGATCGTCAGTCCGCGGGACTCCACGGCGCTGCGGATGCGCGCGATGGCGGCGTCATCGTCCGCGATTTCCCGGGCATTCACGTGACGTGTGCCGGGATAGCCGCCCGTTCCGATTTCCACCGCCTGCACGCCCGCCGATTTGACAAAGTCCAGCGCTTCTTCCAAAGACCGCTCGCCGAACAGCACCAGAAAGATTCCCAGCTTCAAGTCTTTCACCCTTTCCGCGAGATATGTAAGTGTTTTCACAGTTTCCAATAATTATAACGTTGACCGTTTGTCGAAGTCGAGCGGAATTCCTGCCAATTTCGCTTTCCTGTTCTTGACCGGCACCAAAATTTTCGGATTTGGCCCTTCTTGAACGCCGGCCGCAGCTTGACTTACAATCAAATATATCAGTGCCGCGGAAAAAAGGTAGACGCACTAAAGCCGATTTCTTATGCGATCTTGGCATCGGCTGCGGAGGAACCCGCCATGGTGAATTATTTCGAGGAACGGATCGAATACGAAAATCCTCTGCTTTCCCTGAAAATTTGGCGGCAGGACAGGGACCGCCGCGACTGGATCAACTGGCATTACCATCCTGAATGCGAGATTCTGCTGATCGAGTCGGGCGTCCTTCAGGCGGAAACGGGCGGCGAGACGCATGTGCTCCGCCCGGGGGACCTGCTGCTGGTGGGCAGTTCCCAGCTGCACCGCGACCGCGCGGTGGACACGCCGGCCCGGTACATGGTACTGCAGTTCAACCTCCAGTCGTTTTTCGACCAGAACACCATCCAGTTTCTCCAATACTTCAACGAAACCAAAACGCCCCTCAGCGCGCTGAATTACATCTTTCGCGAAAACGCTTCCGTAAGGGACGAAGCGGCGGCCTGCGTGCGGGAAATTTACGGGGAAATGGAACGAAAAGAAACGGGGTACGAAATGGCCGTAAACCTTCAGATCCAACGTTTTCTCCTGCTGCTGTTGCGTAGCGACAGCCGCGGACTGTTGGCGGACCAGTACCGGGTGGAACGGCTGCGCCTCAAGCCGGTGCTGGATTACATCGACCTCGGCATCGAAGGCCGCATCAGTGTGGAGGAAGCTTGCCGCATGGCCAACATGAGCTACTATTATTTTGTAAAATTTTTCCGAAGAGTCATGGGGCTGTCTTTCACCGAATACGTCAACTACCGGAGAATCCGCCGCGCGGAACAACTGCTATTGACCCGCGACATGAGCGTGGGAGAGGTCGGCGAACGGGTGGGCATGCCGAACATGGCGCATTTTTACAAAATGTTCCGACGGTTCAACAACTGTTCCCCCAAGGAATTTCAGCGCAAAATGCTCGGCTCGGGGCGGTAACGCCCGAAAGGCGCCTTTGTGAGGGAATCGGATACGGGCGCCTCGCCGGCGGGAGGGGCGATGCGCGGCGATCGCCGCGCCGCTTGAGGCGCTGTCAGACGCCGGCGCCGGATGGCTTATGGTCCACCGTCAGCTTGTACCCGATGCCGCGGACGGACTCGATCCGCACGGGATGCCGTCCCATTTCCAGCTTCTTGCGCAGCGAGCTGACGTGCACGTCCACGGTGCGCTGCCCACCCGCGTATTCGAACCCCCAGACGGCGTCCATCAGATCGTCCCGGGTCGCCACCACGCCAGGCCGCTCGGCAAGGTAAAGCAGCACCTCGAACTCCTTGGGACGCAGCGGTATCCACTCGCCGTCCAGCTGCACTTCGTATTTGTCCGGATAGATTTTCAGGCCGCCCAGTTCGATTACCCGGGCGTTCTCCCCGGCCGGCGCTTCGCGGGGACCTTCGCCGCGGGTGCGGCGCAGCACCGCCGCTGTCCGCGCCAAAAGTTCCGCCACCCCGAACGGCTTGGTAACGTAATCATCGGCGCCAAGCCTCAAGCCCCGCACCACTTCTTCCTCGGCCCCCCGCGCCGTCAGGATGATGACCGGCGTGGACACGCCGTTTTGCCTCAGTCTCCGGAGCACTTCAAAGCCGTCCATACCGGGCAGCATCAGATCGAGAAAAATGACGGAATACCCGCCTTCCATGGCCCGGCGAAATCCTTCCGCTCCGGTGCCGGCCACCTCCGGCTCGTAGCCTTCCTGGGAAAGATTGTAAGTCAACAAACGGGCGATGGTCGGTTCATCTTCGATGATGAGCACCTTATCCGCCATTGGCGCGCTGTGCACCCCCGGTCGGGTGATCGCCGGCAGATCGGTTGCCGGATGGACAATCCCCGTCCCATCTTACCATAGATGAGGCCCCGATTTGTTAACGCAGTGTAAACGGAAAAAAAAGCCCGCGACCCGGCATGGCCGCAGCCGGGCGGTTTTCGCGCCCGTGTCTCCGGTGCCGCCGCGCCTGCGCTTCCCGCCGTGGAGCATCACCGGCATTACCGCTCCCCGTCACGGCTAAAAACGACAGAAGCGCAGCTTCGACTTACCGCTGCGACACCGACAGCATCGCTCCGAGTCTCCGATGCTGCACCGATGCAAAACCTGCAGCACCACTCCACCTCAAGGCTGCAGCACCGGCAGTTCGACGATGAAACGGCTGCCGATGCCGACTTCGCTTTCCACGGCGATGGAGCCGCGGTGCAGCTCCACCAAGTGCTTCACGATGGACAGGCCGAGCCCCGTGCCGCCGGAATTCCGGGAACGCGCTTTGTCCACCCGGTAAAAGCGTTCGAAAATGCGCGGCAGGTCCTGTTTCGGAATGCCGATGCCGGTGTCGGACACGACAATGCGGACGCGATCTTCTCCGCCTTCCGGATCCGCGGGCAGACCTGAGGCGGTAACCCGCACCGTGCCGCCCTCCGGAGTGTAATTCACGCCGTTCTGCAGCAGATTGAGGACAATCTGGCCCAGGCGATCCTCGTCCGCTTCAATGAACAGTCCGTCCTCGGCTTCCAGTTCCAGCCGGATGTTCTTGCGGGCGGCCTCCGCCGAGATGATCTCAAGCTGCCTAACCAGAAACGGCTTCAGTTCCACCGGAGAGAAACGCAGCGGCACCTGCCGCGATTCGATCCGGGAAAGATCCAGCAGATCGTCCACCAGGCGGTTCAGGCGCACGCTTTCGTCATGGATGATGGTGAGGAACGAACGAGCCGTTTCCTCGTCCTTCACCCCTCCCGACAGCAGGGTTTCGGCAAAACCCTTGACGGCGGCGGCCGGGGTTTTGAGCTCGTGGGACGCGTTGGCGACGAAATCGCTTCGCATTTTCTCAAGGCGCCGCATCGCCGTCACGTCCTGCAAGACCACGAGCACGCCGGAATGGGCGGCGCCGTTGTCAAGCGGCACGAGCTGCACTTCCACCCGACGCTCTTGCGGAAAATGAATCTCCAGTTCCCCGTGCAGCGGCTCGCGGCTCTCCAGGCCGTGGGATATCAGGCGGGTTAGCTCATAATGCCGCTTGAGCCCCGTATAGCTTCTGCCCGTATGATCATCGGCGCGCTCGCCCAGCAGCAGCTCCGCTTGCCGGTTGAAAACGGTGACGGTGCCGCCGCTGGCGATCATGAGCACGCCGCTGGGCATGTTGTCCAGCACCGTCCTGAGCCGCGCTTCATTGCCGCGAATTTCCTCCACCTTCAGCCGCAGGCTTTCCGCCATGGCGTTCAGCGCGCGGCCGAGCTCGCCCACTTCGTCCCGCGCGCCGGCAGGGACGCGAACGCTGTAATCCATGGCGGCCATGCGCCCCGCGGCGGCGGTCATCCGCTCCAGGGGCCGCGTGACGCCCAGCGCCGCGCGATAGCTGACGGCGGCGGCAACAAGGATCAGCAAGGCCAGACCAACCCCGAGGCCGAGCCACGTACGCGCCATGCCGCGTTCGATGTCCGCAACGCTTATGGCGAGACGGACCACGCCCAGGGGACGTCCTTCCCGGTCCCCGACCGCCGCCGCCGCATACATCATCCGTTCTTCCAGGCTTTCACTTCGCCGCAGGCTGTAGCCGATTCCCTCCGTGAGGGCCTGCCGCACCTCTTCCCGATCCAAATGGTTGTCCATCTGCGCCGGGTCGCGGTCCGAATCGCCGACAACGACGCCGTCAGGCCGGATGTACGTGACGCGCATCCCCGCCGCCGTCTTGAAGCGGACCGCCTGTTCCTGCAGCCGTTCGTGCTGCCGGACGGGGTCCTCTTCTTCCGGCCATGGCGCCGCCTCCTGCAGGAGGCGCAGCTCGCGGGCCATGCGGTCGCGAAGAGTATCCAGATGAGAATTCCAGTACGACCACTGCATCCAGAACCCCGCCGCCGCGACGGTCAGACCGATCAGCAGCACGAACAGCACCGTCAGCTTGAAACGGAACCGGTTCATCCTTTCATCCGCGTCCCCCGTGCCGCCCCTTCCGCCGGAGCCCGCTTCTTCTCACACGAACACCGGGTCCTTGAACTGCTCCAGTTTCTCCAGCGAATCGCGCTCCACGTCGGCATGCAGGCTGTTGCCATGGGCGTCCATCGTCACGATGGCGGCAAAGCCTTCCACTTCCAGGTGCCACATCGCTTCCGGAATGCCAAATTCGAGCAGGTCGACGCCAAGCACCTTCTTGATGCACCGGGCGTAATACTGCGCGGCGCCGCCGACGGCGTTGAGGTACACCGCGCCGTGCTCTTTGAGCGCGGCGAGGGTCTTCGCGCCCATGCCGCCCTTGCCGATAACGGCGCGCACGCCGAACTTGCGGATGATGTCGGCCTGATAGGGCTCCTCGCGGATGCTGGTCGTCGGGCCGGCCGCCGTGATGCGCCAGCCGTCCCCTTCCTTCAGCACCACCGGACCACAGTGGTAAATAACGCCCCCTTGCAGGTCCACCGGCGCGTCATGGTCCATCAAGTACTTATGCAGCGCGTCCCGGCCGGTGTGGATGACGCCGCTCAGGATGACCACGTCGCCCACGCGCAGCTGGCGAATATCTTCTTCCGTAAGGGGCGCCTTCAGATGGAATTCGCGCCGCCCCACCGCGGGTGCCGCCCCGGACGCCGCGACGGCCGGCGAATCCGGTTCCTCCATTTTCACCGCGGAACCCCGCTCGTACAGCCATTCCTTGATCTCGTGGGTTTTGCCGTCCAGGAGCACGCCCTGCCGGCGGAACGCCCAGCAGTTGTAGGCGACGGAGACGAAGAAGCTGGCCGGCAGCCGGTTGTAGGCGCCCACCTTGCAACCGAGCAGCGTCACTTCGCCACCGAAGCCCATGGTGCCGATGCCGAGCTTGTTGGCGGCCTCCATGATGTACTCTTCCAGTTCGCGCAGGCGGGGATCCGGATTGACGTCGTCCACCGGGCGGAGCAGCTGCATTTTCGCCAGTTCATACCCCGTGGTCCGGTCGCCGCCGATGCCGACGCCGATGAATCCCGCGCTGCAGCCGTGGCCTTGCGCCTGCCAGACGGCGTGCAGGATGCACTTGCGGATGCCGTCCAGGTCGCGGCCGGCCTTGCCGAGGCCTTCCAGCTCGCAGGGCAGGCTGTATTGGATGTTTTTGTTTTCGCAGCCGCCGCCTTTAAGGATCAGGCGCACTTCGATGTCGTCCCGTTCCCACTGCTCGAAATGGATGACGGGCGTTCCGGGTCCCAGGTTGTCGCCGCTGTTTTTGCCGGTCAGCGAATCGACGGAATTCGTCCTGAGCTTCCCTTCCCGGGTGGCGCGGGCGACAGCCTCGCGGATCTCCTGTTTCATGACGATCTGGTTGGCTCCCACCGGCACGTGCAGGAAGAACGTCGGCATGCCGGTGTCCTGGCAGATCGGCGATTCCTTGTCCTCCGCCATGTCGATATTGCAGGCGATCGTGGACAGCGACAGCCCCGCCCGCGTGGCGCGGTCTTCCGCCTCCTGCGCGGCCTTGAGGGCGCGGCGCACGTCGGCGGGCAGATTGGTCGACGTCTCCACAATCAACCGATAAATGCTTTCGCCAAAAGCGGACATTTGCGAAGACTCCCCTCTCTGGTCTGGTTGCGCTGATGTCTTTATAATAGCATAGAGAACACGGGGCGGACCAAAAACCGTCCGGAAAAAAGGAGCGGACCATGGGCCATCATTTTCTGGCTTATCTGTATCGCCTGAAGTACATCAAACGCTGGACGCTCATGCGAAGCACCGCGCCCGAAAACGTGGCGGAGCACTCGTATCAGGTGGCCGTCCTGACGCATCTTCTGTGCAGCATCGCCAAAGAAATCTTCGGCCGCGACGTCGATCCCGCCCGGGCGGCGGCCTATGCGCTGTTTCACGACGCGTCGGAAGTGTTCACCGGCGACATTCCGACGCCCGTGAAGCACCACAATCCCCGCATCCTGGCCAATTTTCGGGAAATCGAAGCGATCGCCGCCGAACGGCTGCTCTCCACCGTGCCGGATGCGCTCAAGGCGACCTACGAACCGCTTCTCAAGCGCGCGCCCGACGATCCCGAACTGTACCGCTACGTCAAGGCCGCCGACCTTCTGGACGCCTACCTCAAATGCCTGAACGAGGTGTCCGCCGGCAACCGCGAATTCGCCATCGCCCTCCGGGAAAACGAAGAAAGGCTTCAGGCTCTCCACATGCCCGAAGCCGACTGGTTCCTCGAACATCTCGCGCCTTCCCTGGCCAAAACCATCGACGAGTTGTCGGAAGATTAGAAAGTGATTAGAATCCTGCCGAAAGCCGAACCGATCGGCATCCCGGCAGGCCGGAACCTTGTCATATTTGCATGAACCTTCTCACTATGCCCTGTGGCTCTGTATTGATCAGCTTGGCGATGATGTCATGCGACCGGTGTTCGATCATATCTTTCGTCGTATAAAGCTGTATGCCGCAGGTCTTGCAGAAGAGAGCGGCCGTATAGGTCCCGCCCGACACCTGTTCCAGTTCTTTGTCGTTCAGCCGGTCCGCCTCGGGCGCGCGTTCGCCCGTTTCGGAGTCGGCAAAGGATTTTGCCTCCTCGCTCATGTCCGTTCCTCCGTTCGCTTGTTAAATTATCACGCCGCGCCGGCTCCCCGTTTCAGGGGCTTCCGGACGGGAATCCGCACCGGGCATCCCGAAAGGCCAAATGGTCACGGCATTTCCGGGATTAGCCTGGTTTGTATGACATGCATTCTGTGCTCATCCCAGGTTGTAACCGGTTCGCCGCAGGTCATGCAAAAGTAAACTTCCCGCACGTTCCTTCCGCCCGCCACCTGTTCCATGTCTTTGTCATCCAGACGTTTCGCTTCGGGCGTGCGTTCTCCCGTTTCGGAAGCGGCGAAGGATTTTGCGTCCTCGTTCATGTCCATCCCTCCTTCGGGGTATCTTTCCGTCCGGCACCGGTCCTCGGAAAACCGGCGCCAGATCTTTCGAACCAAACTTTGCAACGGGTAAGCCATGCTCCGCGGCATGCCGCGAACCGCCAATGGATATGGACCCGAACTTCAGCACGCGATCGAGCCGCGCTGATCAGCGAATGTTGGATATATTCAACGTCTCCACGTTATGTCCAACGTGCCCTTGCCAATTTGAAATCCGAATTCCACCGCAAGTATGGCAGATGGTCATTCGATCATAGAGCATTCCGCCCGACACCTGTTCCAGGTCATGGTCATCCAGCCGGTCCGCTTCGGGCTTGCTTTGTCCCGATTCGGAAGCGCCGAAGGCTTTTGCGTCCCCGTTCAAGTCCATCCCTCCGTTCGGGTTATCCCTCTGTCGCCATTTTAACATGTCAACTTTAAATTGAACTCAAAAAAGTTAACGTTTCGCCAAAATCAAAACGCCGGTTCCCGAAAAACCGGCGTTTTAAGCTATTGAGCCGCGCTTTACCACGGGGACGCCATGATCCACAGCATCGCCGCGAACAGCACGAGGGCGACGTAACCGAGTTTCAGCACGCGATCGATGGGGTCCGAAGCGTTTTCCTGCCTGCGGGCCGCTTCCGCAACCTGCCTGAGGGGCTTCTGGATCATGCCGGAAGCCGCGCCGATCAGCACAAGCAGGACGACCACGGCGATTTTCCAGCTTGTCGCGTAGTTGTCCAGCGTCATCCGGTATCCGCCCGTCAGCAGCAAAACGATGAGCGCATACTGCGCATACCGCCCCGCCCTGACCAGACCGTCGGCCAGACCTTCCTGGGCCGGCGTCGACAGATGCTTGAGGCGTGCCGCCAACAAAGGAAGCACCAGATAGAACCCCGCGCAAGCCGTTCCCACTATGTGCAAAAACACCATGAGCGCCGTCACCGTTCATACCTCCCGTCACGCGTGCCTGTCGCGTTCGGCCCTCAGCCCTGCTCCACGATCCGGATTACATTTCGCACCGATTCCGCGGATTTGTCCAGCGCCGCTTTCTCCTCGGGCGTGAGGTCAATTTCCAGCACTTTTTCCACACCGCCGCCGCCGAGCACCACGAGCACGCCCATGAACAGGTTGTTGTACCCGTATTCGCCTTCCAGGTAGGCGATAGCCGGCAGGATGCGCTTTTTGTCCTTCAGCACGGCCTCGGTCATCTGCACCAGCGACGCGGCCGGAGCATAATAGGCGCTGCCGGTGCCGAGCAGGTTCACGATCTCGCCGCCGCCGTACCGCGTCCGCTGCACGATGGCGTCGATCCGTTCCTTCGGCAGCAGCTTTTCCACCGGAATGCCGCCGATCGTCGTGTAGCGGACGAGGGGCACCATGTCATCGCCATGCCCGCCGAGCACCACGCCCCGCACGTCTTCCACGGACACGCCCAGCTCCATGGCCAGGAACGTGTTGTAACGGGCGGTATCCAGAACGCCGGACTGGCCGAACACGCGGTTTTTCGGGAATCCGAGGGTCTTGTGGGCCACATAGGTCATCGCGTCCACGGGGTTGGACAATACGATGACATAGGCGTTCGGGCTGGTTTCGCGGATGTTTTCGCAGACCGACCGGACGATGCCGGCGTTGGTGTGCACCAGATCGTCCCGGCTCATGCCCGGTTTGCGGGCCACGCCCGCGGTGATGATGACGACGTCGGAATCCCGCGTATCTTCATAGGACGAGGTGCCGGTGATCCTTGCATCCACCCCTTCCACCGGGGTCGCCTCCAGCATGTCCAGCGCCTTGCCTTTGGTCGGGTTTTCAAGCTGCGGGATATCCACCAGAACGACGTCGCCCAGTTCTTTTTGCGCCAGCATGAAAGCGGTCGTGGCGCCGGTAAAGCCGGCGCCGACGACGGTGATTTTCGGCCGTCGAATGCCCATCGGACAAGCGCCTCCCATTACATGTGCTTGATAATTTCATCGGCGAACTGCGAGCACTTCACTTCGGTGGCGCCCTCCATCAGGCGCGCGAAGTCGTACGTCACCGTCTTGTTGCGGATTGCCGTTTCCATGCCCTTATAAACCAGTTCGGCCGCTTCCAGCCAGCCGAGATGCTCGAACATCATCACGCCGGACAGGATGACCGAGCCCGGGTTGACGACGTCCTTGTCGGCGTACTTCGGCGCCGTGCCGTGGGTCGCTTCGAACACGGCGTGGCCGGTCTTGTAGTTGATGTTCGCCCCGGGAGCGATGCCGATGCCGCCCACCTGCGCCGCGAGGGCGTCGGACAGGTAGTCGCCGTTGAGATTCAGGGTAGCAATGACGTCGAACTCCGCGGGACGGGTGAGCACCTGCTGCAGCATGATGTCCGCGATGGTGTCCTTGACGATGATCTTCCCGGCCGCCACGGCTTCTTTCTGCGCCGCGTTCGCCGCCTCTTCGCCTTTCTCCGCCTTGATGCGGTCATACTGGTCCCACGTGAAGGTGACGTCTGCGAATTCCCGCTCGGCCAGTTCGTACCCCCAGTTTTTGAACGCGCCTTCGGTGTATTTCATGATGTTGCCCTTGTGCACCAGCGTCACCGATTTGCGCTTGTGCCGGATGGCGTATTCGATGGCCGCCCGGATGAGGCGTTTGGAGCCTTCCTCCGATACCGGCTTGATGCCGATGCCGGAGGTTTCCGGGAAGCGGATTTTGCTTACGCCCATTTCTTTCTGCAGGAACTCGATGACTTTGCGGACTTCCGGCGAGCCGGCCGGCCATTCGATGCCCGCATAGATGTCTTCCGTGTTTTCCCGGAAGATGACCATGTCGACCAGGTCGGGCCGCTTGACCGGCGAGGGGACCCCGTCGAAATAGCGGACCGGCCTAAGGCAGACGTACAAGTCCAGTTCCTGGCGGAGCGCCACGTTCAGGGAGCGGATGCCGCCGCCCACAGGCGTCGTCAGCGGACCCTTGATGGCGATGAGCAACTCGCGGATCGCCGTCAGGGTATCCTTCGGCAGCCATTCGCCATACGTGTTGAAGGCTTTCTCGCCGGCGAAGACCTCATACCAAGCGATCTTCCGGTTGCCTTTGTACGCCTTCTCGACGGCCGCGTCCAGCACCCGCTTGGTGGCACGCCAAATGTCGCGGCCGGTTCCGTCCCCCTCGATGAACGGAATGATCGGATTGTCCGGAACGATCAGTTTGCCGTCCGTACCCATGCGGATGGGCTGGCCCTCGGTCGGCGGAGCGAATTTTTCCAGTTGCAGCATGTTGGTCCTCCTTGCCTGGCACTTCGTTAAGTTTCCTTAAGCAAAACCCGCGGCTCCTGGAAGGAGCCGCAAGGGATCTTTAACGTTCCGACATTGGGACGTAACGGCGGTCGACGGGACCGACGTATTCGGCCCTGGGACGAATCAGGCGGTTGTCGGCGTACTGTTCCATGATGTGCGCCGTCCATCCGGAGATGCGGGCCATGGCGAAAATCGGGGTGAACAGGTCCCGGGGAATGCCCAGCATGGTGTAACAGGATGCGGAATAGAAATCGACGTTGGGCAAGAGCCCTTTTTCGGAGACGACGAGTTCTTCGACCTTGACGGACATTTCATACAGGCGCATGTCGCCCTTCAGCTGGCCGAGTTCGCGGGACATGCGCTGCAGATGCTTGGCCCGGGGATCGCCTTTTTTGTACACGCGATGCCCAAAGCCCATGATTTTCTCCTTGTTTTCAAATTTGCGTCGGATGTACGGCTCCACGTTTTCCGGCGTGCCGATTTCGTCCAGCATCACCATAACCTGCTCGTTGGCGCCGCCGTGGAGCGGTCCTTTCAGCGCCCCGATGGCGGACACGACGCCGGAGTAAATGTCCGAAAGCGTGGCCACCGTCACGCGGGCCGCGAACGTGGACGCGTTCAGCTCGTGGTCCGCGTGCAGGATGAGCGCCTTGTCCATGGTGCGGACGGCCGTCTCTTCCGGTTCCGCGCCCGTCAGCATGTAAAGGAAGTTATGCGCGATGCTGACGCCCTTCTTCGGCTGGACCGGTTCCTTCCCCTCCCGGAGTCGGGCAAACGCCGCGATCAGCGTGGGGATCTTCGCCTGCAGGCGGATCGCCTTGCGCAGGTTGGCTTCCGGGCTCATGTCATCCGCGTCCGGATCGTACAGCGCCAGGGCCGACACCGCGGTGCGCAGCGCGGCCATGGGATGCACGTCCTTCGGATAGAGCCTCATGCTCTGGAGCACCGGTTCCGGAAGCTCCGCTTCATCCCCCAGCTTGCGGATCAATTCGTCAAGTTCGGCCTGGTTCGGCAGCCGGTCATGCCAGAGAAGATGGACGACTTCCTCATAGGTGGCGTTCTCAGCCAATTCATCGATGTTAATGCCGCGGTAGGTCAGCGTGCTTTCGATGATGGAGCTGATCGCCGATGTTGCCGCCACGACACCTTCCAGACCTTTTGTTGCCGTCATCGTTCTCTCTCCTTTTGCCGTCTTGTGGTCTCTATGGTGCGTTGGGGATTTTTAGCGAATTCGGGCGTCACATCCGACGCATGAGAAAACGGGCAACAGCGATCAACAATCGCTTACCCGTCCTTGTTTATCAGAAAATGTGACAAGGGATTATCCGCGATTCCCTCAATCATGATAAACCATTTCGGAAGGGAATGGAATCAAGCTTCGATCAAAAAGTTTTATCATCATGATAAAATCAGATGATGAGAATTCCGGCGCGGCCGACCGCAAAATCTTCCGTCATCCGCCCTTCGCCCAGGCGGCCAGTCTGGGGTAAAGATCGGGGATTTCCCGGTCCAGCCGCACCGGCTTCCAATTTCGGCCCACCCACACATGCCGCGTCCATCCCCGCGCCAGAAGCTCGCCGGGCGGTTCCGCTCCCTCAAACGTGTGCCCGTGTTTCTCCGTCAGGTCACCCGCCGCGACGGCGGAGAGAAAGCGGATCTTGAGCGGCGTCCATTCCGCGGCCGCGGTGCAGACCGTCACCCAGTCGTCGTAGCGGGCCGGCCGCAGAAACTCGATGTGGAGCTCCACGAGGGGAAGCAATACCCCGCGTTCTTCCAGCACGCGGTATTCCACGCCCGACCGGCGCACCCATTCCGTGCGGCCGATCTCGAACCAAGTGGCGTAGTTCGCGTGGAACACCACACCCATCCGGTCCGTCTCCTGATACCGGACGCGCAGCGGATGAAGCTGCCAGACGGGCATGCTACAGCACCTTCGCCTGACCGGAATAGATAACGCCGGTGGCGGCGTACATGGTAATTTCCATGCCGTCCTTCAACTTCGCCAGCGCGTCCTCCACGCCGACGATCACCGGAATGCCGAGATTGAGGCCTACCACCGCCGCGTGGCAGGTAATGCCTCCCGCTTCGGTGATCAGGCCGGCCGCCTTGCCGATCGCCGGCATGTACTCCTTGTCGGTCATCGGCGCCACCAGAATCGCGCCTTCCGTCATCTTCGCGTTCGCCTCGGCGGCGGTGCGGGCCACCACCACCTTGCCTGTGGCCGAAGGCGTGCCGATGCCCTGTCCCTTGGCGATCAGCTCGCCGATGTTGTGGATTTTGATCAGGTTGGTGGTGCCCGAACGGCCGACCGGCACCCCGGCGGTGATGATCACCGTGTCGCCCAGCTTCACCAGGCCGGATTCCAGGGCGCCTTTTACGGCAATCTCGAACATTTCGTCGGTCGTCTGGGCAGGCTTGCAGCCCACCGGAATGACGCCCCAGATCAGCTGCAAGCGGCGTTGCACTTCCTCGAAGGGCGTCACGGCAATGATCGGCGCCTTCGGGCGGTACTTGGACACCATGCGCGCCGTATAGCCGCTTTCGGTGGCGGTGACGATCGCCTTTACGTCGAGGTCGAGGGCGGAGTTGGCCACCGCCTGGCTGATCGCCTCGGTCACGGATACCTGCTGGGAGCCGGCCTGCTTGAGGAAAATTTCCCGGTACCGGAGCGCCGCCTCGGCCCGTTCCGCGATCCTCGACATCATGAGGACCGATTCCACCGGATACTTGCCCGCCGCCGTTTCGCCCGACAGCATGATCGCGTCGGTGCCGTCGAAGATGGCGTTGGCCACGTCCGAAGCTTCGGCACGGGTCGGCCGCGGGTTGCGCTGCATCGAATCCAGCATCTGCGTGGCGGTGATCACCGGCTTGCCGGCCTGGTTGCATTTTTCAATGATCCGTTTCTGCACCAGCGGCACTTCTTCCACCGGAATTTCCACGCCCAGGTCGCCGCGGGCCACCATGAGGCCGTCCGACACTTCCAGAATTTCGTCCAGGTTTTCCAGGCCCTGTTGGTTCTCGATCTTGGCGATGATCTGGATGTGGCTCGCGCCGTGGCGTTCCAGCAGCTCGCGGATTTCCAGCACGTCGCTGGCCCTCCGCACAAAGGAAGCGGCGATGAAGTCGACACCCTGCCGGATGCCGAACACGATGTCCGCCGCGTCCTTCTCCGTAATGCCGGGCAGCGAAACGGCCACCCCGGGCACGTTGAGGCCTTTGTTGCTTTTGATGGGGCCGCTGTTTTCCACCCGGCAATGGATCTCCGTCCCCTGGATGTCGAGCACGGTGAGCGCGATCAGGCCGTCGTCGATGAGAATCGTCGAGCCGACGTCCACGTCTTCCGGCAGTCCTTTGTGCGAAACCGGGATGCGTTCCCTCGTGCCCAAAACGTCTTCGGTGGTCAAAATGACCGTCTGCCCGCGTTCCAGCTCCACCGGTTCCGTGGCCAACTTGCCCAGCCGGATCTCGGGGCCTTTCGTGTCCAACAGAATGGCCACCGTCTTGCCGAGCTCGCCGGCCGCCTGCCGGATGTTGCGGATGCTGTTGCCGTGGGTCTCAAAATCCCCGTGGGAAAAATTGAGGCGGGCCACGTTCATGCCGGCTTCGATCAATTTTTTGAGCATTTCCGGAGAATCGCTGGCGGGGCCGATGGTGCAGACGATTTTCGTCTTGCGCATATGATTTCCTCCGTCTAGCTAGCTTACGGCGGTATCGCTATTCGGCGCATTCGGCGGCCTGCGCCGGCTGCGCCTCGGTGAAACGGCCGATGACGCGGAACTTGCGGAAGCGGTCCTCGATGAGTTCTTCCGGCGTCATGCCGATCAGTTCCTGCAGGTGCCGCCATACGGCGTCCTTGACCGCCGCCGCCTGTTCGTCCGGGTTCCGGTGGGCGCCGCCCATCGGCTCCGGTATCACTTCGTCCACGATGCCGAACGCCTTGAGATCCGCCGCCGTGATCTTCATGTATTCCGCGGCCTGATCGGCCTTGGACGCGTCCTTCCACAGAATCGAGGCCGCGCCGTTCGGGGAAATGACGGAATAGATGGCGTTTTCCAGCATGAGCACGCGGTTGCCCACCCCAAGGGCGAGGGCGCCGCCGCTTCCCCCTTCACCGATCACGACGCAAACGATGGGCACGCCGAACGAGGACATCTCCATCAGGTTGCGGGCAATCGCCTCGGACTGGCCGCGCGCTTCGGCGGTGTCGCCCGGATAGGCGCCCTTCGTGTCGATGAAGGTGATAATCGGGCGGCGGAATTTGTCCGCCTGCCGCATGAGGCGCAACGCCTTTCGGAAGCCCTCGGGATGCGGGCTGCCAAAATACCTCCGAATGTTGTCCTTGGTATCCTTGCCCCGCTGGTGGCCGATGACCGTCACGGGAATTCCGCCCAGCCTGGCAATTCCCCCCACGATGGCCAGATCGTCGGCGTACAGCCGGTCGCCATGCAGCTCAATGAAATCGGTGAAAATGCGTTCTATGTAATCCAGCGACGTGGGCCGCTGATGATGGCGGGCCAGCTGCAGGATCTGCGCGGCGCCGAGGTTTTCGTACAGCTCCTCTTCCATCTGCCGGTACCTTTGTTCCAGCCGCGCGATCTCTTCCGAGAAATCAATTTGCCTTTCCTCTCCGAATCTCTTGAGCTCCTCGATTTTTCTGCGGAGATCGGCGAGGGGGCGCTCAAAGGGAAGTTCAGCGGTCATCGGAAGACCCTCCCTTTCCGGTTTCCGCGCCGGATGTCACCGCCGCCGGAACCGGGTCGTTCCCCGCCGCGCCGTCGGACTCGCCGCCTGTTTTCGGCGCCTGCTCAGCGGCCGGCTCCCGGATCACATCCCGCACCGCGTCCGGTTCCCGGGCTTCATTATTCGCCTCGCCTTCCCCGGCATCCGGCGCATTCTCCGCTTCCGCGCGAGGCGCGGACAAGACTTCCGCGGTCGGCGCATCGCGGTAAACCGAAGCATGCATCTCCAGGAGCTTCGCCAGAAACGCCTTCATCTCTTTCCGGTGCACCACTTTGTCCAGCTGGCCGTGCCGCAGGTTGAATTCGGCCGTCTGGAATTCGTCCGGCAGCTTCTGGCGGATCGTCTGCTCGATGACGATGCGGCCGGCGAAGCCGAAAGTGGCGCCGGGTTCGGCGATGATGTAGTCTCCCAGGGTGGCGAAGCTCGCCGAGACGCCTCCGAGGGTCGGATCGGTGAGCACGGAAATAAAGAGACCCCGCCGCTCATGGAACTTCGCCAGGGCGGCGCTGGTCTTGGCCATCTGCATCAGGCTGAAGATGCTTTCCTGCATGCGAGCCCCGCCGGAAGCGGAAAAAATGACGAGCGGCCACCCGCGCTCCATGGCCCGTTCGATAGCGCGGGTCACCTTCTCGCCGACGACGGAACCCATGCTGCCGGTAAAAAAGTCAAAGCTCAGGATGCCGACCACGACAGGATAACCGCCGATTGTCCCCTCGCCGGTCACGACGGCTTCCCGCAAGCCGGTTTTCCGCTTCTGCTGCTCCAGCTTCTCCCGGTAGCCCGGAAATTCAATGGGGTCCACCGATTCCAGATGGGCGTCCAGCTCCTTGATCCGTCCGTCGTCCATGGTGATGGCGACGCGCTCCCAGACGCTCAGCCTGAAATGGTGATCGCAAGAGGGGCAAACCTTCAGGTTCTTTTCCAATTCCTTGCCGAGATGGATGTTGCCGCATTTCGGGCAGCGGATCATGAGCCCTTCCGGAATTTCCCGCTTCGGCCGCTCCGCCCGGAGCCGGTCCGGGGGAATGGTCGCGTACTTCCGCTTCTGAAAGAGGTCCTTGAACACGGCGGCACCTCACTGGGCGAAAAAATGGCGGACATTCACCCTCCCCGGCCTTCCGGCCGATGGATCGGAATCGGGCGCAGGTCCGCGGTGTTGGTTCGTCTCGTGCGGGTTGGGTCGCTCAAGGTCCGGCGCGGCCAGGTTTCAGGTGTGCAACAGGTTGTTCAGCACTTCCTGGACTTCCTGCACTTCACCGGAGGGTACCAAAATCTCGTATTGGGGCTTGGATAGCTGGATGGGACGTACTTGCACCAGGAAACCTTCTTCCGTCAAACCCTTATGGATGCGTTCCGCTATTTTTGCGGTTGGTGCAATGTAGATCACCGTCCACATGAAACGGCTCCCCCCACAAAAACGGCAGAATCATGCCGGGCTGAACAAAATCATAGCACAACCGGCGGCGGACTAGCAACCAAGCGAAATTTGGCGCACCATGCGGAAAAACGACCTTTTTCAGTATAATGAATAAGAAACGCGCGTTGCGGACAAGACCGAAAGGGGCTGGGAGAAAGAAATGAAGTCCATTCCGGTTAAAGCTTTGGTGGACCGTTTTCGACTGGAAGTGCTGGCGGGCGCGGACCATCTGGACAGGCCCGTCACCAAATCGCGCGCACACCGGCCCGGGCTGGAATTCGTCGGCTTCTTTGATTACTTTCCCATGGAACGGGTACAGGTCCTCGGCAAAAAGGAAATCACCTATCTTCACCGGCAAAGCGAGGCCGAGCGCAACGAGCGCATCGGCAACATCGTCAAGTACCACCCGCCCTGCTTCATCGTCACCAGCGGACTCGGCGGTCTTGAATATCTCACGAAACATTGCCGGCAGGAAAAAATTCCGCTGCTTCGGACCCAGGAGACGACGACGGAGTTCATCGCGCGGCTGGACGCGTTTCTGCTGAAGGAACTGGCGCCCGAGATGTCCATTCACGGGGTGTGCGTGAACGTCTCGGGCATCGGGGTGCTTCTCAGGGGCAAGTCGGGGATCGGAAAAAGCGAGACGGCGCATACGCTGATCCGGCGCGGGCACCGGCTGGTGGCCGACGACATCGTGGTGCTCAAAAAACTCGGACCCCAGACGCTCATCGGCACCCACAACGGGAACACCCGGGAGTTTCTCGCCCTGCGCAACATCGGCCTGATCAACGTCGTCCGGCTGTACGGAAGAAGGGCGTTCCAGGACGAAACGAGGATCGCCTTGGACATCGAACTGACCCCGTGGCGCGAAAACGCCCTGAACAACGAGCTCGAGCTGGAACCGAAATATTCGGAATACCTGGGCGTCAAGATTCCGTACATGGAAATCCAGCTCCAACCGGGAAGGGACGTGGCCGGGCTCGTGGAGGCGGCCGCGAACAATTGGTATTTGCGCCAGCTCGGCTACAGCGCGGCGGAGGAATTCATCAAGCGGCTGGAAGAAGAAGGCTTCCAGTGACGCGCGCGTTGCGCGATCGTGATCCTCGGTCCGAACACGCGGTCCAGCGGCCGTTACGCCGTCCGGACCCGCGAGACCCACGGACGGCCGTCGTTCTCCGTCGTCCCCGCGATCCCTACCGGATACGGACGGTTCCTTCCCCGAGCAGCCTTTCGATCTGGCGGAACAGTTCCGGCGAAGGCCGCACCCGGTGGTCGTCGCTCAGGGCCACCGTGCGGCGCTGCCGCTCGTAATGGAGCACCACCGGCACCAGGCCGGGATGGGCGAGCAGCAGCTCCTTCAGGCGGTTCAGCGCGGCCGGCCGTTCGTGGACTTCGTCGATGCGGATGTACACCCGCTGCCGTACGGACACGGACGGTGCCGGGGAAGCGGGCCCCGGCGAGCCGACTCTGCCCGGCTTGCCGTTGCCGTTGGGTCCCTCGCTGACGCCGGTTCCGGGCCTGCCGGCGGATCCCGGATAGCCGCCGGGTCTCCCGATCCGGCCGGACGTTGCGCCGCCTCCCTGCATGGCGCCGCTTTGCCGCGCGGCCGCCGGCGGTCCGCCCGGGGCGGCACGGCCAAAGCCGCCGCTGGGGTTCCTCGCCGCGGCGCGCCGCCAGAGCCGGACCCGCGCTTCCGCGTCCGGCGCGTCCAGCGGAACGAATTCATCCGCCAGGAGCTTCACGTCCTCGTCCCCGAGTTGCAGCTTCGCCTTCGCCAGCACAAGGGCGCCTTTCGCGGCGAAGGAAGACGCCTTCTCCCATACGCCGGGAAAAACCACGACCTCGCATCCCGCCACCTTGTCCTCCAGCTCGAGGAACGCCATCGGCTGGCCGTTCTTCGTGACCACCGGTTTCACCGACAGGATCATCCCCGCTGTCACCACCGGCGACCCGTCCGGCAGCTCCGGCAGGTCCGCCAGCCGGTCCGTGCCAAGCCGTTCCAGCAGCCCGTCGTATTCATCAAGGGGATGTCCCGACAGGTACAGCCCCATGAGTTCCCGCTCCAGTTCGAGGGTCTGCGCCTGCGTGAAGGGCGCCACCTCCGGCAGTTCCGGTTCCCAGTTCGGCGTCTCCTCAAAACCGAACAGCTCGATCTGCAGCTCTTCCCGCTCCTTGCGCCAGTTCTGGGCCGCCTCCAGCGTGTCGTCCAGCGCGGCCAGGAGCTGCGCGCGATGGCCGGGCAGCGAATCAAGGGCGCCGGCCAAAAGCAGCGATTCGATGACCCGCTTGTTGCAGACGCGGGCATCGACCCGCCGGCACAGATCGCCCAAACTCTCGAACGGCCCCTTGGCGCGTTCGCGGATCAGATGCTCGATGGCCTGGGTGCCCACGTTCTTCACCGCCGCCAGGCCGAAGCGAATGGCCCGCGTCCCGTCCTTCAGCGTCACCGGCGAAAACAGCGCGCCGCTTTCGTTGACATCCGGCGGCAGCACGGGGATGCCCATCCGGCGGCAGTCCTCCACGTATTCCGCCGTCTTGCGCTGGTTGCCGACCACCGCCGTGAGCATGGACGCCATGAACTCCACCGGATGGTGCGCCTTGAGATAGGCGGTCTGGAACGCCAGCACGGCGTACGCCGCGGCGTGAGCGCGGCAGAAGCCGTAATCCGCAAAGCGCACGATCATGTCGTACACCCGGTTCGCCTCTTCCTCGCCGTATCCCTGCCGGACGCTCCCCCGCACGAAATGTTCCCGCTGCTCGTCCAGCACTTCGCGTTTCTTTTTCCCGACGGCCCGCCGGAGCAGATCCGCCTCGCCCAGCGTAAAGCCCGCCATGCGCGAAGCGATCTGCATGATCTGCTCCTGGTAGACGATGATGCCGTAGGTGTCCTTGAGGATCGGCTCCAAATCCGGGTGCGGGTATTCCACCGGAATTTTGCCGTGTTTGGCGGCGACGAAGCGGGGGATGAACTCCATCGGCCCGGGCCGGTACAGCGCCAGCACGGAAACGATGTCTTCGAAACAGGAAGGCTTCATCTCCCGAAGCACCCGTCGCATGCCGGCCGATTCCAGCTGGAAGATGCCCGTCGTTTCCCCGCGGCCGAGCAGGTCGTAGGTGGCCGGGTCGTCCAGCGGCACACGGGTCCAGTCGATTTCCCGTCCCGTCGTCTGCCGCACGGCCTCCAGCGTCCGCTCGATGATGGTCAGGGTGCGCAGGCCGAGAAAATCCATTTTCAGAAGCCCGATGGCTTCCAGATGCTCCATCGCGTACTGGGTGAGCGGAACGCCCGCGGTGCCTTCCTGCAGGGGAACATGATTCGTCAGGGGTTCCGGCGAAATGACCACGCCCGCGGCGTGGGTCGAAGCGTGGCGCGGCATGCCTTCCACCCGGGCGGCCATGCCGACGAGCTTCGCCGCACGCTCGTCCCGCTGGATGAGGGCGCGGAATTCCGGGCTTGCCTCCAGCGCCCGCCCGATGGACATGCCCGGCGACGCCGGGATCAGCTTGGCCACCCGGTCCACATCGCCGTAGGGCATGTTCATGACGCGCCCCACGTCCCGCACGGAAGCCCGCGCCGCCATCGTGCCGAAGGTGATGATCTGCGCCACATGATCCTGGCCGTATTTTTCCGACACGTACCGGATGACCTCGTCGCGCCGTTCGTCGCTGAAATCGATGTCGATGTCGGGCATGGACACCCGCTCCGGATTCAGAAACCGCTCGAACAGGAGCTTGTGCTTGAGCGGATCCACGTCCGTGATGCGGAGGACGTACGACACCAGGCTTCCGGCGGCGGATCCCCGCCCCGGTCCGGTGGCGATGCCCCGATCGCGGGCGAACCGGACGAAATCCCACACAATCAGAAAATAGTCGTCATACCCCATCCGGTGGATGACGTCGAGCTCGTAATTCAGGCGGTTCAAGGCCGTTTCCCGGAAAGATGGGTCCCGCCACTCGGGCGACGCTTCGTATCGCTCCCGGAGACCGTCCCGGCACAGCCGCGCAAGGTACGACGCCGCCGTCTCCCCTTCCGGCAGCGGGCGAAACTTCGGCAGAACGGTCCGCCCGAGGGGAATTTCCAGGCTGCACCGGTCGGCGATGTGGGCCGTGTTCTCCAGCGCCCGCGGCACATGGCGGAACAGGGCCGCCATCTCGTCTCCGCTTTTCAGATAGAGATGAGTCGATTCGAATTTCAATCGGTCGGGGTCGTCCAGCGTTTTCCCCGTTCCGATGCACAGCAGGATGTCCTGCAGCGTGTGGTCTTCCCGCCGCACATAATGGGCGTCGTTGGTGACGACGAGAGGAATGCCGGTTTCCTCCGAGAGGCGAAGAAGCCCGGCCGCGATCTTCTTCTGCTCGGGCATGCCGTGGTCCTGCAGCTCGAGGAAATAGTCTTCGCCGAACAGCTCCCGGTAACGCAAGGCCGCGGCCTTCGCGTCGTCGTAGCGGTCCGCTAGGAGCAGCCGGGGCACCTCCCCCTTCAGGCACCCGCTCAGGCAGATCAGCCCTTCGGCGTGCCGGGAAAGCGCCTCGAAGTCAATGCGCGGCCGGTAGTAATAGCCCTCCAGATGCCCGATGGAGCAAAGCTTCATCAAGTTGCGGTAGCCGGTCTCGTTCTTGGCCAGCAGCGTGAGGTGGTAGATGGGCCGGTTTTGCCCCGCCGACTTGTCCAAACGCGATCCGTCGGCCATGTACGCTTCCATGCCGATGATGGGTTTGACGCCATGCTCGCGGCACGCCTTGTAAAACGCGATGGCGCCGTACATCACCCCGTGGTCGGTGAGCGCCAGCGCCTTCATGCCGTGCTCCGCCGCCCGCGCGGCGAGATCGCGGATGCGGGACGCGCCGTCCAGCAGGCTGTATTCGCTGTGAACGTGAAGATGGACAAATTCACGCATGGGCATGGACCTCCGTAAGCCGATTATAGCAACAAATGTTCGCCTTTGGAAGAAATCCGTTTCCGGCGGGTGTTAAAAGGGGGACATGCCCCATACACATGGAAATGAAAAAGCTGCGCGGAAATTCCGTCAGGAGGGGAAGCCGATGAGCCGCTTTTACGGTCAGGCCATCATGGATTTTTGCATCGCGTTCGGCGTCGTGCTCGGCGGATCGCTGCTCGCCGGCCTGGCCGCGATCTTCCTGTGGAAAGTGCCGAGCGACGAGATGCTGAACATCGCCGGACGCATCAAAATCTGGGCGATCGTGGTCGCCGTGGGCGGCACCATCGATCCGATGCGGGTGATCGAGACCAACGTGCTGGAGGGACATTTGTCTCCCGCGGTGCAGCAGCTGGCCTACATCCTGTGCGCCTTCCTCGGGGCGCACACGGCGACGGAGCTGGTGCAGTGGATGTGCCGGCAGGGGGAGTGACGGAAGGTGCGCGTGCCGCCGTTCTACCGCTTCCGGAGCTGGATGCGCGGCGCCGCTTTTTTCGCGTGCGGCTGCGTTGTCGGAGCCGCGCTGTACAACGGGCTCGCCCATGACCAATACGACCGGATCGTACGGGAAAATATCGAGCTGGCCGAGAAGGCGGAGCAGTATGAAAAGGATATCGAACGCCTGAACCAGTTCAAGAGCCGGTCCTCGGCCATCAGCAGCGTGGTCGTGTACGTCGAGGAACCGCAAGGGCGGGCGCCCATGGACGCTTCCTCGGAAAAGGACCTGAAAGACCGGGTGACCCGGGATTTGTCCATTTTTCTGGGAAGAAACATGTACGATATCGGCGCCGAAGCGCAGCTGGCCCGCAAACTGCTGGAGGGGAAAATCTACGAAAGGATCGGGGACAAGGCATACCGGATCGACCTGACGACAATGCTGGTGGCGGACCGGGTGCTCCACGTCTGGATCGAAGCGAGACCGGTTTTGCCCGGCTGACGGCGGCGCGGCCGTAACCGCACGGCACTTCCTGCATGGCTGTCCATTTTGTTGCAATGGGGGCAGTAGGACCAAAGGGGTGGTTTTCGTGATCCTCGCTTTGGAATGGGCGTTGCTGGCGCTGGTCGTCGTCCTGTCCGTCCTCTCCGTCTACTACGTCTTCAAATCCCGACGCGCCGGAGAGCCTGGCCTGCGCGGGCTGTACGGCGCCCGCTCGAACATCAGCATGGGATCCATGCACATCGCGATCGCATGCTTCTACATGCTCCGGTTCAGCGATTCAAACCTTACGGTGATCGTCGTGGCGGCGCTGATCCTGGTGGGGCTGTTCAACATCTTCGCCGGTTTGCGCACCACGCCGTATAGTCCCGTAAAGGCAACTGAAGGCCGCCGTCGGCCGGCAAGTCCGTTGTCCGTCTGCATCCCGGACGGATCCGCCGTATAGGCGGTGAGCAAAGCCCGGGCCGCCAAACGCGACTGATCCGCCAAGGATCGAGGCAAGGCCGGATCTGCACGGCTGACGGCGCGGATGAAACCAGCCGGATGAAACCAGCGGTTCGTCCTGCGCCTCGCCGGCCGGTGTGTTACAATGGGGGCAGTCGAATCTAAGGAGTGGTTTTCATGATCCTCGTGTTGCAATGGGCGTTGCTGGCGCTGGTCGCCGTGCTGTCCTTCCTCTCCGTCTACTACGTCTTCAAATCCCGCCGCGCCGGGGAGCCTGGCCTGCGCGGGCTGTACGGCGCCCGCTCGAACATCAGCATGGGGGCCCTGGTGATCGCGATCGCGTGCCTCTACATGCTCCTTTTCAGCGGCTCGACCCTCAAGGTGATCGTCGTGGCGGTGCTGATTCTGCTCGGGCTCTTCAACATCTTTGCCGGTTTGCGCAACCACGCTTTTTATTCCCGCCAAGACAGCTGAGGGCCGCCGCCGGCCGGGGTGTCCCGTCATCCTCTACATTCCGGACAGATCCGCCGTATACGCGGTGAGCAAAGCCCGGGCCGCCGTTTCGCCGTTTTGCGTCACCGTGATTTCCATTTTCAAATGCCGCATGCCCGCTTCGAACACGTCCGCCCGGATCACCACCGGCGCGTCGAGGGAAACCGCCCGCAGGAAGTAGGTCGTCATGTTTTCCAGCATGGGCTGCTTCCGGTCCCATTCGGCGGCGGCGCGGGCCGCGGCCTGCGCCATGAGCGCCGCCAGCACCCCTTCGGACACCGTACCGAACGCCCCCGCCATCCGCGCGTTGGGAAGCCCCGTGAAAAAGATTCGCCCCTCTTCGTCCCTTTCCTCGGCAAACCCGCTCCACACCAGCGCGTCGATCGTTTCCCCGGCGGGCTGACAGGCCGCAAATTGCAGGGCGCGCAAGATTTCCGCCCGGTCCAGGACGCCCACCAGCCTGCGTTTGGAATCGACCACCGGGAGGATTTCGACGCCTTCGGTCACGACAAGACGAGCCGCCGAAGCGATCGGGGTGTTTGCAGTCACCGTGGGCGGCCGCCGCGTCATCAGCTTGTCCAGCGTCTGGTCCGGTTCCGCGTCCGCGACGTCCCTGGCGGAGACCACGCCCACCACGCGGTTCCATTCGTCCGTGACGGGACACCGGCTTATGCCCGTTTCCCCGCTGAGTTTCCGGAAATCGGCCGCGGTGGCGGACTGCTTCAGGGACGGCGCTTTCGCCTCGGGGTCCAGGAGGTCGGCGACGGATATGATTTTTTGCCGGATCTGCCGCTCGTACATGGCCCGGTTGATCATGGACGCCACCGTAAACGTGTCGTGCCGGCAGCTCATGATGGGCAGTCCCAGCTTGTCCGCCAGCGCTTTCACATCGTCGGCCGTGCCGAATCCCCCGGTCACGAGAACGCCCGCGCCATTTTCCAGAGCCAGGCGGTGGGCCTTCGCCCGGTTTCCGACAATGAGGAGGCTCCCTTCGTCGACATAGCGCATCATGTCGTCCAGCTCCATCGCGCCGATGACGAATTTGCGAAGCGTCTTGTCCAGACCGCCACGCCCGCCGAGCAGCCGGCCCTGCACGATGTCCAGCACTTCCGCGAAGGTGAGCATGTCCGAACCGGACCGGCGGCGTTCGATCCGGACCGTGCCGATCCGCTCCCTGGCGGCGACATAACCGAGCTCTTCGGCTTCCTTCAGGGCCCGGTAGGCGGTTCCTTCCGACACGCCCAGTTCGCGGGCCATCCGCCGCACGGAAACGGCGGTGCCGACCGGCAATGAACGGATATGGCGAAGCAGCCTTTCATGTTTGGACTCGCCCGAATGCGACCGATCCGTCAACGATGTTTCCCTCCGTCTGGTGGCATTTGTCTTAATCATACCAAAAAACCTTCTCTCCGCCCTTTCATCCCGGGCAGAAAAGAAGGTTTCACACACTTTGGCCAACCGACATGGTCAGATTTTCAGCTCCCCGAGCTTGATCAGCTCGACAACCGCCTGCGAACGCCCTTTGACGTTAAGCTTTTGCATCACATTCGAGATGTGATTGCGCACAGTCTTTTCGCTGATGAACAGCTGCTGGGCGATCTCCCGGGTCGTCTTGTCCTGTACGAGAAGTTCAAACACTTCGCGTTCCCGATTCGTTAGCAGGAATTTGTTTTTGTGATCGCTGTTTCGCAACTTCCGTCACCCCTCCTTGCCCAGGATGAATGGATACGAGGTGAAGGGATTCAGTCAACTCCATGATATGAAAAGCCGATGGCGGTGGTGCGGGAACGCCGGAAAATAGGCAGTCCGGCAGCGAACCCCGAAAAAAGAAAAAACGGGCGGCTTCCGCCGTCCGTGCCGCAAGGAGCGGCTTGCGCATACCTTGCAGGGTATCCGGTCCCGTCAGCGGGTGTCGTCCGGTGTCGGAAAGATGCGCGCCACCATGGCGTTGAATTCTTCCAGGAACCCCTGGATGGGACGCCCCCGGCCGACTTCGTCCGCGATCTCCCGCATCCGTCCGAAAAAGTCCGGATTGGCGCTCACGTACACGTTCCGCACGCCGGGGACAAGGGAACGGACGCGGTCGGCCACCTTGTCCTTGAGCCCGATGGCCAGGTCGTCTTCCATGTCGCTGGACCGAATCGCCTGGCGTCTGGATTTTGCCGATTCCGTCACGGCCACGTAGGCGTTGTTGTCGGTCAGCATGACGTAAGCGGCGTCGATTTCCGGCAATGCGGCGATCTTCTCCGCCACGAGCTGGCTCAGCTCCAGCCGCGTGTTGCCGTGCCCGTCGGGAACAACGTTGTTGTTGTTCATCTGCCGCCCGAAGCTGCGGTTCATTTCCTGGGCGCGGTCGTCGGCGAAGCGGTTGGGTCGGATGTTTTTGTGCCCCAGATCGCCCATCCGGCTCACGTCTGCGCAGCCGGCGATCGCCAGCAGGACGGCCAGCAAAAACGGCACCAAAGCCTGCGCCCGTTTAGCGCCTTTCATCCGCGTTTCCTCCTTTGCGGGTTTTCCGGCGAATTCCGCCTTTGTATAAGGTGACCGCAAAGGGGAACAAGTATGTGCCGCAAACGTTGCCAGTCCCGCATTCCGGCGCGGCCGATCAAGCGTCACCCGCCGCCGGCGGCCGCTTCCTCCGCGGCGGCTTCCCTGCGCGCTTCCTCCAGGGCGTCGGCCAGCGAATGGACGAAGGAATGACGTATCTTCCAGCCGAGGGCAAGCAGGCCGGACGGATCGGCGGGCGGCGGCGAGGGCGCGTCCGACCGGCCGATCCTCCACCGCAGCGGCACGCGCGCCAGCCGGTCGAACACGCGTTTCACGTCGGCGAGCGGACGGGCCCGCCCTGTGCCGACTTGATACGCTTCGCCGGGCTGGCCCGAAAGCAGCAGCAGTTCGTATGCCGAGACCGCGTCGCGGACGTCGAGAAAATCGCGGGTTTCCGTCAGGGAGGACAGGAAGAAAGGTTCCGCGCCGCCAAAAGCCCGGCTTCCGCCGTCCGTTGTTCGAGCATCCGCCCCCGCGGTCCGTCTTCCTTCGCCGGTCGCGCCGGTCCCTCCGCGATCCGGTTCCCGCCCGCCGCCGGATGTCCCGTATCCGCGGCAGGCCGCCAGTTCCGCCTTCGCCGCCCAGCGGGCGATCTTGCCGCAGAGGCCGTTGCTTGCGCCCGGTCCGATCAGGTTGGACGGCTCCGCCACGATCACGGGCAGCTTGTACCAGTGGTGCCAGGCGCGCGCCGCCATCACTTGCATCGTTTTGCTGAACCCGTACGGATGGAAAGCCCGGGCGAGGCGCTCCGGCGGGACGCGCAGCATCGAGCCGGTCACGAGCGTCCGGCAGCCGCAGGTCCGGCGGACAGCCTCCAGCAGGAACACGGTGGCCATGACGTTGGCATCCAGCGTGGCTGCGGGCGCGGCAAAGGAAGCGCGGGCGTCGTTGTGCCCCGCCAGGTGGAGAACGGCGTCCGGCCGCGCCTCCGCGCAAATCCTCACCGCCTCCCGCGGGTCCGTCAAATCGCCCCGCAGCACCCGCGCCGCGCCCGGAATCCCGACGTCCGCGGCGCGGGGCGACACAAGAGCCGCCACTTCCCAGCCCGCGGCGGCGAAATGCCGGCAGGCGTGCCGGCCGGTAAATCCCGCCGCTCCCGTGATCAGAATCCTTCCGCCGCCGCCCATTTTCCCATCCACTCCTTAAGTTCCCGGAGCATGGAGGGATAATCCGGGGGACGGTAGGCGAAATCGTCCCGCGTCACGGCCAGGGTGCGGTCGATGACCGGCTCCTCCACGGGCGTCACCGTCACGTCCCGCTTGCCGAACACGTCCCGCATAAGCAGCAGCAGGTCGTGTTTCGTGATCGGCTCCGGCGCGGTCAGATGTACCAGCCCCGCCACTTCGGGATGCCGGATCGCCCAGTCGATGGCTTTGGCGAGCTCCAGGGTGGTCACGCCGTTCCACGGCACGCGGACGTACCCGGTTACCGTCCCTCGGCTTGTCAGAAACCAGCGCATGAGGCCGATGCCGTCCGGACGGATCTCCGGCCCGATGATGGAGGTGCGGATCGTCAGGTGCCGCGGATGGTTCCTGAGTTCCCCCATCGCCTTGCTGCGGGCGTATACCGTTTCCCCGTCGGGCGCATCGTCTTCCCGGTAGCCGCCCCGCGCCCCGGAAAACACGCAATCCGAACTGATATGGATCAGCCGGGCGCCCAGGCGGTCGCACACGTGCGCGAGCCAGTGGGGCAGCGTGCCGTTGACCAGATAGGCGTCCAGCGGGTGCTCTTCCGCCTTCCGGTTCAGCACGCCCACCGCGTTGATCACCACATCGGGCCGTTCCCTAAAGAGAACCCGCTCGACGCATTCCAACCGGCGCACGTCCAGCGCAATTTCGCGCACGCCGGCCGCGCCCCCGGCTCCGGATGATGCGTCCCGGGCGGGCGTCCGCAAAGACCGGACGGTGGCCGCCACCTTATGCCGGGCCGTCCGCCGGAAGTACGACACCAGCATGTGTCCCGCCATGCCGCGTCCGCCAAGCACCAGCATGTTCATGGCAGAAAACCCCCGCGTTTCAGCATCTCCCGGATTTCTTCCTTTGACATGAGGGCGTCCTTCGAGCTGAAGCTGTCAAAGGCGACCCGCGGACATCCGGCGTAGCGCTGCCTAAGGCCCGGAATGTCCACCGACGGCAGGATGACCAGGTAATGGTCGTCGTACACGACGGTGTTTTGGCTTTCGTATTCGGTCAGGAGAATTTCGTGGATTTTTTCGCCCGGCCGCACGCCGGTTTCCACCATGTTCACCTTGCGTCCCAGCGCCTCCATGAGCACCTCGGCCAGATCCGCGATGCGGCAGGACGGCATCATCATGACGAAAATCTCCCCGCCGGCGCTGACCGCCGAAGCGTGAAACAGCAGCCGGATCGCCTCCTGCAGGGTCATGAAAAACCGGGTCATCTTCAAGTCCGTCACATGGACATCCTCGCCGGCACGGATGCGGCTTAAGAACAGATGGACGACGCTGCCGTTGGTCCCCAGCACGTTCCCGCCCCGCACGCAGACGAATTTCGTCGGACCGCCGAGCAAGTTGGCAAACACGATGAGCTTTTCGCCGATGGCCTTGGTCATGCCGTAAAAATTGGCCGGATTGGCCGCCTTGTCCGTGGAGATGTACACGACCCGCTCCACGCGGTTTTCAAGGGCGGCCTCGATGACGTTCTGCGTGCCGATCACGTTGGTTTTGAGCGCTTCATAGGGCTGGTCCTCGCACACCGGCACGTGCTTGAGGGCCGCCAGATGGAACACGATGTCGACGCCTTGGCACGCGGCGGTCAGCGCTTCCCGGTCCCGGATGTCGCCGATGCGAAAGCGAAGCCGCGGATCGTCGAACACCCAGCTCATGGCCACCTGACTCGACTCGTTGCGGGAAAAAACGACGACCTCCTCCGGCCGCTGCGGCAACAGCTGCCGGACCAGTTCATGCCCCCAGGAGCCGGTGCCCCCGGTGACCAAAATCCGCTTGCCTTCAAACATCCATGGACCCTCCAAACAAAAAATTGGCCACTTTCCTTGACACGTCTTCGTCCAGGTAGCCGTCCGGGCATTTCCATCCGGGCCTGCCCGAGAGCATGACCCGCACGGCGCCCGCCACCCGCTCGGCCTTGAGGCCGGAGACGATGTTGCTGCCGCAGTCCACCGTCTCCGGCCGCTCCGTCGTGCGGCGGACGGTCACCGCGGGCACGCCGAGGATGCAGCATTCCTCCTGCACCGTGCCGCTGTCGGTCAAGACGCAGCGGGCGTGACGCTCGAGCTGGACAAAATCGAAAAAGCCGAACGGTTCGTGAAACTCCACCAGCGGATGAATGTCGAGTTGCGGCATCCCGCGGAGCCGGCTGCGGGTCCGCGGATGCACGCTGCAGATAAGGCGAAGCCCCTGCTCCTTGGCCGCCAGCGACAGTCCGCGGATAATCTCGCCGAGACGTTCCGGACGGTCCACGTTTTCCGCCCGATGGATCGTGGCCAGGAGATATTCGCCGGGCTTAAGCCCCAGACGATCCAGCGCCGGGCTGTTCTCGATCTGCCGCCGGTAGTGGAGCATGACTTCGTGGATGGGATTGCCGCATTTGAAGATTTGCCGGGGATGAAACCCTTCCCTCAACAAGTTCTGCTTGCTGTATTCGGTGTACGGCAGGTTGAACGAGCTCACGGCGTCGATCACCCGCCGGTTTTTCTCCTCCGGCACTTCCGGATCGAAGCAGCGGTTGCCGGCTTCCATGTGCGCCACCGGGATGCCCAGCCGCTCGGCCACGATGGCGCACAGGGCGCTGTTCGTGTCGCCCAGGACGAGCACCCGGTCGGGCCGTTCCCGCTCCAGCACGTCCTCCACCGCGGCGAACATGGCGGACAGCTGGCCGCCGATCCCCGTCTTGCCCGCGGGGATGCGGATGTCCGGCTGACGCAGCCCAAGCTGCTCATAAAAAATGTCATTCAATTCGGGAACAAAATTTTGGCCGGTGTGCACGACCACGTGCCGCTCCGCCAGTTCGTCCAACAGCGGGGCAATCCGGCTGAGGCGGATGATCTCCGGTCTCGTTCCCATAATCGTCACGATGCGCAAAGGGACCCCTCCTCCGTCATCTGATCCGGGGACCCGGCAGCCGCGGCGCCGGTGGGCCCGGGGTGCGGACGGCGTAGAGCCCGCGGTTCCGACGGCGCCTGGCGCTGACAGCCGCCCGCACCCGCGACGCCTCGGGCGGCGGGCGTTGCAACGAAGCTGCCCGCGTGTGTCCGGGACGCCGTCAGCGGCGGGCGCGGGAACGGGATCTTCCGCCGGTGCGCCCGCGTGCGCGTTTGCCGCTCCCGCCCGTCCGTCCGCGGCGCCGGCTCCGGAAGACGGATCGTGCCCCGCCGCGGCGGCCGGTCCTCCGTCCGGACCGCGAGCCCGACCGTCCGGTGCCGCGACGGCGGACGCCTCGACCCCCGCGCTTCCTGCCCCGGAACTTCCGGTGCCCGCGGGATCGCATGCGGCCCCGCCGCCGGCGCTTCCGGCGCCTGGTCCGTTCCCGGGCCGGCTCGGCCGAATCCGGGACGGCCGAAGCGGCGACGACCGCCGGCAGGCCGGCAATGAACGCCTCCAGCCGGGCGCGGTACGCCGCCGGCCCGAACACCGCTTCCGCCATCGCGGCACCCTGCCGGGCAATCTCGACGCGGCGGGCGTCGTCGGCCAGCAAAGCCTCGAGCCTGGCCGCCAATGCCCGCGAGTCGCCGACGGGCACGAGGAACTCCGCGTTGCCCGTCGCCGTCAGAATGTCGAGCAGCCCGCCGGAAGCGAACGCCACCACCGGCTTTTCAAAGCAAAGCCCTTCCAGGGCCGTCATGCCGAATCCTTCCGGGATGAGGCTCGGCACCGCCACCACGTCTACGGCCGGAACGACGAGGTCGATCCTTTCCGTATACGGGAGCCAGGCAATGCGGTCCCCGAACCCCGCGGCGACCGCCATTTTCCGGCAGGCCTCATAGTAAACCGGGTCCGCCGGGCTTCCCGCCACCAGAAGGCGAGCCGCCGGATTCCGGGCCGCCAGGTCGGCAAACGCCTGCACCAGTTCCCGTAAGCCTTTGTTTCCGTAAATGGTCGCCGCGAGAAACCCGACCACCTTCGTCTTCTCGTCCCATCCTAGGCAGGAGCGCAGTTCGGCGCGGGCGGCCGGCCACAGTTCCGGATTCAGTTCGCCGCGGTCGATGCATGGCGGCAATACGGCCGCCCGGCCAACCAATGCCTCGGGCGGGAACACCGCCAGCGTGGACGGCGACAGGGCGACGATCCGGTCGGCGTGCGCCGCGATGATCCCCGCCGCCAGATGCCGGTGGGGGGTTTCCGCCATCGTTTCGTTCAGGCACCAGATGACCGGAATGCCGAGCCGCTTGGCCGCCAGCGCCGGCAGGGGATGCACGCAGGTGTTGACCAGCACCCAGGCCGGCCGCCTCCGCCGCAAAAGCGAGAGCAGCCGGCGCCATTCCGGCCTGCGCTGCAGATGGCCGATTTCTTCCCGCACCCGGGGGGAAGAAAGGTACATGCCGACGGCAAGGGGCACGTTCAGCACGACGGTTTCGATGCCCGCCGCCCGCGCCTGGACGGCGATGGCGCCGTCCTGCGGCACCACCAGGACGCAGCGGAAAAACCGCCTGAGCTCCAGCGTCATCCGGAACAGCGCCTTCTCGGCCCCGGTCACCACCTGGGGATTGCACAGATGCGAAAAAATCATCATTTCCGGAAGAGCGGGCATCATTTCCGGACCCTCACGACGCGCATGCGCGACCGCCTCCTTTGACCGCTGGTACATCTTACGGGCCGGGCCGTCCGTCCGGCGCGGCATCTGAACCCGGAACAACGGCACAAGGTGTTGTGTTCAACCGGACATCGCCACGTCGAGCAGCACGGAGAGGCGGGAAATGTACGTGTGATCGCGCATCGTCCGCCTGAGCGCCATGAGGGCCATCTGCTGCCTTGCTTCCTCGTGCGTCAGGTAATATTCGATCTTCATGGCCAGCTCTTCCGGGGACGCATACGTCTCGATTTCCGCGCCCGGCACATAATACAGCGCCAGGTCGTCCCGCCAGTCGGTCAGCTGCAGCGTGCCGCAAGCGGCAATCTCAAACGTGCGCGGATTGGGGGATATCGCGCGGATGCCCGCCGCGTTCTTGTTGAAGGTCGGATCGTCGTGGGCGCGGTGCACGTTGATGACCAGTTTGTGGGCGTTGTAAAAGGCGGCGGTTTGCAACGGGGTCATCCACGAGCCCGGACCGATCCGGTCCCTCCACCTCCGGTAATCCGGGAGACGCTCCCACCACATGCCCGACAGGCGGAACCTGCGGTGCGCCACCATCGGCAACAGGGCGTGGAACAGGCCGACCCGGTTCCAGTACGCCGTGCCGACAAAACAAAAATCCCCCCTGAGCTCCAGCGGCGGATTGCGCGGCCGAAACGCCTGGGGAAACACCCCGAGCGGAAGATGGAAGGCCCTGCAGCCAAGCTGGCTGTAAAAAGGCACGCAGTTCCGTTCCAGGGTGAACACGAAATCGTAGTACGGGGCGAGCCGGGCCGTGAGATCGGTGTAATACGGATCGTCCGTGAACCAGATGGCCGCGCGGATTCCCGCGTCGCGAATCCTGAGCACCTGTTCCGGCGGCATGTTCATGCCGTCCAGCACAAGCATCAGGTGGGGGCGGTGCCGGACCGCGATCGCCCGCACATCCTGCTCCAGGGGGTTGGCGACGATCAGCCTTTCCACCATCGGCTGCAGCGTCTGGACCATGCCCTCGTCGATGGCGGTATAGGGGTAGCCTTTCCCCGTCGCGACATACAGCACGCGAATCGGCCTTCGGACAACGGGGGGAAGGAAGGCCTGCACAATGGCTTCGCAGCGGCCGAACCAATGGCCGTGCTGCCATCCCAGCGGGTAACCGTCCCTCCACCCCGCCAAAAACCGTCTGCCGCGGCGCCGTGCAGCGCCGCGGCGGGATCGGGAACGCGCCATGGTGTCAGCTCCTATCCGTTGCGGCTTGCGAGGAATGCTTCCAGCACGTCCAGCAACCCGCCGATGCGGCGGGCAAAGGTGTGATCCCTGAGCGTCCGCCGGAACCCGCGGACGGCGATCCGGTTGCGTTCTTCGTCATGGCGCAGGTAGTACTCGATCTTGAAAGCCAGCTCTTCGGGGGTGAAAAACGTGGCGATTTCGGGGCTTGCCTCGCCCGGATCGTCGACGCGGAAATGGACGGGCAATTCGGCGCGCCGGTCCGTCAGCTGGAACGCGCCGCACGCCGCCATTTCGAACGTGCGGGGATTGACGGACTCCGCCGGCAAGTTCCGGCTGTTGCGGTTGTCCTTGTAAGCTTCCGGCGTGCGGTGCAGGTTGATGACGATTTTGGCGCCGTTATAATACTTGACCGTCTCCGGCACTTCCGTCCAGCCTTCGTGAATGAAGGGCTTAAGCTGCTCGAAATGGGCAAGCCTGCGCCAGCTCAGCCCGCCGATATACACCCGCTTTCCTTTCAGCACCGGCGCGATGGCGTCGATGATCTGCACCCGGTTCAGGAACGCGTTGCCGATGAAGCACACGTCCGTCCGGTACTTCTCCGGCACCGGCATGGGCCGGTAGAGCAGCGGATGCACGGCCACCGGAAGATGGTGCACGTGCGGACATCCGATGGATTGATAGAGGAACACGCAAGTCCTTTCCGCCGTAAACACGATGTCGTAGTGCGGCGCGATGGCAACCGTGTCGTCGGTGCAATAGGGATCGTCGACGAACCAGATCGCCGCCGGGATGCCGAGGAAACGGATGGCCGCCACCTGCTCCAGGTGATTGGCCGGGAACACGTGCAGGCCGTTCAGGACCACCACCGCATCCGGCCTGAGCGCGGCAGCCGCCTCGCCCATCCGGGCCGCCTCGACGACGTGAAGTTCCGCCACGCTTTCCTGAAGGGCGGCGGTCATCCCCGCGTCGATCGCTTCAAAACCCTGCGGCACGTACATCAGCCGCAAATTCCGCCTGACCGGCGGCATTGCCGGCATCAAAGCGGCAATGCCTCGGCAGGCGCCGACGCGCCAGCCGTCGAGCATTCCCTGTCGGTAGGCTTCAAGCCGCAGGCGCCGAATCCGGAGATTCCGGGCAGTCCGCGCGGTCCGGCGCCTTGCGGCCCGCTGCTTTGCGCTTCGCACAGGCCATCACCCGGGATTCAATATATGCACCCTGGACAGGAGAGACTTGGACACCTGACCGTCCGCAACCGCCGGATTGCAAGGATCCCGAAAAAAAAGGGAGCCCGGGATTCCCCGGACTCCTTCTGATCTTTGTCCTTTTCAACACCCGCCTACCGAACCCGGTGCACGCTCCAGAATTTATCCACCGTGTCCTGGAGCCGGACGGAGACGGCTGATGTCTTTACGGCGCCGTTGCTATAGGTGGCCGTAAACACGAACGTATACGTGCCTTCCGGCAATTCGTACAATTTGACGCGATCATCGGAACGAAGCAGGCCTTCCCAACGCACCGCCGACCCGGCGGCCGGCGCGAGTTGCAACCAGAGCCCCCGCTCCGCTTCCGCCGTCACCGACACCGCCTTGGTGCCGGAGTTTTGCGTGTCGGTCACATCCGCCTCCAGCACAAACGCTTCGCCCGCCCAGAACAGATCCGGCGGTCGCGGGGTGTCCGGATATTTCTCGTTGTACCGCAGCCGGTTGGCCTCCCATTCATCCGTGTGCCGCACATAACCCTGGACGCCCAGGGCGCGGACGAGGAACGTCTTTGTCCTCACCACCGCCGGCGCCTTGCCGTCGCTGATGGACAGCCGCACGGTCCAGGTCCCGATCGCGGACCCATCCCAAGGCAGCCCGTAATCCGTCCCCACCTCGCCATAGGGATATGCAACCGCGAAGGTTTGATCCAGCACTTTTGCGCCTTTTTGGTCAAACAGTTCAAACCTGAGGCTTAGGTCGTCCCGTTCCCGGTCGCTCAGCTGCACGGCGCGAATCCGCACCGTATCTCCTTCATAGATGGGCATCGTCTCGTCGGACGCATCGTACGTGTACACCTTCAGGGCCCCATCCGGCGGCGTATTGTTGATCACTTCGAGCTCAAGGGTCTTCGTTTCGGTATTGCCGTTGGGCGTGCGGGCGGTCCATTCAAAGGTGTACGTTCCGTCGGGAATCGGCGCCTGCGGCGTGAAAGCGCCGCTCCAGCGCTTGGCGCCCGCGCCTGCGGTTGACTGGATTACTCCTGTCAGCGTCACGGTCCTCTGGTAGGACGTGCCCTTGAATGCCGTGACCGTGACCTGGGTCGGGTATTCCGTGGTGCGCGCCGTCAGGGTAACCGAATCGCCAACCACCAGTGTACCGATCGGAGCGCCGTCTTTCTCCACCCCGGGCTGCAAGTCGATCGGCGTCCGCACACGGACGGCGAAATCTTTGTGGGCGCTCGTCCCGTTGGCGCCAACGGCCCTTACCCGGAACGTATAGTTGCCGTCCGCCGTCATCTGCGGAATGGTAAACGTCTCATCGGCCCAGAAGATGTCGCTGCCCGTCTTCGTCCCGGTGTGGTAGGGCACCGTCCGGTTCATGATGTTGCCCGACGGATTCATCAGGAATTGCAGGTCCACGCTGTACGGGAATCTCGTCCACAGGTTGTGGGCGCGAATTTTTTCGCCGGCCGGGACGCCGCCCGCAATGGTAAAGGCGCTGTCCTCGGCGCGCAGTTCCGCCTTAAGCTGCGGCGGCGGTTCGTTCTGCAAGGTAAAGTTCATCACGAACGGATCCGACCATGCGCCTTCCACGTCTCTCACCAGATATTCCAGCTGGTACGTTCCCGGCGGCAGCCGGTCGGGAATCTTGTAGTACCACTCCCCGTCTTCCGCCCGCCAGTAGCGGATTTTTCGCTCCGCGATGCCCTTGTTTTCCGGGTCGCTAACGCTGTGGTCCAAGTCGTAGGACTTGTCTACCCAGGTTGTGTCGTAGCAGTTGCACGACGAGTTATAAGTCCAATCCAGTTCGGCCAGCGCGATCGGTTTGCGGTGCACCCGGATGACGGTAAACGATTCATTGGACCAGTACGCGTATTGCTGAAGGGCCGGATCCGTCGAGGGCTGGTCCTTCACCCTGCGGTAGACGATGTATTCCCCCGGCAAATCGAACTTGTTGCGCAGCGTCTGGCTGGACCACCCGGAAGGATCATAGTCGGCCAGAGCGAAAGGTGCCCGTCCCATCGAATTGTCGTAAAAATGCTCATGGTGGACGTACATCGTCTGCCGCTGCACGATCGGGTCGTTTTCCGGGTCCGTTTCGTCCGTGAGCAGCTGGAACGTTTCCCCGACGAGAACCGTCTGCGCGGCCGAAGGCGGACTCTGCCCGGCGATCCAGGCAAAGGCTTGATCGATAAGGGTACGGATGTCCTCTCCCTGGTTTCGGATGAAATGGTCGTATTCGGTCTGGTTCCGGATGCCCGGCGCGCCGATCAGGATGATTTTTCCGTCGGAAAGTCCTTTTACCTTGTTGAAATCGGCAAGTTCGCTGATGGTGCCGTCGGAGACATAGATGAGATACTTGTCCGCGACGGCGCGTGCATACGGATTTTGATAGGGCTGGCGGACATCCTTGTAAATCGTGCCCGAATAGGTGCCGTACCAGTTGCTGACCCAGCGGATGTCGGAAACCCAGACCTGCTTGTAAGTCGGAGGCACCCATACTTCCTTGTAAGTAGGCGGCACCCATACTTCATATGGGATGTATCGAATGTAGGGCGTGGAAGTGGCATGGGTGCATGCTCCCGGATGATCGTACCACAGCCCGTTTTCGCCATAACCCTTGCACCACCACTCCTCGCGATACCGCGTTTCATAGTGTCCGGGCACATCGACGACCGTCTCCCAGTGTCCGGGCACATCCACCACCGTCTCCCAACGGCCGAAATCGTAATAGTAGCCGTTATCCGTCGCCGAAACGCGATTCAAGGTCCCGCAGTAACCATTCGAGCAATGGTCATGCGTGGCGGGAGGATAGCGGCTGCCCGTGTTCACCACCGTGGACGCCGATTGGGAGTACGTATACGTATGCATGTCCCATATATGAAGGTTCGGGTCCATCCCGTAGTAACGCAGCCGGTTGTTCAGATCCACGCCGGAGCTTTTCACTTCGTCAATTTTGTGTTGGGCCAGATTTTTGTCCAACAGAAGCGCCACGTCCACCTGCTGACGGATCGAAGGGATATCCGTATAGATGTCGGAATAAGGGATGTAGTTGTCGATCTCGAACTCCATCTCCGCCGTGCTTGTCCGCCGGTCCTCTTCGGTGATGAATTCCGGGAACGTCTCCTGGCCGAAGTCTTCGTCCACTGTCACGCGGATCCGGTACTTGCCGAGCTTCCCGCCTGGCGGCGTGTATTCCTCCCCAAGCGGACCGGAAAACTCGGCAATTTTCTGCGTGTAGGTCTCGTCGCCCTGAATGTCGTAGAATACTTCAACCTTCTGATTCCGGATCATGTCTCCGTCCGTACTGACCGCATCGTAGAAAAGCCGGAGGTTTTCCGTCCGCGAAATCTGGCTGGAATACGGATGCAGGATGATTGCCGGCGCGTAGTCGGGGATCACCGTGAATCTCAACACATACGGATCGGACGTCCGTCCAAGCGCGTTGGTCACCGTAAGGCTTAGCTCATACTCACCGGCTTTTTTGTACAAAAACTCCTTGTAATCCCGTCCGTCTGTTCTCATACGCCGGTCCGCATCGGATCCTTCGATGGCACGCCATGTCCAACGCGCGTCCACCAACGGGTAGTGCGCAAGCACATAGGGATCGTTGGCGTTCGGGTCGTCGGAGGTATTCTCCACCGCCATCTTGCGGTTTTCCTTGAAGCTTCCTCCGTACAGTTTGAACTGGGCCCGCGGTTTGGTGTCGTGGACATTGACGATCCGGTATGTATCGCAGGTGCCGTCCGATTTCACCCCCGGTATCGGCTCCCACTTCATCGAGACGGTAACCAGCCCGTCCTTATCGTCGCCAAAGATGTATCCTCCGCTGAAAAACAGGTCCGCATCCACCGGTACGCCGTCAACCCAGACATTTCGCGAGGCCACTTTGGAAAGGTCGGTGCCGTCGGAAGCCGGGAACGGCACGATGTCAAAGGCGTCCCCCGGAATATTCGGCCTGCAGACCAGCGGTTCGGGCGCACCCGCCGGCGGTGGCGTCGACGGCTCCTCTGTCCGCTCTTCCGGCGGTGTTCCGTCAAAGCGTATCCGCCAGGTGGTCGTCCCTACATCCGGAGAAGGGTTTCCAAAATAGTAGGCTTTGGCTGTTAGTGTAATCATGACCTCGTCGCTTTGTGCCAGTTTATCTTTGTCAAATTTGATGGAAAGATCGGGAGAACGAACAGCCCTTTGCTTTTCGTTCTGCAAAACCAGATCGCCGTTCCTGGTGGAGTAAAGTTTCTCGCTCTTTGATCCCCCCGGCCATGAATAGGTAACCTCAAGCTCCCATTTATCAATGTCGTAACGGGTATAATACAAAGCTCTTTCAAAAGAGTCGTCTATGTACTCGTCGTCGTTGACCTTGCCTGAAAGCTCCCAGGACCAGATGAACGTGGAGCCAAGCTTCCCAAGGTCTGTTTTAATCTCTGTCTTTGGCTTGATCTCCGCCGTCACACCGGGCTTCTTTTTGTCTCCAGGCCCTAGCGGGTCGATCATGTACGTCTGATACCAAATGGTTCCGTTATCGCTTTGGTGAAACAGCCGTCCCGATCCCGGCAGCTGACTTGTTGGCGCTTGTTGCACATACATGTAGTCGAACAGATTTTTGGGATCGTTGGTGTCCGTTACCACGTCCTTGGCCTGGTATTTGACAGTTACTTGGCTACTTTTAATAATTTTGTTGGCCTCGTCTACTAGTCTATTGCTATAAATTTCATCTATATTTTTTATTTGTGTTGTTCCTTTCCAAAATGGGCCGAAATCGCTCGGTTTGTTACGGTTTCCGCTTAACAGTGGACTTGACCAAGGTCGGTAGATGTATTTTTTCAAGCTCGGATCAATACCGCTGCTTTTGTCATCGGGAAAATACGGGTTTGTATATAAGTTACCGTTGACATCCCATCCGTAATATCGGTACTCGCCGTACTGCCCTCCTCTGCTAAAGTAGGGATGGATTCCTTTACGATCCGTACGCTTGTTGCCGTTTTCGTCCTGCCAGTAGGTCCGAAAGTCGTTGGGTCCGTTGGCCGCCTCCGGCGTGCCGTAAGCAATGACCGGTTCCTTGGCTGCCAGCGTGTCCTCGTAAAGCTTGTAGTTAAAGAAGACGTAGACATTGCTTCCCGCCCGTTTGACACATTTGATGTCGTTGGGCGGGTTTTTGCCCGGAAACTTGGCGTCATAGGCCGCTTCGCATTCAGCAAGTGAAGAAAGGGTCGAGGCTTCGGCTTTGGGCGGAAACATAGGAAAAAGGCCCGCCGAAAGCGCCAAAAGCACTAATAGCGAAACGGCCTTTTTCACTTTTTTCCTGCGCACCTGTTCCTCAGTCCTCCCCTTTTATTTATCGCGATATGCAGATATGCCGATGTTGAGTGCATCCCCGTGGGAGACGATCAAAATGTGTCTGCCCTCCATCGTTTTTTCCACTGTGTCATTGACACCATTGCGGGCGTTATGAACGACAGATTCGATGAGCCGGTAAACGGATTCTGCTTCATTCTCAAAGAGAAGCGATAGAAAATACTGGATTTCACCACTAGCTCTTTCCAGCCTTCCTTCCGCCGTCGCCACACCCACTCCGTACACATTTCCAGAAAAGCCTATACCCAGGTCATATCGCACTTTCCAGTTTTCAATGTCCCAAAAATAGAGAGCTCTGAAGTCCTCATCTCTAAGTTCTTCGTTTTCAAAATAGCCAAGCGTGGCAACATTGGCACTTGTCGCTCCCGGATAGTCCTTTTGCCTTCTTCGCATTTCATCATAGACCTTCTTCATTTCTTCGTTGGCAAAAATGAAGACCATCGAGCCGTATCCCGGATTGGAAACAATTGAATACGGAACCCCATCGAGATTGACGTCTACTTTTGTCCGCTTTGAATCATCCATGAGCATCAGGCAGATCTTGGCCGCCTCCGCTCGGGTGATCTTCCCTTTCGGGTTGAAGTAGCCGTTGCTGCCGATCATAATGCCGCGAAGGCCGACGTCCCCCACATATTCCTGCAGATAGAAGTCTATCTGGTCAAAATCCCTGAACAGTTGCGTACCCGCCAGCATGGAATATTCTCGGACATGATGACCCCGGAAAACGGCGTCCAGTTTGGAAATGAACTTTGCCGCCTGCTCGCGGGTGATGGGCTCCTCGAAACGACCGTCGAATTCATCATGGATAAAGGCGTTATTTTTGGCCGTTTCAATGTAGTTTTTGTACCATGGCGTTCCATCCTCAAAATTTGCGGTGTCCTGGACCAAATGTACTCTTCGCCAATCAGGCACCATGTTCAGGTACTTCTCACTCCAAAAGACAAATCCCCTAGAGTCGTCCGTGAGCGACATAAACGCCATCTTGATAAATTGCGCCGCGGTCACGGGATCGTCCGGACGAAAGGTGCCGTCGGGAAAGCCCTTGATGTACCCAAGTTCCACGCCGGTCCGGATTGCTTCGTAGGCCCAGTGGGTGGGCGGAACATCGGGAAAATCGTTCTTGGCCGATTGATCAACCGATTCGCCGCCAGCTACGGTGGCGGGGAAAATGCAGCCCGCCATGACAACGATCATCAAGCACACCTTGAAGTACCTCTTCCGCATGACAACCTCCCCTTATTTAGCATGGCAAGGAAAATTGGACGTCCATCACACTCCTTGAATTTCGTCATTCCGTAAAGATGCCTTCCCCGCTGTTTATGTACCTGCGCCGACAACTCCGAAAAAAGCCGCGGGGAAAGGTTCACCGTGCGCATGGGCAGCCAACCATCCAAGCAGAACAAGGATAATGAGGAGGAAGACGGCCAATGCCTTTTTCATCCCAACCCCTCCCGGGCGAAAGTCTGCAGCGATGTGTCACCCGCCAACTTTACCAGGGTTTCCCCTTGGGTTTGATCGGACGCCGGAAAAACTTGTGATACACCCGCTCAAGACGGCATTCCGCTTCCAGATCTTGTTTGCCCGGTTTGGATGAACGCTTCGGAGAAATCGGGATGTCGAACATCAATGTAGGAAACAACGGCGGGCCGGAGTCTCCGATCCGCCTATTCTTGCCCTTGCCGTTGGGAGTTTTGGAACTTCTTTGTACTCCGCCGGGAATGACTCTTCTCTCCGCCATCCCGCTGACATGACCATACACGCCGAAGAAGAATCGGGATTCCGGCGGAAGGGGACTCTTCTTGCCGCGGTTCCGCATCGATGTGCGGATGCCGTGCCGAACGGTGCCTTGCATGTCTTTGCCGCTCGAATGCCCAATCCCGTTTCCGCGGCCTTTTTTGAGCATTTGAATTTTCTTCTCGTTCGCGTCAAACGGCTTCTTCTCCATGGTCCTCAACCTTTCCACAAAAAGCTTTTGAGATTTTCCGCCGCGCGGACGGATAAAAAAAGAAGCACTTCCGCCGCATAATGTCGATCATTGGAGGTGCTTCCTCTTCTTACTATTTTTTTTTGATTACATTATACTATATTTCCAACAATAGTCAACCAGTCTCGGCAAAATTTTCATCCTGAACAGAAAATGTCGGACGGACCTTCACGCCTGCTGTTCATAGGCCAGCTGGTGTCCGTCCTCGAAACCTTTGGCGAATCCTTCGTTGAACCCTTTGTTGTAGGCTTCCTGAAAGCCCATCTGATACGCGCTTTTCCCGGACGTGCGGCGTTTCCGTCGGGCTCCGCTCCTTGCAATGCCGGCAGCGCGCCGCGTCCTCGCGCCCGCACGCCGGCGGGAACCGCCGCGGGCCGCCTTCCCGCCGCCTTTCCGCAATTTTCTGCCGGACCGCGCGGATCTTGCCCTCCGGCGGACGGCGCCTCTTCGGCGGGAGGATTTGCGTTTTCTCACCGCTTCGACACCTCCGCGTTCAACCGGTTCACTTTCACCGAATCAGCCAGCCAGGGCGCGGCCGGTTCCCCGTGGGCAGGACCACGCCAGGAAACGCCGGTCACCGCCCGCAAAAGCGCCCGTTGCATCGACGTCAGTGCCCGCACATGTTCCTTGATCGCCGCCGGCGCAACGCCGACATGCTCCGATACATCCGCCACGCTGTCCAAAATGCGCGCAAGCGCCGCCTGGCTGCGGGCAATGGAGGAAAGGATTTCCAGCTTCGCCTCCCATTCTTTCTGCAGCAGGCTCACAGATCATCGCCATCCGCGTTCGGCTCGTCGGATGCGTAATAGAGATCGGCGCCGTCGCTGCCTGTCTGCAGCGCGGCTTTGAAGTTCCGCGTCAGGCCGCCCAGCACCTTGGCCAGGCCGTCAATGACCTGCACGTTCAGGTTGCCGAATTGCAGGGAGGCGGTCATTTGGTCCTGATGGGACGTAAACGTATGGTGGGTCAAATGGTTGACCAGCCAATTCCGCACTTTTTCGGTTTCCACGGCTTTGGCTTCGAGGATCATGGACACGTTCCACTGGATTTTCGCCAGCGCGTCAAGCGCGACGCGGCCCGCCTCTTCCCGGGTCATGCCTGGTTCCTCCTTCCGCTCCTCGGAGCACAAAGGAAAAGCCTATTCTTCATCCGTTTCCCCCGCCACTTTGACCACCTGTTCCAGGCTGTCCGCGACCGCTTCTTCCAGATCGGCCACGCTGCCCAGATAAGCGATGACGTTTCGCGTGACCCGTGATGACATACTCATGAGCCCGGTGAGGCCGCCCAGGTCGGGATGCAGATCCGGAATGGCGTGGGTAAGCTGCGCCATGCGCACGATCACATGGCGTTCGGCGTCCAGAATACGAGCCACCTGCCGATGGGAATGCGCCAGATGGACGACGATTTCGGTCAAAAGATCCCGCATGCCGGCCCGCTCACCTCGTCTCCCGCGGCCTTTTCCGGTCCGTAACCGGAACGTCCCGTTCTATACAGCATATGCCGCCGTCCGCCGCTTGCCACGGCCCGCCCCGCGGTGACCGGTGGGCGCAGCCGTGACGGCCATGAGCCCGGAGGAACGCCATCCGCAGGTTTCTCGGCCGTCGCCGGGTCAAAGCTGGCTGTGACACTGGACCGGCGCGATGATCGGCAGTCCTTCCATGCGCCGCGCCAGCTGTTCCGGCGTCATGGCCGCCGACGGTTTCAGATGCAGGTTCCAGGCCTGCAGCGCAAGGGTTCCGACGATCCGCCGGAAGCTGCCTCCTTCCAGATGGCAGAAGGTGCCGTCCGGCAGACGGGCCACGGCGACGCCGGATTCGTCGGTGAGCCCCCGCCAACGGATTTCCGCTTCATGGGCGTCGATCGGCTCCGCCAGCGGCCAGCGGCGCAAATCCAGCTGCGACACCCTGACCGGCGGAAATGTGATGACGCCGTTCACGGGACGGCGCACGCCGTCCTCGATCCAATACACGGTCGGGCTGATGCCCCGCACGGCCACCCGTTCCGGGTACAACAGGCGCATGTCCGGAAGCTGTCCGCCGTGGCGGGCGAACAGCTCATGCCGGTGCACCGCGCGGATCCATTCCCCCGGGTCCTGCCATTTATCCCGGAAATACGCCTCGTTGAGCCGGGTAATCTGCGCGGCCCGCCCGCCCAGGGCCCGGATGCTCACGCTGCCGAAATGGTGAATGTAAGCGTCCCGGGCGATCATCAGCCGTTTGCCCAGAAGCTGCACGCGCACGTTGTAATCGACGTCCTCGAAATTGCCGACCTTGTAACCTTCGTCAAAATAGCCCACCTGCTCCAGCGTTTCGCGGCGGAAGAGCAGACAAAACCCCATCAGCCGGTCGGCCGGCGCCCAGCGGGCGGGGTCCGGGCGGTTGTTGCGGGCGGCGAACGCCGCAAGTTCCCTGGAATTCCGATAGGACACGGGCACCCGCTGCTGGTCGTTGCTGATGATGTTCGTTACCGGACCGACCATCCCGATGCGGGGGTCGCTGTTCAGGCAGGCGAGCATGTTGGACAGCCAGTTTTCCGTGACAATGGTATCGTTGTTGAGCACCGCGATGGTGGTGCCCTTGGCCATCATGAGTCCCACGTTGACCGCTCCCGCGAATCCCCGGTTCGATTCCAGCCGGCGGTAGCGGACGCAGCCCGCAAGCTCCCGCAAATACGCCTCGGTTCCGTCCGTCGAGGCGTTGTCGATGACGATGATCTCGTGGGGAACGCCGGTGTGCCGCATGATGCTGGAAATGCAGAGACGGAGCACGCCCAGCTGGTTGCAGGTGGGAATGACGATGCTTGTGCCTTCGAAAAGCGTTCCGAAGCTCCGGATGCCCTCCTGCACACCCGCTCCGTAACCTTCGCTGAATCCTTGGTCGTAGTAGGGACGCCATGGAGGCGGCTTGCTGCCGGAAAGGCGCGTGGAACGCCCGGATGCCCTGCTGCCGGACGGTCTGCCGGGTCCCGTCCGCCGGGAAACGGCCTTGCGCGCGCGTACGGCGGCGTTCATGGCAAAATCCCTTTCAGCCTTCGTCCCGCCTCTTCAAGGGACGCGAACGTCCCCGCGTCCGTCCACCATCCGTCCAGCTCCATGTGCGCGAGTTTTCCCGCCGCGGCGTAGGCGTTGTTGACGTCGGTGATCTCCAGTTCGCCCCGCAGCGAAGGTTCGATGCGGTCCATGATCCGGAACACGTCTCCGTCGTAGAAGTAGATTCCCGTCACGCAATAGGAAGACGGCGGGTGCGCCGGTTTTTCCAAGATGCGCGCGATACGCCCCGTCACCGGATCGAATTCGGCGACGCCGTACCGATGCGGATCGTCCACCTGTTTCACCAGCACCATCGCTCCTTCCGGCTGCCGCAAAAACGCTTCGATGTACGGATCAAGGGTCTTTTCGAACAGATTGTCTCCCAGAAGGACGACAAATTTCTCCGTGGCGCCAAGGAGCGGACGCGCCAGATCGAGCGCCTGGGCGATGCCGCCCGCTTCTTCCTGCAGACGGTATGTCAGCGACACGCCCCAATCCCGGCCGCTGCCGAGCACGTCGGCAAATCCGCCGACGGCCGATCGGCCGGTGACGAGGATGATGTCGCGGATGCCGGCCTGCCGCAGCCTGGCCACCCCGTAGCAAATCATCGGATAATGGCCGACCGGAAGCAGGTGCTTGTTGGTCCAGTACGTCAGGGGCCTGAGCCTCGTTCCCGTGCCGCCGGCAAGTATGACCGCTCTCAAAGGGCATTTTCCTCCTTTCCCGTGATGGCTCGGGGCGCCGCCAGTCTCCGTCACGGCGCCGGTTCCCCCGCCGCGGCGCGGTTCCGCCGCCCGTCGGGAAACGTCAGGCGGACGCCCCGGAGCGTCATCGCCTCTCGCCACGCTTCCAGATGTTCCCGGCTGTCAAGGTCGGACTTTGCCCGCCATGTCACGCTGCCGCCCAGACCCACCCGCAATCCCCGCACCAGGAGCATCGCGTGGGCTTTGGCCGGCTGCGCGAGGGAATGCGCGCCGATGGCGTCGATGGCGCGGCGCGATAGGGCGAAGGGCAGCGCGGCCAGCGAGCGGACGCCGAGATCCCTCCTGCCGAGGGAAAAGTTGAGAAATTCCAGCAGCCGCTCGGCCGGCGGGCGAAGATGAAATTTGGCGATGCCGGACGTCCGGGCGTTGAGCGCCGCGTCCATGCCTGTGTCCACCGCCCGCAAAAAACGCGCAAGCTCGCCGGCCGGCGCCGGCTGTTCCCCGTCAACGAACAGCACGATGTCCGTATCGGTCCTTGCGGCTCCCAAAGCGCGGCCGGCCGCGCCGCCGGTCCATCCGCCGGCCGGAACGATTACGGAACGGGCGTGGCGTTCCGCGACCTCCCGCGCCGTCAGAGCATGGTCGGGAATGACCACGATCCATTCGCGCAGCGGCAGGCGTTCCAGCTGGCCGAGCACCTCCTCCAGTGCCGCTTCGTTCCGACCCGCGCACACGACGGCGGAGGCCGTTCCCTTAAGCGGAACGGGCTCGACGGGCAATGAAAAACCGGTACCCCGCATGAATCCGTCCGCGTAAATCCGGATGGCGGCGGACATCACCCCTGCAGGCTTCTCTGTCGCGCCTTCTCCACCCGGAGCGAACGCGTGGTTCACGTTGTCGTGCAATGCCGCGCGCGCCTCTTCGGCGGAAGCCGCGGGATGGGCTTCCCGCCAGGCCGAACCGCTGCGGAACCCAATGTCGCGCCACCGTCGGAAGGCGGATGCGCCGGCTGTCCGTATGACGGGCCGCCGGCCGATCGAATGGCGGACGGTTGCTCTTTCGCCCCGCACGCCGGGCCGCCGTTCGACGGGGCGGCGGATGGCCGCGGTCGCCCTTCGCCTGTGGCGAAGAACGCCGGGGCGGGACCTGGCGCTGCGGCCGGGCAAGCCGCGGCGGAAAGGCTGCCGCCCTTGGACGGACGGCCTGATGCGCGCAGGCCGCCGCCGTTTACCGGGCGGTCCGCGGCGGCCGGACGGCCCGCGGCGGATGCTTCCGGTTTCCGCCCGGCGCACGCCGCCCATCCGGGTCCGCGGCGCGAATCCGGCGCCCGGGCGCCGCGCATGATGGCCGTTTCGGATCATGGCACTCCTCCGCTTTCCATCGATTGCAGGCCGCCCGCCCCGTATGATCCGGCGTGTTCCGCGTGGCGCGTCCACCATTCGATGGCCTCCAGGTGATCGCCCACGATCAGGTGTTCCAGGGAACGGCCCCGCCCTTTGCGGCTGCGTCGCGGATTCAGCGCGCCCACGTTGACGCGGCAAATCTTCTCGACGACAAGCCCCGCGCAAATGGCCCGGGCATGGGCCAGCGGGGGAACGCTGAGCGATTCCGCTCCGATCGTTTCCAGCGCCCGGCGGCTTAAGGCGTGGGGCACCGCGGTCAGGGAGGCGCCTTCCAGATCCGGGCGGCCCAAGAGCGCATTCAGGGCGTGCTTGGCCAGCACGACGCCGTGCACGCGCATTATGCGCACGGGACCGGAATAATCGTTGAGGGCGACGTCGACCCCGTTCCGCACGGCGTCCACGAACGGCCGAAGCCGCCGTGCGGGGATGACCATATCCGCGTCGACGAACAGCAGAATCCGGCCGCCGGCCGCCTTCGCGCCGATCGCCCGGCCCACGTCATGCCCGAGGGGACGGGGAAAAACGATCACCCTTGCGCCGCACGCCCGCGCAATCCGTTCCGATCCGTCCGTCGAACCGTTGACCACGGCGATCACTTCCGCGCCGCGATCCACCCGGAACGCTTCCCGGATGACCTTGCGCAGCGTGCGCTTTTCGTTCATGACGGGAATGACCACGGACACATCGGCCAACCGCGTTCCCCCCAGTCGGGCTGCCGTTTATCAGCATCGTATGTCGAACGTGTCCCATTGCAACGGCGTCTGTACGTGCCGGGGGAGAAACGCGTCCGGCAAAAAAAGGGGCTGTCCCAAAAAGTGACAGAAGGACAGCCCGTTCGGATCATAACCCGTGCCGATGGATGGCTTCAGAAGACATGCGGTTTCCGACACTATGGTCAGTTGGCGTGTCTGGAAACGCAGGAACTATCGCTTGCCCGACGGGAGCGTACCCCGGATCGCCGCCATCCCGGTCGAACGTGACCTTGACCGGGAATGTTCCCCGAGGCAAGAAAAAAAGGGCTGTTCCCAACGTGGTTTCACCGATACGTTTGGGACAGCCCCATTTCAGAAAAAATGCCATCGGATCAGGAGGATAACGGTTCGCTTCCGCCACGGCCCACCGCGATCCACTGGACCGCCCCCTGCAGCTCGCTCTTTCCCTTCGGGCCGTTCCTCGTCAGTTCGAAAACAGCCTGGCCGGGCGTTTTCTTCTTGATATAGGCCATGCAGCCGGGCTGGTCAAGGGAGAAGGTGATCACGTACCGGTCATCGGCAAACGGCGGGTCGAAAGCGACGGAAAGATCCAACCGGTTTTGTCCCTCGGGGAAGGCAAAGGAAACGATGCCAAACCGCAGCGCGATTCCGGGCTCCGAAGCGGCGACCGGGGAGAACGCGAGCTTGGCCGCCGTGACGCATCCGTCGGCCAGTTTCGCTTCCGTCACACAACCGTCCGCCAACTCGCGCTCTGTCACGCAACCGTCCGCCAGCTTCGCCCCCGTGCCGCAGTCATCCGCCTGGTTCAGCTGGTCCAGCGCCACCCTCAGCTCGGGGGCAAGCTTCTCCGCTGTCACCGATTCGGGAGCCAGCTTGTCGGCGGTCACCGATCCAGGCGCCAGCTTCTCCGCCGTCACCGCTTCGGGGGCCAGTTTGCCGGAGGTCACCGCCCCGTCGGCCAATTTCGCCGCCGTAACCGCATGCGGCGCCAATTTTTCCGGCGTGACCGATTCCGGGGCCAGTTTTTCGGAGGCGACGCATTCCGGCGCCAATTTCTCCGCCGTGACCGCCTCCGGAGCCAGCTTGTCGGCCGTGACGGACCAGGAATCCAGATGTTCGCCCGCCACCGCGTTCGGAGCCAGCTTCTCGCCCGTCACCGCCCGGTCGGCAAGACCGGCGGTCGTCACCGAACCGGGGGCCAAAGCGCCGCTGGTCACCGCTCCGGGGGCGAGCTTGTCAGCCGTCACGGCTTCCGGCGCCAGTTTCCCGGCCGTTACGGATCCGGACGCCAGCTTGTCGGCAGTCACCGCTCCCGGGGCGATTCTTTCCGCCGTCACCGCCTCCATCGCCAAGGCTCCGGTCGTGACCGATTCCGGCGCCAGTTTCTCCGCCGTGACGGACCAGGACGCCAGCTTCTCGGTGGTCACCGATTCCGGCGCCAGCTTCTCCCCCGTCACCGCGCCCTCCGCCAGGACGTCGCCGGTTACCGCCGCCGGGGCCAGCTTCCCGCCGGTCACCGCGCCGGGCGCCAGCTTCCCGGCGGTCACCGCTTCATCCGCCAGCTTGTCGCCCGTGACCGCGGCGGGCGCCAGCTTGTCGGCGGTGACCGACTCCGGAGCCAGCTTTTCGCCCGTCACCGACTCGGGCTTCAAATGGGCTTCGCCGACGCTTTCCGCTGCCAGTTTGCGGCCGGTCACGCAACCGTCCGCCAGCCGTTCCTCCGTCAGCTGGCTGCCGAGGCGGACAAGGTAGCTTTTGACGTTCTCCGCCAGCTTGTCGGCGGTCACCGCGCCGGGTCTCAGCTTTTCGGCGGTCACCGCGCCGGCCGCCAGTTTCTCGGCGGTCACCGCTTCATCCGCCAGCTTGTCGGCCGTAACCGCTCCTTCCGCCAGCTTGCCGCCCGTCACCGCTCCTTCCGCGAGTTTTTCCTCCGTCACGGCGCCGTCCGCCAAGCGAACGGCGTCCACGCTTCCCACGGCCAGCTTGGGGCCTGTCACGCAGCCGTCCGCCAGCCGCTCTTCCGTGATCGGGGCGCCGACCCGGGACAGATAGTCCCTTACGTCCCTGCCGAGCTTGCCCATGGCCACGCTGTCGTCGGCCAGCTTCGTTTCCGTGACGCTTCCGTCCTGGAGCTTCGCTTCGCTGACCGCTTCGTCCGCCAGCTTGGCTCCGGTTACGGCGGCATCCGCGATTTTTTCCGTCGACACGCTCTCCGGGGACAGCTTCGCCGCCGTCACCGCGAAATCGGCCAGATGCTGCGAAAACACGCTCCGGGACGCCAGCTGCTTTTCCCCCACGGAACCGGGAGCCAGTTTGTCCGCCGTCACCGTCTCCTCCTGCAGGGCGTCCGTGCCTACCGACCGCGCCGCGAGCTTCTCGGCGGTGATGCTGCCCGGCGCCAGGTGCGCGGTCCGGATCTCCCCCTCCTTTACGTGCACGCCGCGCACCGCGCCCTCGGACAGGTGATGCGCCTGAACCGCCTGGGCGTCAAGCTGCACCGGACCGATGGCGCCGTTTTCCACATGCTCGCGCGTGACGGCTTGCGGCGCCAAATGTTCGCTTGCCACCGCGGCGCGGGCCAGATGCTCGCGCCCGACAGCTTTTTCGGCAAGGTGGCGGCCCTCAACGGCGCCGTCCATCAGGTGGCGGCTTCCCACGGCCTGTTCCGCCAGCTTGTCGCCGCGCACTGCGCCTTTGCCCAAATGCTTCGGCTGCACGGCGGCTTCCGCCAGCTTGCTCGCCGTGACGCTCTGGTCCGCGAGCTTGCTGCCCGTAACGGCCTGGTCCGCCAGGTGCGTCGTCGTCACCGAATGGTCCGCCAGTTTGTAGGAGTTGACCGCTTTATCGGCGAGGTGCCGGTTGTCGACGCCTCCGTCCGCCAGATGCGCCGATTGCACGGCCTTTTCCTGCAGATGCTCCGGGCCGACGGCCCCCGCCGCGAGCTTTTTTCCGATCACCGAACCGTCCGCCAGCTCCCGCTCGCCGATCGCCCCTTCGGCCAGCTGCTCCCCCAGCACCGACCCCGGGGCCAAATGCTTTCCCAGGAGTGCGCCCGGCGCCACGTGCTCGGCCAGGATCAGGCCGGGCATCAGGTGCCGCGACTCCACCGCTCCCTGGGCGATTTTGTCGGAGGTGACGGCTTCGTCGCGCAGCTTCGAGGCGGTGACGGCGCCGGGCGAAAGTTTCGCCGTGTCCACGGACTCGTTGGCCAGATGTTCCGTCATCACGGCGCCGCTGCGAATTTTGACGGAAGTGACCGCATGATCCGCCAGAAGCTCTTCCGTGACGATCAGTTGCTTCAGATGCCTGCTTTCGATGGAGCCTTCGGCGATTTTGTCCGCGCCGATCGCCCGGTCCGCCAGCTTCTCGGGGGTAATGCTGCCGTCGCGGAGCTTTTCGCCGCCGATGGACCGGTCGCGGATGTGCTCGCCCGAAATGGCGTGCCGGACCAGATGGACGCCCGTCACCGAATCCGGCGCCAGCTTCGTTTCCGTCACGCTCCCGTCCTCAAGCTTGATGGACGTGACCGCGTAATCTTCGATGGCATCGGTTCCGACGGCCGCGGGGGCCAGACGGGACGGCCCGATGGAGCGCGGCGCCAGCTTTTCCTGCGTGACGCTTTCGTCGGCCAGATCGTCGGTGTAGACCAGGGGACGGGGGCGTCCGGGCAGCTTTCGTTCCGCCAGCCCGGCTTCCTTTTCTTCCCGCGTCGGCGGGCTAGATGGCGGGCTCTCTCGGCCGGCCTCGGGCCCGTCTTTCGGCGCATGATCGCTTTCCGCCCGGCTTCCCGCCTGCGTCCGGGCGGCCTCTTCGTCCCGGACCCCGCCGCCGGCTGCGGCTCCGGCATCCCCGTCCCCCATGGAATCCTGTCCATCCGTCATCACCACGGTCCACTCCTGCGCGCCGCTTCCTTCCTCCGCCGGTCCGGCCTGGGGCGGGGCAGCCGCCGGCGGTTCGGCGAGGGCGGCTTTTCCGTGCAGATTGACCGGCTTTCCCTTGGCCGACACGTCATCCAGCCATTTCAGTTCCTGCTGGTTCGGATTGGCGACAAAAAAAAGCGGACGACGCCGGCGGGATCTTCGCGTCTTCGACTTTTTCATGCCCTTCCCCTTCCCGATGCGTTATATGCCCATCATATGCATGGACCCATGGGCACGTCACGGATATGGGCGCCCGCCTGCGCGCGGGCGGGCCGGGCCGGCGTCTCCGGCGGCCCGGCGCGGCGGCGCGTCCGGCGGTTCGGGAAGAGGCGGGCACGCTCCCCGGCCCCACCCGCTAGCCGCTAGCCTTGTTCCTCTCTTAACGCCTCCAGCCACATCGCCGCGGTCCGTTCCCAGGAAAACCGTTTGCGGACCCGCTCCCGCCCGCGCGCCCCCATCTCCCGCCGAAGGGTATCGTCGGTGAGCAGCCGGCGCACCTTCTCTTTAAGCCCCGGGACCGGATTGGCGGCGTCCACGAGAAATCCGGTCCGGCCATCCGAGATGATTTCCGGGATGCCGCCGGCCCGCGTCGCCACGACGGGAACGCCGGCCGCCATCGCTTCCGCGTTGACCAGTCCGAACGCCTCCCGCCCGGCGGAAGGCACCACCGCCACGTCGGCCATGGCGTACCATGCGGGAATCTGATGATGGGACACGTAGGGCTCGAAATGCACGTATTTCCGCCAGGGTCGGGCCTTGCGGCGCAGCCGGCGCACGTAGGCGGTTTTCCTGCGGCTGCCGTAGAATGCGCTTCCCACGACGACGAGAAGAAATCCGGGTATGCTCTTCGACCAGTCGGGCAGGCAAGCCATGAGATGGTGCACGCCTTTTTTCGGAATAAGCCGTCCGACGTACAGCGCGATGCGCCGTCCTTTCCACCCCCGCCTGGCCCGTTCGGCTTCCCCGTCCCGTCCGGAAAACCGCTCGGCTTCCACGCCGGGATACACGACGCTGATCCGGATCGACCGGCCGTGCCGGTTCAGGATGAACCGCCTCAGGAAACGGCTGTTGACGATCACCCGGTCCGCCATCTTAAGATACCGGCCGACCTTTGCCGGATTGGCGTAGGGCGGCGTGATGAACGTCGTCGAATGCAGGTTGAGCCAGATCCGGGCGCCGGGAAAGCGGCGCTTGAACACCGGCACCCAAAGGGGCCGGTTCTCGATCTGGATGATGTGGGGGCGAAACTCGCGCAGCAGCCGCATCACCCGTTCCCGGTAGCGCCGTTTGTCCGCCGCCGGAACCCGGTCGATCCGGACGCCTTCGATCGCGCCCCGCGCCTTCTGCCCCCGCCCGATGCGCGCATAGATTCTCGCTTCCACGTCCGGAGCCGCCCGCGCGATGCGGGGCACGGTTTTCTCCACCACCCGTTCCACCGAGCCGCCCTTGGGCGACGGCACGGGAAACGCGCCTGGCGTCACAAACGCCACCCTGACCATGCATCAGCCCTCCCGCGCAATCCGCGCCGTGGTTTTGGTCCAGCGTATGCGCCGGACTTGCGGTTTGCGCTCCGTTATGTCACACTGGTAACCCGAAAGGGGGTTTCGACGCCATGACGCGCTGGCTGCTCAGAGTGCTGACCGAGCTGTCCTCCCGCCGGTCCGTGTCCCGGCTTGCGGGGCTTGCGGCCAACTCGCGGCTGAGCCGCCGCCTGATTCCCGCCTTTGTCGCGCTTTACCGGATCGACACGGCGGAGGCCGAACTGCCCCCGGAACAATACCCGTCGCTGAACGCCTTTTTCACCCGGCGGCTAAAGCCCGGCGCGCGGCCCGTCGACCCCGATCCCGCGGCCCTGGTCAGCCCGGTGGACGGCCGTCTTGTCGCCGCGGGTCCGGTGGCGAATGGCACGGTTATCGAGGTGAAAGGACAACGCTATTCGCTTCCGGAACTGCTGAACGGATCCCCGCGCGTCCCCATTTACGCCGGCGGCCATTACTGGGTGCTGTACTTAAGCCCGTCCGACTACCACCGCATCCACGCTCCCTGCGACGGGGAAATCGCGGAACAGGAGCGCATTCCGGGCCGGGCTTATCCGGTAAACGATTTCGGACTTGGGCTGGGGCGCCGCGTGCTGTCCCGCAACGAACGCCTGATCACCTATATCCGGCACGAAAAAGGAGAAGTGGCGGTGGTCAAGGTGGGGGCGATGAACGTCAGCAGCATCCGTTGCAAGGAACCGTTGCCTTCCCGCCTGGCCAAAGGCGAGGAGTTCGCGCGGTTCGAATTCGGCTCCACCGTCGTCCTGCTGGCGGAAGGCGGGCTGTGCAAGCCCCGCGTTAATCTGCGGCCCGGCGACCGGATTCGAATGGGCGAACGGCTCGCCACGATCGCCGGCACTTCCGATTTTTCGGTGACGTGACGACGGCGGGATGATATAATAACACGCAAGTTGAAAAAAATGACGGAAATTTGGCAAGACCGAGAGGAAGGGAACGCATGAATCCATTGGCACGGCAGCTGAACGAGACGATTTCCCGGGAGCATCCCCACCTGGCCGGCATGCTGTCCCGCCTGGGGCAGGCCATCTACTTCCCGAAGGTGGGCATTCTGAGCCAAACGGCCGAAGCGCGGCAAAAGGCCAACGTCCACAACGCCACCATCGGCATCGCCACCGAAAACGGCAAGCCCATGCACCTGGACGTCATTCATGAACGCCTGTCCGCCTTCGATCCGAAGGACTTGTACGACTACGCGCCGCCCGCCGGCAAGCCGGAGCTGCGCAAGCTTTGGCGGGAAAAACTGATCCGGGAAAACCCTTCGCTGGCCGGCAAAACCATCGGCATGCCCATCGTCACGAACGCCCTCACCCACGGGCTCAGCATCGTCGCCGACCTGTTCGCGGACGAAGGGGATGTCCTCGTGCTGCCCGACAAGAGCTGGGAAAACTACGAGCTCACCTTCGGCGTCCGCCGCGGCGCGCGGATCGTGAACTATCCGCTCTACGACGCGAACTGGAAATTCAACGCCGCGGGTCTGCGTGACGCGCTGCTCGCCCAGAAGGACCATGGCAAAGCCATCGCGCTGCTCAACTTCCCGAACAACCCGACCGGCTACACCCCGGGGCCGGCGGAAGCCGACGCCATCGTGGAGGCGATCCTGGACGCGGCGGAGGCGGGCGTGAACGTGGTCGCGGTGACGGACGACGCCTATTTTGGCCTGTTCTTCGAGGATTCGGTGCGCGAATCGCTGTTCAGCCGGCTGTGCGGCCTGCACGAGCGCGTGTTTCCGATCAAGGTCGACGGGGCGACGAAAGAGGAATACGTGTGGGGATTCCGCGTGGGCTTCGTCACCTACGGCGGAGTTTCCGAGGCTTGCCTGGAAGCCCTGGAACAAAAAACCCTCGGCATCATTCGCGCCACCATTTCCAGCGGCCCCCATCCTTCGCAGACCTTCGTGCTGGAGGCGCTGAAGTCGCCGGACTTCGACCGGCAACGGGCCGAGAAATACGAGATTCTGAAGCGGCGGGCCGTTCGGGTGAAGCAACTGCTCGACAGCGGCAAGTACGGCAACGAATGGACGTACTATCCGTTCAATTCCGGCTACTTCATGTGCCTGAAGCTGCTTACGGCGGATGCGGAAACGGTGCGCCGCCGGCTTCTGGACGCCTACGGGGTGGGCACCATCGCCCTCGGGCCGACGGATTTGCGCGTCGCCTTCTCCTGCATCGAAGAGGACAAAATCGAAGATCTGTTCGACCGCATCCACCAGGCGGTGCTGGACGTCAAAGCCGTGCGCGCCTGACCGGCGCATATCGCGAAGCCGGGTAACGGCCCGGCCGCGGCACGCGCCGCAACATTGCGGACACAAAAAAGCGCCCGATCCGCGGACGCCTCCCAAACGGCGCGAGCGCCCGCGGCGGGCGCTTTTTATTTCCGATTTGTCAAACGTGCCACCAGCGGTTCCGCCAACCCGGGGAACAGCCGCGCGATACGCGCGCCGGCGGCCAGCGACCAAGGCAGATCCGCCTCCGCCCGGCGCCGCTCGATGACGCGCACCACCACACGCGCCACCTGCTCCGGCGTCAACATGAACCGCCGGACATTCCGCACATACGCCCCCGACGGATCGGCCCGGTCGAAGAACGGCGTGTCCACCGGCCCGGGATTGACCGCCGACACGAGCACGCCGGTGCCGCGCAGCTCCTGGCGCAGGGCGCCCGTGAGCCCGAGCACCGCGTGCTTGGTCGCCGCGTAGCCCGACGATCTGGCCGTGGGCACCTTCCCGGCCATCGACGCGATGTTGACGATGTGCCCGCGGCCGGCCCGCAGCATGTGCGGCAACACCGCCCGGATGCAGCGGACGGTGCCCATATAGTTGACGTCCATCATGTCCCGGAAATGCTCCAGGGACGCTTCCGCGAACGGCACGAATTCGCCGTAGCCGGCACTGTTCACCAGCACGTCGATGCGGCCCAGCCGCCCGATGACATCCGCGACCACGCCCTCCACCGACGCTTCGTCCCGGACGTCCATCACACGGATTTCGCAGGGCCCGGCCAGCCCGGCGGCCGCTTCCCGCAGCCGGTCTTCCGAACGGGCCGCCAGCACGACGCGCGCGCCTTTTTCGCCGAGCAGCCGGGCGACGGCCGCCCCGATGCCGCTGGACGCTCCGGTCACCAGCGCGATTTTGTCCCGAACGGATTCGCCCACGGTTACCGACGCCCCTTCCCCCGCCGGTACTAGAGAATGAGCACCTGCAGTTCCATTTGCCCGAGGTCGTCGAGAATGAGCGGCACGGTCAGCGCCTTGCGGGCATAGACGGAAGGCTGCGCGATTCCGTTCACCACTTTCGGCGGCGTGATCTCCACCATAAGACCGCGGCTGGAGAAGATCGTGCTGGCATTGCCGCTGATCATGTTCCCCAGCTCGGAAATGGCGCTGCGGCCGATCTCGTCGATCTCCGTCAAGGTGAACCCCCCCATCATGACGGACACGATGCGAAGAGCCACCTGTTCGTTGAAGCCGTATATGACGTCTCCGTTGATTTGCCCCCTCAGTCCGATTTGGATCCAGATATGCCCGTCTTGGAAAGCAATGTCCTTGATGGCCAGCTGGCCGATGGTGGGACGGACCCGCATCATTTGCTCCATGACCATTCGTGCCGATTCCAGAAACGGATTGATGTACTCTGCTTTCATGCCCCCAAAAACTCCCGTGGCTCAAGACTTGTAAACAGTTTCCTCCATTATACTTCTTCTGTCCTAATGCGTACATTCAAATATTGGTTGCCCTGAGACTTTTTTAATTTTTCCGGCGTATGATCCGTTTGTCCCAATTTCCCCTTTGATCCCGGCGGGCAAATTTTCTATAATATGGTGACTAAAGGTTTTTAATCATTTCAACTAGTGTGATAAAATAAATTGAACTCGAAAGGAGGTGGCCCGTTGAACATCAATCAGCTGGAGACGCTGGTCACCATCTCCAGAACGATGAGCTTCCGCAAGGCCAGCGAGCTGCTCAACCTGACCCAGCCCGCCGTTTCCGCGCAGATCAAGAGCCTGGAAGACGAGTTCAAGGCGCAGCTGGTCGACCGCAGCTACCCCGTGACCCTCACGGACCGCGGCAAAGTGTTTCTGGAACACGCCGAGCGCATCCTGCAGATCGTCGAGGAACTGAAGCAGAAGTTGAACGACCTGGACCAGGTGCCGCAGGGGCGTTTCGTGCTCGGCACGACCGCTTCCATCGCCATTCAAATCTTGCCGCGGGTGCTGAAATATTTTCAAAACCAGTATCCGCTGATCAAAATCACGATCATGACCATGAACTCCGCGCAAATCGTGGCCCATGTGGAAAACGGCACGGTGGACATCGGCATCGGCTATCTGGGCGAGAAAACGTCGCAACTGGAGACAAGCGTGCTGTATTACGACACCTTCGAACTGGTGGTGTCGCCGCAGCATCCCTTCGCCAATCTGAGCGAAGCCACCCTTGACATGCTGCGGGATATCCCGCTGATTCTGCTGACGCCGGACACCGTCGGCCGCCGGTTCGTCGACCAGCTGTTCAGGGAAAGAGGCATCCAGCCGAACCTGGTCCTGGAGCTGAGCAGCAGCGAAGAAGTGAAACGGATGGTGGAGCTGAACCTGGGGGCGGCGATCATTTCGAAGTTGTCCGTAACGGAAGAGGTTCGACGGGGCACACTGAAACTGATTCCGGTCCGGGAACTGGAAGTGGCCCATCCCGTCGGCGTGATGACCAAGGCCGGCCGTTATTTGAATACGGCCATGCGCCAATTCCTGAACGACCTCAAGGGCCTGCAGAAGGACCATTTCCCGGGCGTGGAAATGAAACGAGGAGGCGAAGCATGAAGTTTGACCTGCACACCCACCATTCCCGTTGCGGCCACGCGGCGGGCAACATCGAAGATTACATCCGGGCGGCCATTGACGCGGGCCTTGAGGCCATAGGCATTTCCGACCATTCGCCCTACTTTGCCAGTGAAGAGGACCATCCGTCCCCGAAAGTCTGTATGGCCAAAAGCGAGTTCCCCGTCTACGTGCGGGAAGTGTTGCGCCTCAAAGAAAAGTACAGCGACAAAATCGAAGTGCTGCTCGGTGTCGAATCCGATTTCTTTCCCGACCAGATCGGGTTGTACAGGGAAATATACGAACAGTATCCCTTTGATTACATCATCGGCTCGGTTCATTATGTGGACGGCGTCAGCATCTTCAACCGGAACCGGTGGAAGGATCTGGACGAAGCGGGGAAAAAGGAAGAAAAAAGGCGGTATTACGAGCTGATCCGGGAATCCGCGCGGACCGGACTGTTCCAGATCCTGGGGCACATTGATGCCATGAAGGGCTATTATCCGGCTTTTTCCGACATCCCGGCGGCGGAAGAGATCGACAACGCTTTGCGCGCCGTGGCCGAACAGGGCATCGCCATCGAGATCAACACCAGCGGCAAAACGAAGGATTGCGGCGGCTGGTATCCCTCCGACGACATTCTGGAACGGGCGCTCCATTTCGGCGTGGACGTCACCTTCGGTTCGGACGCCCACACGCCGGAGCGCGTTGCGGACGAATGGGAATTGGTCCGCAAGCGGCTGAAGGAAATCGGTTTTACCCGCTGGGTGTTTTACCGCCAGAAACAGAAGGTGGCCGTTCCCCTGTAAGGCTGTGAAGAAAGAAAAAGAGGAACCCGTCAACCGTCCGGCGGGTTCCCATATAGGGGTATATGAAAAAGGGGGTCTTGGCTAATATCATAGCCGTACTATGCGACAGAACGGTAACAGAAATGTTTCATTTTTGTAACAACAACGGAAAATCGTCAAAATCCCTCTCCGCGGCGGTCCCGGTCTTAACCCGCGGCCAACGTGTGTGATACAATGTAGAGCAGGAGCAGAGGGAGATGACCCGCATGAAACTGACCGACAAGGAACAAACCGATATCGGCATGGATTATTCCAAAATGTGTCCCAAGTACGAAGCCGCCATCGATCTGCTCGGCAAAAAATGGACCGGGCTGATCATCCGCGTGCTGCTCGGCGGGTCCAAGCGGTTCCGGGACATCAAGGAACAGATTCCCGAAATGAGCGACAAGATGCTGGCAGACCGTCTGAAAGAACTGGAAGCCCTCGGCATTGTGAAGCGGACCGTCTACCCCGAGACGCCTGTCCGCATCGAGTACGGGCTCACGGAGAAGGGCGCCGCCCTTGAATCGGTCATCCGGTCCATCCAGCATTGGAGTGACCATTGGCTGTAACGCGGCTGACGGGCCGTTTTATTTTTTGCTTCTGATGCCAAAAAGGTTTCCCTTAACGGGAGGCGGAGGAACCGCCCCCGTAAGGGAAGCCTTTCTTCTTGAACGGATGAATCCGGCCGCGACGGTCAGCTCGTCAGCCACTTGCGGAAGAGATAGCGAGTCGTCTCCCCGTTGATGGCGGCGATGGACGTGGTCAGCGGAATGCCCTTCGGGCAGGAGCGGACGCAGTTTTGCGAGTTGCCGCATCCTTCGATGCCGCCGTCCGCCATGAGGGCTTCCAGACGCTCGTGGGCATGCATCGCGCCCGTCGGATGGGCGTTGAACAGCCGCACCTGGGAAATCGCCGCCGGGCCGATGAAGGTCGAGCGGTCGTTGACATTCGGGCACGCCTCCAGACACACGCCGCAGGTCATGCACTTGGACAATTCGTACGCCCATTGGCGCTTGTGTTCCGGCATGCGCGGTCCGGGGCCAAGGTCGTACGTGCCGTCAATGGGGATCCACGCCTTCACCCGCTTGAGCGCTTCGAACATTCGCGAGCGGTCGACGATCAGGTCGCGGACGACCGGGAACGTCTTCATCGGGGACAGCCGGATCGGCCATTCCAGTTTGTCGACCAGCGCGGAGCAGGCCTGGCGGGGCTTGCCGTTGATGACCATCGAGCAGGCGCCGCACACTTCCTCCAGACAGTTCGATTCCCAGACGACCGGTTTCGTCCGTTCGCCCTTCGCGTTGACCGGATTGCGCTGGATTTCCATCAGCGCGCTGATGACGTTCATATTCGGGCGGTACGGAATGTCGAATTCCTCGAAATACGGAGCGGAGTCCGGGCTGTCCCGGCGCTCGATGATGAACCGCACCGTGCGCGCCTTCGTTGCCGTTTCCGCCATGGCTCAACCCTCCTTCTTCTTGTCCTGGCTGTAGTCGCGCTTCCGCGGTTTGATCAGGGAAACGTCGACAGGCTCGTAATAGATGCTCGGGCCGTCCGGCGTCCATTTCGCCATGGTCGTCTTCAGGAAGTTCTCGTCGTCCCGCTCCGGAAACTCCGGCTTGTAGTGGGCGCCGCGGCTTTCGTTGCGCAGAAGCGCCCCGAGCGTCATCGCCTCGGCCAGCTCCAGCATGTTCCACAGCTGGCGGGTGAACGGCACGCCCGCGTTGTTCCAGTTCACCGTGTCGTCGATGTTGATCCGCTTGTAGCGCTCTTTCAGTTCCTTGATCTTGACGATGGTTTCCTCGAGCTTTTTGTTGTAGCGGACGACCGTCATGTTGTTGGTCATCCATTCGCCCAGCTCCTTATGGAGCATATAGGCGTTTTCCGTGCCGTTCATTTTCAGGATGGACTGGTATTTTTCTTCCTGGCGCTTCCGCTCCGCCTCAAACACGGAAGAAGGCAGGTCTTCCGCCGATTTCTTCAGGCCTCGCATGTACTCGAGGGCCTTCGGCCCCGCCACCATGCCGCCGAAGATGGCCGACAGCAGCGAGTTGGCGCCCAGGCGGTTCGCGCCGTGGTACTGGTATTCGCACTCGCCGGCGGCGAAAAGGCCGGGAATGTTGGTCATCTGGTTGTAGTCCACCCACAAGCCGCCCATGGAATAGTGAACGGCGGGGAACACCTTCATCGGGACTTTGCGCGGGTCGTCGCCCATGAACTTTTCGTAGATCTCCAGAATGCCGCCGAGCTTGACGTCGAGCTTTTTCCGGTCGATGTGGGACACGTCCAGGTAGACCATGTTCTCGCCGTTGATGCCGAGCCCGAGGTCCACCACGACGTGGAAAATCTCCCGCGTGGCGATGTCCCGCGGCACCAGGTTGCCGTAGGCCGGATATTTTTCCTCAAGGAAGTACCACGGCTTGCCGTCCTTGTAGACCCACACCCGGCCGCCTTCGCCGCGTGCCGATTCGCTCATGAGGCGCAGCTTGTCGTCGCCCGGGATGGCCGTCGGGTGGACCTGGATGAACTCGCCGTTGGCGTAAATGGCCCCCTGCTGGTACACCGCGCTGGCCGCCGTGCCCGTGTTGATGATCGAGTTGGTCGACTTGCCGAAAATGATGCCGGGACCGCCCGTTGCCAGAATGACGGCGTCGGCGCGGAACTCGCGGATTTCCATCGAGCGCAGGTCCTGCGCCACGATGCCGCGGCAGACGCCTTCGTCGTCCAGCACGACGGACGTAAATTCCCAGTACTCGTATTTCTTGACCAGGCCCGCCACTTCCCAGCGGCGCACCTGCTCGTCCAAAGCGTACAAAAGCTGCTGGCCGGTGGTGGCGCCGGCATAGGCGGTACGGTGGTGCTTGGTGCCGCCGAACCGGCGGAAGTCAAGGAGTCCTTCCGGCGTCCGGTTGAACATGACGCCCATCCGGTCCAGCATGTAGATGATGCCCGGAGCCGCCTCGCACATCGCCTTGACCGGCGGCTGGTTCGCCAGGAAGTCGCCGCCGTAAACCGTATCGTCAAAGTGCTCCCACGGAGAGTCGCCTTCGCCTTTCGTGTTCACCGCGCCGTTGATGCCGCCCTGGGCGCAGACGGAGTGCGAACGCTTCACGGGGACGAGGGAAAACAGCTCGACCGGCACGCCCGCTTCCGCCACCTTGATCGTGGCCATCAGACCCGCCAGACCGCCGCCGACGACGATGACTTTTTGACCCATGACTTAAATCCCTCCTCCTTCTTCAGCGGATGATTCCGCTGGCCGCGATCGCGGCCGCCAGCGCGAATTCTTCGTTCATGAATCCGACGAGCGACAGCACGAACAGCGCCGACAGGATCACCCAGATCCCCATGCAGATGCGGGCGGACACGCGCTGGGCGCGCGGGCCGACCGTGATGCCCCAGCTGACAAGAAACGCCCACAGACCGTTGGCGAAGTGGAACATCGCGAAGATGGCGCCGATGGCATACAGCGCGAAATGGACCGGATCGCTGACGATTTGGTGCATGTGGGTGCCCAGCTCGTCATACGTCACGTTGCCGAGGGTCACCTGGAACCGCGTTTCATAGAAGTGCCAGGCGACAAACACGAACGTGATGAGCCCGGACAACCGCTGCATGACGAACGCCCAGTTGCGGGCATACGGGTAGCGCCCTACGTTGATGTCGGACTGGTAGGCCAGATACAGCCCGTAGATCCCGTGGAACAGGATCGGCAGCCAGATGATGAACAACTCCAGGAAGAACACCAGCGGCATGTTGTGCAAAAAGTTGACGTTGCGCTGGAATCCTTCCGGCCCCCCCTCGAACGCAGAAAAGTTGGTCAGGGCATGCTCGATGATGAACAGGCCGAGCGGCAGGACGCCCAAAAGCGAATGCAGCTTGCGGGCATAGTATGACCTGACGTTCATAGCTTTTTCCCGTGCTCCTTTCGGCAAACCGTCATCGTTTTGTCACACACCTTTAACAATACCCCAAATCCTCTTATAATGGAACTGCGTTTTTTTTATTAATTCTTATGAAAAAGAAGTATAATAACACCGTAGACGAGTTCGTCCGGGAGGCGACGAGACATGCTGGAAGATTTGCGCATGTTCGCCGCGGTGGTCGAGGAAACGAGCATGAACCGGGCGGCGGAACGGCTCAACGTCACCCAGCCGGCCCTGTCCCGGCGCATCGCCAGGCTGGAACGGGAGCTCGGCGTCACCCTGTTTCGCCGCGCCGGCAAACGTCTGGAGCTGACCGCGGCCGGCATGCTCACCTACGAACACGCGCTGGAACTCAGGCGGTTCCACGGGGATTTCCTGCGGCGCCTGCAGTCCCTGGATTCGCGGGAAGACGCTTCCGTGGTCGTCGGCGCCAGCCTGACAACGCTGCAGACCACCCTGCCGGGAGTGATTTCGGCGCTTACGGAAAAACATCCGCACCTGGAAATCAAGGCTGTTACCGGCAAGTCCCACGAAATTGTTTCCATGGTCAAGGAGCGGAAAGTCGATTTCGGCGTCGTGGGTTCGTCGGATACGAAGGATCCCGCGGTGACCAGCGTGCCGTTGTTCGACGACCATCTGATGCTCGTCCTCCCGAAGGCGTCCTTCACCTTCGAGGGGCGGCGCCTGGAGATGCGCGACCTGAACGGCCTGCCGATGATCCTGTTCGCCCCCGGCACCTGGTACCGGTCGCTGATCGACGACTTGTTCCGGCGTCACGGGGTGAAGCCGGACATTCGCATGGAAATCGACTCCTTCGAGGCCAGCATCCGCCTCGCCGGCGCCGTCCGCGCCGCGACGCTGCTGCCGAAATCGTATCTCAGGCCTCAATTGCTCAAGGACAACGGGCTGTACGCCGCCGACCTTCCGGAGCTGACGCGCACCCGACGGACCACCGCCCTGGTGCACGTCGATCCTTCCCTCCTGTCCCCCATCGTCCAGCTGCTCATCGAAGAGACGATCACACTGTTCGCGCGGGGCGGACGGCTGGAGGAAAGCGGCGCGGAATGACCGCGTCGGCCGCATGGCCGCCGGACGGCTCATGAACGGCCGTCCGGTGTCAGCCGATAATGATCTTTCCCTCCGCATAACGGTACAACGTGCGCTTCTGCCGGGTTCCCAGGGCATAGGCAAGGGTAAGCGGCCCCAGCCGGCCGACGAACATGAGCAACATGACGATGATCTTGCCGGACGGGGACAGCTCGGGCGTCAGCCCCATGGACAGGCCCACCGTGCCCAAGGCTGAAGCGGCTTCAAACAGGATCATCAGGAAATGGCGGTCTTCCGTGACCGACAGCAACATCGTGCCGGCCGCCAGCACGGCCAGGGCGAACATCGTGATGGTCAGCGCCTTGTAAACTCGCTCCTGCGCCAGACGGTACCGGAACATCACCACGTCTTCCCTGCCGCGGATCATGGACCAGACCGCGCCGGCCAGCACCGCGAAGGTCGTCGTCTTGATGCCGCCTCCGGCAGACCCCGGAGACGCGCCGATGAACATGAGGATGACGATAAGGAACTGGGTGGCCTGCCGCAGGGCGCCGATGTCCAGAGAGCTGACGCCCGACGATCGCGGAACGACGGCCTGGAAGAAGGCAGCCATCAGTTTCTCCCCGAAGCCGAGGCCTCCCAGCGTGGCCCGGTTGGTGTATTCAAAAAGGAAGATGGCGACGGTGCCGACCAGGATCAGGAAACCAGATGCGGCGATCACCACTTTCGAGTGGAGCGAAAGGCGTTTGGTTTTCCGGTATTCGGCCAGATCGGACAGCACGACGATGCCAAGGCCTCCGGACAGGATGAGAAAGGCCGCGGTGAACGTGACGATCGGATCGCCCACATAACCGGTCAGGCTCCGGAAGCCCCCCATCAGGTCGAAACCCGCGCCGTTGAAAAAGGAAACCGCGTGAAAGACGCCGGACCAGACGGCCCGCGCCGGCGGCATGTCCATCAGGAAACGGATCGTCAAGATCGCCGCTCCCGCGGCTTCCAGGATCAGGGTATAGCGGATCACCTTGAGGACAAGGCGGACGATGCCTTGGGTCTCGGCCTGGTTGAACGACTCCTGCAGGATGAGCCGTTCCCGCAGCGTAATGCGGCGCCTGAGCATGATGGCCGCCATGGTCGCCAGGGCCATGAAACCAAGCCCGCCGATCTGGACCAGCACAAGGGTTGTCAGCTGGCCGGCGAACGACCAGTGGCCGGCGAAATCAAGCGGCGTAAGCCCGGTAACGCACACCGCCGACACCGCCGTGAACAGCGCGTCGATGATCGGCGTCGGCCGTCCGTCGGCCGCCATGATCGGCAGCCTGAGCAGCGCCGTTCCCAGCGCGATGACGGCCGCGAACCCGAAAACCAGCACGCGCGGCGGCGACGCCGCCACCCATTGGAACATCCGTCCGACCACGTGGTCCCCTCCGTCGTTCCCCGCCTGCCCGGAAGCGGCGGAAGCGTCAAATTGCATTGAAACACGGGCATTATAGACCGTTCCCCCGTTTCCGGCAAATGCCGGTCGCCCCGATATCGGCCGAAAACGGGGCCGGTCCGGCGGTTCCGTCGGCAGAATTTGGTTTTGCCGGCAGGTTGCCGCATTTTTCTTTCATTTCCTTGAGCGCTCAAGCCGGCTCCTGAAACCGGAAGATGCTGGCACCCGAAAGCGGAAATATGGTACTTTGGTAAGGAGCACAAGTTCGCCAAAGCAAAGGAGCATTCGTCTTGACGACGCGCCGCCGATCGGCAAAGACGGAAAGGATTCTGCGGGCGTCCGCGCTTATCGGCCTGCTGCTTTTTCTGCTCATTCAAGTATTCCCGATCGTCCGGGATTTTGCCAAAGAACCGTACCGGGTGCTGACCCGGGAGGAAATCCGCCAGCGCGCGGAAGCGCTGGCGGTCGAACGGTTCGGCGCGGACGATCCGTCCCGGATCGTCTCGATTGACGTGACCTACCTGTCCGACAGCCTGGCGGTCGGGTATTTCTCCAAACACGGGCTGCTGGACGATTACGACAAAACGTGGGACGACCAATTTCCCGCCGACCGTTACCTCGCGGAACTGCGGTTGAATGACGGTTCCCGCCTTCTGCTTTCTTTCCACATGGAATCGGGAAACCTGGTCGCCTGGAAGCATGAACCGAAGAACGTCGAGGACGGTTCCGCCCCGTCCGTCCGGCCGGAAGATGCGCTGTCCTGGGCGGCAAACTGGGGAATCCGGCCCGACGAATGGACGCCGGCCGCCCCCACCGACCGCGAAACGGCTCGCGAACAGGTGTTCCGCCACCGCGGCTCGCCGGTCGGAGAGGCCGATCTGCTGCTTGTGGTGCGTCCCTCGGCATCCGGGGCCGCGGAAGGGGATTTTGCCGGCGGCAAAATCGCCTACCGCTATGAGCTTCCGGAGGCGTTTGCCGCCGAAATTCGGCGCCAGGAGAAGCTGGCCGACCGGTGGATGGCCCTCGGGAGCCTTCTGCCGCAAAGCATGATGCTGCTCCTGGCCATCGTTTACGCCTTCCTGTACGGCAAATATTCGTCGTTCCGCCGCGGGCTTTTCCTGGCCGTGTTCGCGTTTTTCGCCTATTCCGCCGTCATGGCGAACATGCTGCCCGGATTCGGGGCGGAGCTTTTGGCCGAAGACCTCGTGGTGGATGACCTGGTCATCTTTTTCACAATGGTTGTCAGCATTTTGGCCTCGATGTTCATTGCCGTATTGACCTATTTTAGCGCGGTGGCCGGCGACGGCCTGTGGAACCGGATGGATCCGGGCGCCCGCCTTTGGCCCCGTTGGCATGGCGCGGATTACGGAGAGCGCGTGTACGACGCCATGAAGCGGGGGTATCTCGGCGCCTTCATCCTGCTCGGACTCCAGTCGGGCATTTTTCTCGCGCTGCGGGAGGGAGTCGGCTCCTTCGTCACGACGGACGTCACCCAGACGACCTACAACATGGTCTATCCCTGGCTGTTCCCGCTGCTCGGCTGGTGGGCGGCCATTTCCGAGGAAATCCAGATTCGCTTTTTCGGAATCGGCATCATGAGGCTCTGGCTGATCGGGCTGGCCGCCTTGCTGCTCCGGGGCGCGCCGTCCGCCCGGACCGCCGCCGTTCTCACCTGGCTGGCGATGATTCCGCCCAATCTGGTGTGGGCGTTCGGCCATGTGGGCTACTCGATCTACCCCGTATATTCCCGGCTGATTGAGCTGGTCCTGCTCGGCTTCGTCATCGGCTGGTTCATGCTTCGCTACGGGCTGATGACGGTCATTTTCGCCCATGCGGCGCTGGACGGCATCCTGATCGGCCTGCAATTGCTCACGGACGGGATGCCGGGCGACGAATGGGCGGCGGCGGTATCCATGGCGTCGCCGGCGCTGGTCGGCTGGGCCATTTTCCGCCTGCACCGGCGTTTACACCGGAATCCCGCCGATCCCGCCGCCTGAGGCCGCCCGGACTGGAACCCGGACAAAAAAGCGCCGTGTTTTCCCGGGAAAAACAGGGTTTCCGGGAAAATAACGGCGCTTATCTGTTGAGATCGGCGGGACATCGGGCAATGCCAGCCGCGTCGCTCAGCCGTTGCGCTCCGCTCATCCACGCTCCTCATCCTCGTTCAGCGCCTGCAGAATGCGTCGGGCCAGCTTCTCCCCGATGGACAGGGCTTTGAAATCCTCCACCGACGCCTCCCGGATCGCCTTGAGCGAGCCGAAATGGCTGAGCAGCTTCTTCCGCGTTTTCTCCCCGACGCCCGGGATGGCGTCCAGCCGGGAAGCCACCATGGAGCGGCTCCGCTTTTGCCGGTGGAATTCGACGGCGAACCGGTGCACCTCCTCCTGGATGCGCTGCAGGAGGTAGAATTCCCGGCTGTCCCTCGGCAGCGGCACCGGCGCGGGAGGATCCCCCGCCAGCAGTTCCGCCGTCCGGTGGCGGTCGTCCTTCGCCAGACCGCAGACGGGGATGTCCAAGCCGAGCTCGTTTTCCAGCACGTCCCGCGCGGCGGCGATCTGCCCACGCCCTCCGTCGACCACGATCAGGTCGGGCAGCGGGCCGTTTTCCTTGAGAACCCGCACGTACCGGCGGCGGATGACTTCCCGCATGGATTCGTAGTCGTCCGGCCCTTCCACGCTGCGCAGGTTGTACTTGCGGTATTCCTTTTTGTCCGGCTTGCCGTCGGTGAACACCACCATCGCCGCCACCGGATGGACGCCCTGGATGTTGGAGTTGTCGAACGCCTCGATCCGGCGCGCGGACGGGATGTCCAGCCGTCGGGCCAATTCCTCCGCGGCTTCCACGGACCGCTCGCGGTCCCGTTCAATGAGGCGGAATTTCTCTTCCAAAGCCACCTTGGCGTTGTCGCAGGCCACGGCCACGAGTTGCCGTTTCGTCCCCCGTTTGGGCACGATCGCCTTCACGCCCAGCCATTCCCGCAGCTGAACGGCGATGTCGCCGGTCTCCGGACCGGTTTGCGGCGCGGCACCGTCCGGCGCGGCCGTTTCGGCGGCTTCCCGCGTACCGTTGGGAACCGAAGTTTCAGGCGAACGCGCAAAATCTGCCGTTCCGGACTCGTCGACGGGACCCGCCGTTTCGGGCGCATCGTTGGAACCCTCCGTTTCAGGGGTATCGGCGGAAACCGCCGTTTCGGACGTGCCGTTGGGTTCCGCCGCTTCCGGCGGACCGGGCAGGAGCACTTCCCGCGGCATGGCCGGGTTGTCGCTGTAATACTGGGTCACGAAGGTGATAAAATCGTCGTACGGATCGCCGTAATGCGGAAACTGCGACATATGGCGCCGGATGATTTTCCCCTGGCGCATGTACAGGATCTGCACGCACATCCAGCCCTTGTCCGCCGCGTAGCCGAAGATGTCCCGGTCGCCGGCGTCGGTCAGGGTGATGGACTGCTTCTCCATCACCTTCTCGATGGCGATGATCTGGTCGCGGTATTCCTTCGCCCGTTCGAAGGCCAGTTCCGCCGCCGCCTCTTCCATTTTCCGCTTGAGCTCCCGCTTGATCTCGCCGTATCCGCCCTTGAGAAAACGGGTGATCTCCGCGATCATCGGCCCGTACACCGCGGGATCGACGGGAAATTCGCACGGCGCCAGGCACTGCCCCAGGTGGTAATACAGACAGGCCTTGTCCGGCATCGTGCGGCATTTGCGCAGCGGATACAGCCGGTCAAGGAGCTTGCGCGTCTCGTGGGCGGCGAAGGCGTTCGGGTAGGGTCCGAAATATTTTCCCTTGTCCTTGCTTACGCGCCGGGTAACTTCGATGCGGGGATGTTCGTCGCCGGTGATCTTCAGGTAGGGAAACGACTTGTCGTCCCTGAGCAGCACGTTGTAACGGGGGTGATGCTGCTTGATCAGGTTGCACTCGAGGATGAGCGCCTCCATCTCGTTGGCCGTAACCACATATTCGAAATCGCGGATTTCCGAAATCATCCGCTGTGTCTTGCCGTCGTGCCCGCCCGTGAAATAGGAACGGACGCGGTTGCGCAATACCTTGGCCTTGCCGACGTAGATGATTTCGCCGGCCGCGTTCTTCATGAGGTAGCATCCAGGCCGTTCCGGCACCAGCGCCAGTTTGTTCCGGATTTGTTCCATGTATGCGTCGTTTGTTCCGGCCGCCGCCAACGCGTCCCGCCTCCCCGCTCCGTCGTTTCGGGCGCTCGCTTTGCGCGCGTCAACGTTATTGTACCTGAAACCGCGGCCCCCCGCACGTCCGCCTCCGGCCCCTTCGGCCAAAGTTCCGAAATCCGCCACATCCTGCGCCTTTACAACGAAAAGCAAGGTTGGGTATACTAGGGGTATCGATCGAAGCAGGAGGATTACCATGGAAAACGCGCGCGATCCGCGGCTGCACGTCAACGAAGAACCGCGCAACGACTTCGCCGATGTGGCGACCGGTTTCGCAGCCATGTTCACCTTTATGGTCGTGGTGTTTTTCGGCGCCGTGATCATCAAATTCCTGATCTCCTGAATGCGACGGCATCCGCCAAGCACGGATGCGGACAAACAAGCCCCCGGGCCTTGCGTTCCGCCAGGCAAGGTCCCGGGGGCTTTTCCGTTTCACGGAATGTCCCGGCTTCACGAAGACGCGTCGGGAGGAGATGCGGACGCCGCCTTCCGCCGCTTCTCCGCCGCGGCGTCGTAACGGAAGCGTTCCGTCCGGTCGATCTGCACGATCCGTCCGTCGTGCACGACGATCTGCACGGTCCCGTAGCGGAGCCCTTCCACCGCCTCCCGGATGCGCGCAAGCCAATCATCGCCCGGCTGTGTCAACGGATTCGACATGCTCTCCCTCCCGTTCAAGCCGTCCGTTTATTTTCCGGTGTGCATCCTCGCCTCGATCCAGGCTTTCACGATCAGCGTCACAATGGCCAGCAACATCAGCAGGGAAGCCACCGCGAAGGCTGCGGTGAACTGGTACTCGTTATACAAAATCTCAATGTGCAGCGGCAGCGTGTTCGTCTCGCCCCGAATGTGGCCGGAGACGACGGAGACCGCGCCGAATTCCCCGATGGCCCTGGCATTGCAAAGCACGATGCCGTGCAACAGCCCCCACTTGATGTTGGGCAACGTGACCTTCCAGAACGTTCTGAAGCCCCGCGCGCCCAGCGTGGCGGCCGCTTCTTCGTCCTGCACGCCCTGGCTTTCCATCAGCGGAATCAGCTCCCGCGCCACGAAGGGGAACGTCACAAAAATCGTGGCCAGCACGATGCCCGGCAAGGCGAACACGATCTTGATGTTATGCTCCTGAAGCCATGGGCCGAGGAATCCCTGCGCGCCGAACAGCAGAATGAAAATGAGGCCCGAAATGACCGGCGACACGGAAAAGGGCAGGTCGATCAGGGTGATGAGGGCGTTTTTGCCGCGAAACCGGAATTTCGTGATCGCCCACGCCGCGCAGACTCCGAAAATGGTGTTGAGCGGAACGGCGATCAGCGCGGTGAGAAGCGTCAGGCGCAGCGCGGCCAGGGCATGCGGATCGCGCAGCGCATCCGCGTAAGCCTCCCACCCTTTGCGGAACGCTTCGAAAATGACCGTGATCATCGGCAGAACGATCAGAATAGCGACAAACGCCGCAGCCGCCGTGATCAGCAGCCATTTGACCGCCGCCGGTTCCGTCAGGTGGCGGGCCCGGACGCTTTCCCGCGGCTTCGTCGCCGGGACCGCCCCGGCGTGAGGAGCTGCGGTGGGATGCATGCGTTCGTTCCCCCTTCCTCAGGCGACCTGCCGGATGCCGCGGCCTACAAACCGCTGCAGGGCGTTGACGGCAAACAAAATCAGGAATGAGAGGAGAAGCAGCACGATGGCCACGACGGCGGCCTGGTCGTACTGATACTGCTCCAGTTTGGTCACGATGAGCAGCGGGGCGATCTCCGTCTTCATCGGCATGTTGCCGGCGATGAACACCACCGAACCGTATTCGCCGATGCCGCGGGCGAAGGCCAGCGCAAAGCCCGTAAGCAGCGGCGGGATCAGTTCAGGCAGGATCACTTTGCGGAAAATGCGCCAGCGCCGCGCACCCAGCATCACCGCCGCTTCCTCGGTCTCCCGCTCCAGTTCCGCCAGCACGGGCTGGACGGTGCGGACGACGAAGGGCAGGCCGACAAACATGAGCGCGATGGTAATCCCGATGGGCGTGTATGCCACCTTGACGCCCAGCGGCGCCAGGAGGGAGCCCAGCCAGCCGGTGGGCGCGTACAGCGTCGTCAGCGCGATGCCGGCCACGGCGGTGGGCAGGGCGAACGGCAAATCGATCAGACCGTCGATGATGCGTTTTCCGGGAAAACGGTACCGGACGAGCACCCACGCCACCAGCAGCCCGAACACCATGTTGGCCGCCGCCGCCGCGAGGGCCGTGACCAGGCTGATGCGATAGGAAGCCAGAACGCGCGGGGTGGAGACGATCTCCCACCACTGCCCGAGGGTAAGTTCCGCCGATTTGAGCAGCAGCCCGGCCAAGGGAATAAGCACAATTAGGCCGAGGTACAGCATCGTATACCCCATCGTCAGTCCGAAGCCGGGCAGCGCCTTGCCCGTTTTCCTCCGCTTGAACAAAGCCATGCGCGCGTTCCTTCCTCCGTCCCTTCGGGTATTCCCTGTGTTTCCGGTCATGAGTGGATTCAGCTTGTTAAGTCCGTTTCTGTAAGTCCCGCGTGACCGTCCATGCGCGGTCGCCCGGCATTTCCGTCCGCACGTGTGCCCCTTGCGCTTCGGCGCGCAAATTCCCGGCGTCATGCCCCGGGCGTGTAGATTTGGTCAAACAATCCGCCGTCGTTGAAATGCTTTTCCTGGGCCGCCTTCCAACCGCCGAAATGCTCGTCGATGGTCAGCAGATTCAGTTCCTTGAAAACGTCCTTGTACTTCTCCGCGACTTCCGGCAGGCGAGGCCGGTAGAAATTTTTCGCCGCGACCTCCTGGCCCTCGGGGGTGTAAAGGTACCGCAAATACGCTTCCGCCAGTTCGCGGGTGCCCTTCCGGTCGACCACTTTGTCGACCACGGCCACCGGCGGCTCGGCAAGGATGCTCAGGGAAGGCGTGACGATTTCGAACTTGTCGCCGTATTCCTTCAGCGCCAGGTACGCCTCGTTTTCCCAGGCCAGCAGGACGTCGCCGATTTCCCGTTCCACGAAGGTGGTCGTCGCTCCGCGCGCCCCCGAATCCAACACCGGCACGTTCTGGAACAGCTTTTTCACGAATTCTTTGACCTTCTCTTCGTCGCCGCCGTACAACCGATCCGCAAAACCCCAGGCGGCCAGGTAATTCCACCGGGCGCCTCCGGATGTCTTCGGGTTCGGGGTGATCACCTGGATGCCGTCCTGGATCAGGTCATCCCAGTCGTCGATTCCTTTCGGGTTGCCCTTCCGCACCAGAAAGACGATGGTCGACGTGTAGGGAGAACTGTTGTGCTCAAATTGCTGCTGCCAGTCTTCCCGGAGAAGCCCGTATTCCGCAATGGCATCGATGTCGTAAGCCAGGGCCAGCGTCACAACGTCGGCTTCCAGGCCGTCGATGACGGAACGGCTTTGCTTGCCGGAACCCCCGTGGGATTGCTTGATGGTGACATCCTGGCCCGTCTCGGCTTTCCAATGGGCGATGAACGCCTTGTTGTACTCTTCGTACAGCTCCCGTGTGGGGTCGTAGGATACGTTGAGCAATTCGACGGCCTTTTTCGCGTCCGTCCCGGACGAACCGCCGGCCGCGGAATCCGACGGGGGCCTGTTTCCGCATGCGGCCAGCACCGCGCTGGCGAGGACGACCGAAAGCACCGCAGGAAGCCAAGCCCGTGTTTTTTTCATGACCAACACACCTCTCGGAACTTGGATTGAAATCTTGCCAGGCGGATTTTCCTTTGCTCCGGTGGTCCGGTCGTCAAAGTTTTATTATTCCTACCTGTTTAGTCGGCATTTTCATCTTAACCAACCGCCCCATCGGTGTCAAGCAAAAAAATTCCGCCCGGGCCCATCATATGCCCGGGCGGATCGGCGGTGCACGGTCCTTTTACGCGCCGAACGGCGACTCACGATCTGTTCGCGCGCCGGACGGCGGTTCACGGTCCGCTCCCGAGGGCGGACGCGCCTCCCGCTGGTTTTGGCCGCTTACGCGGATCACATCGACGTAAGGCCGGATGCGATCCATGAGCCGGCGTCCTTTGTGGAGCTCCTCCCCTTCCTTGTGGGTGAAGCTGAAATGCCGTTCCAGCGCGTCCAGGTCGTGATTGGAGGTGTAAAACGTCGGCTTGCGGTTCATGCGGGCGTTCAGGATGGCGCCCAGCACATGGTCCCGCACCCAGGGGGTCAAATTTTCCGCGCCGATGTCGTCGAACACCAGAATGTCGGTATCTTTCATCAGGTCCAGCGTCTCTTTCAGCTTCTGCGGTTCCAGCATCAGCGCCTTGACGTCCTCGACGAATTCCGGCATGTAGACGATGACGCAGGAAAAGCCGCTTTTGCTCAGCTCCCGCAGGAGATAGACGGCCAAATGGGTTTTCCCCGTGCCGAAGCCGCCCATGAGGTACAGCCCTTTTTTCTGCAGCCCGTCCTTTACCGTTCTGTCGATGTACGCCAGCACCTGGTGAACGGCGGTCCGGCGCTTCCGGTCGCGTTCGATCATTTCCACCGGGTCGAATTCGCCGAATTGCTCCAGATTGGCGTAGAAACTCGTGATGCGGCTGCGGATCCGCCTTTGCCGCTCGTAGGCTTCCCACTTGGCGCAAGGCGTCTTCAGGTCGAACAGCTGCCACCCGCCTCCCAGCGGCGTGCAGGCGATGCGGGTATAGTGGCCCGGAAAATCGTTGGGGCATGCCTCAAGGCCGGGGCACTCGCGACAGTGGCGGGTTTCCCGTATGTATTGGTACAGCCGGTTCACGTTGCTGCGCAGCGTTTCGTCGTTCAGGCCGGGGTAACGCCGGCGGAGCTCGTCCACCAGCGGATCGGCCAGCACCCGTTCCGCCAGCCTGCCGGCATCCCGGGACAGCTCCGCTCCGGTCCAGCGGCGAAGCAGTTCGCCCATCGATTGCACACCGCTTCCCTCCCCCGCTTGTCCGTCCCTTACGGATTCGTTTCTTTGAACTTGCGCGCCAGTTCGTACAGATTGGCCAACTCTTCGGGCGTCATTTCCCGCTCCGGTCCGTCATCCTCCACCACCGGCATGTCGGGCTTGCGGCCCGCGGACCTGCCCCGGCCGCTTCCCGCCCGCTTGCCTTCGGCGCTCGCCCGTCCCCCGCGGACGGCCCCGTCGCCGGCCCTTCGCGCCAACGCTCCGCGCAGTTTTTCCTGCCCGCGGACGTAGGCGACCGCTTCCTCGTAGGTGGCAACCCCCTTGGCCAGCATGTTGGCGGCGATGGCGTCGATGAACGGCTCGGACAGCCGCTGCGTTTCGTCCATGCTCAGAACGTAATGGATCAGCACGTTGATCACCGGCTCCGGCAGGCGATACGCGGCGTCGATTTTCTCGAAAATGCGCAGGAACGGGTCCGGCACCGCTCCCGGGAAAAACAGTTTCAGCACCCGCGTCCACGGCTTGCGGCGCAGCAGGTCGTTGTAAGCCCGAACCGATATGGCGGCGGGAAAACGCTTCGGCACTTCGAGGCTGAATTCCGCGCCGCCTTCCCCGTCCGCCGCGTCCCCGTCTTCGGCTTCGGCTTCTCCCGAAGCTTCGGACAGGGCCGAAAGCTCTTCCGTTTCTTCCACGGGGTCCCCCGCCTCGCTCAGCCGCGCGAGCCGGATGGCGCGTTCTTTTTCCCGCTTGCGGTCCTGCCGGTACAGTTCCCTGGCGCGGCGGTCGAGAAGGTCCCAATCCGGCCGCCCGTCCTCCCGGAAAACGCCGTCCTCGTCCAGCAGGCGGCAGATTTCCGGCGTGTGCAGCTCGTATTTGTAGGCGATGTAATTGATCCTGGCCATCGCTTCCGGCATGTGCCGAAGCCGCTCCACCCACGCGCGGTTCGCCGATCCGCGCGGAAAGCGGAACAGGATGTCGGCGTGGCGGATCCGTTCCGGCACTTCCGGGCCGTCATCCCGCGAGGCAGCCGCCTCCGCGAAAGGATCGGCGGCATCCGGACCCGGGCGTTCTCCCGCACCCTTGCCCAGCCTGAACATTTCCGCGGGCGACACGGAGACGTCCTCCCGGCTCAAAAACCGGTCCAAATCGGCGGGCGGATCGGGTTCCAGAGCCTTGTGCAGCTCGAGATGCGCGTATTTTCCGATGCGGTCCCGCAGGAGCAGCGTCAGATACGGGTGGGCGAAAAAACGGTGGGGCGGCAGCGGGGGCCGAAGCTCGTATTCGTACAGCGTCTCTTCCGTCACCGGGTCGTAACGGCGGTAGACCCTGAGCAGTCCCACGGCTTCCAGCCGGGACGACGCTTCGATCAGCCGCCGCCGGCTGTTCGGGCCCGGGTCTAGGCCCAGCCCGAGAAACAGCCCGCGCTGCTGGTCCGGCGGTGCGTAGCCGATTTCGTCCTCGCCGAGCCGGTGGTAGAGCAGCAAATAGAAGGACACGGCCAGCGACCCGGCCAGAGGCTGGTACAGCAAGGCGAGGACTTTGCGGTCCAGCGCGCTCAGGGCGAAATCGCGATATGCAATGAACCGGTGGTTTTCCGTAAATTCCAGCACATTCGACACGCGCACGGCGGCTTCGCCACTCTTCGATCGTAAACTCGTTTCTTATTGTAGCACAAAAACCGCCTACTGCGCGTAATCCCCGCGATAATTGACGAGCGACGCGTCCACCACCCCTTCGATGGCCGCCAGGTCGCCCAGAAACGCCGTGTTGTCGTACCGAAGCCTCAGTTCCGCCGTCAGTTCGATGTAATCTTTTCGCACCGTTTTTCCCTTCAGCGTGTACGGGAGCCTGGCGAGGCGCTCCCGCACGGCGTCCGCCGCTTCCTCCGTATAGCGGACGATGAGCAGGAACGGCTGGTGGCGGATTTTTTTGCGGGATACCCAGAAAAGGACGAGGCCGATGAAGGCGGAGCCGATCAGCGCGACCGGGTACAGCTTGGCCCCGGCGGTGATGCCGGCGGCGATGGCCCAGAACATATAGACGATATCCAGCGGGTCCTTGACCGCGGTGCGGAAACGGACGATGCTGAGCGCGCCGACCATGCCGAGGGAAAGCACGAGGTTGGAACTGATCGTCATGATGACGAGCGCGGTGATGATCGTCATGAGCACGTAGGACACGTTGTAGTTGTAGCTGTACACCACGCCGCGAAAGGTGATTCGGTACACCCAATGGATGAAAAGGCCGATGAGCAGCGAACACAGCAGCACCAGCGCCATGTCGAGATAGGACACGCTGCGGAAGGAATCGAGGGCGAGCTCGCCCTGCTTGAACAGATCGAGCAGATCCTGGAACGTAAATACTTTCCCATGACCGGAAGGCACCTTTTCATGCACCCTTTCATGCCAAGGAATGGTGTCGCAAGAAATACTCCCTGCAGATGGCATATTTGGAGATGGCCGAGCGTTGCATGTCCGACTGCACGAGCAGCCGCACGATTTCCGGCAGGTACGCGCCGTATTTGATCTCCATGATCGTCAGCGAATGGTCCAGGGTCTCCACGGTTACCATGCCGGGATCGAACAGGTCCGTCGTGTTGACCGCGGCGGACAGGCGTTTGTCGAAGGTGATGCGGGCCCCGCCCGGCTCGCAAAAATAGGCTTCCCGCATGTAATCGACGATGACGGAGGGCTTGTACCCTCTGCGCGCGATGGCGTCATAGAAATCCCGGCACAATTTCGGTCCCGTTTGCAGGAACGACCCGTCCCCGGCCAGCAGCCGGTCGTATTCCTCCCGCGTGAGCGGCGCCGATTCCTTGCTCACCCATTCGCCGTAGCGGCTCTTCCGCTCCAGCCGGATGAAGCGGTCGCAGCCGTTGTAGATGCGGATGCGGTATTTTTCCCGGCTGAAGATGCCGTTCCGCTTGTCGAACAGCGCCTGGTCGTGCGGCCCTTCGAAATAGAGGCTGCGGATCGAATACCCGTCTGCGCCGACGGAATGGGGATCCCGCGGAAACAGGAGGGCGACCCGCCGGCGGAGATCCGCGTAGGTGTGCAAATGCAGAAAGTATTTCAGTTCGTGGCGCAGTTTCCGGCCCATGAAGCGCATGTTCCGTCCCCCCGTTTTCACTGCCCGGCAAGGAATTCACGGACCCCGTAATAGATGCGCCCGTCCGCGTGTTCCACGCGGTCGAACGGAATCTGCGAATGCCCGGCCGTATCGGTCACCGCGACCGTCCAGTAATACAAGCCGGGGGACAGCCCGTCCACAACGACGGAAGTCTCCCGGATTCCCGGGATGCGGCGCACCAGGTCGGCGAATTGCGGGTCCCTGGCGAGGGACCATTCATAGACCAGATCGTCTCCCTGCAAATCGAAGGACGGGTCCCAGGAAAACACGTATGTTCCTTCATCGATCAGCATCGGCTCGTTGAGGTAGAAAGGCTTGGGGACCTCCAGATCGGCCCTGAACCGCTCCATGGCCCGCTGCGGCACGCCCTTCAGGAGCTCGAAAGCCTCATCGAGACGGCCCGCCTCCACCGGCAGATAGTACACATCCGGCTCCCGCCGCAAAAACGGCTCGACCGTGCGCCGGTAAGCGTCCACGCGTTCCGCCACCGCGGTCTCGTTGATCGCCAGGGCGTACAGCTCCGCCATTTTTTCCTGCAAGAGCCGCACATGCTCCGTGCTGCGGAAAAACCGGTTGTGCAGCACGACTTCCCAGTAGTTGCTCAGGCCGCCCGCGTACGGGGCCGGCGATTCGTAATGGCGGGGCCATTCCCAGGCGCCGTCGTAATCCCAGGGCAGAAAATACCATTTGGTCTGATTCAGCGGCGAGTAAAGCAAGAAGTTTTGCGAGATCGTGTCCATGTTGTCCATGAGCAGGTTGGCCGCCATCCAGGTCAGGTAGTTGTCCAGGTCGAAGTGCCGCTCGATGACTTCCTCGATCGGGATGGACGGATTGTTCACGTCCTCCAGCATGGCGAGCAGCCGCCCGTGCTCTTCCCTCCCGCGGATCTCAAGGCGCGTCTCGAAAAGCGCCTTGTCGTAGTCCGGGTCGTTTTCGTCCTTGAGTTCGTCCGGATAACGATGAAATTCGAATTCATTCGCCTTGTAGAGATACCCGTTCGGATCCAGCAGATGGTTGCGCAGAAACATGCGGTTCGGTTGCTCCACCTGCGTGTACAGGCCATAGTCCTCAAACGGCGCGTCCTTCGCGCCCTCCGACAGGTCCCGTACGTAGAGGTGCACGAACTGCGTGCGCAGGCCGGCGATATCAGGCATGAGTTCAAACAGGTCAAAGCTGAGCTTGTTGCGGATGCGGGTGGGATCGAAAATGTGCTTGTTCAGATTGATCACGCGCTGGTCGTTCCAAAACCCGGCCTGTTTGTTCAGCCTGATTCGGTAGTTGCGCTGGGGTTCGTATCGGGATGAGCCGCCCCGAAGTTCGATCCGCCCGTTGGCTTCGGTCGCGGTGAACCCGAACATCCCCGGCTTGGGCCCGCCGCCGCCCGGCTCGCCTTCCTGCAGGATGACGTCCAGCGCGCCTTCCTCCATGCGATCCCGGATCCGGTTCAGCGCGTACCAGGTGAGCGCCTGCGGGCCGCCGCGGCGGTCAGGCAGCACCGTCACGTACAGCGTGCGCACCGACAAATCGTCGTCCCGTTCGTACAGCCTTTTGTCTTCCTTCAGGCCCGCCGTCAGAATGCCGGGCGGCGGCTCCGTCGCCTGCGCGGACGGTCCGGATTGCGGCGAACAGCCTGCCGCGAGCAGCGCGCAAGCGGCCAGAGCCATGAACATGCCCGCCGCCGGGCCTCTTTTCCGCCGCCCGTTCCGGCGCGGACCCGGCCCGACGGGCTGGCAGCAGTACGTGCGATAATCGAGATGCCGGAGCAGACGAATCAGGCGGATGATCGCCGCAATCAGCGACAGGAAAGCGGAGATGATCAGGCCGAGCCCGTCAAACGACCGATCCATCGACCACAGCGTGAGCCCCGCGTTGGCGGCGGCAAACCCCGCGGCGATCATCAGCGCGCCCCTCCGGTCGTCGAAGTAGAGCAGAATTTGCGTCAGCACAAACGCGATGATGTAGAGGTAGTAGCCCAACGCCAGCGTGATGAACAAATCCAGCTGACGGGCGGTGAAGCCGGTGAGCGGCAGGAGCTTCACGCCCAGCGCGAGCGCGATCACCGTGAACAACAGCTGCACTTCCATGGCAAACCGGATCTCCCGCACGAGCGCGCGCTGCATGTCTTCCTTCGCCTTCGCGATGTCGCGGGACGTGCCGCCGCCCAGCACGTTCCGGTAGTACGCGCGGAATTTTTCGTAAAAATGCGTCTCCACCGATACGACAAACATCACCAGGGTGGGCACCACCGTCAGAAACGCGTAAAACGCCGGCAGGTCGAAGAACGGCGACACGCGGAACGCCCCGGCGATTTCCCTTGCCTCCGGCCCGGACCAATACGCGAACAGATGGACAAACGCGCCTCCGTAAAGAAACGTGCCCGTCCAAAACAGCGCGGGCGTCCTCCGGAAATGCGAGAGAAACGCCATGCAGCGGTTGCTGTCCGCCGGGGGAAAAACCCGCCTGCAATACCGCGCGGTGAGGAGCAGCACGACGAAGAATCCGGCGTCCGTCGCGGCGAGCGCGCCGGCCGCTCCGGTTTCCGGAGCCAGAACAAAGAGCGGCCAGGCGACGGCCAGCACCGCAAGCACGCCGGCCAACTGGTGCAGGGCGATTCTCCGGTACGCTTTGAGCACGGTCAAATGCACATTTTGCACCCAGAGGACGGTGAGCTCCGCGAACAGCACGTACGCGGCCGCCTTGTGCCAGAGGGTGGTCTCCGCCCGCCAGAGGAACGGCCACGCGGCGGCGAACGCGGCGGCCAGGCTCAGCGCGGCGGCGCCGTACCAGGAGGACGACAGGTGGACGTAGTCCCGGTGAAACAGCCGGTCCGCCAAAAAGCGGGAAAGCACCATCGACAGTCCGCCGGTGAGGAGCAGCGAGAAAACGAACGCGTAAATCGCCGTGGCGAGGAACAGTTCCCGCTCCGTGAGAGACACGCCGTTCATCGTCATGAGGGCGAGCAGACCCAGGATCAGGACCATGGCCAGCAGCATCGGCCCGACGGTCACCGAAACGGCGTAGGCGTGCGCCCGGAGCTGGGCGAAAACCCCTTCCTTCCGGTACAGCCTTCTCAGTTCGAAGCCGATGCCCGCCATGTTTCCGCCTCCCCAAGTTCGTCATACAGGCGGCGATATTCGTTGATGAAGCGTTCCCGCGTATACAGCCGCCGCACCCTTTCCCGGCCGTTGCGCCCCATTTCCGCCCGCAGCCGGGGGTCCCGGGCAAGCCGCACGGCCGCGGCGGCAATCCGCTCCACGTGCATGACCGGCACGACGATGCCGGCCGGTCCCAACCCGTCGCCGCTTCCCTCCACCAACCCGCGGCAATCGCCGACGTCCGTCACCACCCACGGCAGTCCGGCCGCCATTCCTTCCAGCACGGCGAGCGGCTGCCCTTCGCTGACGCTGGTCAGCAACATGAGATCCATGCGGCCCAGCCACTCGCGGACGTTCACATGGCCGGTGAAATACACATCCGCAAGGCCCAGGGATTCGACAAGCCGGCGGCATTCCGCCTCATATTCGCCGCCTTCATCCACCGGCCCCATAATGTACAATTCCGCCTCCGGCAATTCCCGTTTGATCAGCGCGAAGCTGAGAATCATCGTCTTGATGTCCTTGATCGGGACGACCCGCACGATGGCGCCGATGCGGAACCGGCCGTCCGGCTGCGCGGCGGGAAGATTGCCGTACGCTTCGACTTCGATGCCGTTCGGGACGATGGCGGTTTTTTCCGGCGGACAGCCGAGTTCGATTTCGATCTCGCGGTTCCGGTCAAACAACGTCAGCACCCGGTCGGCGTACCGGTAGGCGCAGGCCGAAAGGCGGTAAAAGTGCTCGATCCACAGTTCCTTGAGATGTTCCCGCACCCAGTCCGCCTTCAAAATTTCTTCTTCCCGTTCCCTCGAATAGATCCCGTGCTCGGTCACCACGAGGGGCTTGCCGTACAGATGGCTCGCCAACGCTCCGAAAACGCCCGCATAGCCGGTGGTGACGGCGTGGTACAGATCGGCTTTCGGGACGTGTTGCCGCAGCGTCTGGATCAGGGGAAGCAGCATGGACCGGACGGACCAGAACAGTTCGGTGAGCGGGATGTGGCCGTACCTTTCGGCGCCGGACACGACCAGCAAATCGAGGAAATCCCGGCCCGCCAGCAAATCGGCGGGGTGACGGAGGCGCCGCGAACGGAACAGCCCGAACAGCGCATCCCAATCCACCTCATCGATGGGCGGCGCGATCCTCTCCTCCGCCTGTTCCGGCCTGGCCCCGCCGCACCCGAGAAGACCGGCCAGGGCCGCCTTCTCCCGTTCCGTCAGGCGAATCCCGCGCGCCCACCGCTTCCCGGAGAAGGATTGGGGGGCCAGAAACGTTTCGTACACGGCAACCATATTGACCGGAAGTTCGTACCGGAACTGCCCCCGCTGCGATTCGTGGGCCCCGATGGTGTGAAGCACAAATTGGTGTTCCGGCATGCCGGTGACCAGGGTCTGGATCCAGTTGGACACTCCCCCGGTCACATAGGGATAGGATCCTTCGGCGATCAGGCAAATGCGCATCCGTTCTAATCCTCCCATTCGATGGCGAAACGGGCGGATCCGGTCCGGACCAGATAGACGCCTTCGTCGATCCGGTCGACCGTCGCGCCTTCCGTTCGGATGGGGGCCCGTCCGGTCCGCAGGATGAAATCCGCCGTTCCCGCCGGTTCGGCTTCCCACTCCGCCCGAAGGACGGGTCCCTCCCGTTTCAGGACGAGGCGTCCGGTCAGCGTCCGTACCATGTCCGCCGCCGCTTCCGCCGCGCCCACCGGTTTCAGCCAGGGATGGGTGCGCCGGAGGCGGGCCATGTCTTCCGCAAACCGTTCCCGCAGCCGTTCCCACGATTCCCCGTGATTCCGCTCCGGATCGAGCACGTCGTCCGGATGGATGAAGTGGGAGAAGAAGCCGTGCAGCGTGATCACGTTCGCCTCCACCCACCGGAAATAGGCGTTCTCCCCGTAGCCGGTGGTGACGCGGGGCATTTCCGCGATGCCGTCCGGGGCCATTTCGAATTCCTGCACGTAAGCGATGTTCTGGGCATCTTCGACGTAAAGCGAAGCGATAACGGCGAGATCCGGCCAAGCCTGTTTCAGCGCTTCCCGTCCGGCGGGACTCAGCACGTTGGACGGGGGCACGTACGTAAGCGGCCGGTAATCCGGGAAGGCGCGCCGCAGATGGCGAAGCGCCTCCTCGACGGATTCCCGCATCGGTTCGACGCCGGGCCAGACGTTGTAGTCGTACACACTGCGGCGATTTTCCAGCGACTGGTGATTGTAGCCGTGCAGGCCGATTTCCCCGCCGCCGCGCAGCACCTCCCTTCCGAACGTGGCCAACCCCCGCACGTCTTCGTCCACAGGGCCCTCGAAGGGCGGTTCCACGCGGTTGTTGTAAGTCTGGATCAGCACCGCGGTGTAGACCAGGTCGTACTGCTGCGCCATCCGGAGCATGTCCGGCCACCAGATCTCCCGGATGAACGCCGGAATGTCACGCTTGTACAGGTTGAAGATGTCCTCCGTGGTGCCCGGTCGGAGCGGCGCCGGAAAATCGTCGAGAAAAACGACCTTGTTGCCGAACACCGGGTAGAGGAAATCGGGCACAAGCATGCTGACGGCGCCCGCGAAGAGGCCGCGGCTGGCCTTGCTTTCCAGCATCGTGCCGTTGAACACCATCACCTTGCCCCGTCCGTAGGCGCGGTCCCACAGGAGCGGATTGCCGTCCCCCGACCGGACGAGCAGCCGGCTTTCCGGATCCAGCTCCACCTCCAACGACCAGTTGGTGAACGTCTCTCCCTCGATGCGAAGCCCTGTCTCGCCGATGAGGACGTTTCCGGTCAGTTCCACGCCCGGTTTGTTGCCATACCGGCCGAAGTTGACAATGCCGAGTTTCCGGTACCATTGGTAAAACGCGTCGTTGGTCTCCGGCGGCAGCGTAATCATGAACGATCCGCCGTTTTCCACATAGGCCGCCAGCCGGCCGGGATCGCCGAGCTGCTCCAGCGACCGCACGCTGGCGATCACCGCCTCGCACCCCGCCGGGTCCGGCGTTTCCCGCGCGACGTCGAAGGACCGGATCGGTCTTTTCATGTAGGCGAGCACGCGTTCCAGTTGCTCCTGGATGTTTTGGCTCGCCGTGTCGCCGGACCGGTAGACCGCGCAGACGGGCGGACCTTCGGGCGCCGGAACATTTACTCCGTCGGTTTTCCAGGCGGAAAACTGCCGAAGGAGTTCCTCGTCTTGGCGGAACGGGGAAAACGCTCCGGAAGTGGCGATGCGAAAAGAAAAACCGAAAAGCAGGACGGCGAACAGGATGATGTACACTTCACTGCCGAGACGCGGCGACCGGATCGTCCGCACCCCCCAGCCAGAACCGGACCGTCGCCAGCGCGTCGCCGGACAGGCGGACCGGGGCCGCGATCAGCCGGTTCAGGGCGTCGCGGACGGCTTCCTTCGACCGCCGCGCGTATCCCGTCTTGAGCAAAGCCAGGTAAGCCTCTTCCCTGTCCGGGAATCGCCGGACGAATTCCTCCGCCGCCTCCGCGGCGCGGTCGCAGCGTCGCAGCTCAAGCTCGGTGTCGATCAGATCCGGATAGTACCGACAGGCGTCCGGGTCCGCGTGGACCAGCCGCTGCAGCACTTCCGCCAGCTTCAGCCGGACATCCCGCCGGGAAGCGGGATCCAGAAACCCGCCGGCGAGGTATTCCTTGAGCGCGGCGGCGTAGGCCCGCATCACGCCGGGATCGGACGGGTCCTCTTCGTACCGGGCGGACCATTCCTGAACCGCCAGGGTCCCTTTGCGCCTGCGCTCCAATACGACGCTGACGGCGTAGTGCGACGTTTCCGTATCGTCGTTGCGCACCGCAAGGGCGAGCAGTTCCGGATCGATGGGGGTTTCGCGGCCGAGGAGGGACAGCAGCATGCGGCGCCGGATCGGCACGTCGGCGACCAGAAGCGCCTCCTCCAGCGGCACCGCGTCCCTCGCGCGGGCGTTTTTCGCCCGTTCCAGGTGGAGGCGGATATCGTCCTCCGGCACCTTGAGATCGGCGGTCAAAAAAGCGCCTTCGGGGAGGGCAAGTCCACCTGAAAACTCTGCCCTCCCAAGCGAATCGGCCTTCCCGCCCCGCGCGTTTTTGCCCGCGGAACGGGGCCCGGCGATCAGCAAACCGGCGATCGGCATAGCCGCGGCAATCACGAACCGGACCGTCCAGGCCTTTGGATCCCGCCGGTGCAACAGGGCGAGCAGCACGGCCGAGATCGCGGCGTATCCCCCGTAAACTTCCAGCCACAACAGCGGATCATCCGGCATGGCGCATCCCCTCTTCCGCGGGTGACAGCCGGACGCCCAAGGATTCGATGCGGGCGATCAGATCCGCTGTTTCGCGGGCATCCAGGTCGGAGAGCAACAGCAGGAGCCGCCCTTGCCAATCGCACCCCAGACAGTCGGTCGGGCGCAGACGCGGGGCGATTTGCTGCGCCGTGCGGACCCAAGCCGCGCTTTCCGCTCCGGCTTCCTCCGGCAGATCCGCCTTCAGCAGCGCGTAGCCCATGCCGTGCTTCTCCCGCAACGTCCGCCGATGTTCGAGAAGGGCCGCGAACGTCTGCGGCTTCAGCACGTCGGTGCCCGCGACGCGCCTGAGCGCGCTTGTCGCCTCTTCATGGATGACGGCGCGGCGCAGGGCGGAAGAAGCCAGTTCCGCGGTCTGGGCCAGCAAAAACAGGTGATGGAGGGACATGTGCGCAAACGGCAGATCGTACACGGCGATCACCGCCCGCACCGTCCGGCCGTCCTCCACCGGAGCGGCCATTAAGGGGGCGTCCGGGTGCAGCTCGCGGTTGACGAACACCCGGCGTTCTTCCGTCAGCCGCCGGAGCCAGGGGGACGTCTCGGTCTGCAGCGCGCAAGGCGCGTCACAACCGGCGGATCTGGCCGCCAGGCGCAGCGGTTCGCCGGGCCGGCCCGTGATGTAAACGGCGACGCTTTCGGTGCGCAGGACATTTTCGACGGCGCCGGCCAGGGACGTGAGCACGACTTCCGGTTCCAGGCTTTCCAGCGCCCGCGTCGCCGCGCATATCTTGCCGAAGCTTTCCCGATGGTTCAGGATTTGTTCGTACAGTTCATCTTTCAGGAGCCGGGTCTCGTCGTATACCTCCCTCAGGAGACGGTACCGTTCCTCCAGCGCCTCGGTTTGCTCTTCCCGATCCTTCAGGGCGCGTTTTTTGCGTTCGATCGCGTACCCGGCCACCATACCGACAATCAGATAAGCCGCCAGCTGGAAGAAAAAGTTGGGATCGTGAACGAGCACGATCAGATCCCGGCCCTCAACCAGCAGTTCGTAAACATAAAGACCCCAGGACAACGCGACGGCGGCGGCCGCATGCGCCCAGCCGAACAGGATGCCCATCAGCGCAATGTACAACAACTTCAGATCGGGAAAGACGGCCGCCCATGACGGAAGGGTAAGGATGAACCAAGCGACCAGCGCGAACACGACGGCGTGTTCCAAAAACGGGGCGACCTTGTTGAAAAAGCGCCGAATCCGGGCTCCACCGCTTTTGGACCTCCCGGCGGCGCTCGAGGCTTTGCGCATCTGATCCCGGAACCATTCGTAGGTCTTGGCCAACCCTTCCTGAAAGGAATACCGCGGGGCCCAGTCCAGATCCCGGCGAAGCCGGGAGGAGTCAAGCGCCGACCGCCGGATGTCCCCGGGACGCGGGTCCCGGTGGATTTTCCGGACCGGTTCGCCGTGCAGACGGGCAATGGTCTCCGCCAGTTCGTTCACGGAGATTTCCTTTCCCGTGGACAGGTTGTACACGCCGGACAGATCGGACAAGGCGGCCCGGTAAACGGCATCCGCCACGTCTCCCACATAGATGAAATCGCGGGTCTGCTCGCCGTCGCCGTAAATGGTGAGTTCTTCGCCGGCCAGGACCCGCCGGATGAACGCGGAGACGACGCCTCCTTCCCCTCCGTGCCCCTGCCTCGGGCCGTAAACATTGGCAATCCGGAAGCAAAGCGTTTCCAATCCGAACAATTCCCGCCACTTCAGCAGGTACTGTTCGCCGGTCCATTTGCTGATCCCGTACGGCGAAATCGGAGCGCACGGCGCGCTTTCCCGGATCGGCACCCCTTCCTGGAGACCGTACACGGCCGCGGAGGAGGAAAAGATCACTTTTTTCACGCCGTACTTTGCCGACAGGTTCAGGACGTTCACGAGGCCCAGCACGTTGGACCGGGCGTCCTCCTGCGGATCTTCGAGGGAAGAGGAAACGTCGGTCTGCGCGGCCAGATGCACCACCACGTCGAAGCCGCCGCTGCGAAACACCTCTTCGCAGGCCGGATCTTCCACGGACATGACGTAACTGCGGTGCTTGAAATCGGCGTATGCCTTTCGGCCCGTCGACAGGTTATCGAGAATGGAAACGTCCCATCCTTCCCGGTAAAACTTTTCGGCCACGAAAGAACCGACAAAACCGTACCCGCCGGTGACCAAAACTCTCATTATGGTTCCTCTTTCCTCCATATGGAAGATGACAACCTTGTTCATTTCATATTCATGCGGCGGGAAAAACATTCCAAATGGTAGGACACCGGAAGGACCGGCCCGTCGGACCGCAGACAGCGGGCATTGCGCGGACGAACCGGAACATCCGCGGCTCGGCAAAAATTCCCTTGAAACAAAAAAAAGCGGGAGAACCCGGGGCGGTTGCCCCGCGGTCCTCCCGCCGCCTCGCGGCGATGGTCCGCTTTTACCGTTGGCTCGCTTTCAGCGCCTCGTCGAGATCGTACAGAATGTCCTCGATGGCTTCGGTCCCGACGGACAACCGGACAAGGCCCGGCGTGACGCCGGTGAGGAGTTGCTCCTGCGGAGACAGCTGCTGGTGCGTCGTGCTGGCCGGGTGGATGATGAGGGATTTGCTGTCGCCCACGTTGGCCAGATGCGAGAACAGGCGCACCGCGTTGATCAGCTTCTTGCCGGCTTCCACGCCGCCCTTGACCTCGAAGCTGAGGATCGCGCCCTGCCCCTTCGGCAGGTACTTTTTCGCCAGCTCGTAGGAAGGATGGGACGGCAGGCCGGGGTAATTCACCCATTCCACGGCGGGATGCCCTTCCAGGAACCGGGCCACCTTGAGGGCGTTCTCGCTGTGCCGTTCCATGCGCAGGTGCAACGTCTCCAGCCCCTGCAGGAACAGAAACGCGTTGAACGGCGACAGCGACGCGCCGATGTCGCGCAAAAGCTGCACGCGCGCTTTGATGATATAGGCGAGGTTCCCGAACGTCTCCACGTAGCGAAGCCCGTGGTAGCTCGCGTCGGGTTCGGTCAGGCCCGGGAACTTCCCGCTCGCCGCCCAGTCGAACTTGCCCGAATCGATGATGACGCCGCCGATGGAGGTGCCGTGGCCGCCGATGAATTTCGTCGCGGAATGGACCACGATGTCCGCGCCGTAGTCGATGGGACGCAAGAGGTAGGGCGTCGGGAACGTGTTGTCCACAATCAGCGGAATGCCGTTTTCATGGGCGATGGCGGCAATCCGTTCGATATCCGGCACGTCGCCCTTCGGATTGCCGATCGTCTCCAGGTACAGCGCCTTCGTCTTCGGGGTGATGGCCCGCCGGAAATTCTCAGGATCTGCGGGGTCCACGAAATGAACCTTGATGCCCAGCTTCGGGAAGGTGTGCGCAAACAGGTTGTAGGTCCCGCCGTAGAGGCTCGTGGCGGACACGATTTCGTCGCCCGCCCCGGCGATGTTCCAGATCGCGTAGCTGATGGCGGCTTGTCCGGACGCCGTGGCCAGGGCGCCTACGCCGCCTTCGAGGGCGGCGATCCGTTTCTCGAAAACGTCCGTCGTCGGATTCATGATCCGGGTGTAGATGTTGCCGAACTCCTTGAGCGCAAACAAATTCGCGGCATGATCCGTGTCCCGGAATCCGTAGGACGTCGTCTGGTAGATCGGCACCGCCCGGGACAACGTCGTGGGGTCCAGTTCCTGGCCTCCGTGGACGGCCAGGGTTTCCGGTCTGTAATTCCTCTGTTCCGACATGTTTCTCGCCTCCGTCAAAAATGGGAATGATCCATTCCTTTTAATCCTTAGTTATCTTATCGGATTAAACTGTTATTAACCTCATCTTACTCCGCCCGTCCGCGGACGTCAATGCTTTTTTTGGGCCGGAGGCGAAAAACCCAAAACCGGCTGCCCGCGTATCCCACCGCCAGGGACGCGGCGACGGAAACCGCCTTCGCCCACAGCGGCGGCCATTCCGCCTTTTCCGCAAGAAGCATGAGAACCGCCGTGGCGGCGGCAAAGGCGGCCGCCTGATTCGCTGCAAACCGCAGCCATTCGCCCGAGTGCGGCCGGCGGGTCACCTGAAATGTCCAACGGCGGTTCCATATATAGCTGTTCACCACGCCCGCGCCGTACGAGAGGACTTGCGCCCAGAGAACGGGAACGCCGGCGGCCAACGCCAGCAGCGCAAAAACGGCGAAATCCACGCCGGTGTTCAGCACGCCCACCAGCGCGAATTTCGTCATTCTTCTCCATTCCGGCCCCGGGATCATCGGCTTTGACCGCTCCCTGTCGTATCGGGGCATCCGGTCAAAACATCCGGTAGCCCCGGCGCCTGAGCTCCCGGATCGCCCAGCCGCTTCCGACCGCGCCGACGGCCCCGCCGATCAGCGGGAAAAACCAGATGAGGAAAAACGCCGCGAAATTCCGGCCGACCGACAGCTCCGGTTTCCAGGCGTACCAGATGCCGATCGGAATGACCACCGCCACGTACAGCACGGCCGGCAGCCAAGTGGTCTTCACCAGCATGTTCAAAATGAAGCCAATGCCGAAAAACAGCACGAAAATGAGCAGCGTCCCCACGATCTCCTGCAGGACGCTTATGATGACGCTTCCCATGGTCTTGTCAGCAATCCTCCTGCGCCCTTCCGGTCGCCCGGCGGCGCGTTTTGTTCCAGTTTACCGAATGGCGGAGGCGCCCGTCAAACCGCCCGGCCGCCCTTCATCATGCCCGCCCGGCCGGCCTGGCGGCGGGAGTTCCGGGACCGTGCGGACGATACGAAGGATAGTCCGGAATGTCCGGGATCGTCCAGTCGATCTCCTCCATCCCGACGCTGCGCAGAAACGCGTTGGTGCGGGAAAACGGCCGGCTCCCGAAGAACCCCCTGCTTGCCGACAACGGACTGGGATGCGGCGAACAGATCACATGGTGGCGCGATGTGTCGATCAGCGGCAGTTTCGACTGGGCATGACTGCCCCACAGAATGAACACCATCGGCTGCTCCCGGGCGCTCAGCACTTCGATGACCCGGTCGGTGAACGTCTCCCAGCCGATGCCGCGGTGGGAATTGGCTGCGCCCGCCCGCACGGTGAGCACCGTGTTCAGGAGCAGCACACCCGCTTCGGCCCATTTGACGAGGCACCCGTGGTTGGGAATCGGACAGCCCAGGTCGTCGCGCAATTCGCGGAAAATGTTCTGCAGCGAAGGAGGCTGCGGAATGCCCGGTTTGACGGAAAAGCTGAGCCCGTGGGCCTGCCCCGGCCCGTGGTAGGGGTCCTGCCCGAGGATCACCGCTTTCACTCTGCTGTAGGGCGTCAGGTGAAAGGCGTTGTAGATGTCGTACATGTCCGGGCAGATCGTTTCCCTGCGGTAAGCTTCCTTAAGGAACTCGCGGAGACGGAGATAATAGGGCTTGGAAAATTCCTGTTCCAAAAGCGGAGCCCAGTCGTTGCGCAAAATGGCCACCCTTCATCCACCTCACCCGAACGTCCTTGCGCGCATGTCCATCCGACACCATTCTAGTGGAATTTCGCGCTTTCGTCACCGTTTGTTCGTTTGCTTCAGGCTGGAGCAGTCGGCTACAATGGGGTCAGAGCATATCGCGGACAAGCAAGACACGCCGTGCCCGGCGCCGGGCGCGGCGCCAAAGGAGAGATGGGCATGAGCGAAGCGGTGCAAACCCTTGAAGGCTGGTATGCCCTGCATGATTTTCGCGCCATCGACTGGACGGCCTGGGAGGAAGCTCCGGCGGACCTGAAGGAAACCGCCGTCCGGGAGCTTCTGGAGTTGGTGGCCGAATGGGAAGCGGCGGAAGCGGACAAAAAGGGAAGCTTCGCCGTCTACTCCGTCGTGGGGCAAAAAGCCGACCTCCTGTTTCTCAACCTGCGGGAAACGCTGGAAGAATTGAACGCCGTCGAAACGAAGCTGAACCGGTCCGCGTTCGGACGGTTCATCAGCCCGGCGTGGTCCTACGTGAGCGTCGTCGAGCTGAGCGGCTACACGGGAGACCCGAACGTCGACCCGATGCAGGTGCCGGAAATCGCGGCGCGGCTCAAACCGATCCTGCCGAAGACGAAGCATATCTGCTTCTACCCGATGAACAAACGGCGCCTGGGCGACGACAACTGGTACATGCTGCCCTTTGAGAAGCGCCGGGAGCTGATGCAGACCCACGGCATGACGGGACGCAAGTACGCGGGCAAGGTGCGGCAGATCGTCACCGGGTCCGTCGGCCTGGACGACTGGGAGTGGGGCGTCACCCTGTTTTCGGACGACCCGCTGCAGTTCAAGAAGCTCGTCTACGAGATGCGCTTCGACGAAGTGAGCGCCCGCTACGGCGAGTTCGGCCCGTTCCTGGTCGGGAACCTCCTGACGCGCGATGGGCTGGAAAATTACTTGCGATAAGCGCGCAAAGGCGTCTGAAAGCGTGAGCGCCGGCCGGATTGTGGCCAATCCGGCCGGCGCTTTGCTTTCGGGTCTTCAGATTCGCGAATCGCCGTCCGCTTCCCCGCCGCCCGCCGCCTCCCGTCCGGAGGCGTCTCCGGCATCGTCACCCGCGCCGGACAATTCGGCGCCGTATTGCTCCAGAAACTCCCGCGTCATGCGGTCGCGTTCGCGGCTTTTGGCCTTCAGCCGTTCAATGGCGGGCAGGATGAGCAGATCGATCTCCGCCTGGATGACGGCGGCGAGGTCGTACCGGTTCTGCGACTCCAGATAATGCCCCACTTCCATCAGGGCGTTGTAGCGGTCCAGCTCCTCGCGGGTGAGCAGTCCCCGCACCTGCACGCTGCAGTGCCGCATGTGGGATGACCTGCCTTTTCAGATAAACCTGCCCTTGCGCAGGACAAGCATGATGCCCCCGAGCACGAACAGATAGCGAAGATCGTTGGCCTTCTTCATCCAGGCGGCCGTGCGGCCGCGGTATTTTCGCCCGAAGGCGACGCCGATGGCCTCGCCCTTGCCCAGCGAAGCCAACGTCCCCTTGTGCTGGTATCGGAACGGCTTCAGGGCCTGGTTGCGGATGCACGCCACCAGGTTCTGCGCGCAGTTGACTCCCTGTTGCACCGCGATCTGGGCGGTGGGAGGGTACGGTTTCCCCTCGTCGTTAAACACCAGGGAACAGTCGCCCACGACGAAAATATTGTCGTATCCGGGAGCCCGGAGATATTCGTCCACCTTCACGCGGCCGCGCGCCGTCTCGATGCCGGCTTCCTCGATGAGGCGGTTGCCGCGGACGCCGCCCGTCCAGATGACGGTGGCCGCCTTGATTTCTTCCCCGTCGCCGACGACCACCCCGTCCGGCGTGCATTCCCGGATGGGCGTGCCGATCCGGAAGGTGACGCCCTTCCGCTCCAGCACCCGCATGCCGTATTCCACCAGCTCCGGATCAAAGCCGGGCAGCACCGTCGGAGCCGCTTCGATGTTGATGATTTTCACCAGCGAAGGATCCACGTCAAATTGGCGGCACAGCTCCGGCACCCGGTCGGCCAGTTCGCCGACGAACTCGATGCCGGTGAAGCCGGCGCCGCCCACCACGATCGTCAGGAGATCCGTCCGGTGAGGTTCCCGCTTGAAGCGGGCAAATTGATATTCGATATGCTCCCGGATCAGGCGGGTCGAGTTGATGCTCCGGATGGTCAGGGCATACTCGGCCAGCCCCGGAATGCCGAAAGTCTCCGATTCGCCGCCCAGGGCGATGACGAGATAATCGTACGAGAGTGTGCCGTCTTCCAGGATGACCCTGCGGTCCTGCGGCCGAATCTGGACCACCGTCGACTTGACGAAATCGATCTTGAACTCGTCGATCAGTTTCAAAATGCTGACGCGGTTGTTTTCCGGATTGTCGGTTCCGGCCGCGGTCATGTGCAGCTGGGTGGTAAAGTAGTGGTAGTCGTGCTTGTTCACCAGCGTGACGTCCGCTTCGTTGTAGTTCAGCTCCTTCTGCAGGCGCAAGGCGGTCATGATGCCGCTGTAGCCCGCACCAAGGATGACGATCTTCGGAATGCTGTTCATCTCCACCCCATCCAATCTCCGTTGTCCTCTGCGCTGGATCGTTTTGTTTTTCTCTCTCCGGCGGCCATCCCGCTTGTGAAAAAATACACAATGAAGATGACGCTTGATTGAACGCCGGTGCTCTAACAAGCATTGTAGTCTCACCGAAGGGAACTTGCAAGCCGGGTTTTGCGAATTGCAAAGAATTTCGTCACAAAAAATAAAACATCTCCAAAAGGGAATTCTCCGCTGCATCCATGGCATCCCGCGGAACGGGAGGATATAATGAAAATCAGGGGGACAATTTTCAAAAAGACAGAGGTGTGCCGCAGTTGAACAACCAACCGAAGGACAAGACGGAAATTTCCGGCGTGGTGGACATCGTCATCGTCGGGGGCGGGCCCGCGGGCATGTTCGCGACCTTCTACGCCTGCATGCGCCAGCTGTCCGTGCGGCTCATCGAAAGCATGCCGCAGCTGGGGGGTCAGCTCGCCGCCCTTTATCCGGAAAAATACATATACGACGTGGCCGGCTTCCCGAAGGTGAAGGCCGGAGAACTGGTGGAAAACCTCAAGACTCAAATGGGCCACTTCAAGCCGGACATCCGGCTGGAAGAACGGGTGCAGCAGGTGACGAAACTTGAAGAGCGCCTGTTCAGGGTAGTGACCGACAAGGGAACCCATCATGCGCGTTCGGTCATCATTACCGCCGGCATCGGCGCCTTCGAACCGCGCAGGCTGGAGTTGGAGGGCGCCGAAAAATACGAAAAGACCAACCTCCACTATTTCGTGAGCGACATGGAGATGTTCCGCGACCGGAAGGTGCTCGTCTGCGGCGGCGGCGATTCCGCCGTGGACTGGGCGCTTATGCTGGAGCCGGTCGCCGCGGAAGTGACGCTGGTGCACCGGCGCGACAAATTCCGCGCCCACGAAGCCAGCGTGGCGCAGCTCATGAAGTCCCGGGTCCGCGTGCTGACGCCCAAGGAGCCCGCCGCCCTGTACGGCAAGGAGCGCATCGAGCGCGTGGCGATAAGGGACGCAAAGTCGGGAGAAGAAACGATCCTCGACGTCGACGACGTCATCGTCAGCTTCGGCTTCGTCAGTTCCCTCGGGCCGATCGCCGACTGGGGGCTTGAGCTCGAAGGCGGTTCGATCGTGGTCGACAGCCGCATGCAAACGAATATCCCCGGCATATTCGCCGCCGGGGACATCGCCACCTATCCGGGCAAGGTCAAACTGATCGCCGTCGGCTTCGGCGAAGCGCCGATCGCCGTCAACAACGCCAAGGTCTATCTGGATCCGGAAGCTCGCCTGTCTCCCGGGCACAGCAGCAGCATGAATCTGTTTTGACCGTTCCGGCCGAAGGCGCCGCGACAAGCGCCCCGCCGCTTCCCCGGGCCGTATTCAGGCAGGGGAAGCGATGGAGGCGCTTGCGCTTTCCTCGGGCAGATGCAGGCGTCTGCGGCGGATTTCCGCCACCAGCATCTGGACGAATTCCTTGTCCAATTTCATCCGGACCGCATGCCGGTACGCATCCAGCAGCAGTTCGTCGGACAACAGCGGCAACATGGTTTTTCACCCTCTCCCTCATCCTTCGGTGACCGCATCATAGCATGGCCCGGACGAAGAGACAAGATTTTCCTCTATTCACAGCCGAATGTGGACAAGTTGTGGGCAAATTGTTGAAAACCGTCGTCCATCCCGGTCGGAACAGCGTGAAAAATGTGGATGAAGTTATGCACAGGCCGGCGCAACCCCAATCCCATAAAAATGTTTCATTGCCGCGTTTTTTCTGATTAAAGGTGTGAATAGAAAAAGATGTAAAATTCTGCGGATTAGTGCGGTCGAGTATTGACTTCCAGAATCCAGATCTGTCCGTTTCGGTCGATGCCGTAGTCGTACCCGAGCTGCGTCAGGCCCGGGAACCGGCTTTCCAGCAGGCTGGTCGCCGTTCTCGTCAAATTCCGCAACTGCTGCTTCTTCACGCCGACAAGCCGCGGGGACAGCGACCTGCGAATGCCGTCCGCCGCCTTGAGCATCGTGCCGCCCCGGCACAGGTTGGTGACAAAAAGCCCCTTGCGGGCGAGACGCCCCACCATGGACCGGAACACCCAATCGCCGCCCGCCGTCTTGACCACCTTGACGCGGTAGTCAATGGGTCTTCCTCCGACGGTGGCCAGCCGGACATCCTTCTGGATCAGATACGCGCGGCCGCGGCGCTTCGCGTCCACCGCCCTTCGCAAGCCTTCGAACGCAGAAAAGCTCCGCGCACTGGACATATGTCGCAGCATATAGCGGGAACCTTCCCGCGAAGCTTTCATAACGCCCAGGCCGCCGGTTCCCCGCACGGGTTTCAGCACCACCGAACCGTACAGGTCCAGCATGCGCCGCAGGGCGGCGGAACTGTACAACGACGTGGGCGGAATGTGGGGGGCGATGGCCGGATGCGACCGCAGGGCGTTGGTTTTGAGCCATTTGTTGGCGAGTTGCCTTCCGCTCACCGTTACGGTCCCATCCATCACATTCGTCTCCTTTGGGAAAGAAATAAGCTCGTCACTCATACATACTCGTACAAACGGACAGGTTCCTGGATGGATGACGGCGGCGATACACCCATTTTTCGGCCGGGTTACTTTTCCGGGGAAGCCAGGAAATTGATAAAAGCAATGTAAAGACAGTAAAGAAACGCGACAAACAGGAGGACGAATCCAACGGCGGGAAGCGGCTCATCCTGCGGATCCATGATCGGATACCGGGAGGCGAACCCCATTATCAAAATGAATGCGTATGGAACCCATATCAAAGAGACCCTTCCCGCGGCCAAGATCGCGCCGGAAGGGTCTCGGTGTTTGATTCGAAACATAATCGGAAGGACGGGGCGAAGGCGGCTCGCCTTCACCCCGCGCGGCTCATTTCCTCGTTCAGATTCCGCAGGATCCGGTCGATCTCCGCCATTTGCTCCGGCGTGAGCGGACCGAATTCCATCGCCCTCGCGGCTTCTTCCGCCTGCGCGGGATTTTTGATGCCCGGAATCGGCACCGTGTGCGCGCCGCGTCCCCAGATCCAGCAGAGCGCGCCCTGCACGAGCGTGCGTCCGCCGGAGGTCAGCACGTCCCGGATCGCGTCCAGCGCGTCGAGATATTCCGGCACCGGCCGGCCGTCCTTGAAATAGCGGACCCAGGCGTGCACGCTGCCGCGCACGTCGTCGGCCGCAAGCCGCGACGCGCGGTTGAACTTGCCGCTGAGCAGTCCCATCGCGAGCGGCATGTTGTTGATGCTCGTGAGGCCGTGCCGCTCGCAGAGCTCGACCATCGGAGAGTCGGCCAGCACGTTGAGCGGATGCTGGAACGCCGCGACCGAGGACCTTGCGGCGAACTTTTCGGCCGCCTCCAGGTCCTCCGTGCTCCAGCCGTACGCGCGGATCCAGCCTTTCTCCTTCAGCCGCTCCAGCGTGTGGATGACCGGGTCGATCCGGTCGTCCGGTACGGATCCGGGGTGAATCTGATACAGGTCGATATAGTCCGTGCCGAGCCGCCGCAGCGACCGTTCGCAGGCGCGGACGATGTAGTCCGGCGACACATCGATCTTCGAGTACACATTACGGGTCGCTTCGTCATAGGTGAAGCCGAACTTCGTCGCGATGACCGCTTCGTGACGGCGCCCTTTCAGCGCGCGGCCCAACACTTCCTCGCTGTGCCCGGTGCCGTATACGTCCGCCGTGTCGAAGAATTGGATTCCGAGTTCGAGCGCCCGTTGAATCGCGCGGATCGACACGCCGTCGTCCACTTCGCCGTATCCGTCGGGGTGCCCGTCGAGCAGGAACTGCCCGCCGATCGGCCAGCAGCCGAAGCCGACCGCGCTCACTTCAATGTCCGTTTGGCCGAGTTTCTTCTTTTCCATCATGGTCATCCAACCCCTTTCCCGTTCGTTCCGGCTCCATTATAATCAGGGAAAAATGGTCTTTTACAGAGCCACTTTTCATCGATTTTCATAGAACCACTTTGGCGGGAAAGGAGCGGCATACCTTGTTTGGCATTACGATCGACCGGACGGCGGAGCGGCCCGTGACCGCCCAGCTTTGCGACCAGATCCGGCGCCTGATCGAGACCGGCGGGATGATCCGGGGCATGCGCCTGCCCTCCACCCGGCATCTTGCGAAGGAACTCGGCATCGCGCGGAACGTGGCCATCGAAGCGTACGAGCAGTTGATCGCGGAAGGCTACCTCGTCGGCCGTGTCGGCTCCGGCACCTACGTGGCCGAAGGCATTGCGGCGTCCGCTGCTTCGGCCGCCGCCCGGCCTGCCGACGCGGGCTTCCGGACCGCCGGCCCGGCCGCGTCCGGCACGCCGAAGAACGGGACCGCGCGGAAAGACGTGATCCGCTTCACCCCCGGCGTGCCGGATCTCGAGCGTTTTCCGCGCATGAGATGGGCCCGCTATCTGAAGGAAGCGGCGGAGGACTGCGGCTTTGACTACGGCGACGTCCGGGGCGAGGAAACGCTGCGCGTCGAAATCGCGGCTTTTCTGCTCCGCTCGCGGGGGATGCGGGTTGATCCGGACCGCATCATGGTTACGAGCGGCTCGTCGGAAGGATTGGATCTCATCGCCCGGACACTCCGGCCCCGGTTCGGACGCCTCATCCTCGAGGATCCGACGATCGAGATCACGGGGCACATCTTCGGCCGGGCCGGATACCGGATCGAGCCGGTGCCGGTCGACGATTCCGGCATGCGGGTGCACGAAATCGGCGAGCTCCCGCCGGGCGGTCTGATGGTGCTGACGCCGTCCCACCAATATCCGACCGGCTGCATCCTTCCGGTCCAGCGGCGGCTCCACGCCGTTCGGCTCGCCGAAGAAACAGGTTCTTACATCGTGGAGGACGACTATGACGGCGATTTCCGGCTGAAGGGGGTGCCGATTCCGCCGCTTTATATGCTTGGGCCCGAGCGGGTCATCTATGCGGGGACGTTCAGCAAGACGCTCGCGCCCGGCCTGCGCCTCGGTTTCCTTGTGCTGCCGGGCGATCTGACCGGGACGTTCGCCGAATTCCGGGAACTGGCGAATCTGCGCCCTCCCGTTCTGCCGCAGCTCGCCCTGGCCCGCTTCATCCGGGACGGGCATCTGGACCGGCACATTCACCGAATGCGGTCCGTCTACCGCAACAAGCGCGCCCTGCTCATCGAGGCGCTCAACCGGCATTTCGGAGATCGGGCCGTCATCCGGGGCGACGAGGCGGGCATGCACATCCTCGTGGAGTTTCCGTTTCTTGATGAAACTCCGGACTGGTCGCGTTCCGAGGAATACGGCGTGGCCTTCGATCCGGTCGAGGACTACTGCTTGCGCCGGGGATTCCGCACGCGCCAGATCGTGCTCGGATACGGCAACATCCGCGAACGTGACATCGAACCGGGCATTGAGCGGTTGAACCGGTTCGTGCGGGAGCTTGAGCTGGGCGGCCGTCATGTTTGAAAGCGGCTTGCTGACGGCCATTTTCCATCAAGGCCGGGGATCGTCACTGTTTACTGCGCTGATCCGGCAAAACAAAAACCTCCCTTGTGGTTTCATCAACATCCGCCACTCGGAAGGTTGCCATCCGCATTTTTCATTCCACAATCGTACCGACAATCAAGCCAAAAACGCAGGACCCTTTGATCTTACGCGACTTGTCCGCTCAGCACTGCTCCGGCTTGCCGGTCTCGGTCGCGGTGCGGAACGACTGTCCGCAGCCGCACGTGGCGATGGCGTTCGGGTTGTGGATGGTGAAGCCGCCGCCCATCGCCGTCTCCCGCCAGTCGATCTCGACGCCTTCAAGGAAACGATAGCTGTTTTCGTCGACGACCACCTTCAGGCCGTTGATTTCCATCAGCCGGTCGTTTTCGTGGCGTTCGTCGTCGAACCCCATGCCGTAGGAAAATCCGCTGCATCCGCCCGGCCTTACCCCGAGCCGCAAAAACAGATCGGGCGAACCTTCCTCCTCCAAGAGCTGCCGAATCTTCTCGCTCGCCGCATCCGTAATATGAATCATGGACGGTTCCCCCTTTCACCGGACAAAGAATTCCTGCCCGTAGTATACCGTCTGCTCCCAGTATACTGCACTTCGCCGTCCGCCACAAGGAACCGGCAAAAACTTCGCGCCAAAGGCGAAACGCCGGCCCGCAGGCCGGCGTGCGCGGCAAATGTCAGGCTCCCGCTTCCTCTTCGCCCATGGCGTCTTCCGCGAACTGGGCCTGCGGCAACGCCCGCAGTTCGATGCGGCAACGGAAACGGCCGTTTTCGTTGTACAGAAAATCGGCCAGCTTGCGGAACACCTGGGACAGCTCGAAGCCCGTCGTTTCCGTGTCCAGGCCGTAGCGGAACTGGTCCGCCGGCACCCCGGACGGCCGTTCCCGCCGTTCCGCCTCCTTCAGCCGCTTCCATTCCTTCGACGGATCGAACTTGTCGGCCCGGCGGACGACTTTATCGTAAAGTTTGTGCTTTTTCAGCCACATGTAATATTGGATAGGGTTGGACAGGCCCCATTCCCGGGTCAGTTCCTTGATCGTATAGAACGCCCGGTATTGCTGCAGCGCGGACAGGCGTTCCTCTTCCGACATTCGCTCAAGCTCTTGCAGAGGCAATATTTGCGGTTTCATTCTATACGCTTGCTCCTTCTCCTTTTTTATTATTATCTTATCCATATTTTTCTTATAATACAAGTTGATGCCGAAGACGGAACCGTTTTTTTTCATGTTGCCTGGATGGAAAAGCAAGGCGTATAATCGATTTGTGATCCCGATCGGCAAAGGAGGAGACGGGGGCATGCTCGCCGCCATCGCAACGCGGGACCGACGAATGGCCGAGATCGTGGACAAGGTGATGAGCGGAAAACGGCTGTCGTTTGAAGACGGCGTTTTTTTGTACAAGTCCGACGACATCCTGACCATCGGCCAGCTGGCCGACGTGGTCAACCAGCGCAAGAATGGCAAAAAGGTCTATTTCATCGAGAACATGAGCCTGTACTTCACCAATGTGTGCGAAGCGCACTGTTCGTTTTGCCATTTCCGCCGCGATCCCGATGAAGAGGGCGCCTATACGCTCACGCCGGAACAAATGTTCGAATACATCGACCAGCATATTCATCCCGGCGTGCGGGAATTCCACATCACGGGGGGGCATAACCCCAATGTCCCCTTCGAATACTATGTGGAGTGCATCCGGGCGCTGAAAAAGCGTTACCCGAGCGTCACGATCAAAGCGTACACGGGTGCGGAGATCGACTTTTTCTCCCGAATCTCCGGGCTGAGTTACCGGGAGGTGCTGGAGCGCCTCATTGACGCGGGACTGGAGACGCTGACGGGAGGCGGCGCGGAAATCCTGTCGGCGGAATACCGGAAAAAAATGCGCGTGGAAAAAGCGGGGGTGGAGCAGTACCTGGAAGTGCACCGGACGGCGCACAAGCTGGGTCTGAAAACCCACACCACGATGCTGTACGGACCGGTCGAATCCGTGGAGGAACGCGTGCAGCACATGCTGTATCTGCGCGAGCTGCAGGACGAGACGGGCGGCTTCCTGGTGTTCATCCCGCTGTCCATGCAGCCGGCCAGTCCCAATGCCAGCATCCGCCGGCGAAATTCCGCCATCGAGGACCTGAAGGCGATCGCCATCGGCCGGCTCATGCTGGACAACTTCCCGCACGTCAAGGCCTATTTCATCAACATCGGGACGCAGCTGACCCAGGTGGCCCTGACGATGGGCGCCTCCGACGCCCACGGCACCATCGTGCGGGAGCGGATCAGCCACTCCGCGGGCGCGCTGACGCCTGCGGGCATCACGCGGGAGGATTTGATCTGGCTGATCAAGGGCGCGGGGCGCATCCCGGTGGAGCGGGACACGTTCTACAACGAGATCCGGGTGTACGACTGACGGCGCAAATGCGATTTGCGTCCTCACAGGTCGTCCAGCAGCCGGTCCAGCGCGGCCTGGCCGGCTTCGTGCTCCCGGATGGCTGCGAGAACTTTTTCGTAAAGTTCTTCCGACGTGGCGGCGGCCACCATTTCCCCGTTGACCAGCACGTACGGAAGCAGCGCGCATTCACCGCAATGGTCGAGGCAGTCGTATTCCATCACCTCGACGCCGGGCATCTCCGCCAGCCGGCGCAGCATGTCCCCGGTGCCATGCGCCACGTTGCTGGCGCAGTACTCGACAATGTGCATCGCCACCATCCTTCATCATAAGCATCGCCGCCATTCTGGGCGGCGGGATTGGCTTGTTTGAAATCAGTTTAATTTGTAATATAATATAGCTAACCTGAAAGCGAAAGGAGCGGCGGAAACCATGAGCAATCAGTCGCAATCCCTGTATGACGAAGTCCAGGACGTGCTTGACAAACTGCGTCCTTTCCTGCAACGCGACGGCGGCGACGTCGAACTGGTGGACGTGGAGGACGGCGTCGTGAAACTCCGCCTGATGGGCGCGTGCGGCAGCTGCCCGAGCTCGACGATCACGCTGAAAGCGGGCATCGAGCGGGCGCTGATGGAAGAAGTCGAAGGCATCCGGGACGTTATCCAAGTGTTCTGAGCGCTTGCGGAAAACATGCATCCCGCCCTTTCCCGCGCGAGGTTACCCGGTCAGGGGGAATTCCCCTCGCAGGAGGGCGGGATTTTTTCGTGCCCGTTCAGGACTGCCTGAGCAGGGCGCTCAGCTTGGCAATGGGATCGAATCCTCCCGAAACCTCGATGGCGTTGCCCGTCACGAAATCCGACTCCGGCTGGCAGAGAAAGGCGACCACCCGGGCGACGTCTTCCCCCGTTCCCGGCCGGACGCCCGGCGCGTCGGCATCGCCCGCGCCGCCGGCCGCTTCGCCGATGTCCATCTCCTTGTAATCTCCCCGGATGTCTCCGGGACAGACCATGTTCACCGTGATCCCGTACGCCGCTTCTTCCGCCGCCAACGTTTTGGTCAGGGACACCAGCGCCACCTTGGCCGAGGCGTATACGGACCGGTAAGGCCAGGCGGGCGCTTCGGCGGCCCGGCTGAAGCCGAAATGGATGATCCGCCCCCAGCGCTTCCTGCGCATGCCGGGAAGGGCGAGGCGGTTGAGCAGCATCGGGCCGATCAGATTGCCGCTCACAAGCCGGCGGATGTCCTCCGGGGCGTAATCTGCGAATAGCCGCCGCTCAACAATGAACGGACCCGCGTTGTTCACCAGGATGTCGACGGACCCCAGCGCCCGTTCGGTCTCGCGGATCAGTTTTTCCGCCCCGTCCGGGTCGGCCACGTCCGCCTGGATGGCGATGGCCCGACGGCCCAGGTTCTCGATCTGCCGGCGCACCTCTTCCGCCTCGCGGCGGCTGGTAACGTAATTGAGCGCCACATCGCAGCCCATCCGCGCCAGTTCGAGGGCCGTCCGTTTCCCCAGCCCTTTCGCGCTTCCGGTCACGAGCGCCGTTTTCCCCTGCAGTTTCACGCGCCAGGCTCCTTTCCCGCCCATGTTTCTTCCATCCGCCTCGTAAGGTAGGAAACCGAGTGCCGCAACGAGTGCGACACCATCGCGAATCCCTCGTGCAGATCGGCGATGTTGGCCTCCAGATTTTCCAGCGGTTCTTTTTCCCGCAGGGTCAGGTATCGCACGTCGTCGTACAACTCCGCGTTCATGTAGTGGATTTCCATATTGCGCCGCGTGCGCAGCCGGTCCATCGCGTCCCGGTGGCGATCCTTCACCTCGCCCAGCCGCCAGGTAAGTTCAGGGTGCAGACGGTTGTTTCGCATATTCCGCAACACGGTGAAATACGAAAACCTCGCCTTGACGCGTTCCGTGCGCAGGCACAGCATCTCGTTCATCAGGCTGCCGAGCTTGTCGAGGATGGCAAAGACGCGGATGTAAGCGTTTTTGTCAAAATAGATATAACGGTCGTAATCCAGCCGTTCTTCCGGCGACAGTTCATGCACGTGCTTGCCGGCGGACAGCCGGGAAGCGAAATATTCCGCGGCGAAACGGCTCTCCTCCAATTCCACGTAGGAACGTTTGAGCCCTTGCGCCCAGAGGGCGTACTTGCGGAACGACGCCTTCCGGACACCCGGGCTCGCCGAACGGCCGGCGTGCTTCCACGCCATGGCGATGAACCGGTCCAGCGCCTCCAGGGTCCGGACCGAATCGGCGGCGAACGGATCCGCTCTGTTTCCGTTTCCCCCGACACCCAACAACGAGCGCAGCATTCGGTCTCTCCTCCCGCTTCGGCCGTTCGCGCCTTTTTTCCATTGTAACGCAACGGACCCGCCCCCTCAACCCGAAGGCCGGCAGGGAGCGGGTCCCGCGTTGTGGACGGCGGGATGCCTGCTCAGGAGCCGAAATATTCCCGCCAGCGCCGGTCCACCAGACGAACGGTTTCTTCGTCCGGTTCGACCTCCGCCGGATAGCCCGGCTTCATGCGCGCGTCGATGACGACGGGGAGACGGTATCCGATATGGTGGCGGCCGATGTCCCGCACGGCGTGGATATCGTCCGCCGGATTGAAACGGGTGAACACCGTCCACAGGAAAGGCGTCTGGCCTTCCGCGACGGCCGCATCGTCGGTCAGCACGACCAGAGGCCACGGCGATTGCCTTTCGTGCAGATGCGCCGCCAGCCGTTCGGCAAACCGCGGGTCTTCCCGGTAGGCGGGACCGGCCGCCACCAGGCAGCCGCGGCAATAAACCCGGACGTCCCGCACCCCTGGCAGCGGACCGTCTTCGCAGACGCCCGGCAGCTCGCGGACGGGATCTCCCACGCCGACGAGCACCGCCTTGCTGCCGTGGTTGAGGCGCGGGCCGGTGTAATCCAGCGTGTCATTCGACGTGTGATCGAACACAAGAAGGTCGCGGCCCGGATCGAACCTTTCCAGCACCGTCTCCAGCAGCCGCGGAAAATCGCCCAGATCGAGGGGTTGGTCGGTCAGCATGAGAAACTTGGTGAGGGACAGCTGCCCCTCGCCCAGGATGCGGAACGCCGTCCCGACGGCTTCCCGCGCGTAGCTTTCCCGCACCACCGCCGCCGCCAGCGGATGGACCCCCGTCTCCGGATAGGTCCACAGCGCGCGGACGCCGGGCATGACGAGGGGAAAGAACGGCGACAAAAGACGCATGAGAAACTCCGCGATATAGTAATCCTCCTGCTTCGGCTTGCCAACGACGGTGGCCGGATAAATGGCGTCTTTCCGGTGCCAGACATGGTCCACGTGAAAAACGGGAAAATCGTGCCGCAGCGAATAGTAGCCATAATGGTCGCCGAACGGGCCTTCGGGACGTCGTTCATGCGGCGGCACACGGCCCGCGATGGCAAATTCCGCCTCCGCCGGAATGGGATGTCCTCCCCGGGGGTCTTTCGTCATCGGGAGTTTCCCGCCCAGGATCAGCGAGGCAAGCAACAGCTCGGGGATGTTTTCCGGCAGCGGCGCGATGGCCGCGGCGATGAGGGCCGGCGGGCCGCCGAGGAACACGGTGACCGGCAGCGGCCTTCCCTTTTTCTCCGCCTCATGATAATGGAAACCGCCGCCCTTGTGGATTTGCCAGTGCATGCCGGTGGTCCGGTCGTCGAACACCTGCATCCGGTACATGCCGAGATTGTGCTGCCCCTTCCGGTCCGGATGCTCGGTGTAGACCAGGGGCAGGGTAATGAACGGGCCGCCGTCCTCCGGCCAGGAGGTGATGGCCGGCAGACCCGCCAGCGGACGCTCGTCCCGGAACGCCTCCAGCACCGGCGCCCGACGGGGCGAAACGGCGCGGGTTCCCGTGCGAAGAAGGGAAAACAAAAGGTCTTTTTCCCGCCACAAGGAGGACGGACGGGGCGGAAGGAGCGTTTCGGGCAGCGCCGCGATGCGGGCCGTCAAACGCTCCGGGCGCGGCCCGAAGGCCCGTTCCACCCGCCGGGCGGCGCCGAACAGATTGGTGACCACGGGAAACGGGCTGCCCTTTACGTTGGTGAACAGCAGGGCCGGCCCTTCCTCCCGGATAACCCGGCGATGGATCTCCGCGATTTCCAGCGCGGGGTCGACCGGCGCTTCCACGACCTTGAGGTCGCCGTCCCGCCGAAGCGCTTCCAGATAGGCGCGCAGTGAAGCGAAAGCCATCGCGTTCCCTCCCTCCTCTGCCGTTTGCCATTCCCCGCCCGCCAATGCGGTTTCCCGGGGGCGGTTCACCGGCTGTCCGCAGCCGGCGAACGCGCCAGCTTGAGGGTCCGGACAAACAGCAGCACCAGCAGGCCGAACAGCAGGGAAATGATAACGGTGTGCAGCATCGCCGTAAAAACATACAACGTTTCCTTGTCGATGGTCAACGCCAGCACGCCTCCGCTCAGCGCCTGCAGCAGCACCAGCACGAAAGCGCCGCGGGCGAGGACCGCCAGATCCCGCCTTCCATCCGCCAGATGGTTGACGAAAACCGCAAGCGCGCCGATCCCGGCCACCAATACCAACGCCGCCATCCGATGCAGGAAAGCGATGCCCGTTTCTCCCTCCAGGCTGGGAATGATTTCGCCGTTGCACAGGGGCCAGCCGGTGCAGCCGCCCGCCGAACCGGTGTGGCGGATGAAGGCGCCCAGATAGACGACGATATAGCAATACGCCAGCAAGGAACCGGTCAGGCTGACCATGGCGCGGGAAACGGGCCGCGGGGAACGATCCGCCGACGGTCCATTCGTTTTGCCGCCGGACCACGCCCTGGCGACGGCCCGGCCGTAGTCGGCCAGCAGCCACGAAAACGCGAACGCAATCAGCGATATGCCGAAATGCAGCGCCATGACCGCCGAAGACTGGGGCCACAGGACCGCCGCCGCGCCGAGGGCCGATTGGAGCACCGTGAAGGCGACGAGGCCCCACGCATACGTGAGCGACTCCGCTGATCGGAACGGCCTCATCCAGGTTGCGGCGAAGGAAGCGATGATCAAGATGCCGGTCAGTCCGGTCGCCAGCCGGTGGCTGTATTCGATGATCGACTCCGGCGTCGGATCCGGCAGCAGCTTCCCGTTGCAGAGGGGAAAATCCGTGCCGCAGCCGAGCCCGGAATCCGTATTGGTAACGAGGACGCCGCCCAGGAGGACGAGGAGCATGCCGATCCAGGTCCAAAGAGTCAGCCGGCGATAGATTTTGGGGGACATGTCCATCACCAGTATGTCGGATGTATGCCACATTGCAAACAATCCCATTATACCGAAGCCTAGCCCGCAAAACCATGTTGAAACTGTGAACAAGCAAAAACGGCGGTTCCCGGACGCCTGCGCATCCGGTGACCGCCGTCTTCCGTCCGGCCGTTCACGACTGCTCCAGCATGTCGATCCACTCGTTAAACTCGGTCTTCAACTTGGCATATTCTTCCTGGAGCGCCGCATGTTTCTTCCGTTCCTCCTCCAGTTCCCGCTCGAGGGTTTCCGCGCGTTCCCGCAGCGCTTCCGTTTCCCGCAGCCGTTCCTCCAATCGCCGGTGGCGGTCCTGGCCTTCCCGTTCCATGGCGCGCAGGGCGAGCTCCCGCTCCTCCGCCAGCCGCCGGGCATCGGACGCTTCCCGGCCGAGTCGGTCCACTTCCCCTTCCAACCACCTGCGCAGGGCGGTCCATTCCTGCTCCCGCGCGGCCAGTTCGTCGCGCTCGGCGGCAAGGGTCCCGATTTCCTGTTCATAGCGGGATTTGAGCTCGCGGATCTCCGAAGCGTGTCCCGCCTGCTGCTCCTCCAGTTTCCGCTCGTATTCCGCCCGGACCCGCGCGGTTTCCTCTTCCAGCCTCGCCCTGAGCGCGTCCGCCTCTTCGGCCGCGCGCCGGACCGTTTCTTCCAGCTGTCCCCGCAGGGTCCGCACTTCCTCCTCCAGCCGGCGGCGTTCCAGATCCGCCTTCTGCAGCTGTTCGATCTCCCTGGCGCAACGGAGGTGCTCGTCCGCGAAATTCACCGCCGTCAGCACGGCCACCCGGGGCAAATCCAACCGCGGCGAGATTTCGGCGATTTTCCGCATCCGGTCGTCCACCCGTTCGGCCACCTGGCGCATGTATTCCGCGCTGGAATGGCCTGCCAGCGTGTACGACAGGCCAAATATCTCGACCGTTACACGGGTTCGTGAATCCTTCACGGCCTTCCCTCCATTCCCGCCACGTCGGGGCCCGACGTTCGCGTTACGTGAATAATTCGTCGCGAAGTTGCAGGTTTCCTCCCTATTCGCGCAGTTTCGCGCCGAACGCCTTCTCCAGGGCGGCAAGGACACGAGCCTGGGCTCCCGACGCTTCCTCGTCGGTCAGCGTCCGGTCGGGATGGCGGAACACCAACGAGAGCGCCACGCTCTTCTTCCCGGCGCCGAGACGCTCGCCGGCGTACACGTCAAATACGCGTACCGATTCGAGCCATTCTCCTCTGGCCTCCGTCGCCGAAGCGGTGAGCTCGGCGGCTGTCACGCCGCTGTCCACCACCACCGCGAGATCCCGTTCCACCGCCGGGAACCGCGGCAGGGGATGGTAGGTGACGCTCGCGTCCGCCGCTTCATACAGGGGCGAAAGCTCTACCTCGGCCACGAAGGTATCGGCGAAGTCCCATTCCCGCTGCAAATCGGGATGCAACTGTCCCACATAACCGATCACGGCAAGCCCCTGCTCCGTGCTCAGCTCGATCGCCGCCGTCCGGCCGGGATGGAAACCCGCCGGCGAAGCGGCGCGGTATGAGACGCGTCCGGACAGGCCCAGCCGCGCAAACAGCGTCTCCAGGAGTCCTTTCGCGTCGTAAAAATCATAGGGCTCCGCGGAACCGTGCCATTCCGCGCTCCGGCGCAATCCGGCGAGCAGCAGCGCCAGGCGCTGTTTTTCCTCCGGCAGCCGGGTCAGCACCGCTTCTTCGGTATGGAAGACGCGGCCGATCTCGAACAGGGCGATGTCCCGGATATGGCGAGCGCGGTTGTTGGCCGCCGCCTCCATCAGGCTGGGGATGAGCGACGTGCGCAGGGTGCTGCGCTCCTCGCTCATCGGCATCGCCACCCGGATCGGCCGGACACCGTCGGCCAGGTCGGGGAACAGCGCGGCCCGGTCCGGGGAGGTGAGGGCGTAGCTGACCGCCTCGTGCAGCCCCGCTCCGGTCATGACCCGCCGGATTTCGCGGCGAATCGCTTGCGCTTTGGTGAGAGTTCCCGTCGTGGACGGTCCCTCGATGGGCGTCGCCGGGATTTTGTCGTATCCGTGCAGGCGGCCCACTTCCTCGATCAAATCCACATCCAGCGCGATATCAAGCCGCCTCGTCGGCACCTTCACCCGCCAGGCGGGACCCGGGAGCGGCTCATGCTCGAATCCCAGCCGGGACCAGATGGTGCCGACCTCCAGCGCGTCCAGAGACGTGCCGAGCACCCGGTTGATCCGCTCCAGGGACAGTTCCACGACGCGGGGTTGCGGCGAATCCGCAAGAACTTCCGCCACGCCCTTCGACACCCGGCCGCCCGCCAGACGCGCGATCAGGTCCGCCGCCCGGTCCAGGGCCGCGCGTACCCGCCAGGGGTCCGTGCCCTTCTCGAACCGCTGGGACGCCTCGGTCCTGAGCCCCAGCCGGCGGGACGTGATGCGGACGCTCGCGGCGTCAAAACGGGCGGACTCCAGAATGATGTCAACGGTATCCTCCGTTACCTCGGAATTGGCGCCGCCCATTACGCCGGCGACGGCGATGGGGCCCTCTGCATCGGCGATGACCAGCATGTCCGGCGCCAACTCCCGCTCCTGTCCGTCCAGCGTGACAATGCGCTCGCCGGGGCGCGCCCGGCGCGCTTCGATGCGCCCTTCGGCCACCTTTGCCGCGTCGAAGGCGTGCAGCGGCTGGCCGTATTCCAGCATGACGAAGTTGGTCACATCGACCACGTTGTTGATCGGGCGGATGCCCGCCGCCATCAGGCGGTTTTGCAGCCACTGGGGGGAAGGCCCGATGCGCACGCCCCGGATGTGTCGGGCCGCGTAATGCGGGCACAGATCCGGATCGGGCACGGAGACGGTCACCGCCCCCGCGATGTCGTCCCCTTCCTCGCGGAGTTCCGGTTCCGGCAGGCGTACGGAACGCCCTGTCAGCGCCGCCGCTTCGTAGGCCACGCCCAGCATGCTGAGGCAGTCCGCCCGGTTGGGCGTCAGCTCCAGCTCCAGCACCGTGTCGTTCAGTTCCAGCAGCTCCACTACGTCGGCTCCGATTTCCGCACTTTCCGGAAGCACCAGGATGCCTTCCTGCTGCTCCTTCGGAAAGAGCTTGACATTGAGGCCGAGCTCGCGCGCGGAGCAGATCATCCCCTGGGATTTGACGCCGCGAAGCGTCGCCTCTTTGATGCGGACGCCGCCGGGGAGGGAGGCGCCGGGAAGCGCCACGGGCACCTTTTGGCCGGCCGCCACGTTGGGAGCCCCGCACACGATTTGCAAATCGGTCCCCTGGCCGACATCCACCGTGCAAAGGCTCAGCTTGTCGGCGTTCGGGTGCGGTTCGCGGGTTTTCACCAGCCCGACCTTTACGCCGCTCACGCCCCCATTGCGGGAAGTGAGCGATCCGACCTCGATTCCCCCGCGCGTCAGTCGTTCTGCCAGATCCTCCGGGGACACGCCCGTGAGATCGATATATTCGTTTAACCATCGATAGGATGCATTCACCGGTCAACGCCTCGCTTTCCGCTCATACCTTCATTGACGCTCGCGCCGTTTGTTCCGTCGGTTGGCACGCGTCGTATGTTCCGTTTGTTGACGTTCGCGCCTTTCTTCCGCCTGTTGCCGCTTATTTCGTCTTTTGGCGCTCACGCCGCCTGTTCCGTCATTTCCTTTTCGTCCCCACGCCGTCACATCTTCGCAAATTGCCGCAGGAACCGGACGTCTCCGCCGTAGAAGAGACGGATGTCGTCGATGCCGTACTTGAGCAGGGCGATCCGTTCGATCCCCATGCCGAAGGCGAACCCGGTCACTTCCCGCGGATCGTATCCGCCGTACTCCAGCACCCGCGGATGCACCATGCCGCAGCCGAGGATCTCCAGCCAGCCGGTGCCCTTGCACATCCGGCAGCCTTCCCCGCCGCACTGCGCGCAGGAGACGTCCACCTCGGCGCCGGGTTCCACGAACGGGAAAAAGCTCGGCCGTTGCCGGATCGTCACCTGCGGACCGAACATCGCCCGCGCGAACTGAAGCAGCGTGCCCAGCATGTCGCTCATCCGGATGTTCGGGCCGACGACGAGCCCTTCCACCTGATGGAACATGAACGAATGCGTGGCGTCGTCGTCGTCGCGCCGGAACACTTTGCCGGGGCAGATGATCTTGAGCGGCGTCCGGCCTCCGGCCGCGCGCATGGCGCGGATCTGCACCGGCGACGTGTGCGTGCGCAACAGGATCTCGTCGGTGATGTAGAACGTGTCCTGCATGTCGCGGGCCGGGTGGTTTTTCGGAATGTTCAACGCTTCGAAATTGAAGAAATCGGTCTCCACCTCGGGGCCTTCCGCGATGGTGTACCCCATGCCGAGGAAAATGTCCTCGATTTCCTGCTGCACCTTCATCAGCGGATGGACCGCCCCGATCCGCGGCGCCCGGCCGGGCAGCGTGACGTCGATGGTCTCCGCCTTAAGGCGCGCCGCCGTTTCTTCCCGTTCGAATTGGGCTTGCTTTTCGGCGATGACCGCTTCGATGGCGGCCCGCACCTCGTTGGCGATGCGGCCGATTTCCGGCCTTTCCTCCGGCGGAAGCGATCCCATGCCCCGCAGGATTTCCGTCAGCTGTCCCTTCTTGCCCAGATAATGGACGCGCAGTTCGTTCAGCCGTCCGGGGTCGGACACTTCCGCCAGCCGGCCGAGCGCCTCGGCTTTCATCGCTTCCAGTCGCTCTTTCATCGCGTCTTCGCTCCTTCTGTCGCCAAAACATCTTTCATCATGAAAAAAGTCTTTTCATCCGCAAGGGACGAAAAGACCGTGGTACCACCCTTCTTGAGACACGCCGCGTGGCCTAACCCGCGCCGCTGGCGCGCGTCTCCGCTCTGGCGGCGTAACGTGCCGCTGCCGGTGCCCCCTACTGGCGTTCCGCCCGCCCTATGCCGGCCGTTCGTCTCCAACAAATCGCATGCGGCATGGTAACAGAGCATCCTTGCCGCCGCAAAAATCGGCCGCGGCAAGAACGGGTGGCGGCATGAACCGCCTGAACCGTTCAGGGGACGGCTCGGGAGTGAATTTCGGCAGCCTGATTTCTTGGGGGAGCTTCCAGTCTCCGGCTTCCCCCTCCCTGGAAGAAAGCGCTGCGTACTTGTCTCCGTCATCGCCTTTTTCCATATGAAAACTTAAGAAAAATTATAGCGAAGCGTCTTCCGCCGCGCAAGAGACGGCTTCGCCACCGGCGCAGGAGCCCGTAAAGGCCGCGCCGCCGCAACGGCAACGGCTTTCGCCTGTGCCGGCGCCATCCGAATCGTGCGAAACCGGACAACCGTTTAGCCTCCAGCCGCCGGCACCGGCACCTTACGGACCCGCCGGAACGGCCCGCTCCGGACCGCGGAACACGGCGCCGGAAGAGAAAAAACGGTTTTCAAACCGGTTCCAGTTATGGTATCTTTTTTGGAAAATTTCCTCAAGAGGTGACCTTCCGCATGACAGACCTGATCTTGCGGAAAGCGCAGGAAGCGGATCTTCCCCTGCTGGCGCGGATGAACAAGCATCTCATCGAAGACGAGGGAAGCCCGAATCCGATGGATCACGGGCAGCTGGAAGGGCGGATGAGAGGCTGGCTTTTTTCGGACTGGCACATCGATCTCATTTGCCGCGGCCCGGAAGTGATCGGATACGCGGTATACCGGTTCAGGCCGAACGAATATTTTCCCGATCAGGAAGAGGTCGATTTGCGGCAATATTTCATCCGGAGGGAATTCAGGAGAAACGGGTTCGGACTGGCGGGCATCCGGCTGCTGATGAAACAGCGGTTCAAACCCGGACAGACCGTCATCATCGACGTGCTTGACGGCAACACGCCCGGCAAAAACTTCTGGGCGAAAGCGGGATTTTCGCCTTACAGCATTACGATGAAAACGGATAATACCGCACGGGTATGACACCGGGAAGAGACAACACCGGCGTCCGGAGCCGTTTCAGGGCTCGCGGGCCGTCCGGATTGGACGACGCTTTGCAACACCACTGGGTTCGGCCTCCGGACGCCATGAACAGGCGCGCGACCATGGGGCGATTTCGGCCCGAACATACCGGCGAAAAAAGGGCCCGCAGGTTGTCTCTCCAGCCGTACAGGCGCATGCCTGCGGAATCCAAAGCCGGCAGTTCAGGAAACCTCAGGCTTTCGACCCGGCCCGGGAACGGGCGTTCCGCAAGGCGACGAGCAATGCCAGAGCGGCCAGTGCCAACGCGGCCGCCGACAACCCCAGGGTCAGCGGATCCCGGGCAGTCGCAGCCTGTCCCGAACCGGCGGTTGTGACGGTCGCGCCGGCGTCATGGTCGGACGCGGACGTTCCCGCCGCCGGCGTCACCCGTGTGACCGAGGCCGGCCGGTCCGCGTCGGGCGCGCCGATCCACTCGACCACTTCGCCGTCGGCATAGGTCTGGTACGCTTTCCAAACGAGTTCCGTCGCGTCGTTCGCCACCCTGCCCTGCATCCGGAACTCGGCAAACTCTGTCGCCGACAAGCCCGGACCTTCGGCTTTCCACGTCACGGACACGATTTTGCCGTCGGCGTTCCGCTCGATCTCATACGTCCAGTCCGGCTTCGGTTCGAAGCGGGAGATCGTCACGCCGTCGGGGATGGCTAACCGCACCTCCACGGTCGCCGATTCCTTCTCCGTCGGCACGCGCATGGTGAACACCTGGAACGACCCCTGCGGCACCTCGGCCGGCTGCACGATGACGTGCGCGTGCGCCGCACCCGCCGCGCCGAACATCAACAAGACCCCCAAAACCGCGGAAATCGGCAGTTTCCTTCTCACGGCTTCACATCCTTCCTTTCGCCTTCGGGATGAACCAATGGGCAATGAAGCGGTCATATGGCTGCATGAAGGCAGGTCTGCCGATTTCCAATTTAGCGGAAAGTCTCCCGACGGACATGACCCCAACGGGCTATTTCGCCGCGAATCCCCGTACCGGACGCCGCAGTCTATTTCGCGTCGTCGGACGGGCCGTCCATCAGGCCGCTTTCGTAAGCGTATCGGGTGAGCTGCACCCGGTTGTGGAGATGCAGCTTCTGCAAAATGTTCTTGAGATGGTTTTTGACGGTGTGTTCGGACAGATTGAGCGATGCGGCGACTTCGCGGTTCGTTTTTCCCTTGGCCACCTCCTGCAAAATCTCCTTTTCTCTCGCGGTGAGGCCTTCGCGGACGGGCTCGTCCGCTCCCCGATGAGCCCTGTGGACCGCCCTGAAGCCCACCCCGGAACCGGACGGCGCCCGGGAGAGAGTCTTCGAAAATGATCCGGTTTCCGGCCCGAAACCGTCTGATATCGGCTTGGCCTCCGCGCCGGACAAGCCGGAAGCGCCATGGGCACCGGATGTTCCGGAACCCCGTCCCGCCCCCGAATGATGCGTACCGGAAGCGCCGACGGTCATCCCGCCCGCCGTAACACCGCCGAATTCCCGCAGAATTTGCCGGGCGAGGCCGGGGTCCATCGGCGCCTCGTCGAACATCACCGCCCGCAGGTAATCGCGCCAGGCCGACGGGTTCAGGTTCTTGAGTAGAAAACCTTGCGCTCCTTTCTTGAGGGCCTCGAACAAGAGCGCCGCCTCGTCATGCACGGTCACCATGACGATTTTCACGTAAGGATAGTTCGTCTTGATCGCCTTGGCCGCATCCAACCCGCCCATGCCCGGCAGTCCGATGTCCATCAGCACCAGGTCGGGCATAACCTCCTCCATCAAGGCCAGCCCATCCTCGGCGGACGCGGCTTCTCCCACCACCGTGAAATGGGGGTCGTCCGCCAGAATTTCCCGCATGCCTTCCCGGGCGTGGCGGGAGTCATCCACGATCATGACGCGAAATGGATGACGTTCATTCATGGCCGCCTGCCTCCCGGTTTCTTGATTTCCAGCGCCGTTTCGCCGTCGCGGCGCGTCAGGCTGAAGGTCCAGCCCATCTTCTCCGCCCGCTCCCGGATCATCCGCAAACCGAACCGGTCCTTCAGTTCCAGCGGGTCCCCTTTAAAACCCGCGCCGTTGTCCGTCACCGCGCAGCGGAAACCGCCGTCTTCCGTCATTTCCCCCGTCACGGCGACGCGGGTGGCCCGCGCGTGTTTGCGGACGTTGAGCAAAGCTTCCCGCAGGCAGGCGTGCAGCTCGACCTTCTCCCTGGCGGTGAGCGCATCGTCCGGAATCTCCCAGCGGAAAGACGCCTCCGCCTCGGTGAGCTCCACCGTTTCCCGAAGCAGCTCCCGGATCGGCGCCACCCAGGCGGCTTCCGCGGGCGACGGCGGCTGGCGCAGGCTGGCGATCGCCTGGCGCACATCGTCGTGCATGACCCGCACCGTGCCGCGCAGCTGTCCGGCCAGTTCGCGCACCGCGGCCGAATCGGCGGCGCCCGCGGCCTGCTCCAGGCGGTCCAGTTTTACCGCGAGCAAAAACAGCGACTGGGCGATGCCGTCGTGCAGCTGCTGCGCCAGCCGTTCCCGTTCCTCCAGCGCGGCCTTCGCTTCCTTTTCCCTCCGGAGCGCTTCCTCCGATTCCTCCAGCTTGCGGAACAGCGAGCGGACCAAGGTCAGCATGACCGCCAGCAGAATGAAAGGCGTCAGGAAATTGCCCAGCTCCATGGAGAGATACGGAAGCAGCAGCGTATGCCGCAAATACTCCCAGAACCCCACGGTGATGGTCGGGATCCACAAAATGAACCATCGGATGTTCCGGCGGTCCATCGATCATCCTCCCTCCGTCCGCAGCCGTACGGACGCGACATGCTGGCGGTCCGGCACGGGCACCCGCGGCCGGCCGGCGCTCAATAGACGCGGAACTCCCGCTCCAGGACGCGTTCGGTGTCCGTGCCGTCCGTCACGCGGATTTGCGCCGTCCATTTCCCGCGGAACGGCAAATACGGACCTTCCGCCCGGTACGTCGTCTTGGTGTAGCCTTCAAAGGCGTCAAGCTCCTTGTCTTCGTAGGGCTGAAGCGGTACGTCGATGAAAGAGTCCATGCGCCCGTCCGCCCGCAGGCGGAGCTGGACGTTCTTGGGCAGGCCCCCGTTCACGTCTTCGGGCAGCCAGACTTTCACGATGAACGCGTTGTCTCCCGGAGCCTTCGGGGAAACGCGCAACGTCAGGTGCAGGTCTTCGCCCATCCTGTGCCAGTACAGCGGTTCGTTGGATGGAAGCGGAATCTGATAGGTCAGCACCGCAACGCTCAGCACGATCGCGCCAAGCAGCCCGGCGTCGGCAACCAGCAGCGCGCCCGACGGAACCCGCCCCCTGCGCAGCCGCCGCCGGATAAAAAAGGCCACCGCCATGACGGCGAGCACCAGGGCCGACTTGGCCAGCAGCCAGCCGCCCCAGGCCGTCAGGGTCAAATATTCCACGGCAGGCAATATCTCAAGCGTATACAAGGTGCCGGTGACCCAAAGCACGGCGAAGGAACCGAGGGCCCAGCGGGAAAACAAAAGCGCAAACCGCGCCGCTTCCGTCGGCTGCCGGCGCCATACGGCCACGAGCAAGAGCAGCCCGCCCGTCCACAGCGAAGCGGCCGCGAGATGGACCGCGTCCAAAGCGATGGTAAGCGCGGGAAAGCCGCCCGTGGCGGCGTGCCCGTTCCCCGCTTCGACAGCCAGCGCCGCCGCCGCCCACAGCAAGCGGACAAGCGGCCCGGACACCGCCAGGGCCAGGGACAGAACGGCCAGTCCCAGCGTCGCCAAAAGCAGCCCGCCCATCGCCGTCCGTGTTAACACCCGCACCCATTCCTCCAACGGAAGCCCGCGGTTCAGATCGTTCAATTGAAAAAATACGTGGCACAGGGCAGCCAGAACAAGAAAACGCCCCGCCAGCCGGATTCCCGCTTCCCTTGCGTCCCGCACCTCTTCGGGCGCCCTCCGCTGCCACGACCACAGCGCCAGTCCCGCCGCCGCAAGCAGCCCCGCGTAGTACAGGAAGCGGGCGGCGTACAGCAGAAAGGCGTCCAGGGTGAGTCCCCCCGTCCCGTGGTCGTGCACATGGCCGATCTGCCGGTGCGGGTTGTAATCCTCCGCCGCGGGACGGGCAGGGGGCTCGCCGACGGTGAAAACGAAGGCCCCGGAGACGGGATGTCCGTCCGCGGAAATGACTCGGTAGGACACGGTGTAATGGCCTTCGCCCAGCTCCGGCAGCGCTGCGCGGACGCCCCGGCCGCCGGCGGCCGGTTCCGGCGCGCCTTTCGCCACCGCTTTCGAATCGGAATCAAGAACTTGCAGGAACGCCGCCCGGGCGTCCACGGATTCGTTGAACACCAGTTCCACGTACGGCGGGCTTTCCGCAAGCCGGGCGTCCGGTTCGGGAATGGCTGATTCCAGCACCGCATGGGCGGATACGGAAAACGCCGCCGCCAACAATCCCGCGGCGGCCGCGGCCATAGCCGCGGCCGCTGTCCGCAACGCCGTGCGCCATATGGTTTTCCGCCATCCGGTCATCCGCTTTTTCATCCCTTTCCGCCTTGAAGCGTCCGCTTCTTCGATTAAAATTCAATGTTTTGTCACATCATTTGCCAGAGAAATTTTGCATATTCCCAGCCTTTCCGCTTTCCGCGCGGCACGATTCCGTTTATAATTCGAATATAATGCGTCCATTAAGAGGAGTTTCCTGTCTTCGATACAGTTTGACAAAATCCGGAGGACCTAGGAATGACGATCATGGGAACCGCTCCTCAACCCTCAGAAGCATATCTCTTTAAGCTGGAAGTCACCATGACTGCCCCCCGTTATGAAACCGCCCTGGATCAGCTGATTCGCGCTCTCAGGGCCGGAAACATCTCCGACTACCGGATACTCTCCGGCATCTGCGCCAGCAGCGCCGAACCGGAAAGACCCGATCGGCCCGGCACGGAACCACATGCCCAAGCCTACGGCAAGGAACCGGACAAACCGGTCGATCCCGCGCCGAAACCCTTCCCGGGAAGCAGCGCCAAATCCCCGGATAAGCCGCGGATCCCCGAGGAACTGGTGGACAGGCTCAACACATACATCCAAGAAGGCAGACTGGTCCGCCTTCACGTCAACAAAGGCAGGGGCGTCAAGATGGACTTTCCCGGCCGTATCCTGAAACTGGACCAGGAAACCCGTAACTTGACGGTCTACCACGTGGACGAAAAGAAAGTTTACATCGTCGCCATGAACGAGGTGGATGACATCATCGAATGAGCATGAGCGCCGGATGACAGCCGCAGGCCGGCGCAACAGCAAGCTCTCGCGGCAAGGCCCGCCGGGTCACGCGCGTTTGCGAAGCAATTCGGGAATTTGCGAAGCCGGCAGGGGTGGACTGGAGTAGTATCCTTGGATTTCATCGCACCGGTGCTGCCGCAGAAAGGCCACCTGCTCTTCGTTTTCCACCCCTTCGGCGGTCACTCTCAGATTCAGGCTGTGCCCCATCATGATGATCGCCGCGGTGATGGCGGCGTCACCCGCATCTCGCCCCACGTCCGAAAAAAATCTGCGGTCGAGCTTCAGACGGTCGATCGGAAAAGTCTTCAAATGGTGGAAAGAGCTGTATCCGGTGCCGAAATCGTCAATGCTGATATGTACGCCCAGCTCCTTCAGCTCGCGCAGGATCTGCCCCGCCCGCTCCACATCCATCGTCATGCTTTCCGTGATTTCCAGGTCCAAATAGGAAGGGTCCAGGCCGGTCCTGGTAAGGGTATCCGCGATTTTGCCCACCAGATTCCGTTGCATGAACTGCCGGAGCGACAGGTTGACGGACACCGGCACCGGCGTCAACCCGGCGTCCTGCCAGGCTTTGTTCTGCCGGCAGGCTTCCTCAAGCACCCAGTCGCCCAGACCCACGATGAATCCGCTCTCCTCGGCGGCCCCCACGAATTCGCCCGGCGAGATCAGACCGCGCTCGGGATGGTTCCACCTCACCAGGGCTTCCAGGCCGGTGACGCGCCCGCTTTCCAGGCTGAATAGCGGCTGGAAATACAGGACGAACTCGCCGTTTTGCAGCCCCCGCCTGAGCTCGTGGTGAAGCTTCAGATTGGCCACGTCGGCGCGTTCCAGGCCGGAAGAATAGAACAGATAATCGTTTTTGCCGTTTTCCTTGACGCGTTGCATGGCGGTGTCGGCCTTGCGCAGCAGTGTTACCGCGTCTCCGCCCGAACCGCTCAGCACCGCTCCGACACTTAACGTGAGTTGGATCGGAACGCCGTTGAGCTCGAACGGCTCTTCGAACAGCCGTTGCAGTTGCTCCACCCGTTTGACCGCTTCGTTGGGAAGGACGAAATCGTCGAACATCGCCGCGAATTCGTCGCCTTCCATGCGGGCCAGCTGCCCAGGCAGGCGAAATTGCCGGGTGAGCCGTTCCGCCACCAGCATGAGCAGCATGTCGCCGAAATCCCGGCCGAAGGAGGCGTTCACCAGCTTCAACCGGTCCACGTCCATGTAGACGACGCAGAGTTGGCGGTTTTGTCCCGCGTTTTCCTCAAGCCTCTCCTGCAAATGGTTGGTGAACCATCTCCGGTTGGGCAGGCCGGTCATGTCGTCATAATAGGCCATGTAATGGATGCGGTCCATGGACCGCTTGCGTTCGCTGATATCCTGGACGAACACCACGATGCCTACGGTGCGGCCGCGGCGGACGAGCGGGGCGGTGTGGATTTGCAGGTCGACGCCGTGTCCCCCTTTATGGAGGACGCGGATGTCATGGGAGCAACGCTCGCCTTTCAGGGTGCGCCTGAACACCTCTTCCGTCAATGCCTGATGGGCTTCGTCCACGATGTGCAAAAACGGCTTGCCGGCCATTTCACGTTCGGTGTATCCGAGGAGGGACGTCGGATCCCGGTTGACGTCCAGAAATCTGCCTTGCCGGTCGACAACGGCGAAAAAAATCGGGCTATCGTTGTACAGCGCTTCCAGCAACTCCGGCTGATAGGACCGGACCCCCGGACCCTGGCGGCTTACGCGACGCCAGGCGAAACCGCGCAAGGCGACAAACATGACAGCGACGACAATGGCGGCTGCCGCAACCGCCCAAGGCAACACATCCGTCCAAACGTTCACGAGGCTACGTCCTCTCTTATCGCATGTCTCGACCGTTCCAGCGGAGCCGATTTTTCGCTTCCCATACGCATATCCATTATAACATCCCCGCGGTTTTCGCAGGTTTTGCCTTATCCTGTATCGAATTTATTTCATATTACTATGATTCAAGGGTGAATGCTATGGAGAAAAACGAAAGATTCGCGGTTTCCGAAACGGATGCCGGGGATGCGCGCCTGAAGCACAGCGGGGCGGGCATCGCCTCCTTCATTCTGTCCCTTGCCAGCTCGGCCATGCTCCTTGCGTTTTTCTTCTCCATGGGAATGAAGGCCGTCCGGATCGCCGAACAATATATGGATCCGGAAACCGGAATGCCTGCCATCAGCCAGGAAGAACTCGGCGAAAAGCTGCTTGCCTCCGTGGACGCCACCGTGTTTCTCTTCCCCCTGGCCCTGCTTGCCGCCATGATCGCCATCGTCACGGGCATCGTGGCGTTGGCTTACAAAAACCGCAAGAAAGGGCTGGGCGCCGCGGGACTGATCATCAGCGGCATGCAGATCCTGTTTTTTGCCTTTGCCCTGATGCTGGCCTTCTCCGCGGCCTGAGGCCGCCGCACACATGATTTCGCCTCCCCGGAATATACTGGTCAACACAGCCGTCGAAAGGAGGCGAGCGGTGGTGCGGGAGATGACGGATGGACCGACTTTCATCCTGTCCAGGGAAGACTGGTCGCTGCACCGCAAGGGGTACCAGGACCAGGCCCGGCACCGGCAAAAGGTGCGCGAAGCCATCCGGCGCAATCTGCCGGATCTGATCGCCGAAGAAAACATCATTCTTTCGGACGGCCGCCGGGTGGTGAAAATTCCGATCCGCAGCCTGGACGAGTTTCATTTCGTGTTCAGCCGCGACAAGCAGAAGTTCGTCGGACAGGGAAAGGGCGGCAGCCGGGTGGGGGACGTCGTCGCCCGCGATCCCGTCCCGGCGCCGGGCAGGGAAGGCGGAGCCGGCGACCAGCCCGGCATTGACGTGACGGAAGCGGAAGTTACGCTGGCGGAACTGGAAGACCTGCTTTTCGAGGAACTCGAGCTGCCTTTTCTGCGTCCCATGGACAAGGAGCAAATGGGCGGACGGGATGTCCGTTTCAACGACGTCCGGCGCAAAGGACTTTCCGCGAACATCGACCGCAAGCGGACGATCCTGGAAAACCTCAAGCGCAACGCCCGGGGAGGACGCCCTTTCATCGGCGGCATCACCCCCGAGGATCTCCGGTACAAGACGTGGGAAGAGATTCCCAGACCGGACAACAACGCCGTCATTCTCGCGATGATGGATACGTCGGGGAGCATGGGTTCGTTCGAAAAGTATTGCGCGCGGAGCTTTTTTTTCTGGATGACCAGGTTTCTCCGCCGCAAGTACGACCAGGTGGACATCGTGTTCATCGCCCACCATACGGAAGCCAAGGAAGTGACCGAAGAGCAGTTTTTCACCCGTGGGGAAAGCGGCGGCACCATATGCTCCTCCGCCTACGCCAAGGCGTTGGAAATCATCGGGGAACGCTATCCGCCTTCGCGGTTCAACATTTATCCGATCCATTTTTCCGACGGGGACAATCTGACCAGTGACAATGAGCGATGCGTCCGGCTGATCGAACGGCTGCTTGAAGTCGCCAACTTTTTCGGATACGGGGAAGTCAACCAGTACAACCGCTCCAGCACCCTCATGTCGGCCTACCGGCATATCCGGCACCCCCGCTTTCTGTACCATGTGATCCGCGACAAATCCGACATCTACCACGCGCTCAAGGCGTTCTTCCGGGCCAGGCCGCCCGAATGAAGGAGTGTGAACAAAGAGACTGCCGAGAATTTCTCGGCAGTCTCTTTTTGGCCTACGTTTCGAGGCTCCGGCCGGCGCCTCACTGCATCAGGAACGCGATGCGCAACAGCAGCGCGGTCGCTTCTGCGCGGGTGAGCGGAGCATTCGGCGCGAATACGGTCACCGTACCGCGATCCGTCGTCACGCTGCGCCCGATCATCAGCTGGCCGGCCGCCAGTTCCTTGACAGAGGACAGCGCCCAACCCGGAATCTCGGTTTCGTCGGCGAACAGCGGGTCGTCGGCGCCAAGCGACAGCCGGTCGCCGATCGCCCGTTTGATGATCACCGCCACTTCCGCGCGGGTGATCGGCTTGTGAGGTCCGAACGTGCCGTCCTCATATCCGCCTACGATGCCCGCATGGACGGCGATCGCAATGTCGGAAGCCGCCCATTGAGGCAGCGTGTCGGCGAATTGCGGCTCAGGCACATTGCCGTACTTCGCCCTCAGATTCAGGGTCCGCACCAGCAGGCTGATGAACTCGGCACGCGTCACCGGCTGGTTCGGCCGGAAGGTGCCGTCCGGATAGCCGCCCACGATGTTGCGGCGCGCGGCTTCCAGGATGATGCCTTCAGCCCAGTGCGAGGTGATATCCCTAAACTTCGGCGTCTCGACCGTATCGTCGGACTGCGCCGGCGGTTGCTGCGGAGCCTTCCGCGGCACCGCGAACACGGCGAACTTGGTGAAGTGATCCACATCCACCGTGATCGTGTTGCCGGACACCGTTCCGCCCAGCTCGACCCATTCCTTCTTCACTTCGTCGTAGTAGAAGACGGAAGGCACTTCATCCGCCTTGAGTTTGGACGGATCGAAAACGATCTTGATCGTCACCGGCTTCAGGAACTGCCCCGACACGTTCTTGAGCAGCTCGAACACCGGGCTGAGCAGCGTCAAATCGGGCAGCTGGATGCCTGCCAGATTGGCGACCCGCTCGATGGTGAGCAGGATTTGCTGGTTCGTCGCGCCCGCGGGCAGCGTCACGGTGATCTCGTTGCCCAGGCTGGCGACGGCCGACTGACCGGCGGGAATGGTCGTTTGCGTCCGGTTGGCGGAGGATGGCTGTGTCGATCCGGTGCCCGTTCCGCCGCCGCTCGGAGCGCCACCGCCGCCACCGCCGCCACCGCTGCCACCGCCGCTCGCGCGAATCGTGACGCGACCGGTGGTCGTGGCGCTCACGTTGCCGGCTTCATCCACCGCGCGGGCTTCGATGATCGTCGTGCCCACTTCGGTGATGGTGACGGAGTTGCCGCGGGTCCATGTCGCGGCTCCATTCAGCCTGTACTCAAGGCGAATCGGGCTGCCGGTATCGGCTTGGTCAGCCGGATTCAGCGCCAGGGTGATCCGCACGGACCCTGTCACCGGCTCATCGGGAATGCCATTCAGCACCGGCGGATTCGGCGCCGTCGTGTCGAAGCGCAGCGGTTTCGCCGCCGAAACGCTCACGGCACCCGCGCCGTTGATGGTACGGGCTTCAATCCGCACCAGATCTTCGTTCGGCGCGATGGTCACCGGCCCGGCGTAATCAAGCCACGAGCCGCACGTGTTGTCGCTGCTGCACAGGCGGTATTGATACCCGGCGACTCCGCTAATACCGGCCGTTCCGTTTTCGATCACCGCCTCGACCGCCGCATTGGTCCAGCCTCCGGGTTTCAGCGTGATGTCCGGCGCGCCCGGTTTGACAGTGTCAATCAGGATTTGCAAATGGACATTTTCGCTTGAAGTTCCGGCATGGTTGACCGCTCTGATGATAAGGACCGACGGATTGTCAACCGACACCACCAGAACCGCCGGATCGCTCGGATCCGTGGCCGGCACAAATTCCGTGTCCCCGATATCGGCTCCCAGCGTCCACTCGTATCCTTCGAGACCGCTCGGACCGATGTCGTCCAAATCGTCATCGGCGATGCGAATCCGGATGGTCAGCGTGCCGCCGCTGGTCCAGATCGTTTTGGCGTCCCGGTCGACCGATCCGGGTTCCACGCTCACGATCGGCGCGGGCATCGGCAGCTGGTCGATGCGCACGACGGCTTCCGCGTACTCGCTCCGGTTGCCCGCCTGATCCTCTGCGTATGCGTAGAAGTAGGTGATCCCGTTATTCGAGATGGTCACCTTGCCATCGGCGGGCACGTCCGTCCACGCACCGCTGTCAAGGCTGTCCAGGTTCTCCGGCGCAAGCGGTTCGGAACTCACGAGATACCGGTAAACCACCGGGCTTCCCGTATCGCTCGTGTCCCTGACGACCGTCAGTTCCACCGGTTCGGATGACCAATCGTTCGGAACGCCGTTCACGGCCGGCTTTAGCGGACTGACCGTGTCGAAGAGCAGGAACTCCTGGGTCGAATCTCCTTCGCTCCCGTCTTGGGGATCGATCGCATACGCCTCCACCCGGTCGTATCCGTCGTCCGGTTGCACCGTGAAGTCACCGGTGTAATCCTGGAACGGTTCCCAATACACCGACCCGTTGACCGTCTTGCCGAGCCGGTACTTGATCGTCACGTTGTCGTCATCATGTTCAATGGTCACCGTTTTCGGACCGTTTGACCACCCCGAGGGGTCCACGGTAATCGAGACCGGATCGGGATACTCCCGAAGATCCTTGGGAACGGGTTCCCCTTCCGTTCCGGCGTTGTTGACGAGTACCACCAGCAGCGTGTTGGCGGCGTCCGCACTCACTGCCGTCAGCTCAACACGGGCCAGGTAAAGGCCATTGGCGTCCTGTTTCAGATCCGAAAACGGGACTTGGCCGGATTCCCTTAGCGAGCGTTCCGCCCACAGACTGTATTTAATTTCCTTCAGGCCGCTGGGACCCATTTTTTCCAAGTCTCGCACCACGATTTCGACGGTCGCCTTGCCATCATCAAAGTTCCTCGGCAGCACGCTGCGAATGATCGGCAGCGGGAAATTATCGCCCGCAGTCTTGTCCACGAGGACTTCCGCCCTCGCCGCATCGCTTGCGTTGCCGGCCTCGTCAATGGCTTTGGCTTCAATCCATCCGTGTTCGGAAAGTTCAAACGAACCGCTGTAATCGATCCACTCCGGATCCGAATTGCTGCCGTCGGCCGGGATGAACCGGTACAGCATCTTGGCGATCGGGCTTTCGTCCGCCGAGACCTCGGGTTCAACCAGCGTCGCTGTGACATTGCCATTCGTCCAGCCCGAAGGATTGAACCGGATTTCCGGCGCGTCGGGCGCGACGCGGTCAATGTACAGATACCCCTCTTCGACGCCGGACTCGTGACCAACCGCGTCTACGGATTTCGCCTGCACGATCAGCCGGCCGTCCGGCACGTCAGGAAGATCCGGCGGCAACGAGCTCCAGGGCGTATAGGTGATCTCGCCGGCCACCTTCCACCCCAGCCGGTAGAGCGTTCCGTCAGGCCCGACACCGCTTTGGGCATCTCCCTGGTCTTCCCCCGGTACAATGGCAATCTCCGGATCATTCGTCCATACGCGGTTGGTGTCGTCGGTTCCGATCGGCACCAGGCCGCTGTCGAGCACCGCATAGATTTCCGGTTCCGTCGGCGCCGTCAGGTCGATGCCGAAGCGGACGACTTTGGGCAGACTCTCGATTCCGGCAACGTTTTTGACCGTGACGATCAGCGTATATATGCCTTCATCCACGTCTTCATCCGCGGGGACCGTTCCCGTGGTTCCGCTTTGCCAGCCGACTCCGGTCTGCTTGGAATCGTTCGTGTACCGATACCGCACCGAACCCGGATCGATCGGCGCCCGGTTCTCCTGGTCGGCCGGAAGGACGATGGTAAATCCGACCTTGCCCTTGTACCAATCCAGATTTCCGACCTCGGCGTCGGAAGGCGCCAGATTCACGATCGGCATGTCTGGCCAATTCGTATCGATGCGCACGGCCACCTTCCGGATTCCGCTTTCGTTCCCGGCCTTGTCCACCGTCTTGGCGAAAAGCACTCCGAACAGCGTGCCGTCGGCTTGCGGCTCCAGCGTCTTCGGGTTCAGGGGATCGAACACTTCCCACTTGTCGGGATCATACGTGAGTTCGTCCAGGTCTTCATCGGAAGCGGACTCCGATTTGACGAACTGGATTTTGTAGTGATCCACCGGTGCTCCCGAAGACTTCGGAGTGCTGTAGACGGTCACGCTCACCGCGCTGCCGGCCCAAGATCCCGGGGAGATATCATTTCCGTCTTCGTCTTGGAGCTTCACGTCCGGCTCCACTGGACGGTTCTGGTCGATCGGAATCAAGACGGAGATCGGTTCGCCTTTGTTGCCGGCATTGCTGACCGCCCGCACTGCGATGGTACGGGGATCATCATCATTCGGCAGGAACGAGATGCCGTCTCTATTAGCGGACTCCGCGTTCACGAAATTCCAGTTCGACAAAACGTCAACGTAACGCCATTCGTAACCATTGATGCCGCTCGGCACATTTTCGTCGTTCGGCTCCGGCTGAACGCCTTTGATCTTTGCCGTGACGCCGCCGTTCGTCCAGTCATCCGGGCCCAGCAGATTGCCGTCGGCATCATAAAATTCGACCACCGGCGCCCCGGGTGTGTCGAAATCGAACTGGAGCCTGAGCGGAACCTCGCTGATTCCGACCGAACCGGCATTGTTGACGACCTTGGCGTAGACCTCGTAGACTCCGGTCTGCACCACCGGTTGCCCCAACGTCACCTTCCGAGTGGACGGCGGGATGTCCTGCCAGCCTTTTTCGTCCGCCGGCGCACCCGAACCTTCCGGCACGACCGCGTACTGTTCAACGGCCGTTCCGCTCCCTCCGACCGTGGGGTCTTCAAACTCCAACGTCACCGGATCCTTGTACCATTCAACGTTCGTCGGATCCACCGAGATGACGGCCGGAATCGGCTTTTGGGTATCGACGCGCACCTGGACCCGGTCCGAATCTTCCGAGCCGAAACTGTCGGTCACCTTAACGGTGATGACGTAAACGCCGTCACGGTTGGAGGCGGAACCGAAATAGGTCGCGTCCAGGGTGCCGGAAAAGCTCAAGGCATCCGGACTGACCGGAACGGGATTGCCCACCTGGAGGCTTTTTCTGGTGTCGGAACCATCCTTCTGCACCGCGATCTCGTATGACTCCACGTCAGCCCCCGGCTCCAATTCTACCGTAAACGCGACTTCAACCTCTCCCTCAAGGTTGAACCAGCTGTCATTCGCCGGACTGGTGATCGTCACTTCAGGCGCTGCGGCATCTCCGGCCGCCGGAACCAGGACATAGGGTTCGTCTTTCGATCCCGCGCCAGATTTGACGCGCAGGGTCTCTTTTTTCAGCTTCAGTGCGGGACGAACGCCAAAGTCGTAGTTCTCGTTCTGTTCTTCGACCATGCTTTTGCCGTCCGCGGTCGCCGTCCTGACCGCCCACTTTCCGGATTTTCCCGGCGGCCCGTCATACAGCCAGTACGAGGATCCGATATGGATCAAATCGCTATTCGATTCGTACACGGCGTCGGGGACAGACGCGAGCAGAGCTTGGATGTCCCCGAATACCGGAAGCGGCGGAGAAGAAGCGTCCGGCTCTTCCACCATGGTGCCGTATTGGTCTGCCAGATCTTCGATCAGATCTTTGGCAATCGACACGGCAGTGCTGTGGTCTGCCAACCCACCGTCCAGCACGTCCGCCAGCACAAGCCGGAGACCGGATTTGTTTACCACGCGCCATACGTTGGTGTCATTGATGAACTGAACATAATCTCCCTGATTAACTTTGTCGTTGAACGTCCCCAGAACGGCCGCCTTGGCCGTTGTCCCGTGCTCCCCGGGAACCGGCGGAAACGGGCTGAACGCCAGACAGACGGCGAGGAAGCCGATCACGAACTGACGCCAACGACGAAATTTGGTTCGATTTGACCTCAACTTGTCTTTACCCTCCTACGTCAACTTTCACGGGCAATCCTCCCAATGCGAGATTGACGGAGGAACCTGACCGTCGATGTCACGGTTCCTTCTGTTCGGCAAATACCACGACTTGAAAACGACAACACCAAACGCGAAAAAGACAGCATTCGACGAACGCGAAGGCCATCACCTCCTTGTCAGCGATCCCGCAAAGCGCGAATCTGCCCGGGGAATCCGATCAGGTCCGCCTTACCGGCACGAGTCCCAGCTCCCGGGCGTTGATCACCGCCTGAATCCGGTTTTTCGCTTGAAGCTTGGAGAAAATGGTGTTGTTGTAAGCTTTGATCGTCGTTTCTTTGAGGCGCAGTTTTTCGGCAATTTCCCGATTGGTCAGACCCTGATCGATCAATTCCAGCACCTGGAGTTCCCGCGGAGTGAGGGTCTCGTGCCCGCTGTGGCCGCTTCGCCCGGAAGGCGCATCGTTCCGGCCCTCGGAAAGGCGCGGAACCAGCGCCAGGCTGACCCAGCCGAATGACGGCTTGTCCGGGTGATCAACATGCTCTTGCCGACCGAAGGCCCGTCCTCCGTCCGTTCCCGACAGCGCCGCTTCCTCCTGCCCCTTCGCCGGAAGGATGTCCGTATGGTCATCCCTCCGGTACGAGTGATAAACGACGATATCGGGGGAAATTTCCTGGATGAGACGGCGCAGGTACGCTTCGTCCTTCGTCCCCAGGGAATCGGAATCATACAGTTGCAAATATTGCAGGAATTGGACCCTGGCGGACTTGTCACCGTGGATGACCAGTACCTTTGCGCTCTTCATCCCATCTTCCTCCGTGTCACCCGTTTTGGGGAAGTTCCATGGCGGGCTCTTGATACCAAAGACCCAATTCTACCAACCAACACCAACAAATTGTAATGGGATTTATGCACCTACGTAACCAACGAAAGTTAGTAAAATCTACATCTCGTAGGAATAAATAGCCAATTTGAATTGTAGGAAACGGGAAAGAAAAAAAAATCTACCGAAATGGTAGATTCGCATTAGCTAAGGATAGATTTCCAGACAGGGAGAACGGACGGGGATCAGAGGCTTAGGTTGGATTTGGCCCACTGGATGGCGTCCCAGCGATTGTCGACCATGAGCTTCTGGTAGATATGGTGGATGTGGGTTTTGACCGTCCCGACGGAGATGCCGAGGCGTTCGGCGATCAGGCGGCCGGACATGCCCTCCGCCATGAGCTCCAGCACTTCCCTCTCCTTCCATGTCAACGGTTCCGGCAACTGATCCGCAGCGGGCCGGGATGCCAGCCGGCCCGTCCAGCCGGAAGCCAGCCGCCTGACGAAAACGGACGCGTCTTTGTTCCCGTCGGCATACACGCGCATCAGTTCACCCAGTTCCGGCGTCTCATCCAGAAACGGGCGCACGGACCGGTTGCGCTCGGCGATGGCCAGCGCGTCGCGCAGGCGGGCGAACGCTTCCCGCAGCCGGCCCCGCCGTTTGCAGCAAATCGCCTGCAGGATGAAAATTTCCTGCAGATCCGCCTCGCGCTGCGTTTCATGGGCATGAAACGCAAGCATCTCCAGCAGCGACGCCGCTTCCTGCAGGCGGTCCAGCATCAGCCAGCCGCGCGCGACGGTCAGAGCCGCGTAGAAATGCTCCGGCCGGAGATCTTCCGGCAACAGGGACTCGGTTTCCGCGACCGACGCTTCCAGCGCCCGACGCCGTTCCGGCGGAAGCTCGCCGGATTCCATGTGCCAGAAGCGGATCCTCTGGCCGCCGAGCAGATGCGCCCAATAGTCGAATCCCCACCGGACCAGTCTTTGTTCCGCCTGGTCCAGCACGCGGTAGGCATCCTCCCGGCTGGCCCGTGCCCACAGGATCTTCGCCAGCGCCGCGGCGGCCGGAGCGAGCAGCTTGGCGCTCCGGTGCCGAAGCGCGATGTCGTATCCCTCCCTGACGGACTGTTCCGCCGGAACCAGCTGCCCGCGTTCGTAACGGATTTCCCCGAGGGCCACGTGGAAGAACCCCGTAAACACATAGGATTTGCCGCGACCCCACAGATCGATCATGACGAGGAAAAAGCGTTCCAGTTGGAAGTAGGAACGGCGGGAGTGGCAAAACGCGCGGTTCACGCACATCTCGCCGGGGTTGATTTCGATTTCCTGAAACGGAATGCCTTCCGGCATGTGCCTCACGCATTCCTCCATATGGAAGATCGCCTTGTCAATGTCATGGAGATAATCTTCGGCGTGCAGGGCCCGGATGAGCGCCAAAGAAGCGAGAAATTCGGGTCTCCGCGCCGCGGGCCAGACTCCGCTGTCCGGGGCGAGCAGCTCTTCGCAGCGGCGGATGAGCGCATCCACCAGGTTCCGGTCCCGGAGTCCCGCGACGTTGAAAAACGTATACGCCAGGAAAACGTCCGGATCGCGTTCCAGCCATTTCTCCGGAAGGGCGGCCATCCAGCGGAGCAGGCTTTCCCATTCGAATTTCAGCATACCGGGAAGCAGCCGGCGGATGAGCGCCAGCGCATGTTCGTGATGGCCGCCCTGCAAATAATGCTCCACCGCGTCAGCCGGCATGCCGTTCCGTTCAAACCATCCGGCAGCCCGAAGGTGCAGCACCGGCACGGACGCCGGCTCGCTGCGCGCAAGTTCCCGCCGCAAAAATTCGCCGAACAGGTGGTGGTAACGGAACCATTCGCCCCGATCATCAAGGGGAATGACAAACAGATTGGCCCGTTCCAGCCGCTCCAGCGTCCGGGCGCCGGACGCGCGGCCCGTCACCTCGTCGCACAGGGAGGGATTCATTTTAAGCAGGATGGAAGTGTGCAGGAGAAACCGTCGGTCCTCCCGGGGAAGCCGCATGAACACTTCCTGGAGCAAATAATCCGATATGCCGGAGCTGCGTTCAGGCATCCAGCCGGACAGCCGGACCGTGCCGTCCTGGGTGCGCCGGGACAGAAGCGCCAATTTGACGCCGGCGATCCAGCCTTCCGTCCGATCCATCAATTCGCCGATTTGCCGTTCCGTCAGACCGGCGTCCATCAGGCGGCAATACTCCGTTCCTTCATCCAGCGTAAAATTCAGCTGGCGGCCGGACACATAGACCAGCTGGCCGTCTGCCGCGAAGCGGGGCAAAGGAAGAGGCGGCTCCTGGCGGGCTGCGACGGCGCAATGGATGTGCGGGGGCAGTCGTTCCAGGAAGTAGAGGAAGGAACGGTGGACAACCGGATTGGTCACGGCATGGAAATCGTCGAGCACGAGAATGAAACGCTTTCGCTCGGCCGAAAGTCTGTTAAGAAGCGGAAAAAGCAGCACCTGAACCGCGGCCGGCCGCAAATCGGCCAGCGCGGGCGCCAACTGCTCATAAAAATGCGGATGAATTTTGTCAAGCGCGGCCGTCAGGTGGACCCAGAACCGCTGAAACAAATTGTCGTACGCGTCCAGCGACAGCCAGGCGACCGGATCGTTCCGCCGGCGGATCCACTCGGCGAGCAGCGTCGATTTGCCGGATCCCGCCGGACCGCACACCACCGTCAGCCTGCGCCGCGCGCCTTCGTCCAACAGATCGGTCAGGCGCGGCCGGCGCACCGCCGGGTCGGGCGTTTCGGGCATATGCAATTTGGTCGGAACGATCCACGGCTCTCCAATCATAAACACCACCTGTCCCAGACAAAGAAATACGCCCGCATCGTTCCTTGCCGGGTCAAGTGCCAAATCTTCCTGTAATAAGATTTATTCTATCTTCTTCCAAATTTGATGGCAATGCAAAAAATGTAAGTTTGTTCCCGGGAACATTCGGCTCATTTTCGCAGGCGCGATTCGGTCGCGGCCGTACCCTCGGACGCGGACGGCGCCAGAAAGGGAGAAGGCTCCCCGACATGATACACGTGAAGCCGGTGCAAAGCCCGCGTGCACACCGTATAAAGCAGCCGCCGGTCCCGCTCTCTGCCGTAACGGTCGGCGGAACCGTTCCACACGAGCACGGCGTCGAACTCGATGCCCTTCGCCAAATACGAAGGAAGCACCGCCACACCCCGCGGCAACGCGCCGGAGGCGCCCGTCAGCAGCGTCACCGGCACGCCGTCGGTGAGCCGCTCTTTGATCATGGCGGCGGCGTCGCCGCTTTCGCCCTCCGTCTTGGCGATCACGCCGATCATGCCGTAGCCTTCCTCCGCCAGCGCGCGGATGTCCGCCACGATCCGGTCGGCCAGCTCCGGCACGTCGCGGCACGCGATGACGCGGGGCGGCTCCCCGTCGCGACGGAACGGCTCGATGTCCGCCGCCGCCGCGGCAGGAAGAATGCCCTTCGTAAATTCCACGATCTGGCGGGTCGAGCGGTAACTTGTCCCCAACCTGAGCACCGCCGTGTCTTCCGCGGGAAACAGCCGGGTCCAGCCGCCGAAACCGCCCGCTTCTTCCGTCTGCGCGAAAATGGACTGGTTAAAATCGCCGAGCACGGTCATGCGGGCTCGGGGGAAACGGCGGCGCAGATACGCGGCCTGAAAAGGCGAGTAGTCCTGCGCCTCGTCCACGAACACGTGGCGGACGCCGCTTTCCGCCCCCCGGAAGCCCTCCGCGGAATCCAGCAAGTAAAGCAGCGGCGCCGCGTCCTCATGGTCGATATCCTTTCGCGACAGCGTCTCTTCCGTGCGCCGGGCCATCCATTCGAAGCCGTCCGGCAGCCGGCCGTCCGGCGCGCAGGCGGCGAACAGGGAACGGTTGCGGAACAGCTCCAGATACGTGGCGATCGGGTCGAAAAACCGGAACGCCTTGACGGCGCGGACGAGGGGCGCTACGGCCTTCTCCGCCATCCGGCGCTTGAGCCGTTCCGTCATCCGCTCTTCCTCGCCGAGGTCCTCCCCGGGACCCGCCGCCGACCGCCGGACCTCCACAAACACCCTCTGGATTTCCTCCCGGTCCGCCAGTTGCACCGCATCCTCCACCCACGGCTCATCCAGCTGATCCTCCAGCCAGTCGGACAGCCTTCCGAGCAGATGCCGGCGCAGTTTCGCCATCCTGTCGCCCAGCCCGACTTCCGGCGGGTCCGCATGGAACACCGCCGCCATTTCGCTTTCGGAGACGATGGTCTCGCCGCGAAACCGGATGCGGCGAAACCGCATGCCTTCCCTGCGGAGCCGCCCGAGGTAGCGGTTCATCACCTCGAAGAAATGCTCCGACCCTTTGTACCGGACGGCCCGCAGTCTGGCCTCGCCTTCCGGACTGCCCGCCAATGCCGCCAGCTTCTCGGTCTGGGCGAACAGGTCTTCCACCTTCCAGCGGCGGCCGAGCCTGGCTTCGATCAACGCGCTGAACGTCATCTGCCGCACATTGGCTTCGCCCAGGTCCGGCAGAACCCGGGAAATGTATCCGGTAAACACCGTGTTGGGCGTGAAAAACACGATCTGGTCCGGCCCGATGATCCCCCGGTAGCGGTACAGGAGCCAGGCGATGCGCTGCAGGGCCGCGGACGTCTTCCCGCTGCCCGCCGCTCCCTGCACGACGATCAGGCGGTGACGGTCGTCGCGGATGATGCGGTTTTGCTCCTTCTGGATCGTGGACACGATGCTTTTCATGGCGACATCCGACTTCTCCGACAGCACCGCCTGCAAAATTTCGTCCCCGATGGTCGCGTCGGTGTCGAACACATGGATGAGCTTGCCGCCCCGGATGACAAATTGGCGCTTCAGCGTCATTTCGCCGTGAACGTCGCCGGCGGGCGTCCGGTAGGAAGCCGGCCCCGGCTCGAAGTCGTAAAACATGCTGCAGACGGGAGCCCGCCAGTCGTAAATGTAAAACACGCTTCCGTCGTCAGACGCGAGCGACGCCTTGCCGATATAGATTTGCCGTGTCTCCCCGTCGCCTTCCCCGCGGAAATCGATCCGGGCGAAATAGGGATTGTCGCGCTGTTTCAGCAGTCGGTCGACGGCGGCGGAAGCCACCCGGTGGCTTCGTTCCCGTTCCGCCAGCACATCGGCCTGCTGCTTGATGCTGCTCCACGTTTCGATGAGTTCCGAAGCGTCCGCGAAATTGAGGCGCACCTCGTCGAAAAATTCCTGCCGGAAACCGACCACCTCGCCGCGCAGCTGCCCGAGCGCCTCCAGCTCCCGCCGCAGCCTGTGGTCGACCACGGCCAGCACATCCCCGAGGCGGCCTTCTTCCTCTTCGCGAATCGCATCCTGTTCCGTCACGCCACACCCTCCCATAACGGCGCCCGCCTCCGCCGGGCGGCCGGCGCCGTCCGGTTCGAGCCGATTCATGACACGCCATTGCCGGAGCCAACGCTCCGTATTCCTTGTTGTATCATGTTCCGAAAGGCCGCGCAAGCAATCGGGTTACAGGGCGCTTGGCCAAAAAACGAATGCGTCCCCTTCCTTCTCCGCCCCCAGCCGGACCAGCCGTTCGGCCAGTTCGGTGCCGCCGACAGGCTTGCCGTTCAGGCTTTCCACCGCCACCTTGCGCTGCCCCCGTTCGCGGATCAGGTTCCGCGCCAGAAACCGGACACATTCGGCGCAGGCTCCCGCATCCGCCGCAATCCGGGGATCGACGGCCGCGATGTGCCTGCCGCCCGCCGCCGCCCACAGGAGGAACCGTCCGGACCCCAGCAGCAGATGGTTGTCGGGCCTGCGGGCGAACCGGACCGCCGCCGCGTCGCCTTCCGCCGGCCAGTCGACGGTCAGCCCGTATGGGTTGGCCGGGTCGGCGGAACTGACCACCACCATGTCTCCCGGCGGGACGGCACCCCCGCCGCCGAAATCGGGTTCGGCCAGGCGCGCCGCGGTTTCCTTTTCGGCAAACTGAAGGGTCCGGATGCCCCGGACCAGGAGCCCCCGCGTAACCAGTCCGAGCTCTTCCAGGCGGGTCAGCGCGGCATAATGGACATCCCAGCCGAAAGGGGAATACGCCTGGGCCAGCGCCTTGGTAAGCACCCCGCCAAGCCGCAGCAGATGCTTCGTCCAGCCCAGCGCGGCGCGTTCCGCGGAGACCGCGCCGGCCCGCGGCCCGGCCAGGTCGGCGACGGCGTACCAGCGGCCGAGCCCGGAGCGGAACTTGCCCCGTCCGGAAGCGGCCCGCTTCTGTCCGTGCAGCCGCAGGGGCGCGAACTGGTCGTTGGCCACGAGGCCTTGCCAGACGAGATCGAGGAGCTTGCCGAGCAGTTCCGACGGCGCCTCTCCGGTCTCCGCCGCGAGAGCGGAAAGGAAGCCGGCGCCCTTCGTCCGCAGCCGCTCGTAAAGCTCCGGGTGCTTCGGGACCGCGTCGTCCGCGGGGACAAACGGCGCGAACAGCTCGGCGGCGTCCGGCCGGAAAAAAGCCACCTTCCCTTCCGGGACCCCTTCTTCCTTCCGGCCGATCCAGAACAGTTCCCCCGACGCGCACAGAAGATCCAGGTCCTCCCGGCGGTAGCCGGCCACCCTCGAGGGCAGCACGAAGGATTCCCACCAGGATACCGGCAAAAACAATCCCTGCAGCCGCGTCAGCGCTTCGAGAACCCCTTCCGGGCCGCGCAGCCGGCGGGCGGGTTCCAGATGGTGGCCGCCCGCAAGAAGCTTGACGAAGCGCTCCGCCTCCGCCCGGCGGTCCCGCCCGGCGGCGCCTTCGCGGACGCGCGTCGCTTCCAGGGCTTCCGGCCCGAACACTTCGGCGGCCAGTTCCCGGCTGACGCCCGCCAGGCGCTCGCTCAGTTCCCGCGTCAGGGCGTCGGACTCGTAGATCGCCACATTGAGGAAATCGAAGAAAAACTGCGCGGCCAGCGGCGACGGGCGGGCGCACGGGACCGTCTTCCATTCGATCGCGCCGCGCTCGATGAGCCTCAGAACCCGCCGCACGCTCCTTAAGTCGAGAATCCGCTCCACGCAGTCCCGCAGCGTTTCCTTGACGAGCGGGAACGCCGTCCCGTGCGCCAGGGCGTCCCGGAGCAGCTCTTCGCTGCGCACCCGCTTCAGCCACGCGGGGACGCGGCGAAACCCGCGGGAGATGAGCAGCGACGTTTCCGCCAGTTGCCGGAACCGGGCGGCGAACATGGGCGAAGTCGGAACGGCTTCCATCAGCAGCCGTTCCACCGTCTCCGAATTGACGCCCTGCAGGTGATCCACAATCGCCGGGTCCCACACGCGGAAAATGAGCTCGATGCCGTTGTCCTTGGCCGTCGACTGGAATTCGTGGGGATAGACCCGCTCCAGATGCCGGCGCAGCGCCAGCAGCCAGGTGCGGTTGAACCGGCGGCCGAACCAGCTGTGGATGACGAGATGCGTCAGGCCCGATTCGTCCCGGTACCATTCCACGACGATCCGCCGGTTCGTCGGCCAGGCGGACGCGGCCGTCTGCGACCGGATCAGCTCCAGGAGGCTCTCCGCCGCTTCCGGCGTGAAATGGTACCGTTCCGTGAGCAACTTCGCGGCTCCTTCCCCGTCGCCCGCCCGCAACAGGCGTTCCAGCCGGTCGTTCAGGCGGCCGACCTCCAGGCTGAGGGCGAAACCGCGCCCCTGGCCTTCCGCCCTCCAGAACGGAATCTCCCCGTAAGCGACAGGGGACTCCGTCACTTCCACCCGGTCCGGCCGGATCGACCGGATGCGCCAGTTCGCGGTGCCCAGCTGGAACACGTCGCCGACCCGCGATTCGAACACAAATTCCTCGTCCAGCTCGCCGAGGTGGATGCCGGTTTCCGCGTGGTATACGGGAAAGTCGGTGCTCTGGGGAATCGTGCCGGCGCCGGCGACCGCCGCCATGACGGCGCCCGGGAGCGCCGCCAGCCGGCCGGTCGCCGGATCCCGGCGGATAAGCGGCTTCACGAACGGAAACTCGCCGGCGAGCATATCCGCCAGTTCGTCAAAGCGTTCCCGCGGAAAGCCGTGAAAAGCGTCGCTGCGGCCAATCATCCGGTACAGCGCGTCCGCGTCCCGCTCCCCTTCCGCCGCGGCGGCCACGATCTGTTGGACAAGCACCGCCGCCGGATGGCGGGGCGGCCGGATCGGCTCCGTCTCCTTGCGGCCGATCCGCCCGGCCAGCGCCGCCGCCTCCGGCAGGAGCCCCCGGGTGCGGACGATCATCGCGCCTTTGCTGACGCCGCCCACCGCGTGCCCGGATCGTCCGAACCGCTGGATGCCCGAGGCGGCGGTGACCGGCGAATCGATCTGCAGCACGCGCTCCACGGCGCCGATGTCGATGCCCAGCTCCAGCGACGACGTCGCCACGAGGCAGCGCAGCTTCCCCTCCCGCAGCAGCGCTTCCGTCTCCAGGCGCCGCTCCCTGGACACGCTGCCGTGGTGGCTGCGGCAAAACCCTTCGCCGCGGGCTTCGTTCAGGCGGGCGGACAGCCGCTCGCACAATCGGCGGTTGTTGGCGAACACCAGGGCGGTCCCCCGCTCCGGGACATGCCGCAATATTTCCTCCACCAGAGGCGTCCAGACGTCCGCTTTGCCTTTCTGCGCCAACATTCCGTAAGGCGGCACGGTCACGGCAACTTCCAGCGGGCGCTCCATGGAGCTTTCCACGATCGCCACCGGCCGCGGCTTATACCGTTCGTCCGCCCCTTCCTCCCAGCCGCCGAGAAAACGGGCCACACGCCGCACCGGATGCACCGTGGCGGACACGCCGATGCGCTGCGGCGGACGCCCGCAAAGCTCGGACAGCCGCTCCAGCGTGACGGAAAAATGCGCGCCGCGTTCGCCCGCCGCCAGGTCGTGGATTTCGTCCGCCACCACATGCCGGACCGCGCGCAGGATGTCCCTCGCCTTGCGGGAGGTCAGCAGGATAAACAGCGACTCCGGCGTCGTCACCAGCACGTCGGGAGGCCTGCGCACCATGGCCGCCCGCTCGCCGCGCGTCGTATCGCCCGTCCGCACGGCCACGGCGATGTCGGGCCACGGAACGCCCATGCGCTCCGCCGCGGCCCGCCACTCGTACAGGAAATCGAAGAGATGGCGCCGGATGTCGTTGTTCAGCGCCTTGAGCGGCGTGACATACAGGATCCGCACGCCGCGTTCCGCCGTTGCCCGGCCGCCCTCCAGTTTCTCCCGGACCAGCCGGTCCAGGAGGGGCAGCAAGGCGGCCAGCGTCTTCCCCGATCCGGTGGGCGCGGCCACGAGGGTGTGGGCCCCTTCGGCGATCAAAGGCCAGGCCCTTTTTTGCACGTCGGTGGGGTCCCCGAACCGGTCCGCGAACCAGGCCGACAGCACGGGATGAAACCGGTGCGGCATCGGATTTTCCACTCCTTTCCACGACCCTATTATAGCAGAGCGGCCTGCCGCCCCGAACCCGCGGCCATCCCGCGTGGGACGCCGGCGCTTCCCGCAAGCGTTGCTTTCCGCGAACCGTCCCGGAGGGGATGAATCTGACGTCCCGCCCGAATCGGCCCGTACCGGACCCGCATACACATAGGATGTAAAAAAAGCGCTGACGGGGGGCCTGCGGCATGGCGTCCAACGAAGAGCTTCGAAAGCTGGAAGAAGCCATCGGCCAGATCACCGAAATCGCGAGGGGCTTCGGCCTCGACTTTTTCCCGATGCGCTACGAGATTTGCCCGGCGGACATCCTTTACACCTTCGGCGCTTACGGCATGCCCGCGCGGTTCAGCCACTGGAGCTTCGGCAAGGCGTTCCACCGGCTGAAGCTGCAATATGATCTCGGGCTCAGCAAAATCTACGAGTTGGTCATCAACTCCGATCCCTGCTACGCGTTTCTGCTGGAAGGCAACTCCCTCGTCCAGAACAAGCTGATCGTCGCCCACGTGCTGGCCCACAGCGACTTCTTCAAAAACAACGTCCGCTTTTCGCGGACGAACCGGAACATGGTGGAAAGCATGGCGGCCACCGCCGAGCGCATCCGGCAATACGAAATAGTCCACGGCGCGGAGGAAGTGGAGAAATTCCTCGACGCCGCCTTGTCCGTCCAGGAACACATCGATCCCTCCCTGATCCATCCCGGCGGCCTGGACAAAAAACGCCGCCTGGAACTGAAACGCAAACAGGATAAGGAGCCGCGCGTCCCGTCGCCCGCCGGGCCTTATGACGACCTGTGGAGACTGGACCCGGAATGGAAGGACCGCGGAGAAGACGAATCCGCCGGAACCTCCCCCGGCACCCGGCGGGAAGCGCCCTTCCCCCCGGAGCCGGAGAAGGACCTGGTCTGGTTCATCCAGGAATACTCCCGGGCCCTGGACGACTGGCAACGGGACATCATGTCCATGCTCCGCGCGGAGATGCTGTATTTCTGGCCGCAGCTGGAGACCAAAATCATGAACGAAGGCTGGGCCACTTACTGGCATCAGCGGATTATGCGCGAGCTGCCCCTCGACTCCGACGAGGCCATCGAATACGCCAAGCTCCACGCCTCCGTGGTGCAGCCCTACCGCCACACCGTCAATCCGTATCTGCTCGGCCTGAAAATTTTCGAAGACATCGAAAAACGCTATGGCGAAAGCGCCCTGTTCGAAGTCCGCGAGCTCGAATCCGACATGTCGTTCCTGCGCAATTACCTGACCCGCGAGTTGACGGAAGAGCTTGACCTGTACGTGTTCGGGAAAGAAGGGACGGATTGGAAGATCGCGGAAAAATCGTGGGAGGCGGTGCGCGACCGGCTCGTGGAGAGCCGCGTCAACTGCGGCTTTCCGTATCTGGTGGTGCTGGACGGCAACTGGAGGATGAACGGGGAACTTTACATCCGTCACCAATACGAAGGGGTGGAGCTTGACCTTAAATACGTGGAGGGAACCATGCCCCACGTGGCGCGGCTGTGGGGCAAGCCGGTGCATCTGGAGACCGTCATCGACGGCAAAACGGTTTTGTTCTCCTGCGACGGCGCCAAAACAACCCGCAAAACGCTGTGATACGCCGGCGAGCGAAAACACGGAAGCATCGGTCGGACCGAAAAACGGCAAAGCCGCGCGGTCCGGATGGACCGCGCGGCTCCCTTTTTATCTGGCCGCTCCCGCCGCGGCGACGGCGTACCGTTCTTCCCGCTCCCTGAACAAGCGGGCCACCTTGCAGGCGTTCGCTTCCGAAACCGTGGCATAGAGGGTGTCCGGACCTTCCCGTTCGTCGAAATACACCGTGCGCGTCTTCGGATCGTAGCGCCGGATCTGCCGCATGTTGACGATGTTGTTCCGGTCCAGTCTTTCGAATCCCCTTGGTCCGAGCAATAGCAGAAATTCGTCCAGCGTGTACGGATAGGAGTACACGCCGTGGCGGGTGTGGAATTGCGGACCCTGCGGGGTGGGACAGATCATGAGAATGTCGTCCACTCCGATCTGTCGCGGTTTTCCTTCCTCGTCTAGCAACTGAAATACCGACACAGCCGCTTCTTACCTCCCAAGACTCTCGCATCATTTTTCGACAGGATTCTACTACCATGATTGGCATGTTGAAACAACCGACATTCATAATAACATTTTTTACGTATTTTGTATATAGAGCGAGGGCAAATCTTTGAACATTTTTTAACGGTTGAGCAGGCTGCCCACGTAGCGCAGCAGTTCGTTGGCGCAGACGGGGCAGTAGCCGTGCTCGTCGATCAGCCGCTTCGTCACCTCGTTGATCCGTTTCAGCTGCGTTTCGTCAGGGGTCTTGGTGGAGGTGGTAATCTTGACGATGTCCTTGAGATCCGCAAACAGTTTTTTCTCGATGGCCTCGCGGAGCCGTTCATGGGTGTGGTAATCGAAAGTCTTGCCCTTGCGGGCATAGCTCGACATGCGGATCAGGATTTCTTCGCGGAACGCCTTTTTCGCGTTGTCCGACACGCCAATCTGCTCTTCAATGGAACTCATCAGCCGCTCGTCCGGGTCCATCTCCTCGCCGGTGAGCGGGTCCTTGATCTTCGTCCAGTTGCAGTACGCCTCGATGTTGTCCAGATAGTTGTTGAACAGCGTGCGCGCCGACTCCTCGAAGGAATAGACGAAGGCTTTTTGCACTTCCTTTTTGGCCAGCTCGTCGTACTCCTTCCTCGCCATGGAGATGAAGTTCAGGTATTTCTCCCGTTCTTCCTTTGTGATCGACGGGTGCTGGTCCAGCCCGTCGCGCAAAGCGCGCAGCACGTCCAGGGCGCTCAAGCACGGCTGGTCGTGCTTGATGAGGGCGCTGGAGATGCGGTTGATGACGTAGCGCGGGTCGATGCCGGACATGCCTTCTTCTTCGAACTCGTCTTGCATCTCTTTGAGGTCCGACGGCTTGAAGCCCTCCACTTCCTCGCCGTCGTACAGCCGCATTTTTTTGATCAGGTCCATCCCCTGCTTCTTCGACTCTTTCAGCCTGGTGAGGATGGAAAAAATGGCCGCGGCCCGAAGGGCGTGGGGGGCGATGTGCACGTGGGACATATCGGACTGGGCAATGAGCTTCCGGTAGATCTTCTCCTCTTCCGACACCTTGAGGTTGTAGGGAATCGGCATGACGATCATGCGCGAAAGCAGGGCTTCGTTGCGCTTGTTGGCGGCGAACGCCCGGTATTCCGCCTCGTTGGTGTGGGCGATGATGAGTTCGTCCGCGCTGATGAGGGCGAACCGCCCCGCCTTGAAATTGCCTTCCTGCGTCAGCGACAGAAGGTTCCACAGGAATTTCTCGTCGCACTTGAGCATCTCCTGGAACTCCATGATGCCGCGGTTGGCCTTGTTGAGCTCCCCGTCGAACCGGTAGGCGCGGGGATCGGACTCCGAGCCGTACTCGGCGATGGTGGAAAAGTCGATGCTGCCCGTCAGGTCCGCGATGTCCTGCGACTTTGGATCGGACGGGCTGAAGGTGCCGATGCCCACGCGGTTATCCTCCGAAATGAGCACGCGCTCCACGGGCACGTTTTCGATGTCGCCGCCGTATTCCGTCTTCACCATCAGCTGGCAGGAAGGACAAAGGTTGCCCTCGATGCGCACGCCCAGCTCCCGTTCCACTTCCGGCCGGAGCTCGTGGGGGATGAGATGGAGCGGTTCCTCGTGCATCGGACATCCCTTGATGGCGTACACCGCTCCCTTCGGCGTGCGGGAGAACTTCTCCAGCCCCCGCTTGAGCATGGTGACAATGGTCGATTTCCCGCCGCTGACCGGTCCCATGAGGAGCAGGATGCGCTTGCGGACGTCCAGCCGTTTCGCCGCGGAATGGAAATATTCCTCGACGAGCTTTTCGATGGTCCGGTCCAGCCCGAAAATTTCCTGTTCAAAAAATTTGTAGCGCTTGCGCCCATCCACTTCCTCCACGCCGTGGGACACGATCATCTCGTAGACGCGGGCGTGCGCCGTCATCGCCGGCGACGGGTCCTGGCGAAGAAGCTCGATGTAGTCCCGGAACGTGCCCGACCAGGCCAGTTTCGCGCTTTCGGCCCGGTATTCCGCAATCCGGCGGAAAATGTCCATGGGGCCTCTCCTCCTTTCGCCGGACACATTACCATCCTATGCCCGATGACAAGCGATATTTCCGGCGCCGGCGTCCGCCTCACCAGGAAGACCAGCGGCCCGTAAGTTCCGAAGCCGATTCCTTAAGCCGCCGCACGCCTTCCGCGATTTGCGCCTCGGGCGTATGCACCGGCGTCACCCGGATGGCGTTGCGCTCCGGGTCCGCCGCAAAAAATCCGGAACCCGGCTGGAAGAGCAGGCCCTTCCGCCAAGCGGCTCTCAGCAGCGCTTCCCCTTCCAGGCCTTCCGGGAAGCGGATCCACACGTGCATCCCGCCGTCCGGTTCGATCCAGCCGCCCCCCGCAAGGTCCGCCGCTTTCAGGGTCCGCAAAAACAGCCGGAGCCGGTCCCGTGAGCGCCGGCGGAACGCTTCCCAATGGCCTTGCGACCGGGGATCGTCCAGCCAGCGCAGGGCCGCGCCATGAACGGCCGCCCTCATGCGCCGGACCGCGCTGCCCGTCTCCGGACCGCCGAAACGGCGATGGGATCCGGCGGGCTCCGCGGAACCCAGCGTGGCAATCCAGCCGAGCCGCAGCCCGGGAAACAGTCCGGGCGGCACCTGTCCAACGGAAAAAAGCCGGACGCCCGCCTCCCGCTCCGCCTCGAAGGAGCCGGGAGCCTCCGCCAGAGCCAGCTGCCGGTCATCCCGCACGAGGATGACGCCGGCCCAGGAGCAAAGCAGCGCCAGCGCCCGGCGCCGCTCGTCGTCCCAGCGGCGGCCGGACGGGTCCGGGCATACCGGCGATGCGTAGACGAAGGCGGGTTTTTCGCGGGTGAGCGCCGCCAGCAGAGCTTCCGGGTCCATGCCGCTTTCGTCGCCCGGCACAACGACGGTGCGGACCGCCATCCGACGGAAAAGCTGCAGCGCGGGACGGGGCGCAAGACGTTCGGTAAACACCGTGTCCCCGGGCTCCGTGAAAGCCGCAAGCAACCGCAGCAGCGCCTCGTCGGCGCCGGACGTCAGGGCGGCCACGGCCAGGCCTTCTGGCGCTCCCAACACCCGTTCGCACAGCCGCCGCCCCAAGCGGACCGCCGTCTCCTCCGCCGTTCCGGCGGATTCCGTCGGCAGTCTCCCTTCCCTGGCCGCGGCGATGGCGCGGTACAGGTCTTCTTCCCACTCCGATCCCGACAGCAGGCTGTTTCCCGGACAGCCCCCCATCCAGTTGATCAACCGTTCCACGGCGCTCCCCCCCGTCACTGTCCGCCGCCGCACGGCGCTTCTCCCGTCGTTGCCATTCGCGGCTCGGCGCTCCCGCCTCCGGACGCGGGGACGCCAAAAGCCTCCCCGTGCCCGGGACGAAGCCTCACCCTGCCCGCCGAAGCCTCTCTTCCCATTGTATGGCGGGTTCACAACTTTTTCGTTTTCTTTTTGCGGGGGGATTGGTTATAATAAAGGGGACTCTATGGAGGTGCGGGAAATGGAAGAAAATATCACGTTTTACTTTTTGGGGCTTTCCCATCGATTCTGGATTGTCATCATCGTCATGCTGATGCTTCTGACCGCCATTTTGACCGCGGCCTACAACGAAGACCAGACGAAAGGCCTCTGATCGGAACGTCTTCGGACGGAAATGGGGACGGATCCGTTCATGCATCCGGAATAAACGCAAAAAAGCCGGATCTTCCCGTTCATTTGGGAATGTCCGGCTTTTTTTGCCCGGTTGGATTCGTTCGGCCCTTTTACAGAGCCTTCATTTCCGAAATGCACTTGGCGCAAAGATAACGGTTCTTATACTCCGTAATGCCTTCCATCGAGGAGCAAAAGACGCAACGCGGGCGATACCGTTCAAGGATGATTTGGTCTCCTTGCACGAGAATTTCCACCGGATCCCCCTCGTTCATCTGATACCGTTTGCGCAACGATTTCGGCAGAACGATTCTTCCCAGTTGGTCCACTTTTCGTACGACGCCTGCAGGTTTCAACGTGCATCCTCCAATCGTGGTCTGTTGTTAATTCTTATCATGTTATTTGTCTGCCACAGGATATATTATAATATATTTTTTTCTTCTTTCGCACGGGTTTTCCTGCTTATTCAAATAAAGTTTAAATAATCTGCGAACTTTACGCGAGCCCCGGGAAGCCGTTCTGCCGAAGCGCCTCGTACACGACGATCGCCGCGGAGTTGGACAGGTTCAGGGAACGCACCCGGTCCGTCATCGGCAGCCGCATGCATGTGTCCGGATACGCGTCCAGGAGTTCCTGGGGAAGTCCCTTCGTCTCCTTGCCGAATACGAAGAAGTCGCCGTCGCGGAAGCGAAAGTCGGTGTAACGTTTTTTCGCCCGGGTGCTGGTCAGGAAAAAGCGGGCTTCCGGGTGCGCCGCCGCCACCTCCGCGAACGAATCGTAATAGCGGATGGTCACCGAGTGCCAATAATCCAGCCCGGCCCGCTTCAGTTCCCGGTCGTCGGTGGAAAAGCCCAGCGGCCGCACCAGGTGCAGATGGGTTCCCGTCGCCGCGCACGTCCGGGCGATGTTTCCCGTGTTGGCGGGGATCTCCGGTTCCACCAGCACGATATGAAACGGCATGCCTTTCCCTCCGTGCCCGGATCAGCCGCCCCGGCGCATGAAGTCTTCCATGAACGAGGCGAGGGCTTTCACGTGTTCCGTCGGTACCCCGTTGTAGATGGACGCCCTGAGTCCCCCGACGCTGCGGTGGCCTTTCAGGCCGACAAAGCCGTTGTTCGCCGCTTCCTCAAGGAACCGCTTTTCCAGTTCCTCGCTGGCCAGGCGGAACGTCACGTTCATCAGCGAGCGGCTGTCTTTGTGGGCACAGCCGCGGTAAAATCCGCCGCTCGCGTCGATCACCCGGTACAGCGCCTCGGCCTTTTCCCTGGCGCGGGCTTCCATCCCCGCGGCGCCGCCGTTGTCCCGGATCCATTCGAGGACAAGCTTTGTCATATAGATGGAGAACGCGGGCGGCGTGTTGTACAGGGAATCGTTCTTCGCGTGCGTGTCGTAGCGCAGCATCGTCGGCACGGGGAAAGCGGGCTCGCGAATCAGGTCCTCCCGGATGATGACGACGGTGACGCCGGCGGGACCGATGTTTTTCTGCGCGCCGGCATAGATGAGGCCGAACCTGGACACGTCTACGGGCCGGCTCAGGATGTCGCTGGACATGTCCGCCACCAGCGGCACCGCTTTCGTGTCGGGAAATTCCCGCCACTGGGTCCCTTCAATGGTTTCATTGGAGGTGATGTGCAAATAGGCGGCGTCTTCCGGGATGGTCACCGCTTCCAGGGGCGGAATGCGCGCCCAGCCGTCCGCTTCCGAAGACGCGGCGGCCACCGCCCGACCGAACAGTTTGGCTTCCGAGTAAGCTTTCTTCGCCCAGCTGCCCGTCACCACATAGGCGCCGCTTTTGCCTTCGGCGAGCAGATTCATCGGCACCATGGCGAACTGCGTGCTGGCGCCGCCCTGCAGGAACAGCACCCTGTAGCCGTCCGGAATGCCCATCAGCTCCCGCAGCAAGCCGGCCGCTTCCCGTTGCACCGCCTCGTACTCCTTGCTCCGGTGGGACATTTCCAGGAGCGACATGCCCGTCCCGGCAAAGTCCGTCAGTTCGTTCCGGGCCCGCTCCAGCGCCTCGAGGGGGAGCGCGGCGGGGCCGGGATTGAAGTTGTAGACCCGTGAAACCTTCACAGCCATTCCCTTTACCCACCTTGTCTTTTCAGTTAGGCTTATCATAGCAAAGGGCAAAAGGCCGGACAACCGGGAAAATCCTCGCCTTGCGCGTTTTTCAAAAGTCTGTCAAATTTGCGGGGGAGAGAATCATGAACGTTTGCCGCCTGTTTATCGGCCTGGCGCTGCCGGACGGGGTGTCCGCGCGGCTGGCCGCCCGGATGGAACGGCTGGCCGGACGACTGCCGTTCGCCCGTTGGACGCATCCTGCCGACCTCCATGTCACGCTGCTGTTTCTGGGCGAGACGCCCGCGGAGCGGGTGGAAGAGGTGAGCCGGATGGTCCGGGAAACCGCCGCCGGCGCCGCGCCGTTCACCCTGGAACTCACGAAGCCGGGAACCTTCGGCCCGCCTTCGGCGCCGCGCGTGCTGTGGTGCGGCGTGGCCGAACGCAGCGGGGCGGCCGCGGCCGAAGGAGAAACGGACCGCCCGGCGCAGGGAGCCCTGTCCGCGCTGCACGCCGCGCTTTGCGCGCGCGCCGAAGCGGCCGGTTTCCCGCGCGACTCCCGGCCGTTTCGTCCGCATGTGACGCTGGCCCGCGCCGGAAACGCCGCCTGCGGTCCCTCGGCGGTCGCGGCGGCCTGGCGGGAGGCCGTCGCCGCGGAGGAAGGTCCCGCGAGTGGCGCCCTGGCCGGAACCACCGCGGCTCCCCAGGGAACCTTGGAAGGTTCCGCCGCCGGCTCCCTTTCTCCCGGCTCTGCCGGAAAGCTCGTCTGGATGGCGGACCGCCTCACCCTGTTCCGTTCGCATCTCGGCCGCAGGCCCAGCTATGAGCGCCTCGCGGAATACCGGTTCGGCCGGTGAACGCCGGTTTCGCCGCGACGCAGGCGCCGGCCGGACCCGCAGACGCCGGCCAAAAGGAAAAAGCGGGCGCTTCAGCCCGCTTCAGCCCGCAAAGGCATCCGCCGGCGCCTTCGCCGTGTCGAACCGCTTGCCGACCAGCGGCGCCAGCTTTTCCAGATCCCTGCACAAAGCCGCGAACTGATCGGGGAACAGCGACTGCACGCCGTCGCCGGTCATCGAATTGTCGGGGTCGTAATGCATTTCAATGATCAGACCGTCGGCACCCGCCGCCACCGCCGCCTTGGACATCGTCTCGACCAGTTCGCGCCGGCCGGTGCCGTGGCTCGGGTCGGCAATGACCGGCAAATGGCTGAGCTGGTGAATGACCGGGATGGCCGTCAAATCCAGCGTATTGCGGGTGTAAGTCTCGAACGTGCGGATGCCCCGCTCGCACAGCATGACGTTCGGGTTGCCGCCCGCCAGGATGTATTCCGCCGCGTTCAGCCACTCGTCATACGTGGCGCTGAAACCGCGCTTCAGGAGCACCGGATTCTTCACCGTGCCCAGCTTGCGCAACAGGTCGAAGTTTTGCATGTTGCGCGTGCCGACCTGCAGCATGTCCGAATATTGGGCGCAAATCTCCACATATTCAGGCGTCATCACTTCGGTGATGGTGAGCAGGCCGTATCGGTCGGCGGCTTCCCGCATCCACTTCAGGCCTTCGACGCCGATGCCCTGGAAGCTGTACGGCCCCGTCCGCGGCTTGAACGCGCCGCCGCGCAGCACCTGGCCGCCGGCCGCCTTGACCAGATATGCGATCTTGTCGATCTGCTCGGGCGATTCGACGGCGCAGGGCCCGCCCATCACCACCAGCTCGTCGCCGCCGATCCGGATGCCCTTGATTTCGATGACCGTGTTTTCCGGATGGAAGTCGCGGCTGGCCAGCTTGTAGGACTTCGAGATCCGGATGACATCTTCCACACCCTTCATCGAACGCAATTGCTCGGCGAGCACCGGGTCCGCCTTTCCGATGATCCCGATGACCGTCCGGTCCGTGCCCCGGGAAACATGCGCCTTGACGCCGTGCTTCTCGATGAAGGCGACAATTTCCCCGATTCGCTCGTCCGTGACGGAATTTTTGATGACGATGATCAATTCCCTCACGCTCCTGTTTTCCTCGCACCCGCTTTCTTCGCTTCGACGCGTGTGCGCTTTGACGCGTATACGCTTTTAAGTGATAAAGAAACTATAAGGGATTCGCGGGTTCCTGTCAAGCCGAATCTCGCGGGAATACGCGCGGGCAATCCGAAATTTCGCGCGGACCTGCCATAAAATATGACGGACACGCGATCCGCAGAAACGCCGCCGTTCGCCCAAAGAGCCCGTGTTCGGGACGTGCTCCCGGCGCGGCTTGTTTTCCTGCGGACCGGATGTCCGTCGACCAGTCGTGCAAACGCGTCATTTCAAGGATTTTTCCCGGACCGCGGGAAGCAGTTTGTCCATGTTGACCGTCCTGCGGATTTCCCAGGTGGAAGGATCCTCGGGATCGTACCGTTCCAGGTAGTCGATCACTTCTTTGGTCAGCGGCGTCGGGGTGGAAGCCCCCGAGGTGACCGCCACCGTTTTCGCGCCTTCCAGCCACTCCCGCTTGATCTCCGTCACATCCGCGACGCGGTAGGCGGGCACGCCGGCGATTTCACGGGCGACCTGGACAAGCCGGTTGGAATTGTTGCTGCGCTCGTCCCCCACCACGATGCACAGATCGGCTTCCTTCGCCTGTTCGGCCACGGCTTCCTGCCTGAGCTGGGTGGCGAGGCAGATTTCGTTGTACACTTCTGCACGGGGAAAGGTTTCTTTCAGTTTGGCCACCAGGTGCTTGACATCCCATTGGGACATGGTCGTCTGGTTGGTGATGACGATCCGTTCCGCGTTTACGGTCAAGCGGGAGATATCCGCTTCGCTTTCCACCAGATGGACGTGGTCCGGCGCGATGCCGATGGCGCCTTCCGGTTCGGGGTGGCCTTTTTTGCCGATGTAGATCACTTCGTACCCTTGCGCGACCTTCTCGCGGATGAGATCGTGCGTCCGGGTGACGTCGGGGCACGTGGCGTCGACCACCGTAAGCCCCTTCTCCTGCGCCCGGCGGCGAACCTGCGGCGACACCCCGTGGGCCGTAAAAATGACGGTGCCCTTGTCCACCTGTTCCAGAATCTCCAGCCGGTTCGGCCCGTCCAGCGTAATGATGCCTTCTTTCTTGAACGCGTCCGTCACATGGCTGTTGTGGACGATCATCCCGAGAATATGGATGGGGCGGGGCAGATCCGGGTTGCGGGCCGCATGGAGAGCCAACGTCATGGCGTCCACCACCCCGTAGCAATAACCGCGTGGAGAAATCTTGACCACCTTCACGCGCATTCACCGCCTTTCCGAACCGTGCGTGCCGTCCGCCGGGGGCGTGCCGGATCCGGACGCGTCATCCCGGGCGGACGCTTCCGGTTCGGACGCCGCCTGTTCGGATGCGTCCGGCGCGGCTGCCGCAGGTTGTACCGCCATTATATCGCAATCGCCGGCGGGGCGAAAGCCGTCGTCCGCGACAGGCAGCCACAAGGTAAAGGCGCTGCCTTCGCCGGGCTTCGTGCGGACGTCCAGCGCTCCCTCGTGCATGTCAATGATCCACTTGGCAATGGAAAGGCCGAGGCCCGTGCCCGACGTTTTGCCGCGGGATTCGTCGGCGCGGTAGAAGCGCTGAAAGATGTGCCCCACCTCTTCCTGGTTCATGCCGATGCCGGTGTCGGCGACGGTGATGCCGATCCATCCCTCCTTGCGGGCCGCCTCCAGCCACACTTCTCCTTGCGGGGTGTATTTAAAGCCGTTTTCGATCAAAATGAACAAAAGCTGGAGCAAATAATCCCGGTTCCCCAGCACCCGAACGCCTTCCAGCGCTTCCAGGGACCCGACGCGCCACCCGGCGGTGCGCGGCAGGAAGGCCGCCTTCCGGGCCGCTTCCCGCACCACGGGCAGAATCGGGATCACCTCCCGCTCGATGCGGAAGCCGGCGTCGGCGCGGGCCAGGGCCAGCAAGTCGTTGACCAGTTTGCTCATCCGGCGGGATTCGTCCGCGATGTCGCGGATCGCTTCCCGGACCATTTCCAGCCGATCCGGCGCGGGTTCCCCGGACTCCCAGATTTTCTCGAGCAGATCGATGTTGCCGCGGATCGTCGTAAGGGGTGTGCGCAGTTCGTGGGAGGCGTCGGACACGAACCGCCGCTGGGCGGCGTTGGATTCCTCCAGCTCGCGGTACGCGCGCTCCAGGCGCGCCAGCATGTCGTTCAGCGTGTCCGTCAGCCGGCCGATTTCATCGTTGGCCTTTTCCCGGGGAATGCGCAGGCCCAGCTCGGAGCCGCTCTGGATTTGCTCCGCCGCTTCCGTCACCCGCTCGATCGGACGCAGCGCCTGCCGGGCCAAAAACATGCCAAGGCAAAAGGCGGCAAGAATCCCGGCAAGGCCGCTGGCGAACAAAATGGTCCGAAGCTGCGCGAAAAGGTTCTGCTCGTTGCCGATGTACGCCCCCACCTGCAGAAGGCCGACAAGTTCGCCACTATCCGGCGCGACCACGGCCCTTTCATAAACCAAAAAAGGATATCCGTTGGCCCTGCGTTCCACGAAACGGTTTTTCACGCTGCTCCGGTCGGGATGCGCAAAACGGATGCCGCCCCACTGGTCCAGATTTTCCGTCCAGTCGCTGATGGCGCCTTTCTCGTCCCGGAGATAGCTGACCAGTTGCGCGCCGATGGTCGCCGTGTCAAAGGAACGGGGGGCGACGAAACGGAGATCGAACCGGAGGGGGAAACCGGGGCTTAGGGTCATTCCCACGAGCATCCGGTCGCCCGCGTTGCGCAGACGGTCCTTGACTTCCTGCATCGTATTGTGCCAGACGACGCCGTAAATCGCCAGGCCGAACGCGACCAGCAGCACGGTGAGCAGGCCGGAATACCACAGGGTGAGCTTCAGCCGGACGGACATGTCACGGGTCCCCTCTCAGAATGTAGCCGGCGCCCCGTACGGTGTGGATCAGGCGCTTGCCGCCGTCTTCCTCCAGCTTCTGGCGGAGCATGGCCACGTAGACTTCCAGCACGTTGGATTCGCCGCTGTAATCGTATCCCCACACCCTGTCCATGATGAAGTCCCTGGACAGCACCCGTTTCGGATTCTGCAGAAAAAGATGAAGCAATTCGAACTCCTTGGCGGTCAGCTCCAGGCGCCGGCCGCCCCGGTACACTTCCCGGGCTCCGACGTCCATCGCCAGGTCCTCGAAGCGCAGCATACCGTCCTCCCTGCGTTCCGGCCGCCGGCGCAGAAGCGCCCGCACGCGCGCCAGCAGTTCCTCCAGGGCGAACGGCTTCACCAGATAGTCGTCGGCGCCGAGGTCCAGCCCTTTGACCCGGTCGCTGATCTCGTCCCTGGCCGTGAGCATCAGCACCGGCGCGACGACGCCCGCTTCGCGCAACCGGCGGAGGACCTCCCAGCCGTCCAGCTCGGGCATCATGACGTCCAAAATGACCAGGTCGGCTTCCTTTTCGGCCAGAAGCTTGAGCCCTTCCCGCCCGTTCGGCGCCGTCGCCGCCTCGTATCCTTCGAAGACCAGGCTGCGACGAAGAAGCGAGGTGATTTTTTCATCGTCGTCGATGACCACCACGTAAGGTCTCATGCCATGCCCCCATGACAGTCCCAAAGGATGGGAAACGGATCGAATCCGGAAAAACAGGCAGCGGAAACGCCGTCCCGCCCGCCGCGGACGGGAGGCCGTTTCCGCAGGTCCCATACGGTTCAGCGACGATTTTCGTATTTGTTGCGGTCGCCGATTTTCACCTGGAGGTCGATCTTCTTGCCGGCCCGGATGATGTGCAGCGTCACGGTGTCGCCCACCTTGCGGCCCTGGATGGCCTTGACGAGTTCGTCCGACGTCTTGTAACTTTTGCCGTCCATGCCGGTGATGACGTCGTATTGCCGGATATCCGCCTCATAGGCCGGCGAACCGTACAGCACGCCCTGCACCAGCGCCCCTTCCGTGCCTTCCAGGCCGAGACGTTCCGCCAGCTGGGGCGTCAGGTTGATCAGGTTGACCCCGATGAACGGCGCGGGCGGCTGCTCGTTGTTTTTCAGCTGATCCAGCACTTCCAGAATCGTGCTGGTGGGAATCGCGAACCCGATCCCCTGGGCCTGCGCGCTGACCGCCGTATTGATGCCGATGACTTCGCCGCTTAAGTTGAGCAGCGGCCCGCCGGAGTTGCCCGGGTTGATGGAGGCGTCCGTCTGCAGCAAGTTCTCGTACTGGCGGATGCGGCCGCCGTCGTTGATCGGAATCGGGCGTTCCTTCGCGCTGATCACGCCCACGGTCAGCGTATGGTCGAAGCCGTACGGGTTGCCGATGGCGATCACCCAGTCGCCGATTTTCATCTTGTCCGAATCGCCCAGCGGAAGGGTCGGGAAGTCTTTCCCTTCGATCTTGATGACCGCCAGGTCCAGCTCATAGCTGTTGCCGAGCACCTGGGCCTTGAACGGCTCCTGATAGCCGATCACCTGCACCTGAACCTCGTCCGCTCCGGCGATGACGTGCTGATTGGTCAGAATGTAGCCGTTGGAATCGAAGAAAAATCCGGACCCCATGCCCGTCTCCCGCAGCGAACCGCGGTTGTCCTGGCCGCCGAAATACTCTTCCCAGAAGGACCAGAAATCAAAAGGGTCATACGAACGGCTGGCCGACCTCGTATAGGTGACGATCTTGACCACGGCAGGATTGGCTTTCTCGAAAATCTCGGCGATGTTGCCCGGCCGGACGATGTCTCCGACCATGTCTCCGACCGCCGCGCTTTCCGAACCGCCGGACGGGCTGGCCGCCGGGCGGACGTCGTTTCTCGCCTCCGTCACCGGCGCCGGGCTGGCGGCCGGGTTTGTGAACCAGTTGAAGTAATCCGCCGCGAACATGAGCCCGCCGACAAGAATCGCGCCGGCGAGGAATGAGGCGAAGACGGCGCGGAACGAACCGCCTCGGCGCCTTGCGGGAGCCGGTTCCCAGTAACGCACGCCTCCCGACACGGTGAACGGACGCAGCTGCGGTCTGGAAGGATCGTCCATTCCGCCGGCGGAGCCCGAGCCGCTCGTCACCAGGCTCCTGCCGGGAACCGATCCCGGGTTGTAGGAAGGCCGCGCATCGGAACGGGATTCCGATTGGTCGGAACGATACTGCCAGGTGTACCAGTCGTCGGGTTTTCGGTTTTGATCATCCATGGCGGATTCCCCCTGTCCCTAGTGCGAAGTGGATGCTTGGATCCACGCGGTTCACCATCATTTTCGCGCACTTTCCTTAAAATCATCTTAAACCGAAATGAAAGAAAAGTAAAAAAACGCCGCAAAAAGTTCGGAAACAAAAACCCCGGCCGTGCCGGGGCGTTTCGGTTCCGGACCGGGTCGCGGGGATCGGTGCGCGGAATGGTTGCGATTCGTGCGGTTTCCCGCCCTTGCCGGTTCAGGCGGTGCAGGGATTCAGGCGGGACAGGCCGTTTCCGCTTCCCGCAGCTTTTCCTTTGCCCGTTCGATCCAGTGCGGCTCAACGGGGGCGTCAGGGTCCGCCGGCTTCTGAAACTGGTCGGTGAGCGCGTTCCCGAGAGCCGTCATCGCTTCCGGGTCCGGACCTTCGCGATACAAATGTTTCAGGACAAACGGCTCGTCAAAGCGGATGCGGGTGCCTTGATCCCGGGCTTCCCCGTCCAGGACGCCCGCCGTCACGCGAAAGGGAAGGCGCAGCCATACCTTGCGCGCTTCGTCCAGCGGGCAATCGAACGAGCCGTGGTCGTATTCCCAATTTCCGCCCAGCACGAATCCGCAACGGCCCAGTGCGTCGCGGGCCTCCGCAAAGGACCGCTCCTGGTCCTTAAGAACCGAGGGAATGGGGTGCATCGGACATCCTCCTTCCGCGTCTGCCAAGGTGCGCCTTCGCTTGGATGGCTTTCCGCAGAGTTGGTTCCGCCCTCATTCTTCCCCGGGCACCGGACCGTTAACCGCCGTGCGGATCCGTTCAACCGCCCGATCCGCCGGAGCCGATTTCCTTGACCCAGCCCTTGCGGTGGGCGTAAATGGCCAGCTGCGTGCGGTCTTCCAGGCCGAGCTTCATCAGCAGGTTGCTCACGTGGGTCTTGACCGTTTTGATGCTGATGAAGAGTTCGTCGCCGATTTCCTTGTTCGATTTTCCTTCCGCGATGAGCATCAGCACTTCTCGTTCCCGTTCCGTCAGGCCCTCGGCTTCGTCTTCCGCGGTGCGCCGCCTGAGTCCGCGCGTAAGAGCTTGCGAAACGTCCCCGCTCATCACCGGCATGTTGCGCATCGCGCCATGCATGGCGTAAATCAGTTCTTCCGCCGACACCGTCTTCAGCACGTAGCTGACGGCGCCGGCCTCGATGGCCGCCACCACTTTGTCGTCTTCCAGGAAGCTGGTCAGGATGATGATTTTGACGTCGGGAAAACGCCCGAGAATGGCCTTCGTTGCCTCCACGCCGTCCATCTCCGGCATCATCAGGTCCATCAGGATGATGTCGGGGATCCCGCCGTAAGCGCCGGCCACGAGCTTGTCCAGCGCCTCCCTGCCCGAGCCGGCTTCCCCGATCACCCGGAAACGGTCGTCCAGCATCAGGTACGTGCGCAGCCCGGTCCTCACCATTTCGTGGTCGTCCACGATCAGCACGTTCCAGACGGTTTTCGCCTCACGCATCGGGATTGGAGCTCCTTTCGCCTTCCGTATCTTCTTCCGGTTCAAAAAGGGGAAACGTCACCCGAACCCTTGTGCCGCTGCCCGGCTTGGTAACGATTTCCGCCTCTCCTCCCAGCTTGCGGGCGCGTTCCCGCATGGTGGACAATCCGTGGGAACCCACCCGGATCTGATCCGCCGTAAATCCCGCGCCGTCGTCTTCCACCGTGAGGACCGCCTGCCGGCCGGTTACGCCAAGAAACAGGCGGACGGTGCGGGCGTCGGCGTGTTTGACGACGTTGGCCATCGCTTCCTGGATGATGAGAAACAGCTGGTGTTCGATCGCTTCCGGCAGCCGCCCGGAAAGGTGGACATCCAGAATGCCCTGCAGGCCGTTCTGGCGGCAATAATCGGGAAACCAGCGGTCCAGGGCGTCGGAAAGGGTGCGCCCTTGAAGCTCGAGGGGCCGCAGCTGGGCAATGAGTCCGCGCATCTGCCGCTGGGCGGCGGCGGACATGCCGATGAGTTGCCGGATGACCTTATCCGCCTCCTCCCGGTTGCGTTCCATGAGCACCGGAAGAGACGACGCCGACATGTGCAACGCGAACAGCTGCTGGCTGACGGTATCGTGCAGATCGCGGGCCAGCCGGCGCCGTTCTTCCAGCACCGCCGCCTCCACGGCGGACGCGTCTTCCAGCACGTCTTTTTCCCCGAGTTCCTGCAGAAGCTTGAGCCTTCCCTCCAGCTGTGCCAGCAGGCGGTTGAAATCGCGGTGCACGCCCGCAAAGGCGCCTTCTTCCCGCTCGGGAAGACGGACGCCGAGGTTGCCGGCGGCGGCCTGTTTGAGCGCCAGCTGCACCTGGTCCAGTTTGCGCTGGATACGAAGCCCCACCGCGTAGGCGACGGCGGTGTTCGCCAGCACCAGCGCGGCGAACCAGCCAAGCCGTTCTCCGGAAGGGGGCGAATCGGCGGCAAACCAGACAAAATAGACGATCAGCAAAACAATGGCGGTGGACGCCGCGGCATAGGACGTCCACTGCCATTTCGCGTTGCGGAACAGGCGCCTCATCCGTCAGCCCACCCTTGTCACGCGGACGTCGCCGATGAAGGCGCTGACCACGAGGGCGATCTTTTTGGGCACATCGTGGTATCCCGGCGTCTCCACCGTCATCTGGTTGAAAAACCCGCCCTCGTTGCGGCCCATTACCGTCACGCTGCCGATGAGACAGCTGGAGGTCACCCGAACGCCGACGGAAGGGTCTCCCGGCAAAAACACCTTGACGTCGCCGATAAACGAGGAAACGTGGATTTTGGTTTCACCCACCGGGATGTGCGCCTTGGTCAGGTCCAGCACCGTGTCGCCGATGAAGTGGGAGACGTTCATCGGCCGGAGCTCCCAGTAATCGTTCCCGATATATGTGTCGCCGATGAACCGGCTGTGTTCCTGTTCGTAGGGACCGTCGTCGTGGGGGCGGTTCCACTCGGAACCGGGGCCGAACGGCCGCCATCCCCTTCTGCCCGGCGCATCCCCGGGTGGAGGAGGAACTTCGCCGCCGGCGTTTCCGCCGGCCTGTTCCGCCGCGCCCGACGGCGCGCCGGGCATGGCGCCCATCGACATGCCCGGTCCGCCGATGCCCGGTCCGCCGGGCATCGCCCCCATCGGTCCGCCGGAGCCGGCGTCCGCCGGTCCGCCCGGCCCGCCGCCGGCCTGCCCGCCCCGCATCGCGCCTTCCGGGCCGTGCGGCGCCGTACCGGCAGACGCATTCGGATTCACGCCGGGACCCCTGCCCGGTTCAGAGCCATACGGATTGGGCGGTTCCCAGGACGGGGGAGGCGACATGTGGGGCGGAGAAGGCGGCTCCACCGTTTTCCAGCCGTTCGGCGGCGGCGGTTCCCGTTTCGGGGATCTTGTTCCCCTCGTGATCATGCAAAGGCCGGCCACAATGATCCCGACCGGAATCAGCAAGGTCATGAACTCTCCCGGACTCATGAAGACCAGGCCGAGATTGAACATCAAAAAATAAATCCCTATTACAATCAAAAGAAGGTTCCACCAGGAACCGGAACGGCGCTGAAGGAGAAGCCCTTGCAAGCCGAACATGATGACGAAAACCGGCCAGAACGCGCCGATCATTTCTCCGAGGTCCATATTGATGATGCCCAGCCGGTTAAGCAGAAACCCGGCGCCGAAGGCGATCAGGACAATGCCCCAGAACATGCGATGCGTGTAACCCTGTCGCATGGCGTCAAACCCCCGAATGTCCGCTGTGGTTTCAGGTCTTGTCAATCCGCTGTCTAAAGTATAGAACAAGGAGAATGCCTTCGCACAGATGCGGGGGATTGATTTTCGCCTCGGTCCCGGGACGGAGAAGGCCGTCCCGCAGGTGGCGGAACGGCCTTCGAAGCGGTATTCGGTTGTCATTCGGCAGCGTTGTCCATCGTGATGTCCAGGCCGACGACGCCGACAGGCTTGCCGTCCTTGCCGGGAATCGGCATCGATACGGTTCGGCAGGGACGTTTTGTGATGGCGGAGATATAGAGGTCCGAGACGAACGTTTCCCCTTCCATCGCCCGCCGCCACCATTCGCGGCCGCGGGCGTTGAGCAGCCCCGCCGGCGGCTCGGAATAAATGAAGGTTCCGTCCGCGCGGTTGGACCACACCGCCTCGACACCCGGCTTGCCGTAGAGGCGCCCGGTCAGCACCTGGCGGTGCGTCTCGAGATCGAGCGTGAGCAGCGCGGGGTCGGCCGCCGCCGCCGACAACCAGCCGATCCAGCGACTGACATCCTGCGCTTCCGCGGCGACTTTCCCTTTGCGCCAATCGACCCCGGCCTGCTGCACGGCGGCGACCATCTCTTCCGCCGTCACGCGGAGCGCGGCGGACACGCGGGCCAGATTGTCGGCTTCTTCCCGCTGCAACCGGTAGTGATCGAGCGTTTCCTCGATGCTGGCCGCCATGGCGGAGACGGCGTCGACGACCCGGTTCAGGGTTTCCGAGGCGGAGGACATCCGGGCGGTCTGCGCTTCCGAAGCCGCCACCGTCAGCGATACCCGGCGATCCACCTCTTCCATGTGACCGAATATCATCCGGATCCGTTCGCGGTTGCGCTCCATTTCTTCCAGGCCGCGCCGCACCGACCGCTTCTCGGTCTCCATGGCCCGCAGCACTTCCCGGATTCCCTTTTCGATGTTTTGCACGAGGTCCGTGGACTGCTTCACCGCTTCCCCGCTTTGATCGGCCAGCTTGCGGATTTCCTGGGCCACGACGGAGAACCCCCGGCCGTATTGGCCCGCCCGGGCCGCTTCAATGGCCGCGTTAAGCGCCAATAGCGACGTTTGCGCCACGATTTCCTGGATGAAGCGGTTCATTTCCCCGATCTGGGTCAAATGGCCGATCAGCCCGTGCACGTGCCGGTCCATCGCTTCGTGGCTTCCGGCCAGATCGCCCATGACGGCGTCGGTTTCCCCGAGGGAGCGGCTGATCTCGAGCACCGTGTTTCGGGCTTCCGCGCTCCGCTCGCCCATTTCTTCCGATGTCGCCCGGATTTCCTGGGAAGAGGCTTCCGCATCCTGCAGCTTGGCGAACGCCTCTTCAAGCAGGCCGAGGGCCTCGCGGCTTCTTGCGGCAAGCCTTTCCTCCAGCGAGCGGGAACGTTCCGCCACGGTCTCCAGCTTCCCCGCGCTCAAATCCACTTCGCTGACGGCGGCCTGCAGACGGTCGGCAATCACGACGGCCTCGCCGATGATGCGCATCCATTGGTCGTCCTGCGAAGACGCCTCCGCCGCTTCCGCGACGGCCGCCGCGGACGATCCGTTCATCGCAAGCCTCCGGAACCATGGTCCTTTCATTTCTCTCTCCCCTCCCATGTGTCATCTTTTATAACATTATAGAAGGAAAAAAAGACAAGAAAAAGGGGAATTTTTGAAATTCCCCTTGATTTTACGTAAGATTATCTTACGTGTTTGTGATCATTTTGTGAGCTTTTTATCGATCCCGATCCTGTTTGGGCGGTTTCGGCGTCTTGACGGTTTCCGGGTTCCGCTCATCGGCGAATTCCGCGTCCGCAATGCGGATGCGCTTTTTGTTTTTGGCCACGGCGGGATCACCTCCCTTTAGTTCAGGATGGTCCGGAAGGCGATCCCTTATGCGGCATGCGGCGGCGAGGGCCATGCCGTGGCGGCCGGTCCAATGGGGCCGCGGCGGTCGGCCGTTGCCGCGCAATCGCTTTAGCCGCCCGTGCGGCGGTCCCCGGCGAGCTCCCTCAGTCCGCCTTGCGTGACGCGATTTCTTCTCCGATCCGGCGGATGAACTCCTCCAGCGGTTGCGCGCCCAGATCGCCCTCTCCGCGCCGGCGCACCGACACGGTGCCGGACGACGCTTCCTTCTCGCCGACCACGAGCATATAGGGCACCTTTTCCAGCTGCGCCTCTCGGATCTTGTACCCGAGGGTTTCGTTGCGCAGGTCGGTCTGCACCCGCACGCCGGACTCCCGCAGCCGGTCCGCGACCCGGAGAGCGTATTCTTCATAAGCGAGGTTCACCGGGATGATCTTGGCCTGCACCGGGGCCAGCCAGACCGGCAGCGCTCCGGCGAAATTCTCCAGCAGGAAAGCGGTCATCCGCTCCATGGTGCTGATGATCCCGCGGTGGATGACCACCGGCCGATGTTTCTGCCCGTCGGCGCCCACGTATTCCAGCTCGAACCGCTCCGGCATGAGGAAATCCAGCTGCACCGTGGACAGCGTTTCTTCCCGTCCCAGGGCCGTCTTGATTTGCACGTCCAGCTTCGGGCCATAGAACGCCGCTTCCCCTTCCGCCTCGAAGAAGGGCAACCCGAGTTCTTCCACCGCTTCGCGGAGCATGCGCTGGCTCGTCTCCCACATCTGGTCGTCCGGGTAGTAATTTTCCTTGTCGTTCGGGTCCCGGTAGGACAGGCGGAAACGGTATTCCTCGATGCCGAAATCCTTGTACACGCGCTGGATCAGCCGGATGACGCGGGTAAATTCGTCCTTGATCTGATCCGGCCGGCAGAAAATGTGCGCGTCGTTCAGCGTCATCGCCCGCACGCGATGCAGGCCCGTAAGAGCGCCGGACAGCTCGTACCGGTGCATGGTGCCAAGCTCGGCGATGCGCAGCGGCAGGTCGCGGTAGCTGCGCATCTCGCTCTTGTACACCATGAAATGGTGCGGGCAGTTCATCGGGCGCAGCACGAGCTCTTCATTGTCAAGCTTCATCGGCGGGAACATGTTTCCCTGATAATGTTCCCAGTGGCCGGATATTTTGTACAGCTCCACGTTGCCGAGCACCGGCGTATACACGTGCTGGTAGCCGAGGGACGTCTCCAGATCGACGATGTACCGTTCCAGAATACGGCGCAGCTGCGCGCCGTTGGGCAGCCACAGCGGCAACCCCTGGCCGACCTCGCGGGCGAAGGTGAACATTTTCAGCTCTTTGCCCAGCTTGCGGTGGTCGCGTTTCTTGGCTTCCTCCAACAGCCGCAGGTGCTCTTCCAGCTCGCTCTTCTTCGCAAACGCCGTGCCGTAAATGCGCTGCAGCATCTTGTTTTTGCTGTCGCCCCGCCAGTAGGCGCCGGCCACGCTGAGCAGCTTGAACACCTTGAGCCGCCCGGTGGAAGGCACGTGGGGGCCCCGGCACAGGTCGAAAAATTCCCCTTGCTCGTAGATGGTGATCACCGCGTCGTCCGGCAGGTCATGGATAAGCTCCCGCTTGTAGGGGTCGTCCACGACTTCCGTGTAAAGCCGCAAGGCTTCTTCTTTGGAAACGACCCGCCGCGTGATCGGCAGATCTTCCTTGACGATTTTCTCCATTTCGTTTTCGATGGCGGCCAAATCCTCCGGGGTGATCGAACGGTCCAGATCGATGTCGTAATAAAACCCGTCCTCGATCGCCGGTCCGACGCCGAGCTTCACCTTGTCGGCGCCGTACAGGCGCTTGAGCGCCTGCGCCATCAGGTGGGCGGTGCTGTGGCGCATCACCTCGAGTCCGTCTTTGGACTCCGGCGTCAAAATTTCCAGGGCGGCATCCCGTTCGATGGGCGCAAACAGATCCACCGGCCGGCCGTCCAACTTGCCGGCGATGGCGCTTTTGCGCAGACCCGGCCCGATGGACGCGGCCACCTCCTCTACCGTCGTTCCGGCCGGATATTCGCGAACCGAACCGTCCGGCAACGTCACGCGCACCGTCATGGTCGTTCCTTCCTCCTCGCCTTATGGTCATGTTTTTTTGCTTTTCATGACCCGCAAACAAAAAAGCACGCGTCCCAAAGGGACGGTGCTTTGCCCGTGGTTCCACCCTTTTTCGACCCTGGCCCGGGCGTCGCCGCCCAAACGTCTCCGCCGCCGGCTTCTCGGGCCGGGTCCTCTGCATGCGTAACGGGCATGTTCCGGCGCCGCATACTTACCCCGTCTCGCCGTCTTGGCGCCTTCTGCGGTCAAGTCCGGGGGTTCCGCGGCGCGGCTCGAAAGGGGTCGGGGCCGGCCGGTTGCGGGAGGAACTTGCAGCCCGCGGTTCCTCTCTCTGGACCGTCCGTTTCCGGCTCCGGTGTCTTTCTCATCGCCTTTTGCGGGTATATTATGAGCCCGATTATACTGCCGCCGACGGCTTGCGTCAAGACATGGCGCCCGGCGGCGTCCCGGTTTCGGGGGACTGGCTCAAACAGCGACAAAAGTACATTTATTTTTTCATGAAAACGGGCTTCCTGAAAAAATAAGTGTACTTTGTGCATTTGAATTGGTAAATTTTGTTCGATTCTAAGGAGCCGGCCCGAAAACAAGTGCAAAAAAGTCGCTATTTCACCCAAACCAACATGAAAACCGAAAAATAAGTGCACTTTTGTCGTTGTGCCGCGGACGCGTCCGTCACGGCGGAAATCGCCCGGGACAGACGGCCGCCCGGTCGCCGAAAATGCCCACCAGCGTCCTTATCACCCGCGCGTCGGGTTCTTCCGTGTAAATGTAAATGCGGCGCGGAGCGGCGCTCAGCAAACAGCTGACGATGCGGCTTTCTTCCGGCGCGTTCTCCCCGTCCGCCGAATCGCCGCTTCCGTCCTCCCCCGGGCCGGACGAGAACCGCAGCGGCCGCAGCCGCCCGTCATACAGGCGAAACGCCTGCCCTCCGGAATGGTGCACATGCACCACCGGAAGCTGCGATTCCCGATGCTCCACGATGAGCCGGAGCAAGGCCGTAAACTGTTCGTACTGCCTGTCTGGCAGCCGTTCCCGAACGGCGGCCTGAAGCGCCTCCCGCAATTCCTCCCGGACCGTTCCCAGCCGGAACCGGATGAATCCTTCCAGATGCAACCGCCGCTCCCGCTCCAGGTACGCGGCGAAGGCGCCCGCCATAAAGCCGACGCGCAGCGCGGCGGTGGCGGCCAGCCGTTGTTCCGCGGAGGCGCAAAGCCTGGCCGCTTCGGCTTCATCCGAGACGCCGAACTCCGTCCGCACCAGTTCCCTGAGCATGCGGGGCTCCGCCTCTTCCCGGACATAGCGGGCCAAGGCAACGCCCGTGCGCCGGAAGGCCGCGAAGTCCTTCGCGTTCAGACATAGCGTCAGCACGAATCCATCCGCGCCCTCGGCGTTTTGCGGTTCCAATCGCCACGGCCCTTCCGGTCGTCCGCATACCCCGTCCGCAACGCAGCCCGCGTTGAGCATCTCAAGCAAACGACGGGCGGCCCGCGGGCCGCCCTCCGTGAAAATGCGCAGAAGATGTTCTTCCATCCGCGCCCCCGCTTCCTTTTCCGTCGATTCTGTTTATGTGTATGGTGGCCGGAAAAGGAATATGCGATCGAGAGACGCGGCTGGAACTTTTTTCAGTTTTCCATCACGAAGTCCCGTTCCACCACGGCGTCCTCGTCAAACACCCGCAGGATTTCGTAACGCGTGTTGCGTTGCGCGGGGATTTTGCCCGCTTCCCGGATGAGCCGAAGAATGAGCGAGATGTTCACCTTGTGCGTCGTGCCGGCGGCGGAAACGACATTTTCCTCGATCATCGTGCTGCCGAAATCGTTGGCCCCGTAGGAAAGGGACAGCTTGCCGATTTCCGGACCCATGGTCACCCAGGACGACTGGAAGTTTTCGATGTTGTCCAGAGTGAGCCGGCTGATCGCCAGGGCTTTCAGGTACTCCTCCGGCGGCAGCTTCTCGCGGGGGAGGCGCGTGTTTTCCGGCTGGAACGTCCAGACGATGAAAGCGAGGAAGCCTTTGGACGGATAGCCGTTCCGAATGCATTCGTCCTGCGCCTCGCGGATGCGGAGAAGATGCAGCGCGCGCTCTTCCAGCGTCTCGCCGAAGCCGATGACCATGGTGGCCGTTGTGTTCATGCCGATCCGGTGCGCCGTCCGCATCACCTTCATCCAGTCCCGCCAGGAGCCTTTGAGGCGGCTGATGCGCATCCGGGTGCGGTCGTCCAGAATTTCCGCGCCGCCGCCCGGCAGCGAATCCAGTCCCGCGTCCCGCAGCTGGCGCATGACGTCCTCCAGCGGGATGCCGCCGGCCACTTCCTGCATCTTCAGGATTTCCGCGGGGGAGAAGGAGTGCATGGTGATGTTCGGAAAACGCTTCTTGATTTCCCGCAGCAACTCGAGATAGTACGAAAACGGAAGATCCGGATGCGTGCCGCCCTGCATCAGGATTTCCGTGCCGCCGACATCGATGGTTTCCTGAATTTTGCGGAAAATGACCTCGTTGGGCAGCACATAGCCTTCCGGCGAGCCGGGCGGACGGTAAAACGCGCAGAACCGGCAATATTTGTCGCAGATGTTGGTATAGTTGATGTTCCGGCCAATGACAAACGTCGTGACGGGCTCGGGATGGCGGCGGCGCATGATCTCGTCGGCGGCGCGGCCGATTTTTTCGATTTGGTCCGATTCAAATAGCGCCACCACATCCTCCACGCCCAGCCGTTCCCCGCCAAGCGCCCGTTGCAGGATGCGGTCCACGTTTCCCACGGCGGCTCCTCCTTTCGCTCTCCCCTAATCGTACAACAAATAAAAACCGCCCGCCAGATAGCTTTGGACGGGCGGTCCGGCGCAGGTCCTACGCGGCGCCGATTTCCCGCATCGCGGCGTCGAAGGCCTGATCCAGGTCGGCGATCAGGTCGTCCACGTGCTCGATGCCGACCGACAGGCGAAGCAGCCGGTCGTCCACGCCGATGGCGCGGCGGACGTGCTCCGGAATGTCCGCATGGGTCTGCACGGCCGGGTAGGTCATGAGGGATTCCACTCCGCCCATGCTTTCCGCGAAGGCGATCAGCCGGATGTTCCGCAAGACCGGCTCCACCATGCGGGCGTCCTTCACCCGGAAGGAGAACAGGCCGCTGTTGCCGGTGGCCTGCCGGCGTTGCACTTCGTAGCCGGGATGTTCGGGAAGGCCGGGATGGTACACCGTTTCCACGGCGGGATGGTCCTGGAGCCACCGGGCGATGCGCAGCGCGTTCTCGCTGCACCGCCCCATGCGCAGGGCGAGCGTCTTCATGCCGCGCATGAGCAGCCACGAATCCTGCGGAGACAGGACGGCGCCGATGGCGTTGTGCAGAAATGCCAGCCGTTCGGTGAGCTCCGGGCCCTTGCTGACGATCAGGCCGGCCAGCACGTCGTTATGCCCGCCGAGATATTTCGTGGCGCTGTGCACCACGATGTCGGCGCCCAGTTCTATCGGGCGCTGGAAATACGGCGTCAGCAGCGTGTTGTCCACGATGGTAAGCAGCCCGCGTTCGGCGGCCCAGGCCGACACTTTGGCCAGGTCGGTGACCATCATGAGCGGATTGGTGGGCGTTTCGATAAGCAGCGCCTTCGTCTCCGGCCGAAGGGCGCTCTCCAGCGCCTCCAGGTCGCCGGTGTTCACATAGGATGCCGTGACGCCAAACCGCCGCATCACCCGCTCAAGCAGCCTGTACGTGCCGCCGTACAGATCCAGGGATACGATCAGATGGTCGCCCTGGGAAAACAGCGCCAGGACGGTTTGCAAGGCCGCCATGCCGGAGCTGCAGGCGAACCCTCCGTCGCCCCCTTCCAGTTCGGCTGTGGTCTTCTCCAGCACTTCCCGGGTCGGATTCTTCGTACGGGAATAGTCATAACCCGTGCTCTGTCCCAGCCGGGGGTGTCGAAACACCGTCGCGTGGTAAATCGGAAAACTCACCGCCCCGGTGTCGGGATCACAGTTCGAACCGATCTGTGCGAGTCTGCTTTCGATATTCATGCCTGCGCCTGCCCTCCCTGTTTTACCGGCTTAAAGGCTTTGCCCAGGATATAGGGCGTTTCCTGGTACACATAATAATTAAGCCAGTTGGAAAACAGCAGGTTGGCGTGCGCCCGCCAGGTGGATACCGGCGTTTTCGTCGGATCGTCGTCGGGGAAATAGTTTTTCGGCAGATCGATCCGCAGACCCTTGGCCTTGTCGCGTTCATATTCCCATTTGAGCGTCGTCGGATCGTATTCGGAATGGCCGGTAACGAAAATCTGCTTGCCGTCCCGCGAAGCCACGATGTATATGCCGGCTTCGTCGGATTCGGACAGGATTTCCAGTTCCGGCCGCTTCTCGATGTCTTCCCGCTTCACTTCCGTGTGCCTCGATTGCGGGACCCAGAACACCTCGTCGAATCCGCGAAGCAGCTTCGTATTCGGCTTGGTCACCCGGTGCGGGAACACGCCGAACAGCTTTTTGCCGAGCGGATACTTCGGAATCCCGTAATGGTGGTACAGACCGGCCTGCGCGCCCCAGCAGATATGGAACGTGGACGTCACGTTCACCGTCGTCCAGTCCATGATGTCCTGCAGCTCGCGCCAGTAGTCCACTTCCTCGAACGGCAAATGCTCCACCGGCGCGCCGGTAATGATCATGCCGTCGAAGCGTTCGTCCGAAATATCGTCGAACGTTTTATAGAAAGTCGCCAGGTATTCGGCGGACGTGTTTTTCGGCACGTGCGACTTGGGGTGGAGCAGCACCGCCTCCACCTGCAGCGGCGTGTTGCCGATCAGCCTGAGGAGCTGGGTTTCCGTGGTCTCCTTGGTCGGCATGAGATTCAAGATCGCGATGCGAAGCGGCCGAATATCCTGGTGGTAGGCGACCGTTTCGTCCATCACAAAGATGTTTTCCTTCTCCAGAATCTCCCTGGCCGGCAGTTTGTCCGGAATCTTGATGGGCATATCGGTATCCCTCCCCTAGAGACAGGTTTGCTTGCGCGGCACCGCTTGCCGCTGGGGGGAACGTCTCGGACGCAAAAAAAGACGACCCCGTGAGAAAGGGCCGTCGATCGTTATCTCGGAGCGCCTCTCTCATCTCCCGAAAACGGCTACCGTTTCCGCAAGAATTAGCACCGTGCGCATCGCCTCGTGGCGTATGCGCCGGTTGCCGGGCTTCATCGGGCTAGTCCCTCCGCCTGCTCTTGATAAGATGGCTGCCTTGTTATTCGGTTGTCGTTGCAATTTACAATCAATGTACCCGAAAACATCCCCCCCGTCAAGCGTTTTGCGCGGGCAATTTGCTGGAACATATCGTCTTTCGCCAATAAACGCGGCAACCGCAACCCCCGTGTCAAACCTTGAAAAAATGTCTTGAACCGCCGCAAGGGGGAGGATTATACTTAACACGAATTAGGCCAAGCCAACTCCATGGTCAGGAAAGGAGGAGCCGGCATGAGCGGAGATTCGCCCGAACCCGAGGCACGACTACGGACAGTTCATTGCTTCCGGCGGACGCCGCGTCCGCAAGCGGAAGCCCCGCGCCGGCTTCTCCGGCGGACGGCTTTCCGCGGACCGGTTCCCGCATGTACAACAAAATCGGCATGCCAAGGAGCGACCATGGATGAAAATCAGACGCGTCAACCGCGGCGTTTTCACGTTGCTGGACAATCTCGATGAAGCGCTCGCGCCTCCTTCCGAAGGCTTTTACTGGATCGACGCGGATCTGGAAGACCTGTCCGTGTTGCAGCCGAAATTCGGGTTGCACGATCTGGCGGTGGAAGACTGTCTTTCGGAGGAAGAGCAGCGACCGAAACTGGAAATATACGACGATCATTATTTCCTCGTGTTCAACAGCATCCGCTACGACGACGAGGAAATTTTCCTGCGGGCGCTCAACATTTTCCTGGGCCGGCACTACATCATCACCGTGACACGCCAGAAGATCAACGAGCTGCGCACGGTCAAGCCGATCCTCCTTGAAGAGGAAGTCGACTCCCCCGACCACTTCCTGTACCATCTCGTCGACCGGGTGGTGGACAATTATTTCTCGGTGGCGGACCGGGTGGAAGACCACATCGAGAATCTGGAAGAAGAAATCCTGATGAACATCCAGAAGTCCCACCTGAACGAGATCATCCGGCTGCGCCGGGAAATTCTGTGGCTGAAAAAGGGCCTCGGGCCGCAACGCGACGTCATCAGCATGCTGCACAAGCGGAACCTGGCGCTGATCGACGACGAGCTGCAGCAATATTTCGGCGATATTTACGAAAACATGGTGAAAATCTCGGAAACGTTCGAAACGTTCCGCGATTTGATCGGCAACCTGCGCGAAGCCTACCAGTCCAGCGTGGACAACAAAGCCAACGAAACGATGCGCATCTTCACGGTGATCGCGGCCATCTTCATGCCGCTGACCTTCATCACCGGCATCTACGGCATGAACTTTGAATACATCCCCGGCATGGACAGTCCTTATGGTTCCGTGGTATTGCTCGCCCTCATGACACTCCTGGGCGGCGGCATGTTCCTTTTGTTCCGCAAGAAAAAGTGGCTGTGACGCAAAGAACCGGGCCGGCCCGCACCTGGACGCATCCGGTGCGAAGCCGGCCCGCGATCTTTTCATCCGCGCTCCGGTTGCCGGTCAGGAAGCGCCGGCGGCCTGGCGGCGCCGGAACCGGATCCGGGCCAGCCTGAGCCTGCTGTATTGGATGACCGGATCTTCGGCCGATTCCGCGGACCCGTAAATGCGGTCATACAGCGGCTTCAGGTACCGGTCGCCCAATTCGGCGAAAGCTTCCTCGACGCGTTTGAGCTCCTCCTCGGAGAGCGACGACAGCTCGCGTTCCACCAGCGGCAACACGTCGTATCCCTCTTCGTCCAGCCGCTCCACCCGTTCCGCCAGCTCGCGCGGGGAGCATTGCAGCTGGCTCTCCAGTTCCTTGAGCGTCTTCCCCTCGCGGATCAGCGCAAGCAACCGGTGCTTGGCCGCGATGGCTTCCCGGAGTCTTGCGTACTTCTGCTCCCGCTGGGCGATGAGCCAGTCCGCCAGCATGGCCGGATCCACCCGTTCCGCCACCCAATTCAGCGGAAACCGGTGTTCCCGGCCCCTCTTCCGCAAGATTTCCAGCAGTTCGTCGCCGTACTTCTCCGCCTTCCATCTGCCGAATCCCGGAATCTGCATCAGTTCCTCCGGCGTGTGGGGCACAAAGACCGCCAGCATGTGCAGTTCCCGGTTGGTGGCGATGAAATAGGCCGACCGCTTCTCCTCCGCCGCCTTTGCCCTGCGCCAGGCTTTCAGCTCCTCCATCGCTTCCGGTTCAGACTGGGATTCCGCGTAGCATCGGATCAGCGTCTGCAGCGACGGCCTGCGCTCCCAGAACGGCAAATCCTCCAGCATGCCGTCGATCACCGGCCGGAATCCCCGGCGCATGACGGTGGCGACGCCGTGCCGGAAAGAAGCCAGCAATTCTTCCCAACTCAGCCCTTCATACCAGACGTCGCCGGTTACCGTCTCATCCGAGGTGACCGGTTCCGGGTTGCACCCCGCCGTCCAGACGCCCTGATCTTCCCCGATGTAAACCTGGCACCGCTCGGGTTCTCCGGCTCCGCTCCATCGTTCCAGCCGGTTGATGAACACGATTTTCATGCCCTGTTCCTCCCTCTCCAAAAAACCGAATTTTTCCGGCAGCCCGGCCCCGGTCCGCGGCCGCAAAACAAAAAGCACCCCACCGCTTGAATGCGGTGAGGTGCTTCCTCAACCGAACTGCCTGTTTGTAGTAATATTAACATAGGATCACATTATTGGCAACCGATTTTCGGCGCGGGCGAACCGGCGCCTTTTGCCCCGTGCGTTAGAGTAAAATTTGCGTGGGGGTAAAGTCTGGAAAAAGCGAACATAGAAAAAAGAGCTTCTCCCTTGGTAAAGTGAATTTGCCACAAAACACATACCAAGAGGAGGAAGCTCCTGTGCAGCACT
>Ga0207731_100010_pt1 | contig 321830 bp, 324 predicted proteins | sample CeladaPassaB1F03_FD_187480 | JGI IMG/M metagenome (GOLD analysis project Ga0207731, IMG submission 187480) | Cellulose-adapted microbial communities from the Joint BioEnergy Institute, USA - Passage B1F03 (SPAdes) (version 2) | ecosystem: Engineered > Bioreactor > Continuous culture >... | reverse complement strand
GGCAGCTTCTTGGTTGGTCATGCGTCCGTCGAGGATTTTCTCCACAACAAGTGCTTTTTTCCATTCAGCTCTGGTCAATGTCACAGTCTCCTGTCCCATAGTGACATTTTCTCAGAACAGTTACACCCTGACAATATCACAGAACAACAACACATTTGATCGTGAAGTTGCATGAACCGGCGCCGCGTGTTAAACTGCTATCTGATACCAGCGTTCTTCCTTCGGGGCAGGGTGGAATTCCCGACCGGCGGTGATCGGCGGCGCGTCCGCCGTCAGTCCGCGACCCGTCTTTCCCGCCGCAAGTCCGCGGCGAAAAGCCGGTGGATCCGGTGCGAATCCGGAACCGACAGTGACAGTCTGGATGGGAGAAGGAGGCGCAAATGCGGCTTAGCCGTGTCCGCAACCGAATTTCGCCATCCGCGGAAACCTCCTGTCCGCGCGTCGGGAGGATGATCGTCGTTTCCGTCGGATCCGTGGGGATTTGGGCGGTCGGTGATCTCTTTGTACTTTTTTTCACATGCCGGTGCCGGACGTTGCCGGGCATTTGGGAAAAAGTCGCAGAGCGCCACCGTCAGGACGCGGACGTGCACTTTTTCGCCGCATGAGAGCCGAATGAAGACAAGCCCCGGAGGACCCGTCCTCCGGGTTTTGTTATTGGGACGGGATGGACGAAAGCGCGGGTTGGGGGCGGGCAGGAATCATGGACAGGTTGAACGACAGACTGAACGACGAGACGTACATGCGGCTGGCCCTGCGGATGGCGGCGGAAACCGCGGGGCAGACCGGCGTCAATCCCGCGGTCGGCTGCGTGGTGGTGAAGGACGGCCGGATCATTGGCCTCGGAGCCCATCTGAAGCGGGGCGAGCCCCACGCGGAAGTGCACGCGCTGAACATGGCGGGAGAAAGGGCGCAAGGGGCCACGGTGTACGTGACGCTGGAGCCGTGCGCCCACCACGGCAAGACGCCGCCTTGTTGCGAGCGGCTCATGGAGGCGCAAGTGGCGCGGGTGGTGGTCGCCTCGGTCGACCCCAACCCGCTGGTTTCCGGCAAAGGCATCGCAAGGCTTCGCGAAGCGGGGATCGAGGTGGTCTCCGGCTTGCTGGAAGAAGATGAGCGGCGGATCAACGCGGCCTACCGCAAGTACATCACCACGCGCATGCCTTACGTAACGCTGAAAATCGCCCTTACCCTGGACGGCCGGATTGCCACCCGGACCGGGGACAGCCGTTGGGTGACCGGCCCGGAGGCGCGGGAAGCGGTGCATGTGCTTCGGCACCGCCATCAGGCGATAATGGTCGGCGCCTCCACCGTGTTGGCGGACGATCCGGAACTCACCGCCCGGCTGCCGGTGCCGGCGGTGCAGCCGGTGCGCGTGGTGGCCGATTCCCGCCTTCGGGTGCCGGAAACGGCCCGTATCTTCGACGGGAAAACGCCGGTCGTCGTGCTCACGACGGAACAGGCCGATCCCGCCAAGGCGGATCGGCTGCGGGGCCTGGGCGCGGAAGTCTTCGTTTGCGGGCCCGGTCCCCGGGTCGACCTGCATCTGGCGATGCGGCAGCTCGGCGAACGGGAGATCGCCTCGGTGCTGCTGGAAGGCGGCGGACAACTAGCCGGCGCGATGCTGAAAGCCGGATTGGTGGATCGGGTGAAGCTGTTCTACGCACCGAAACTGGCGGGCGAAGACGGGATTCCCGCTTTCGCCTTCGCCGGTCCGGAGCGCATGGCGGACGCGCTCAGGCTTGAACAAATCGAAATCGAGCATGTCGGCGGCGACTGGTGCGTCACCGGCGTGCCTGTACGGAAAGGTGGGGCGTGATGTTTACCGGACTCATTGAAGAAGTCGGACGGCTGCGCAGCGTCCGGCGCCAGGGAGAGGCGATGGTGCTGACGGTATCCGCCGGCAAGGTGCTGGAAGACGTGCGGGTCGGCGACAGCATCGCCGTCAACGGCGTCTGCCTCACCGTCGTGTCGTACGATTCCGGCAGCTTCACCGTGGACGTGATGCCGGAGACGTTCCGACGCACCAACCTCCATGCCCTTTCCCCGGGAGCTCCGGTCAATCTGGAACGGGCGATGCGGGCCGGGGGGAGGTTCGGCGGCCATTTCGTCCAGGGCCACGTGGATGGCACCGGCGTGGTGGTGTCGCGAACTCCTGAAGCCAACGCGGTGGTGTTCGGAATCCGTCCAAACAACACCTCCCTTTTCCGGTACCTGGTGCCGCAGGGTTCGGTGGCGGTGGACGGCATCAGCCTGACCGTGGTCGGCGCCGACCGCGGCGCGGGAACGTTCACGGTGTCCATCATCCCGCACACGCTGCGCGGGACGTCGCTGGGGGAACGGAAGCCCGGCGATGTGGTGAATCTGGAGTGCGATCTGCTCGGCAAATATGTCGATCATCTTCTCGCCTTGCGCCTGGGGGGCGCGGACGGCGCCGGTTCCGGCCCGGCGTCGCCCGTCGGCGGGCATCCCGGCGAAGGAACGCCGGACGGTCCGGAGACGGGCGGATTGACCATGGCGCGGCTGCGGGAACTCGGTTTCTGATGTGCGGAATTCCGACCCGGGGCGGGCGGCGAACCCGGGAACGCACCCCGGATATCCGATTTCCGGGGATATGAAAAGGGGGAGGCCCAGATGGCGGAGATCCGTTTCGATCCCATCGAGGAAGCGATCTATGAACTCATGCGGGGAAACATGGTGGTGGTCGTGGACGACGAGGACCGCGAAAACGAAGGAGATCTAATTGCCCTCGCCGAAAAGGCCACGCCGGAGATCATCAACTTCATGATCACGGAGGGCAAGGGGCTCGTCTGCGCGCCCATCACGGAGGAGCGCGCGGCGGAGCTTGACCTGCCGCCGATGGTCATGCAAAATACGGATTATCACGGGACAAATTTTACCGTTTCCGTCGACCACGTCTCCACAGGCACGGGGATTTCCGCGGCGGAACGGGCGCGGACGATCCGCGCGCTGATCGACCCGAAGGCGAGGCCTTCCGACTTCCGCCGGCCGGGACACGTGTTTCCGCTGATCGCCAAGAAAGGCGGCGTGCTTCGCCGGGCGGGCCACACGGAAGCGGCGGTGGATCTGGCGCGCATGTGCGGCTCCACACCGGCCGCGGTAATTTGCGAGATCATCAAGGAAGACGGCACCATGGCGCGGCTGCCGGATCTTGTGGAGTTTTGCCGCAAGCATCAGCTGAAGCTGATTTCCATCCGCGATCTCATTCATTACCGCAATGAAAAAGAAAAACTGGTCCGGCGCGTGGCGGAAGTGCGTCTTCCCACCGATTTCGGGGTGTTTCGGGCCATCGGTTACGCCAACGAGGTGGACGGAAAGGAGCATATCGCGCTGGTCAAGGGCACCATTGACGGCGATCGGCCGATACTGGTGCGGGTGCACTCCGAATGCCTGACCGGCGATGTGTTCCACTCGCACCGCTGCGACTGCGGACCGCAGCTGGAAGCGGCGCTGCGGCGGATCGAGGAGGAAGGGTGCGGCGTGCTGCTTTACATGCGGCAGGAAGGGCGGGGGATCGGCCTGCTCAACAAGCTGATGGCCTACGAGCTGCAGGAGCAGGGGCTTGACACCGTGGAAGCCAATTTGCGCCTCGGCTTTCCTCCGGATCTGAGAGATTACGGCATTGGCGCGCAAATCCTGAAGGACATCGGCGTGCGCAAAATGCGGCTGCTCACCAACAATCCGCGCAAGATCAAGGGTCTGGAAGGCTACGGCCTTCAGGTGGTCGAACGGGTCCCGATCCAGATCCGGGAAAACAAGGACAACGCCCGCTATCTGCATGCCAAGAAGACCAGGCTGGGGCATCTGCTCACGCTGCCCGGCGAAACGGCGGCTGCGGATGACGCGGCGGACGTGGAGAAAGGATGAGGAAACCATCATGCCGAACGTTTATGAAGGACATTTTTCGGCGCAGGGGCTGAAGTTCGCCATTGTGGTCGCCCGGTTCAACGAACTCATTTCCTCGAAGCTGCTGGGCGGGGCGCTGGACGCGCTGCGCCGGCACGGAGCGAAGGACGAGGACGTCGACGTGGCGTGGGTGCCGGGCTCCTTCGAAATTCCGCTTATCGCCCGTAAAATGGCGGAAAGCGGCAAGTACAACGCCGTGATCGCCCTGGGCGCGGTAATCCGAGGCGCCACGCCGCATTTCGACTACGTCAGCAATGAAGTGTCCAAGGGAGTGGCGGCGGCGTCGATGCAGACCGGCGTGCCGGTCATCTTCGGCGTGCTCACCACCGACACGATCGAACAGGCGCTGGAAAGGGCGGGCACGAAGGCCGGCAACAAGGGCTGGGACGCCGCCATGTCGGCTATCGAAACGGCGAATTTGCTCAAGGCGTTGCCGGTATGACCATCCTTTACAGGCTTCCGGTTTTCGAAGGCCCCCTCGACCTGCTCCTGCATCTCATCGACCGGGCGGAAATTGACATCCGCGACATCCGGATCAGCGAGATTGCCGACCAGTACTTCGAGTACCTGGCGGCGATGCAGGAAATGGAGCTCGAGGTGACGAGCGAATTCCTCGTCATGGCCGCCACGCTGCTCGTGATCAAGAGCCGGGAGCTGTTGCCCAAGCCCCCGCCTCCCGAACCGTCGGAATCGGAGGAAGGGGAAGAGGCGGCCGATCCGCGCGAGGAACTGATCCGCAAGCTGATCGAGTACCGCAAATACAAGGCGGCCGCCGCCTGGCTGAGCGAGCGGCAGCAGGAAAGGAGCCTCGTGTTTACCCGCGAGCCGATGGATCTGACGGCGTTTTTGCCGGAGAGGCCCGCCAATCCGGTGGAAAGGCTGAGCCCGGGCGATCTGGCGCTGGCCTTCCGCAAGGCAATGCGCCGCATGGCCGACCGGACCCGGGCCGTGGCCATCCGAAGATATGAAATATCGGTCAAAGACCGAATGCGTCATGTGGTGCAGGCGCTGAAGGGAAACCCCGACGGGCGTCTGCGGCTTTTCGCGGAGCTTCTGGGGGACGGGGCGAGCCGGCATGAAGTCGTCGTGACGCTGCTGGCGCTTCTGGAGCTGATGAAGCGGAACTGGATCGCCTGCAGCCAGACGCGGATGTTCGGGGAAATCGTGGTGACGTGGACGGGGAGTGGAGAAGGAGAAGATGGATTACCGGACGATGAAATCGGTGCTTGAAGGCCTGCTGTTCGCGGCGGGCGATGAAGGCATTCCCCTGAAAACGGCCGCGGAAATCGTGGGCGCGGACCCCGGCGTGGTCCGGGACGTGCTGGACGATTTGGCGCGGGAATACGTCCGGGATGCGCGCGGAATTCGCGTGGCCGAAGTGGCGGGAGCCTACCGCCTCACCACCTCCCCGGAACTTGCACCCTACTTTGAGAAGCTGGCCGTTTCCCCCATGCGGTCGGTGCTGTCCCAGGCGGCCCTGGAAACGTTGGCCATCGTCGCCTACCGGCAACCGATTACCCGTGTGGAGATCGAAGAGATCCGCGGCGTGAATTCGGACCGCGCCATCCAGTCGCTGCTGGCCAAGGATCTGATTGAAGAGAAGGGACGGGCCGACACGGTGGGTCGACCGATCCTGTACGGAACGACGCGGGCGTTCCTCGACTGGTTCGGCCTGTCCGGGCTGGACCAGTTGCCCGATCCGGGTCTCTATGAATCCGGGGAACTGACCGAGCGCACCCGGCTGTTGTTCGAGCGGGCGGAAGAGCGGCAACTGTCGCTGGAAGACCTGGAGCGGGCGCTGGAACTGGAGCGCGAATAAGGCCAACTGAAAAAAGGCAGGAAAAGCCATACTATTCCCTGGAAAGGCGGGAAGCGTATGGCTTTTTTATTGGGTGTTTCATTGTTCTTGACAGCCGTTCTGCTGACTGCCGCGTGCGTGCTTTTTTCGCACGTGCGCCTGCGCGTCCGCCTGGCCGCCGGAGGCGGATGTGTCCGATTGGTGTTGGTCGGCCGCGCCTTGTTCGGTCTGGCCCGATTCCGGACGGAAGTAACGGCCCGGCCGTCGAAAGGCATCGCGCGCCTTAAGATTGAAGGCTTCGGCAGGGTGTCGGAGCGGCGGTTTCCGTCTGAAGGACGGGGTTGGACCGGCGCCAGTGCCGCTCGTTTGGCGCGAAAGGTCCGGCGGCGGTTCGCGGGCTTGCCGTTTCTGGGGTCGTGGTCGCTGAGCCATTTGCGCCATGTGGTTTGCACGCGTTGGCGGACGGACCTCGAAATCGGCACCGGGGACGCGGCCTCCACCGGCGTCGCGGCCGGGATGGGCTGGGCCGTTTTGGGACTTGCCGCCGGAGCGGCCGGAACGCTGATCCGGCTGGATACCCGGTCACACGGTGGAGTGCGCCCCGTTTTTCACGAACCCCGATTCGCTTTGGTTTGGGAAGCGGATTTTCGCATCCGCCTGTCAGCTTTGTTGGGCGCCCTGGTCCGCCTTTCGGTCCGGAATCTGGCCCGGGCGTTCATAAACGGACGTCCACATGAGCATCCTACGAAGGACATTGGTTCCGGAAAATCCGGCACAACCAAGGAGGAGTTCGCCATGTCCGAGCACCCGATCAAAAGCCTTATGCAGACCGCGATGGAAAACATCAAGGAAATGGTGGATGTGCACACCATCGTCGGCGAACCGGTGCAGTCCCCCGACGGCAGCGTCATTTTGCCCATATCGCGTGTGGGATTCGGTTTCGCGGCGGGGGGGAGCGATTTTTACGCCGGAGGCCGCGCGGAGGCGAAACGGGGAGACAACGGCAACGCCGTGGTTCAGCTTCCCTTCGGCGGAGGCAGCGGGGGAGGCGTGTCCATCACCCCGATCGCCTTTCTGGTGGTCGGCCCGCACGGGGTGAAAGTGGTTTCCCTGGACCATCAGACGCACCTGTGGGAACGGCTCATCGACAGCGTGCCGCAGCTCATCGACCGCATCCAGGAGATGTGGAATGCCGCGCGGGAAGAAGAAGTGGAAGAAATCATTTTCGAACCCGACATGGAAGGGGAAGCCGACCGCAAGGAAGCGGGACCCGTCCTGTGAACGGTCGGAACGGCGGCCGGAAAAGGCCGCGCGGGGATCAGAGCGTCCGCTCCGATCCTTTTTTTGTCCGCGGGAACTTGTTCATACTCGGGGACACGTCCACATACAGTATATCGACCGGATGGGAGGTCCAGGATGAACGCGACGCGCAGGAGGATGATGGCGGCAAGCGGTCTCGCCCTGCTTGTTCTGACGTCGGCATGGTCGGCCTTGCGCGCGGCGGCGGCCGATCCGCACACCGCCGGAGTTGCGGCGGCGAAACGCACCGTGCAGCTTCCCGTCACCCATGCCGAGGCGCTTACGCTCATGGACGCCGCGTCGGGGAGAATTTTGCACAGCGTGAACGGCGACCGTCAGATGCGAATTGCCAGCCTGACGAAAATCATGACCGCCATCGTCGCCATCGAACACGGCGGCCTGGACGACATCGTGACGGTGAGCGCCAGGGCGGCTTACAAGGAAGGATCGTCCATCTATCTGCGCCCGGGGGACAAGGTGCCGCTGGAAACCCTGCTGTACGGACTTATGCTCCGCTCCGGCAACGACGCCGCCACGGCCATCGCCGAGCATGTCGGCGGTTCCGAGGAAGGATTCGTGTTTCTGATGAACCGCAAAGCGGAGGAGATCGGCCTTTCGGATACCCGTTTTGCCAACCCCCACGGGCTCGACCAGCCGGAACACTATTCGACCGCCAACGATCTGGCGAAGCTGACCGCCTACGCCATGCGCAACCCGGTTTTCCGGAAGATCGCCGCAACGAAGTTCAAGACGTTTCCCAATCCCAACGGCGGTTGGGACTATCATTTCCGGAACAAAAACAAGATGCTGTTCCGTTACGAGGGCGCCGACGGCGTCAAGACCGGGTACACCCGGCTGGCCCGGCGATGCCTGGTCAGTTCCGCGACGCGCAACGGGCAGCAGCTTATCGCCGTCACCCTGAACGACGGCAACGACTGGGAGGACCACCGCCGGCTGCTGGATTACGGGTTCGCCGCGTTCCCGCTTGAAGAAGTTTTTGCCGAAGGGCAACGCATGGAAGGCCTGCCCTACGAAGCGGCGGCAGCGTTCCGTTATCCGTTTGCGGCCGGCGAACGGGAGAAGTTGCGCGCGCTGTTTCAACCCTTTCCGCCGGATTCGCCGGAATACCGGTTCGGCCTGCGGGGCCGGCTGACCTTTGAGTTGGACGGGCGGGTCATCGGTTCCGTTCCGATGCGTGAAGCGGCGGACCGGGCGAGGCCGGGCTGAAGCCCGCCCGGGTACCGCCGACGGCCGTCTTCGGGCGAATCACGACAAAAGTGCATTTAGAGGAGGCGATCGCCCGTGGTGAATTGGATTTGGCTCGGGATGATCCTGTTCAGCTTCTGGTTTGCGGCGCTGACCGGCAAAATGAAGGAAGTCACCGACGCCGCCTTCAGCGGCGCGCAAACCGGCGTCAACGTCTGCCTGGGGCTGATCGGCATTTTGGTGCTGTGGATGGGGCTCATGCGCGTGGCCGAGGACGCCGGATTGGTCCGCAAACTGGCCGCCCTGATCGGGCCGGCGGTGCGCTGGCTGTTTCCGGATGTGCCGCGAAACCATCCGGCCATGGGATATATCCTTTCCAACCTGAGCGCAAATCTTCTGGGGCTTGGGAACGCCGCCACGCCCATGGGCATCCGGGCGATGCAGGAATTGCAAAAGCTCAACCCCGATCCGCAAACGGCGACGCCCGCCATGTGCACCCTGCTGGCCCTCAACACGGCGAGCATCACGCTGGTGCCCACCACGCTGATCGCCATCCGCCTCCAGTTCGGCTCGCAAAATCCGGCGGAGATCATCGGTTCGACGCTGCTTGCGACCGCGATCGCGACGGGAGCGGCCATCGCCGCCGACCGATGGTACCGCAAAAAAAACGGCTCGCCGCCTTATTCGGCGGGTATCGGAGGAGATCGGAGCGCGCCCCCGCCGGGCACCTCGGGCGGAACGAACAACCGCTCCGATTCGCGGCCTGCCATCGCCGTTTCCGCAACCCGTGCCGATTCCGCGGTATCCGCCGATTCCGCGGCCCGGGCGGTGCCCGCAGCCTGTTCCTGCGCCGCGGTCTTTGCCGGGATCGCAAGACCGACAGGCCGGGCGGAAGTGTCCGGAAGAGGGTAAAGGGCCATGTCCTCCTTTCTCCAAACCGTGTCTCTATGGACGATTCCCGCACTGATTGCCTTCATTCCGCTGTACGCCGCGTTTCGCCGCGTGCCGGTGTACGAATCGTTCGTCGACGGGGCGAAGGACGGCTTCCAGACCGCTGTCGCCATCATTCCCCATCTGGTCGGGATGATGACGGCGATTTCCATGTTTCGCGCTTCCGGCGCCATGGACGTGCTGACCGGAGCTTTCCGGCCGCTGATGGAACGGCTGGGCGTGCCCGGCGAAGTGCTGCCGCTGGCGTTGCTTCGGCCGCTTACCGGATCGGGGTCGCTGGCCTACGTCACCGACCTCATCCGCGAGCACGGACCGGATTCCCTCGTCGGCCGGATCGCCGCCACCATCCAGGGCAGCACGGACACGACGCTGTATGTGCTCACCGTCTACTTCGGCGCCGTGGGCGTCCGCCGGGCTCGGTACGCCCTCAAAATCGGCCTGTTCTCCGATCTGGTCGGTTTTTTCGCCGCCGTGGCGGCTTGCCGGTGGTTGTTCGGTGCGGTATGATGGGGAAGAGGTGAGGGCCGTTTGGAACGACTGCAAAAAATTTTGGCTCGTGCCGGGTTGGCGTCGCGGCGCAAATGCGAGGAACTGATCGCTTCCGGCCGGGTGGCGGTCAACGGCCGTGTCGTCACCGAACTCGGCGCCAAAGCCGATCCGGCGCGTGACGTCATCACCGTTTCGGGGAAGCCCGTCGATACCCAGCCCAAAGTCTACCTGATGTTCAACAAGCCCAAGGGCGTCATCACCAGCATGTCCGATCCCGGGGGCAGGCCCGTGGTCAAGGATTACCTGAAGGACGTGCCCGCCCGGGTGTTTCCCGTCGGCCGGCTCGACTACGACACGGAAGGGTTGCTCCTGCTCACCAACGACGGAGAGTTGGCGTACCGGTTGACGCACCCCAAACACGGCGTGGCCAAGACCTACCACGCCACGGTAAAGGGGGTTCCGCACGGCACGGCCCTGGAGAAGCTGGCCGCGGGCATCCGGCTGGAGGACGGCATGACCGCTCCGGCGGAAGCGGAATACGTCGACGTGGACCCCGACGGCCGGTGGGCGACGATTTCGATCACCATCCGAGAGGGCCGAAAACGGCAGGTCCGCCGCATGTTCGACGCGATCGGCCATCCGGTGCTGCGCCTGAAGCGGGTCGCGTTCGCCGGGCTCACCCTTCAGGGTCTCAAGCGCGGCAAATACCGTTCCTTGACCGAGGAGGAAATCGCCCTGCTGAGGAGAGCCGCAGAAGGGGAAGGAACCCGGATGGAGCGGAACGTCAAGGACGTACGTTAAGTGACGCGATTTCAGTGACGCGATTTCATGCGATAGCGGCGCCGGACGAAGAGGACGGGTGCGAAGGGAATTCTTCGGAAACGGATCCGGCCGCGACATCCGTCACGCCCCGGCGCGCGCCGTTGTCACACATTTTTCAAAACCAAAGGTTCGGACCGGCGTTCGGACGCCGGTGTTTTCGTTATAATGGAACCAAAGCCGACATCGGACGGAGGTCGGTCGCCATGCGCCGTCACAAATCCGTTCAATACCTTATTCTCGCCGTGATGCTGCTGGTCGGCGGCTACGCCGTCGGCCGGTCCTTCGCCTCATCCGGCGACGCGCTGCGCCCGGGGGACAAGCCTCCGGCTTTCCGTCTGGCGGATCTCCGGGGCGAGACGCATACACTGGAAGAATATGCGGGAAATCCGCTCATTCTCAATTTCTGGGGGACGTTCTGCCCGCCCTGCCGGGAGGAGATGCCGGCCCTGCAGCAACAGTACGAAGCCTGGAAAGACAAAGGGCTGCAGGTGGTCGGCATCAACCTGAGCGAAGACCGTCACCGGGTGGAAAACTTCATCCGCCGGGTCGGCGTCGGCTTCCCGATTCTCCTCGATTCGAACCGGCGGACGGAGCGGGCCTTCGGCCTGCGCGAATACCCGACCACGTATTTCATCGATGCGAATGGCGTCATCCGGCAGATCGTGAGCGGACCGCTCACCATCGAGGAAATCGACGGCCGGGTGAAAAGCCTGCTTGGAAGCGCCTGACGCCGGGGCGCACGGACAAGGGGGATGGCGTTGATCCGGAACACCAAATGCGAGTGCGGGCATCAGAATCCGGTGGGCACCGTGCTGTGCGAAGCGTGCGGCAAGCCCCTCGACGAGGAACTGGCCGCGTCGGATTCCGTGCTGGAAATGCGCTATGACGGCATGGCGCGCCGCTCGCAGAAACCGCATCCCAATCCGGTCGACCGGGTCTGGAATTTCTTCTCCTCGGTCAGGGTCGCCGTCTGGCTGATCGTCATCACGCTGGCGGCGGCGGCGCTCGGCACGATTTTCCCGCAGGAAAGCGCCTTTGTGAACCTGACCGATCCGGCCGCCTATTACAGGGAAAACTATGGAACGATAGGAGCCGTCTATCACGCGCTCGGGCTCAGCCGGACGTTCGAATCGTGGTGGTTCATCACCCTGATGGTCATGATCGGCGCCTCGCTGGTCATCTGCAGCCTGGACCGGGTGCTGCCTCTTTACCGGGCGCTCACCCGCCAACAGGTGCGCAAACACCTGCAATTCATTACCCGGCAGCAGGTGGTGTACGTCGGCCCCATTTCTGGGGACGCCGAGGAATGGACGGCGAGATTCGCCGAAATCCTGCGCCGCAAAAGGTACAAGGTGCGGACGGACGGGGACGCCCTGCTGGCGGAGAAAAACCGTTTCAGCCGGTGGGGCCCCTACGTGATCCACATCGGCCTGATCGTCTTTCTGCTGGCCGTCCTCATGAGAGGTGTCATTCCCGGCTGGTACATGGACGAGTACGTGGGGCTGGACGACGGGGAAATCGAGCAAATTCCGCGGACCAACTATTTCGTCAAAAGCCTGGGCTTCCACATCGACTTTTACAGCGACGAGGAACTCCCGGAACACCTCAAGGGACAGCTGCGGGTCAAGCAGTTCACCACCAAGGCGATCCTGTACGAATGCGTCGCGTATTGCGACGATGCCGCCCGCGAGCCCGAATTGAAGGAAGCGGCTGCTCATGACATCCGGGTCAACAGCCCGCTGTCTTACAGGGGACTCAGGCTCTATCAGTACGATTTTGCCGAAGCGCCGCGCCTGATTTCCGTACGCCCGACGCTGGTCGACAAGCGCACCGGACAGTCCTACGGTCCCTTCGAACTGCCGATGCGCCACCCGCCGTTGACTTATTCGGTCGGTCCTTTTACGCTGGAACTCAGGGACAGTTTTCCCGAATTCGGGCTGGACGAGAACGGCGAACCCGTGACGTTGTCGCGGGAACCCAACGCGCCCGCGTTCGTGTTCGTCATCAAAGGACCCGACCTTCCGCCGGAAGGGCTGCCTTATTTGTATTTTCCGCGCGAAGCGGACAGGCAGCGGTTCGGCCAGGACCAGATCAACGGCGCCGCCGCGGAGCTGTTCGACATTCGCGTGACCTCGATGGAAGACGTCGAATTTTCCACCTATACCAGCTACCTGAACGTTCGCGTGGACCGTGGCATGCCCTACGTCTGGACCGGCGCCGTGATCACCATGATCGGGCTCGTCATGGGCATCTACTGGAACCACCGGCGCATTTGGCTGCGCATTGACGGCGGCGTGCTGTCGCTTGGGGCCCACACGAACAAAAACCGCTTCGGCTTGCGCGCGGAAGTCGCGGCGGCCCTGGCGAAAGCGGGCATCGAAGTCGACGCGAAGACGCTGGACAACAGGAGGAAGGAATCTTGACCGATTGGCTTCAGATCAGCAGCTATGCGGTGATTGTCGCATTTTTCCTTTACTGCTTTTCGTTCATCGCCTATGCGGTGGCCGTGGGAGGCAGCCGTTTCTCCAACCGGGAACCGGAGGCGCACCGCAGGAGATGGGGCAATATCGGCCTGTGGCTCGCCGCCGCCGGATGGGCGGCGCATCTCGTTTACTTTTTCGCCCGCTGGGCGGGCGCGGGGCACATCCCGGTCAGCAATTTGTATGAATTCCTGATGGCGCTGGGCATTGCCATGATGCTGGCGTTTTTTGTCATTCGCTTTGCGTACGGGCATCCATTGCTGGGCGCGTTCGCCCTGCCGCTCACCATCATCATCGTCGCCTACGCTTCGGTGTTTCCGTCGGAAGTGCAGCCCCTTGTGCCTGCCCTGAACTCGATCTGGCTCCGGCTGCACGTAACCACGGCGGTGGTCGGAGAGGCGTTCTTCGCCGTGGGCTTCACCGCCGCGCTGATCCTGGTTCTCAGGGTCACCGATTTCAGCCGCAAGGACAAGTCCGGCCGCCGCGCCAGATTCTGGGCCGAATTCACCCTGATGGTCATCGTCATCGTCATCGGGTTCCTCGCGGCGGTATTCGGGTTCCGCGCCGCCGGGTACCACGCCGAATTCCGCCAGGAAACGGTCATCGTGGACGCGCGGGGCAATGTGATCGAGCAGCAGCAGACGGTGGAATACGGCCTTCCGCCGATTTTCAAGCCGTACAACAGCGAGACCGTGTCCATGGACCCGTTCCTCGGCATGACGAAGCCGCTCTTCGAAACGCCGTCGTGGATGAACGGGGTCAACGCCGGACGAAAATGGAACACCGTCGTCTGGTCGGTCATCGTCGGGCTTTTGCTGTACGGCCTGCTCCGGCTCATTCTCCGCAAACCCCTGTCCAAGGCGATCCAGCCCTTCCTGGACGGCATCGATCCGGACGACCTGGACGAAATCAGCTATCGCGCCATCGCCATCGGTTTTCCGCTGTTTACCCTGGGGGCCCTCGTCTTCGCCATGATCTGGGCGCAGATCGCCTGGTCGCGTTTCTGGGGCTGGGACCCGAAGGAAGTGTGGGCGCTCATCACCTGGCTCTTCTACAGTGCCTATCTGCATCTTCGCCTGTCGCGCGGCTGGCATGGCATCCGTTCCGCCTGGCTCGCGGTCATCGGCTTCCTGGTCGTCATGTTCACGTTGATCGGCGTCAATCTCCTGATTGCGGGTCTGCATTCCTACGCGGGAGTTTCCTGAAGCGGCGCGCCGCACCGGCGTGCCCGCCGGCTTTTTTGGAATCTGATGCGGAAAGGAGCTGCGTAAAGGGTGAGCGAGAACGCCAAAAAGATTTTGGTGGTGGACGACGAGGAACGGATTCGCCGGCTTTTGCGCATGTACCTGGAAAAGGAAGGCTACGAGGTCGAGGAGGCGGAAGACGGGGAAACGGCCCTGAGCATGGCTCTGGAGCATAACTACGATCTCATCGTGCTGGATCTGATGCTGCCGGGCATGGACGGTACGGAAGTGTGCTCGCGGCTGCGCCAGAAAAAGGCCACCCCCGTGCTGATGCTGACCGCGAAGGGGGAAGAGGTCAACCGCGTGCACGGGTTCGAAGTGGGCGCCGACGACTATGTGGTCAAGCCCTTCAGCCCGCGCGAGGTGATGTACCGCATCAAGGCAATTCTGCGGCGATCCGCGGGCAGCGCCTACTGGACGCGGGACGCGGCGTCCAGCGTCATCAAATTCCCGCACCTGACCATCGAGCACGAAGCGCGGCGGGTGACGGCGGGCGGCGAAGAAGTGTATCTGACACCCAAGGAATACGAGCTGCTCCACTACCTGGCCAGTTCGCCGGACAAGGTGTTTTCCCGCGAGGAACTGCTCAAGGACGTCTGGCATTACGACTTCTTCGGCGACCTTCGCACGGTGGACACCCATGTGAAGCGCCTGCGCGAGAAGCTGAGCCGCGCGTCTCCGGAGGCGGCGGCCATGATCACCACCGTGTGGGGCGTCGGGTACAAGCTCGAGGTGCCGAAATAACCGATGGCCATCTGGAAAACCGTAGTCGGCAAACTGTGGCTGACGATCATCGGCCTGGTCGGCATCGTCATCTGCACGGTGGGGTTTTTCCTGCTGCTGTACATCGACCTGACCTTCGCCGACCCGGTCAAGATCGAACGCATGTTCATGTTCACCGGCGCCGTCGGGTTTTTGCTGACCACCTTTTTCGCTTTTTTCCTGGTCACCAAGATCACCCAGCCGCTCCGGGAAATGATCCAAGCGGCCAACCGGATTGCGCGGGGAGAGTATTCCGTGCGGTTGACCTACCGGTCGTCGGACGAGATCGGGGAACTGTCCGGCGCGTTGAACATGATGGCGACGGAGCTGGACAAGCTTATCCGCGACCTGCAGCACGAACGGGACCATCTGAGCGGCGTGCTGCGCAGCATGTCCGACGCGGTCATCACCTTTGACGCCGGCGGCAACGTCATCATGACCAATCCGAAGGGTGAAAATCTTCTGGAAGCCTGGAACGCGGTGATGTGGGAGGAAGCGGAGGAAGAAGGGGAGTCCCTCCACGAATTCCGGCAGGTCCCCGGGCCCCTGCGCGAACCGTTCCGAACCGTCATCCGGCAAAGGCGCGAGCTTACCGCCAAGCTGAACGTGAAAAACGAAGTCTGGTCGGTGGTGATGACGCCCCTTGCCGGAGAAGACGGCGTGCGCGGCGCGGTGGCGGTGTTTCGCAACGTCACGGAGGAATTCCGCACGGAGAAATTGCGGCGGGATTTCGTCGCCAACGTATCCCATGAACTGCGCACGCCGTTGTCCATGCTGCAGGGCTACAGCGAAGCGCTGCTGGACGATATCGCCGCCACGCCGGAAGAGCGGCGGGAGCTTGCCAGGGTCATCCACGAGGAATCGATGCGCATGAGCCGCCTGGTGCAGGATCTGCTCGACCTGGCGAAAATGGAAGCCGGCCACGTGGAACTCATTTTCCGGCGCGTGGACGTCGGCGAACTGTTGCAAAGGGTCCATCGCAAATACACGGCCATGGCCAGGGAACGGGGCATCCGGCTGGAATGCGCGGTGCCGGAAGAAGACCTGGTGCTGGAACAGGCGGACGACGGACGGCTGGAACAGGTGCTGGCGAACCTTCTCAGCAACGCCTTTCGCCATACGCCCGCCGGCAAAGCGGTCCGGCTGGCCGCCCGGAAGGCGGCGACGCACAGGGGAGAAGCGGTGGAGCTGGAAGTGGCGGACGAGGGTTCCGGCATCCCGGAAGAAGATCTTCCTTACATCTTTGAGCGGTTCTACAAAGCGGACAAATCCCGCAAACGCCAGCGCGACGGCGGCACCGGTCTCGGGCTGGCCATTGTCCGGCACTTGGTGGAGGCACACGGAGGGGAGATCGAGGTGCAAAGCAAGGTCGGACAGGGAACGGCCTTCACCGTCCGCCTGCCGGTCAGCCGCAAAAAAGGGCGCCAATCCGCTTCCTGAGAAGCAGGAATCGGATTGGCGCCCTTGCCTTTCCGGAGACAAATCTGCCAAGCAAACGGAGCCTTCCGCTGACATGGCACACGCGGACGAGCCCGATCAGACCAGGCGAATCTCCCGGGCGCTGTTCAGTTCGGGCAGGGCGGCGATGCTCGCCACCACTTCCTTCGGCACGTCCTTGTCCACGGTCAGCACCATGATCGCCTCGCCGCCGGCCAGGGCGCGGCCGACTTTCATCGTGGCGATGTTGATGCCGTTGTTGCCGAGCAGCGTGCCCACTTTACCGATGATGCCGGGCTTGTCGTAGTGGGAGACGAGCAGGAGGTGCCCCTGCGGCTCCACGTCGATCGGGAACTTGTCGATCTGGGTGATGCGCGGCCCGAAGCCGTTGAGGGTCGTTCCGGCCACCAGGCGCTCTTCCTTGGTCGTGCGCAGCGTGACCGACACCAAATGGGTGAAGCCCTTGGACTCCCGGCTTTTGGTGACGACGATGTTGATGCCCCGGTTCTTGGCCAAATGGAAAGCGTTGACGGCGTTCACCTGATCGGAACCGAGGTGATGGGCCAGCACGCCCGCCACGATCTGGCGGTTCAGCGGCTGGGTGTCGATGTCGGCCAGTTCCCCGGCGTAGCTGATGACGATTTCCTTCACCGGACCTTCCACGCTTTGCACGGCGAGGCTGCCCAGTTTGCGGCCAAGATCGAAGAAGGGTCCCAGCTTGGCCATCACTTCGGGCGGCACGTACGGCATGTTGACCGCGTTCTTGAACGGTTCGCCGCGCAGGACGTGCAGGATTTGTTCGGACACGTCCACCGCCACGTTCTCCTGCGCTTCCACCGTGGAAGCGCCAAGGTGGGGCGTCACGATGATTTTCGGGTGATGCAGGAACGGATGGTCCGGTGCCGGCGGCTCCTGCTCGAACACGTCGAAGGCGGCGCCGGCGACGATGCCGGCGTCGATGGCCTCCACCACCGCCGCTTCGTCAACGATGCCTCCCCGGGCGCAGTTGATGATGCGCACGCCCTTTTTCATCATCGCGAATTGCTCGCGGCCGATCATGCCGCGGGTTTCCGGCGTGAGCGGCGTGTGTACCGTGATGAAATCCGCCGTCCGGAAAATCTCTTCAAGGGAGGAGGGACGCACGCCCAGCTTCTCGGCCCGGTCTTCCGTCAGGAACGGGTCGTAACCGAGCACCTTCATGCCGAACGCCTTGGCGCGGACGGCCACTTCGCTGCCGATGCGGCCCATGCCGATGACGCCGAGCACCTTGTTGCGCAGTTCGACGCCCAGGAACGATTTGCGGTCCCATTCGCCGCGGATCGTCTTGGCGTAAGCCTGCGGAATGTGGCGGGCCAACGCCATCATCATGGCGAAGGCGTGCTCGCAGGTGGTGATGGTGTTGCCGTCGGGGGCGTTGATGACGATGACGCCGCGGCGCGTGGCCGCTTCCAGGTCGATGTTGTCGACGCCGACGCCGGCGCGTCCGATCACCTTGAGGCGCGCGGCGGCTTCCAGAATCCGCGCCGTCACCTTCGTCTGGCTGCGGACGAGCAGCGCGTCATAGTCTCCGATGACGGCGGCGAGCTCGTCTTCGCTAAGTCCCGTCTTTTTGTCGATCTCCACGTCCGGCGCTTCCGCCAGCAGGGCAATGCCCTGGTCGCTGATGGGATCCGAGATGAGCACTTTGAACATTTGGCTTCCTCCCGCACCGGCTTACGCCGTCGGAGCGCTCTTGGCGTCGCTGAAGCGCCGCATGCACTCTTCATACAGCCGTTTGGCGAATTCGGCGTCTTTCCAGCCTTCGATGACCGTTTTCTTGTTTTCGAGGTCTTTGTACCTTTCGAAGAAATGCGAGATTTCCTTCAGGATGTGCGGTGACACGTCGTCCAGGGAATTCACGTGGTTCCAGCGCGGGTCGCTGACCGGAACGCCCAGAAGCTTCTCGTCCTGTCCCTTGTCGTCGGACATGATCAGCGCGCCGATCACCCGCGTCTCGATCACGCACCCCGGAAACGTCGGGAACGTGGTCAACACCAAAATATCAAGCGGATCGCCGTCTTCCGCCAGCGTCCCCTCCAGATACCCGTATTCCGTCGGGTAGTGCATGGGGGAGTACAGCACGCGGTCGAGGACGAACCGCTTTTTCTCCTTGTCATACTCGTATTTGTTTTGGCTTCCCGCGGGAATTTCGATCAAAGCTTCGACCACCAGGTTCGCCATGCAACAAGCCTCCTCGCATCAGGTTCCAATAACTTTTCCTATTTTATAGCAAGGAGGCGTTCCAATGCAATGACATTCCGGTGACAGGAGCGGCAATGTCCGGCCCGGCGCCCGTCAGCCGCCGGAGCTGAAAAACGGCAGCTGCGGCAGGATCTCCTTCGCGCTGTAAAGCTGCGGCCCGAGCTGCAGATAGTCGCCGGAGCGGACCGCTTCCGTGCCGATCAGGAGATCCGCGGCCTCCTCGAAGGAAGCCAGGTTCATCCTGGACGCCTGTCCGGAACGGACCAGGTTGTCCGTCTTGGCGGCGAGATCCTGCGGGAGAAATTCGTCCACGGCTTCCCGTCCGGCCAGATAGTCCGCGGCAACGCTGAATTTGACCAGAAGCGGCAGGCGGTTCCATTCGTCGAATCCCAGAGGATCCGGCGGCGTGTAATCCCCGGGGATGTTGGGGTCAAGGCTGGCGGCCCACTGCACCATGGCCGCGTAATAGTCGCGCTGACCCTGTTGGGCGTTGCGAACGGCTTGCCGGAAGGTATCGTCGGCTTCCACCCGCGCCAGCAATTCGGTGACGCCGCCGTCGTTCGCCTTCGAAGCGAGGCGCGAGAAGCTGTCGGCGAAGTTCTGCAAGCTTTTGAGGTAATGGCTCCGGGCTTCGATCAGAAGCGGGGAAACCGGAGGAATGACAGCCATGTACGCTTCGTCGTATTTGCGGCCGGCCGTGCGGGAAAGCTCCCTCAGGAGGGCGGCCCGGTCGCCGGTTTCCCCGATGAGCAGCTTGTGCCGGACGGACAGCCACTCGCCCGCAAATTCACGATAGGGCAAAAATACGGTATGATAAAAGGAAACCAGGTCTTGCTGGCGGTAGGCTTCCCCCGCCGTTTCCGCCGCCGCGGCGGCCATCCGGGCCTGCCGGTCGGCTTCGTACACCCTTTCCATCCGCTCGGCGCCGATTTTCATCCCGTAAAAGAAGGCGCCGACAGCCACCACCAGCGTGAACAGAAAGCCGAGCGAAAACGTCAGATCGGATTTTTTCAGCCCTTTGTCCATCGGTTACTCCTTTGTTCATCCGAATTCGCTAAACTTGATACGGAACGGATCGTGCGCATCATGAGCAAATTCAACGGGCGCAGGTGGCGGTTCAGGCCGGTGTCCGTCGACCAGCTGAGCGACCGGCTCCTGCTCGCCAACCTGTACGCAACGCAGTTCCTCACCGTTATTATCGGTATTGTGTGGATCATTTTACAGGGACGCAACGTGTTGTCCCTGCTGGCGGTGCCCGAAACCGCCGATTTCGTCCTGTGGGGGACCGGATTCGCCACCCTGGTCGTCGCCGCCGACCTGCTTCTGGCGCGCTTTCTCCGGGAAGACGCCATGGACGACGGAGGCATCAACGAGCGGCTGTTCCGACGGCGCGCCGTGTGGCACATCGCGCTGATCGCGGCGCTCGTGGCCTTCTGCGAGGAACTTTTGTTCCGCGGAGCCGTCCAATACAACCTTGGTCCCTACTGGACCAGCGTGCTGTTTGCGGCCGTCCATGTCCGGTACCTCAGGCACTGGCTGCCCACGGGCCTGGTGTTTCTCGTCAGCTACGGCCTGGGTTGGATCATGGAGGAGACCGGAACGATCTGGGCCCCCATGGTCGCCCACTTTCTCGTCGATTTTACGATGGGACTCATCATTCGGTTTCGGGGGGAAGGCAAGGCATGAACGAAGACCACGGGGAAGAGACCGCATCGGCGGTGTGGGCCCGCTACAAAGAAGCGAAGCGGCTGGCCGCCGGCCAGTCCGGCCAGGAACGGCAGCAGGAAGTGACCCTGGAGGAAGCCATCGCCCGCGTACTGGCCGCGGCCGGGCTTCCCGAGACCGGTCTGCCGCCCCGATCGCTGCTGCATCCTTCGCAATACGGCCGGCTGATCCGCTGGTTTTACCGCCTGCTCGTGGCGCTGTTTGCGGCTCTCGTCGCCGGCCTCATCTGGTGGGGGTACCGGAATTTCGGAACGGGAGGGTGACGCGAAGGAACAGCCCGGGATCCGCGCGCCGGCCGGCGCATTCACCGGGAGGCGCCGTCCGCCGCGATTTCGCGCGGGTCGACGAAGCGGTAGCCCTCCCCGCGAATGGCGGCGAGCAGACCGTCCAAAGCCTCCGCCGTCCACGGCAGTTCGTGCATCAGAATGTTGCTGCCCGGCCGAAGCTGTTTCATCACGTTGTCGATGACCGCCTGCGGGCGGTCTTTTTCTTTGACTTTGCCCAAATCCCAATCGAGGGATCCGTTCGACCAGGTCATGTACAGAAGGCCGAATTCGCCCGCGATCCTGCGGACGTCTTCTCCTCCGGAGGCATGGGGCGGTCGGAAGAAACGGGGCGCCTCGCCCGTAAGTTCCCGCACGATGTCCTGGACGCGACCGATTTGGTCCCGGACAGTTTCGGAATTTTCCTTTCCCAGCGGGATGTGGTCCCACGAATGATTGCCGACCGCATGGCCCCGGTCATGAATTTCTTTCAGCAGATCCGGGTTCTTTTCGACGCGGTAGCCGTTCACGAAAAAGATCGCTTTCGCTTCATACCGGTCAAGGGTGTCAAGCATGGGCAAAAGGGTATCCGCGCTTTTCGGCCCGTCGTCGAAGGTGAGCAGCACGACCCGTTTGTCCGTATGGTCCGGATCGATGGGCACGATGTCGTAGGCGGCGTTCATCCGGTAGAGCGGCTCGGGCTCCGCCGGCTCCGGGGATGCCGGCGCGGGCTGCGCATCCGGCGAGGGTTCCGGTTTCGCGGGAGTGTCCGTCTCCGAGGGGCTCGCCGGTTCCGCGGGAGTCACCGTTGCCTCGGGGGTGTCCGTCTTCGGAGCAGGATCGCCGGGGACGGGAGACGCCGATTCCCGGCTGCCGGAACAGCCGGCTGCGACAAGGGACAGGAAAAACAGCAAGGCAAGGGTGGCAGGCGCTGGAAATTTCACGGACTGGCGCTCCTTTCGCCGCACGTCGTTCTTTGGGGATTTGTCTCGGATTTTATCACATCCTTCCGATTTCAACACGGGGACTTTTTTCCTTTATTTGTGGGAGCATGCGGCAATTTTTCCGGGCCAAAATAGAGAGGTGACGGCACCCTGTGAAAGGGGATGCGCGCTTGACGGAGGTGAACCAGGGTGAGATGGACGGCTTTTCTGCTCGGCGGGCTGGCGGGTGCCGCTCTGGCGATGGGCATGCGGAAGAACGACCAAATCGCGGCCGTAACCGATTCGCTGGGCAAGGCCCTGTTCGGACGTTCCGCGGTCCGGAAACAGATGGACAAGATCATGGAAGAAATTGTCGAATGACGGACGGCTGCCTGTCCGCCGCACGGGCGTCCGACCCCGCGCAGGGGGAACGGACGCCTTTTTTCCGTCTTCGACCGGCGCGTCTCATGGGGCTCGTACAATTTTACTAGTGCATTTCGCGACCGGAAGTGATAACATGGTAAAATAAAAGCGCGAGGGCCGGTTTCGCGGGCGCACCTTGCGTGTTGCGCTTCATACGCTGTATCACCCGACGCGCCGAAGGAGGATCCCAGACATGAGGATGGAACGGCTCGGCAACGACAAAATCCGAATCTTCCTTACGTTCGACGATCTGTCGGAGCGCGGGATCCAGAAAGAGGACCTTTGGCGGGAAATTCCCAAGGTTCACGAACTCTTCAGCGAAATGATGGACCAGGCTTACAACGAGCTCGGTTTCGACGCCACCGGTCCGCTGGCGGTCGAGGTGTTCGCCATGCCCGCACAGGGGATGGTCGTCGTGGTCACCCGCGGCAAGATCGGCGCCGACGACGGTTCCGCGGTGGACGACGAACTGGACGAAGAAATGTTCGAAATCGAAGTCTCCCTGGAGCGGACCGACGCGGTCACCTACCGGTTTCTCGACATCGAGGACGCCATCGGGGCGGCGCGCCGCCTGATCCGCCTGACGCGGAAGGGGTGTCTGTACCGTTACCGCGGCGCCTGGATCCTGCGCTTCGAACCGGCGGATCTGCCGCCGGACATCTGCCAAAATGCCGTCGCGGTGCTGGCGGAGTACGGCGAGGCGGTGACGCTGACGAAGGCGGTCCTGGACGAATACGGGCAAACGGTCATTCCGGAAGACGCCGTCGGCGTGCTCGCCAGGCACTTCTCCTGACAGACCGGCGGGAAGGGGAACGGACATTGGAGCTTTTGGCCATGCTGGCCGCGGCCGTGGCGCCGGGCATTGCCCTGCTAGCCTATTTTTATTTAAGCGACCGGTATGACGCCGAGCCCTTTCCGATGGTGGCCAAAATGTTTCTGATCGGCGGCCTGCTGGTGATCCCCGTGATGATTGTGCAGAGGGCCGCCACCCTGTGGCTCGGCGAATCGGACCTGGCGTTTTCTTTCGTTGCTTCCGCGGGCGTTGAGGAATTTTTCAAATGGTTCGTGCTCTATCATATCATTTTTCTTCATACCCTTTTCGACGAGCCCTACGACGGCATCGTCTACGCCACGGCGGTCTCCCTCGGCTTTGCCACGGTGGAAAATCTCCTGTATGCCCTGCTGGTGCAGCCGGCGGGCATTGGCGTGCTGCTGTGGCGCGCGCTGTTGCCCGTTTCGGGACACGCCCTGTTCGGCGTGTTCATGGGATTTTTCCTCGGCAAGGCCAAATTCGCGAAGGGCCGGTCCGTCCGGCTCCACACCGCGCTGGCTTTTCTTGTCCCCCTGCTTGCGCATGGAATTTACGATTATTTGACCCTTGCCGTATTTTCCTCCTCGATGGTGTGGCTCGTCGTGCCGTTCATGTTTCTTCTGTGGGTCGGCGGCATCCGCTTCGTGCACCGCGCCCACGACGTGTCGCCGTTTCGCCTGCTGAAGCGCGAAGAAGAGGTTAATTCCTGAGGGGGCGGGACATACTGCGGATAAAGGATACGAGCGCGAGGGGGACATCCATGGTCGGCCGACGGGTGAAGGTGACCATTCGCTGCAGGCGTTGCGGCGAGAGATTCGTTCTTCGCGGCCGCAAAGAGAAGGATCGCATCGAAACCGGATTCCGAATGTGCCTCTGCGAAAACACCGACGACTTCGACATCCAGGTGGAAGACGCATAAAGCCGGCTCCTTTCTCCCAAACTAACGGCAAAAAAGGCCAACGGGGCGAAAGGAGCCGGCGTGTCATGTACGGACGTTTGAGCCGGGTGTTTTTCCCGGTTTTCGCATTTCTGTTTGCCGGAGCGATCGTTTGGGGTTACCAGGAACACCAGGAAAAGAACGCGATTCTGATCAAGGCGGAAAACTCGTACCAGCGGGCTTTCCACGATCTGACGCAGCGGATGAACCGCCTTCACGAGGAGCTCGGGCGCACCCTTGCCGTTTCCGAAAAGTCGGACGGAATGCATCGCAAAGGTCTGATTAACGTCTGGCGTCTCACCAGCGAGGCGCAAAGCGACATCAGCCAGCTCCCGCTGGCCATGATGCCGTTGAACAAGGCCGAGCAGTTCCTGGCGCGGCTGTCCGAATTTGCTTACCATACCGCCGTGCGGGATCTGAAAAAACAGCCGCTGTCGGAAGAGGAGATCAAGACGCTCAAATCCCTGTACAAAGCGTCCGAGGAAATCGGCGGCGAGCTGGATCGGCTGCAGCATGACGTGATCCGGCAGCGGCTCCGGTGGATGGACGTGGAAGTGGCCCTGGCCACGGAAAAGGAACCTTACGACAGCGCCATCATTGACGGTTTCCGCACCCTGGACCGGAAAGCCGGAACCTATCCCGACGACGCCTGGAGCCCGTCCGTGCTTTCCGCTGAGCGGAAGCGCTCGGAGAACGACCTGGACGGCATGCCCGTCACCGCGGAAGAAGCGGAAGCGAAAGCGAGGGAATTTCTGCGGAAGGCCGGACTCGGGCAGCTTGCCGCCGGCGGGGTGCGGGTCGAGGAATACGGGATCGGAACGGAACTGCCCGGATTCGCCGTCACCGCGGATGACGGAAACGGAGCGGAGATCCGGCTGGACTTCACGAGGAAAGGCGGGCGTCTGCTCCGGTATTTCCGGCTGCGGGAGCAGGGCGAGCCGCGGATCGGACTTGAGGAAGCGCGGGAAAAGGCGGCAAGTTTTCTTGAGCAGACGGGTTTTGAAGGGATGGAGCCGATCTCGGCGGACAGGCTCGGACGAACGGCGTCCTTCGTGTTCGCGGCCGTGCGGAACGGCGTGCGCATTTATCCCGACAAGGCCACGGTGCGCGTGGCGCTGGACAACGGCGAAGTGATCGGCCTTACGGCGGCGGACCATGTGTTCGCGCCCGCGGAAGCGAAGACGGTGGCCGCCCGTACGGCGAAGATCGGCGCGGAGGAAGCCAGGCGGGGCCTGAACGGCGGTTTCCGTCTGGAGGAACACCACATGGGCGTCATTGAAAACGAAGTGCACGAGCTCGTCCTCTGCCACGTCTTCACCGGGCGGATCAACGATTCCACGTACCGCATCTTCATGAACGCGGAAACGGGCGTGGAAGAATCGGTGGAGAGGCTGCCGGACAGACAGGAAGCGACGGCCGGCGGATGACGCCGGTTTTTTGCTGCCGATTCTATTTTTTCCGTCGGTTTCAATGCCAAATTGGGGAAGGACATGGTATAATGAAGCCAACCGGGAATCATTGGGACGGGCCGCGGGCCCATCCGGGCACGGACGGTCACGGCGCGCGCCGGTATCGGGACGCGTTCCTCGCCTGGTCCGGCGGAATCGAGCGGCGCCTCCTGCGCTGGATTGCCGTCCTGGCCGTTCTGCTTGCGCTGTTTCAGGCCCTGCTCCGGATTCCGGAAATTCGGGTCTGGCTTGTGGTGGATGAAGCACGGGAAGGAGTGCCGGCCGAGGACATCTTCTGAATGCGGCGCAAAACGCCCGGAAATCGCGGTCCGCGCGGGTTTTCGGTTTTTGCATCCGCTTGGGCGGTATGGTATAATTTCCTCATTATTCGCGCGGGCTGTCCATGGCCTGCGCGGCCGATCGGGAGGACATAGCCCCTTTGATGGACGCTCCTGGGTCGTACCGAATCAACATCGCCATCGACGGACCCGCCGGGGCGGGCAAAAGCACGGTCGCCCGGCTCGTGGCAAACGCTCTCCGATACGTGTATGTCGACACGGGAGCCATGTATCGCGCCGTAACTTTGATGGCGCTGGAAGCCGGCCTGTCGCCCGAGGATGAGGAGGCGATCGGGCGGCTGGCCCAGCGCCTTCATATCAGGCTGATGCCGGGAACCGACGGGCAGCGGGTGCTGGTCGACGGCCGCGACGTGACCGACCGGCTGAGAACACACGAAGTGAGCCGCACCGTCGCCCGAGTCGCCGGTATCGGGTCCGTCCGCAAAAGGATGGCCGAGCTGCAGCGGGCCATGGCCGAAGGCAAGGGAGTGGTCATGGACGGCAGGGACATCGGCACCCACGTGCTTCCGGACGCGGAACTGAAAGTGTTTCTGACCGCGTCGCCCCGGGAACGGGCGCTCAGGCGGTACCGTCAGCTCGGTGAAGGCGCCGGGGTGTCCCTGGAGCAACTGGAACGCGAGATGGCGGAAAGGGACCGCCTCGATGAGGGACGGGAGATTGCTCCTCTTCTCCGCGCGCCGGACGCCCGGTTTCTCGACACGACGGGCATGGGCATCGACGAGGTCGTCGCCCGGATCGTCGAATGGAGCCGGGAAGCGGCAAGAACCTTTTCGGAGAAGGAGAAGTAAATTATGGTATACCGCATTTGCCGGATCATCGCGCGGGCGCTGCTCAGGGCGCTGTACCGCATGGAACCGCGGGGCGCGTCCAATGTGCCCGCCGAGGGACCCGTGGTGCTGTGCAGCAACCACAAAAACGTGCAGGATCCCGTTTCGCTGGCCGCCTGGCTGAACCGCAAAGTGTATTACATGGCCAAGGAAGAACTGTTCAGGGTTCCGGTCCTGCGCGGAATCATCCGATATTTCGGCGCGTTTCCTGTAAAGCGCGGAGGGGTCACCAAGGAGACGCTTCGCACCGCGCTGGACATCCTCCGCTGCGGCAACATCCTGGGCGTTTTCCCCGAGGGAACGCGCAACCGCACGCTGGGCGAGGGCAAGCGCGGCGCGGTGACCATCGCGCTGCGGGCGGGGGCTGCGGTGGTGCCGGTCGCCCTGATCGGCCATTACCGCCCTTTTTCCAAGATGATTGTCGTCTACGGGGAACCGCTGGACCTTGCCCCCTACGGCGGTGACGCGGAGCTGGCCACCAAGGCGATCATGGATTGCATCCGCGAGATGCTCGAGACCGGCAGACCGTCTTCGGGCCGGCCCCAAGCCATGGTCAGGGAAGCGTAAAAGGTTTAAACGCCGCGCCGGCCGCGGGTTTAAATAATGTCAATGCAGGGGTAGAACTGAGGAGGTATTTTACATGACGGACGAGATCAAGACTCAGGAAGCGCCGGCCGCAGAAACGGTCAGCCAGGACGAGATGGAACAGGTCGTGTCTTTGAAAAAGGGGGATACGGTCAAGGGCACCATCGTCAAGATCGAAGACAACCAGGCTTTCGTGAGCCTGGGTTACAAATATGACGGCGTCATCCCGCTTCGCGAACTGTCCGCGGTGTACGTCGAGAATGCGGCGGATGCGGTGCAGGTCGGACAGGAGGTGGAGGCGAAGGTCCTCAGCATCGATGACGAAAAGGAACGCCTCGTCCTGTCGAAACGCCTGGCGGACAGCGCCCGGGCGTGGGACGATTTGCAGGGGAAATTCGAGCGGGGTGAAGTGTTCGAGGTCACCGTCGCTGACGTGGTCAAGGGCGGCCTCGTGGTCGACGTCGGAGTTCGCGGCTTCATTCCCGCCTCGATGGTGGAACGTCGTTTTGTCGAAGATTTCTCCGGCTACAAGGGGAAGAAGCTCCGCGTGAAAATCCGCGAGCTCGACCGTTCCGCCAACAAGGTGATTCTTTCGCAGAAGGATGTGCTGGACCAGGAATACGAGGAACTGAAGGAACGCGTCATGTCCTCGCTGGAGCCCGGCCAGGTGATCGAAGGCACCGTGCAGCGGCTTACGCCGTTCGGAGCCTTCGTGGACATCGGTGGCGTCGACGGCCTGGTGCACGTCTCCGAAATGGCCTGGCATCACGTCGCCCATCCGGCGGATGTGGTGTCCGAAGGGCAGAAAGTGAAAGTCAAGGTGCTGAAAGTCGATCCGTCCATCGGCAAGATCAGCCTGAGCATCAAGGCGACGCTGCCGGGACCGTGGGAAACGGCGGCCGACAAGTTCCACGCGGGGGACATCGTGACCGGCACGGTGAAGCGGCTGGTCAGCTTCGGCGCGTTCGTGGAGCTTGCCCCCGGCGTGGAAGGCCTGGTGCATATCTCGCAAATCGCGCACCGGCATATCGGCACGCCCCATGAAGTGCTGAAGGAAGGCCAGGAAGTCAAGGTCAAGATCCTGGACTTCAATCCCGCCGAGAAGCGCGCTTCCCTGTCCATCAAGGAAGCCGAGGAAGCGCCGCCGCGGCCCGAGCGCGGCCAGCGGCAGAAGGAAGAGCTGCCGCAGCCGGAAGGCATGAGCTTCACCCTCGGCGAGAAATTTGGCGACCAGCTCAGCAAACTGAAGTAATCCCGCCCGCGTCAGGGATGCGGAGTTGCAAGGAAGGCAGCCGTTCGGCTGCCTTTTTCGTTTGGCCCCTTCTTGCGCATACTACCGTTCAGATGCCGGGCGGGAGGTGCGCATGGCATGAGAGGCGAATGGAAGACGGGAGGCTTGCTTCCATGAGCGCCGGATACGCGGCGGTTCTTCTGTGGCTTGCCTCGCTCGTCCTGTGGTGGAGCGGCTGGCGCAGGGAGCTGGCCGGCGACCTGTCGACCCGCGCGGCGGCGCTGTTTTTCGCCTTGTGGCCCGCCGGATGGCTGGCCGGTTTCCTTCTTCCTCCGGGAAGCCGAACGGCCATGACGGTCGCGGCGCTTCCGGCGGCGGCTTTTCTCGCGTATCGCGCCTCGGGACCCGGCGGCCGGCTCGCCGTCTTGGGGACTTCGGCGCTGGGGGCCGCCCTGTTGCTCGTGGCGACGCATCCGGCGGTTTGGCTGGGACCGCTGGCCGTAGGTCCCGAGCGCAGCGTTCCCGTGCTGCTGGGGGCCGTCACCGCGCTGACGGTCCGGACGGCGCGGGAGCAGCTGGCGGTCCTTTCGCTGGTGCTGCCAGCCGCCGCCCTGGTCGGCCTGCGCCTCGGGTCGCCGCCGCCGGGGTGGCCCATGCCGGAATACCTGGCGGACATGTGGTGGCTGGCCTATGCCGTTTGCCGGGCGGCTTCGCTGATCTTGCGGGAACTTGCGCCGCCGTTGCCCGCGCGGAAGGACGGAAGGGCGGGGGACCGGGCGTGAGCGGGTGGGAAAGCTTTTGGCAGGCGGCGGACCGGGATGTAATTGCCGTCGTGCTGGGCACGGCCGTGGGGGTCATCGCCCGGGTATTGCTTCTGCGGAGTGATTATCGGCAATACCCGGCCTATCCGCACGGCCGGCTTATCCATTTGTCGCTCGGGCTCATCGCCGGCGCCCTGGGTGCCCTGGCGGTGCCGGCGCTTATGGCCGAGGAATACACCGCCATTACCTTTTTGTCCCTGGCCGCCCAGCAATTCCGCGAAGTCCGCAACATGGAGCGCAATACGCTGAAGGCCGTCGACGGGCAGGAGCTCGTCCCCCGCGGGGATTCCTATATCGAGGGCATTGCCGTCGTCTTCGAAGGCCGCAATTATGTGGTGATGCTGGCTTCCTTCTTCGTCAGCCTGCTCAGCGTCTGGCTCGGCCTGTGGGCGGGCCTGGCGGCGGGCGCCGCCATATTGCCGGCCACCCGTCTGCTTATGCGCGGCCGAAGGGTGGCGGACATCGCCGACATTTCCTTCGCGCCGGTGCGCGTTGAAGATGCGGGAGTCTATGTCGGCGACATTTACATGATGAACGTCGGACTGCCGGCGGACCGCGACCTGATCGTGCGGGCCGGAGTCGGCGTCGTGCTTTCCCCGAAGAACGGCGACGCCCGGGTCACGCTGGCCCATGTCGGCCAGCGGCAGGCCATTTTGTACGATCTGTCGGCGCGCCTCGGCGTCTTTCGGGACGAAGGGGAGCCTGCCCTTGTGCCGATGGCCAAGCTGGAACTTTCCACGGGCCGGGTCGGCGTCCTTGCGCTGGCCAGGGAACAGGACAGGGACAAGGTGTTGGACGCGGTCCGGAACGTGCCCTTGCTGGAAGCGGCCGTCCGCCACCCCGTCCGGGCCAACCGGAAAGGAAAGGAGCGCAGCGACTAAAACGATGGGCAGAATCGTCGCGATTGTGACCGCATGGAGGGAAGCGGTGGCGGGCGGCGGAGCGCCGGTGTTTGCCGCCGGAAGTGCCGAGGAAGCGGAACGGCTGGCCCAGGAGCTGGAAAATGTCCTGGATTGCGCGGCAAGCCGCATCGGGGACCACCATTACGTGCTGGTCGACCGCACGACGCCGGCCCGCTGATTTCGCCGGCCCACGCCGAAACGACAAAACGGCCGTGAAGCCATTCGCCTTTCCATGGCATTTCTGCTATGATGGTTAGCGGTACGGGAGACACAAGGAGTGGAAGAAATGGCCAAACCCGTGGTCGCCATCGTGGGCCGGCCCAACGTGGGAAAGTCGACGATTTTCAACCGGATCGTGGGGGAACGCGTATCCATTGTCGAGGATAAGCCGGGCGTTACCCGGGACCGGATCTACGGCACCGGCGAATGGAAAGGCCGCGTCTTCAGCCTGATCGACACGGGCGGAATCATGCGCGGAGAGGAGGACGGGATCGTCCGCCTCGTGCGCTTGCAGGCCGAGTTGGCCATCGAAGAAGCCGATGTCATTGTGTTCATGGCCGACGCCAAAACCGGACTCACCCAGCCGGACCGGGACGTGGCCGAGATGCTGTACCGCGCCGGAAAGCCCGTGGTGGTGGCCGTGAACAAGGTGGACCATCCGAAACAGTTCGCGGACGTTTATGAATTTTACGGCCTGGGCTTCGGAGAACCGATCGCCGTCTCCGGCGCCCACGGCACGGGCGTCGGCGACCTGCTGGACGCGGTCGTGTCCCTTCTGCCGGAAGGTAAAGACGATACATATGACGAAGATGTTATTAAAATCGCCGTCATCGGCCGGCCCAACGTCGGCAAATCGTCGCTGGTCAACGCCATCCTGGGCGAGGAACGGGTGATCGTGAGCGAGGTGGCGGGCACCACCCGCGATGCCGTTGACACCCCCTTCGAACGGGACGGGCAGCGATATGTGCTGATCGACACCGCCGGCATGCGCAAGAGAGGAAGAATCTACGAGTCCGTCGAAAAATACAGTGTCATGCGGGCGATGAAGGCCGTCGAACGCGCGGACGTGGCCCTGGTCGTGCTGGACGGCACGGCGGGCATCGCCGAGCAGGACAAACATATCGCCGGTTACGCCCACGAAATGGGCAAGGCTTCCGTTTTTGTCGTCAACAAATGGGACGCAGTGGAAAAAGACGACAAGACGATGCACCGGTTCACCCTGGAAATCCGCGATAAGTTCCAGTTCATGCGCTACGCGCCGGTGGTGTTTCTGTCGGCAAAGACCGGGGCGCGCTTGGGCAAGCTGCTGCCGGTGGTGCGGGCGGCGGCCGAAAGCCACGCCATGCGGGTGCCCACCCATCTGCTCAACGAAGTCATCGTCGACGCCGTCGCCGTGACGCCGCCGCCTTCAGACCGCGGACGCCGGCTGCGCATCGGCTATGCCACGCAGGTGGGGGTAAAGCCTCCGACGTTCATCCTGTTTGTCAACGACCCCGAGCTGCTTCATTTTTCGTATGAACGCTATCTGGAAAACCGGCTGCGCGCGGCCTTTTCCTTCGAGGGCACGCCGATCCGTCTGAAGGCGCGCCGCAAGTCCGATGATGACGAATTAAGGAAATAGGAGAGTCGTTCCTTGCCGTACGTTTTCGCCGTCATTTCCGTCATCGCGTCCTACCTGATCGGCTCCGTCTCTTTCAGCATCGTGATCGGCCGCATGCTCAAGGGCATCGACATCCGCAAGCATGGCAGCGGCAATGCGGGGGCGACCAACACCCTGCGCGTGCTCGGCATCGGACCGGGTGTCGCCGTGTTTCTGCTGGACACCCTGAAGGGCACCGCCGCCGTCGCCCTCGGCTGGTGGGCGGCTTCCGGCCTTGACGGCGCCCATGCGGCGTGGGTGCCGGTGCTGTCCGGTCTGGCGGCGGTCGCCGGACACAACTGGCCCGCATATTTCGTGTTCAAGGGCGGCAAAGGGATCGCCACCACCATCGGCGTCATGGCGCCGCTGGCCTTCTGGCCGATGGTCATCTCCGGCGCCGCCGCCATCGCGGTCATTGCCATCACCCGCTATGTGTCCCTCGGATCGCTCGTGATGGCCGCCTCGCTGCCGGCGCTCGCCGTCGCTTTCCGCGCGGACCCCGCCGTCATCGCGGGAGCCGTCGTCATCGCCGTGCTGGCGTTCGTCCGCCACCGCCGCAACATCGTCAGGTTGGCCAACGGTACGGAGAATCGCCTTGGCAGCCGGAAAAAGAGGGAGTCCCATGATGCGTGAAAAAGTCGCGGTCCTGACGGCCGGCAGCTGGGGTACGGCTTTGGCCCGGGTGCTGGCGGACAACGGGCATGAGGTGTCCCTGTGGGCGCGCAGCCGCGAGCACGCGGAGGAGATGGAACGGCTGCGGCGCAACGAGCGTTATTTGCCCGGCGTCGTATTGCCGCAGACGATCCGGTTCACATCCGATCTGGCTGTCGCGCTGGAAGGAGCCCGGGCGGTGGTGTTCGCCGCTCCCAGCGCCGCCATGCGGGATGTGGCCCGGGCCGCGTCTTCGCGCCTTGCGCCCGATGCGTTGGTGATCCATGCCGCCAAAGGATTTGCCCCCGACGATCTGAAACGGATGTCCACCGTCCTGGCGGAGGAACTCGGCCAGCCGGAAGAGCGCATCGTCGCCCTTTCCGGACCGAGCCACGCGGAGGAGGTCGCCCGCCGCCTGCCGACCACGGTGGTGGTCGCGTCAATCGACCGGGAGTGCGCGGAACGGGCGCAGGATCTCCTCATGAACAACGAATATTTTCGCGTCTATACCAATCCCGATCTGGTCGGCGTGGAGACCGCGGGCGCCATCAAAAACATCATCGCCATCGGCGCCGGACTGTCCGACGGGCTCGGCTTCGGCGACAACGCCAGGGCGGCCCTTGTCACGAGGGGTTTGGCGGAAATCGGGAGGCTCGGCATCGCCATGGGAGCCAATCCCCTCACCTTCGCGGGACTGGCCGGCGTCGGGGACCTCGTGGTCACCTGTTCGAGCCGGCACAGCCGGAACTGGCGCGCGGGTTACATGCTGGCGGAGGGCGTGCCGCTGGACGAAGTGCTCAAACGGACGGGAATGGTGGTGGAGGGCGTGAACACCACGAAGGCGGCTTACCGGTTGGCCCGGCACTACGGCGTCAGCATGCCGATCACCGAGCAGCTCCACGACGTCCTGTTCGCGGGAAAATCCCCCCGGGAAGCGGTCCAGGCGCTCATGGGCCGGGTGCGGACCCACGAGATCGAGGAAATTCCCCTGACGCAGCTGGAAAAGAGAACACGCGCGCACGCGGGCGGCTGACCCGGCCTGCCCACACCCGGCTTTTCCCCTCCTCATAGGATATGGCACAAGCAGCCGAGGAGGGAAACCATGGACAAGAATCTGTCGAAGCAAGTGCTCGGCGCCGTCGCGAAAAAAACCGGACGGCAAATCTCCGAAAGCGCGCTCCGCAAGATCGCCGACGGTGTCACGCCCGCCGCGTTGCAGGACGAGAAACAGCTGCGCCAGCTCATCAAGCAGGTGTCGGCCGTGTCCGGCGTCCCGGTGTCCGAGTCGACGATCCGGGAAATCGTCGGTGCGGTCAAAAAAAGCGGCCTGAAACCCGGGCAGCTGGAGTCGATGATGAAAATGATGCTGAAAAAATGAAATGTCCCGCCTGGGGCCGTTCCTTTCGAGGACGGTCCTTTTTTTGTGCTATAATTTTGGGGACGAGGAGGATGAAGCGGATGGACCCGATGACAAAAATGTGGATTTCCCTGGCGGCCATCGGAATGCTGGCGCTGTCCGTGGTGATGGTCACCTTCGCCAGGCTGAAGACGAAGGGCCTTGTGCGCCGTCTCCTGATCCTGGTCGCATTTGTGGTGTTTCTGTTCGGCACGCTGTTCGGCCTGGTGTCGATCGCATGAACCGCCTGCGGCGCGCGGCGAAAGCGGCGGCGGCGGGCTTGGCGGCGCTGGCCTTGCTTGCAGCCGGGGGGTGCCTGTATCCGCGCGACCGGACGCCGGATATGGGCGTGGCGCCCCGGGAAGCGGTCCGGGCCGTGCAGGAGGCGGTGGATCGCTATTTCGCGTCCCTTGGAACGCTGCCCATTCTCAATGCGGATTCGAACGTGCCGAAATACGAAAAGTTCCGCATCGATTTCGCCCGGCTGAAAAGCGAAGGCTTTCTCCCCGCTCCGCCGCCCGCGGCGTTCGAGGGAGGCGGGCCTTATCTGTTTCTGATCGTCGACGAGGAGCGCGAACCGAAAGTCCGGTTGCTCGATCTGCGCGTCTGGGACCGGATCGAAGCGGTGCAGCGGCGGGTCCGGGAATTTCTGGGCCGGGACAAACCCCTGCCGGTCGGGGAAGAGATCTACCCCGGCTTTCGGGAAGTGGATTTCGACCGGCTCGGCATCCGCGATCCCGGTGTCGCCAGCATGTTTTCCGGGCACATCCTGCCGCTCATGGTCGACGCGGACGGCCGGGTGTACGCCGATTACGCCATCGACGTGGCGGAAGCGGTCCGGACAAGCGGCGCCACTCCCGGTCCGGAAGAGGATTTGCGCGATCTTCTGGTGGAGCGGTCGCCGTTCGTGCCGGTGAAATCCCCCGTTTACCGTTGGAAGGACGATCTGCCGTCGGCGGAAACGCCGCCGCGGTGACCGGGTCCTTCTTTCTTTTTTCCTCTTTCCGTGATCCCTGCGGGCGAGCCTCCCACGGAAATCTTGCACCGCCTGTCGTTCGGAAGGAATAATCCCGCCTCTCGCTCATAGAATGATACCGGTCCATGGTGTACGAGTCCGTCTTGCGGGCGGATCGCGCAGGTTTCGCCATTTATGTTGGGAGGGAATTTCCGTGGAAAAAGTGGATATTTTCAAGGATATCGCCGAGCGTACCGGCGGCGATATATACCTTGGGGTCGTCGGCGCCGTCCGGACGGGCAAGTCGACCTTCATCAAGCGTTTCATGGAAACCGTCGTGATACCGAATATCGCCTACGAAGCGGACCGCGTCCGGGCCATTGACGAATTGCCGCAAAGCGGGGCGGGCCGGACGATCATGACGACGGAACCGAAATTCGTACCCAACCAGGCGGTTCAGGTGAAGGTGGCGGACGGGCTGGAAGTGAACGTCCGGCTGGTGGACTGCGTCGGGTACGCCGTGGAAGGGGCGAAGGGATACGAGGATGAAACGGGGCCGCGCATGGTGACGACCCCGTGGTTCGACGAGCCGGTTCCGTTTCAGGAAGCGGCGGAGATCGGCACGCGGCGGGTGATCCAGGAACATTCCACCCTGGGCGTGGTCGTGACCACCGACGGCACCATCGCGGACCTTCCGCGCAGCGCCTACGTGGAAGCGGAAGAGCGTGTGGTCAACGAACTGAAGGAAGTCGGCAAGCCCTTCGTCCTCGTCATCAATTCCGTCCGGCCGAGAAGCGAAGAAACGCAGGCCCTGCGCCAGGAACTGGCGGCGAAATACGACATTCCCGTCCTGGCCCTGAGCGCGGCTACAATGGGCGAAGATGAGGTGCTGGGCGTCCTGCGCGAGGCCCTGTTTGAATTCCCCGTACACGAGGTCAACGTCAACCTGCCGAGCTGGGTCATGGTGCTGGACGAAAAGCACTGGCTCAGGTCAAGCTTTGAAAACGCCGTCCGCGACACGGTGAAGGACATCCGCCGGCTGCGCGACGTGGACCGGGTCGTCCAGCAGTTCTCTAATTACGATTTCATTTCCCGCGCCGGCCTGAGCGGCATGAACATGGGCCAGGGCGTGGCGGAGATCGACCTGTACGCGCCGGATGAGCTGTATGACCGGGTGCTCACGGAAATCGTCGGCACGGAAATTCGCGGCAAGGACCATCTGCTGCAGCTCATGCAGGAATTTGTGCACGCCAAGCGCGAATACGACCGGTTCGCCGACGCGCTGGAAATGGTGAAGACGACCGGTTACGGCATCGCCGCGCCGACGCTGGAGGAGATGCAGCTGGACGAACCGGAGATCATCCGGCACGGGTCGCGGTTTGGCGTCCGGCTGAAGGCGACGGCGCCGTCCATCCACATGATCCGCGTCGACGTGGAATCGGAGTTCGCGCCCATCATCGGCACGGAGAAGCAGAGCGAGGAACTGGTGCGCTATCTGATGCAGGATTTCGAGAAAGACCCGATCAAGATTTGGGAATCGGACATCTTCGGCCGCTCGCTGCATTCCATCGTGCGGGAAGGCATCCAAGGCAAGATCGCCATGATGCCCGACAACGCCCGCTACAAGCTGCAGGAAACCCTGGCCCGCATCGTCAACGAGGGGTCCGGAGGCCTCATCGCCATCATCCTGTAAGGCGGGATTGCATCCTCCGCGCCACAGTGTGTATAATTTTCCGTGAAACGGAAAAACAGATAACATGCTGGTAATTGGCGGGAGGTGAACAGGGCTTGAACAAATCCGAACTGATCGCCCGGGTGGCCGAGAAGACCGACATGTCCAAGAAAGACGTGACGCGCGCGGTGGATGCCGTGTTCGACATCATTTCGGAAGCGCTGCAGAACGGTGATAAAGTGCAGCTCGTCGGCTTTGGCAATTTCGAGGTCCGCGAGCGGTCCGCCCGCCGGGGGCGCAACCCGCAGACCGGCGCGGAAATCGAAATTCCCGCCGGCAAAGTGCCCGCGTTCCGGCCGGGCAAGGCGCTCAAGGACGCGATCAAATAAAGGCGGTGCCCGTTTGCTCGCCCAGGGTGCTTGCGCATTGTTTCCGGGCTGTGTTATAATCACATGCGTATCTTGCCGAGATCGTCCGGCGCGGCTTGGACGGTACGGCGGAAACGCCGGATGGCACGTCGAGACGTGGCGCAGCCTGGTAGCGCACACCCTTGGGGTGGGTGGGGTCGCTGGTTCAAATCCAGTCGTCTCGACCATTGCATCGACCACCAAACCTCCAATCCCGCATGCGGATGGAGGTTTTTGCGTATTGGCCGGCGTTTCCCCTCCGGACGGACGAGCGGGAAAAGGAGCGTGGCCCATGGAAAAGGAGCATGTGCTGGCCGATTTTATCGTGATCAAAGCCCTGGACAACGGCGTCCAGGTGTACGGCTTGACACGCGGCCAGGAAACGAAATTCCACCACAACGAAAAGCTGGACCGCGGCGAAGTGCTCATCGCGCAATTCACCGAGCACACGTCCGCCATCAAAATCCGCGGCCGGGCCCAGGTGTTGACCAGGCACGGTTCGTTTGAAACCGGAGACTGACCGGAACCTCGAAGCGAAGGAACGCGGCGGGCGGAAGCGCAAGGAACGGGACGGAGTCCGCGGCCGGCGCGAACGAACGCGCGCCGGCGCGGCGTACGACGCGGGGACAGGCGGAGGCATAGCCCGCCTTTTTGTTTTGTACAATGAGGATGGGACGCTCCTCGGCAAAACGGAGTGCGCCGCAAGCGAACCGTTGAAGGCATGGGAGTGGACGAAAGTGGACCTCGCCCTGCGCAACTTCGTTCTGGCTGTCCTTTGTTTTTTTGCCGCACTGGCCCTGGCGCGCCTCGCGGAACCGCCGTTTCGCCAACCGGAGGCAGAAAGGCCGCTGGCCGTGTTCACGCCCCTCCGCGTGGATCGTTTGACCGCGGACAACCTGGCCGACGCGATGGCGGCGATGCCGCTCGGAAATCGGATTTTGCGCGTCGGGTGGGATCACGCCATCCTTACGGTGGATCTGGCGGCGCGCCCGGGTCCCGGCCAGCCTGCCGCCATATGGGAGGACGTCGTCACGCTGGCCCGTTTTTCTTTCGCGCAGGTGTCCAACGTGAACCGGCTGCTCGTCCGCGTATACGAGGCGGGGAACCGGACGGGAAACGCGCTGCTCATTGCCGCCGACTCGCGCCGGGAAGACTGGACGCCGCAGCGGCTGGACGCACTCATTTCCCCTCGGAGTCTGCCGGACGGGGACTGGCGGTCGCAGTTCAGGCTGCTCGTCACGCCGGCGGGCCGGCGATGGCTGGACAGCGCGGCGGAGTGAACGGAAAAATGCCGCTTTTGTGCCGCGGGGGAACGGATATGTTATAATACCAACGTATCCCGATATGCGCTCGCGAAACGTTTGCCGAAAACCCCGGAGGCTGGAGCATGTCAATCACCCGGATCGTCCAGATGGCCAGAAAATATACCGATTACGACATGATCGCGCTGCACACGGAGCTGCCCGAATTTCCGGACGGCCGGGTGCGGCTTTTGTACGTTATGCTGACCCATCAGCCCGATCCGCCCCTGGCGGCGGAACGGGACGTCCTGGTGCTGTGCACCTCGCTGGTGCAGATGGGGCTGGACACCCATGATCTGGTGGATCACGACGGAGCAGACAAACCCGGGGACGCCGGCGCCATATTGGCCCGGCAGCTGAGGGTGCTGGCCGGCGACTATTTCAGCAGCCGCTTCTACCATCTGATGGCCCAGGCGGGACAGATCGGGATGGTGCGGCGTCTCGGGGAAACCATCTGCGAGCTCAACCGGCTGAAAATGATCCTGTACACGAAGATGAAACAGCTTGGGCTCAGCGCGGAAGAATACGTCCAGCTGGGATCGGAAATCCGCGCGGGCCTGTTCGTGACGTTCTCCTCCCTCATGGACGGCTGGGCCGGGCGCATCTGGCCGGAAATGGTCCGCCTGTTCAGCCGGTGCGAGCTGCTCCTGCAGGAGCTCAGACGCCTCCGGCGCGCGGAGCGGCTTGGCGGCGGCTGGGGGTTCTGGCACGTGCTTCAGACGGGCAGCGAGGAAGACCGGCGCCGGCTCAGCCTGCAGGCGGAGGACGGCGTCATCCGCCAGTGCCTGGACAAATACGCGGCGGCCGACACGCTGGCGGGGCTGCTCCGCCAGTCCGCCGAGCTCCTTTTTGGCCTCCTGGAACGCCTTCCTTCGGACAAGCTGGCCGGCGAGCTTAGGCCCCTCTTCGAGCCGTTCCTGGCGGAAGCCGGCGTTTCGCAGGCTTCACTGGCGAGGGAATTGGGGTGAAGGAGATGGACGCGGAAACGAAAGAGCGGCATGTCCACGCCGTTTTTGAAAGCATTGCGCCCAAATACGACCTGATGAACGACCTGATCAGCTTTCGGCGGCACAAGGCGTGGCGGCGCCGGACGATGCGCCTGATGGACGTGCGTCCCGGCGATACTTCCCTCGACCTCTGCTGCGGCACCTGCGACTGGACCATCGCCCTGGCCCGGGCCAGCGGCGCCCGAACGGTCGGGCTGGACTTCAGCCGCAACATGCTGGAGGCGGGCCGGGCGAAGGTTGAACGGGCCGGGCTTTCCCGTCTCATCGAGCTCGTGCATGGCAACGCCATGGACCTGCCGTTTCCCGACAACACCTTTGACCACGTCACCATCGGTTTCGGGCTGCGCAACGTGCCGGACATCGACCGGGTGCTGCGCGAGATGGCCCGCGTCGCCAAGCCCGGAGGCAAGGTGGTCTGCCTGGAGTTGTCCAAGCCGGACTGGGAGCCGTTCCGCACCGTCTATCGCTTTTATTTTGAGCGGGTTATGCCGCTGATCGGCAAATGGGTGGCGAACCGCTACCAGCAATATCGCTGGCTTCCGGAATCGCTGGCCGCTTTTCCGGACATGAAGGAGCTGGCCGGGCGGTTCCGGGCCGCGGGTCTGGCGGACGTGCGCGTCCATCCGCTCACCGGAGGGGTCGCCGCGATTCACATCGGCATCAAGGAGGCGGCCGGACCGTGATCCGAAAAATCCGGGTGTTCCTCGAAATGATCAAGTTCGAGCACACCATTTTCGCGTTGCCCTTCGCTTATGTCGGCGCCATTCTCGGCGCGGTGACGGAAGAGGCCCGGCTGCCCACGTGGGCCGAATGCGGCTGGATCCTGCTGGCGATGGTGGGCGCGCGAAGCGCGGCCATGGGGCTCAACCGCCTGATCGACAAGGCGATCGACGCCCGCAATCCCCGCACGTCTTCGCGGGCGCTGCCCGCGGGGAAGCTCAAGTCGGCGGAAGTGGTCGTGTTTGTCGTCATCTCGTTTTTGCTGTTGTTTTGGGCCGCGTTCCACCTGAATGCATTGGCGGTGAAACTCCTGCCGGTAGCGGTTTTCATGCTGGTTTTTTATTCCTACACGAAACGCTTCACCTGGCTGTGCCATCTGATTCTCGGGCTGACCATCGGCCTTGCGCCGCTGGGCGGCTGGGTGGCGGTCAGCGGCACGGTTTCGCTTCCGGCGATGGTGCTTTACCTTTCCGTCGCGCTGTGGACGGCGGGTTTTGACGTGATTTACGCCTGCCAGGACGTGGACTTCGACCGCCGCGAAGGACTGCATTCCATTCCGGCCCGGTTCGGCATCGCCCGCGGCCTGACATTGGCCCGCCTGTTCCATCTGCTGACGGCGGCCGGCTTTGCGGTGCTCATGGCGCTCACCGAACTGAGCTGGTGGTACCTGGCGGGGACGGCGCTGGCCTGCGGCATTCTGGTCTACGAACACCGGCTCGTCCGCCCGCACGACCTCAGCCGGCTGAACGCCGCTTTTTTTACCATGAACGGCATTCTCAGCATGGTGGTCTTTGTCTTTACGTTTCTTGATCTGGTGGTGGCGCGCGCATGGCAGGCCTGACGGAAGCCGGCAGAAGGGAAGGGACGGGGGACCGCCGCTGGGTGGTCGGCATGACCGGCGCCAGCGGAGCCGTTTACGGCGTGGAGCTTGTCCGTGCTCTTCTGGAGCGCGAGTACGAGGTGCACCTGGTCATCTCCGACGCCGGCTGGCGGGTGCTGAGGGACGAGCTTGGCTGGAACGCCGCAAGGCGCCGCGAAGCGTTGGCGGCCGCCTTCGGGGCTCCGCCGGAGCGCGGGGTCCTCGTGCACTACCCGCCGAACGACGTCGGCGCCGCCATCGCCAGCGGATCGTTCCGCTGCCGGGGAATGGCCATCGTGCCCTGTTCCATGGGGACGCTCGCGGCCATCGCCACGGGCGCTTCGGACAACCTGCTGACCCGCGCCGCGTCTGTCGCCATGAAGGAAGGGCGGCCCCTCATCCTCGTGCCGCGGGAGACGCCCCTGAGCGCCATTCACCTGGAAAACATGCTGAAGCTGGCGCGCCTCGGCGTCCGCGTGATCCCGGCCATGCCGGCGTTCTACACGAAACCGAGGGATCTTGCGGATGTCGTCCGCTTCATGGTGGGGAAAGTGCTGGACCAGATGGGCGTCGATCATGAACTGTACCCGAGATGGGGAGAAGCGAATGAGTAATTACCGGCTGGATACCGCGCAAGGTTCCGGACGCCGGCGAACGATCCGCGTCGGAATCTATCCGTACACCAACTGCTGGCCCGTGTTTTTCCATTTCGATCCCGCGTCGCTCCGCACGCCCGTTGAACCGGTGCGGGACATGCCGGCGGCGCTCAACCGGCGCCTCGCGGCGGGCGAGATCGATGTGGCCGCGATTTCCTCCTTCGCCTACGGGCAATACGCGGACCGGTTCTATCTGTTGCCCGACCTTTCGGTCAGCGCCCTGGGACGGGTGAAATCCATCCTGCTGTTTCTGAAATCCCCGATGGAACGGGTCCTCCGGGGCAAAATCGCGGTTACGACGACCTCGGCCACATCGGTGGCGCTGCTTCGGATCATCATGGAGAAATTTTGGGGCGGCAGCCCGACTTACGAATACGCGGAACCTACTCTGGAAAGCATGCTGGAGCGGGCGGACGCGGCCCTGCTCATCGGCGACCACGCCATCCGCGCCTCCTGGCAACCGCACGGCTGCCGGGTGCTGGATCTCGGGGAAGTGTGGCATCTGTGGACCGGCCATTGGATGACCTTCGCCGTGTGGGCGGTGCGCCGGGAAACGGCGGAAACCTTCCCGGAAGCCGTGCGGGAGATTTATGGCGCATTGCTGGCCAGCAAGGAGCGCGCCTTGCGCGACCCCGCTCCCCTCGTGGAGCGCGCGGCGGCGGAAATCGGCGGAACGGCCGCGTACTGGAACGGCTATTTCGCCAATCTGTGCTACGATTTCGGACAATCCCAGAGAGCCGGTCTTCGCCTGTACTTCCGCTTCGCGCGGGAACTCGGCCTCCTGCCGCCGGATTTCGATCCGGATGCCGCGGCGGGCGGGGAAGCGGTTTTCAAGCCTGGCGAGTCACGGGTGAACTCATGAATCTGCTGGACATTTACGCATCGCTGAAACCCGAACTGGACCGCATCGAGGAAGAACTGGAACGAAGCATCCGCTCCGACCTGCCGCTGCTCAGCGAGACGTCGCTGCATCTTCTGCGGGCGGGCGGCAAGCGGATCCGGCCGGTATTCGTGCTGCTGGCGGGAAGGTTCGGGAAGCAGGATCCGGAAAACATCATCCGCGTGGCCGTCGCCCTGGAGCTTATCCACATGGCATCGCTGGTCCACGACGACGTGATCGACGACGCCGACATCCGCCGCGGGCGTTTGACGGTTCGGTCGCGCTGGGACAACCGCATCGCCATGTACACGGGCGACTACATATACGCCAAGGCGCTGACCGTGATCGGCGGCCTGGAACTGCCCCGCATCCACCAGGTGTTGTCGGGCGCGATGGTGCAAATGTGCATCGGCGAAATCGAGCAGATCCGGGATTTTTTCAACACCGGACAGAGCATCCGCCGCTACCTGCGCCGGATCCGCCGCAAGACGGCCCTGCTCATCGCCGTCAGCTGCCTGCTGGGCGCGCTGGCCTCGGAAGCGCCGCCCGCCGCGGCCGCGGCGCTGTACCGGTACGGATACAACGCGGGCATGGCATTCCAGATCACGGACGATCTCCTGGATCTGCTCGGGTCGGAAGCGGTCACCGGCAAGCCGCCGGGGAGCGACCTGAGGCAGGGCAACCTCACCCTGCCGGTGCTCTGCGCGCTTCAGGAAAGCGGCATTCGCGAGCCGCTGCTCGAGGAAATCGGGCGCATCAGGGACAACGGAGGAGACGTCGCCGCCGCCATCAGCCTGGTCCGGCAAAGCTCGGGGATTCGCCGCGCGGAAGAGATGGCCGACCGGTATGTGGACAAGGCGCTGGCGGCACTTGAGCGGCTGCCGGAAAGACCGGCGAGGGAGCAGCTCGCCGAGATCGCCCGGTTCATCGCCCGGCGCAACTACTGACGGCGCGGGCGGTGCCGCCGAAACAACGATTGGACGAAGGAAAGGGAGCGGAAAGGATATGGAAATGGAACGCACCTTCGTAATGGTGAAACCGGACGGGGTCCGGCGCGGATTGGTCGGGGAAATCATCAGCCGGTTCGAACGAAAAGGGCTCAGGCTGGTGGCGGCCAAGTTCCTGCGGATGCCGCGGGAACTGGCGGAACGCCATTACGAGGAACATCGGGGAAGACCCTATTTCGAACCGCTCGTCGAATTCGTCACCTCGGGTCCGGTCATGGCCATGGTGTGGGAAGGCGAGCAGGCGGTGGCGGCCGGGCGTCAGCTGATCGGCAAGACCAACCCGCTGGAAGCCGCGCCGGGGAGCATCCGGGGCGATTTCGCGCTGAACACGCGGCAAAATCTCGTTCACGCCTCGGATTCGGCGGAGAGCGCCCGGCGGGAAGCGGCCAATTTCTTTTCCGGGGAGGAGCTGGTGAGCTTTGGCGACGGGGATGGAGGACCGGGAGCGCGGGGCTGACGCCCTGTCCGCGGAAGACCGGGATTTTTACGAGTTTGTGGAGAAGGTCCGCAGACTGACGTCCATCGACCTGTCGCAGTACAAGGAACACCAGATGCGCCGCCGGCTGAACACGCTCCGCCTGCGGCGCGGTTTCGCCTCCTTCGCCGACTATTTTCAGGCCTTGACCCGGGATGAAAAGCTCTTGGCGGAGTTTCTCGACCGGGTGACGATCAACGTGTCGGAATTCTGGCGAAACGCCGTGCGGTGGGAGACGCTGAGAGAACGGTTTCTGCCCGAACTCCTCAGGCGCTCTCCGCGCTTCAAGGCTTGGAGCGCCGCCTGTTCCACGGGCGAAGAGCCGTACACCCTGGCGATGATCCTCGACGGCATGGGCGCCTTGGACCGCTCGTCCATTCTGGCCACCGACATCGACGAAGGCGCTTTGCTCAAGGCCAGGCGCGGCCTTTACCCCGAACGCTCGTTGCGGGAGGTGCCGCGTGCGCTCATCCCGCGCTATTTCACCATGGAAAACGGCATGTATCTCGTGTCCGAGAGGCTCCGCCGCGCGGTGCGGTTCGAAAGGCACAACCTGCTCCTCGACCCGTTCGGGGGAGGCTTTGACCTCATCATCTGCCGGAACGTCATTATCTACTTCACCGAGGACGCGAAAAAAACGCTGTATCAAAAACTGGCGCGGGCGCTCAGCCCCGGCGGCATCCTGTTCGTGGGCAGCACCGAGCAGATCTTTTACCCGGAGCGGTACGGGCTGAAGTCGATTGAGACCTTTTTCTACCGCAGGACGGAATGAAGCGGACGGCCGGGCGCCAATACTAGCTGAAAAACGCGCCCGATAACGGCGCCCGATGGTCCGTACTCTCTGGAGGGACAGGAATCTTCATGGACAAGCGCGAAGTGATCATGGCCTACAGGCGCGGGCTCATCTCGCTGCAGGAATGCGCGCAGATTCTCGGCCTCGACAACGTCCGTCTGGTCGGCCTGGTTCGGGAGGCGGAAGGCGATCCGCCGGCCCGGCCGGCGAAGCGGCCCGTCCGATGGTGACGGGTTGTTTTGTTGTCAATCGCTTTGGCGCTGTACTATAATGAACGAAGCGTAACCGGAACGTTCAACCGGAACGTTTTGAGGTGTTGAGGAGGAACCGACGTGAGCTTGCGTTTTCTGACCGCGGGGGAGACGCACGGGCCGCAGCTGACGGCCATCATCGAGGGCTTGCCGAGCAACCTGGAAATCGATTTCGCGGCGCTGGATGACCAGCTGCGGCGCCGCCAGAAGGGGTACGGCCGCGGTCGGCGCATGCAGATCGAAAGCGACAGCGCGAAAATCGTCGGCGGCGTGCGGCACGGCAAGACGACCGGCGCCCCGCTGGCCATCGTCATCGAAAACAAGGATTGGACCCACTGGAAAACCGTCATGAGCGTGGAACCGGTGGAAAGCGACAACGAGGCGAAGCGGCGCGTCCACCGGCCCCGCCCGGGGCACGCGGATCTGAACGGCGGACTGAAATACAACCTGCGGGATTTGCGCAACGTGCTGGAGCGCTCCAGCGCCCGGGAGACGGCGGCAAGGGTCGCCTGCGGGGCGGTGGCGCGGCAGCTTCTGGAGAAGTTCGGAATCAAGATCGCGGGGTTTGTGGTTTCCATCGGCGACGTGACGGCGAACGTCCCCGACCTGCCTCTTGAAGAACTGATCCGAATCACGGAGGAGTCGCCGGTTCGGGTGGCCGACCCGGAAGCCGAGAAGCGGATGATCGAACGGATCGATCAGGCGAAGAAGGAAGGGGATTCCCTCGGCGGGGTGGTCTGCTGCATCGTCGAAGGGGTGCCTCCGGGTCTGGGCAGCCACGTGCAATGGGACCGCAAGCTGGATGGACGCATCGCCCAGGCCGTGGTGTCGATCAACGCTTTCAAGGGCGTGGAATTCGGCTTGGGATTCGAGGCGGGAAGAAGGCCGGGTTCGCAGGTCCACGACCCGATCCTGTACGAACGCGGGAGGGGCTTCTACCGGGCATCGAACAACGCCGGCGGCATCGAGGGCGGCATGACCAACGGGGAGCCCATCGTCGTGCGCGGCGTCATGAAACCGATCCCGACGCTTTTCAAGCCGCTGGCCAGCGTGGATATCGACACGAAGGAACCTTTCCTGGCCCAGGTGGAACGGTCCGACACCTGCGCGGTGCCGGCGGCCAGCGTGGTGATGGAACACGTGGTGGCCTGGGAAGTGGCGCGGGCGTTCCTCGAAAAATTCGGCGGCGACTCGATGGAAGAAATCCGCGCCAACTACGAAAATTACCTGCGACAGGTGGCGGAATACTGATGGCGGACGGGCAAAGGACGCGCAGACTGACGGTGGAACTGGGCGATCGGTCGTATCCCGTGCTGATCGGGCCCGGGCTCTTGAAGGAAGCCGGGCGCCATTTTCGCGACGCCGGCATTCCGCTGGGCGGTTCCGTACTTGTCGTCACGGACGGGATGGTGGACCGGCTGTACGGCCCCCTTGTGGAGGATGCTTTGCGTGAGGCGGGATACCGGACGGTCCGGACGGCGATTCCGCCGGGGGAAACGTCCAAATCACTGGAAATGTTTGAACGGGTGATCACGACCGCGCTGGAGGCGGGTCTTGATCGCGGTTCCACCATCGCCGCCCTCGGCGGCGGAGTCGTCGGCGACTTGGCGGGATTCGCGGCCGCCGCCTACATGCGGGGTATTCGTTTCGTCCAGATGCCCACCACGATTCTGGCCCACGACAGCAGCGTGGGCGGCAAGGTGGGGATCAACCATCGCCTCGCCAAAAACATCATCGGCGCCTTCCATCAGCCGTCCCTCGTGCTGTACGACCTGGACGCGCTGTCCACCCTGCCGCCGCGCCAGGTGCGGGCCGGGCTGGCCGAGATCGTGAAGGAAGGGCTGATCTGGGACCGGGAACTGGTCCGGTGGTGTGACGAAAACGCAGACCGGCTGCTCGCCCTGGAACCGGATGCGCTCGGGCACGCGCTTCACGCGGGATGCCGCGTGAAGGCCGCCGTGGTGGCGAGGGACGAACGGGAGAACGATTTGCGCGCCATTCTCAATTACGGCCATACGATCGGACATGCCCTGGAAGCCGTCGCCGACTACCAGGATCTTCTGCACGGGGAAGCGATCGCCATCGGCATGGTCGGAGCGGCAAGGCTGGCGGCGCGGTTTGGCCGCGATCCCTCACTGGCGGAGGAAGTGGAGCGGCTGATGCGGAAGTTCGGGCTGCCCGTGCGCATCCCCGCCGGGTACGATACCGAAGCGATCATGGCCGCGATGATGCGCGACAAGAAGTTCCGCGACGGACGCATGACATTCATTTTGCCCGTTGAGCCCGGACGGGTGGAAATCCGCCGGGACGTGCCCCCGGAATGGGTGCGGGAAGTGCTGGACGGACTTAAAGAAGCCTGAGCGGAGAGGGAACGGGAGGTCTTGTCCAAATGGCGGTTAGAGGGATCCGCGGCGCCATCACGGTGGATGCCAACGAAGAGAACAAAATTCTGGGTGCGACGGCGGAGCTGCTCGAAGGCATCGTGAAGCTGAACAACATCCGCCCCGAGGACGTCGCCTGCGCCTTCCTGACGGTCACCCGCGACCTGGACGCGGCGTTTCCGGCCCTGGCGGTGCGAAGGATGCCGGGGTGGGATTTGGTGCCGCTCATGTGCGCGCAGGAAGTGCCGGTCAAGGGCAGTCTCGAGCGGTGCATCCGGTTGATGCTGCTGGTCAACACGCCGCTGGGACAGACGGAAATCCGCCACCTGTATCTTGGGGAAGCGCGGAAGCTGCGGCCGGACCTGGCCGGAAACAATCCTTCCTGAGGGGGAACGCGGGACCTCCACGGGAAGGCCTTTGCCTAACCGGTCATTGACGCGGCCGGGAACCGATGGTATATTGTTGACATATCGATCCCGCGGAATTGCCGTCCGGAGGGACGGCGGCTTACGCGGGATGAGCAGAGATGAGCTGAGGCGAGAGTGGAAGAGGAAAGCGCGGAACGTCCGCGCGTTTTCCGGCGCGTCATCGGGGCGCCGGGAAGTGGACTTCCGTTTGCCCGCATCGACTGAATGCGCATCTCTGTACCCGGAGATGCGCTTTTTGTTTTCCTTCGCCGCTTTCGCCCGGAAAGGGGAGATCGGAATGGACGGTACGGAACTTGCCCGGGTGATCCGCCTTGCGGAACGATACAACGTCATTCCCGTCGTCCGCCGGCTGATCGCCGACACGGAAACGCCGATCCGCGTGTTCCGCCATCTGTGCCGGGACAGGCGGGCGTTTCTGCTGGAAAGCGCGGAAGGCGGACTGAAATGGGCCCGCTATTCGTACATCGGCACCGACCCGTTTCTCGTGATGCGTTACAAGAACGGAACGGTCACCTGGGAAGAAGGGGGCCGGACGGAAACGTTTGCCGCCGGCGATCCCATTGGGCTGCTCCGCGGGCGGATGCGCGGATTCCGCAGTCCCGAACTTGAAGGACTGCCTCCTTTTACCGGCGGCGCGATCGGCTATTTCGGCTACGACCTGCTGCACGAATACGAGAAAAAGCTGCCGCGCCACCGGGTCGACGACCTGGACATGGACGACATGCAGTTCATGCTGTGCGACAAGATCATCACCTTCGACCACTACCGTCACCAGGTGCTGGTTATCGGCAATGTGCGGGTCCGGGACGGCGCGACGGAGGGGGAAGTGCGGGCGGCATACCGGCGGACCTGCGAGGAGCTGGACCGGCTGATCGCCCGAATCCGCGGGCCATTGCCCGACGACGAGCCTTTGGCCGAATCTCCGGCCGCCGATGCCGGACTCGGGGAAATCCGCTCCAACATGACCAGGGAACGGTACATGTCCGTCGTGGAGCGCGCCCGGGAGTACATCCGGGCGGGCGACATTTTCCAGGTGGTGCTGTCGCAAAGGTTCCACATCGAAACGAATGTCGATCCGCTGCACGTCTACCGCATGCTGCGCACCGCCAACCCGTCGCCGTATCTGTACTACCTGAAGCTGGATGACGAAATCATCGTCGGCGCATCCCCCGAGCTGCTCGTCAAGGTGGAAGGGGACCGGGTGGACACGCGGCCCATCGCCGGCACCCGCCCGCGCGGACGGACGCCGGAGGAAGACGAAGCCCTGGAACGGGAACTGCTCGCCGACGAGAAGGAACGCGCCGAGCACCTCATGCTGGTGGACCTGGGCCGCAACGACCTGGGGCGCGTCTGCGAATACGGCACGGTGCAATGCGACTCATTCATGGAAATCGAGCGCTATTCCCACGTCATGCACATCGTCTCCAACGTCACGGGCAGGTTGCGCCCGGACCTGCACGGGTTCGACGCGCTCCTCTCCTGCCTGCCCGCCGGCACCGTTTCCGGCGCGCCGAAGCTGAGGGCGATGGAAATCATCGCCGAGCTGGAGGATCACAAAAGAGGTCCCTATGCCGGCGCCATCGGGTACCTCGGCTTCACCGGAAACCTCAACACGTGCATCACCATCCGCACTATCGTCTTCAAGGGCGGAAAAGCCTTTGTACAGGCGGGCGCGGGCATTGTCTGGGATTCGGTGCCGGAACGGGAGTACGAGGAAACGGTGAACAAGGCCATGGGTCCGCTGAAGGCGATCCGCGCGGCGGAAGCGGCGTTCGCGCCGGCGAAGGCTGAGCATTGCGCAACGGTTGGCGACCGGCGCCCGAACCTGGACTATGGATGAAACGCGCGGGCGTTGCTTGGCGCCGTCTCATTTTTCCTGAAAGTCAATGAATTGGAACGTCGGAGGAGGAACCGGAATGGATCAGGACGCAAACCGGATCATGCAGGCGGCCATCGCCAAGGCGGCGGGCGGCGGCCATCTTGCGGAGGAAGAAGCGGAACGGGTAATGGGATGCATCATGAAAGGCGAAGCGACGCCGGCGCAGATCGCCGCCATCGCCGTCGCGCTGCGCATGAAGGGCGAGACGGTGGAGGAAATCGCCGGCTTCGCCCGGGCGATGCGCGCCTTTTCCAACAAGCTGCCGGCGCGTTCGGAGAATCTCTTGGACACCTGCGGCACAGGCGGCTCGGGGCTGAGCAAATTCAACGTGTCCACGACCTCGGCGGTCATCGCGGCCGCGGCCGGCGCCCGGGTGGCCAAGCACGGCAACCGGGCGATGTCGGGCCGGGCCGGCAGCGCCGACGTGCTCGAAGCGCTCGGCGTCAACATCCAGCTGACGCCCGAACAGGCCGCGGCCTGCCTGGAGAAGGTGGGCATCTGCTTCATGTTCGCCCAGCTGTACCATCCCGCGCTGCGGCACGCCGCCGCTCCCCGGCGCGAGATGGGCGTGCGGACCATTTTCAACATGCTCGGCCCCCTGACCAATCCGGCCGGCGCCGACCGGCAGTTCATCGGCCTGTACGACCGGTCCAGAACGGAGGCGATCGCCCGCGTCCTTGACCGGCTGGGTGTCAAGCGGGCGATGGTGGTCGGCGGGCACGACGGCCTGGACGAGATCAGCATTTCCGCGCCGACAAGGGTGACGGAGCTCAAGGACGGGGAAATCCGCACCTACGAAGTGACGCCGGAATCCCTTGGGCTGAGCCGGGTGCCGATCGAGCGGGTGTTCGGGGGAGACGCGGCCGAGAATGCCGCCATCGCCCGGCGCGTGCTCTCCGGCGAGACCGGTCCGCACCGGGACATCGTGCTGGCCAACGCCGGCGCCTGCATCTACGTATCCGGACGGGCCGATTCGCTTGTCGATGGCGTGCGGGTCGCCGCGGAAACCATCGATTCCGGCAAAGCGATGGCCAAGCTCGACGAATGGATCGCCGCCGCCGGGGCGTTGAGCCATGTTTCTTGACCGCATCGTGGCGGACAAGCGGCGGGAAGTGGAGCGGCTGAAAGAGACCTTTTCCGTTGCCGGAGCGGAAAGGGAAATCGCCGCGCTGCCGCCCTGCCGCGGCTTCGAACGGGCGCTGGCCCGGGGGCGGAAACGGCCGCTGGGACTGATCGCCGAAGTGAAAAAGGCGAGCCCATCCAAGGGGCTGATCCGCGCCGACTTCGACCCCGTCCGGTTGGCGCGGGATTATGAGGCTGCGGGTGCGGACTGCATCTCGGTGCTCACGGACGCGCCGTATTTCCAGGGGAGTCTTTCGGATCTCCGCAAGGTGCGCGAAACGGTGGATCTCCCGCTGCTCCGCAAGGATTTCATCGTCGATGAACGGCAAATCTATGAAGCCCGGCTGGCGGGGGCCGACGCCGTGCTGCTCATCGCCGCCATCCTGACGCCCGCGCGGCTCGCTTCCTTTCACGATCTCGCCAAGGATCTCGGCATGGACGTGCTGGTGGAGGTGCACGAACGGGCCGAGCTGGAAACGGTGCTCGCATACGGCAAGGCGACGCTCATCGGCGTCAACAACCGGGACTTGCGCACCTTTGCCACCGATCTTCGGGTTACGGAGGAGCTGATGCCGCTGTTTCCGCCGTACGTCACCGCGGTAAGCGAAAGCGCGCTTTCCGCTCCGGAGGATCTGGAACGCGTCCGGCGAGCGGGGGCGAAGGCGGTCCTTATCGGCGAACATTTCATGCGCCAGCCGGACGTGAAAGAAGCCGTGGCGGCCTTGTTCGGACCGCCGCAACAGGCGGAGATGCGGCCGTGAGACGGGACGCGTTTCCAGGGGACGTTTTTCCGGCGGAGGCCGGCACGGCGGACGCTTTCCGCGGGGATGGCCCTGCCGATGATGTGGCCGTCAAGATCTGCGGCATCCGGGAAGCGCAAACGCTGCGGGCAATGGCGGGTTTGCCGGTCGATTACGTGGGATTCGTGTTTGCGCCGAGCCGCCGCCGCATAACGCCGGAAGAAGCCGCCGCTCTGGCCGAAGCCGCCCGTTCCGTTCCGATGGCGGGAGGCCGCCCGCCCGGGACGGTGGGCGTCTTTGTCAATCCTTCTTTGGACGAGCTGGAACTGGCGGTGCGGGCGGGCCGGCTGGACGCGGTGCAGCTGCACGGGGCGGAAACGCCGGATTTTTGCCGGGAAGTGGCGGCCCGCTTCGGCGTCGCCGTCTGGCGGGCGCTGAACGTGGAAGAGGCGGGTGGCGGGATGGCCGGCGCAGCCGGATGGCCCGGTCCGAATGAAATTTTGGCGGCGTACCGCGGGGCGGCGGAAGCCGTGCTGCTCGACACCGGCGGAGGCGGCACCGGGCGCACCTTCAGCTGGGACGTGATTCCGGCCTGGAAGGAAGCCGCCCGCCGCCACGGCCTGAAACTGTTTGTCGCCGGGGGACTCACGCCGGACAACGTGCGGGCGCTGATCGAAACGCACCGCCCCGACGGCGTGGACGTGTCCAGCGGCGTGGAAACGGACGGAAGGAAGGACATCGCCAAGATCGCCGCATTTGTCGAAAGGGTGAAACAAGGATGAACCTGGTGAAGACGCCGGACGCGTACGGCCGGTTCGGCCCCTTCGGCGGCCGTTTCGTGCCGGAGACGCTGATGAACGCCCTGTTTGAGCTGGAGGAGGCGTACAACCGGTTCAAGGAGGACGAAGATTTTCAAGCTGAAATCCGTTACTTGCTCCGGCAGTACGCCGGCCGGCCCACGCCGCTGTATTTCGCCAAACGGCTGAGCGAAGAGCTGGGCGGCGCCCGAATTTATCTCAAGAGGGAAGACCTCAATCACACCGGCGCGCACAAGATCAACAACGCCATCGGCCAGGGCGTGCTCGCACGGCGAATGGGGAAGACCAAGGTGATCGCCGAAACGGGCGCCGGGCAGCACGGGGTGGCCACGGCCACCGTCGCCGCGCTGCTCGGACTGGAATGCAAGGTGTTCATGGGCGAGGAAGACATGAAGCGCCAGCGGCTGAACGTCTTTCGCATGGAACTGCTCGGCGCCGAAGTGGTGCCGGTCACTTCGGGCACCCGCACCCTGAAAGACGCCTGCAACGAGACGCTCCGATATTGGGTGAGCCACGTCAACGACACCTACTACATCCTCGGTTCGGCCACGGGGCCGCATCCGTATCCGATGATGGTGAGGGATTTCCAGCGGGTCATCGGTCTGGAAACAAGGGAGCAAATCCTTGCGTCGGAGGGGCGGCTGCCGGACGCCGTCGTCGCCGCTGTCGGCGGCGGAAGCAACGCCATCGGCATGTTCCATCCTTTTTTGGAGGATGCCGGGGTGCGCCTGATCGGCGCCGAGGCGGCGGGGCTCGGCCTGGACTCCGGCAAGCACGCCGCCACGCTGACGATGGGGCGGCCGGGTGTATTCCAGGGTTCGATGAGCTATGTGCTCCAGGATGAGCACGGCCAGGTGCAGCCGGCCCATTCCATTTCCGCCGGGCTGGACTATCCGGGCATCGGGCCCGAACATGCCTACCTTAAAGAAACCGGGCGCGCGGAATACGCGCCCGTGACGGACGAAGAAGCGCTGTCGGCCCTGAAGCTAATGTCCCGCACGGAAGGCATCATTCCGGCCCTGGAATCGGCCCACGCGGTGGCCTACGCGGCCAAGATCGCGCCGTCGATGCCCAGGGACGCGCTGCTGGTGATCTGCCTGTCGGGCCGGGGCGACAAGGACGTGGAAACCATCCTGCGGCATGAAAGGGGAGAGGAAGCGTGAAGGCGACGGGTACCAACGCCATCGACGAGACGTTCGCGCGGCTGCGCGCTTCCGGCGAACCCGCCTTCATACCGTTTCTCACGACGGGGGACCCGGATCCGGACACCACGGTGGATCTGGTGAAGGCGGCCGAGGAAGCGGGGGCGCACATGATCGAACTTGGCGTGCCGTATTCCGACCCGCTGGCGGACGGTCCCGTCATCCAGCGCGCTTCGGAACGGGCCCTGCGCCACCGTGTCACCCTGGCCGATTGCCTGAAGGTCGCCGTGCGGGCGCGGCAGCGCGGGGTGAAAATGCCCTTCATTTTGTTCACCTACTACAATCCGCCGCTCCAGTACGGGCTGGAACGGTTTTTCACGGACCTGGCCGAACACGGCTTCAGCGGCGTCATCATTCCCGACCTGCCGATGGAAGAGGACGGGGAAGCGCGCCGGATGGCGGAAAAGACGGGCGTCCATCTGATCCCCCTCGTCGCCCCGACGTCGGAAGGCCGGGCGGAACGCATCGTTTCCCGCGCCAGGGGGTTCGTGTACGCCGTCTCTTCCCTGGGCGTCACCGGCGTGCGCGACGCCTTCGACGCCGGCGTGGACGCGTTTCTCGCCGCCTTGCGGCGCGTCTCGCCGGTACCCGTCTGCATCGGGTTCGGCATTTCCAGCCGGGAGCAGGCGGAACGCTTCGGCCGGGTGTGCGACGGCGTCGTCGTCGGCAGCGCCATCGTGCGGAAAGTGGAAGAGCAGCTGGAGGCGCTCACTTCCGCCGATCCGGCGGAAAAACGCCGCGGGGTCGAAGCCGTGCACGCGTTCATGGCGGGTCTCCGGCCGCGTGCTCAACGTTCCTGAGCGAAAGCCGTTCATGTGCCGCCGGCCGTCCGGAGCCCGGAGCCTGCGTGAAGAGTGGGGATCACGGTTTCGTTTTCATGGCGCATTGGACGAAATAAGGACATTCGTACAATGATTTTCCGACCCTTTTTGCAGAATCTGCCAGAGAATTCCAAATGAAATGCACAAAGTGCGTTTATTTTTCCGGAAAGCCGTTTTCATGGTAAATAAACGCACTTTTGTCTTTTTTTGCGGACGGACGCGCCGATTCGGAACGGCCTGCGTCGGCGGAACGGCGCGCGGCGCGCAACGTCCGGATCGGCCGCGCTGCGTGGGCGTCCGCGGGACTGTACAGGGCCGCCGGGTTATGTCAAAATAGAATCACGTTGCGCGTGCGCCGCGTGATTGTCAGGAGGGGTGACCATGCAACCGAAACCGAATATCATCCACCTTCCGGTCTATCAGCCCGGCAAACCCATCGAAGCCGTCAAGCGCGAGCTCGGCCTGACGGAAGTGATCAAGCTCGCCTCCAACGAGAATCCCTACGGATGTTCTCCCGCCGTGAAAGAAGCCATCGTGCGGGAGTTGGAAAACATCCCCTTATATCCCGACGGCGGCGCCTTTGCGCTGTCGGAAGCGTTGGCCGCGCATTTGGGCGTAAAGCCCGAACAGCTGATCTTCGGGGCGGGCGCCGATGAAGTGATTCAGATGATCGCGCGGGCGTACCTCACGCCGGGCGACGAGACGGTCATGGCGGCGCAGACGTTTCCCCAGTACAAGTTCAGCGCCATGGCGGAAAACGCCGCCATTGTCGAAGTGCCGCTGAAGGACGGCGTCCATGACCTTGATGCCATGCTGGAGCGGATCACGGAACGGACGAAAATCGTCTGGGTATGCAATCCGAACAACCCCACCGGGACCTTTGTGACCCGGGCGCAGCTCGTCCGGTTCCTCGACGCCGTGCCGCCTAACGTCATGGTGGTGCTGGACGAAGCCTATTTCGAGTATGCGGTGGACCCGGAATATCCGAACGGCGTCTCCTTGCTTCCCAAATATCCCAATTTGGTGGTGTTGCGCACCTTCTCCAAGATCTATGGTTTGGCCTCCTTGCGGATTGGCTACGGCGTTGCCCATGCCGACGTCATCCGCAACGTCAACCAGGTCCGGCAGCCCTTCAACACCTCGCGGTTTGCGCAAACCGCCGCCATCGCCGCCCTGGGAGACGGGGAATTTGTCCGCCGATGCCGGGAAGCCAACCGGAAAGGCTTGGAGCAGCTCGCCGCGGCGTTCGGCCGGATGGGGCTCAAAACCTGGCCGTCGCAGGCCAACTTCATTTTCGTCGACGTGCAACGGGACGCGAAAGAAATGTTCGAACGGCTGCTGCGAAAAGGCATCATCGTGCGCGCCGGCTTCCGGGGTTTCCCGACCGGCCTGCGGATTACGGCGGGCACTCCGGAACAGAACGAAAAGCTGATCGCCGCCCTCGAGGCGGTGTTGCACGAAGTGAAGGTGCAGGTGTGACGCCATGGGGGACGCAAACGGTGAATTTGGCGCGCAACCGGTGAAAATCGCCATTTTCGGCGTCGGACTCATTGGCGGATCTCTGGCCCTCTGTTTCAAGGGGAAGCCGGGCGTCCGCGTCGTCGGCCATTCGTCCCGGCCGTCCTCCGTGCGCAAATACATGGAGCTCGGCGTCGTGGACGAGGCGACGGTTTCCCTGGAGGAGGCGGCGGACGGCGCCGATTTTCTGTTCCTGTGCGTACCCGTGGGACTCATTGCGGAATATCTCGACCGCCTGGCCGGGCTGTCCCTCAAGCCGGGATGCATCATCACCGACGTGGGCAGCACCAAGGCTGCCATTGTGGAGTATGCGTCCAACAAGCCGCTGGGCGGGGCCGTTTTTATCGGCGGGCATCCCATGGCCGGTTCGGAAAGGTCCGGCGTGGAGGCCGCCAGCCCCCATCTGTTTGAGAACGCGTACTATGTGCTCACGCCGACGGACAGGACGCCGCCGGAAGCGACGGACCGGCTGGAGGCGCTCCTGCGGTGGACCCGGGCGAACATCGTCCGCATGGACGCCCGACGGCACGACGAGGTGGTCGGCGCGGTGAGCCACCTGCCGCACGTTATCGCCGTTGCCCTTGTCAACCAGATCCGCAAGTACCACGAGGGCGACGCCTGGCATGGAAGCCTGGCTGCGGGGGGCTTCCGCGACATCACCCGCATCGCTTCCAGCGACCCGGTCATCTGGCGGGACATTCTGCTGAGCAACCGGGATGTGGTGCTGCGCCTGCTTGACGACTGGCAGAAGGAAATCGGGCGTTTCGCCGAATTGATCAAAGGAGAGGACGGCGCCGGCATCGAAGAGGAATTCCGCCTGGCGGGCCTGTTCCGCGGCAGCCTTCCCGAACGGCGGAAGGGGGTTCTTACGCCTTACTTCGAATGCTATGTCGACGTGCCCGACCATCCCGGCGAGATCGGCAGGATCGCCACGGAAATCGGCCGCGCCGGCATCAACCTGCGCAACGTCCACATCGCCGAAAGCAGGGAAGACGTGCCGGGCGTCCTGCGGCTGTCTTTCGGCAAGGCGGAGGACCTGGAGAAAGCGGTGCGGCTTCTCAGGGAACTGAACTACGACGTGCGTCTCAGATGAAGGATGAAAACGCTTATTGACAATATGAAAACGGATACATTACAATAAAGGCACAGTATGGTTTCTCTCCACTCCTATCCAATCCTCTGCACCTCTGTGCAGCCACCCCGAAAAGCGGGTGGTTTTTTTTCTTACAGGGAAATTTTTCACGGGCTTCCGGTCATTTTCGGGAATTTTTCCGGAGAACTTTCAGCCCAATTTATGATACAATGAATCAAGCGCAACTTTTTTCCCTTTGTCCGGTACATACGTTTTGGGACCGGCTGCGTTACGTCACCCTTCCACAAAGGGGGGTCGCGGAATTTGATGACCGATTCCCAGCTGATCCGGGAAATCAAGGACGGCAACGTGGAGCTTTACGCCGTTCTGATGACCCGGTATCAGAAAAAGATTTTATCCTTTATTCATCATCTGCTGAAAAGCGCCAAGTTGGAACTGCTCGCCGAAGATCTGTGCTCGGAGACGTTCTACAAGGCGTATCGAAGTCTGCATTCCTTCCGGGAAGTGGACGCTTCCTTTTCGACATGGCTCTACACCATCGCCCGCAACACGGTGCTGAGCGAACTGCGCAAGCAGCGATCGCAGCACGTGTCGCTGGACGATGCGATGTACATACCGGCCGCTCCATCGGATGTTTCGCCGGAACAATCGCTGCTCAGAAGCGAGAAAGTAGCCAAGGTGAGGGAAGCGATCAACAATCTGCCGGAAAAGCAGCGTTCCGCGCTCATCCTGCGGGAGTATGACGGGCTGGATTACCAGGAGATCGCCAGCATCCTGGGCCAGACGGTCAGCGCGGTAAAATCGCTGCTGTTCAGAGCCAGATCAAGCGTGAAAGCGCAGATGGAACCTTACATGGGAGAGGCGGCGCTCGCGAAAGAAGTGGAGGAGTTGAAGCTGTGATGAACTGCGAAAGTGTGCAAGAGCTGTTGGCCTCCCGTTGGGATTTGCCCGACGATTCGGAGGAAAGCCGGCTGGTCGCGGAACACGCCGCAAGGTGCGGGGAGTGCGCGGAAGCCTTGCGACTGTGGAGGGAAAGCACCGCACTGGTGAGCGGCTTGCGCGCGGACGAGGCGGAAGATGTGCCGGATGCGGACCGGCGGATTGCCGAGCGCGTCCTGAGCCGCATCTACGCCGAGCAACGCTGGGCGATGCCCGCGATCCGCAAGACGTACGCTTTTACGGCCGACCTGCGCAAGAGGCTGGCGATCCTCTCCTCGCTGCTCCTGACCCTTTTTGTCATGAGCTTCTGGCACCTGTTGGGGCAGCGGCAGGGAGGCTCCGGCGGGTCCATGGTCGGCGCCCTGGAAGCGGCCCATGCCTTCGCCGCCGGACGGGAGACGGAGACCCTGCTGGTGGAAGTTCCTGTGGCCAGCCTGAATCACATGGTCATGTACTATGCCCCGCCTTCACCGCCGGAATACTGGCTCGGATTGTCCCTCTTCGGCGTCATCGCCATGGTGCTCGTCCTGAACTGGCTGTCCAGGGTGCGCGCATGAGGCCGGATTTTCTCAGGCTTGGCTGGGTCCGGCACGGACAGACGGAATGGAACCTGTTGGGCAGAATCCAGGGCTCCACGGACATTCCGTTGGACGAGGAAGGCAAGCGACAGGCGCGGCTGCTGGCGGAGAGGCTGACGGCGGAGCCGTGGCGCTGGAACGGCGTGGTGAGCAGCCCGCTGAAGCGAGCGGCGGAGACGGCCCGCATTCTGGCGGAGCGGTTATCCCTTCCCCTTCTTTGGGATGAACGGCTGAAGGAACGGTATTTCGGCAGCGCGGAGGGCACAACGCTGGAACAACGTCTGGAGCGCTGGGGACCCGAATGGCGGAAACACGTGGCCGACATGGAAAGTGATGATTCCCTCCGGACGCGTGGACGATCTTTCGTGGAGGACTGGCTTCAGGAACGGCCGGGGGAAAGTTGGCTCGTGGTCACCCACGGCGGCTTGCTCGCCCGCATCGTGCGGATGCTCTGTCCGTCCGCGGAGGATCCGGTCATCCGCAACAGCTCTCTCACGGTGATGGAGCACGCGGGCGGCGAGTGGCGCTTGCTGGTGCACAACTGCACCGCCCATCTGCAAACCGGCGATCTGGAACGAAAATGGACATAGGACGGGCGAACAGGACCCCGATCCGGCCGGAAGGCCGGATCGGGGTTTTTTGCCGCACGTTTAAACCGGCGCGGGAGCACCGATACTGGAGAATGCAGCTTATGGAAACGGGGGATGCCGATGCGACTGGCGGACTTGCTCGGCTACGCGGACATCGCCCAGCTCGCCCGGATCGCCAAATCGTACGGATGCCACTGTGACAGCCACTCCAAGAATGACCTGATCCAGTCGATCCTGTACGCCGCCCAGAGCCGGGAAGCCTTTGAACCCCATCTGGATGTACTGAACGAAGCCGAGTGGAGATTTCTCCATTCGCTGCTTTTCGAAAACCGCACGGCCTACAGTCCGGAAGAGCTGGCGGCGCGGGCGGAGGCGGCGGCGAACCCCGCTCCGGCGCTTCTGGCAAAATTGGCGGCTCCTTTGCCGGCGACGGGAACGGCGCCAGGATCGGCGGCGGGACTGGCGTTGGGGACGCCGGCGACATCTTCGGCTGCAATGGCGGAACCAACTGCAACGCCGTCGGTTCCCCCGGGCGGCGGGACCGAAAAAAAAGCCGGCCGAAGGAAAAGGAAAAAGGCGAATTCCGATGCGGAAACGGACACGGCCCAGGCCGGCCCGCGCGGCGCGATCGGCCGCTTCCGTTCCTTCGGCTGGCTGTTCGGCGGCATGTCGCGGCAAACGAGCCATCTCTACCACATGCCGCAGGATATCCGGCAGCGGTTGTGCGACGCCCTCGAACGCCGTTTCCGGGCCCGGCTCGTACGCAGCGGGCAGCCGCCGGTTTACCGCGACGAACGCGGGCTGCTGGCGGAAGACATCGTCGTCTTCCTGAGGTTCGTCAGGGACCGGGATATTCCCCTCACGGCGGAAGGCGTGCTCTACAAGCGGCAGCTGCAGCAGGTGCTGACGCTCATGTCGGTGCCCGAAGTCCCGCCGGACGGCAGCGGCTGGCGGTTCGGCTACGGCCGCCGGTTCCGGGAATATCCGGACCGGTTCGCCCTGCTGTACGATTATTGTTATTACCGCCGCCTGGTGGAAGAGCGGCCCGACCGTCTGGTGCTGACCGAAGCGGGATACGCGGCGGCGGGAGGGGAGGCTCCGCCGGACCCGGCGGACGTGTACCGGTTCTGGCTTCGGCTGTACAAAGGCCCCGTGGCCAATCTGCACCCGGTCGTCCAATGGATCGCCCGGCTGGCGGGAGACTGGGTGACGGAAGCGTCCCTGGAAGGGGTGCTGCTTCCCTTGCTGCGTCCCTTTTACTACGACTCGGAACGGGATGTGTTCCGGCTGCGCGTGCTGCGCATGATGACGCATCTCGGCCTCCTTCAGCGGGGAGAGACGGAAACGGGGGAACCCGTGGTTCGGGCCACGCCGCAGGGGCGCGAGCTCATCACCGGCAGTCGCGTGGCATTCGAAGATTTGATTGTGTTCCCTTAAAACGGGTTCGGCCGCCGGCGAACGGAAGGCCGGCAGCCGGGCGGCCGCCTTTTGCCGGCGGAGCAGGGCGGTCGCCCCGGCCGGATCTAAGCTTGCGCATATGCTAATTACAGGAGCCGGCTGGAGGTGCAACCGATGGACATGAAAGTCGCCTATGAAGCCATGCTGGGATTGGCGGCAGAAATGATCCTGGACGAGGCGCTGCGCAAATTCCGGACGGAAAAACTGTACAAGGCCATCGACGACGCGCTCGCCCAAGGGGACGCCGAAACCTTCCGGCGTCTGACGGACGAACTGAAAGCGATGCTGGCATGACAAGGTCCCCGGGCGCGCATCCGGCCCGTGCCGCGCAAATCGCTCCGCTTGACCGGCGGGGACGGTTTGCGTTTTTTCATGTTCCTTCGTTATCATAGCCTCGTAGGAATGCGCCGCAATGCGCGAGCGGTACGGGGGAATTTGCGATGAAGTTCGGGGAAATGAAAAGGGATGAATGGCCCGCCCTGCAGCCTTATCTGGACACCTGCCTGCTTCCCGTGACAGGATTGACGGGCCGGGAATCGCCGGTGGAGGCGGCCGATTTGGCGGCCAGGGCGGGGGCGGTGCTTAAGGCCCTGGAGGAAAGGTTCCGCGGACGGACCGTCACCATGCCGGCCTTTCATTATTACGGGCCGGAAGACGAAGGGAAGCTGTCGGAGCTTTGCCGGAAACTGAAAGAGGAAGCGGGATTCCGTTACGTGGTGGTGGTGACGGGGGTTGCGGGACTGGTGTCCGGCCGTGTGCCCGCCGATCTGGTGGCGGAGCCGCTTCCGGACGAGCCGCCCGAAGAGGCGGGCGCCAGGTGGACAAGCTCCGTGGCCGGCCTGTGGAAAAGGGGATGAAAGGAATAATCGACCGTGCCCGGGGGAATGCCAAAACCGTGGGGCCTGAACCGCTGCGCGGGATTTGTGACAAAATGACAACAATTTCTTTACGGCCTCGGGAACGATACGGTGCGGCCGGCCCGCGATTCTTGACGCTCCCGGGACCCTGGGATATGATAGTTATGTCATTTTGGAACGGGGGAAATCCGTGCCGGACGCGAGAATTGGCGGCAAAGGAGGATACGCATGGATCACGATCAGCAGCAGGAATCCGCGCACAAACCGGCCAAACGGCGCGAGATGACCCGGCGTCAGTTTTTGTCGTATACGTTGGGCGGCGCCGGCGCCTTCATGGTCGGCGGAACGATCCTGCCGATGATCCGGTTTGCAATCGACCCGCTGCTGGCGGAGAAGCAGGAAGGCGAATTCGTCAAGGTGATCGAAGCCAGCAAGGTGACCAGCGAACCGCATTCCGTTGAATTCGAAGTTTTCACGGTAGACGGTTGGTACGAAAGCACGAAAAAAATGAGGGCGTTCGTCGCCAGGGGCGACGACGGGCGCATCTACGCGTTGTCTCCGGTGTGCAAGCACCTCGGGTGCACCGTCGACTGGGCGACGCAGGACCCGAACGAATTCCATTGTCCCTGCCACGGAGCCCGTTACACGCGGGACGGCAAGGACCTCACCGTGGCGCGGGGGCCGCTGGACGAATACGAAGTCAGGGAAGAAAACGGCTGGGTGTATCTGGGTTCGCTGAAGCCGAACTCGCGGGTTTAGGAGAAGGAGGCCGCTGACGTCCCATGTTCAAAGCCATATACAACTGGATCGACGAACGTCTGGACATCACGCCGATGTGGCGGGATATCGCCGATCACGAAGTGCCGGAGCACGTCAATCCCGCGCACCACTTCTCCGCCTTCGTGTACTGCTTCGGCGGGCTGACGTTCTTTTTTACCGTCATTCAGATTCTGTCCGGGATGTTCCTCACCATGTATTACGTTCCGGACATCCAGAACGCCTACTACAGCGTGGACTATCTGCAGCACCAGGTCGCGTTCGGCGGCATCGTGCGCGGCCTGCACCACTGGGGCGCCAGCCTGGTCATCGTCATGATGTTCCTTCATGCGCTGCGCGTCTTTTTCACGGGATCGTACAAGCATCCGCGGGAAATGAACTGGGTCGTCGGCATGCTGCTGTTTTTCGTCATGCTGGGACTCGGTTTCACCGGATACCTGCTGCCCTGGGACAACAAGGCGTACTTTGCCACCAAGGTCGGCATTGAGATCGCCTCCACGATCCCCTGGATCGGGGACGACATCAAGATGCTGCTGCAGGGGGGCGACACGCCCGGCGCAGTCACGCTGGCGAGGTTCTTCGCCATCCATGTGTTCTTCCTGCCGGGTGCGCTGTTGACGCTCCTTGCCGTGCACTTCTACATGATCCGCAAACAGGGCATTTCCGGGCCGCTGTGAGAGAGGGAGGCAGGCATGGAAAAAGGCCACGATACCAAGGAAAAAATCGTCTACGTCGGCGACTCCCGCATCCGCAAACGGGACCGGTCCGGCAACGTTCCGCAGGATTATTCTTCGTATCCGGGCAAGACGGAAGCCTTCGTGCCAAACTTCCTGCTCAAGGAATGGATGGTGGGCGTCGTCGTGCTGGTCGGCTTCCTGACGCTGACCATCGCGGAGCCGGCCCCGCTGGGCTATCCGGCCGACCCGCTCAACACCAACTTCATTCCGATGCCCGACTGGTACTTCCTGTTCCTGTACCAGCTGCTGAAGATGCCGTATACGTCGGGAGATTACGTGCTGCTCGGCACCATCGCCATTCCCGGCCTCGCCTTCGGGGCGATGCTGCTGGCGCCGTGGCTGGACAGGGGTCCCGAGCGGAGATTTTATCGCCGGCCGATCGCGTCTTCGCTGATGATCGTGTCGCTGGTCGCCTGTACCTATCTCACCTGGGAAGCCTGGACGCACTATCAGGAAGAGCTGGAGAAGAACGGCATCATCCCGGAACACCACGAGCGCCGGATGATGGCGGAAGAAGCGGTCAAGCAGGGCAAGCCGCGCCCGGTTCCGGGGAAGGACACCCTGCCGGCCATCGTGGCGGCGGACGACCCTGCCTTCACGAACATCATCCAGGCGCAGTGCATCAGCTGCCACGGCACGGAACTGGAAGGCGGCGTGGGACCCGCGCTGCGCGGCATCGGCGACCGGATGAGCAAGGAAGAAATCGCCGACGTCATCACCAACGGCCGAGGCGCAGGCATGCCGCCCTACGGGGGCGTCCTGTCCGCCGAGGAAATCGATCAGGTGGCCGAGTGGCTGGCCAAGCAGAAAGAGGAAGCGGCGGGATAACCGCCGTCGTGCGGCGCGCCCCGGCGGATGTTCCACATCCGCCCAGGGGCGCGTTGTTTTGATGCCTGTCCCGAAGGGAGGACCTTTCCTTGCGGTGGCGCTGGTTGCTTTCGCGCGAGCTGCTCGTGTTTCCCGGCTTCGTCCGGCTGCTGCTTGTCTTTTACATACCGGGCACCGTTTACGGCTATTTCTGGTATGCGGACCAGCTGGCCGAAACATGGCGGACCCGGCCCCTCTGGCAGATCGTGTTTGTGCCGGACAGCCCGACGGCTTCGCTCTTTTTTTCGGTCGCGCTCATCTGGGGCCTTATGTCCCGTGATGGCTTTTTTTCCGTTGGACAGGCGGGAAACGCGGGGGGAGGCGAACATCGGGCTGCCGCGGGCATCCGGTCGCTGGTCGGGGCGCTGGGTACGGTGACTTCGTTCAAGTACGGCGTCTGGGCCTGCGTCATGATCATCGCGGGGTGGATCCAGGGGGACACGATGGTCTGGGAACATTGGATGCTGATCGCTTCCCACGCGGCCATGGCGGTGTTCGCTCTGCTGTACGCGCCCCATTTCGGTTTCGGGAAAATCTCCCTGGGCTTGGCGGCGGCGTGGACGCTGGCGAACGACGCGCTGGATTACGGGCTGGGCATTCATCCTTATTTGCCCTGGCAGCTGGATGACGATCTCGCGGCGATCGCGGCCTTCACCTTCGCTCTGACCGGACTGAGCGTGCTGCTGGCCGCCCTGGCCCGGAGACGGCCCGCCCCGCCGGCGCGGGTTCCGCCGGAATAATCGATCCGCGGCGTCATAAAAAGCGGACATCCCCTCATAGAATGCGGCAAGGGGGGATGTCCCTTGTTTTTGAATCGGAATTTTTTCGGCATTCGCCGACTTGCGCTCCGGGCCGCCCGTCCGGGAGCGTGCGCCGCGGCGGTGTTTTTCGTCATCGCGGGCCTTGCGTCCGTGGCGGCGCATTCGGCCGCCCATGCGGAGGGAACGGAGCAGGGCCAAAGCCGCGCCGCCTTTCACGCTGCCGCCCTTGCGCTTTACGAGGCAGCCAAAAGGGATGATCCGGAGGAACTGATCCGCCGGGTGGGCGAGGCGGAGAGCCGGTTTCGCGCGCTCAGCCTTGAAGACATCCGTTCCGCGGAAGGGATCGGGGCGCTGGCGGACAGCCTGGCGGAAGTGAAACGCGCCGCGGCCGCGGCGACTCCCGACCGGCAGCGCCGGGAACGGGCCGCCGCCGCGCTGTGGCTGGCCGCCGACGAACTGGCGCATCCCGACCGCCCGCTGTGGCACCGTTACCGAATGATCATCGGCGACGACATCGACCGGCTGGAACGCCTGGCACAAGAAAAACCGGCTTCGCGGCGGCAAAGGGAAGAGATGTTGGCGGTTTTCCGGGAATTGTCCGCGCACTACCGGCTCATCCGTACGGCGGCCTTGCTGCGCGGCGAACCGTGGAAGGTGGAGCGCGGCGATTCGGTGCTCGTGTACGCGGAACGGGTCCTCAAGGCTTCCCGGCCCGATCCGAAGCTGCTGGACGGGCTTTTCCCGCAACTCCGGGAAGCGATGGACGCCCTGTTTCCTCCGGAAGCGGACGCCCCGTCATCGGTGCTTCCGGTCTACATGCCTCCTCCCTGGGGATTCTATGCCGCCGTCGGCTCCCTGATCCTGTCGGTGCTGGCGTGGAACGGCTGGCAGCGGTATCGTTACGGCGCGGGGGCGGGGCGAAAGCCGCGACGCTGACCTTCTTTGCGGCCTTTCAGTCTTCCGGCTCTTCGCGGAAGCCCTCGCCCCAGACCTCATGCACGTCCCCGATCACGAAGAACGCCCGCGGGTCGTGTTCCCGCACCAGGTTCTGCAGGCGGCGCGCCTCCATGCGGTTCACGACGCAATAGAGAATTTTGCGCGGCCTGCCCGAATAGCCGCCGGTCGCATCGATCAGGGTGGCGCCGCGATCGAGCTCGCGCATGACGGTGCCGGCCAGACGCTCCGGGTCCTTGCAGAAGATGTGGAACGTTTTCGCCGCGTTGCCGCCTTCTACGACAAAGTCGATGACCCGGGATGCGACGAAAACGCTCACGATGGTGTAGAGCACCCGTTCCTTGGGAAGCACGGAAAGGGACGACCCCAAGATGACTCCGTCGATCCCCAGAATGATTTTCCCCATGCTCCAACCGAACCGCTTGTGGATGAGCCTCGCCAGAATGTCAATGCCCCCCGTGGTGGCCCCGGCGCGGAATACCAGCCCGAGTCCCGCGCCCAAGGCGACGCCGGCGCTCAGCGCGACCAGGATAAGGTCTTCCTCCATGACAAGCGGAGGGATGATTCCGGAGACCCTCGCGGTTTCCCATATCCACAGGAACAGGGAAAGCAGCACCGTCCCCACGATCGTGTACAGCATCGCCCTCTGGCCGAGCCTGCGCCAGCCGAGCCAGAACAGCGGCAGGTTGAGAAGCAGCGCGGACAGCGACACCGGGGCTCCCGCAGCGTAGTGGATCAACACGGCGATGCCCGTCACGCCGCCTTCCATCAGCCGGTTGGATACGATAAAATATTCGATTGCGAACGCGTAGAGCGCGGCGCCGGCGGCGACCAACACCCAGCGGACCGCCGCCTTCCGAAAGGCTTCCATGCCTCGGTCTCCTTTCATTCCCGCAGGAAGAACCATTTTTATCATCCTCCTTCGCTTATGAGGAAATACGGTTCCGGCACAAGGCGGTTTCGCCGGAAAAGGGCATTTGTTTTCGCGCGGAAACTGCGATAACATAGGATTGAATCCCGACTGGAAAGGAACGGTTTCATGGCCGAATCCCGCCTGTCCGGCGTGTCCCTTACCGAACGAACACTGGCTGACATGCAACGGGAAGTGGACGCGTATATCACCCAGTTCAAGGAAGGCTATTTTTCCCCGTTGGCTCTCTTGGCCAGGCTGGCGGAGGAAGCCGGCGAGCTGGCGCGGGAAGTGAATCACCTGTACGGCGAAAAACCCAAAAAGCCGGACGAAGCCGAGGGTTCCGTCGAACTGGAGCTCGGAGACATCCTGTTCATTCTCATCTGTTTCGCCAATTCCCTCGGCATTGATCTCACCGACGCGTTCCGCCGGGTGATGGACAAGTTCAACACCCGCGATGCGAACCGGTGGACGAGGGCGGACGCCGAAGTCCGCTGAAGGAACGTCGCCGGGCGGATTCCCCGCTGTTCGAAGCGGATGCCGGATGGACGCCGAAGCGCGCCTGTTCATATGCTGTACCATCCTTCCGTACGGAGAGGATGGCGCATGGACGGGGAGACTTGCATGCGGAAGGCGTATGAGGCCATCTTCCAGGGAAACTTCGAAGCCGCCGTCAGGTGGTTCCTGAAGGCTTTGGAACGGGAACCCGGCAACGCCGACTACCATTACAAAAGCTCCATCACCATCGCGCGCAGCGGCAGGCTGGATCTGGCGCTGCGCCTTGCCAGGCGGGCGGCGGAGCTGAAGCCCGGCGACCGGGGGTACGCTTATCATGCAAGAGTGCTGGAAGCCAGACTGCTGACCGCGGAGGCGGAAAAGCTGCTGTACGGCGACGCGCCCCGCCCGGTGGAAGCCCTTCGCCTGCTCAGGCGAGCGGCGGAGCTGGATCCGCTGTCGGCGGAGGCCCGAATGCTTCTGGCGGAAGCGTATCGCCGGCTCGGCGAAAGCGACCGGGCAGCGGATTTCGCACGGCAGGCGCTGGCCCTCCGTCCGGACCTGGTCTGGGCGCATCCGCGGAAGAGGGAAGTTGTCTTGCAAGAACAACCAAGTGAAAACGGGAAAGGTGATGCCGATGTCAAAGACGATCCGGGTGGCCGTGACGGGCGCGGGAGGCCGCATGGGCCGCGAAGTGGTCAAGATGGTGCTGGCGGATGAAGAGTTGGAGCTTGCGGCTGCCGTCGATCCGGCGGCGGAAGGCGTGGACGCGGGGACGCTGGCGGGCACGGTGCCGGCCGGAGTGGCCGTGACCGGCAATCTGGCGGAAGCCCTTGCCTCTTCCGGCGCCGACGTGCTGGTCGATTTCACCACGCCGAAATCGGCCATGCCCAACGCGGAGACGGCCATTTCCCATGGCGTGCGGCCGGTCGTCGGCACCACCGGGTTTACCCCGGAGCAGATCGCCATGCTGGACAAGCTGTGCCGCGAGAGGGGAATTGGCGCGGTGATCGCGCCCAATTTTTCCATCGGGGCCATCCTGATGATGAAGTTCGCGGAAATGGCGGCGAAATACTTCCCCCATGTGGAAATCATCGAATACCACGGGGACCAGAAACTGGACGCCCCTTCCGGAACGGCCCTCATGACGGCGGAACGGATCGCGATGGTGCGGACGGAATTCCGCCAGGGGAACCCGCAGGAGGAAGAAAAGCTGGAAGGAGCGCGCGGCGGATACTATCAGGGTTTTCGCATACATAGCGTCCGTCTCCCCGGCATTTTCGCGCAGCAGGAAGTCATCTTCGGCGGGAACGGGCAGTCGCTGAAAATCCGGCATGATTCCTACGACCGGGCGGGCTACATGCCCGGCGTCAAGGTCGCCGTGAAAAAAGTCATGGATCTGACGGGCCTCGTGTACGGCTTCGAACGGCTGATGGATTGACCGCCTGCGAACCGCCTGCGGGGACAAGCCGCAGCGAGCCGCCCGTGCCAAACGGGGAGGAGACCGGGCATGCTGAGCATCGCCCTTATTGCGCACGACCGGAAAAAGGACGAAATGGTCAATTTCGTCATTGCCTACGAACACGTGTTCAGACCGCACCGCTTGTACGCCACCGGCACCACCGGCGCCCGCATCATGGAAGCCACGTCGCTCACCGTCCACCGGTTTCTGTCCGGGCCGCTCGGGGGCGACCAGCAAATCGGCGCCCTCGTGGCGCAAAACGAGATTGACCTGCTCATCTTTCTGCGGGATCCGCTGACGGCGCAGCCCCATGAACCGGACATTACGGCGCTGCTCCGCCTTTGCGACGTACAGGGGATCCCGCTGGCCACCAACATCGCCACCGCCGAGCTCCTGGTGCACTGCCTCGAACGGGGAGACTTCGCCTGGCGGGAAGTGGTGCACAAATACAAGCCGGAGTCCGGCGAATGAGCGCGGGGAGGAAGCCGATGGCCAGACCGCTCAGGATCGGCATTACTTGTTATCCCACGATCGGCGGCTCGGGGGTCGTGGCGACGGAACTCGGCAAGCTGATGGCCGAACGGGGCCACGAAGTCCATTTCATCACCCACGGCCTCCCGTTCCGGGCGGGAACCTTTCGTCGCAATATGTACTACCACGAGGTTGAGGTGACGGACTACCACGTCTTCCGGTATCCGCCCTATGAACTGTTTCTGGCCAGCAAGATGCACCAGGCGGCCCGGATGCAGAAGCTGGACCTTCTGCACGTGCATTACGCGGTGCCGCACGCGCTGTCCGCCTTTCTGGCCAAGGAGATGGCGGGGAACCACCTGAAGGTGGTGACCACGCTGCACGGCACGGACATCACCATCCTGGGGCAGGACGAATCGCTGAAAGAAATCATTCGCCTCGGCATTCGCAAAAGCGACGCGGTGACCGCCGTCAGCCGCGATCTCATCCGGGAAACGCGGGAGCTTCTGGACATCCGGGAGCCCATCGATCTGGTTTACAATTTTGTGGACGAAAGGGTCTATTACCCGCGGGAAAACAGCCAGCTGCGCAGGGAATTCGCGGCGCCGGGGGAAAAGCTCCTGATCCACATTTCCAATTTCCGCCCGGTGAAGAGGATCTGCGACCTGGCGGACATTTTCGCCCGGGTGAACCGCCGTGTGCCGTCCCGTTTGCTCCTTGTGGGGGAAGGCCCGGAACTGCCCAAACTGCAGGCCAAAATCGATGGGCTGGGCCTTGCGAAGCGGGTCATTTTCCTGGGCAAACAGGAGGACGTGGCGGAAATCGTTTCGGCGGCGGACCTCATGCTGCTTCCGTCGGAGAAGGAAAGCTTCGGACTCGTCGCCCTGGAAGCGATGGCCTGCGGCGTTCCGACGGTCGGTTCGCTGACGGGTGGCCTGCCGGAACTGGTCCAGCACGGGGTGACCGGGTTTTTGGCGCCCGTGGGCGACACGGAAGCGATGGCGGAGTACGCGCTGCGCCTTCTCACGGACGACGCGATGCGGGCCGAATTCGGCCGGGCCTGCGTCCGCCGGGCGAGAGAACATTTCGACAGCCGGCGGATCGCGGACCAGTACGAACGGATTTACTACCGGGTCCTGGGAATCGGCGAGAGCGCCTTGCTTTCGGTATAGGAATGACGACGCCCGGCCGGCGGCAGAAGCGGACCCCGCTCGTGCCCCGGCCCCGGGCTCTAAGGGAGCCGGGTTCCGATGACGGATGAGTCGGCGACGATCTGGGCGGACGGCATGCGGGTGGCGCGGAGGCTGGAACAAGCCGGTCACCGGGCCTACCTGGTCGGCGGTTGCGTCCGCGACCGGTTGCTCGGACGTCCGCTGAAGGACGCGGACATCGCCACCAGCGCGCAGCCTCGCCAGGTGATGAAGCTGTTTCCGAACGCGATTCCGACCGGTCTCAAATATGGCACGGTATCGGTGCGGATGAACGGCCGGCTGTTCGAAGTGACCACCTTTCGAAGCGAAACCGGCTATTCGGACGGGCGGCATCCGGACCGGGTGGCGTTTGTCGGGGACATCCGGGAAGATCTGGCCCGCCGGGACTTCACGATCAACGCCATGGCTGCGGGTACGGACGGAGAAATTCTCGATCCCTTCGGCGGACGCCGGGATTTGGAGGCGGGCGTCGTTCGGTGCGTGGGCCGGGCGGACGAACGGTTCGCGGAAGACGCCCTCCGCATGCTGCGCGGCGTCCGCTTCGCGGCGGAGCTGGGCTTTCGTCTGGCGCCTTCGGTGTGGAAGGCGATCGTGCGGCACCGGGAGCGCCTGCGCATGGTGGCCGTGGAAAGGGCGGCGGCGGAACTGGACCGGATGACCGCCGGCCGCGATCCCGACCGCGCCTGGGCGCTCTTGATCCGCAGCGGATTGGCTGCTTCCCTGAAAGCGCAGCTGCCGGTTCCGGACTTGAACGGATTGGCGAATGTGCGCCTTTCGGCGGTGGCGGAAACCGAGCTGCGCTGGCCGCTCCTGTGGATTGCCGGAGGCGCGGACGAGCGCGGCGCGGAAGAGGCGGCCCGCGCCCTGCGCGTCAGCCGCTCCCGGGGAGCAAGATGGAAAGGCGCCGTCGGCGTGCACCGGCGGTTCGAAACGGTGTCGCGGAATCCGGATGACACGGAAGCGAGAGAGACGTGGATCGGCGCGGTGATCGACCACGGCCGTTCCGCGGCGGAGGACTGGTTGTCGCTTTCCGGCGGGCTCCTGGCCTGCCCGAGGGAGGCGTCTGAAAAGGCCGCGCGCTGGCTGCGGGAAATGCCGGTTTATGAAATCCGCGATCTGGCGGTGGACGGCGACGATCTTACCCGGCATCTGCAGCGTCCCCGGGGGCCGTGGGTCGGCCGGATGCTGCGCATACTCCTTGGGGAAACCTCCGCCGGACGCGTGCCCAACGAACGGGAAGCGCTTCTTGCCCTGGCGGAGAGGCTTTCCGGCGAGGAAGGATGACCGAAGCTGATGGACGGGACGCTGCTTTTGAAACTGCTGGAAGAAGCGGAAGGCGGCTTCGTTTCGGGAGAAGCCCTGAGCCGGCGGCTGGGCGTCAGCCGCACGGCGGTCTGGAAGCAGATCCGCAAGCTGGAAGAGGAAGGCTACGCCATCGAGGCGGTTCCGCGGCTTGGCTACCGGCTGGCCGGCAAGCCGCCGCGCCTGTCGCCGCTGGCGCTTGAAGCCGCCCTGCGCACCGCCCGTTTCGGCCGGCAGGCCCGCTTTTACGAATGCGTGGGTTCCACGCAGGACATCCTTCATGAGTGGGCCAGGGAAGGCGCGCCGGAAGGGGCGCTGGTGATCGCCGAGCAGCAGACCCGCGGAAGGGGGCGGATGGGACGCTCCTGGATTTCCCCCGCCGGGAAAGGCGTGTGGATGAGCCTGCTGCTTCGTCCGGAGCTGCCGCTGGCCCTGGCCACACAGCTCCCGATGCTCGCGTCGGTGGCCCTTGCGCGGGGCGTCAAGACCGCCACGGGGCTCGCTGTCGCCGTCAAATGGCCGAACGACTTGATGCTGGACGGCAGGAAAGCATGCGGCGTGTTGCTGGAATCCTCCGCGGAAAACGATCGGCTCGTGTACGTGGTGACGGGCATCGGCATTTCCGCCAATCTCGACCCGGAAGATTTCCCGAAGGAACTGAAGGAAAAGGCGACTTCCCTGAAAATGGCCGGAGGACGGGAGGCGGACCGGATCGGCCTCGTCGCCGCCGTCCTGGAAGCTTTCGAAGAGCTGTACGACCTTTATCGGGAAAAGGGATTTGCGCCGATTCGGCTCATGTGGGAAGCCCTGGCGGAATCGCTGAACCGTCCGGTGGAGCTCCGCACGCCCGCGGGAATCGTGCGGGGGACTGCCCGCGGCCTGGACGATTACGGCGGGCTGCTGGTGGAACGGGAAGACGGAACCATTGCCCCCGTTTACTCGGTTTTGTTATAATGGATCTGTCAAGGCGGTATCGTCGGAACCGCACTTGCGACGCGCCGTTCTTGAGGCGCCGCGGGGAGAAAGCGGTCCGTGGGACGCGCGTGAACACAATTGACGGTGGACAGCCAGCTTTGGCGGGGATTCTGCTCGAAGCCGAAAAGGACCGAGACAGAAGGACGCAAGCTGCGTTCTCATGCGAGGAGACCTTTTTTGCCCGTGATCCCGATGGATTCGGGACGGCTCAGGCAGCCCGGTGCAAAAAAGGTTTTTCTTTTCCGGCCGAGCGGTTTTTCGCGTGACTACCCAGGAAACGGAGGCGCACCAGGATGGCAAAACCGCTCACCCTTCCGCGGATTCGGGCGATGAAGCGGGAAGGACGACCCATCGTGATGCTCACGGCCTATGATTATCCCTCCGCCCGCCTGGCGGAGGAAGCCGGCGTGGACATGTTGCTGGTGGGGGATTCCCTCGGCAACGTGGTGCTCGGTTACGATACGACGATTCCCGTGACGCTGGAGGATATGATCCACCATACCCGCGCAGTGGTGCGGGGCGCGCCGGGGACCTTCGTGGTGGCGGACATGCCCTTTGCCACATACCGGCTGGGGCCGGAGGCCACGCTGCGCAACGCCGCCAGGCTCATGCGGGAAGGCGGCGCCCGAGCGGTGAAAATGGAAGGCGGCGCGGACCTTTGCGAGGAAATCGTCCGTCTGACGGCGGCGGGCATTCCGGTGCTCGGCCACCTTGGCCTTACACCGCAATCCGTTCATCAAATCGGCGGATACCGGGTGCAGGGCAGGACGCGGGAAGAAGCGGAGAAGCTGATCGCGGACGCCAAGGCTCTGGAACGGGCAGGCGTGTTCGGCATCGTGCTCGAGCTGGTGACCGAAGAGGCGGCGCGGGAAGTCACGCGGGCGGTGGAGGTGCCCACCATCGGCATCGGATCCGGCCGCGGCTGCGACGGACAGGTGCTCGTTTTCCACGACATGCTGGGATACGGTTCCGGCATCCGTGAAAAGCGGTTCGTCAAAGCCTACGCCGACATCGGTTCGACGATCCGGGAGGCCATCGGGCGGTACGCGGAAGACGTGCGGACAGGGGCGTTTCCCGAAGAGCGGCACGCATTTCGCCTTGAAGAGGCGCCGCACGGGTCGGCGGACGTCCGGGAAACCGCGGCCCCGTATGGAGCCGGTCCGGCGGAAGCCGCAACGGGCACGGCGTCCGCCGCGCGGAAGGGAGGCGCGCACGGATGACCGCCCCCAGGGTGATCCGCACCGTCGCGGAGATGCGGCGGGCCGTGGCGGAATTCCGGGACTTTCGGAACGCGGAAGGGACGGCGCCGGGCGTTTCTCGTTCCGTTGGCTTCGTGCCGACCATGGGCTATCTGCACGAGGGGCATGCCAGCCTGCTTCGCCGCGCCCGTCGGGAAAACGGCCTCGTGGTGCTCAGCGTGTTCGTCAACCCGCTCCAGTTCGGGCCGGGCGAGGATTTTGAACGCTATCCCCGGGACGAAAAGCGGGACCTGGAAGTGGCGGCGGCGTGCGGGGCGGACATCGCCTTCCTGCCTTCCGCTTCCGAAATGTATCCGAACCCGCCGCTGGCGCGGGTGACGGTGGGCGAAATCACGGGCAAGCTGTGCGGCAGAAGCCGTCCCGGCCACTTCGACGGCGTGGCGACGGTGGTCGCCAAGCTGTTCAACATCGTGCAGCCCGACCGGGCGTACTTCGGCCTCAAGGACGCCCAGCAGGTGGCCGTGGTCACGCAAATGGCGCGGGACCTGAACATGCCCGTGGAGATCGTTCCCTGTCCCACGGTGCGGGAGCCGGACGGACTCGCCCTGAGTTCGCGCAACGTTTATTTGAACGGGGAAGAGCGGGCGCAGGCGACGATCCTGTACCGGACGCTGCTACGCGCACGGGAATGGATCGCGGAAGGGGCTGACGCGGACCGGTTGCGCGACCGCATGAAGCGAAGCATCGCGGAAAGTCCCCTGGCGGACACGGATTACGCGGAGGTCGTGGCGTGGCCGGGCCTGGCGGACCCGCCGGCAGGGAGGCCGCTCAGGGATCTTGGCGAACCGCTGCTGGTGGCCCTGGCCGTGCGCTTCGGCAAGACCCGGCTCATCGACAACATGATTTTTACCCCGGAGGAGGTGGCGGCGACATGTTCCGGCAAATGATGAAATCGAAAATCCACCGCGCCGTCGTCACGGAAGCCAATCTGAACTATGTCGGCAGCATCACCATCGACGAAGAACTGATGGATGCCGTGGACATCCTGCCCAACGAAAAGGTGCAGGTGGTCAACAACAACAACGGCGCGCGGTTCGAAACCTACGTCATTCCGGGCCCGCGCGGTTCGGGCGTGATCTGCCTGAACGGTGCGGCCGCCCGTCTTGTCCAGCCCGGCGACCGGGTCATCATTATCGCCTACGCGCTTATGACGGACGAGGAAGCGCGCCGTCACCGGCCGAAAGTGGCGATCATGGGCGAGGACAACAAGCCGGTCCGCATTTTGGCGGACGAACCGCACACGACCGTGCTCTGAAGCGCATGAAAACTCCCCCCGGGGCGCAGAATGAGCCTGTCGGCCGTCATGCTGCGCCGGGGGGTTTTTTTATGTTAAAATCAGATCAACGCGAATCCGTGGAATGGTGGCTGGATTTGCAGCAAAAGTTGGACAGGGGACAGGGATACTTCAAGCTGCGGATGTACGACGACGCCGCCTGTCACCTGGAAGACGCGCTCCGCCTGTGTCCGGAATTGCACGCGGCGAGGCTTTTGTTGGCCGCCGCCTGCCTGCGCTTGTCGGACTGGATCGGCGCGCGCCGCCATTTTCAGCTGATCGCGGTGCTCGCTGACAACCCGAAATGGCAGGCCGCGGCCTACAACGGACTGGGATGCGTCCAGGCCGCCCAGTCGCAGCTGGAACAGGCCAAATCCTGCTTCCGCCGCGCGCTGGAGGCGGATCCCTCCTGCGCGGACGCCGTGCACAATCTTCAGGCGTGTCTGGTTGCCCGGGGCCGCATCCGGCTCCGCTTCGGATCGGGGGAAGTGGAGGCGGCGGTGCCGCCGGACGCGGCGGGCGCCGGTCGCGAATCCTCGGGAAAGGGAGCCCGATGAATGAAGTTTGCGGTGCTGGACTTTGAAACCACCGGCATGTCGGCCGACGCCGACGAAATCATCCAGGCCGGATTGGTCGTGGTGGATGGCGAAACGGGCGGGACGGAAACCGTCTTCGCCTCTTTCGTGCGCCCGGAAAAACCCATCCCTCCCTGGATCACCCGTCTGACCGGCATCTCCGATGCTGACGTGCGGGACGCTCCGCCCCTGGAAGACGTCCTGGCCCGGATCGTGCCGCTTCTCGGCGACGCGGTGCTGGCGGCGCATAACGCGGCCTTCGACCTCCGGTTTCTGCAGGCGGCCTTGGATCGATGCGGCTATATGCCCTACGCCGGCCGGGTCGTCGACACCGTGCGGCTGGCCCGTCTAGCGTTTCCCTCCGCGCCGGGATACCGGCTGGAATCGCTGACGGCGATGCTGGGCATCCGGCACGAACGCAAGCACCGGGCCGACGAAGACGCGAAAGCGGCCGCGGAGCTACTCCTGCGCTGCATCGGGCGGCTGGAACGGCTGCCTTTGATCACCCTGCAGCGGCTTTCGTCGCTGTTTGATCAGGACCGAAGCGACCTCGGCTGGCTGATCGCATGGATGACCGCCCGCCGGGAGTCGGGCGTCCGCCCTGTAGAAGAGGAGCGGGAATTGGATTTTATTCGCCATTTCGCCCTCAGGGTCCCGGACTGGTTGGACGATCGCGAGGAAGAGACGGTCGAAACCGGCCGTCTGCCGGAAGACATGGACTTCGACGCGTTCGCGGAACGGGTGCTGGAGAAACTCAGAACCCTGATTCCCGGCTACGAGCGGCGGGAAGGTCAGCTGGCGATGATCCGCGAAGTGGGCGGAGCGCTGGAGTCGGACGCGCATCTGTTGGCGGAAGCCGGCACCGGCACCGGGAAGTCCCTCGGTTATCTGATTCCAGCTTTGTATTATGCGCTGAAGGAAGAAAAACCAATCGTCGTCTCCACCCACACGATCCAGCTCCAGGAACAGTTGCGCCTGCGGGATCTGCCGCTGCTCGGGAAAGCTTCCCCGGTTCCGTTTCGCGCGGCGGTGTTCAAAGGACGGAGCAATTACCTGTGCCTGCGCAAATTCGAGCAGCTCACGTCGGCGCCGGATTTCGCCATGTCCGAAGAGGAAGCGACGGCGCTCGGCCAGATGCTCGTCTGGCTGACGGAGACCGAACGGGGAGAAGCGGAAGAACTGAGCCTGTCCGGCGGGGCAAGGAACGCCTGGGACGCGGCATCCAGCGACGCCGATTCCTGCCTGAACCGGATGTGCCCCTGGTTCCGCAAATGCTTCTACCACCGGGCGCGCCACGAAGCGGGCAGGGCGGACCTCATCGTCACCAACCATGCGCTTTTGCTGACCGACCTGCAGGCGGAACGGCGCCTGCTGCCCGTTTATGACCGGCTGATTGTGGATGAAGCCCATCACCTGGAAGAGACGGCGGCCATGCATCTGGGGTGGAACATCAGCCACGGCGCCGTTGTGCAGGCTCTGCTCCGGCTGTGGCGGGACGCGTCGTCCGGACTTGTCCCCCGGCTGGTTCACCTGCTGCGCGCCGAGGGGACGGAGACGGCAGAGCAGTGGGCGGAGCGGCTGGAAGAATGCCAAAGGACGGTCCGGGAAGCCATGGCGTCGTGGGACCGGTGGACGGAACGGGCGTTTGATCTGATGCGCCGGCACGGGTCACAGGAGGAGGGAGGCTCCATCACCCTGCGCATCCGTCCGGACGTTCCCCCGGAAGGCTGGGATGAGGCGGCGAACGAAGGGGCGAACGCGGCGGCGCTTCTCTCCGATCTGCTCCGCCCGCTGGAGCGCCTGTTGCCCGTCCTCAAAGACGAAGGCGGCGATCTGGCCCTGCAGGCGGCGATCACCGATCTGAACGGGGCGGTGAAGTCGCTCTCCGAAGCGAGAAACGCCATCCGGTCCTTTCTGGCCATGGATCGGCCGGAATTCGTCTACTGGCTGGAAGGGCACGCCCAATACCGAGGACGTTCCGTCCGGATGCATGCGGTGCCGGCGGACGTCAGCGGCATCCTGCGGGAAGAACTGTTCGGACGCAAAGCGAGCGTTGTGCTCACTTCGGCCACGCTGGCGGTGGACCGGTCTTTCCGGTACGTCACGGAAAGGCTGGGACTGGACCAGGCCGAGTCGGATGGACGCCTGCGCACCGCCATGCTCCCTTCGCCGTTCCGGTACGAGGACCAGGCCCTTGTGCTCATTCCCCGGGATTTTCCGGACATCAAGAGAAAAGACGGCGACGGGCGGTTTACGGCGGAGCTGACCGGCTCCCTGGCCGGCGTCGCGGAGGCGACCGGCGGCCGCATGCTTGTGCTGTTCACCTCGTACCGGATGCTCCGCGCCGTGTATGAACCGCTGAGGCAGCGGCTGGCCGCCGCCGGCATCGAGGTGCTCGGGCAGGGCCTGGACGGCGCCAGCCGAACGCTGCTTACGCAGCATTTCGCGTCGCGTCCGGCATCGGTGCTGCTCGGCACCAGCAGCTTCTGGGAAGGTGTCGATCTGCCCGGTGACATCCTGACGTGCCTGGCCATCGTCCGGCTGCCATTCGCGCCCCCGGGCCACCCGGTGGCGGAGGCACGGGCGGAACGGCTGGCGGCGCAGAAGGAAAATCCGTTCATGAAACTGTCCCTGCCCCAGGCGGTCATCCGTTTCAAACAGGGCTTCGGCCGGCTCGTCCGCCGGGAGACGGACCGGGGTATCGTCATCATTTACGACACCCGCGTGATCGACACCCGCTACGGCAAGTATTTTCTGCATTCCCTTCCGGGTCCCCGGCTGGAACAGGTGACCACGGGAGAGCTGGTCTTCCGCGTGAGGGAATGGTTCGCAAGGGAGGCGGTCCGTTGAAGCAAGCCAAAATATCGGAAGCGGTCGTCCGCCGTCTGCCGGTTTACCTGCGCTTTTTGACGGAACTGATGAAAGCCGGCGTTCAAACCGTGTCGTCGCAGGAGCTGGGGGAACGGCTGAGCCTCAATCCCGCCCAGATCCGCAAAGATCTGGCCTATTTCGGAGAGTTCGGCCGCAAGGGCATCGGCTATGACGTGCCCTACCTGGTCGAAAAAATCCGCCAGATCCTGCACCTGGACCGAACGGTGCACGCGGCGCTGGTGGGCACCGGGAATCTTGGACGCGCCCTGTGCAATTACCGGGCGTACCTGCAGGAAAACGTGAAAATCGTCGCGCTTTTCGACGCGGATCCCGCCATCGTCGGCACGACGATCAACCACCTGAAGGTGCAGCCGATGGAGGAACTTGACGAGACGGTGAGGGAACGGAGCATCGCCATCGGGATGATCGCGGTGCCGGCGGGGGAAGCGCAGTTTGTGGCGGACCGGTTTGTGGCCGCGGGGGTGCGGGGCATTCTCAACTTCGCGCCGACGGTGCTGAAGACCCCTCCCGGCGTGCGGGTCCATTACGCCGATTTCACCGCCGAACTGTACAGCCTGGCCTATTACATGGAAGAGGATGTCCTGGAAAAGGGAGTGTGGAAAGGATGAACTGGCTGATCGAAAACGGAACGTTTCTCACCCAGGATCCCGAGCGGCCGATGGTGCGCGGCTGGCTGGCCGTGCACGGGGACCGCATCGCGGGGCTCGGGGAGGGAGAGGCGCCGCAGGAAGTGCGGTCCGCCGCGCGGGAGCGCGTGGAAGGCAAGGACCTTTTGTTCATGCCGGGCCTGGTCAACACCCACGGCCATGCCGCGATGACGCTGCTGAGGGGCTACGCCGACGATCTGAAGCTCCAGGAATGGCTGAACAACTACATATGGCCAATGGAAGCCAGGCTGACGGGCGACGACGTGTACTGGGGAACGCTGCTTGCGGCCGCGGAAATGATCCGCACCGGCACCACCGCCTTTGCGGACATGTACTTTTTCATGGACCGCGTGGCGGAAGCAGTGGAAGTATCCGGCATGCGGGCATCCCTGTGCCGGGGGATCGTCGGACTCGGCACCGAGGAGGAATGGCGCGAAAAAGTCGCCGACGGCATCCGTTTCGCCCGCGAATGGAACGGCAAGGCGGACGGCCGCATCCGCACGATGCTCGGGCCGCACGCTCCCTACACGTGTCCTCCCCCGGTACTGGAACGGGTGGTGGAGGCGGCGCATGAATTGGGCTTGCCGATCCACATCCATATGTCGGAAACGGCGGCGGAAGTGGAGCAGAACGTGCGCGACTACGGCGTTCGCCCGGCGGAGCACCTCGACCGGGTCGGCGTCTTCACGCGGCCGACGCTTCTGGCCCATGCCGTCCACCTCACCGACGAGGAAATCGCCCTCCTGGCCGAACGCGGCGCGGCGGTGTCCCACAACCCGGTCAGTAACCTGAAACTGGCCAGCGGCATCGCCCGCGTGCCGGACCTGCTGCAGGCGGGAGTGGCCGTCACCCTCGGCACCGACAGCGTCGCCAGCAACAACAACTTGGACCTTTTCGAGGAAATCAAACTCACGGCGATGCTTCACAAAGGCGTCACCGGCGATCCCACCGTCCTGCCCGCCGCCCAAGTGCTGCGCATGGCCACCGTCGACGGGGCGCGCGTGCTGGGTATGGAGGACACCGGCATGCTCAAGGAAGGCTGGAAGGCCGACCTGATCGCCCTGCGGACGGACCGGACGCATTTCGTGCCGCGGACGGACTTCGTCTCCCACGCGGTGTACGCGGCATGCGGCGCGGACGTGGAACACGTCTGGGTGAACGGCAGGCAGCTCATGCGCGGACGGGAACTGCTCACGCTGGATGAGGAGCGGATCCGCCATGAAGTGCAGCAACGCTTTGAGAGGCTGCTTAGGGGATGAACCTTAGCCGCCGTGACCTGCGCCGCAAAGCTCCCGTCATCACCTGGAAGTTCTGGGTCTGGCTCGCGGCGGTGCTCGTCTTGAGTGCGATCGCCCTGGTCGTCTGGCTGGTCCGTCAGGCCGGAAGCGACCACGCCATGGAGGAAAGGGAAGCGGTCCGGCGCGCCATGCGGGAAGCCGGGCTGGCCGGCGCGGAATGGGCGTTTCTCCATGTATGGGACGACCGGGTATGGGTGGTGCTGGGGACTGACGAAGAAGGCGTCCGGTGGATGGTGTGGGAGACGCCGGACGGCTACGTGCGGGAACGGGAAGCGGACTTGGTGAGCGAAGCGGAACTTAGGGCCATGATCCTGGGCAAGCATCCCGAACGGAAGATTTTGCGGATCGTTCCGGGATGGTTCCGGGGCGAGCCCGTATGGGAAGTCCGTTACCGCACGGGCCCGGACGGGGAACGCCAGGCCATCGATTTCTATTCGGCGCGGGACGGGACGAAGCGGAAAACCTACGATCTACCGGGTCTGTAAGGAGCCGCCGGAAGCGGCGGCGTCCGCAGGCCCTTTTTTATTGCCAGTCATTTGATAACCAATATTCTATCAAGATATGATATATTCTTTATGTATTAAATCGTATATCATTTACTAGCAGTAAACGTGATTAAATATTCGCCGGTACCAATCGGCCGGATAGGATTGGATGGGAGGGAGAGCGCCGTGAATTTCAAATGGACCGCGTTTGCCGCGGCGGCCTTGCTGGCAATGGCAGCCCTGCTGGGCGGCTGGACCGCGTGGCGCCATTACGGCGTGGAACAGCCTCTCCACCGGTTGGCCCAGCAGATGCCCGGCGTGCTTGAAGCGGAAACGGAATGGAAGCCGGACCGGGTGCGGATGCGGCTCCGTCTGTCCCCGGAAGCCGATCTGCCCGCTATCGTTCGCCGCCTGGAAACGGAAGGAAGCGCCGCCTTGGGCCGCCGCACGCTGGAATTCGAGTTCGTCCAGGATGCCGGCGACCGGCTGGAAAGCCTGTGGCAGGACGTGATCTTCGAAGTGGCGGAAGCCATGGAACACCGGAGCTATTCGGAAGTCCGGGACCTGGTCCTGGGCCTTGGAGAGCGTCACCCCGGCATTGAAGCGACGGCGCGAATGGACGACCGTTACGTATACATCCGCCTGAAGGAAGGCGACAGGGCCAAGTTCGTGCTGTTGCCGCTGGAGACGGACGCGACGGAGGTGGGGACGGATGCGTAACCTCCGGTTGTACGCGAAAGAGATCACCCTGGGTTGTCTTGCGGCCGTTTTCGTTTTTTTGCTGTACATCGGCATGCCCGTCATGCCCGTCGCCCTGGTGTTGTTGATCGCCGCTGCCCTGTACGCCTTCGGCCGGCAGCACGGAGGAGGGTTCCCGGAAATGGCCGGCCGGCGGACGGACGGGGAAGGAATCGCCCCCGTCGCTTTCGACGACATCGGCGGCCAGGAGCAGCCCAAACGGGAACTGATGGAAGCCATCGATTTTCTGGTTTACCGGGACAAGATCGCGAAACTCGGCATTCGTCCGCTGAAGGGCATCCTGCTTGCCGGCCCCCCGGGCACCGGAAAGACGCTGCTGGCCAAAGCCGCCGCGAACCATACCAAATCCGCCTTCGTGGCCGCCAGCGGCAGCGAGTTCGTGGAAATGTACGTGGGCGTGGGGGCCAGCCGGATTCGCGAGCTGTTCCGCAAAGCCAGGAAGCTCGCGCGAAGCGCCCGGCAGAAATCGGCCATCGTGTTCATCGACGAGATCGACGCCATCGGCGCCATTCGGGACGGAGGACAACAGCGGGAATACGACCAGACGCTGAACCAGCTGCTGACGGAAATGGACGGCATCCGGGCCGACGAAGAGCCGCTGGTGCTGGTCATCGCGGCCACCAACCGCCCGGAGATGCTGGATCCGGCGCTGCTCAGGCCGGGGCGTTTCGACCGCCTGATCCGCGTCCCCCTGCCGGACAAGGCCGGACGCGAACATATCCTCCGGCTGCACGCGCGCAACAAGCCGCTGGCCGATGACGTGTCGCTCTCCAGAGTGGCTGATGAAACGTTCGGCTTCTCCGGGGCGCAGCTGGAAAGCGTCATGAACGAATCCGCCATTTACGCCCTGAGGGAAGGGAAGGAGAAGATCGAACAGCGGCATCTTGCGCTGGCCATCGACAAGGTGATGATGGGCGAGAAGACGGACCGCAAGGCAACCCGTGAGGAACGGGAGCGCGTGGCGGTCCACGAGCTGGGACACGCCATTATGGCGGAGCATTTGCGTCCGGGAAGCGTGGCGCGGGTGTCGCTGACGCCGCGGGGTCAGGCCCTGGGATACGTCCGGCAGCGCCCCGACCGGGACCGCTACTTGTACAGCAAAGCCTGGCTGGAAGAGCAGATCATGATCGCGCTGGGCGGGGCGGCCGCCGAGGAAATCCGTTACGGATCGCGCAGCACGGGGTCCCGGGCCGATTTCGAGCAAGCCGCCGACATCGCACGAACCATGATCGAGGCGGGCATGTCTTCACTGGGCATTGTGCATCCGGAAGCGCTGACCAAGGCGGAATGGTCGCGGGAAAGCGCGGCCATTCTGAACGGGCTGGCGGAACGCGCCCGCAGGCTGCTGGAAGCAAATCGCGCCGCCTTCGACCGCGCCCTGGAAGTGCTCATCCGCGAAGAAACGATATCGGGCAGCCGCCTGCGGGAACTGATGCACGGGGAAACGTCCGGCGGTCCCGAAACCGCCGAACATCTTGCCGCCGCCGAAAATTAAACCTTTCGGCGGCTTTTGTCGTCTCTCTTAAGGAATACGTTTCGTCTTCCGATACCGCCGACGGGGTGGCGAACGGGACGACGGTCACGGGAAATCATCGGCGGAGTGTGGTAAGATGGGGACAACCGCCCGACGGACCGCTGCGTTCTCCGGTTCGTCAGGAAAGGCAGAGGAGGCAATGTTGGAATCGGGACGAGACTTGGAGCGGGTCGTCAGCGCCGCCCCTGACGACCCGGAAACCAGGCGCGCCGCCCTCGGGGAGCTGATGGACGCCTACGGCAAAGATGTCTGGAATTACGCTTTCAGCTTCACCCGGAAATGGGACATGGCCGACGACATTACCCAGGAAGTATTCCTGAAGGCTTTTCGCCATTTACATAACTTTCGCCAAGTGTCTTCCGTCCGGACGTGGCTGCTCACCATCACCAGGAATACGGCCATCGATTTCATGCGGTCGGCGTTTCTCCGCAGGGTGACGCTGGTCGACCGCCCCGCGGAACGGGGGCAGCTTCGCTCCGCCGAACAGGAAGTGATCGAGAGGCTGGCGGTGAACGAGACGTGGAAGCTGGTGCTGTCCCTTCCCCGCAAATATCGCGAAGTCCTGATCTTGTTCGCCCATTACCAGCTTTCGCTCAAGGAGATGGCGGAGGTCCTCGGGGTGACGGAAGGCACCGTGAAATCCCGGTTGTTTCACGCCCGAAGAAAAATGTTGAGCCTGAAGGAGAAAGCTTCCGATGGATGACCGCTTTGACCGAGAGCTGAAGGAAGATCTGGCAAGGGGACCGCTGGTGCGGGACGGCTTTGACGAGCGGCTCCGCCGGCGTATCGAGGAACGGCTGGGTTCCTTGCGGCGCGCTCCCGGCAGGATGTTGCTGTCGGCGGCGGTTTACGCCGTGGCCGGCATGCTGGCGGTCGCGGCCGTCTGGACGGGCATGTGGCGCTTGGCCGGAACGGAACGGCACCTGGCTGACGAACTTGCCCAGTCGGTCCAAGAGCAGGTTGCGGTCTCCGGCCGGGGGTCCGTTGAAATTTCTGACAGGCAGACGCTTGAGGACGCCGGGATTCGGTCCGCTTTCCTGATTGGCCTGCGGCGGGACGAGCCGAATCCGGAAGGCGCCGGCGTGATCAGCGAATACCGCACGATGCTCATCGCCGAACAGGACGGGATGCCGCAGGTGGTGGCGGAAGGTTCCGGAATCCTCATGCCGTTCGGCCAGGAGTTTTGGCTGATCCGCGCGTTGCCGGACGGGAAGGGCGGACAGCGGCTGACCGCCGCGCCCGCGGAGCAGTCCGTCGCGGGCGGCAACGTCCCGGTGGAATCCGCGGGGGAAGTGGACGGGCTTGGCACGGCGCCGGGAAGCATGATCCAGGAACAGCTGCTGTTTGCGGGCAATCAGTACGTGTCCGTCCGGCGGGTGGACTGGAAAGCCGGAACGGAACTTTCCGCGCCGCGGGAACGGGTGTGGGTCAAAAACGTCAAAATGCTGGCGGCGGAAATTTCCGGATCGGACGAAACTTCCGCGGAAGAACCCCACGTGGCCCTTTTCGAGTTGATTCCCGGTGAAGAGGCGGGTCCTGCCGGCGAGGAATGGGCGATCATCCGGGAACCGGGCCGCTGGGCGGTCCGCTATCCGGAGGAAAGCGGAGGAAAGGATGGCCGCAGGGTCTGGCGGGCGCTTCCGGTGACGCTGCCTCCCGCCGTCGTGTCCCATGACCGGCTGGATCTGGGCTGGGACGAGATCGCGGCGATGGACCCGCTGGCCAGGGACGCGTACACCTCGCCGGCGGGCGATCTGGCCGCGCTGGTCCGAAGCGACGCCCTCCGCGTCGTGCCGTACCGCCTGCCGGACGCGGCCATGCGAACCCTGACGGTGTCCCTGGACGAAAACGAAACCGTCGTCATGGTCCAATGGGCCCTGGACCGGTACGTGGAGTCGTGGAAACGGCAAGCCTCCCTGTGGCTGAAGCCGGATACGGGAAGTCTGTGAGAAGGTTCGGTCTGCACGGCCGCCCGTCCCGCCGGATGGCGAACGCCGCCGGGAGGCGGCTTTTGTTTTTTCGGGGCCCAAAAATATGATAAGATGATACTGGTCCGGGCGGCTGTCCGGCTTTGCCCGCAACGGACCCGGGAAGAGAAGAGAAACGGCAAGGGTGGAGGGAGCCCCATGTTTCGCTCGATTGGCGTGGTCGGCGGCGGCACGATGGGACGGAGCATCGCGGAGATGATGGCGTCGAAGGGCCTTGAGGTGCGCCTCGTGGAAAAGGATGAGGGGCATCTGGCCGCGACGCGGGCCGGACTGGAGGCGAGTCTGGAGCGGCAGTTGGAACGCTGGGCGATCACGCAGGCGGAGAAAAAACTGATTCTGAGCCGGATTCACCTCGAACGCGACCTGGAGAAGCTCTCGGGCTGCGATCTGGTCATTGAGACGGTCACGGAGGACATGGACATCAAAAAACAGGTGTTTGCCCGCCTCGGCGAGCTGCTCGGTCCGGAAACGGTCATCGCCAGCAACACTTCCACGCTCAGCCTTACCGAGCTGGCCGGCGTGACCCGTCATCCGGAACGGGTGATCGGCATGCACTTTGTCTATCCGACCATTCACACCGACGTGGTGGAAATCATCCGCGGCCTGCAGACCTCCGACGAAACCTTTGAAAAGACGAAACGGTTCGTGGAAGAGGCCATTGAGAAAAAGGGCGTCATGGTCTACGAATCGCCAGGGTTCGTGACAACGAGGCTCATTAGCCTGCTGATCAACGAAGCCCTCCGTCTCCTGGAGGAAGGCGTCGCTTCGGCGGAAGACATCGACGACGCGATGCGCATCGGATACCAGTTTGAATACGGCCCCCTCGAAATGGCGGACCGGTTCGGCCTCGACTCGGTGCTGGCCGCGCTGGAGCGGATGTTCCGCGAGTACGGCGAACTGAAGTATCGCCCTTCGATCCTGCTCCGCAAGAAGGTGCGCGCCGGCCAATTGGGCGTGAAGACCGGCATCGGTTTTTTTGCATACGACAAGGACGGTGAGCGGATCCGGTGAACATCCTCGTGATCAATGCGGGCAGCTCGTCGCTCAAATATCAGCTTTTTGACATGACCGACGAAAAGGTGCTGGCCAAAGGCCGCGTGGAGCGGATCGGGCTGGATTCGTCCATCGTGTATCAGGAAACGGGAGACGGCCGCGAGGTCAGCGACGTGTCGGAAATATTGGACCATACGGCGGCGGTGCGCAAAATGCTCGCGCTGCTCACCCACCCGGAACACGGCGTTCTGCCGGACCCGGGAGGAATCGACGCCGTCGGCCACCGGGTGGTGCACGGAGGCGAAACGTTCAAGCACTCGGTGCTGGTGACGCAGGAGGTGAAGCGGGAAATCCGATCGTTGTTCGACCTCGCGCCGCTGCACAACCCCGCCCATCTGGCGGGCATCAACGCGGTCGAGGAAGTCCTGCCCGGCGTACCGCAGGCGGTGGTGTTTGACACCGCCTTCCATCAGACGATGCCTCCGACTTCCTATATGTACGCCATTCCGACCGTCCTGTATCGCCGGCACAAAATCCGCCGCTACGGATTCCACGGCACTTCCCATGATTACGTGAGCAGACGGGCCGCGGAGTTCATCGGACGCCCGCTGGAAGAGCTGAAAATGGTCACCTGTCATCTGGGCAACGGCGCCAGCTGCACCGCGGTACTCGGCGGCAAATCCTATGACACCAGCATGGGCATGACGCCCCTTGAAGGACTCATGATGGGCACCCGCAGCGGCGACCTCGATCCGGCCATCGTCCCGTACGCGATGGGCAAGGAAGATTTGACGCTGTACGAAGTCAGCTCGATGCTGAACAAGCACAGCGGGCTGCTGGCGATTTCCGGAATCAGCGGCGACATGCGGGAAATCCTGGAGGCGATGGACCGCGGACATGAAGGGGCGCGCCTGGCCTTCGACATGTTCGTTTATCGACTCCGGAAATACATCGGCGCCTACACTGCCGCCATGAACGGTCTTGACGCGCTCGTGTTCACGGCGGGAATCGGAGAAAACTCCCCCCGGCTGCGGCAATGCGTGTGCGAAGGCCTGACGTTTTTCGGCATCCGAATCGATCCCGTTCGGAACGAGGCGGCATCGAACGAACCCAGGCGCATTTCGGCCGACGACTCGAAGGTGGAAGTCCTCGTGGTCCCGACCAACGAGGAACTGATGATCGCCCGCGACACCCATGCGCTGGTGCAGGGCGCCGTGACGGCGGACCGATAGCGGACGCCGCCTCGGCCAAAGGCAGAACCTGCACGCAATGGCGCGAGAATTCTGACACCGGGACGGATCCTCCGGGAGAGGGTGAGACGGTGAACGAAAGGGAACTGCTGGCGCGCGGCTGGGCGGAAGCGATGCAGGACGGGGCGGTCAGCGTGCCGAACGCCCTGCTGCGCACCTACCGGACACTCGGCCTTAGCGATACGGAAGCGATGCTGCTCATCCAGCTGATGGCGTTTCGGCAGCTGGAGCAAAACGAATTTCCCACTATCGAACAGCTCTGCGAACGTCTGGGCGCCACGCCCGCGGCCATCGGCGAGGCGCTGCAACGCCTGATCAAGCTCGGGTTGCTCGGGATCGACGAGTATACCGATCCGGGAACCGGCGTGCTGGCGGAACGGTTCACGTTGACCGGGCTTTTCAACCGCATCGGCGAACTGCTCGCGTCCGGAGGACGACTCCGCGCCCCAGCCGCCGCGGAAACTTCGTCGGGCGGAGGCGTGCCATCCGCCGCCCGAACACCGGCGGACGAGGGGGCCGGCAGGGTGTTCCGCGCGTTCGAACAGGAATTCGGACGGCCCCTGACGCCGATGGAATGCGAAACCATCGAAGCCTGGCTCGACCAGGACGGCTATCCGGAAGAGCTGGTGCTGTTCGCCCTGAAGGAAGCGGTGTTCGCCGGGAAACTCCATTTCCGGTACATCGACCGGATTTTGCTGGAATGGAACCGCAACCGGGTGACCAGCGTGGAAGAAGCGCGGTCCCACGTGCAGAAATTCCGGCAAGGACGCTGACGCGTGGTCCTCACGGTCTCGGCCGCCGCATCGCGTATCGTCCGGATGCCGGCCATTTGCGGATATCCGTTTCCGACCCGTTGTCCGATTGCATGCCTTTGCCGCCCGTGTCATAGGTAATAGCAAAGCGGATTTGCGGGAAGGGGAGGGGTTGCGGTGGCGGAGTGGGAGAGCGTTCTGTTGCCATTTCTGGGCGTGGTGGCTCTCGGAGCCGCCGCCGTGCTGATGCTGGTCGCTTCGTCGCCCGGACGCTGGCGGGATCGCGGACGTCCGGTCGTGTCCGTGCGCGCCCGCGTCGTCGGCAAGCGCCCGGACGTGTCGTCCAGGCCGTACTTTCAGGAAAACGGGCCCGTCCAGATGCAGACGGACACCTGCTACTACGTCACGTTCCAAACGGAAGACGGCCGGCGGCTCGAGTTCCGCACGGACGGCGCCAGATACGGACTGCTCGCGGAAACGGACGAAGGGGTGCTGACGTATCGGGGGACGACGTTCCTGCATTTCGAACGGGATGCGGAACGGGCGAGAGGCCTGGCGCGCTGAAGGACGGGGAAGCGGCCGAAACGCGAAAGCGAAGCCCGCACCTCAGGTGCGGGCTTCGTTTTTGGATAGACGGGACGGGACCGTCGGGGATTTCGTCTTTCCGCTCAGGAGCGGCCTTCGGCTGCGGCGGCGATGGCGGCTCCAAGTTCGCCGGCGCGCTCCGCGGCCCGTTCCATGGACCGGATCACCGCTTCGCGGAAGCCAAAGCGGTCCAGCGTTTCGATGGCCGCCTGGGTTGTGCCGCCGGGGGAGGTGACGCGCCGGCGGAGTTCGGCCGGCGCTTCGCCGGTGAGCCGCACCGTTTCCGCCGCGCCCCGCACGGTCTGCACGACAAGTTCCCGGGCCGCGTCCGGCGAAAGGCCCAGCCGCCCGGCGGCTTCCATCATCGCTTCCATCATGTAATAGATGTAAGCGGGTCCGCTGCCGGACACGGCGGTCACGGCGTCGAGGAGTTCCTCTTCCACCACGGCGGCGAGACCAACGGCCCGAAAAAGGGCCAGGACTCTTTCGCGGTCTTCGCCGTCCACCTCGGGAGAGAAAGCGATGCCCGCGGCGCCCAGGCCGATCTGGCTGGACGTGTTGGGCATCGTCCTGGCCACGGGCTGCCTGCGCCCGAGCAGGCCCTGGATGACGCCGATGGACAGGCCGGCGATGACCGACACGACCAGCTGACGCGGCGCAAGATGCGTCTTTAGGGAGGCGATCGCCTCCGCCGCGTCCTTCGGTTTCATGCCGAGCACCACCACATCCGCGCGGGCCAGGGCTTCGATTTTGTCCTGTTCGCCGAAAACCGTCCGGATCCCGTATCGCGCGGACAGCTCGCGCAGCCGCTCGGCGTTTGAGCGGTTGGCGGCGGTGACCCGTTCCGGCGGCAGCAGTCCCGAACCCGTGATGCCGCGGATCAGCGCCTCGGCCATGGAACCGGCGCCGAGAAAGAAGATGTCGTAATGGGAACCGGCCATCCTTCGGCGTTCCTCCTTATGTGCGGATTTGCCCGCTTCCCCGCACGATGTATTTGTACGACGTCAGCTCGGGGAGTCCCATCGGGCCGCGGGCGTGCAGTTTTTGCGTGCTGATGCCGATTTCCGCGCCGAAGCCGAACTCGAAACCGTCGGTGAAACGGGTGGACGCGTTGTGGTAGACGGCGGCGGCGTCCACTTCCCGCAGGAACCGTTCCGCGTTCTCCCCGGATTCGGTGACGATGCATTCGGAATGCATCGTACCGAAGCGGCGGATGTGGTCCAGCGCCTCGTCGAGACCGTCCACCACCCTGACGTTCAGAATCAGGTCGTTGTATTCCGTCGCGTAGTCTTCGTCCGTGGCCGGCTTCGCCCACGGCGCGAAGCGGCGCGTGCGTTCGCAGCCGCGCAGCTCGACGCCAGCGTCGCGGAACTTGCCGAGCAGATCGGCCAGATACCCTTCGGCGAAGTCGCGATGCACAAGCAGCGTTTCCATGGCGTTGCAAACGGAAGGCCGCGAAAGCTTCGCGTTCAGGGCGATCGCTTCCGCCATGTCCGGCTTGGCCGAGGCGTCGATGTAGGTATGGCACACGCCGGCGCCCGTTTCGATGACGGGGACGGTGGCGTTTTCCACCACGGTGCGAATCAGGGAAGCGCCGCCGCGGGGAATGAGGACATCCAGCAGGCCGTTGGCCTTGAGCATTTCGTCCACCGTGCCGCGTCCCGGATCCTCCACCAGCTGGACGGCGTCGGCGGGAATCTCCGTGCCGGCCAGGGCGCCGCGCAGGACGGCGACGATGCTCCGGTTGGACTCGAGTGCCGAGGAGCTGCCGCGCAGCACGACGGCGTTGCCGGTTTTCAGGCACAGCCCGGCGGCGTCCGCGGTGACGTTGGGGCGCGCTTCGTAGATGATGCCGATCACCCCGAGGGGAACGCGCACTTTGGCGATTTCGAGCCCGTTCGGCCGCCGGAAGGTTTCCAGCACGTCGCCGACGGGATCGGGAAGGGCGGCGACCTCCCGCAGGCCGTCCGCCATGCCGGCAATGCGCGCCGGATTCAGCATGAGGCGGTCCAGCAGAGGTTTGGGCATCCCTTGCCGCCGTCCACGTTCCAGGTCCCGTTCGTTGGCGGCGAGGATTTCGTCCTGACGCCGGACGAGAGCGTCCGCCATGCGGAGCAGGGCTTCGTCTTTCCGGTCGGTGGAAACCCGGGCCAACACCGCCGCCGCCTCACGGGCCAGGCTCGCTTTGGCGCGGACTTCGCTTTCGGTTCGGACTTCGTTTTTGGTCTGGATTTCACTCACGGGAATGTACCTCCTTCGGTTGTTCCGGCAAGGCGACCCATTCGTCGCGATGGATGATTTCGGGCCGCGGAATGTCCGCCGCCCGCATGGCTTCTTCGCTGGACAGCCCGCGGATGCGGTTCACCTGTCGGACGGAGTGCCGGACGATGCCGCGTCCGATGACGCGGCCGTCTACGGCGGCCACCTCCGCCACGTCGCCGGGGCGAAAATCGCCGGCGGCCCCGACGACGCCGGCGGGGAGCAGGCTTTTGCCGCCGTGCACCATCGCCCGTTCCGCGCCGGGGTCGACGATGATCCGGCCGCGCGGCTCCGACAGGTAGCCGATCCACAGTTTCTTGACAGGCAGGGTGTGTTCGCCGGCGGCGAAATAGGTTCCTTTGCCTTCGCCGCGCAGGGCGGCGGCGAGATCGCCGGGCTCCGCCACGCGGCCGACGAACACCGGCACGCCTCCCGCCCGGGCTACGCGGGCGGCTTCGATTTTGGAGCGCATGCCGCCGGTGCCGACCGTCGAGCCCGCCCCGCCGGCCATCCGCAACAGCTCATCGGTAATGGCGTCAACCCGGTCGATCCGGCGGGCTCCCGGATCCTTGCGGGGGTCCGCGGTGTACAGGCCGTCGGTGTCGGTCAGCATGTACAGGCCGTCCGCCTTCACCAGGGCGGCGGTCAGCGCCGAAAGGGCGTCGTTGTCGCCGAAGCGGATTTCGTCGACGGAGACGGTGTCGTTTTCGTTGATGACGGGCACCGCTCCCTGGCGCAGGAGTTCTTCCAGGGTGGCCAGGGCGTTGCGGGCGCGCAGGCGGTCGCCGAAATCCGGCCGGGTAAGCAGAATTTGCGCCACCTGACGGCCGTATTCCGAAAACGCCTCTTCGTAGGCCTGCATGAGCAGGGCCTGGCCGACGGCGGCCGCCGCCTGTTTCTCGTGCAGGAGGCGAGGCCTGTTCTTGTATCCGAGCAGGCGGTATCCGGCCGCGATCGCTCCCGAAGAGACGACGAGCACCTGCCGGCCTTCCCGCAGGAGGGAGGCGATTTCCGCCGCGAAAAACCGCACGCGCTCGCGGATGAGCCCGCCTTCCGGCGAGGCGAGGGAACTGCTGCCGATTTTGATCACGATCCGCTGGTTCATCGCATGCCACCCCAAAACAAAACGCTTCCGTCCTCCAAAGGACGGAAGCGAGCTTCCGCGGTACCACCTTTGTTGACGGGGTCGCAATACCGGCGTCCAATGCGCCGCAGGTACCGGACTCCGTCCCCTCTGGTCCCGTTAACGGCGGGCGCCGTCCGGCTCATCGCCGGCCGCTCGGGGATGGGGGAAGCGAAAGACCCGGCGGGCCCTTGCAGCCTCGGAGCCCGCTCTCTGGGACGGGCCTGGACTTCGCTTCGGTTCCCGTCATCGCGTTTCCTTGAGATATTACTAAAAAGATACCACGACCCCGCAAGAATGTAAAGAAATCGAACGCGCCTTAGGAAGGGAGCCTTTCCCGGCGCTCGATCTGGCGGGGATAGCTGATCTGGACGCCCGCTTCCTTCAGCTCCCGAAGGAGCGCCTTCCGGATTTCCTTGCAGGCCGTCCAGTAATGCTGGTCGCTGACCAGGCTGATGACGGTGTATTTCGCGCCAAGAGCCTGGTTTTCCACGTCGGTGATGCCGTACAGCTGCGGAGGCTCGACGATTCGCCCCGACGCGTTGCGCAAAAACAGCTCCGGCATTTCCTTGACCAGCCGCTCGGACACGCGGCCGACCGCCGCCTCGACGTCGGCCGGGTCCGTTTCGTAGGGCACGGTGAAATTTACGATGGCCCGCATGCGTTCCCGGTTGTAGTTTTCGCTGATGCGGATCTCCGAGTTCTGGATGACGACCACATGCTGCGCCCAGGTGCGGATTTTGGTGGCGCGCAGGCCGACACTGACCACCGTCCCGGAGATTTGGCCGTTGTTGATCGACACGTAGTCGCCGACGGAAAACTGGTCTTCAAACAGGATGAAAAAACCGGAAATGAGGTCCTTCACCAGCGTCTGCGCTCCGAATCCGACGGCAAGCCCGACGACCCCGGCGCCGGCGATGATCGGCCCAATGTTGACGCCGAGGTGGCTCAGGGCCGTCAGGATCGCGATGATGACCAGGGCGTACCGGGTAAGGGACAAAAGCAGCGTCTGCAGCGTATCCCGCTGTTTGGCGTCCAGGCGCGTGAGGCGAAAAATCCGCCTGATGAGGACCTTCCGGACGCGAAGAGCCAGCCATGCCAAGAGGACGATGAGAATAACGATCCCCAGCCGTTTCGCCGCTTCCAGGGAAAGGGGCTGCCAGTATTCCCAACCCAACAGATGCTGAAAATTCGTCTGAAGCCAAGATGCCATGTATGATCTCTCCCGCCACGCGCCGTTGCCTTGTCGTTATCGTCCCGAGGGGACCGGCCGCTCAGCGTTCAGATCAGGCCTTTTTCCACGAGGAAGTCGCGGGCCACGTCTTCGGCTTTCAGCCCTTCCTCGTCCACCTTTGCGTTAAGGGCTTGCATTTCCGCTTCGGTGATCGCCCCTCCCAGGGCGTTCAGGACGCTTTCCAGTTCAGGATATTTGTCCAGCACATCCTGGCGAATCAGCGGACCCGCGTCGTAAGGAGGGAAAAATTCCTTGTCGTCCTCCAGGATGACCAGATTGTAAACGACAATCTGGCCGTCGGTGGAGAAGGCGTCGATGACGTCGACTTTGCCTTCGGCCAGGGACCGGTACATGATGCCGTGGTCCATGCCGACCGCATCCTTGAAATTCATGCCGTAGGTTTCCTTCAGGCCGGGATAGCCGTCGGGACGGTCGAGGAATTCGAATTCGCACCCCAGGACCAGTTCCCCGGCCACTTCGGCCAGGTCGCTGAACGTCTTCAGCCCGTATCTGGACGCCGTATCCTGCGTGACCGCCAGGGTGTAGGTGTTGTTGAAGCCGTACGGATCGAGAAACGCCAGATTGTCCTGCGCAAGAAGCTGCCGGGTTTTGTCCAGCGTTTCCCGCGAGGTTCCCGTCTCTTCCTGGTAATAGTTGGCGACGATGGTCCCCGTGTAATCCGGATACAGCTGGATGTCGTTGTTCAGCAGCGCCTTCCAGGCAACGTTGGATCCGCCGAGATTGACTTTGCGGTCCACCCTGAGGCCGGTTTTCGCTTCGATGAGCTCGGCCATCATGTGGGCCAAAATGATGTTTTCCGTGAAGTTTTTGGACCCGACCGTAATCCGTCCGCCGTCGCCGCCGGACCCGGACCGCCCGCCGCAGGCGGAAACGAGCGCGGCGGTGGCGAGTACGACGGCCGCGATAAGCAAAATGCGAATGCGTTTCATGGTATCAACCCCCAAAAATTTTTGTGCCAACCTCTAAATTTTCAGCCCCTTCGGAACCGTCCACTTTTCAAGCAGTCCCAACACGAAGTCGAACAAAAGCGCCAGCAGGGCGGCGGGAATGGCGCCGAGCAGCACCAGGGCGTCGATGCTGCGGGCGATGCCCATGAAGATGAAGTCCCCGAGGCCGCCGGCGCCGATGAAAGCCGCCAGCGTTGCCGTGCCCACGTTGATGACGGTGGCGGTGCGGATGCCGGCCATGATGACGGACAGGGCAAGGGGGAACTGCACGCGGATCAGGATTTGCAAATCCGTCATGCCCATGCCCCTCGCGGCCTCGATGACCGATTTGTCCACATCCCGGATGCCGGTGTAGGTGTTCCGGATGATGGGGAGGAGGGAGTAGAGAAAGAGCGCCGCCACGGCGGTCGGCATGCCGATTCCGAGCAGCGGGATCATGAACCCGAGCAGGGCGAGGCTCGGAATCGTCTGCAGCACGCCGGCGGTTCCCAGCACGCCGCCGCGAAGGGACGCCACGCGGGTGATCAGCACGCCCAGGGGGACGCCGACGGCGATGGCGATGGCCATGGACACGCAAACCAGCTGGATATGCTGGAAGAAGGCGGCGATGAGATCTTCCCATCGCATGTTGAGCTGTCGGATCAGCTGTTCCCACAACGTGGCTCTCATGACGGCGTGTCACCTCCGTTTTGTCCATTTTGCACCCACAGCCGGGAAAACATGGTCAGCAGGCTTCCCTTGGTCACGACGCCCGCGACCCGGCCTTCCGCCCCGACAACGGGAACGATGCCGAATTTCGCCTGATCGATGGCGATGAGGGCGTCCTTCGCCGTGGCCGAAAGATCCAGGACCGGCTCGGCGGGAACCGTGATCTCGGCCACCGTTTCGATTTCTTCCATCCTGGCCTGCAGGTCATACGCGGAAACAATGCCGGTCAGGCGGCCGTTCTCGTCGGTGACCAGCAGCGTGTCCGCCCGGCGCTGGCGCATGACGGTGAGCGCCCGGGCGGGGGAACGGGTGGACAACACGGTGGCGGGATTGTCCCGCATGACGTCGGTGACGGGAATGTAATCCGGATTTTGGTAGATTCTTTTTTTGCCGATAAACTGTTCGACGAATCCGTGGGCCGGTTCCATCAGCAGCTTGTCGGGCGTGTCGAACTGCAGAAGCGCCCCGTCCTTCATGACGGCGATGCGGTCTCCCATCTTCAGCGCCTCGTCCATGTCGTGGGTGACGAAGACAATGGTTTTGTGCATTTTCCGCTGGAGCGACAAAAGTTCATCCTGCAGCTGTTCGCGGGTGATCGGGTCCAGCGCGCCGAACGGCTCGTCCATCAGCACGATTTCCGGATCCGTCGCCAGGGCCCGGGCCACGCCCACCCGCTGTTGCTGGCCGCCGGAAAGCTCCTTGGGATAGCGCTTCGCAAACTGGGCCGGATCGAGGCCGACCATGTTCAGAAGTTCCTCCACCCGCTGTTTTTTCTTCTCGCGGTTCCAGCCTTTCAGGGTGGGAATCAGGGCGATGTTTTCCTCGACGGTATAATGGGGAAAAAGTCCGATCTGCTGAATGACGTAACCGATGTTGCGGCGAAGGGAAACGGGATCTTCCTTTGAAATGTCGCGGCCGCCGATGGTGATGGTCCCTTCCGTGTGGGGGATCAGCCGATTGATCATTTTCATGGTCGTCGTCTTGCCGCAGCCGCTCGGACCGATGAGGACGACAATTTCCCCCTTTTTGATTTCAAAGGAGAGATTTTTGACCGCCTGCGTTCCGTCCGGATAGGTCTTGCTCACGTTGTCAAACTTTACCATGGACGACCTCCTTTGCCTGGCGGGAATCTCAGGGGGACGGGGCGGACGTTTCGACGACAACAGATGATGGGCGAAGGAGAGGAAAGCCGTGGCAGAAACAAAGCATGATGGCGTGCGGGGATGTTTCGCGGATGAAAAAAGGACCCTCGACGGGTCCCTGGATGAATGGAATTCCAAAGCTTGCGCTATGGAGTAGCGTGAAGTTGACCCATCCATTGCCGACGAGGTTAGCTGACGGGCTCGGAAGAGATGGTTTCCTACGGGACAAAAGGACAACGGTTCCTTGCGTCCCGATTCGCCCCAATATGTGGTTCCCCCGTTTCCCGGTGCGCATACCGGGAATTAAGCACTTAAAACTATACCAGAGTTTTCGTTTGCGTGTCAAATCGGGATCGGAACGGTTGGCTTTTCCGGGTTGCGTCAACCGATCAGGCGCAGTCCGATCACACAGCCGACAATGCCCGCCATGCAGGCGAACTTGAAAAGTCCCAGCCTTTCCTTGTAGAGAATCCGTCCCGCCAGAACGGCGCCGAACGTGCCGATGCCGGTCCAGACGGCGTAGGCCGTCGCCAGCGAGATTTCCTCCATGGCGCGGATGAGCAGCAGGAAGCTGGTGCCGAATCCGCCGATCAGGATGAGATAGTCGGGCCAGCTTTTTCGCAGGGCCGTACGCTTGAGTCCGATGGTCCCGACGACCTCGAGCAGGCCGGCCAGGATCAGGATGAGCCACGCCATCAGCCGGTCCTCTCCTCTCCGGAAATTTTTAGGCCGATGATAAATGCGAGCAGAAGAAGGATCAGGAGCAGTTTGCCGATGCCGAATCCGCCGGACACGATCGCCTCTACCGCCGTCGTGCCCAGCGTCCCGATTCCGGTGAAGACCGCGTACACGGTGCCGACGGGCAGGATTTTGGCGGCCCGGACGAGAAGATCGAAACTGAGCAAAAGGGCGGCGATCACCACGAACGTCGGCACTTGCGGGTATTTGAAGCCCGACGCCCATACGATTTCCATGGCGCCGCCGGCCGTCACCATCCACCAGGCTCTGGCGGAATCGGAGGGCGGAACCGGTACAAGAGCCGGCTGCGTCCGTCCGGCCGGCATCCGCGGAGCGTCAGGGGGCACGGATGCCGGGCCGGAAGCAGAAACGGGGGATTTGCCGGATCTAAATTTTTCTCCTTCGCGAAAGGGAAAAAACGCAACGAAGGCATGGACCGCAAGGCCGGCCGTCCAGATGAGATGAAGAAACACTCCGGAGGAACCGTGATAGTAAGCGATGTTTCCCGTCAGGATTGCGTCCCGCAAAGCCGAAAGCGAATCAGGCAGGACGGCCGCGCGCAAAAGATAGGCGTTCACGAAGACGTGGGCCGCCGCGAAGACGAACAAATGGATCAAAAACCAAAGGCGGATCCGGTTCACGGGTATCCTCCTTCCGTTCGTCGTCCCACAATGCCGACAATCCAAATTGTTTTAACGTTAGTTTCCCCATCAAGGATCGCGTTGCGCAAAGCCCGAAGGGGGAGCCCGGGACGGTCTCCGCGCGCAGCATGCTGCCGATGCGCGGACTTTGCCACAGCATTACCATTATCTTATTACGAAGGTGAAGATCAGAAAAGCCACGCCTGGAAGGCGAACGTTCGTTCTCGCCGTCGGGCGTTGCCATGCGCGAGAAGGGAGACGAAGTGAAGGGGCCTGTCCGCCCGGCTTGCGTTTGAGCGGCCGCTTGCGCTAGGATGGGGAAAAACCGGGAGGGAAGCCGCATGACTGCCGGCAAACTGCGCATTGCGCTCATCCAGATGCATGTCCGGGCCGGAGAACCCGACGCCAACTTTGCCGTGCTCCATGAGTGGCTGGAACGCGCGGCGGCCACGGATGATAAACCCGATCTCATCGTGGCTCCGGAAATGTGGAACACCGGATACGCCCTGGACCGCATTGAAGAGCTGGCCGACCCGGAGGGGCGGCGCACGCGGGAATTGATCGCCGGTTTTTGCCGGAAGCATCGCGTTCACGTGCTGGCCGGTTCCATCGCCGAACGGGGCGAAGACGGGGTGCGCAACGTGTCGTACCTGTTCGACCGCGACGGCCGCGTCGTTTGCCGTTACGCGAAGATTCACCTGTTCCCGCTCATGGACGAACCCGACCATCTGCGTGCGGGAGACGGGATCGCCCTGACGGAACTGGAAGGGTCAGCAGCCGGAATCATGATCTGCTTCGACCTCCGCTTTCCCGAGCTGGCGCGGCGCCTGGCCGCGGAAGGCGTCCGGGTGCTTTTCGTGCCCGCCCAATGGCCGCACCCCCGCATGCACCACTGGCGCACGCTGCTCATGGCTCGGGCCGTCGAGAACCAGATCTGGACGGTTGGCTGCAACCGGGTCGGAGAAAGCGGCGGCACGCGATTTTTCGGTCATTCGTTGGTGGTGGATCCCTGGGGCGAAGTCGTTGCGGAAGCGGGAGAGGACGAGACCCTCCTGACCGCGCAAATCGACCTTGGGGCCGTGGAAGCAGCGCGGAGGCGCCTGCCGGTATGGGAATGCCGGAGGCCGGATCTGTACGGATTTTGACGGGCCGCGGACAGCGGCCGAAGCGGGGAGCGGACGCGGCCGCGCGGCGTCAAGGCGGGAACAAGCGCGCGCGGCTTCGGGCCGGGACCGTCAGCGGGAGGGGAAGGACGTGTATTGGCCCCCGGGATTTTCCCGCGTTGAGCCGGACGGCGGAAAGACGGTGCGGAATGTCCGGATGAACGCTTCGGCGGCCCTGGACAGATACCGGCCTTTCCGGTAGGCGATGACGAGCGTCCGTGTGGGCCGCTCCGCCAGCGGGAGATAGACCGGGACGGGCTCCATCGGGTCCGGCGCATGGCGGATGACCATGCGGGGCACGAAGCCGATGCCCATTCCGGCGGCGATCAGCGACTGGACCGTCTCGATGTTGGCGCTCTCGAACACGACGTTCGGCGAGAAGCCGGCCGACTGGCAAAGCTCATGCACCATCGCCCGGAAGCCTTGGCCCTTTTTCAGCGTCACAAAGGGTTCGCCTTTAAGCTCCGACAAAGACACGGGTTTCCCGGCGGCGGCCAACGGGTGACCGGCGGGAACCGCGAGCAGGATGTCTTCCTCGTACACCGGTTCGCCGATCAGCGTCGGCTCCGTCAGCGGCAGCGTCAGGAGCGTCACGTCCGTGCCCCCTTCGGCGGTCAGTTTCTCCAGCTGGCGCGTCGTTTCTTCCACCAGCACCAGTTCGATCTCCGGATGGGCGGCGCGGAAGACGGGAATGACCCGCGGCAGAAGATGGGCGCCGGTAATCGGGAGGCTGCCGATGACCAGCCGCCCGCGGCGCAGTTCGGCGATGTCCTCCATCTCCCGGCGCAGCTGTTCCACCTGGTCCAGGATTCGCGTCGCTTTTTCGACAAACACCGCCCCGGCGTGGGTGAGTTCCACCGAGCTGGTGTTGCGTTTGAAGAGGAGCAAGCCCAGCTCCTTCTCCAGCTTCGAAAGCTGCTGGCTCAGGGAAGGCTGGGTAATGTGAAGCCTTTCCGCGGCCCGCGAAAAGCTCCGTGCCTCCGCGATTTGCACCACGTATGCGAGTTGGCGAAGTTCCACGGCGATCCCTCCGAAGACGGCCCATCCGTGAGGATGTGCGGAAGTGTCCGTTTATAAGCATCATCTATGAATTTTATAGAAATTATATGTTGGATCAATCGTATAAAAAATGTTATCATGAATGAAAAATTCAGGACAGACGGAGGATCCGGACATGGGTCAAAAGCGGACGATGTACGAAAAGATTTGGGACAACCACGTGGTGGTCCGGGGCGAAGGCGGCAAACCGGACATTCTGTACATTGACCTGCACCTTGTCCATGAGGTCACGTCGCCCCAGGCGTTCGAAGGCCTGCGCCTGAGCGGGCGCAAGGTGCGCCGTCCCGACCTGACCTTCGCCACGATGGACCACAACGTGCCGACCAGGGACCGGCACAACATCGAAGATCCGATTTCCCGGCAGCAGATCGAAACGCTCCAGAAGAACTGCAAGGATTTCGGGATCAAGCTGTTCGACCTGTTCGCCCCCGAACAGGGGATCGTGCACGTGCTCGGTCCGGAACTCGGGCTCACCCAGCCCGGCAAAACCATCGTGTGCGGCGACAGCCATACGTCGACGCACGGCGCCTTCGGAGCGCTGGCGTTCGGCATCGGCACCAGCGAAGTGGAACACGTGCTGGCCACCCAGTGCCTGCAGCAGTACAAATCGAAGACGATGGAAGTGCGCTTCGTCGGCAAACGGCCGCCCGGCGTCACGGCGAAGGACATGATCCTCGGTTTGATCGCCAAATACGGCACGGATTTTGCCACGGGCTACGTCGTCGAGTACACGGGCGAGCCAATCCGCGAACTGTCGATGGAAGAGCGGATGACCATCTGCAACATGTCCATCGAGGCGGGCGCGCGGGCCGGCATGGTGGCGCCGGACGAGAAGACGTTCGAATGGCTGCGCGGACGTCCCTATGCGCCGAAGGGCGCCGATTTCGACCGCGCCGTGGAGTACTGGAAATCCATCGTCACGGACGAAGGCGCGGTGTTCGACAGGGTCGTGGAGCTGGACGTTTCCACCCTCAAACCCCAGGTCACGTGGGGCACCAGCCCGGGCATGGGCGCCGACATCGAATCCGTCGTGCCCGACCCGGACAGCTTCCCGACGGAAAACGAGCGCAAGGCGGCAAGGCGCGCCCTTGAATACATGGATCTGAAACCGGGCACGCCGATCAGCGAGATCGAAATCGATTACGTGTTTATCGGTTCCTGCACGAACGGCCGTCTGAACGACCTGCGTGCCGCTGCGCGGGTCGTCAAGGGGTACAAGGTGCACCCGCGGGTCACCGCCATTGTCGTTCCCGGCTCCCGCACGGTGAAGGAGGAAGCCGAGAAAGAAGGGCTGGACAAAATCTTCATCGAAGCCGGCTTCGAATGGCGCGACGCGGGATGCTCCATGTGCCTGGGGATGAATCCCGACATCCTGAAGCCCGGCCAGCGCTGCGCGTCCACTTCGAACCGCAACTTCGAGGGCCGTCAGGGACGCGGCGGCAGAACGCATCTGGTCTCGCCGGAAATGGCGGCGGCCGCGGCGATCATGGGCCGTTTCTACGACGTGCGCAAGTGGGAATTCAAGACCGAAGTGACGGCGTAAGCCGGTTCGAACGGGCCGGACGCCTTGGGGAGGTAAACATCCATGCAACCGTTTGTGAAAGAAACGGGCATCGTCGCGCCCATGGACCGCGTGAACGTCGACACGGACGCGATCGTGCCGAAGCAGTTTCTGAAGCGCATCGAACGGAGCGGTTTCGGACAGTTCCTGTTCTATGACTGGCGTTTCGACGAAAACGGCAATCCCAATCCGGAATTCGTGCTGAACCACCCTCGATACAAGGGCGCGACCATTCTGCTGGCGCGGGCCAATTTCGGGTGCGGTTCGTCCCGGGAGCATGCGCCGTGGGCCATTCTCGACTACGGCTTCCGTTGCGTGATCGCCCCGTCGTTTGCCGACATTTTCTACAACAACTGTTTTAAAAACGGCATTCTGCCGGTCACGCTGAGCGAGGAACAGGTGGATGAGCTGTTCCGGCGCACCTTCGCCAGGGAAGGCTACAAGCTGACCGTCGACCTGGAAACGAAGACGGTCACCGACGACGACGGGCTGCGGTTTGCGTTCGAGGTGGACGATTTCCGCCGCGAGTGCCTGCTCAAGGGGCTGGACGACATCGGCCTTACCCTTCAGCATGAAGACGCCATCGCCGCCTTCGAGGCGAAACGCGTCGCCTGGTAATCCGCCTCCGAAATCGTCGCCAAAGGCAAAGGCAGGGGCCTTTCGTCCCGATTTCGTCAGCGTTCGGGACGAAAGGCCTTTTTTCTGTTTTGGCGACGAAACTTTTGCCGTCATGTTCCGTCTATAGTGGTGGTTGGACGAACCAGAAAATTGGCCGACATCGGACTTACGGCAATCGTACTCTTTCGGGGTGGATCATGAAAATTCGGGTTTGGTTGTTCGCTTGGCTCCTTTTCGCCATGTTTTGTTTTGCGGGAAGCGCTTCCGCCATGCAGGCGCCGGTCACGCCCAGACTGGTGCTGAACGGGGAAACGCTTCAGCCGCCGCATCCGCCCAGTCTGATCGATTCGATTTCCATGGTGCCGCTTCGCGTCATTTCCGAAAATCTGGGGTACAAGGTGGATTACCTCGAGTCCGAGCGCGAAGTGGTCATCCAAAGCGCCGTCAGGGAAATCCGCATGAACATCGGAAATCCTTCCGCCTCCGTCAACGGGGAAAAGCGGACGATGTCGGCGGCTCCCGTGATCGTCAAAGACACGACCCTCGTGCCGCTTCGTTTCGTGGGCGAAACGATGGGGCTGGAAGTCTATTGGGACAATTCGACAAAATCGGCCTTTTTATACACAACCCACCGCACCGACCCTCCGTGGGGATACGTCCCGTCCGACGCTCCCGGGACCGGCGGGCTGGTGGGCTCCGTCGGCGGAAGCGACTCGCCGCCCGGAGGCGGGGAGGAAGACGGCACGGCGCCGGACGATGAGCCGGAATACGCGGAAGGGGAACTGCTCGACCTCCGCTATGAAAATAACGCGGTCATTGTCAAATTTGCAGGAATGATCGCGCCCAAAAGCGAAGTATTATCTGGACCGCATCGCATCGCCATCGATTTCCCCGGGGCGAGATTCGGGGGAGCCTTCCTCGCCGGAACTCTCGGCGGGGCGGCGGAAAGCGACGGAAGCGGGAAGGAAGGTACCGGCGTGAACGTCTCGACGATGCCTTCCGGCGATTCCGCGGCAAACGGTTCCGCACCTGCCGGTTTTGAGTCCGCCGGTTCCGGACCCGAAGGTTCCGTGCCTTCCGGAGACGCGTCTTTGGAAGCGGACGCGGCCGAAGGGAACAAGGAGGCTTCGCGATTCGACTACGCGGGGCCCATGGTTTCCGGCGAACAGGCCGTGGCGGGCCACGAGGCGCTGTACCGGATCCGGTACGCCGTCTACGAAGGCAAGCCTCGAATCGTCCTCGACCTGAACGCCCGCTGGAATTTCCAGTTGGTGCGTGACGATGCCGCCGGCCAGCTGCGCATCGAGCTGACGGGTCCGCGTCCCTACGTGGTGGTGCTGGATGCGGGACACGGCGGCTCTGATCCCGGAGCCAAGAGTATCGACGGCCGCTGGGAAAAAGATTTCAATCTGGCTATCGTGCGCAAGGTGCGGGAGCTGCTTCCCGACAGCCCGGAACTCAGGCTGGTGCTGACCCGCGACGATGATACATATCCCACGCTGGACGAGCGGATCGAGCTGGCCAATTTCCTCGGCGCGGATCTGTTCATTTCCGTGCACGCCAACAGCCACAACAGCCGCAGCGTGAATGGCACGGAAACCTATTACAAGCACGAATACAGCCTGGCGCTGGCACAGATCATGCACCGGGAAATGCTGCAGGCGACCGGATTCAAAGACAACGGCGTGCGCACCGCGGAGTTCAAGGTGATCAAGTACACGACGATGCCCGCCGTTCTCCTGGAAGTCGGCTACCTGTCCAACTCGCAGAATGCTTCCAGGCTGTTCAACGCGACCGTGCAGAAACGGGTGGCCGAGGCCATCGTCAAGGGCATCAGGGAGTACCTGCAGCTGCCGTGAGCGGATTCTTCGCACCGGGCGACGGGCGAGATGCAACAAGGAAAGGGGCAAAGAAATGACGCGTGCGTTTCGTTGGTTCAAAAAGGCTGTTTGCGCGGCGCTGGCGGCGCTGCTCCTGGCGGGATTTTTCCCGCCCGGCGCGCAACGGGTTCAGGCCGCGACACCGTTCCCCGATGTCAAGGACGGGCACTGGGCGGAAAAGCACATCAACCGGCTGTATCTCCAGGGACTCATCACCGGTTACAGCGACGGCACCTATCAACCCGCGAGACCCGTGTCGCGGGAAGAAGCGGTGCTGATTGCGCTGCGCTTTCTGGGCAAGGCGGAAGACGTGCCGGAAACCGCTGTGGAATTCCCCGAAGGTTTCCAGGTGGGCGCTTTCTTCCGAAAATACGTCAACGAGGCGTTCATTCAGGGCCTGCTTTCGGGCACGGAAGAATTCGCGCTGGCCCGCAGTGAAGCCGGCAAGGACTGGGGATCGTCGCCGGCCACGCGGGAATGGCTGGCACGGCTGCTGGTCCGCACCATCGGCCTGGAGGCAGAAGCGAAGACGGCGTCGGGAATCACCGGCTTCGCCGACAATGCCCTCATTGATCCGCAATACGCCGCATATGTGCAGGTGGCGGCGGAGAAGGGGCTCATTCGCGGCGTGACGCCCACGGAATTCCGGCCGAAAGCGATCGTGGACCGGGCGACCATCGCCACGCTGTTCAGCCGCGCGCAGGCGATTTTTCCGGTGGCGTTTTCCGGACAGACGGCGGGCATCATCCTGGAACTGGCTCCGGACCGGCTCACCGTTCTGCATACGGACGGAACCACCACCGATTACGAACTTGCCTCGAATACTCTCTATTATCTGGCCGATACGGAAACGGCCGCGTCCTACTCCGACCTCGTGCAGTACGGAGCGGTAACGGTCATCAGCCGCGACGGCAAAAAGGCGGATTTCGTGGAACTGACCGACGCCCAGCCCCGGCTGACGAACGTTGAAGGCACGATCCTCGGCATCGATGAGGCCGCAAGGACAATTTCCCTGCTGGTGAACGGCGCCGAGCGGGTATTCGCCTATGATCCGCAGCGTCCGCCGCAGATCACCGACCTGGAAGACCAGATCCTCCAGATCGGAGCTTTGAAGAAAGACATGCCCGTGCGGGCTTCCGCGGAAACCTTCCGCACGCCGGGCACCGTCATTTCCATCCAGGTCCTGCAATCCACGGTGAACAAAACGGACAAGGGAACCATCGTGTCCGTAAACACCGGGGAACGATCCGTCTCGGTGCGGCTGGCGGACGGGAAACAGGAGACCCGGACGCTGCGCGAAGGCGCCACGATCCGGATGAACCGGTTGCTTCTCGAATTGGAAGAACTTCAGACGGGCGACGAAATCACCTACCGGGTCGAAGAAGGCCGGATCGTGGAAATCAACGTCGAACGCCGGGTTGTCAGCACCGTGACCGGAACTTTCTCGGGCGTCATTGAGGCCGACGGCATCATCCTGTTTGTCGAAAACGGAGACAATAAATATCTGAACTACGTCGAAGATGTCGAAGTCTTCATTCAGGGCCTGGAGAAACCGGGCGTGGCGGACCTTGTAAAAGGCGACGAGATCACGATGACGCTCGACGACGACGGCCGCGTCACATCCATCGAGGTGCACCAGCGCTCCGTCGAGACGCTCCGCGGGGCCGTCGTGTGGACCTACGACACGGACCGGAAATACCTGACCGTGGACGTGAACGGGACTTTGCGGTCCTACACGCTGGCTCCGAACGTTCGCTTCGACGCGGACGGCACCTCCCTGAAAACGGACGACGGGATCGGACGACTGGTCCGGGGCACGGCCGTGAGCATCGGCCATACCGGGGAAAACACCGCCTATTACATTTCGTTCATCACCAAATATACCGGCGTCATCACGGAACTCGACACCGCCGCGAAAACCATCCGGCTCCGGACGGACGACGGATCGACGGTCAAGCTCGAGTACGATGATCCGGCGGTGGACATCTACGGCCGCGTAGGCGAAACCATCCGCGACGTGAAAGCCGGCGACCGGGTGACGGTCAATCTCGCCTCCGGCTCGTCCAATACGGCCAGACGCATCCAGGTGCATCGAACCGTGCAGTTCGAACTTACCGCGGTCGACGCGACCGCGAAGCGGCTCACGGGCCGCCGCAGCGACGGCAACACCCACACGTGGACGGTCGGGTCTTCCGCGCCGCTGTACGACACCCGCGGCGCGTCGATCCAGGTGAGCGCGCTCGCAGTCGGAACGATGGTCAACGTCACGTTCATGGGCGACACCGTCATCCGCACCGACGTCGCGCCCGTGACCTTCGGCCGCGTCGTTTCCGTGGACACGACGGCCGGGGTCATTGAGCTTGCTCTGAGGGACGGCACCACAAGCCGGCTGACGCTGGCGTCGCCGGTCGTCCAGAAGGGCACTACGACATACGCATCGCTTTCGTCGGTGCAGCCGAACGACCGGGTGGAAATCCGCACGGACGATCAGGGACGGACCGTCATTGCGTTGGCGGAAGCGGCGCAGAAAAAGTTCCTGCTGTACGACGCCGGCGCAAAGCGCCTGTACTGGCAAAAGTCTTCCGTCTCCGAAAACAACTACGTGGCGCTCCATCCGGACGCATATATCCACGACGCCCAACGGACGCTGCAACCGACGGACCTGAAAAGGGACGACAGCATCGTCATCTACACATTGCGGGGCATGGCCGTGGAAATCGTAAAGCAGTGACCGGGCCGCCGCACCGGAGGGATCCATGAACGCAGCCACCATGCGGCGCGTGCTGGACACCATCGCGGAGATGTTTCCGGACGCCCGCTGCGAACTGAACCATCGCAATCCTTTCGAATTGCTGATTGCCGTCATCCTGTCCGCCCAGTGCACGGACGAAACGGTCAACAAGGTGACGGCGACGCTGTTCGACAAATACCGAACCCCCGAGGATTACATCAGCGCGACCCAGGAAGAACTGGAAAACGACATCCGGCGGATCGGCTTGTACCGCAACAAAGCGGCCAACATCCGCAAGATGTGCGCCATCCTGCTGGAGAAGCACGGCGGAAAGGTACCCGAGGATTGGGAGGAGCTGGTCCGCTTGCCCGGCGTCGGGCGCAAGACGGCCAACGTGGTGGTGTCCAACGCCTTTGGCGTCCCCGCCATCGCGGTGGACACCCACGTGGAACGGGTGGCCAAGCGGCTCGGCATCGCGGGGCCGGACGCTACGCCGCTGGACGTGGAGCGCCGGCTCATGAATCTGGTGCCCCGCGACGAGTGGACGATGACGCACCATCGCCTCATCTTTTTCGGCCGTTACCACTGCCGGGCGAAAAATCCCGCCTGCAGCGTTTGCCCCCTTCTCGATCTGTGCAAGGAAGGGAAGGCGCGCATGAAGGGGACGGTTCAAGGGAAAAAGGACGAACAGGCGCGCAAAAAGGCTCATTTGTCCAAATGAGCCTTTTTGCTTGCCCGGACCGGGACAGCGGCGGCGGATCGCCGTCGACACCGGTCATCTTTACGCGGCGGGACCTTTTCCCTTAAAATGACCAAAGATGAAGCCCAAAGGGAGGAGCGTTCGTGGCCGAACAACTGGAACTGTTTGCGGGTTCCGCGGCGTCCGCTGCGCTGGAGGCGGCGAAATACGACGCCGACGACATCCAGGTGCTGGAGGGGCTCACCGCCGTGCGCCGGCGGCCGGGCATGTACATCGGCAGCACTTCTTCCTCCGGCCTGCACCATTTGTTGTGGGAAATCGTGGACAACGCGGTGGACGAGCATCTGGCAAAGGCGTGCACCCGCATCGACGTCACGGTGCACGCGGACCATTCCGTCACCGTGGCCGACAACGGCCGGGGGATCCCCACGGCCATGCACAAGCTGGGCGTGCCGACGCCGCAGGTGGTTTTCACCGTGCTCCACGCCGGCGGCAAGTTCGGCGGCGCCGGGTACAAAAAAACCGGCGGCCTGCACGGGGTGGGCGCGTCGGTGACCAACGCCCTGTCGGAATGGCTGGAAGTGGAAATCCACCGGGACGGCAAAATCCACCGCATGCGCTTTGAATCGTGGGTGGACAAGGACGGAAAGGAACACGTCGGCGAGCCGGTCACCGGCCTGGAAGTGATCGGCGCCACCCGCCGCACGGGCACGAAGGTGACCTTCAAGCCGGACGCCAAAGTGTTCCACGGCAACATCGCCATGAATTACGACGTGATCGCCGAACGCCTGCAGGAAATCGCCTTTCTCAACTCCGGCCTGACCGTGACCCTTACCGACGAGCGGGCGGGCAGAAAGGACGAATTCCGCTACGAAGGCGGCGCCCGGCAGTTCGTGCAGTTTTTGAACGAAAACAAGACGGTGCTGCACGACGTCATCCACTTCGCGGCGGAAAAGGACGACATTGAAGTGGAGGTGGCCCTGCAGTACAACGACGGCTACACCGAGACGATCCTGTCCTTCGTGAACACCATCCCCACGCGGAGCGGCGGCACCCACGAAACCGGATTCAAAACCGCCTACACCCGCGTCATGAACGACTACGCCCGCAAAATGGGCCTGCTGAAAGAGAAGGACAAAAACCTGGAGGGCTCCGACCTCAGGGAAGGGATGATGGCCGTCATCAACATCAAGATGGCGGACGTGGAGTTCGTCGGCCAGACGAAGGACCAGCTGGGCAGCGCGGCGGCGCGCGGCGCGGTGGACGCGGTGGTCGCCGAGAAGATGTCCGCCTACCTGGAGGAAAATCCCCAAGTCGCGCAGATGCTGGTCAAAAAGGCGATCCAGGCGGCCAAGGCGCGGGAGGCGGCCCGCAAGGTGCGGGACGAAATCCGCGGCGGCAAAAAGCGCAGCGACAGCCCGTCGCTGGGCGGCAAGCTGGCGCCGGCCCAATCGAAGGATTTCCTGCGAAACGAGCTGTTCATCGTGGAAGGGGACAGCGCGGGCGGTTCGGCCAAACAGGGGCGCGATTCCCGCTTCCAGGCGATCCTGCCCCTGAAAGGCAAACCGATGAATCCGGAAAAGGCGAAACTCGCCGATGTGCTGAAGAACGACGAGTACCAGTCCATCATCGCCGCCATCGGCGCGGGGATCGGCTCCGAGTTCGACGTGGACGCCGTCAACTACGGGAAAATCATCATCATGACCGACGCGGATTCGGACGGCGCGCACATCCAGGTGCTCCTGCTCACGTTTTTCTACCGGTACATGAAGCCGCTGATCGAATCCGGCCGGGTATTCATCGCCCAGCCGCCCCTGTACAAGATCACGAAGAAGTCCGGCAAACAGGAAACGGTGCGGTACGCCTGGACGGAAGAGCAGCTGGAAGAGCAGCTCAAAGAACTGGGGAAAAACGTGGAGCTGCAGCGCTACAAAGGCCTCGGGGAAATGAACCCCGAACAATTGTGGGAGACGACCATGAACCCGGCCACGCGGACGCTGCTGCAGGTGAACATCGAAGACGCGGCCAAGGCGGAACGCCGGGTGTCCACGCTGATGGGCGACAAGGTCGAACCGCGCAAACAATGGATTCTCGACCACGTTGACTTCACCGAATTCGAGGAATAGACCGTTGTTCGGATGACGGGGGGTAATCTCACTTGAGCGTGCTGGAGCAATTTTTGCCCGCCTTCCTGGAAGAGGTGGTGGGCGACCGGTTCGGCCGCTATTCGAAATACATCATCCAGGACCGGGCCATCCCCGACGTGCGGGACGGCCTGAAGCCCGTGCAGCGGCGCATCCTGTACGCCATGTACGACGCCGGCAACACGCCGGACAAACCATACCGCAAATCGGCCAAAACCGTCGGGGACGTCATGGGCAACTTCCATCCCCACGGCGACGCTTCCATCTACGATGGCATGGTGCGGATGGCCCAGCCGTGGAAAATGGCCCATCCGCTCATCGACGGCCACGGCAACTGGGGCTCCCTGGACGACGACCCGCCGGCGGCGATGCGCTACACCGAGGCGCGGCTGTCGCCCATCGCCATGGAGCTGTTAAGGGACATCGAAAAACGGACGGTTCCCTTCAAAGACAACTTCGACAACACGGCAAAGGAGCCGGTGGTGCTGCCGTGCCGCTTCCCGAATCTGCTGGTGAACGGCGTCAGCGGCATTTCGTCCGGCTTCGCCACGGAGATTCCGCCCCATAACCTGAGGGAAGCCATCGACGCCGCCATCGCGCTCCTGGAGCGTCCGGACATCACCACGGAAGAGCTGATGGCCATCGTCAAGGGGCCCGATTTTCCGACCGGCGGCATCGTCATGGGCGCGGACGGCATCCGGGAAGCCTATGCCACGGGCAAAGGCCGCATCTTCATCCGGGCGAAGACGGCCATTGAAGAGTTGCGCGGCGGGCGCAAGCAAATCGTGATTACGGAGATCCCCTATCAGGTGGTCAAATCCCGCCTGGTGGCCGCCATCGAACAGATCCGCGCGGACCGGAAAGTGGAAGGCATCGCCGAAATCCGCGACGAGAGCGGCCGGGACGGGCTGCGCATCGTCATCGAGCTGAAGCGGGAAGCGGACGCGGAAGGGGTCCTTGCCTACCTGCTGAAAAAAACCGACCTGCAAATCGCCTACAACTTCAACATGGTGGCCATCGTCAACCGGGCGCCGCGGCAGCTGGGCCTGAAAGAACTGCTTGAGGCCTATGTGGCCTGGCAGCGGGAAGTGGTCACGCACCGGACGCAATACGAGCTGGAGAAGGCGGAGGACCGGGCCCACGTGCTGGAAGGCCTGGCGAAGGCGCTCGGGCTGCTGGATGACGTCATCGCGACGATCAAGGCCTCAAGGAACCGCGAGGACGCGCAGCGCAATCTCATGGAACGGTTCGGTTTCTCGGAGCGCCAGGCGGACGCGATTTTGACGTTGCAGCTGTACCGGCTCACCCATCTGGAGATTTCGCAGGTGGAGAAGGAGCTCGGCGAAACGCGGAAGCGCATCGCCCGTTTGCGGGGAATTCTCGAAGACCCGCGGAAACTTACCGCCGTCATCCGGGAGGAACTCCTCGAAATCCGCGAGAAATACGGGGTGGACCGGCGCACGGCCATCCGGGAAGAAGTCGAGGAGCTGAAAGTGAACCTGGAAGTCACCGTGCCATCGGAAGACGTGCTGGTGACCATCAGCCGGGATGGCTATATCAAACGGACGAGCCAGCTGTCGTTCACCCGTTCCGGCGGCGATTGGCAAAGCGCCGGCGTGAAGGAAGGCGACGCGGTCCGCTGGATCCTGCCGGTGAACACGCTGGATTCGCTGCTGCTCTTCACGCAATCCGGCCAGTATTTTCTCTTGCCCGTCCACGTCATTCCGGAATTCAAGTGGAAGGAAAACGGCACCGCCCTGGTCAATGTAATTCCTCTTGGCAAGGAGGACCGGATTGTCGGCGTGGTGCCGGTGAAGCAGCAGGAATGGGCGGAACGGGAAGACGGTCCGCATCTGGTGTTCGCCACCCGATTCGGACAGGTCAAGCGCTCGAAGCTGTCGGAGTACGCCACCACCCGCAGCATGGCCATCGCCGCCTGCAAGCTGGCGGAAGGCGACGAGGTGACGGACGTGTTCCGCAGCGACGAACCGGCGGACATCCTGCTCATCACCCGCAAGGGCATGTGCATCCGGTTCCGCGAAGAGGAAGTGAGCGTGCAGGGGCGCGTGGCCGGCGGCGTGCGGGGCATCGCCCTGAAGGACGGGGACGCCGTCGTGCGGGCGCTGCCGATCCGCGGGGAGGAAGGCGAAATTCTCGTGGTGACGGATTACGGCTTCGCCAAGCGGACGCTCATTTTCGACTATCCCTTGCAGGGACGCGGCGGACGGGGCGTGCAGACGATCGAATTCCGGGAAGGCAGACGTCCGAACGGCAGCGCGCTGGTCGCCGCCGCCCATGTGAAAGAAGAGGCGGCGTTTGTCGCCGTGACGGCCCAGGGCGCCGTGCACCGCTTTTCGTCGGAGGATGCGCCCCTTGAAGACCGGCGCGGTCATGGCAAATCCGTCGCCGAAGCCGGACGGAACGATCCGCTGCGGGAGGCGTTTGCCCTGCCGGCGGCGATCCGCTGACGCGCCGGCGGGACAGGATGCCGAATTTTGCCGGAGATTTTTGCGGGGACGGGCCGGCTTTCGTCCGGTTTTGTTGATTAACGTCATAAAATTTTAACGCTGCAAAACTCGAATTCGACATCTCCCCCGCGTATAATGAAAGTACAGGCAGTTTTTGGGGAAACCGGGGGGATTCCATGGAGTCCGCGGCGGAATTCGTGAAAAGCTGGATGAAGCTGACGAAGGAATGGAACGCGGAGCTGGACCAGGCCCTGGCGCCCGGGCTGACAAGCGGGCAGCTCCATGTGCTGGAGATCTTGCGGGAACGCGAGCCGATGAAGCCGTCGGACTTCCTGCCGCTTCTCGAAACCACACCCGCGGCGGTGACCACGCTGCTGGACCGGATGGAGCGCGGCGGGCTGGTGGAACGCCGGCGCGACGAACAGGACCGGCGGATCGTCTGGGTGCGCATGACGGAATTCGGCCGGCGGGAAGCGGAACGCGGCGTGGCCCTGCGCAACGCCATCGTCGCCCGTTCCCTCGGGCGGCTTTCCCTGCACAACCGGAAGCTTCTCGTCTATCTTCTCGGGAAAATCGCCGGCGAACCGGGGCCCGGCGCGAGGCGGGAAGGAACCGGACGGGAAGAGGACGGGCGGGAAGGCGCGGAACGAAAAGGCGTACTGGAAAATACGGAAAGAATGAATACCGATCGGGAAGGCGCGGATCGGGAAAAGGGGGCGGATACGCGTCCGAAAGTCGAACCCGCGGAAATATCCGCGGCCGACGCGCTCGCGGAGAACGTGCCCGCGGCGGACGTGCCCGCGGAAGACGTGTCCCCGGCGGCGAGCGAACCCGCGGCGGAAGCCACCGTCTGAATCCGCGGAATCCGCGGAAAACGGCAACGGGCCGTGCGCTTCAGGAACGGCCGGGTTCGCCGCCGGCTGCTTCCAGGGACCTCACATGGGATTCGGTCTCCTTCCAAATTTTTTCCATGTGCGCGTATTCGTCCGGCGTGAAGCGATCGCGCCGGGCGTCGTTCAAAATAACGGGAAGCGGCAGGATGCGGTAATGCCGCTTTCCGTTTTTTCTTTGGATGTGGACCCAGGTGGGGATGAACTCCGGAGGGTCCCACGCCAGCGTGACGCGTCCGTCCGCGAATTCCGTGCGGGTGAGGCGGACTTTGACGATGAGGCCGATATCCGTGCCGTTGCCGGTCTGGTTGGAGATGAAGTTGCCCAGGGAATAGAAGATCAGCCCGCGGCGCCCGCCTTCCGCGCCGCCGGCTCCCGCAACGCTCCAGATTTCATAGGGCTGGACGACATGCGGGTGCGAGCCGAGGATGAGATCCGCCCCGGCTTCCACCGCCCCGCGGGCGATGTCCCGCTGGAAGTCGTTCGGCCGTTTTTCGTATTCGTTGCCGAAATGGAGAAACACCGCGACAAAATCGGCTCCCGCTTCCCGGGTACGGGCGATGTCCTCCCGGATGCGGTCCGGATCGATGAGGTTCACGGCGAAAGGTTTGTCTTTCGGGATCGGCAGGCCGTTCGTGCCGTAGGTGTAGGAAAGAAAACCGAGCCGGATGCCGTTGCGCTCCACGATGACGGGACGGCGAGCCGTCTCCTCGTCTTCCGCCGTTCCCACCGGCACAATGCCGGCTTCGCGCAAGCGCTCCAGGGTGCGGACGACACCGGTCCAGCCGCGGTCCAGGCTGTGGTTGTTGGCGGTGGACAGCACATGAAAGCCCGCCTCCCGCAGATGGCCGGCCAGTTCGGGCGGCGAATTGAAGCGGGGATAACCGGAATATTTCAGGTCGGCTCCCGCCAGCACGGTTTCCAGATTGCCGGCCACCCAGCCGCCTTCCGCGAAAATGGGGCGCACGTCCTCAAACCAGGGCGAAAAATCGTATGTGCCCGTCGCTTCGTCGTAGTAAGCGGGCAGCTGCGGCATGTGCACCATGATATCGCCAACCGCGTACAGGACGGCTTCGCGCACGACGGGGTCCGGTTCAGGTTCCGGCGAGGGAAGGAGGGGCGTCCGCGTTTCGGGGGCGGGAGGCGGAGAAAACGAAGCCGAGGGACCGGCCTGATCTTTTTGCTCCCGCCACGCCTCGCCCAAGTAGACGGCGAGCACGGCAACAAGGGACACCACCGCGGCAAACGCGGCCCAAAGCAGCCATCTCCGGGCGGATGCCCGCATGCGGAATCCCTCCTAACCCAAGGCAATGGATGAAGGATGACGTTCCGTTGGCCGGTCAGCCGCCGCGGGTCCACCGCCCGCTGACGCCGCAAGGCAGGACCAGGCCGGTGCGGCCGATGGGCAGACCGATCTCTCCGCATTCGCAAGCGCCTCCCCAGCGGCGCCTGAAGGAAAGATGAAGCAGATTGGCCAGCGCCGTCGGGGACAATCCCGCAGTGTACGTGTTGACCAGCACGAACAGCGGTTCGTCGGACAGCACCCGGGCGCACAAATCGAGAAACGGCCCCAGGTGCTGCTCCAGCTTCCACATTTCGCCCTCCGGCCCCCGGCCGTAGGCGGGCGGATCCATGATGATGGCGTCGTAGCGCCGGCCGCGCCGTTCCTCCCGCCGCACGAATTTGAATGCGTCGTCGGTAATCCAGCGGACGGGGGCGTTCGCCAGCCCGGACAGGGCCGCGTTGTCTCTGGCCCATTGGACCATGCCCTTCGCCGCGTCCACGTGGCACACTTCCGCGCCGGACGCCGCCGCGGCCAGGGTGGCGCCTCCCGTATAGGCGAACAAATTGAGCACCCGCACCGGACGGCCGGCCCCGGCGATGCGGTTCATGATCCAGCGCCAGTTGGCCGCCTGTTCGGGAAACAGACCGGTATGCTTGAAGCCGGTCGGACGAATGTAAAAACGCAAATCGCCGTATCCGATCTGCCAGCGTTCGGGAAGCGGCCGGCGAAATTCCCATCGGCCGCCGCCGGAGGAACTTCTGTGGTAATGGCCGTCCGGATCGTTCCAGCGGGGATCGCCGGTCACGGCCGGCCAAACCGCCTGGGGATCGGGACGTCTGAGGACATGCGGTCCCCAACGCTCCAGTTTTTCCCCGTCTCCCGCGTCGATCAGTTCGAAATCCCGCCAATCGTCCGCTACCGCGATCAAAAGGCAACCCTTCCCCGAATTTTCGAAAATTGCCGGATCCATGTCCGGCGCGTCTGACCCATTATACCGAAATTCGAAAATCTTTCACAAGCTTTTCACCGTGTTGAACCAGATCTTGTGACCCTCATCACAGTGAAACGGGGACCCGGTTTCTAGAATGGAGGCATGAAGGCAAAAAAATGCCCCGATGGAGGTTGGCTTGATGAGAGCGAAAAACGGACGAATTCTGACAGCAATCGTTCTGGCGGCGGGGGTTGCGCTGCTCGCCGGGTGCGGAGGAGGAAACGGCGGCGGCGATTCCGCGGCTCCGAAGGGAGAAGGGACGAAAATCGAAATCAAGGCGACCAACTGGGATTTCGAGCCGAAGGAAATCCGCGTCAAGCAGGGCGAAACGGTGACGATTTCCCTTGTGAACGAAGAAGGGCTGCACAACATCCTGGTCAAGGGTTACAACCAAAAGATCGAAGCGGGCAAGCCCGTCACATTCGTGGCCAACAAAACGGGCGAATTCGAATTTATCTGCGACATCATGTGCGGCGTCGGCCACGCGGACATGATCGGCAAGCTGATCGTCGAGTAGGCAGGGCATCGAAAACCCTTTGCAAAAGGGGGGAACGGAGATGGCCAACGACGTGCAACACCGGCCGGCCGGCGGCAACGGACACGAAAAGGAGCCGGCTTTGTGGGGAACGTTCGTGTCGGTACTCATCATCGGCGCGCTGTTTGTCGCAGGCTGGTTCGGCGCATTCGCCCTTTTCCTGGAACGAAACTGACGCCCTGTTCGGGAGGGAATAACCACGATGCACATCCATCGTTTGGAAAAAATCTGGATGATAATCGGCGTGGTCATGCTGGCGGTATTTTTGGCCGTCCTGGGCGTTTACGCCTTCTCCATGGGCCTGCAGACCCCGCACAGCCACGCACATGCGGACGTCGACCCGGAAAAGCTGGCGGAGACGCCGCCGTTTGACCAGCCCGGGGTTTACCAGGTCGGCGAAAACGAATACGAAGCGGTCATTATCATGTATGCTTTCGGCTTCTCGCCGAACGAGATCACCGTACCGGCGGGGGCCAAGGTGAATTTCATCATCACCAGCTCGGACGTGGTGCACGGTTTCGAAATCGCGGGCACCACCGTCAACCTGATGGCGATCCCGGGCGAAGTGAACCGGGTCTCCTACACCTTCGACAAGCCGGGCGAATACCTGGTCCTCTGCAACGAGTATTGCGGCATCGGACACCAGGCCATGTTCACAAAGCTGATTGTGACCTGATCGGGATCTTCCGTCCGATCGGTTGACAGGAAGGAAAGACCAGTCTCTTGCGGAAAGGGGTACACCCATGGCGCAGACGCAAACGTTCGATCGCGACGACGCCAAACTGGTGCTGACGCACGTCATCTTCGCGTTTGTCGCCCTGATGATCGGGGGGATCGCGGGGATGCTGCAAGGCATGGTGCGCGGCGGCATGTTCGAAATGCCGGCAGGCATCAGCTACTATCAGCTGCTCACCGCGCACGGCGTGCTGATGGCGCTGATCTTTACCACCTTTTTCATCGTCGGCTTCATGTTTTCAGGCTTGTCCAAGGTGGCCGGAGGCCGGCTGACCGGCACGGCGCGCAGCCTCGGATGGGCCGGTTTCTGGCTCATGGCCGTGGGCACCGTAATTGGCACGATCCTGATTCTGGCCAACGAAGCGACGGTGCTGTACACGTTCTACGCGCCGCTGAAGGCTTCGCCCTGGTTTTACGTCGCCTTGACCCTCGTGGTCGTGGGCAGCTGGCTGAGCGGCGCCGGCATGATTGCGCAGTACGGCGCGTGGCGGAAGAACAACAAAGGCAAAATCTCGCCGCTGTTCGCCTTCATGGCGGTGGCCACGATGGTGCTGTGGTACGTCGCCACGCTGGGCGTCGCCGCCACGGTGCTGTTCCAGTTCATCCCCTGGTCTTTCGGCTGGGTGGAAAAAATCAATGTGCTTTTGAGCCGGACGCTCTTCTGGTACTTCGGCCATCCGCTGGTGTACTTCTGGCTTATGCCGGCGTACATCTGCTGGTACGTGATCGTGCCGAAGATCATCGGCGGCAAGATCTTCAGCGACGCGCTGGCCCGTCTGGCGTTCGTTCTGTTCATCATCTTCTCCGTGCCCGTCGGCTTCCACCACCAGCTCATGGAACCCGGCATCACGCCGTTCTGGAAGTTCCTGCAGGTCATCCTGACCTTCGCGGTCGTCGTGCCGTCGCTCATCACGGCGTTTGCGCTGTTTGCCACCTTTGAGACGACGGGCCGCGCCAAAGGCTACAAGGGGCTGTTCGGGTGGTTCAAGGCTCTGCCCTGGAAGGACGTGCGGTTCCTCGCGCCGTTCCTTGGCATGGTCGCCTTCGTGCCCGGCGGCATCGGCGGCATGATCAACGCCAGCCACCAGATGAACGCCCTCGTCCACAACACCATCTGGGTGACGGGACACTTTCACCTGACGGTGGCGACGGCGGTGGCCATCACCTTCTTCGGTATCGCGTACTGGCTCATTCCGGCGATCACCGGCCGCCGGTTGACGGAAGCGGTCAACCGCTTGGGGATTCTCCAGGTTTCGCTGTGGGCGGTCGGCGTGGCGGTGATGTCCCTGGCGATGCACATCTCCGGCCTGATGGGCGCTCCGCGCCGCACTTCCGATATTTCTTACAACGGAAACGAAATCGCGGCGCAATGGGAACCGTACAATCTGATGGTGGCCATCGGAGGCGCCATCCTGTTCCTCAGCCTCATCGTTCTGGCGATCGCCCTGATCAAGATGTTCCGCCTGCCGAAGGGCGAGACGGAATATCCCGTGGCGGAGCCCATGCAGCCGGTGGAAGCGACGCCGCGCTGGCTGGAACGCTGGGGCGTGTGGATCGGCGTGACCGCGGTGCTCATCGTGCTCGCCTACGCATTCCCGATCGCGGACCAGCTGTTCCTCAATCCGGCGCCCGGCGCCAAAGGCTATGTCCTTTGGTAAAAAACGTCGTCCCGACTCCCCCCTCGACAGCCCGAAGGCTGCAGCCTTCGGGCTTCGTTTTTCGGCGCGGAAACGGTGCGGAAACGGAACGATTGAATGGACCGGGGAACGAACGAGTGGTAGGATAGAAATGAATGCGCTTGACAAACCATTGCAACACGAAAGGGGACACTGCTTCATGAAACTGATCGCTTTTGCAGACGGCGGGCAAGAGAAACTGGGCGTGAAAACGGAAGGCGGCGTCCTTGACGTGACGGGCGCGCTGGCGGCGCATCCGGCGGACGGGGTGCCGAAGACGATGCACGAGGCCATCGAGGGCGGCGGCGATGCGGTGCGGGCGCTGGCGGCGTACGCAGACCGGGTGCTGTCCGGACCGGAAGGAACGGCCTTTTTGCGGAACGAGGACAGCCTCGACTTCGTCCCGTGCGTGCCCAATCCCGGAAAAATCATCTGCGTCGGCCTGAACTACCGCAAGCACGCGGAGGAAACCGGGGCGTCGATTCCGGAGTACCCGGTGCTGTTCAGCAAGTTCAACAACGCGCTGACCGGGCACCGCCGGGATGTCCCGCTGCCCAAGGTGTCGCAAAAGGTGGACTATGAAGCGGAGCTCGTCATCGTCATCGGGCGGAAAGCGAAGGATGTGCCGCGGGATCGGGCGCTGGAATACGTGTTCGGATACTGCGCGGCCAACGATTTGTCAGCCCGGGAACTGCAAAGGCGTACGCACCAATGGCTTCTCGGAAAGACCTGCGACGGCTTCTGTCCCCTTGGCCCGTATGTGGTCACCGCGGACGAGGTGGGCGACCCGAACAACCTTGGGATCAAATGTAACCTCAACGGCGAGGTTCGCCAGAATTCGAACACGTCGGACATGATTTTTCCCTGCGACGAACTGGTGAGTTACATTTCCCGCCACATGACCCTGATGCCCGGCGACATCATCCTGACCGGCACGCCGGAAGGGGTCATCCTCGGCTATCCGGAGGATCAGCAGGTGTGGCTGAAACCCGGCGACGTCGTCACCATTGAAATCGAAAAAATCGGTTCGCTGACCAACCGCCTGACGGCCCCGGAATGACCGCAAGGCTTGTGGCGGGAAAAGCCGGGAGCCGGCGCGGCGGATCGGGGTCCCCTTGACAGCGTTGCATCACAAAAATATACTTACTTACAATAATAAAGTGTCAGGAGGGGGTTCCGATCGTACCTTCCGCGTTTTTTGCCCACGGCTCGCCGATGATCGCGGTGGAAGACAGCGACTACACCCGTTTTCTCGCCGAATGGGGCCGCAAATGCCGGCCCGAGGCGGTGCTGGTGTTCACGGCCCACTGGGAACGGAACGTGACGACCATCACCTGCACGGACGATGTGTACGGGATGATTTACGATTTCGGCGGCTTTCCCGAAGAGCTGTACCGCGTCGTCTACCCGGCGAAGGGGTCGACCCGTATCGCGAAACGGGCGGAAGAGCTGCTGCGAGCGGCGGACATTCCCGTCCGGCTCGACGAATCGCGGGGGCTGGATCACGGAACCTGGACGCTTCTTTGCCGCATTTTCCCGGAAGCGGACATCCCGGTGGTCCAGGCGTCGGTAAACCCGTTCCTGCCGCCGGCGGATCAGTACCGCATCGGTCAGGCGCTGCGGGCGCTCGGCAAGGAAAACGTGCTCGTGATCGGCAGCGGCGCGACCGTGCACAATCTTTTCGCGATTCGATGGGGACAGACGGAACCGGAACCGTGGGCCGTGGAATTTGACGATTGGCTGATCGGCAAGATCACGGAGGGTGATCTGGAATCCCTGTTCCAATACGAAACCCTCGCGCCCCACGCGCGCCTGGCGGTGCCCCGTCCGGAGCATTTCGTTCCGCTGTTTCTGGCGCTGGGCAGCGGCAACGGCGAACCGAACGTCATGTTCCGGCAGTACGAATACGGGACGCTCAGTTATTTGAGCCTCGAGTTTTGAAACGGCAAAGCGGAAGAGAACGGCCCTTCGGTGAGGACGCCGCATCCGGAAACGGATGCGGCTTTTTGTTGCATTATTGGCGGAAAAACCGGGGAAAATGAAACCGCAACCCGGGCCTTGCGCCCGCTTTCGGCAAAAGTCGGCAGGAGGACGCTGCGCATGAGGGACTGGAAACGGGAATGGCGCCGCCGCCGCATGTCCATGGACGATCCCCATGGCGGAAGCGGAAGGGAGGGGACAGGAGGCGCCGGCGGTTCCGCCGGAAAAGGCAACGGTGGAAACGGAGGCGAAAGCGGCGGGGGAAACGGGAACGGTTTTTCGGAAGGCGAACCTCTGCAGCCGTCCCTGGCGGCCAACGAGGAACGCCTGGGCCATATTTTGCAGGACTGCTCGGATATCGTGTTTCGCCGCTTCCGGATCCGGGACGGCAGGGACGCCCTGCTGGTGTACACCGAAGGCATCGTGGACTCGGCGGAAGCCCATCTGCACATGCTGATGCCGCTGCTTTTCCTCGTGGATCCCAATCTGGCGGAGAAGGGCGCGGATGCCGCCGCGTCCCAGGGCGTGTCGCTGTCCCAGTTGCAGCGGATCGGCAGCGTGGAACAGGCGGTGGAAGCCGTCCTGTCTTCCAATGCGCTGCTCTTGGTGGACGGGTATGCGGAAGGCGCCGCGTTCAACGTGAAGGGCGGAATGCGCCGCGGCGTGCAGGAGCCCAACTCGGAAGTGGTGATCCGCGGGCCGCGGGAAGGCTTCACGGAAAACCTGCGGGTCAACACCGCGCTTTTGCGCTTCAAAATCAAGTCCCCCGACTTGAAAATGGTCCGCTTCGTCAAGGGGACATACACCCGAACGGACATCGTGCTGGCCTACATCGACGGCGTCGCCGACCGAAAGATCGTCCAGGAGGCCAAACGGCGGATCGAAGCCATCGAAATCAACAGCGTGCTGGAAAGCGGCTATATCGAAGAACTCATTGAAGACCATCCGAATTCACCGTTTCCCCAGTTGCAGTACACGGAACGCCCCGATACCGTGGCCGGACAGCTTCTGGAGGGCCGGTTCGCCATTCTGGTGGACGGCACGCCCTTCGTCATGATCGGCCCGATCACGGTCTGGCAGCTGCTGCAGGCGAGCGAAGACTACTACGAGCGCTACTACATTTCCAACCTGATCCGCTGGCTCCGCTTCGGCTTCGCGTTGATCGCGCTGTATCTGCCGGCGCTTTACGTGGCGGTCGTCACCTTCCACCCGGACATGCTGCCGACCACGCTGCTGCTCAGCGTGGCCGCCGCGCGGGAAGCCATTCCGTTTCCGGCCCTGGTGGAGATGCTGATCATGGAAGTGTCCTTTGAAGCGCTGCGGGAAGCCGGCATCCGGCTGCCCAAAACGGTCGGCCAGGCGGTCAGCATCCTCGGCGCCCTGGTGGTCGGCCAGGCGGCGGTGGAAGCGGGGATCGTGTCGGCCCCCGTCGTCATCATCGTGTCGCTCACCGGCATCGCTTCGTTCACCATCCCGCGCTTCAGCCTGGCCATCACCATCCGCATTCTGCGGTTCGTGATGATCTTCGCCGCAGCCGCCTTCGGCCTGTACGGCCTGGTGATCGCGACGATCATGCTCGTGGCGCACATGTGCAATCTGAATTCCTTCGGCGTGCCGTACCTGACCGGCCTTGCGCCGTTCCGCGGAAGGGACCAGCAGGACATTTTCATCCGCGCGCCCTGGTCCCGCATGAACTACATGCCGGGAACGTATGTGCAAAGCCGCCAAAAGCGCACGGACCCCAACAACAAGCAGGGGATTCACGAAAGCTGGTGACCGGTGTGAACAGACGAATCGCCGCCGTTTCCGCCTTGTGGCTGGCGCTGTTTCCGCTGCTGGCGGGCTGCTGGGACCGGCACGAGATCAACGACATTGCCATCGTGCTGGGGACGGCGATCGACAAGGAAGGGAAGATGTACCGAACCACCCTGCAGATCGCCCTTCCCGGGCAGATGAGCGGCACGAAGGGGGGCGGCGGGGGCACCACGGGCCGCAAAAATTATCTGATGATAAGCGACGTCGCCGAAACTCCGAGGTTTGCCACGTTCAGGGGACAGCAGATGATGTCGCGCCAGGTGAACCTTTCCCACCGGCGGGTGTTCATCATCGGGGAAGAGGTGGCGCGGGATGGAATCCAAAAGTTGCTGGATACGATGGCCCGGGACCCGGACAACCGGCTGACCACCCTGTTGCTGGTGGCTGAGGGAAGGGCGGACAAGGTGCTGAACACCGAATCATCGCTGGAACTGGTTCCGGCGGAAGCCATCCGGGAAGAGGCCGTCCTGTCCCAACGCCATCCGCCGACCTTGAAGGATGTAGCCGCCATCCTGTACGACCTGGGAAAGGATCCGATGCTCCCCTGCATTTCCATCTCGGAGATGTCCCCCCTCGACGCGGGCAACTCCAACAAAGCCATCCGGCTGGACAAACTTGCGGTGTTCCGGAAAGACCGGTTGGCCGGCATCGCGGACGGGGAACTCAGGGACGGGCTGCTGTTGGCGTCGGGGCAAGGCAAAGAATTCAAGCTCCTGGTGCCGGCGCCGGAGGGCGAAGGGTACCTCAATGTCGTTTTCAACCATTATTCGACAAGACTGCAACCGATCTTTGGCCAGGAACGGGTCCGGATGCGCTTATTGGCCGACGGGTATGCCATGGTGATTGAAAACAACTCCAATTTTTTCATGCATCGACCCGAAGGCATCAAAAAAATCGAGCAAGTGTTGAACGAAGCGGTCAAGAGCCGCATCGAAAAAGCGGTTCGCTGGCTGCAGGAACACGGTTCGGACGCCCTCGGATTCGGCCGGACGATTCACGTCCGAAATCCGCAGGAGTGGCACCGGGTGCGGAAAAACTGGCGGGAACAGTTTTCCCGGATGGAAGTGGAAGTGGTGACGATGCTGGATGTGGAAAATTTCGGCTACAACCGGGCGCCTCTCGGCAAACGGGAGGAGGAACTGACGTGATCGTGCGGGATATGGCGCTGTTTCTCCTCGCAATCGCCGTCGGGCTGACGATCGACCGGAAACGCTGGAAAAAGTGGAGCCATTTCTGGTTCGCCTGCGCCGTATATGCGGTCGCCTTTGCCATCTGGGCCTACCACGTAAATGCGCATGAAGTATTCCATCCCATAAGCGAGCTGCACCGGTTCCTGGACCCGTGGCTGCCCATCGGAGACCACAACATCCTGGGAGAGGATTAGTGACGTGACGAAGCTGACGAGCAGGCAACTGATCCTGATCGGCGCCCTGTTTTCCTTGACCGACGCCACGATGAGCGTACAGGCCCAGATGGCGGCTTTCGCCCGGCAGCACCTGTGCCTGGTGTACGTCATCGCCTTTTTGGCGCTGCTCATCCCCCTCTGGATGCTGTCCCGCGTATCGGCGCGTTTTCCCGGGAGGGACCTGTTCCAGGCCATAGTGGAACGGAGCCCGGTCATGGGCAGGGTTTTAGTCGCCCTGTACATCCTGTACTTCCTTTGGATCGCGGCAAGGGATGTGCGGCTGACCGGCGATTTTGTCATTATTACCCTGCTGATGCGCACGCCGGTCGGGGTGATTGCGGCGATCAACCTCCTGGCGGCGGTGGCGCTGGTCCGTCCCACGGGAATCCAGGTGCTCGCCAGATCGTCGGAAATTTACGGTGCGTCGCTTTTTTTGATCATCCCGCTGGTGACCGTCGCCCTGTTCAAGGACCTGAATTTTTCCTTTGTCCTGCCTTTCACGGAGTTCGACGCGGCCGGCGTGTTGCGTGGCGTGTGGGTGATGACGGCGTACCTGGGAGACATAGTCGGCATCGCCTTCCTCGTTTCCGAAGGCGTTTTTCGCTTTCGCGACGGGTTTTACGCCCTCGGGTTGGCCGCGGCCGGACTCCTGGTCATCTCCTTGCTGACGGTGTTGACGCTCAGCGTCCCGGTCATGTCCGCCATGACCTTTCCCCTTTATGAAATGGTCAGGCAGATCCGCATCACCGACTTCCTCGACCGCTTTGAACTGCCGATTTTGGCCATATGGGCGACAACCATCGTCTGCAAGATCGGCTACAGCCTTTACCTGATCTGCCTGGGATGCAAACGGCTGGTGCCCGGACTTCCCGGACAGCGCATGGTGTTTCCCGTGGCGTTGCTCATATTCGCCTGTTCATTCTGGTTCTTTGAAAACGCGGTGGACATGATCAACATGAACCTGACCCTGCCGCTGGCGGAATACGTGTTCCAGTTCGTATTGCCCGCCGTGCTGTTTTTTTCGTTCTGGCCGAAACGGGAAAGCCGCGGATGATCCGCATTCGGGATCGCTCCCCGCTTCCGGCCGGCATATCCTGTGGTAAAATAGAGCGGAAAGCGCGGAATGCGCCGGAAACGCGGGGAAGGCGGTGGCCGGAATGAGGATTGTGGTGGTGTCCGATACGCACATGCCGTACAGGGCGCGGGAACTGCCGCCGCGGTTGGTGAAGGAGCTGCGGAACTGCCAGGGCATCCTGCACGCCGGGGACTGGACGGACTGGTCCGTCTACGAAAAATTCGCCGCCTTCGCGCCGACGGAAGGCGTGGCGGGCAACAATGACGGAGGGGACATCATCCGGCGCCTGGGGTTGCGCAAGGTGGTGTTGGCGGGAGGATGCCGCATCGGGATCATGCACGGCCACGGCGGGCGGGGCAGGGCGGATACGGAGTCCAACGCGATTCGGGCTTTCAAGGGCGAGAAGCTGGACGCCATCATTTACGGCCATACGCACATCCCCGTCAGCAAGACGCTGGACGGCGTGCTGGTGTTCAATCCGGGATCGCCCACGGATCGGCGCGGGGCGCCCAAATATTCGTTCGGGGTGATGGAAATCCGCGGCGGTGCCATCGTGTCGGCGGAACATATTTTTTATGATCAGAAAAATTAATGGCATGAAATAATTGAATCATTGTTGAAACCGAAAAAACCCTCGTCGGAGCGAAAGCGCGCGGCTTTCCGCCCGGCGGGGGTTTTTTCGCGCCTTGCGGGCCGGGATGTTCAGAAGCCTTTGTACTGGGGCTCTTCCATTTCGATCTGGGAAATCCGGCCTTCGAGTTCCGCGACAATTTCCTTGGTGGTGGAAGCCGCTTTGGTGAACATGTTTTTGGCTTCCTGGTTTTGCGTGCTCAGGGCGAATTGCTCGAGATCGGCCTGGGCGCTCTTGAGCGAAGCCAGGCAGCTTTTGATCTGGGTGGCCACGGTCATCGCCATCACCTCCGTAAACCTTGTACGGGGCATAATATGTCCGGCGGCCGTTCCGTTCATTCCCCGCGGGATGGCCGTTTGTCCGCCCGCGCCGCATAAATCACCGCTTCCCGGCGCATAATTGCATTTGTCATTTGTCGGCACAACGGAAGGCCGGTGGTGGATGTCCATGCCGCAATGGCTGGAAATCGTGCTGCGCACCCTGACGGCGGTGGCAGCCATGTTTTTTCTCACCCGACTGCTGGGCAAGCGTCAGGTGACCGAACTTTCCGTGTTCGAGTATATCACCGGGATCACCATCGGATCCCTCGCCGCTTTCGTTTCCCTGGATCCCGCGGACAACTGGTATCTCGGTCTCGTCGCCATGGCGGTCTGGGTCGCGGTGTCCCTCATCATCGAATTTCTTCAGCTCAAAAGCAAAACATTCCGCGACTTCGTGGACGGGAAGGCGAGGGTGCTCATCAAGGACGGCAAGATCCTGGAAGACAATTTGCGGAAAGAACGCCTGACCGTTGACGAACTGCTCATGCAGCTGCGGAGCAAAAACGCCTTCAAGCTGTCGGATGTGGAGTTTGCCGTCATGGAGCCTTCGGGCAAGCTCAACGTCCTGCTCCGGAAGGAACACCAGCCGCTGACGCCCGCGCATCTTGGCGTGCATCCCGCTCCGGAACAGGAGCCGCAGACAGTGATCATGGACGGCCAGATCCAGGACGAGCCGCTGGCCACCCTGGGGCTGAACCGGGAATGGCTGCGCACGGAACTGGACAAGCTTGGGGTGACGCTGGAAAACGTGTTTCTCGGCCAGGTGGATTCCCGCGGCCGGCTGACCGTGGATTTGTACGACGACCGGATCAAGTTGCCCGAACCGTCGGCGGATGCGATGCTGCTGGCGAAGCTGAAAAAGGTCCAGGCCGAGCTTGCGTCCTTCGCCCTGGACACGCGCCAGCCGGAAGTCCGGGAAATGTACCGCCGGAACGCGGAGCGGCTTGACCGGATTTTGAAGGAGATCGAACCCTTTTTGAACAGCTGAAGCCACGTGAAGCCAAGGAAAGGAAAGGGATCGAGCGGATGGCGGATCTGAAAAAGAAAAAACTGACGCCCGTTCAGCAGCAGTATCAGGAGCTGGCGAAAAAGCGGGAGCCTCGGCGCCCCGTGCTGAAAAACTGCCTGCGGGCGTTCGTGAGCGGGGGCACCATCTGCCTTGTCGGCCAGGCCATCCAGCAGATGTTCATTCACTGGGGCGGTTTTCCCAAGGAAAAGGCGAGCAATCCGACGGTGGCGGTGCTGATTCTTATTTCCGTGATTCTCACCAGCCTCGGGGTATACGACAAATTCGCGCAATGGGCGGGAGCCGGCTCCGCCGTGCCCGTGACGGGCTTTGCCAACTCCATGGCTTCGGCGGCCATGGAACACCGCAGCGAAGGGGTCGTTCTGGGCATCGGCGGCAAGATGTTCAAGCTGGCCGGTCCGGTCATCGTGTTCGGCACGGTGGCCGCTTTCGTCGTCGGCATTTGCCACTGGCTGTTCGGCTGATTCTCGGAGGCGGGTGAGGCGTCATGCTGCAGGGTCATCAAAGCTGGGTGTTTGAACGAAAGCCCGTTTTGCTCGGGACGGCGGCGGTGGTGGGACCGTTCGAAGGGCAGGGACCCCTCGCGGACGATTTCGACATCATCCACGGGGATTTGTCCGTCGGGCAGCAAAGCTGGGAAAAAGCCGAACGCACCCTCCTGGAGGAAGCGGTAAAGCTGGCCATCGAAAACGCCGGGCTGACGAAGGATCAGGTGCAATTTTACGTCGGCGGGGACCTGACCAACCAGATCATCAGCAACAGCTTCGCCGCGCGCAGCCTGTCAATCCCGTTTCTCGGGGTGTTCGGCGCCTGCTCGACCTCCATGGAAAGCCTCGCCCTGGCCGCCCAGCTGGTCGACTCGGGGGCTGCCCGGTACGTGGTGGCCGGCACGTGCAGCCACAACGCCACGGCGGAAAAGCAGTACCGCTATCCCACCGAATACGGTTCGCAAAAGCCTCCGACCGCCCAATTCACGGTGACCGGCGCCGGGGCGGCGGTGGTGGCGGACAAAGGCGATGGGCCGGCGGTCACCCGGGCCACCATCGGCCGGGTGGTGGACATGGGCATCAAGGACCCTTTCAACCTGGGGGCGGCCATGGCGCCGGCGGCGGTGGACACCATCGAGGCGCACCTGAGGGATTTCCGCATCGAGCCCGGATACTACGATGTCATCGCCACAGGGGACCTGTCCGGCGTCGGACACCCTCTGGCGCGGGATCTGTTCCGCCAGCACGGCATTCCGATCGACCAAACGCATTTTACGGACTGCGGGCTTTTGATCTACGATTTCGAAAAGCAGATGGTGCAGGCCGGGGCCAGCGGGTGCGGATGTTCCGCGGTGGTGACCTACGGCCATCTGCTCAAGCGGATGCGGCGCGGGGAAATCCGCCGCATGCTCATCGTCGCCACGGGAGCGTTGCTTTCGCCGATTTCGTACCAGCAGGGCGAGAGCATTCCCTGCATCGCCCACGCCGTCGCCATCGAAATGGAATGACAAGGCGTCCGCGCCATGCGGGCGCCTTTCGCATTGCCGCGCTTTGGGATCCGACCGTGTTGTCAAATTTTTCGGGCGGGCTTACAATCAATGCAGCAATAATGCGGCGCGGCGAAATTTCGTGAAGCCCGGCGCGCGGGAGGCGGAAACGGTGCATTTGCTGACGGCGGAGGAAATGAGGCGCATCGACCGGCACGCCATTGACGAAATCGGCATTCCCTCGCTGGTGCTCATGGAAAACGCGGGACGCGGGGTGGCCGAAGAGGTGGCGGCGCTTGCCCCGCGGATCGGGAAGCGGTGGCTGGTCATGGCCGGCAAGGGCAACAACGGCGCCGACGGCGTGGTGGCGGCCCGGCATTTGGCGAACGCCGGCTTTCAGGTGGCCGTGGTCTATGCGGCGGAACCGGACATCCTCACGGGCGAGGCGGCCGTCCAGCGGGACATCGCCCGCCGGTTGGAGATTCCTCTGACGGCTTATTCGGAAGGGGGCGTCGACTGGCGGGATTGGGACGGCGTCATCGACGCTTTGCTTGGCACGGGCGCCGGCGGAGCGCCCCGCGGCGTGACGGCGGAAATGATCCGGGTGCTCAACGCAAGCGGCAAGCCGGTGGTCGCGGTGGACATTCCCAGCGGCCTCGACGCCGACACCGGCCAGGTGCACGATCCTTGCGTGCGCGCGGTGAAAACGGTGACGTTCGCATTCAAAAAAAGGGGATTGGCGCAGTACCCGGGGCTTTCTTATGCCGGGGAAGTGGCGGTGCGGGACATCGGCATTCCCGCGGCGGTGGCGGACAAGTTCGGCGTTTCCGTATTTGAGCTCGACGAAGACGTGTTCCGCGGACGGCTGGGCGTCGATCCGGAGTTGGAACGGGATCCGGCGGCCCACAAGGGCAGCTGCGGGCACGCGCTGGTCGCCGCCGGCAGCCGGGCCTACAGCGGGGCCGGCTTGCTGGCCGCTTCGGCGGCGCTCATGGCCGGCAGCGGACTGGTCACCTGGGCGGCGCCGGCGGGCGTCATGCCTCCGCTGCTTACGGACCGGCCGGAACTCATCCTCGCCCGGCTGGACGACGGGGGAAGAGGGGACTGGAGCGGCGTCGACCCGGCGCATGTGCTGGAGCTCGCCCGGGGGAAACAGGCCCTTGTCATCGGACCGGGATTTGGCAGGTGGAAAGGCGACTTCGCATGGCTCCGGGAAGTGATGGAACAGGCGGAAATGCCGCTTGTGGCGGACGCGGACGCGCTCAACATCCTGGCGGAGGGAGCCGCGGCCGGCGAGTGGCCGAGGCGGAAGGCGCCGACGGTGATCACCCCGCACCCCGGCGAGATGGCCCGCCTGTGCGGCACCGGCACCGCCGAGGTGCAACGGGACCGGATCGGCATCGCCCGGCGTTTCGCCATGGAACGGGACGTGGTCGTCGTGCTCAAGGGGGCCCGCACCGTAATCGCCCTCCCCGGAGGAGAGGCGTATGTGAACCCTACAGGCAACCCCGCCATGGCCACCGCCGGAACGGGAGACGTGCTGGCCGGCGTCATCGGCGCCCTGCTGGCGCAAGGTCTCACGGCGGCGCAGGCCGCCGCTTTGGGCGCATACCGCCACGGGGCGGCGGGCGACCGGGCCGCGGCAAAAAGGAACGCCCGCCATCTCGTCGCCGGAGATCTGCTGGAAGAACTGTGAAAACCGGAAAAATCGTGATTTACAAATTCGTTGTTCTTATTTATAATAATTCTAAAAAAAGAAACGTCTTTTTCACAAACCGTAATCCATGCAGCACCCTCCCGTGTCATGCTGCTTCCCGGGCGGAAGCAGCATGAATCGTTTCGGGAGGATCAAGAATGGCTCTCATTCTCAGGATCCCGGACGCGCAAGAGATGAAAGCGGCGCGACGGAAGGCGCAAGACGGCGAAAGACAAGCGAAAGGTGGTCTCCGATGCCGATCATGTACGATACGACCGAAAGAGGAGAGGCTCAGGCCAAAGTCTTGCAGGAAAAACAGAAGCGGGAAATGCCCGCCTGGCTGGCGAGATACGGCGAAGCGCTGGCCGTGCTGCTCTGCGGCATTCTGACCGGAATCGCCTGGGGAGTGGAACAAGCCGGCTCCTCATGGGCCGCCGTTGCCTATATCGCCGCCTATGCCATCGGCGGGTTCGCCAAAGCCAAAGAAGGCCTGGACACGCTGATCCGCGAGCGCGACCTCGACGTCAACTTTCTCATGATCGTCGCCGCGATCGGCGCCGCCTGCATCGGATATTGGATGGAAGGCGCGGTGCTCATCTTCATCTTCGCGCTCAGCGGGGCGTTGGAGAGCTTCACGATGGACAAAAGCCGCCGCGAAATTTCCGCCCTGATGGAAATGAAGCCGGAGACCGCCGTGCTGCTCAGGGACGGAGCGGAGGTGACCGTTCCCATCGAGCGGCTGGTCCCGGGTGACATCGTCGTGGTCAAGCCGGGGGAACGCATCCCCGCCGACGGCGTCGTACGCGAAGGCTGTTCGTCCGTCAACCAGTCGGCCATCACCGGGGAATCGATCCCCGACGACAAATCTCCCGGCGACGAAGTGTACGCCGGCACGTTGAACGGGCAGGGCGCGCTGCTCATCGAAGTGACCAAGCCCGCGGAATCGACGCTGTTTGCCCGCATCATCCGCCTCGTGCAGGAAGCCGAATCGGAAAAGCCGGCCAGGCAGCAGTTCATGGAACGTTTCGAGAAAATTTACGCCCGCGTCGTGGTGCTGGCAACGCTGCTCCTCATCGCCGCGCCGCCGCTCTTCTTTGACTGGACCTGGACCGAAGCGCTGTACAAGGCGATGGTGTTCCTCGTGGTGGCTTCGCCGTGCGCGCTGGTCGCCTCCATCATGCCCGCCGTGCTGTCGGCCATCTCCGTCAGCGCCAGAAGGGGCGTGCTGTTCAAAGGCGGCGTCCATCTCGAAAATCTGGCGCGCACGAAGGTGGTGGCCTTCGACAAGACGGGCACGTTGACGACGGGGCAGCCCGAAGTGTCCGACATCGTTCCCCTGCGGGGGCTTGACGCAAGGGAAATCCTGCGGGTGGCGGCTTCCGTGGAAAGCCTCTCGGAACATCCGCTGGCCAAAGCGATCTTGCGGAAGGCGGCGGAGGAAGGCATCGCCCTCACGCGCCCGTCTTCGTTCGAGTCCCGCACGGGCTGGGGCGTGCAGGCGGAAGTCGACGGCAAACTGTGGAGAATCGGCAAGCCGACGTACATGGACGCCGGCTATATGACGGAAGAGCTGAAAGAAGTTATCGACCGGCTGCAACAGGAAGGCAAAACGGTGACGGTTATCCACGACGGGGAGGGCGCGGCCGGCGTGATCGCGCTTAGGGACCGCATCCGTCCGGAGGCGGCCCAGACGATCCGGCTCTTGAAGGAAGCCGGCGTACGCACGGCGATGCTGACGGGAGACCAGGAACGGACGGCGCAGGCCATCGCACGGGAAGCGGGGATCGACATCGTCTACGCGGGGCTTCTGCCGCAGGAGAAAGTGGAAATCATCCGAAAGCTCAAGGAAACCTACGGTTCCATCGCCATGGTGGGGGACGGCGTCAACGACGCGCCGGCGCTGGCCGCGGCCTCGGTGGGCATTGCCATGGGCGGCGCCGGCAGCGACGCGGCCCTGGAAACGGCCGACCTGGTGCTGATGCGGGACGACCTGCGCAAAATTCCGGGCGCCATCGCCCTGGGCAAGCGGACGAGCCGTGTGATCGCCCAAAACATCGTGTTCGCCCTGGCCGTCATCGTCATGCTCATCGCCGCCAACTTCGGCGTCGGCATTCCTTTGCCGGTCGGCGTGGTGGGCCACGAAGGCAGCACGATTCTGGTGATCCTGAACGGTCTCAGACTGCTCCGGCAGCCGTCCTGACGCAACAAAACAAACGCCGCCGGCCGGCGGACACCGGCTGGCGGCGTTTTTCTTGCGGGATTCTATCGGTTCAGTCGGCCCGGTTTCCGGAAAGCTCCAGTTCCGCTTTGCCGACGGCGAAGAAGCCGCCCGCGCGGAGGGAAGAGGCCCGTTTGCGCCCGCCGGCCAAACCGCGGCGGAACATGTCCAGATCGGCGGCCAGGAATAACACGGCGGCGCCAAGTCCGATCAGGACAAGGGCAAGCAAGGGAATGATCATTTCCGGAACGCTCATGGCGACCGTCTCCTTGTCAATGATAATCATTATCATCCGTTAGCCTCATTATAACGTTGTCTTTGTTTTCATGCAAGCATCATTTTTTTTGGGTTTTCATCCGTTGCACTCCGCTCCGGCCCGCCCGGTTCGAATGGACGTCCGGTTTTTTTCTTCGCGCCGTTTCGTGATTTTTCCGCAACATTCGATTTTTCCGGACGTCTTATGTTATGGTGAATGGGAGATTTGTCGCACCGCCGGTTCCGCACGGCGGGCGGGGAAGGAAGCGGGAATCATGATCGAAACGCCAGGCGAAATTCAGCACGAGATCGGCATCCTGCCGGAACGCGGCCAGCTCGTCCGCGCGCGTGAAAAAAACAGGCGCCGCGGGGGCCTCAATTGGCTGGCCTGGACGGGGGCCGTCCTCGTTTGGGGAGCGCTGTTGTACGGCTGCTATCTGGCGGCCGAAACCTACATCACCGGCATCCGGCAGGAACTAAAGGACATTCGGCAGACGAACGAAACCCGCCTGGAAGAGCTGAAAAACGACATCGCCGCCCTGCGCGATCAACTGGAGAATCAGCGGGAGAGCGCGGCCCAACTCCTGGAACGCCTTGCCGCCTTGGAAGAAGGCCTGGCCGGGGTGCAGGAAGAGTTGTCGCTGGCGGGCGACGCGCTGGGCCGGACGGACGAAACGAGACAGGCGCTAAGCAACCGCGTAAGCGACCTGGGCAAACAGCTTCAGCAGCTCCAAAGCGCCATCAAGAAACTGGAGGAAGCCGCCCGTGTTTACTAGGTTACAGCTGGGGATCGCCGGCATCCTGGCCGCGGCGTTGCTCGTGATGGGTGTCGTCCACGCGCGGACTCCGGCACTGGTCGGCGACGCTCAAGGGACGCTGCTCGACACGGACGCGATCAGGCTTTCCGCCCTCGAGGCGTCCCGGTTGCTGGAGGAGACGGATCTCGTTTACGAGGAACTGGCCGAATCCGCCATTGTCTCCGAAGCGCGGCTGGACGATATCCGGTCCGGCATCGGAGATCTGATCGCCCTGGCGGAGGCGGAGAAAAACCGCGCCGCCGAACAGCAGGCCGCGTTGGAGCAAATCATTAAACAAAGCGAAGAACAAAAGCGGAAAACCGGCGACGTGCTGGACCAGGTGCTGTCCAACATCCTCGGCGAACCGATCGGGCAGACCTTCGGCAAGCGGGCCACCATCAAGGTGTTCACGCTGAAGGAAGCCGGCTACCGGGGATACATGGCCAAGGTGAAGCTGCACGACCCAAGCGCCGTGCGCCTTGTCCTGGCCGGCGACAAAGTGGGCAGCAAGGGCGAAACGACCAGCCAGGCGGCCAAGCGCACCGGCGCCAAGCTGGCCGTCAATGGCGGCGGCTTTGCCACGTCGAAAGGACTGCTCTATCCGATGGGCATCACCGTCGTCGACGGGGACATCAAGACCTTCGACATCCCCGGGGATGACTGGAGCTTCATCGGGTTCGACGCCAAGGGGCGGCTTGTCGGAGGCAACATCAAGACGAAAGAAGAGCTGAAGAAGTTGGGCGTCCGCCACGGCGCCTCCTTCGTGCCGACCCTGCTCAAAGACGGAAAAAAACAGAAGATCCCCTCCAAATGGGCAAACCGCCGGGAACCGCGCACGATGATCGGGCATTTTTCCAACGGGGATCTCTTGTTCATCGTCATCGACGGTCGCCAAAAGGATTACAGCCTCGGGGTCACGCTGGAAGAAGCGCAGAACAAACTGCTTGAGTTTAAGGTCCGCGACGCGTACAATCTGGACGGAGGGGGTTCGAGCACGTTCTATTACAACGGCAAGGTGCTCAACCGTCCTTCTGACGGCAGGGAACGCCTGTTGGCTTCCAACATCGTGGTGTTGCCGTAAAGAAAGGAGACGTGCGCGGTGAAACTGCAAGGCAAAACGGCGGTGGTGACGGCGGCGAGCCGCGGTCTTGGCAAAGGCATCGCGCTGCGGTTCGCACAGGAAGGCGCCCGTCTGTTCATCGCCAGCCGCTCTGAGGAAGCCATCCGCAGGGCGGCGGAGGACATTCGCGAACAGACCGGGGCAGAGGTGGCCTGTCTGGCCGCCGACATTTCCCGCAAGGAGGACGTGGAACGGCTGCTCGCCGCGATCCGGCAGAATTACGGCGCGGTGGACATCCTCGTGAACAACGCCGGAGGACCTCCCGCGGGATTGTTTTTGGAACTGGACGACGAGGCGTGGCGACGTGCGTTCGACCTGAACCTGATGAGCGTCGTGCGCATGACCCGCGGCGTTGTCCCGCTGATGAAGGAAAAGGGAGGCGGGCGGATCATCAACATCATCTCGGTCAGCGTCAAGCAGCCGATTCCCGGCCTCATCCTGTCCAACGCCATGCGCGCTGCCGTGGCGGGTCTTACGAAAACGCTTTCAACGGAACTGGCGCCCTACGGGATTCTCGTGAACGGCCTGGCTCCCGGGCGCATCCTTACCGACCGCATCCGGGAACTGGATCGGGCAACGGCCGCAAGAAAAGGCATCACGCCGGAACAGGCGGCGGCGGAAGCGGAAGCCGGCATCCCCCTTGGCCGGTCGGGAACGGTGGAGGAATTCGCGGGAGCAGCGCTGTTCCTGGCTTCCGATGACGGGGCCTATGTAACCGGCCAAATGTTGTTGGTGGACGGCGGCATGTCGCGGACCTATTGACGGCGGAAGCCGCGAGGCCGGCGGCGAAGATGACGCTGTCTTTTTCTTTGCGCAACCTGGCCGGAAGATACGGAATCCGTCAAAGGGGGAAACATCATGGCTTTCGTGCTTCAGGGAAAAATCGCCCTCATCGCCCTGACCCATTTTCCGGGATGGGCGGGACAATACGGAACAGCCGGGAGGAAGAATCCGTGAACACGAGAGTAACGGAACTGCTCAGAATCCGGCTGCCGATCATCCAGGGCGGATTGGCCCACCTCGCCTATGCGGAGTTGGCCGCGGCCGTTTCCAACGCGGGCGGACTCGGCCAGATCTCGACGGCGTCGTTCCATGACAAGGAAGCGCTTCGGGAAGAAATCCGGAAAACGAAAAGCCTGACCTCCAAACCTTTCGGGGTCAACTTCCCCATCGGCCATTCTTCCCGCCCCATCAGGGAACTGCTGGAGACCGCCCTTGAAGAAGGAGTGAGAATCTTCTCCTTTACAGGCGGCAATCCGGAACCGCACCTGCGAACGCTGGACGGCACGGGCGCGGTGAAGCTTGTGCTCGTGGCCTCGGTCCGGCAGGCGCAAAAGGCGGAAGCCCTCGGCGCGGACGCGGTCATGGCCGTGGGACAGGAAGGCGGCGGACACATCGGAAGGGACGATACGGGCACCATGGTGCTTATCCCCCGCGTCGTCGACTCGGTGTCCATTCCGGTGATCGCGGCGGGCGGAATCGCCGACGGCCGCGGCCTTATGGCCGCGTTGGCGCTCGGCGCGGAAGGCATCGAGATGGGCACCCGCTTCATCGCCACGAAAGAATGCGTCCGGGCCCATCCCAAATACGTCGAGGCCATTTTGAAGGGCACCGAGGCGGACACCGTGGTCGTCAAGCGGTCGATTGGCATCCCCGCCCGGGCGGTGCGCACGCCCTTCATCCAGCGCATTCTCGACGCCGAGGCGGCGGGGGGCGGTTACGAGGCTTTAAAGGATCTGATTTCCGGCGAGAGGAACCGCAGATTCATCCACGAAGGCGACGAAACGGAAGGGTACGGCTGGGCCGGTCAGGGGATCGGACTCATCCGGGATTTCGTGACGGTCCGGGAACTGTTCGACCGCATGGAGCGGGAAGCGGCCGAGGTGGCCGAGAAGTGGGGGAAATTCGCGGGAGGGCGGCATCCGTGAAATCCGGAACCGGAGAGAAAGCCGCTTGGTTGTCGCTCGTTTTCGTCATTTTCACCTGGGGCCTGAATTGGCCGATCATGAAGAACGCCCTTCAATTCATCGAGCCCTGGACGTTTGCGTTGACCCGGTCGTTGCTCGGCACCGTCACGCTGTTTGTCATCGCGCTGGCGACGGGGCAGCTGAAATTTCCCGAGCGCCGGCTCTGGCCGTTCATCGTGACGGTGGGCGTGCTTCATTACGGGTGCCACTTTCTTTTTCTCACCCTTGGCCTGCAATACGTGGAAGCGGGAAGGTCCGCCATCCTGGCCTACACGACCCCTCTCTGGGTTGTTCCGCTGGCCATGCTGTTTCTGGGGGAAAAGCTGAAAGGGCTGAAGCTTGTCGGCGTCATGGCCGGTTTTGCCGGAATCCTGCTTCTGTTCAATCCGCAGGCGCTGGACTGGAGCAGCCGGACGGCGGTCTTCGGCAACCTCATGCTGCTTGTTGCGGCCAACGCCTGGGCGATTTCCATCATCACGGTCAAAAAAATGAATTGGGATGAGAACCCGTTCCGCACGGCGCCCTGGATGTGCCTGGTTTCGCTGGCGGTCATCGTTCCGCCATCCCTCATCCTGGGCGAAGGGGAACCGATCCAATGGTCGCCCGGTTTGGTGGCGGCGATTCTGTACAACGGGCTTGTGGCCAACGCGTTCACCTTTGTCGCTTCCACCTACGCGAACCAGAAGCTGTCCGCCGTCAACGTTTCCGTCGGCCTGCTGGGCACTCCGGCCGTCGGCCTGATCGCTTCCGCCGTCGCCCTCCATGAACCCGTCACCCTCACGAAGGTGCTGTCCCTGCTGATGGTGGTTTTCGGGATCGCCTTGATGCATATCGCCAGCCACAGGTATCCGGCAAAAGACCGGCTGTCGGCCGACCAATAGGCGGAGCCGCGTCGGGAAACCGCGCGGCTCCGCTTTTGTTCGTCAATCCTCGTAATCCCGGCCCCTGCGCTGCTGTTGTTCGGCGGCTTCGTCGTAAGGATAGGTGATAACCGGCAGGCGGCTTGCTTGTTCGAGAAGTTCCGCCAGTTCCGGCGCCAGCTTCCAGCCCACGGCGCCGAGATTGTCTTCCAGCTGCGCCTCGTTGCGGGCTCCGATGATCGGCGCCGTGACGCCGGGGCGGTGGAGAACCCAGTTGATGGCGATCTGGGCCGGCGTCCTGCCGGCGGCCTGCGCCGCTTCGAATAACGCGTCCAGCACGTTCCAGGTGAATTCGTTGTTGTAACGTTCCCAGGATTCGGCCCATCCCTTTTCCGACGCCAGCGCCACCCGCGTGCCTTCCGGAGGCGCCGCCATGCCGCGGCGGTATTTGCCGCTCAGCCAGCCCCCCCGGAGCGGACTCCACGGAATGACGCCCAGACCTTCATTCAGGCATACGGGGATGAGTTCGTACTCGACGGCCCGGCTCAGCAAATTGTACTGCGGCTGCAGGCTGACGAAGGCTTCCCATCCGTGCCGCCGGCTGAGGTCGATCGCTTTCTGCAGCTGCCAGCCGCGGAAGTTGCTGGCGCCGATGTAGCGCACGTAACCGGCGCGCACCAGGTCGTTCAGGGTGGACAGCGTCTCTTCCAGCGGGGTTTTCGGATCCCACGCGTGGACCTGGTAGAGATCGATGTAGTCGGTGCCAAGGCGCCGCAGGCTGGCCTTGACGCTGTCCAGGATGTGCTTGCGGCTGAGCCCGAGGTCGTTGGGTCCCTCGCCCATGATGAACCGGACCTTCGTGGCGATGACGAATTGGGAGCGGTCGCGTCCCTTCAGCCATTTGCCGACGATTTCTTCGGACACGCCCTGCGTGTAGACGTTCGCCGTATCGATGAAGTTGCCGCCCGCGTCCGCAAAGCGGTCCATGATGAGGAAGCTTTCCCGCTCGTCCGCGAACATGCCGAAGGTCATGGCGCCCAGGCACAATTCGCTGACGCGGAGCCCCGTTTTGCCAAGATGGCGGTATCGCACCGCGCACACCTCCCGTTTGGTCAGTTCAAGCAGGCACGCAAAATGCGTTCCACGTCTTCTTTATCCAGCTTCCGGATGCGGCCGATGGGTCCGAACAGCACCGCTTTCCCGGCCATGACCGAAATGTTTTCGTCGCCGATGCCATAGTCGGCGAGGGAAGAGGGAGCGCCGATGGACCGGAAGAAATCTTTCAGCCGCCGTACGCCCTCCAGGGCCGTTTCCCGCTTCGATTTGCCCGACGGGTCCACGCCGAACACGCGGGTGGCGAGCTGCGCCAATTTGTCCCCGGCGTCGTCGACGACGTATTCCATCCAGCGGGGGAACACAATGGCCAGTCCCCCGCCGTGGGGGATGTCGTAGATCGCGCTGATGGCGTGCTCGATGGCGTGGGTCGCCCAGTCGCCGGCCGTGCCCATGCTGATCATGCCGTTCAGGGCCATCGTGCCGCAATACATGATGGTTTCACGGGCTTCGAGATCCCGGAGATCTTCGACGAGCCTCGGAGCGGTTTCGATGATCGTCTGCAGCAGTCCTTCCGCCATCCGTTCCTGATACGGCGTGTTGGGGGCGGTGGAGAAGTAGTTTTCGAACACGTGGCTCATGATGTCCGCGATGCCGTAGACGGTCTGGTCCCGCGGCACAGTCAGCGTGTTGGCCGGATCGCAGAACGAAAAACGCGGATACAGAAAGGGGGATCCCATGCCCAGTTTGTCTTTCGTTTCCCAATTCGTCACCACGGTGTTGCCGTTCATTTCCGAACCGGTGGCGGCCAGGGTCAGGATCGTGCCGAGGGGCAGGGCGTCCTTGACGCGGTCCTTGCGCATGTAGAAATTCCACACGTCCCCGTCATACCTGGCGCCGGCCGCGATCGCCTTGGCGGCGTCCAGCACGGAACCGCCGCCCACGGCCAGCACCAGCTCGACGCCTTCCTTCTTGCAGATGTCGACACCCCTGTGGACGCTGGACAGACGAGGATTCGGTTCGATGCCCGCCAGTTCGAAAACCTGGCAGCCGGCCTCTTGGAGAATGCCCACAACCTTGTCGTAGAGGCCGAAGCGCTTGATGCTTCCGCCCCCGTAAACAAGGAGGACCTTGCGGCCGTATTTTTTCACTTCGTCCGCAAGATGGGCTTCGATTTGTCCCGCACCGTAGTAAAGCACCGTCGGGTTGTGAAAGCGGAACGGATTCATGCGGCAGCCCTCCCAACTGATTTTTGGCATGTGGGGAAAAAAGCGTTGAATTTGCTGAATTTATTGTAGACTACGGCGGACTGAAAGAAAAGCGGCGGGAGGGAGAAGGCAACTCTGGCTTTCCCTTGTTGCCGGCGATCCTTGAAAATCTCATAGAGGCATATAGAAGCTTTTTTGTCATCGGCTGAACGGAATTTTCCGCTGCTTTTTGTTTCTGGCCGCGCCGGCTACGGCGGCGAGAGCAAGGGCGGCCAGAACCACGGCGGCGATCCCCGCGAGCCAGCCGAGAGCTTCCGGCACGCGAAGCGCCCGCAGCCACAGGATCAACCCCGCCAGGGAGGCGGCCAGCGTCGGAATGGTGAGAATCACGCCGACCTTGCAATAATAGCCCCACGTGATGCCGATGCCCCTGCGGGAAAGCATGTGCAGCCAGAGCAGGGTGGCCAGGGAGCCGATGGGCGTCATTTTGGGGCCCAGATTGGCGCCGATCACGTTGGCGTACACCAAGGCTTCCAGGACGGCGCCTTGCGCGCCGGATTCCCGGATGGCGAGAGCGTCTGTCATCATGGCGGGCAAATTGTTCATGACCGCCGAGAGGATAGCGGCGAGGAATCCCATTCCCGCGGCCGCGGCGGCCAGGCCGTGGTCCGCAAGGCCGCGGATCGCGCCGGTCAGCATGTCCGTAAGCCCCGCGTTGCGCAGACCGTATACCACCACATACATTCCGAAGGAGAAAAACAGGACGCCCCAGGGCGCGCTTCGGATCAGCCTGACTGCGGAAATTTCCGGATGGCGGGAGACGGCCGCCAGCAGCATGGCGGCGGCAGCCAGCGCCACGAAAGACACCGGAACGGCCAGCCATTCGCTGGCGAAGCATGCCGCCGCAAGAACGGCCAGAATCGCCCACGACAGCCGGAAAAGCCTTTTGTCGCGGACGGCCTCTCCGGGCGTTCGCAGCTGCGTAAGGTCGAGGCGATGCGGGATCCTTCGGCGGAAGCAAAGGGAGAGCACCGCGACACTCGCCGCGATGGAAAACAGATTGGGCACCGCCATGCGGCTGGCATACTCGGCAAACCCGATTCCGAACAAGTCCGCCGTCATGATGTTCGTCAAGTTGCTGATCGCCAGCGGCAGGGAAGCGGCGTCCGCGATGAACCCGCAGGCGACGACGAAGGGAATGGCCGCGGTTTTCGGCAGACGCAGGGCCGGCACCATCGCCAGCACGATGGGGGTGATAATCAGAATCGCCCCGTCGTTGTTGAAAAACGCGGATATCACGGCCCCCAGCAGGATGACGGATATGAACGTCCTTTTGCCGTTTCCGCGGGCCATCCGGATGACGTGCAGCGACGCCCAGTCGAAAAAGCCGATCTCTTCCAGCGCCAAGGAAACGAGCACCATGGCAATGAACGCCAGGGTGGCGTTCCAGACAATCCCGGCCACTTCCGCCACATCCGACAGCGTAACGACCCCCGAAAAAAGCGCAAACAAGGCGCCCAGACAAGCGGACCAGCCGATGCCGAGCCCGCCCGGGCGCCAAATCACCAGAACCAGGGTGACCAAAAAGATCAGAGCCGCAATGACCGCCAAGTCCTGAAGTCCTCCCGTGATGAAGCAAAAGCCGCATGTCCGATACGCCCATTGCGGCAGGAATCACGAAATTCATTATAAGTTCCGGTGCAAAATTTACAAGAGGAATGGAAGTTTAAATAAAATATATTATGTAGCCTTTCTCGATAAAAACTCGGCAACTGGCGTCGGCAGGGGACTGCCGTTCGAGCTGCTAAAAGTTTAAGAAAATCGCTAACAAGTCGGACCAGACAACTCCTATGGGTTGTACGGACATTTTTACATATGTACAAAATACGGATTTTGTGAAACAGTAGTACGATTGAAGTTCAAAGCGCCAAACGCGGCAACAAACAATCCAAATAAAAAAAGAAACCATCCTTTTTAAATCAAAAATCAGTTAAAATGTTAGATATGTTGTTTAAGATGAGATCCCGATGATTCCGTCGGAGGCGCATTCCATTTGGAGACCGGACGCAGAATGAACGACGTGTTTTTGCTGCTTGTCGTTTTCGGCGGATTTTTCATCTTCGGACTGTCCGAAAACATCAGAGGCCCGGCCATCCTCCCCATCCAGGGCGAATTCGGCCTGGGAGAATCGCAGATCGGCTTCCTTCTGGCCATCAATTCCCTGGGATATTTGATCGCCTGTTCGTTTACGGCTTTTCTGGCACGCAAAATCGGCATCCGGCCGACGGTCGTCGCGGCGTTTCTGGCGATGGTCCTTTCCGGATGGCTGATCGGTCTGTCCGCGAATTTCGCCTTCCTGGCGACTTCTTTTTTTCTGCTGTACATCGGAAACGGAATGCTGGAGATCGGGCTGGGGATCGTCGCGGCGCGCATTTTCACGAAAAATACCGGCACCATGATGAACTTGACGCACTTTTTCTACGGTTTCGGTTCCATGGTGGCGCCGGTGTCCGCCGCATACGCGATGACGCTGGAAATCGGAAGCGCCGGCGAACTCGGCTGGCGAGGCATGTTTCCGCTGCTGCTTTCCCTGTCCCTGCTGCCGATTGTGCCCGCGCTGCTGGGAAGGGCTCCCGGCGACGGAAGCGACGAGGGGAAACGGGTTTCGCTCAGGGCGATGGCCTCCGATCCGTCCGCCTGGCTCATCGTGGGCATGCTTACCTTCGGGGTCGTATCGGAGATGTCCGTGGGCAGCTGGTTGGTGTATTATCTGGAGAACGTCTACCGGTGGGATACGGAACGGGCTTCGGGCATGCTCTCGCTGTTTTTCCTCATCTTCATGCTGGCGAGACTCGTCCTCGGCCCCGTCACCGATCGCATCGGATACACCCGATCCGTCATGCTGTTTTCCGCGTTCGCGGGGTTATGCGGTCTGGCGGCGGTTTTCCTCGGGGAACCGGCGGCGTTTTTGTTCGCCCTGGCCGGTCTGGGCATGGCTCCCATCTACCCGACGGTCATGGCCATCCTGGCCAAACGGTATGCCCGCGGCCTGGATACCGCCATTACCTTCACCGTTACGCTGCTCGGGATCGGGAACGTCGCGGGGAATATGATCATCGGCTATATCATCGAATGGCACAGTCTGCAAACGGGATACGCGACGATCGCGCTGCTGGCGCTCGTCTGTTCGGCGCTGTCCTTCGCGCTTCTGCTCAGGTTGAAAAGGCGGCGGGAAGAGGTTTGAGGCAATAAAGCGAAAAAAGGTTCTCACATCACCCGCCGGACGGCGCGTTTCGTGTAGCGGTTGGCGTAAGCGGAAGCGACGCAGGCTTCCGGTTTCACGCGGGCAAGGTAATGCCCCATCGCTTCCACCCGTTTGACCATTTCCTGCACGTACAGGGAGGTTTTGTTGATGATCGGCTCCGTGCCGGCGTCGATGTCGATGAACATGTCCAGCATGGCGCCCTGATAAACATAAGGCAAAATCAGCTCCTCCATGCCGCGGACCGTGTCTTCGTCGAAATAGGCGGCCACCTGTTGCGAGAAGGACGTCTCAAGGGCCAGCTTTTCGCGGATCGACCGGACTTCCCGCGGTACGATCGCCTGGCGGTAGCACGCCCAGGCGCTCTTGCCCAGCCGGTGGATGACGATGCCCGTGACGAATTTCGTGTATCCCCGGTGCACGTGGCTGTCGGTACCGATGATAAAATGGTAGGCCGCCCGCGGGTCCTGGGCCATAAACCGCAGGACGTGCCGCTTCACGTCCTCGGGCGTCATGTTCGTCTGCGTCGTGTTGTGGAACAGGGGTTCCGCCTCGGGTGCGCGATGGAAGGGTTTCAAACGCTCCATCCTCCCCTTTCCGTTGGCCGTCCTCCAATAAGCAAAAAAGCTGCCGGACGGCAGGCGTCCGCCTTTCCACAGCGAACCGGCCCGCCGAGGGCAGCTTGCTTGCGGCCATGTTTTCGTATGCGTATGTCCGGTCTGCCAGATTCCATCCGGAATGCCCTCCACGGAGAAGGCGTCGGTTTTTTTGTCATCGTAACAAAGCCGCCCGCCCTCTGTCAATCGGGAGCGCGTCCCAGGGCGGCGGGCTCCTCCTCGCCTGCGGCGGATTCGCGCTCCAGACGCAGGCAGATCGCCTCCGTGAGCAGATGGGACAGCGTCGATTCAGCACCGCGGTTGAAGTTGGGGCCGTCTTCATTGATACCGTCGCAGCAGCCTCCGTCCCCGTCCACGAGCGGAGCGCCCGCGTCGTTGAGGCCGTGGAACCAGGCCCGGCAGGCCCTGGCGGTCTCCGCGTACCGGGAGTCCCTGAACGCAAGCCACCCGTATCGGCAAGCCAAAGCCAGCTTCATCGCTTCGAGGGGCTGCTGGTCCCAGCGGGCGCAATGTTCCCGGGTACACCAGCCCTTGTTGCCAATCGGGCGGATTCCGCCTTTCGGCGCGGACATGTTTTCGACGAGGAAATCCAGCATTTGCCGGGCGATTTCGCCCGTTTCCCGGCGGCCGAAGCGCAAGTAAGCCGCAAGAAGGGCCGCCGGCAGGATGCCGTTGGCGTAGGTCATCGCTTCTTCCGGCCAGCGCCACTTGTCGTCGGCGTGCAGGCGGAACGCATGGATCAGGCGCTCTTCCAGCAGGCGCGCCCATTTTTCGATCTGCTCCGCGGACGGGAAATCCGCGTCCCGGGCCCCGAAGACGCCGCTTCCCGCCGGCATGCTCCGCCGCTCCGCCGTCTCCAGCAGCCGGCACAAGGCCAGCAGGGCGTGGGACTGGCCGCGCGGAAACCGCATCGCCGCCGCATGGGGCAACGCCGCGGCCAGCAGCGTCTCCGCCACCACCCCGCGGCGATGGTCCGGCCAACGCTCCATGGCCAGGACGAGCGCCCACAGGACGCGGCCGTGGCAATCCTCGGAGGGTGCTTCCCCTTCGGGCTCTCTGCCGTAAGTAAAATTGTTGTGAAACGTGCCGTCTTTCCGTGCGGCCCACAGCAAAAAGGACAAGTACGTGTCCGCCAGCCGCATCAGCGTCTCCCGCCGCGCCGCGTCTTCCGGCGGGAGCAGATCGAGCCATTCGAGACAGGCCCAGAGGGCCCTGGCGTTGTCGTCCGTCGTATAGCCCTCTTCCCTGCGGGGAATGCATCCCATAGCGTGTTCCAAAAGCCCGGTGTCGTCCGTCATCCGCTCAAGATGGCGGAACGATACGCCGTGCGCCATTGTCAAAACGGGCGTCGCCATGGCTCACACTTCCCTTTTGGAAAAGGCTTGGCCCGCCGCCTTCGCGCGGGGTTCGTACCGGACTTGCCGTGCCGTTTCCCGGAACAGCTTCGCATGGACGGCCCCGACCCGCGGCCAATGCAGCTGTGCGCCGATGGTCCCCATCCGTTCTTCCCACAGCCGCATCCGGTGCGGGTCGGACAGCATGCCGGCGATGCGCTCCGCCCAGGCCTTCGTGTCGCCGTAAGGAAGCAGCAATTCGTCCCGCCATTCGCCGAGCAGATCCTGCGCGTGGCTGTATGGCGTCGTGAGCACAGGCCGGCCGAGTCCTACGGCGTAGGCGAGGGTCCCGCTGGTGATCTGCTGCATGCCCGGATACGGCGTCACGTACAGATCGCAGGCGGTCAGGTAATGGACGAGTTCCTCTTCGTCCACGTAGCGGTCGATCATGACCACGTGGTTTTCCAGGCCGAGCTCGCGGATGAAGGCCATGAGCTCTTCGCGGTACGATTCGCCTTCCCGCTTGCGCACTTCCGGATGGGTTTGGCCGAGAATGGCGTACAGGGCATCCGGCACTTTCCGGATCACGTCCGGCAGCGCGCGGATGATAAGCTCCAGTCCTTTCCCCCGGCTGAGCAGACCGAAAGTCATGATCACTTTGCGGTCCCGCCAGCCGAAGGCTTCCCGCAGCTCCGCGCGTTTCTGGGGCACGGGAACCGGAGAGCCGTGGGGGATGAACACGATTTTTTCCTCCGGGATATGAAAAGCCCGGGTGAGCAGAGGAATCGCTCTCCGGTTCATCACGACGATCCTGTCGCTAAGGCTCGCGATTTCCCGCTGGACGGAAAAATAGGGTTCCGGCGGTTCCTCGAACACGGTGTGAAACGTTGTCACAACCGGCTTGTCAAGCCGGCTCAAGAGTTCCAGCACGTATTCGCCGGCTTTCGCGCCGCCGAATATGCCGAATTCGTGCTGCAGCGACACCACGTCGGCGTCGCCGGCGTTGATCCGCTGCGCGGCTTTCCGGTACGCCTGGCAGTCGTTGCGAGGCAGCGGATGGACGGAAGAATCCGTATAGTTTTCGATGGCGCCGTCGGTCAGGGCGTATACGGTGTCGGTGAATTTCCACTGCCTTGCCGCTTTGACGCTCTGTCTCAAGTGATGGGTGTAGGTGGCGATGCCGCACTTTTTGGGCGGATAAGTGGCGATATAGGCGATGCGGGTCATTCGGGCCTCACCTCCGCACCGCGGCTGACCACCGCGTCGTACAGGAAATGGCGCGGCCCGATCCGCAGGCTGGCGCCGAATATGCAGCCGTTCAGATGCGCGTCGTCGCTGACGCGGCAATCGTTCCACATGATCGTTTCGGTGACGCGCACGCCGCGTCCGATCTCGCAATCGTCCCCGATGACCGCATAGGGGCCGATCACGCTTCTCTCACCGATTCGGACACGGTCGCCAATGAGCACCGGCGGCACGAGCGAGACGTCTGAGGAGACGACGGTATGCTCGCCGACCCATACGCCCTTTTTCCACTCCTTTCCTTGCAGCGGCAACCGGAACGTGCGGTTCAGTAGATCCCAGTGTACTTTCCGGTATCTATCGCGCGTGCCCATGTCCATCCAATAGCCTTCAATGGCTTTCCCGTAGACTCCCGCGCCGATGGCGATAAGCCGCGGGAACGTCTCCCGTTCGATCGACACTTCCCTTCCGGGAGGAATATGGCGAAGCACTTCTTTTTCCAGGATATAGATGCCGGCGTTGACGAGGTTGGACGGCGCTTCGTGCTTTGCAGGCTTTTCCACGAAGCGGTGGATCCGGCCGTTGGCGTCCAGGTCCACCACTCCGTAGGAAGTGGGATCGTCCACCGCGACGAGCCCGATGGTCGCCGCGCCGCCGTGCGTCTCATGGAACTTGAGCAGAGGCTCGATCGGCGCGTCCTGGATAATATCCGCGTTGAGCACCAGAAACCGGTCGCCAAGCAGCGGTTCGGCGTTTTTGATCGCCCCCGCCGTGCCCAGCAGGATCGGCTCGACCGCGTAGCGGATCCGCACCCCGAGGCGGCTGCCGTCGCCGAAATGTTTCTGGATGCGGTCGGGGAAATATTTCACTGCCATCACGAATTCCCGGATGCCTTGCGACTTCAGGTGCAACACCAGCTGTTCCAGCCAGGGCCGGTTTCCGACCGGCGCCATCGGTTTGGGCATGGATTCCGTCAGCGGGCGCATCCGGGTGCCCAGCCCGCCTGCAAGCAACAAAGCCTTCAACAGTACCTCCTCCTTTCCATATTTCCCGGCCATTCCCAGCAAGCGCTACGGAACGAAAAAAGAAGACGTCTGTACAGATTCCCCTCCGGATCGGGCGTCGGAAACTTCCCTCACCTGGCAAACAAGGCATCTGTCGTGTCTTCTTCGCGGAGATATGAAAAGGAATTTGGGAATCCGGAGACTTTCTCGCTTGCTATCCTCTTGTGGCCGGGGGCCTGCCAACTCCTCCTGATTCGACAATGTTAGCACTCTCAATAAAAGAGTGCTATTTTCATGATAATGAAAATACCCGTTTGTTTTCAACGGGCGGAAAATCGGAATAGCGGCAAATTTTTCCCGACAGGTTGGCTTTTTTCTCCTTCTGGCTGGTGATATCTCGCAATTTCGATTCGATCAGGCGGGGTCCGCCGGATCCGCGAAGCGGACACGAAGCAGCACGATTTCCGAACGGCTCATCAGGCGGAGCGGCGGGCCCCAGGTGCCGAAACCGCTGGAGACAACGGCGTGCATGTTCCCCTTCCGTTTGTAACCCCAGTCCAGTTCAAAGAGACGTCGCGTGATCCAATGGTTGGGGGCCATTTGTCCGCGGTGCGTGTGGCCGGAGATCATGAGATCGACTCCGGCCGCTTCCGCTTCGCCGTACGCCGTCGGCTGATGGTCCATGACCAGGACGGGCCTGGCCGCATCCAGCGGCGCCGTCAGCGAAGCGACGGGCTTGCGGCCTTCCGGGTCGGCGGATTCCGCGGATTTGTCCTTGCGCCCGACGACATAGATCGCTCCTCCCACCAGCCTCGCCTCGTCCCGCAGGACGGTGATGCCCGCATCCTCCATTTCCTTTACGAACGCATCGGTTTTTCCGCCGTAATATTCGTGGTTGCCCAGCACGGCGTAAACGCCCAGAGGCGCCTTCAGCCGCTTCATCCGCTCGCCCATCCGGTTGCGGATGTAAGGCTCGATGTCGTCGTCGATGATATCCCCCGCCAGGAGGATGAGATCGGGCCTTAACCGGTTCATCGTCCGCAGGAGACGGTCCAGGTGCCGGTTGCCGACGAGGTGGCCCAGATGCAGGTCGGAAACGACGGCGATGTGGAGCCGCCGGATTCGGCCCGCCCGTTTCGGGATTTCCAGATCATAGGCGCGCACGACCGGCGACCGGGCGTTCCGGAAGCCCCGCGCGAACACGACCGCCATCAGCGCCAGCACCGCGCCGCCAATATGGAGCACGAGGCGGCGGACGGATTCCGGCTCCGCGGATGACGGCCTTGCCGCCAGATAGGCCAGATCGGCGAGGGGCAAAAGCAGCAGCGCGTATTGCAGCACGCCGAAATGGCAGAAGCCGGCCACTTTGAGCAGGCGCTTCGCAGCGCCGGGCAGGCCTGGCAGCCTGCCGAGGAGCAGGCCGAAAGCCGCCAGGGCGAACAGCACCCAATAGACGCCGGCCAGGCGGGATTCGCCCAGCGCCCGGAGCATGAGCTCGCCGTGCCAGCCCACATAATAGTTGACCGTCGCGTAGAGCGCCATAACGGCAGGCAGAAGGAAGATTAGCCCCGCCCGGCGCTTCGCCGCGGCGGCCGGTTTGGCGGAAGTCGCGTTGTCCATCGGCATCGCTTCACCTTCGGTCTTTCAAGATGAGAAAGCGTTGACCGGATGACGGATAATGAATTCCCCGGTATTTTTCATGACGCAGAAGGCGAAACGGCGGATGAAGCCGGCAGGCTCTCTCCCTTCGAAACGGAGACGAGCTTGTCGAAAAACCAGCGTACCCCGTCCGCCCAGCCCGGATCTTCGGCGTACCGGGTATTGAGCCAGAGAAACGGGTCGTACCCCGCCGGCCGGCGACTGGCCAGATTGGCGACGGTACGCGCGGCGATGTCGGCGGAGTCGCGGATATCCGTGTTGTATTTTTCCCAACTTTCGTAGACATTGAACGGATTGTTGGCGATTCGCTCCGCGTGTTTGTGCGTTTTTGGCACGAATCCCTGTTCCTGGCCGGCGATGGCGAACAAAAGGAGCGGATGCACGTCGTGCTCTTTCGCGCTTTCCACGATCGCCCCAAAATACGGCTCCTCCGCAAGGACCGAATCACGGGAACGCAGATAGGTTTTGACCGCTTCCCGGTCGAATTCGGCGTAACGAAGTTCCGGGGGCATGCCCGGTTCGTCCGCCGGTGCCGGGACGGCTTCCGGCACGGGTTCCTCCGCGGCTGCGCGCGGCTGCGGTTCGGCCGGCAACACCGGTTCCTCGTGGACGGACTTCGGCAAGGCGAACCAAATTCCCGCCGTCAGCAGGATGGTGGCCGCCGCCCAAGTAACGGGCGCCAGGCTCGCCGCTGGCCTTGTCGCGGCCGCCGGAACGGACGCCGCGCCGGAAGCGGCAAAGGCGAAGGCGGCCGGGGCCCCTCTTCGGCCCGGGAGACGCAGCCGGCGAACAATCCGGGACAGAAACGGTCCGGTCAGGCCTGGCGCGTCTTTCTCGGCAGGCAGCGCTTGAGCCGTGTTCCAGGCCGGGGACGGCGCCGCCGATGCCGAAGCCGTCACGGTTGTGGCCGGAACCGCCCCGGCCGGCAGGAGTGCCGCCGGCTCCTCGACTGCCGGAGGTGGCGGAGACTCCCCGTTTTCCGACACGGACGACATCAACGGCGTATCCGGCATTGTCGTCAAAGCCGGTTCATCCCGGTCTTCCGCCGCGACCGGCGCCGGCTTCCGCGCGGATTTCCCGGATTCAGGCGCCGCAACTTCCGAAGAAGTCTCGGCGGCCGTACACGCCGGCGCATCGCCGCGCGTCCAGGCCGCGAAGGCTTCACGGATCACGCGCTCATCCCATTTGCGCCCGGCGCACACGGCCAGCACGTCTTCCCGGCGGATGTCGCGCCGCTCCAGGACCAGACAGCGGCGGATCAGCTCTTCCGCCAACTCGTGCCGCCAGGCGTGCGGCAAGGCCGGCAGCCGCCGGAGCACCGCGCGCCGGATGGCGTCGGCCACGATGTCGGCGCGGCGAGGAGCGGGCAGATGAGCGTATTTGGTTGCCACATAGCGGCGGATGAGACCGATTTCGCTTCCGGACAGCAGGATCGGACCGTCCAAACGGATCCCTCCCGGATGCCTGGCGAATCCGATAATCGTCACCGGCGAATCCGTTCATAGACGCAGAACGCATGGGGCAGCGGGTTTTTTTCGTCCGTCACCCCGGGCGTCCGCGACGCCAGTTTCCATTCGTGTCGGTCAAAATCCGGAAAACGGGCATCCCCTTCGAATTCGGCGCCGATTTCGGTGATCAGCATGCGGTCCGCATGGGGCAGGAATTGCCGGTAAACCTCCGCGCCCCCGATCACCATGAGTTCCCGGTCACCATACAGACGCAGGGCTTCCTCGACGGAGCGGACGAGATCGCATCCTTCCGGGGCTTTCTCCATGCGTCTCGACAGCACCACGTTGTGCCTGCCGGGCAGCGGCCGCCCGATGGAGCGCCAGGTGGCGGCGCCCATCAGCACCGTTTTGCCCATGGTTTGGTTTTTGAAATAGGCCAGATCGGCGGGAAGGCGCCACGGCAGCCGGTTGTCGGCACCGATCACGCCATTTTGCGCCACGGCGGCGATCAGGGTGACGGGCATGGATCCCTTCCCTCTTTCGGTCCGGCGCACACCGGAACCCCGTTGTCACACGGCGACCGGCGCCTTGATGGCCGGATGATGCCGGTAATCGACAAACTCAAAGTCTTCATAGACATAATCGAAAATGGAAGGCGGCTTCCGCTTGATGACCAGCTGCGGCAACGGGTACGGTTCCCGGGTGAGCTGAAGCTTCACCTGCTCAAGATGGTTGAGATAGATGTGAACGTCTCCCCCCGACCAGATGAACTCGCCGGGTTCCAGATCGCACTGCTGCGCGACCATATGCGTCAGAAGCGCGTATTCGGCGATGTTGAAGGGAAGGCCCAGAAACGTGTCCACGGAGCGCATCGTCAGCATGCAGGACAGTTTTCCGCCCGCCACGTAGAACTGGAACAGCAGATGGCAAGGCGGCAGCTTCATCCTGTCGATGTCCGCCACGTTCCAGGCGCTGACGAGATGACGGCGGGAATTCGGATTTTTCCGAATGGATTCCACAACTTGCGCAATCTGGTCGATCCTGCGCCCGTCCGGCGCTTCCCAGGCGCGCCACTGCGCCCCGTACACCGGCCCGAGATCGCCGTTCTCGTCGGCCCACTCGTCCCAGATCGTCACGCCGTTCTCGTGCAGGTAGCGGATGTTGGTGTCCCCCCGCAAAAACCAGAGCAGTTCATGCACCACCGAGCGGAGGTGGATCCGCTTCGTGGTAACCAGCGGAAAGCCTTTGGAAAGGTCGAAGCGCATCTGCCGGCCGAACACCGAGATCGTTCCCGTGCCCGTCCGATCCGCTTTGGGAACGCCGTTTTTCAAAATGTCCCGCAAGAGGTCCAGGTACTGGCGCAAAAAGCAACACCCTTTATCGCGTAGTGGAAGACAAACCGTCCTTTGTATTGTACCATGCTTTGGCCTTTGTTGGAAAAAAAGACTCCCTCGCCTTTCGGCGCGGGAGGTTTTACGGACCGGGACGAATAAGGTTTTTCCGTTACTTCTTCGCGGGAGGCACATGGATCGGCCGGCCGAGGACAAGCTCTGCGGCGTCCATCGCCATTTCCCCCAACGTCGGGTGCGGATGGATGGTAAGCGCGAGGTCTTCCGCCGTGGCCCCCATTTCGATGGCCAGCGCGAACTCGGAGATGAGGTTGGAAGCCTCCGCCCCCGCGATATGCGCGCCCAACAGAAGCCCGGTTTTCCGGTCCGCGACTAGCTTGACAAATCCTTCCGTTTCGCCCAGCGTCACGGCCCGGCCGTTGGCGCTGTAAGGGAATCGGCCGGCGACGACGTCAAACCCCTTCTCCTTCGCTTCCTTTTCGGTGTAGCCAACACTGGCGCACTCCGGATCGGCGAAAACGACGGCGGGGATGCACTTGTAGTCCACCCTGGACGGCAAACCGGCGATGGCTTCCGCGGCCACCTTGCCCTCGTAGGACGCTTTGTGCGCCAGGGCGGGTCCCGGGACGACGTCGCCGATGGCGAAAACATGCGGATTGCTCGTGCGGCACTGCTCGTCCACCTCGATCAGGCCGCGAGCGTTCGTCTTGACCCCGGCGAGTTCCAGCCCGAAATCCCCGTCCGTATTGGGACGGCGTCCCACGGTGACGAGCAGGTAATCCGCCGCGATTTGTTCCGTTTTGCCGCCCGCTTCATAGGTGACGGTCACTTCCCGATCGCTTTGTTCGGCGCCGAGCGCCCTGGCCCCGGTGACGATCCCGGCGCCGGATTGCGACAACCGTTTGGCCACCAGGCGGCTCAGGTCCGCTTCGAAACCGGGCAAAATCGAATCCGTGGCTTCCAGGATGGTGACCTTGGTCCCGAATTTGGCAAACATCTGGCCCAGCTCGACGCCGATGTAGCCGCCGCCGATCACGGCGAGCCGCTTTGGCACTTCGCGCAGGGAAAGCGCCTCGGTGGAGGACAGAATGCGTCCGCCGAAAGGAAACCCCCTGAGTTCCACGGGCCGCGATCCGGTGGCGATGATGCAGTGTTCAAACCGGTAGCGGGGCGCTTCCTGGTCGTTGAACAGACGGGCTTCCCGCTCATTGATGAACATCGCTTCCCCGCTGAACATCTGCACCCCGCCCGCTTTGAGCAGGGCTTCCACGCCGCGGCTCATCCGGCTGACCACCGATTCCTTGTATTCCTGCACCCTCGCGAAATCGACACGGACGTTGTCCGCCAGAATGCCGAAACGGTCCGCGCTGCGCATCGCTTCAAACTGGTGCGCCGCCTGGATGAGCGCCTTGGACGGAATGCAGCCGACGTTCAGGCAGACGCCGCCCCATTTGCCCTTGTCGGCGATGATCACCCGTTTTCCCAGCTGCGCGGCGCGAATGGCCGCCACGTATCCGCCCGGCCCGCCGCCGATGACGAGAACGTCGATTTCGAGGGACGCGTCGCCCACGACCATGGGTCACACCTCCAGCAGCAGCAGCTCCGGATCGGCGAGCAGCTGTTTGATGCGATTCAGGAAACCTTGAGCCGTGGCGCCGTCGACCAGGCGGTGGTCGAAACTGAGCGACAGGGCCATGACCGGCGCGACAGCGATTTCGCCGTTTTTGACCACCGGTTTTTCGGCGATGCGTCCGGTGCCGAGAATGGCCGCTTCGGGCGGATTGATGACCGGGGTGAAAAAGAGACCGCCCGCCGAACCGATGTTGGTGATGGTGATGGTGCTGCCTCGCATTTCATGGGGAGCCAGCTTCCCGTCCCTGGCCCGCGCGGCCAGGTCCCGGATCTCGCCGGCAATGGTCCAGATGTTTTTGCGGTCGGCGTGGAAGACGACCGGCACCAGCAAGCCCTGGTCCGTATCGGCGGCGATGCCGACATGGTAATGCTTTTTCAGGACGATTTCCCCCGCTTCTTCATCGAGCGAAGCGTTCAGCACGGGGAATTCGCGGCAGGCCGCCACCAGCGCCTTGACGATGAACGGCAGGTACGTAAGCTTCACGCCCTTCTGCTCCGCAAGGGGCTTCGCCCGTTCCCGCAGGGCCACCAGCGCGGAAACGTCGGCCTCGTCCATCAGCGTCACATGCGGCGCGGTGTAGGCGGATTTCACCATGGCGGCGGCGATGGCCTTGCGGATGCCTCTGAACGGGATGCGCTCTTCGGCCGCGTCGTCCGTCCGCAAGCCGGGGGCCGCCGTTCCCCCGGCCTTGGCCGGACCGGCCGGCGCCTCCCGGGACGGTGCCGCCGCGGGCTCTCCGCCGCCCTCCGCGGCCGCAAGCACGTCTTCCCGGGTGATTCGCCCGTTTTTGCCGGTACCGCGCACGCGCCGGAGGTCGACGCCCATTTCGCGGGCCAGACGGCGCACGCCCGGCGTCGCCAGGATCAGAACGTCCGGCCGGTCCGCATCCGCCGGTCCGGCCGCGTCCGGAGCGCCGCCAGGCGCCGTGCCGGTTCCAGCAGCACCCGTGGCCGCCGGTGCCGCGGCCTCACGGGCCTCGCCGCCGGGAACCTGCGCGGCCGCCGGTGCCCGTACGCCAATGGCGTCGTCCCGGGCCGCTTCGTCTGCCGGCGCCGGTCCCGGCTTTGCCTCCGCATCTCCGGCCTCCGCCGCCTCCTGTCCGGGAATGTCGTCTTCCGCCTCGAAGACCGCCACCAGATCCCCGACGCGCATTATCTGGCCTTCCCTGGCCGGCACTTCCAGCACCTTGCCGTTCACCGGGCAGGGCACTTCCATGACGGCCTTGTCGTTTTGCACTTCCATCAGGATGTCGTCATCGGTCACCGTCTGGCCCGGGGCGATGTGGAGCTTCACGATTTCCCCTTCGTGCAGCCCCTCGCCCAGCTCCGGAAAGCGATATTCAAACCTGGCCATCTTGCGGTCCACCACCCCGCCTCAAAATTCCAGCACCCGCCTCACGGTGCTTGCCACGCGCGCCGGCGTCGGCAGCCATTCGTCCTCGATCTGCGCGAAGGGATACGCCGTGTCCGGGCCCGCGCAGCGCAGCACCGGCGCTTCCAGATGCAGAATCGCCTTTTCGTTGATCTGCGCGATGATCTCCGCCGCGGCGCCCGCCGTACGCTGCGCTTCCTGCACCACGACGGCGCGGCCGGTTTTTTGCACGGAGCGGACGATGGTATCGATATCCGGCGGCATGATGGTGCGCAGATCGATCACTTCCGCGGACACCCCTTCCTTCTCCAGCTCTTCCGCCGCTTTTAACGACGTATGCACCATAAGACCGTATGCCACGATGGTGACGTCCTTGCCTTCGCGCACGACATTGGCCTTCCCGAGAGGCACCGTGAATTCGCCTTCCGGCACCTCTTCCCGGTAGGCGTGGTACAGGTTCAGATGTTCCAGGAAAAAGACCGGGTCGTTGTCACGGATAGCCGAAATGAGCAACCCTTTGGCGTCGCGGGGATTGGACGGGACGACCACCTTCATGCCCGGCGTCTGCATCGCCAGCCCTTCCAGCGAGTCGGTATGCAGTTCCGCCGCCTTCACGCCCCCGCCGAACGGCGTGCGGAACACGATGGGCGCGTGATACCGCCCGCCGGAGCGGTAGCGCATCCGCGCCGCCTGCACGAACATTTGGTCCGCCGCCTCGAAAATGAATCCGGCAAACTGGATTTCCGCCACCGGGCGAAACCCCTGCGTGCCGAGTCCCACGGCCAGACCGGCGATGGCCGACTCCGCCAGCGGCGTGTCGAACACCCGATGCTCGCCGAATTCCGCCTGCAGTCCTTCCGTCGCGCGAAACACGCCGCCCGCCCTGCCGACGTCCTCCCCGAACACGAGCACGCTCGGATCCCGCGCCAGTTCGGTGCGAAGCGCGTCGCGAATCGCTTCCTTCATGTTCATTTGCGCCATGCCGTATTCCCCCTCCGACCCCGCAACCGGTCCGTCACATCAAATCCGTCACCTAAATTCCGCTTTCTGTTCTTCCAGATGCGGAGGCGTCCGCTCAAACATCGAATCGATCAGGCCCGGTACGGTCATTTTCTCCGCCTGCTCGGCTTTCCGGATTTCCTCGTTCACCGTTCGTTTGGCTTCCTCGCGAACTTTCGCCGTTTCCTCTTCCGACCAAAGCCCTTTCGCTTCCAGGAACCGGCCGAAACGGATCAGCGGGTCGAGCCGGTTCCATTCTTCCTCTTCGGTTTTGGTCCGGTACTTCGAGGGATCGTCGGCCATCGAGTGCGGACGGTACCGGTAAGTGACCGCCTCGATGAGCGTCGGCCCGTCCCCGTTTCGCGCCAGTTCCGCCGCTTCTTTCGTCGCCGCGTAAACCGCCAGCACGTCCATGCCGTCCACCTGCACGCCGCGTATCCCCGCCGCAACCGCCTTGTGGGCGACGGACAGGGCCGCCGTCTGCCGGGTGAGAGGCGTGGTGATGGCATATCCGTTGTTCTGCACGAAAAAGATGACGGGCAGACGGAACACGCCGGCGAAATTCATCGCTTCATAGAAGTCCCCTTCCGAAGAGCCCCCGTCGCCGGTATACGTGATGACCGCGCGCCGTTCGTTCCTGAGCTTGAACGCCAGGGCGACGCCGTTCGCGTGCAGCAGCTGGGCGCCGATGATGATTTGCGGCATCAGGACGTGGACATCTTCCGGAATTCTTCCGCCGTGCTGGTGTCCCCGCGAATACAGAAACGCCTGGTGCATGGGCAATCCGTGCCAGACGATCTGCGGCATGTCGCGGTAGCCCGGGCAGATGAAATCGTCCCGGTTCAGCGCGAACTCGCTGCCGATCATGGACGCTTCCTGGCCGGAGACCGGCGCGTAAAAACCGAGCCTCCCCTGCCGGCCCAGGTTGACCGCCCGCTCGTCCCAAGCCCGGGTGAACACCATCCGGCGCATCAGTTCTTTGAGCGCTTCGTCGGCGAGCGGCGGCACCAGATCCGGCCGAAGGACGGAACCGTCCGGCGCGAGAATGCGCAGCGGCTCCACGGGTTTCGTTTCCACGACATGGGGCCCGGCAAGCACGCTCCCCGCGGCCGGCCTGTCGATGATCGCTTTGCCCATGAGGATCCCCCCCGCTCCGTTTCGGAAAGAACGGAATCTGTTTCACATTCATTATATACCTGTTCCATTGAATGGGTCAAAGAAAATTCAATAATTAATCGATTTTAGACCATTCATACAATGTACTATGTAAATATTACAGTTCATTATAATTTATAATACAGAATCCTCTTCCTCCATTGTTTTTCCCATCCACCCGTTCGGCCATGCATGCGCCTTGCCGACCAAGGGGTTCGATTTCAAACGCCGATACGGTCCGGCGAGAGATTTCGGCGGTTGACGCAACGTTTTTCGGTGTCGCTTCCGGGGGTTGATTCACGGGGACGGGAGTGTTGGCGGTACGCGGACCGGCTTCTGAAAGAAGGGGAGCGGATTTCGAAGAAAACGAAAATGAAAAACCACCCTCGCCTTAAGGCAAAGGTGGTCTCGGTTGCCTTTGGCCGTGCCACGGACCGCCATGCCCGGGAGCGTTCCGGGATCGCCTCATCCTTCCCCGCCGGCACCGGAACCGCCGGCGCCGCCGGAACGAAGCGAGCGCCGCGGCAACCTCCATTTGTAATGCACGGACAGCATTCTGAATAGCACCACAAGCGCAAACACCGCGAGCAATTCCCACATGTCGCGCAGCTTCAGGAGGCCGATGGCGAGCCCGGCCAGCAGGGCCCACAGGGCGTAAATTTCGTCCCGGAGCACAAGGGGTTTGCGTCCGGCCAAAAGGTCGCGGATCATTCCGCCGCCGATGCCCGTCAGCATGGCCGCCACCATGACGGCGGTGACGGGAAACGCCTTGTCCGCCGCGTACATGGCGCCCTGCACGGCGAACGCCGCCAGCCCGATGGCGTCGAAAAACACAAGCGCCCTCATCCATTGCGTAATGAACGGCAGCGGAAGCAGAAACACGATCAGGATGGCCAGCGCCGCCGCCCCCAGGTAGAGTTCCTGGCTCCAGAACACCGACATGTCGATTTCGATCAGCAGGTTGCGCACGATTCCCCCGCCGAAGGCGGTGGCCATGCCGAGCACGAATACGCCCAGGATGTCGTACTCTTCCTCCATCGCCACGATGGCGCCGGAAACCGCGAAGGCGACGGTTCCTACCAGACCCAGAATTTCAAAGATTCCCAACCGACCCACTCCCGGAAATTTCCGCAGGATCGCGGAGCGTGCTATACTGGTTTTTGGCCGCCAGTCCTTCTCGTGCGGTCTTCTCCGTGATTTGATATGGAAAGAAGCTGGTTGCGATGTTTCACAGGGCGCTTATTTTTGCCGGCGGCGTCCTGGGCGCCCGGGCGCTGGGGACGATCCGGCCGGACGATTTCCGCATCGGCGTCGACAGCGGCGCGCTTTTTTTGCTGAAATCGGGCTTCCCGCCCCACCTGGCCATCGGCGACTTCGACTCCGTCACCGAAGAAGAAAAGGATGCGATTCGCGCTGCCTCGGCCGAATACCGCGACTGCGATCCCGTGGCCAAGGATCTGACGGACAGCGAGATGGCGGTGCGCGAAGCCCTGCGCCGCGGTTTTAAGCGCATCGTGCTGTGGGGAGCGATCGGCTCGCGTTTTGACCACAGCCTGGCCAACGTCCATCTGCTGAAACAGGCGCATGACGCCGGCTCCGAACTCATCGTCGCCGACGAGACCAACGACATCCGCCTGTGCGCGGACCGTGTCCGAATCGACGCCGATGACGGTTTCAAATATGTATCCCTGCTCCCCCTCACGCCGGAGGTGCGCGGGGTGACGCTGGAAGGCTTCCGCTATCCGCTCCGAAACGCCGTCCTGAAGCTCGGCTGGTCCCTGGGCGTCAGCAACGAACTGGAACGGGTCTCGGGAACCGTCACGGTGAGTGAAGGGCTTCTGCTCGTCATCCGCAGCCGGGATTGAATGAGAAATCTATCATTTATTTTTAAGAAAACGCTTTTTTTCTTGCCGGAACGGCATTTGATTTCTATTTGGAATAATGTATGAAAGCGCGGCCGTGCTATACTTCAACCTGCAAGGAGTGAGGCGACAACCACGAAAGGAGCGAATCATTTCATGCAGCTTTTGCAACTCCGCTGGACGTTTTCGCGCAAATTGATCGCCCTCATGCTCGGAATGTCGGTCGCCTTTGCGGGCATGTCGGCGATCGGACAAGCTCCTGCCGCTTCCGCGGCCACGAAGGCCGACAATATCCTCGCCCTCGGCAAAAAATTCCTGGGCACCCCCTACAAATTCGGCGCCCCGTCGGGCGTCACCTACGCCTTTGACTGCTCCAGCTTTGTGCAATACATTTTCGGCAAATACGGCGTCAAATTGCCGCGCACGTCGAAGGCCCAGGCGACCAAGGGGGTTTACGTGTCCAAAGCCAACCTGAAAAAAGGCGACCTCGTGTTTTTCTCCACCGCAAGTTCCGGCGGCGCCATCGGCCACGTGGCGGTATACGCCGGAAACGGCAAAATTCTCCATACTTACGGCAAACCCGGCGTCACGTATTCGAACCTGAATTCGTCGTACTGGAAGAGCCACTATAAGACGGCCCGCCGGGTTCTGTGACCCCGGACGCCGAAGCCTCGGATTCCCCGGCTGCGGGTCCCGGTCCCGCGGCTTCGGATTTCGGCCCCGCATCTTTCGACGGTGCGGGGCTGTTGTTTTCCGCTGGAGACGCGGTCCGTGCGGGGACGTTCATCCGGCTTTCCGGGCGGCTGGCCGGGGCTTCCGGGACTTGCGGACGCAAAGCCTTGCGGGGAAAATGGATGGACACCGTCGTCCCCTTGCCCGGCTTGCTGAATACATCCACCGTCCCTTCGTGCAGATCAATGATTCGCTTGGCGATGGATAACCCGAGGCCGCTGCCCCCCGTGGAGCGGTGCCGGGCCGTGTCCACCCGGTAGAAGCGTTCAAAAAGAAACGGAATCTCGCTCTCGGGGATGCCGATGCCGTAATCGGTCACTTCCAGCCGGATGCCGGTCCGGTCGCTTCGGATGCGGATGTCGATGGGTTCCTTGCTGTATTTGATGGCGTTGTCCAGCAGGATGACCATCATCTGGCCGATCTTGTCCCGATCCCCGTACATCCAGACGTGATCAGGGGCGCGTACGCGGATTTCCCGCCCGAACGCCTTGCCGAGGGTCTGCCCCATCTCCCGCACGAGCGCGGTCAGATCAAACCGGCTTGGATACAGCCATCCCTCTTCTTCCGATTCCGCCAGCATGAGCATGGACTGAATCAGCTTGCGCAGTCGCTCCGTCTCGCGGGAGAGGGCCTCGATCGCCTCGTCCCGGATCTTCTCGTCATGCTTGCCCCACCGCTTCAGCATGTCCGCGTAGCTGCCGATGACCGTGAGGGGCGTCTTCAGCTCGTGGGACGCGTCGGCCACGAACTGTTTCTGCCGCTCGAACGTGCGGTCCAGCCGTTCGATCATCTGGTTGAAAGCGCGAATGAGCTGCCTGAGCTCCACCGATTCTTCCTTGCCCGCCAGTTGCACCTTGCGCAGTTTGCCGCTGCGGTCGATTTCCCGCATCGTCTGCACCATTTGCGAAATCGGCCCCGTGAGGCGGCTGGTGAACCAATAGGTGCCGAAGATGGCGAACACGATGGCTCCGGTCGTGGTGACGGAAAGCACCACCACCAGAATCTGCAGATAGCTGTCCAGGGCAACCAGCCGCCGGGCCGCTTCCACGGAGCCGACATACTGGCCCATCTCATAAAGGGGCGCGGAACGCAAAATGACCCGGTGGCCGCTCAGCATGGTAGTTTCGGAGTACGCCGAACGCTGCCCGAACGGCGGGATCGACAGCAGTTCCTGGTCGTATCCCACCTGGTTGATCACGTTGCCGCTTGCGTCGATCACCCGAATCATTTCATTGGCGGCATAGAGGTCCCGAAGAAGCAAAGGGTCCCTCACGGCGATGCTGTCTTCCCGAAGGGCGTCCCGCACCAGCTCCACCTTGCTGGAAAGCAGCTGCAGTTCGCTGCGCGTCGTCACTCTGATCACGAAAAAATAGACGAAAATGTTGTAGAAGATCAGAATGAAAATGAACCAGAAAATCGTGAACAGCGTAAAGCGCGTGCGGAGCGTCATTTGTCGGGCTCCTTCAGCATGTAGCCTACGCCGCGGACCGTATGGATCAGCTTGTGCCGGTATCCCCTGTCCATCTTCTGCCTGAGATACCGGATGTACACGTCGACCACGTTCGTGTCGCCGATGAACTCGTAGCCCCATACATCCGACAGGATTTCCTCCCGCGTCTTTTCCTTGTTCTTGTTCTGGGCCAGGTAGAGCAGCAGTTCATATTCCCTCGGCGTAAGCTCGATCAGATGATCCTTGCGGTACACCTTGCGGGTAATGAGCTCGATGGTGAGATCGGCCACGCGCAGCGTTTCCTCGGCCGTCCCTTCCCGCTTTTGGCGGAAAATGCGCAGGAGGTTGCGCACCCGCGCCAGTAGCTCTTCCATGGCGAAGGGCTTCGTCACGTAATCGTTGGCGCCGTGTTCGAAGCCGCTCACCTTGTCCGGCACGGTGTTGCGGGCGGTCAGCAGGATCACCGGCACCTGTTTGTCGTGCTGGCGCAGCCGGCGCAGCACCTCGATGCCGTTCAGTTCCGGCAGCATCACGTCCAGAAGGATCAGATCCCATTCGCCGGACAGCGCCATCTCGATTCCGGTTCGGCCGTCCCGGGCGAGCCCGGTGCGGTAGCCTTCATGGTTCAGTTCCAACTGCAGGATGCGGGCGATGCCTTCCTCGTCTTCAATGATCAGAATGCTTTCCTTCTCCCTGGCGTCCGTCAGGCTCATGGTGTGTTCACCTCTCATTCGCCGCCAGGACTTGTCCCGTCCCTATTGTACCATTGAGAAAGCGCCTGGCGCATCCTCCGGCCGGAAGAGGCTTGTCCACCGATCCATCAGAACGCGCCACGCCTGCTCCATCGCTTCCGCGTGCGAAGGAGCCGCCGGCACGGCCGTGCCCTTCCATACCGCTTCCGCCGCATCGGCCGGCGGAAATTGCGGCAACAGGACCGCAGGCGGCACGGGAAAAAGCTCCAGCCAGTTCCGGCGGCTGGCAAACGGCTGGTCCCGGTTGCCCACCCAGTGCACGGGAATTCCTCTCTCAAGCGCGATGCCAACGGCGTCCCGCAGCGCGTCCCGGCGGCGTTCGTTCCATTTCGACGGCGTGCAGTCGGCCACGATCATGATTTCATCCGCCGCTTCGGCCAGCCTGGCGGCCCGTGACGAAGCGCCGTCCGCGCCCGAACCGCCGGAACCGTCCAGCAGCACGACGGGCATGTCAATACGCCTCAACCAATGAAAGAAAGGCTGCGGCGGTTCCGGAACCGGTGGAGCGTCCGGAGGCAGCGGGAAATACGCCGCGCAGCCATTGCGCCATGCCGGTCCGGCGGGCCCGCGGCCGTCCGGCGGGGCGAACACGGCACGCCGGGGCATCCGCCGCGCCCCGTGCAGCAGCTCGTAATGTTCCGGCCAGGCGCCGGGACATTCCGCGACGGCGTGGGACCACCCGCGCCGGGAAAGCGCCGCGGAAAGACTGAAAACGGCGAAGGTCGCCCCGGCGCCCGGATAGGCGGGCAGCACCGCCACGATACGGGCACCGCCGGACGCGGGCGGTTCCGCGTCAGGAAGGGCTTCGCCGGACGCGGCTGCGAGATCTTCCAGGACGGCGCGCACCTCCTCCGCCCCGGCGGGCCGGTCCGCCGGATTGTCCGCGAGCAGCCGTTCCAGGAGGAGGACGAAGGGATCCGGCGCGCCCGCCATAAGCAGGCGGTCCCTCCAGCCGGCTCCCCTCCGGCGGGCTTGCTCTCCGCCGGAAAGAAGATAATAGGCCAGCGCGCCAAAGGCGTACAGATCGGCTTTCGGACCGGACGGCCCGCCGCGCAGCTGCTCCGGAGCGGCAAAGCCGGGCGTGCCGAAACTCACCGTGTCCGAAGGCTTCTCCGCCAGATCTTTGCGCGCGATGCCGAAATCCACCAGCACGGCCCGGTCCGCCGCGTCGATCACGATGTTGGAGGGCTTCAGGTCGCGGAACACGACGGGGGGCCGCTGCGCGTGCAAATACGCAAGAACGTCCGCCAGCTGAACCAGCCACCGCAGCACCCGCCGGAAAGGCAGGCGCCGGCCGCAGCGGACAAATCGTTCCGAAAGGGTCTCCCCTTCGATATATTCCATGACGATGCAGGCCGGAAGGCCGCCATCCGGAGGGAAATAATCCACGATTTCCGGCAGCAGCGGATGCCGCAGCTCACAGAGCATCCGCGCCTCGCGGACGAATTCGCCGCTTTCCCCGGGAAGCGGCCAGGCGAACTTGACCGCGCGCTTCTTGCGGCCGAGGCGAAGATCCTCCGCCAGGAACACGCGGCCCATGCCGCCTCCTCCCAACGGCGCGACGATGCGGTATCTTCCGCCGATCACCGTTCCCCCGTCCGTGTTCACGCGACCCATCCCTCCCGCGGCCGCCGGAATGCGGCACGCCGCACGCGCCGGACAAAAAAAGCACCGTCGAAAATCGCGCCCTGCGCGCTTTCAGGCGGTGCGGGATGCTTTCCCGGCAGCTCGGTTCCGCTTTCCATTTTCCAAAATTCATTGTAACGGGTTCCCGGCGATGACACAACTGCCATTTTACGGCACTCCGAAAAAAGAAAAGCGGACCGCGCCGCCGAACTGGAAATCTTACGCCTTTTTCCGCATCACCAGCGTGACTTCGTTCCGGTTGTGGAACAGCTGCTTGACATGCCGGATGTCGAAACGGACCCCGTAGCTTTCCGTTACCTTGGCGATGAGGCCAAAGGGCTTGCGGTCCGTCAGCTTGACCGTCACCACGGCCGTTGCGCCAGCAGACAGCGCGTCGGCATGGGAGCTGACGATGCGGCAGGTTCGGAGCGGGTCCCGGCTGATGTCGCAAAGGAGAAGATCAAAGGAACCCGGCGGAAACGCCACCTCGGCGGCGTTGCGCCGGATGTGCCGCAGGCGGGGATGCCCGGCCAGCGACGGATGCAAATCCGCCGGGTCGACGGCCGTCACCCGGGCGCCGCGCTGAAGCATCACCGACGTCCAGCCGCCAGGCGCGGCGCCGAGATCGAGGGCGTGGACGGTTCGCTCCAGCGGCAGACGGAACGTGCGTTCCGCTTCCAGCAGCTTGAACGCCGCGCGGGAGATGAGGCCTTCCTCCCGGCGAAAACGCATGGCGCCCCCCGGCCAGTCGGACAAGTTGTCCTCCGGCCTGGAGACGCCCAGATAGAGGGCGGTTTTCGAAGCAAAACCGGACAGAATCCAGTCCGCATCCCGCGGGACGATTTCCGCTCCCGAAGCGGCAAGGGCTTCCGAAGCCGCCTGTCGCGCCGCCGGCAGGGACAGCGGGCTGTCCGGGCTTTTGCGGAATTGCACGGCGATTTTCCGTCCCGCCGCGCGGCCGGAGAAGGACGCCGCGAAACCGGCGACGGCACGGACCGCGGCCTCTTCCCCCGCCAACAGTTCCGCCTCCGCGTGGACGGGAAACAGATGCCGGAGAAACACCGGCTCCCGCTTCCGGATCGCCGCCATCCAAGCGGCATCGCTTCCGTCCGGCGCGTCCGGGGCTTCGATGAAAAACGCGTCTCCGTCGGGCGAAAGAACCTTCATGCGGACCTTCGGGTCCGCCCGGCGCACCTCTTCCATGGCCGCCCCCGCGTAATCCGGATTGGCGGTGCCCACGAATGCGGCCATCAGCCGCCCGCCCCCTGCCGGACCGGCTTGCCGACGCGCATCCACGGACGGCCGTTTTCCCAGTCGATCGACACCGGCAGCCCGTAGGTTTCGCCCAGCGTCTCCGGCGTCAGCACTTCCCGTTTCGGCCCGGCCGCCAGCATCCGTCCGTCGGCCATCAGGGCGACATGGGTAAACAGGGGCACGATTTCTTCCACATGATGGGTGACGTACAGCATGGTGAGATCGCCGCGCGCCATTTCCCCCAGGGCTTCAAGGAACTTTTCGCGTTCATAGGGGTCCAGGCCGGCGCAGGGTTCATCCAGGATGAGCAGATCGGGATTTGCCATCATCGTCCGGGCAAGCAGCGCCTTTTTCCGCTCCCCCTGGGAAAGCGTGCCGAAGGGCTGCCGTGCCTTCTCTTCCAGCCCCACGCGGGCCAGTTCGTCCAGCGCGCGCCGGTAAATCTCGTCATCCACCTTCTCATACATGCGCAAATAGGCAAAAAGCCCGCCGGCCACGATTTCCCACACCGGATCGCGGAGGGTGAACTTTTCCACGAGGGAAGGGCCGATGTAGCCGATGCGCTTGCGCAATTCGCGAAGATCCACGGTGCCGTAAACATGGCCGAGCACTTCCACCCTGCCTGTCGTGGGGAACAGATACCCGCTAATCATCTCCAGCACCGTCGTTTTTCCGCAGCCGTTGCGGCCGAGCAGCACCCAGCGCTCGCCCCTTCCGACATGAAGATCGACGCCCTTCAGGATTTGCCGGTCTTCGCGGCGCCACGTGAGTTGATGCAAATGGATCATGCCTGTTCCTCCCGTCTTTCGCTTGAACCCGCCTGCCACTTTCCTTCGGCGATGGCCCGGCGAACCGTCTCCGGCACCGGACCGTCGTGGATGGCGGTATCCGGCGGCGCCGCGTCGCGCAGAGCCTTCAGCATCCACGCCTTTCCCATCGGACTGGACGAATGCACGTACACTTCCCGGGGAAAACGGCGATGGACGATCATGCTTTCCACCACCGCCATGCCGTTTGCGCTATCCGGCCCCAGCTCGTAATCGAGGGACAGCACGCCGACGTCGCAATCCAGAAGCAGCGTCACGCACTCCTCCGCCGTGCGCGCCAGGACGAACCCCTTCGGACAAGGGCGCAAATCGTCCAGAAACACGTGGATCAATCGCGTTCCTCCTCGCACCATCGCCGCAAACGGTTCAGCTGCCCGGCGTACGGATGGCCTTCCGGCGAGGGGGTTTCCAGGAGGAGCGCCGTACGGCGGATTTCCGGCAGGCGCAGAAGGTCGCGAAACCCTTCTTCGCCGATCCGTCCATCGCCCGCCGGCGCGTGGCGGTCCCGCCGGGATCCGCACGGATGCGGCGAATCGTTGCAATGCACCGCGGCAAGGGCCGCGAAATAACCCGATTCGCGCGCCCGTCTGGCGAACTCGTCACCGTTTCGCCCGTTCCACTCCCCGCTGGCGAAAAGGTGGCAGATGTCCAGGCAGAAGCCCACGGCCTCGGGCCTTCTGCACAGCGCGCGGATTTTGGCCAGCTCTTCCGGCGTCGTGCCGAACGGGCCCCTGTCTCCCGCTTCGTTCTCGAGCAGCAGCCTGGCCCGGCCCGGCCATTGTTCCAGCACGCGGTCAAGCCATGCGATGACGTTGCGGTATCCCTGCAGGGGATCGCTTCCCCGCCACGCGCCGAAATGCACCACCACGCCGATGGAACCGCAAGCTTCGGCGACGGCCAGATCGTTCAGGACGCAACGCACCGACGCTTCCGCAACGGCCGGGTCTGCGGCGGGATTGACGGGATAGGGCGCGTGCGCCACGGACACGATGCCCTTCTCCCGGCAGAAAGCCAAGCACGCGGCGGCGTCCCGTGGATCGAAGGCCTTCACGCGCAGGCTGCGGGGGTTTTTCGGGAAATACTGGAACGCCCCCATTCCCATCCGCGCCGCCGTCTTCGCCGCCGACTCGTAGCCCATGCGGATGCTCAGATGGCCGCCCGCCATGACGCCGGTCATGCTTTGCGCTCCGTTCCTTCAGCCGGATTTCTGGCAGTCCGGACAAAAATAGACGCGGCGCGACGAGACCGTCTCCCGCAGGATCGTGCCGCCGCAGCGGGGACAGGCTTGCCCTTCCCTTTTGTGCACGCGCAGCCGCGTCCGGTAACCCCCGGTCAGGTCGTCGCCGTCATGGAGCGGTTTGTCCATGCATCCGCCTGCATCCACCGCTTCCTGCAGGACGAGCCGCATGGCCCTGAACAGGCTGCGCCGCGCTTCGAGGGACAAATCGGCCGGCACGGCCAGGGGAGAAATCCCCGCCTGATGGCAGATTTCGTCCGCATAGCGGCCTCCGATGCCGGCAATGATGCGCTGGTTGGCAAGCGCCAGCCGGAGAACCCCCCGGCCGCCGGCCAGCGCCTCGGCGAACCCGTCTTCGTCCAGACGGGGGTCAAACGGCTCCGGCCCGAGGAAATTCAACGATTCCGCGGCCGCCTTCGCCTGCATCCAATGCAAAAAACCGGATGCGGGGATGCGGAAAAACAGACGGTTTCCGTCCGTGAAACCGATGATGACCGCAAAACGGGCGTCCAGCTTGTCCCTTTCCGCGCCGTGGCGAAGATAGCCCCCCTGCGCCAGATGCAGCACCAGCCGGTATCCGTCGTCCAGATGGAACAGCAAATATTTGCCCCTTCGTTCCACGAACAGAATGCGGCGGCTTTGGAGGGCTCTGTCGAATTCTTCAGGTTCCGTGTTGATGGCGCGGGGCTGATGCACGACGGCTTCCGCTATATGTACACCGCAGACGAGATCGCCGAGCCTCCTGCGGTAATGTTCCATCTCGGGCCATTCCGGCATGTGTGGTCTTCCCTTCCCAGATGTCGCTCGTCCGTAACATTATACCTCAGAGAAGGGGATCAGTCACGGCTTGCGGCGAGTTTGCGGCGGAGCCGTTCCACACGCCGCCGGATTTCCTCCCTTTCCCGCGGGGCGCGGGAAGATCCGCGGGAAAGGGGCAGGGCGGCGGTCAGCCGAAACGCCCGTTCCGCGTAAACCAGCGCCGCGGCCGGATCCTTCCGGCGGTGCTCATAATAGACGGCGAGCCGGATATGCGCATCCGGCACCGGAACCGCCGACCGCTCTGCGATCGCCGCGGCCTTTTCCCAGAGCGGCACCGCTTCGTCGAACCGCCCAAGCCGTCTCCATCGTTCCGCCGCCGCCATGAGCCAGCGGAACATGCCGGGCTCGTCCCTGGCGGCGATTTCCCGGTACAGCGTGTCGGCCTGCTCCGAACGTCCGTGGGCGTCCAGCCAGGCGGCGGCGCCCAGCAGCTCAGCCGCCGTCCATTCCGCCGTTTCCTCCGGCTCCGCCATCCCTCCGGCCAAACGCCCCAGGTGCACCGCCAGGGAAGCCAGCGTCAGCAAATCCCGTTCGTTGTGGGCGAGCACCCCCGCCACATGGGCGGGATCGCCGTCCTCCAGGTAGCGGAAATAAAACGTCGGGGCGAGCGCCCCCGGAATGTCGTCTTCGCGCTCCACACCCAGGCGGTGTTCCCCGATGTTTGAAAGCCGGCACGACGCCAGCGCGTAGCGCCACAGGGCGCGGGCCGGCGGCAGCAGGTCGAGATGAAAAGGGCCGTCTCCGGAAGGCCGCCAGCCGTTCAGGACGAACCGGGTCACGAGCAACGGCCAGTCAAAGGCGCGGCCGTTGAACGTGGCCAGGTGGGTCCGGCCCTGCAACCGGTCCAGCAAATGCGCGAGCGCCGCCGGCTCTTCTCCGGGATGGCGGATGAACAGCTGCTCCACGCGGAAGATGCCGCTTTCCATATAGGCGAGGCCGATCAGGAAAGGGAAATTCCCCGTCCCGACGCCGAGCCCCGTGGTTTCCAAATCGAGAAAAAGAACCGCTTCCGCGCCTGGCGGTCGGGCGGACAGGTCCGGAGCGCGGCGGTTTTGCCGCTCCGTGACCGGGGCGAGGAGCGGCAGCGTCCATTCCAGATCGCCCAGCCGGTGGCGGCCGTGCCTGTGTCCGGAAGAGTACGCTTGACGGCGAAGCAGGAACGCGCCCCATTCGTTGCGCGCTTCGGCGGCGCCGAGCGCCCGCCAGCCGACTTCCCGCATTGCCCCGCCTGGTTCCGGGGAGGTTCCGCAGATTCCCGTCGCGTCAGAAACGGTCGTCCCATGATCCCGCTCGGCCGGCCGTGCCGAAACGTCTCCCCCCGCCGTCCTTCCCGCGGCCCCAAGCCGCATCAGCCGTTCCCGCAAAGTGCTCATGCCGGCACCCTCGCCAGCGCGCGGCGGATGAGTTCCAACGCCAGTTCCTTGCCCCTTTCGCCGGTTTCATCGGCGGGACCGACGCAGGAGGGGCAGCCGTTTTCGCAGCCGCAGCCGGCGATGAGGCGCTCGCCTTCCCGGAACAGTTCCGCATAGAGGTCGAACAGCTTTCGGCTGAGCCCGATTCCTCCGGGATAGCGGTCGTAGAAAAAGATGGTCGGACGTTTCGTGTGCACCGCCTTGACCTGCGGCACCACCCGAATGTCGAACGGATCGCACATCAGGTGCAGCGGCGCGAGCCGTCCGAGGACGTTGGCCGCTCCCATCAGGGCCGTTTGCCGTTCGCTTTCGCTCCGCCCCTCGAACGCTTCATCGGCAAAGGCGAACCAGCAGCCGCTGGTGTGGAGTTCCTCCTCCGGCAAATGAATCGGGCCGGAACCGATGTTTTCGTGGGTGCGGAGACGGATTTTCTTGAAAATGGTCGTCCGCGCGGTGACGGCGATTTCCCCGTACTGCCGGGCGAGCAGCCCGTCCGCTTCCTCCAGGTCGGCGTGCAGCACTTTCAGGTCCACCGCCACGTTGGCATCGGTGAAATAATCCACATTCACCTGCCGGACGTAAGCTTTCTTCTCGGGATAGTCCAGTTTCTCCACCTGGTATTGCACGCCTTCATGAATGTAAATCGCCTCTTCGTGGATGAGAGTCGGCGCGCTGAAGCGGTCCACCTCGCCGATGACCCTGTGCCCTTCCGTGATGTCGATGATGACGAAGTTTTCCGGAGCGGCGGTGCGCAGGGACACGTTGTTCGCGGGAAACGCCTGCGCCATCCAGTGCCAGCGGTTCCCTGCCCGGTGGACGACCCGTTCCTGCGCCAGGAACTCCAGCATGTCTTCCAGGGATTCCGCGCCGAACGTCTCCCCCGCCTCAAAGGGCAGTTCGTAGGCGGCGCACTTCAGCTGATCCAGCAGGATCAGCAGGTTGTCCGGATCGATGCGCGCTTCTTCCGGGGTCAGGCCGAAAAAGAACTCCGGATGACGCACGAGAAACTGGTCGAGGGGATTGCTTCCCGCCACCAGAATCGTGACGGAGCTGCCGCGCCGGCGGCCGGCCCGTCCGGATTGCTGCAGCGTGCTGGCCACGGAACCCGGATAGCCGTTGATCACGCACGCCTGCAACTCGCCGATGTCGATGCCGAGTTCCAGGGCGTTCGTGCTGACGACGCCGCGGATTTCCCCCGAGCGCAAGCCGCGTTCGATTTCCCTTCGCTGCCGGGGCAGATAGCCGCCCCGGTAACCGCGGATCGTCTTCGGTCCGAGATCCTTTTGCACCAGTTCCTGCAAATAGGTCAGCAGGATCTCCATCCGCACCCGGCTGCGGGCGAACACGATGGTCTGGATGCCGCTTTTCAAGAGATCGGCCGCGATCTTCCGCGTTTCCAGCACGCTGCTCGCGCGGATGCCGAGCTGCCTGTTCACGAGGGGCGGATTGTAGAACACGAAATGCCGCTCTCCCGACGGCGCCCCGCTCTTGTCGATCAGGCGGACCGGCTCTTCCAGCAGGCGCTCCGCGTGTTCCTTCGGATTGCGAATCGTGGCCGAGGCGCACAGGAACTGCGGGCTGCTGCCGTAGAACCGGCAGATCCGCTTCAGCCGGCGGATGACGTTGGCCACATGGCTTCCGAACACGCCGCGGTACGCATGCAGCTCGTCGATGACCACGTATTTCAGGTTTTCGAACAGCTTGACCCATTTCGTGTGATGGGGCAGGATGGCGCTGTGCAGCATATCCGGATTGGTGACCACGATGTGACCCGCCAGACGGACGACCCGCCGGACCTCGGGAGGCGTGTCCCCGTCGTAGGTATGGGTTTTGATGTCCGCGTCCATGTGCCCCGCCAGTTCTTGCAGCTCCGCCACCTGGTCCTGTGCCAGGGCCTTGGTCGGAAACAGGTAAAGCGCCCGCGCGCTGTCGTCCTCCAAAATGCGCTGAAGCACCGGCAGGTTGTAGCACAGCGTCTTGCCGGAAGCGGTGGGCGTCACCACGACAAAGTGTTCTCCCGCCCGGGCCGCCGAGAAGGCATCCGCCTGGTGCGTGTACAGGCTTGTGATGCCCCTGCGGCCGAGCCCGTCGGCCAGCTTCGGGTGCAGCGCCTCCGGAAACGGCACCGTCTTCGCGGGTCGTGCCGGCGCGGTGTGCCAATGCGTCACGTTCGCCATGAACTCGGGGCGGCCGCGAAAATCGGCGATCCACTCCTCCACCGACGCCGCCCGGCCGGTCCATCGGTTCACCCTGATCCGCTCCCCTTCAGACCTGATCATGATTCCATTGTACAGAATGTATGTTCGCCATGCAATTCCCGCGCCGTGTCCCAATTTGCCAAACGGGATCGAAAGAAGGCGCCTCTTCCGCCGAAATTCCCTTCCCCCGTCTCCGTTGCGACACGTCCTGTCGGCTCCTGCGCTTTCCCGGGAAAATTCCGGCGGATTCCCCGACCCAGCCGGCCTGGAGAGCGCCCCGGCAGCCGCATAAAAACCCGCCGTTTCCGGCAACCTATGCGGGAACAAGCCTTCCATCCCACAAACCGGGCCGTCCGCGGCGGGAACCGGCACGAAGGGCACCGGCAGCCCCGGAAAACGGTACTGGCGGTTTTCTGCACTCCCCGGGAACGGCATGTTCCCGCCCGCACGAGAGAGATCCGCCCGGCCTGTCGCCGGAAACCCGGCCACGGACGATCCGCCGAAAAGGAGGTGCACCCATGACCAAACCGGACGACCGGTCCGACAACGTGGAGAAGTTGCAGAAAACGGTGCAAAACACCATCGAGAACCTCGAGGAAGCGGAAGAATATCTGACGGAGCACGCGGAAGAGCTGGCGCCGGAAGAAATCCAGGCCATCAGCGCAAAAAACATGCGCCGCCGCGAAAGCATCCGCGGCCTGCGGGAAGAGATCAAAGACGAAGTCCGGGCCCGGCGCGCCCGAAACGAAGACCAGCCGTAATATCGGAACGGGACCGGCCCCGGAACGCCGGCGCGGCCTCGAGTTTGCCCCCGAATGCCGGGATCCGCGGTCCGGCGCTCCTTCCGAAAGGCGAACCCCCTGCCGGAACACCGCCGCTTCAGCGCAGCTCCCGGAGGGGGTTATCATTTGGCTTAATATTTAATCCCGTTAATCATTCATGACATTAAAGTATCGCGCCTGCGGGTGGGCGAACACCATGGCCGACACCGAGGCTTCCGGATCCATCATGTATCCTTCCGTCAGCTGCACGCCAATGTCTTCCGGACGAAGCAGATCGAACAGAAGCGCTTGATCCTCCAAATTCGGGCAGGCGGGATATCCGAAGGAAACCCGGATGCCCTGATACCGGGCGGCGAAACGCTGTTTCATCGTCATGCCGGGCGGATCCGGGAAGCCCCAGACGTCCCGCATGAGCTGATGCGTCCGCTCCGCCGCCGCCTCCGCCACTTCCAACGCCGCCGCGAGGAGCGCGTGGGACCTGAGGTAATCCCCTTCCTCCTTCCACCGGTTCGCCTGCTCCTTCGCCCCTTGACCCGCGGTCACGACGAAAAAGCCGACGTAATCCATGACGCCGCTGTCCACGGATTTCAGGAAATCGGCGATGCACAGGTACGGCTCGGCCGGCTGCCGGGGGAAGGAAAACCGTTTGAGCACCCGGGACGGGTCGTCCGGATCGTACACCAGAATGTCGTTGCCGTCCGACTGCGCCGGGAAAAACCGGTACACGCCCTGCGGCCTGAGCCAGCCGTTTTTCGCCGCTTCGGCGATGACGGCGTCCACCGTTTCCCTGAGCCGGACCGCCTTCTCGTCGCCCGCCGCGAGCAGCTGCTCCACCTTGCCCTTCAGCCCGAGATGGTGGCCGAGCAGCATTTGCCAGTTGACATACGGAAGCACGTGGGACAGCGGAATGTCCCTCAGCACATGCCGATCGGTATCCGGCGGAGTATGGACGGGCGCGTCGGGGTTGATGGCCGGAGAACGCACGGCGATATGGCCCGCCCGTTTTTCCGCTTGATCCTCTCCGGACGCCGGTACGCGGGAAGCGAAGGATTCTTTTTCCAGGGCTTCCCGCTGCGCCGGATCGGACAGGCGGTTGGCCAGCTCCAGCCCTTCCATGGCGTCCTTGGCGTACAGCACGATTCCGTCGTATTCCGGAGCGATCCGAGTTTTCACGAACTTGCGGGTCAGCGCGGCGCCGCCCACCAGAATGGGGATGTTAATGCCGGCGCCCCGCAGGTCCTGGGCGGTCGCCACCATCTGCTGGGCGGATTTGACCAGCAGTCCGGACAAGCCGATGAAATCCGGTTTCTCCGCGTGATACGCCTCGATCAGCCGCTCCGGCGGCACCTTGATCCCGAGGTCGACCACCTGGTATCCGTTGTTGGACAGGATGATTTCCACCAGGTTTTTGCCGATGTCGTGCACATCGCCCTTCACCGTGGCCAGCAGCATCTTGCCCTTGACGGCCGAATCCGTTTTCTCCATATGAGGTTCCAGATACGCCACGGCCGCCTTCATCACTTCCGCGCTCTGCAGCACTTCCGCCACGATGAGTTCGTTGTTGTTGAACAGCCGGCCCACCTCGTCCATTCCTGCCATAAGGGGGCCGTTGATGATCTCCAGCGGCGCGTACTTGCGAAGCGCTTCGTTCAGGTCGTCATACAGGCCTTCCTTGCTGCCTTCCACCACGCGGCGCGCGAGGCGTTCCTCCAGCGGCAGAACCACGTCCGGGGCTTTTTCCTTTTTGGTTTTTTTGTCCCGGAAGGCGGCCACAAAGGCGGCCAGCGTCTCGCCGCTCGTATCGTAGAGCAGATTCTCCGCCAGCCGCCGCTCCTCTTCCGGAATCGAGGCGTACCGCTCCAGCTTTTCCGTGTTGACGATGGCATAATCGAGGCCGGCTTTCGTGCATTCGTACAGAAAAACGGAGTTGAGCACTTCCCGGCCTGCTTCCGGCAGGCCGAACGACACGTTGCTGATGCCGAGGATCGTCTTGCATTCCGGCATGGCATCCTTGATCAGCCGGATCGCCTCGATGGTTTCGCGGGCAGAGCCGATGTATTGCTCATCGCCCGTGCCGACGGGAAACACCAGCGGGTCGAAAATGATGTCCTCCGCCTTCAAGCCGTATTTGCCCGTCAAAAGTTCGTACGACCGGCGCGCCACGGCCAGCTTGTCTTCCCGGGTAATCGCCTGGCCGCGTTCGTCGATGGCGCCCACCACCACCGCCGCTCCGTACCGATGGACAAGAGGCGCGATGCGGGCGAACTTCTCTTCTCCGTCTTCCAGGTTGATCGAATTGATGATGGATTTGCCCTGGATCATTTTGAGCGCCAGTTCGGCGACGGCGGGATCGGTGGTGTCGATCATGAACGGCACCTTGACAATCCGCGCGGCGATGGCCAGAAACCGGCGCATGTCTTCCGCTTCGTTCCTGTCCGGGTCCTGCAGGCAGACGTCGATGACCTGGGCGCCGTTTTTCACCTGGGCCCGGGCGATCTCCGCCGCTTCTTCAACCTTTCCTTCGGCGATCAGCCGTTTGAACCTGCGGGAGCCGAGCACATTGGTGCGTTCCCCCACCAGGCACGGGCGGTTCGTTTCCTCCAGGTACACCGTCTCGATGCCGGCCACCGCCGCCGGATGCCGTCCTTCCGGCTTGCGCGGCGGAAGGTCCCTGAGCGCATCGGCGATGGCCCGGATGTGGGCGGGCGTCGTGCCGCAGCAGCCGCCCACCACGTTCACCCATCCCTGTTCGGCGAAGCCGCGGAGCTTCCGGGCCAGGGATTCGGGCGTTTCGTGATAATGGCCGTCTTCGTCCGGCAGCCCGGCGTTCGGGTAGCAGCTGACCGCGATGTCGGCCATGCCGGCCAGCGTCCGAATATGGTCCCGCATGAGCTCCGGGCCGGTGGCGCAGTTGAGGCCGATGGAGATGGGTTTCAGGTGCTTCAGTGACACATAGAAGGCTTCGATGTTCTGCCCGGCCAGCGTCGTGCCCGTGGGCTCGATGGTGCCGCTGATCATGACGGGCACCTCCCGCCCGAAGGCCTCAAACGCCCGTCGGATGCCGACGCCGGCGGCCTTGACGTTCAGCGTGTCCTGGCAAGTCTCGACAAGCAGGGCATCCACGCCCCCTTCCAGAAGCGCCAGCGCCTGCTCGCGATAGGCTTCCGCCAGCTCGTCAAAAGTCACGCCGCCGGTGACGGACAGGGTTTTCGTCGTGGGGCCCATGGAACCCGCGACGTAGCGGGGCTTATCCGGAGTCGAAAACCGGTCGCAGGCTTCCCTGGCAAGCCTTGCCGCCGCCAGGTTGATCTCCCGCGCCCGGTCCGCGATGCCGTATTCCGCCAGCACCACCGAGGTGGCGCCAAACGTGTTCGTTTCGACGATGTCGGCGCCCGCCTCGAGATACGCCTCATGAATGCCGCGGATGACGTCGGGGCGGGTCAGGTTCAGCATCTCGTTGCAGCCTTCCAGCGCTTCCCCGCCGAAATCCGCGGCGGAAAGGCCGGCCTGCTGGATCATGGTCCCCATGGCGCCGTCCAAAATGAGAATCCGCTCTTGCAGGAGGTCCTGCAAGGACGGCTTGTTGACACCGGTCGTGCCGGTCATGGCGACACCCCCTTCCGCCTTCCGCACGCCTTCGTTTACACGCGTTCAAGCAATGCCGGAAGTTCGCTCAGCGAGCGGATTTCCCATGTGGGCACGATGTCCCCGCCGCCCGGGAGACCGTGGCGGTTTACCCACACCGAGCGCATCCCCACGGATCCCGCGCCGAGAATGTCGGTGGTCAGCCGGTCCCCGACCATCACCGTCTCCTCCGCGGAAACGCCGTGCAGCGACATGGCATGGCGGAACAACCGCGGGGACGGCTTCCCTTCGCCGAAGGAACCGGAAATGACAATATGATCAAAATAGGAAGCCAGCTCCGGCACCCCGGCCAATTTCTCCCGCTGAAGACTCGGCGAACCATTGGTAAGCAGCAACAATCCGTATCGGGGGCGCAGCTGGTCCAGCGTCGGCAGAGCGTCCTCGAACAGATACGGGCGGCACCTTCGCTCCTCGATGAACCGCCAAGCCAGCTCGGCCCCCAGCTTGGGATCGTCCACGCCGACGGCCCGCAGCGCGCGCGTCCACGCCTCGTTTCGGTACACAGGCGCGATTTCCCGGAGCTTCAAGAACATCGGATGTTCCGTATCCTCGAACCGGGCCCAGAGGGCTTCGAACCGGTTGATGCCGATCATCTGGGTAAACGGATAGGTTTCGTAGCTTTCGTAAAGCGTCTGCGTTTCCCGTTTCACCGCCGCCGTGAGCGCCTCCGGATCGGCACCGGTTCTTTCCGCTGCGAAGCTTGCCGCGGCCCGCATCGCTTCCCGCACGCTCCGCTCGTCCCACAGCAGCGTGTCGTCCAGATCAAACCAAACCGCCTTGATGGTCATATGACGGTTCCTTTCCCTGCCTGTTTATCGGGTTTTGTCTTCCAGGTCGACCCGGTTGTCCTCGGCGAATTTCCGGAGCCTGTCGCTCATTTTCTCGATCGGATACAGGTTCAGGGGCCGCGAGAACACCCAACGGGTACCGCTCACCGCTTCCACCACCACCGCTTTGGGCAGCAGGACGATGCGGCGGATTTCCTGCGCCTTCAGGACCTTGTATCCGGTGAACCGCCGCGTCTCCAGCGTGTGGCGGGTCACCGTCAGGAAAGGCCGGCGCAAAAGATAGACCGCCGCGAGCACCACATAGGCCGCCACCGTCCACCAGAAAAGGGCGCCCGGATCCGTCTCCCAGGGTTTGGAGATATAGATGAAAAACCCGTTGATGAGCAAAAGGATCAGCGGCACCATATAGCCGATCCCGCGAAATTTCACGGGTTGCCCGATTCCCGTGGCAAGGGCCTTCTTGCCCTGTTTTTTGAGCCTGTTGTTGAGTTGCCTGGTGTTTCTTTGCACTTTCCGTTCCCATGTTCGGGACATTGCGAACCCTCCCGGCCGTTCGGGCGATTTCGCCTTGCATCCGGCCTCTTCTACTTTTACATTTGACCGGAAAGGTTGTCAAGGCAAAACGGCCGCCCGGCCGCGTTTTCCGCGTGTCGTCGTGCCGCGGCGGATGCTCCGGACGCAAGCGAACCGGCACAAAAAAACAAGCGCCATTGGCGCCTGACATCTTCAAATGTATGGGCGGTCGTTTATTTCAGGATGCTTTCCGGAATGATCAGGAGTTGTCCGCTGCGGATCTCCGGACCGGAAAGACCGTTCCGCTTCATGATGGCGTGCACCGCGGCCCGCGGGTCCGTCTCCTTCTTCTTCACGGAGACGGCGATCTTCCACAGGCTGTCGCCCGATTCGGCGACCACCACCTTCTCCCCCGGTCCGGGAGGCGCCGGCTCCACGAAGGCGGCATGGGAACGGACGAACGAAAGCCCGGTCAAAAAGATGGAACAGGCCAGCAGAAAGACGAGGGCAATCCGCCAACCCCGCCATGCGGAAGAGCCCGTCTCGCGGCGCGCCTTCGGACGCGCGGCGGTCCGTTCCGGAGCCCGGCCGGCTCCCGATCTCCTTCCCGTCCCTGCGTTCGTTCCCGAGGAAAACACCCAACAATCGGACACCATTTCCGCCACCCCAAACATTTGTTCTGATTGCAATATAACACGAACAAATGTTTGTTTCAAGGGTTTTTCGAACATTTGTTCCTCGGGAACGGGTGTTTGCGCGAACCGGAGTTCTGTGTTACAATTGAAAAAACGGAGAAAACCGGGTGTTTCCTTTTTGTCCAGAAGATTCAGGGAGGGTGCTCCATGCCGAAAATGTCCCAGCGCCAGCAGGCGATCCTGGATTTCATCAAGGCTTCGGTCCGCGAGAGAGGCTATCCCCCGTCGGTGAGGGAAATCGGCGAAGCCGTCGGTCTTGCCTCCAGTTCGACGGTACACGGCCATCTGGACCGGCTGGAGAAGAAAGGGCTGATCCGCCGCGATCCCACAAAGCCCCGCGCCATCGAGATTCTGGATGACGATTCGCGGGCGAATTTCGCGCTGTCGGTCCGGCAGGTCCCCCTCGTGGGCAAGGTGACGGCCGGCGAGCCGATCACCGCCACGGAGAACATCGAAGACTACTTTTCCCTGCCCGTCCATCTGGTGGGCGACCAGGAAGTGTTCATGCTGTCCGTCCAGGGCGACAGCATGATCGAAGCCGGCATTTTCGACGGGGACTACGTCATCGTGCGGCAGCAGCCGACCGCCGCCAACGGCGACATCGTGGTGGCGATGACCGAAGACGGCGAAGCGACGGTGAAGACCTTTTACAAAGAAAAGGACCATATCCGTCTGCAGCCGGAAAACTCCAGCATGGAGCCCATCCGCCTGAAGGACGTGACCATTCTGGGCAAAGTGATCGGGCTGATCCGCAGGTTCCATTGATCCCGCATAAAGCGCAAGGACGTTTCCGCGAATCTTGACATTCGCCGGAAACGTCCTTTCGTTTTTCCCGCTTCGGCCGCCGCGTCAGGAACTCAAGGAATCAGTACATCGTCATATACTGCTCCCGTTCCCATTGGTGGACCTGCGTGCGGTACAAATCCCATTCGATTTCTTTCAATTCGAGGAAATGGGTCAGGGCGTGTTCGCCCAGGGCGTCGCAGATCGCTTCGTCCCGCTTCAGCTCCTGCAACGCTTCCGCCAGGGAGACCGGCAGATTGGGAATGCCCGCGCGCAGGCGCTCTTCTTCGGTCAGAACATAGATGTTGCGGTCCACCGGTGCCGGCAGCGGCATCTTCTTGAGGATGCCGTCAAGCCCCGCCCGCAGCAGCACCGTAAGGGCCAGGTAGGGATTGGCCGACGGGTCCGGGTTGCGCACTTCAATGCGGGTGCTCATGCCCCGCGAAGCGGGGATGCGGACCATCGGGCTGCGGTTGGCGGCCGACCAGGCCACGTAGCAGGGCGCTTCGTAACCGGGCACGAGACGCTTGTACGAGTTCACCGTCGGGTTGGTGATGGCGGTGAAGCCGCGCGCGTGATGCAGAATCCCCGCCATGAACTGCCTCGCGGTTTCGCTCAGGCCCAGCTTGTCCTCCGGATCGTAGAAGGCGTTCTGGCCGTCCTTGAAAAGGGAAAGGTGGCAGTGCAGCCCCGATCCGTTCATGCCGTACAACGGCTTGGGCATAAAGGTGGCGTGCAGGCCGTGCTTGCGGGCGATGGTTTTCACCACGATCTTGAAGGTCTGGATCTTGTCCGCCGCCCGAATCGCGTCCGCGTATTTAAAGTCGATTTCGTGCTGGCCGGGAGCCGTTTCGTGGTGGGAAGCCTCGATTTCGAAGCCCATCTCTTCCAGCGTCAGCACGATGTCGCGCCGGCAGTTCTCGCCCAGATCGGTCGGCGCCAGGTCGAAATAGCCGCCCTGGTCGTTCACCTCATTGGTCGGATTTCCGTTCGCGTCTGTCTTGAAAAGGAAAAATTCCGGTTCCGAACCGACGTTCATCGTCTGGAACCCCAGTTCCTGGGCCCGCTGGAGCTCCCGTTTCAGGATGCCGCGCGGGTCCCCGGGAAAGGGCGTGCCGTCCGGCAGGTAAACGTCACAGATGAGGCGGGCGACCTTGTCTTCCGTCACCCAGGGGAAAATGACCCACGTGTCCAAATCCGGGTACAAATACATGTCCGATTCTTCGATGCGCACGTACCCTTCGATGGACGATCCGTCGAACATGATTTTGTTGTCCAGCGCTTTCTCCAGCTGGCTGACGGGAATTTCCACGTTTTTGACGATTCCGAGCAAATCCGTGAATTGCAGGCGAATGAAACGGACGTTTTCTTCCTTCGCAATGCGCAAAATGTCTTCGCGCGTATAACCCATGGAGACCTCCTGAATCCTTCGACCATGAAAATGGGAAAAGTTCATCGCGGCTGCGGATTGCGGAAATAGCCGGCCAATTGCCCCTCGATCAGCGTCACCTTCCCCGGCCGGCGGTCCATCAGCTGCCGCTTGAGGATGCGATGGACCTGGGGATCGGTGATTTCGTTGCTTTCCAGGTTCGGCTGTCCGACGGCGGCGGTTCCCTCCTTCGCGTCCGTTTGTCCCTGTTGCAAGACCTTTTTGATGCCGGCGATGTTAAGTCCGCTTTCCAGCATCGATTTGATCTGCCGCAGACGTTCCACATCCCGGAAAGAAAAAAGGCGCTGGTTGCCCGCGGTGCGGATCGGCCGGACCAGGTCGTGCTCCTCGTAGTAGCGGATCTGGCGGGCCGAAAGCCCGGTCAGCTTCATGACGGTCCCGATCGGGAAAAGAGCCATCTGATCGCGCGAATGTTCTGTCATGCCGCAACCCTCTTCTTTCCTTGCGATCGTCGGTTTGCAACCATATCCATCTTAATGGGCGTGCCGAATCATGTCAAGGAATCTGACATGCGTGTAAGCGCTTCTACGGCCAACCTTACGGCAAGTTTGACCTGAGCGTAAGCCAGGCCGCCCTGCATGTAGGCGATGTAAGGTTCCCGCAGCGGCGCATCGGCCGACAGTTCCAGGCTGCCTCCCTGGATAAAGGTGCCGGCGGCCATGATGACCGGATCATCGTATCCGGGCATTTCCGCGGGTTCCGGCACCACATGGGCGTCCACCGCGGCGGCGCGCTGCACCGCCTGCACGAAGGCGATCAGCCGGTCCCGCGAGCGGAAGCGGATCGCCTGGATGAGGTCGGTGCGCTTCTCGTGCCACGCGGGACGGGTTTCATAGCCGAGCTCTTCAAACACCGCGGCGGCAAAAATGCTGCCTTTCACCGCCTGGTTCACGAGAAGCGGCGCCAGAAACAGCCCTTGGAACAGGGCTCGCGTCGTGCCGAGCATGGCGCCGATCTCCGCGCCGATGCCCGGCGCCGTCAGACGCGCGGCAACCCGCTCGACCAGTTCGCGGCGTCCCGCGATGTATCCGCCGGTCGGCGCCAAGCCGCCGCCCGGGTTTTTGATCAGGGACCCGGCGACCAGATCCGCCCCCGCCTCCGGCGGCTCCCGTTCCTCGACGAATTCCCCGTAGCAGTTGTCCACGAACACAACGGCGTCCGGCTTGATCTCCTTGAGGCGCCGCGTCATTTCTTCGATTTCGTCCACGGTGAACGACGGCCTCCAGCTGTATCCGCGTGAACGCTGGATGGCGAACACCTTCGTTCGTTCGCCCGCGGCCGCCTTCACCCCGGCCCAATCGATTCTGCCGTCGGAAAGCAGCGGAACGATGCGGCTTATGACCCCCCAGTCGGCCAGCGATCCGGTTCCGTCGCCGGGCCGGCCGATCACCGAATGCAAGGTGTCGTACGGACTGCCGGCGACGAACACCAGCTCGTCCCCCGGGCGCAGGAGGCCGAACAGGGCGACGGCGATGGCATGGGTGCCGGAGACGATGTGCGGCCTCACCAGCGCCGCCTCGGCCCCGAAGATATCGGCGAACACCGCGTCCAGGGTTTCCCTGCCCCGGTCGTTGTAGCCGTACCCGGTGGAATCCGCAAAATGGGTTTCGCTCACTTTATGTTTCTGAAACGCGCGGATGACCTTCCACTGGTTGCGCTCAGCCACCCGGTCCGCTTCCTTGAGCCGTTCCGCCGCCTTCGCCTCGGCGGTTTCGGCCAGCTTGTCCCAGTCAATGGGAAATGGTATTTTGTCGGCACTCAAGCCGCTACTCCGTCCTTTCCAGAAGATACGGTTCCAAAGGTTTCCCCAGCCGCTCCATCTTATCCGGATGAAGCCGGACGGCAAGGAGCAGCCAGTCCTCTTCGGCCCTCCGTTCCGTCACCTCGCCCACCCGGTGCGCCAGAGACGCCAGGTCGCCGCGCGCCGCCGGCAGGCGGAACACGGCCGTTCCGCCGTCCAGTTTGCGTTCGACGGCTTCCAGCAGACGGCGCAGATCCTCGTCCCGGAAGGCGCTGACGGCCAGCGCGCCGCCGTTTTCCTTCAGGAACGGCATCTCGTCCGGCGCGCACAGGTCGATTTTATTGTATACCACGAGCACGGGCTTGTCCCCCGCGCCGAGGTCCGCCAGCACCCGTTCCACCACCTCGCGTTGCTCCCGATGCGCCGGAGAGGACGCGTCGATCACGTGGATCAGGAGGTCCACTTCTTTCACTTCCTCCAGGGTGGAGCGAAAGGCGGCGACCAACTCGTGGGGCAGGTTCCGGATAAACCCGACGGTGTCGGTCAGAAGCACTTCCCCGCCTCCGGGCAGGCGAAGCGCCCGCGTCGTCGGATCGAGCGTGGCGAACAGCTTGTCCTCCGCAAGCACCCCGGCCTCGGTCAGACGGTTCAGCAACGTGGATTTCCCCGCGTTCGTGTAGCCGACCAGCGCGGCATGAAATACGCCGCTCTTGCGGCGCCGCCGGCGATGCAGCTCGCGGTGGGCTTTCACGCTTTCCAGCTGGCGGAGAAGCTCCCGGATGCGCCGGCGGATGTGGCGGCGGTCCGTTTCCAGCTTGGTTTCGCCCGGACCCCGGGTGCCGATGCCCCCGCCCAGCCGCGACAAGTGCCGGCCGTGCCCGGTCAGCCGGGGCAGCAGATAATTCAGCTGGGCGAGTTCCACCTGCAGCATGCCTTCCCGCGTCCGGGCCCGGGATGCGAAGATGTCGAGAATGAGCTGCGTGCGGTCGATAATTTTGGTGTTCAGCACCGGTTCCAGATTGCGCACCTGCGCCGCGGACAGCTCCTGGTCGAAAATGACCGTCCCCGCGCCGTGGAACTCCGCCAGCCGTCCGATTTCCTCCGCCTTGCCCTTGCCGACGAACCATTTCGGATCGGGCGCCGGACGCTGCTGCATGGTCACCGCCGCCACCTCGGCCCCGGCGGTTTCCGCCAGGCGGGACAACTCGCGGAGGGATTCGTCCGGATCGGCGCCCGAGCGGCGCGTTTCATCCGTCACCAGGCCGACGAGGATGACGCGTTCGCGCTGGCCGGCGCCGGTTTCGTGCAGCCGTGCCATCCCCTTCCCCCTTTCCGCTATTCCCACCCGTCCATGCGCAGGTCCTCCGGCCGGATATCCATGAGCTCCATCCGTCCGGGCGTGCCGCTTGGGTACTGTTCGAGCAGACGCACGGCCTGGTTGCGGATGGCCCGCTCCAGCACGTTGCGGATGAAACGGGCGTTGCTGAACGAATAAAGACGCGCGTTTTTCTCCGCGATCACCATCTGGCGAAGCTTCTGCAGCGTCTGCGGCAGAAGCGTGTAATCCCGTTCCCTGGCCATGAGTTCGGCGATCTGGATCAACTGGTCCGTCGTATAATCGGGAAAGGTCATGCGGATCGGAAAGCGCGAAGGAAGGCCGGGATTCGACATCAGAAAGGCTTCCATTTCCAGCGTGTATCCGGCCAGGATGAGCACAAACTGGTTGCGGTGGTCTTCCATCGCCTTGACCAGCGTGTCGATCGCTTCCTTGCCGAAGTCTTTCTCGCCGCCCCTCGCCAGGCTGTACGCCTCGTCGACGAACAGGATGCCGCCCATCGCCTTGCGGATCCACTCCCGCGTCTTCTGCGCCGTGTGCCCGATATATTCGCCGACGAGATCGGCCCGCTCCACTTCCACGAGGTGGCCTTTGCCCAGCACGCCCATGCTTTGCAGAAGCCGCGCCAGGATGCGGGCCACCGTCGTTTTGCCGGTGCCGGGATTGCCCTTGAAAATCATGTGAAACACATGCTGGCTGTTCGACAGGCCGGCTGCGGCGCGCATCTGTCCGATCTGCAGCAAGGCGTAAATTTCATAAACGAGCGCCTTCACTTCTTCCAGTCCGACCAGGCGGTCCAGTTCCCTTTGCCATTCGGCCCAGGGACCTTCGGAAGGAAGCGTCCGGGCGCGGTCGATGGGCAGCGGCACGGCCTGGTCGGCGGACGCGGACCGCAGCACGACGTTGATTTTCCGGTCCTGACGCGAAGGAGCGGACTGTCGCGTTTCCGTCGATCTCGCCCGTTCGTTCATGGCTTCGCCCCTTCCCCGTTGGGCGTTGTCGGCGTCGGCCAATTGATGCCGCCTTACCAATGTATTCGGCCCGTTCATCCGCCATGCCGGAGCCGTCCGGCGCATATGCGCGGCGTTCTGGGTCACGCCCGTGGACGCGCGCGACCTCGGGAGCCGTCCGTCGCGCGCCCGCTTGCTTAGGGGAAAACGCCATGAAGCTCCAAGGCCGCCCGACCGGAGATCAGCAACAGTCCGCCTCCCAGCCGAGGCGGGGAAGGAGCAATCGCCGATGTTCCTCGCTCAGGCGGAAAAAAGGAAACCGCTTTTTGCGGATGCTTTCCAGCACCCGCCTGGCGGTCCGTTCGGCCATCTCCGCGTCCCGCTCGGTGATCTGCCCTTCTTCCAGCGCTTCTTCCAGCTCGTCTTCGTCGAGAAGCAGCGTTTCGCCGCCGGGAAGGACGACGATGTCCAGAAACAGATCGTCGAACCAGGGTACCTGCCGTTCGGTCACGCCCTGGGCTCTGCAAATATCGATATACCATTGCACGACGCGCCCCGCGTCGTTGAACATCGTCGTGACGACGAAGTGTTCGCCTTTCGGATAGTGCTGCATCCAGAGGTATCCCCTGTCCGCCAGGCACAGCCGTTTTCCGCCGTATTCCCGCCACAGCGGTTCCCTGAGCTCATGAAACCGGAACAGGGTCACGTAACCGCGAAAACCCGCCTCGTTCATCGGAACGCAGGCGTAGCTTTTTTTCAGGATGCGGCGCCAGTTGGCACGGTCCGAAAATTTGCGCTTCATGATGCATGTTCCTCTCCGTGCGACGGGGTGCGGCCGCCGCGGTACACCCCGTGCCGATATATCCGAATCTTAACACAAACAGGGGGCCGCGCTCCACATCCGGCCAGCGACGTTTCCGGCCGGATCATGAAGCGCGCGTCTTACGCCGGCGACCCCGGGCTACGGTGATTCGCCGTCAACGGGCGGGGGGACCGGCGCCCCTCCGCCGGGCGGTCCCCCATCTTGCGGAGGACCGGCGGGCGGTTCCTCCGGAGGAGATTCGCCCTCCGCCGGCGGACCTTCGGGATTTCCTTCGCCGGGTTCTTCTCCTCCGGCCGGCGGGCCTTCCGGCATCCCTTCGACCGGCGGTTCGGTCTCTTCGCCCGGTTCTTCGGGGTTGACGTCATCCGGCAGCCCCGTATCGATGTAAACCGACACCTGCTCCGAAGGCGGGCTTTCCTTTTGGGCCGCGGCATCGTAGGCGGTCACGTAATAGACGTACGTCTCTTCCGGGAAAATCGCCAGATCATAAAAGGCGGGTTCCGCCGTCTCGGCAAGCAGGGAGAACGATTCCTCCACACCGTCGGTTTTGCGGTATACCCTGTACACGACGTTCTTCGCGGATGAAGGCTGCCACGTGAGCTTCACCAGCACGTCCGACGGGATGTATTCGGCCTGAAGGCCCGTAACGGCGGCAAGTTCGGGTTCTTCCCTTTTCCCGATGCCTTCGGGCTTCGGGAACGAACGCTTGTCCTTGTTCTTCAGCGCCTCCGACATGACGGCGGAAAACAGCGCCGCGGCCTGGCCGCTGCCCTTTTGCAAGTAATGCTTTTCGTCCGTCCGGTCGTATCCCATCCACACCGCGGCGGTATACTCGGGGGTGTACCCGACGAACCAAACGTCCCGGTTGCCTTCGCTCTTGACGCCGGGAATGCCCAATTGGGTGGTGCCGGTCTTGCCCGCCACCTGGCGGCCCTGGATGGCCGCGCGCGTGCCGGTGCCGCCGGGCTTGACCACCTCCAGCAGGAGCTGGGTCATGTAATAGGACGTTTCGGCCTTCATCACCCGTTCGGGTTCTTTTTCCTCGTACTTGTAGACCGTCTTCCCCGAACTGTCCCGGATTTCAAGGATGGTATGCGGCTCCGGCAAAAAGCCTCCGTTGGCGAAGGCCGCGTAGGCTCGCGCCATCTCCAGCGGCGTCACGCCGCTCGTGAGCCCGCCGAGGGCAATGGCCAGGTTGCGGTCGTCCGGCGCAAGCTCGATACCGAGCCGCCCGGCAAACTCGATCCCGGCCTTCACGCCGATTTCGTTGAGCAGCCATACCGCCGGCTGGTTGCGGGATTCCTTCACCGCTTGCGTCATGCTGACCGGTCCGATGTACTTCGTCTTGTTGGAATCTTCGGGGCAATATTTGCCGTTGTCGTAACAGATCTTGTCGTCGCGCAAGGTCGACCACGGGAACCATTTTCCCGTTTCCAGAGCCGGGCCGTACGAAGCGATGGGCTTGAACGAAGAACCCGGCTGGCGCGGCTTGGTGACGCGGTTCCAGCCCTTGGCGGCGTAGTCGCGCCCGCCGACCATGGCGGCGATCTCGCCGGTGTGCTGGTCGAGGATCACCATCGCGCCCTGCGCCGAAGTGCCGTCCCCGCTTTTTTCGAAAAGTTCGTCATTCGCAAACGCCTTTTCCATCGCCTGCTGGGCCGCGATGTCGATGGCCGTGACGATGGTGTACCCGCCCCGCATGATCCGGTCCTCGTCCAGCCCGGTCACCCGGACAGCCTCGTCCAGGACGAAGTCGGTGTAGGTCGGATACCGCGTTCCGGCGTTTTGCGTCTGCGCCCGTTTCGGGTCATACTCGGCTTTCTTGGCTTTCTCCGCCTCTTCGGACGTGATGATGCCGGCTTCCTTCATGAGATCCAGCACCACGGCGCGGCGCTGCCTGGATTTTTCGGGGTCCGCCAGCGGGTTGTATACGTTGGGCGCCTTCGGAATCCCCGCCAGCGTGGCGATTTCCCACAGCTCCAGGTCCTTCAGGTCCTTGTTGAAATAAAAACGGGCCGCGGTCTTGATGCCGTACTGCCCTTTCCCGAAATAGATCCGGTTCAGGTACAGCTCGAGAATCTGGTCCTTTGTGCGGTGGTTTTCCAGCGCCAGCGCGATGGAGGCCTCCGTCGCCTTGCGCAGGAACGTTTTGTCGGAAGTGAGGAACAAGTTTTTGGCCAGCTGCTGCGTAATGGTGCTGCCGCCTTCCACCAGGTCGCCGGCGAGGATGTCCTTCACCACCGCCCTTCCGATGCTCCAGAAATCGACTCCCCGATGCTCGTAGAACCTCCGGTCTTCGGTAATGATGAACGCCTGCCGGACCAGTTCCGGAATGTCCTTGAATTCCGCGTAGTCGCGGTTGCCCTCGGCGACATACAGCTTGGTGACCTGGCGGCCTTCCCGGTCGGTGATGACCGTGGCCTGCGCCAGCTCGAAACGGTTTTCGTTTTCGCTCAGGATCCGTTCGCCGTTCAAAATGATGAGCAAATACCCCAGCACCACGCAAACGGCGGCGAACAGTCCGGCGTAGAACACCCACAAAAAGGCCTTGCCTGCCTTCCGCCCTGTGCGGGCGGGAGCCTTCCTGCGGGGTTTCCCCCGCGGCGCGGCTTTGCCCATGATGGTTCTCCCCCCTCGAATCCCCCGGTGCGTACCCGGAACGCCGACACGCGGTCCGGGTTCCAATCGTTCTCTCTCTTTAGGTTTCCCTGCAAACGAGGTTTCCCATAAAGAAGAACAACCCTCTGCGGGTTGCTCTGACTCGTTTATTCATTCCGTTTAGACGCCAATGGGGGGCAAAAGGTTTCAAGCCTCGGGCCGGTCAGGCGTCCGTTCCCGATTCCTGCGGCTGCACAAGGGAAACGTTGCGCTGAGGCGTAAACGTGCTGATGGCGTGCTTGTAAATCATTTGCTGGCGGCCGTCGCTGTCGATGACGATGGTGAAATTGTCAAAAGCGCGTACGACGCCCCGGATTTGGAATCCGTTCGTCAGATATACGGTAACCGGTATGCTGTCTTTGCGCAGCTGATTGAGGAACGTGTCCTGGATATTGATGGATTTGTTCATTGGCCGGATACCCCCATCGCCAAAGAATTAGGGTGTTGTACGATTTTATTCGCGATTTGACATAAACTTTCCTGTTATTATATCACAAGTTTTCCGGTAGAGGATTTCCTTTTTTTCGCCCGCGTCCACCCAAACGATGCCGGGCATCCGGCGAAACCAGGACAGCTGCCTCTTGGCGAAACGCCGGGTGTTGCGGATGAGAGTGGCGACGGCCGTCGGGTAATCGGTCTCGCCGGCGAGATAGGCGGCGATTTCCTTGTACCCGATGGCCTGCATGGACGTGGCGGCGCGGGGAACGCCTTCCGCGAGAAGGGAGGCCACTTCCCGGACGAGGCCGGCCGCCAGCATCTCCTCCACCCGCCTTTCGATGCGTTCGTACAGGGTTTGGCGATCCATCGCAAGCCCGATGATGAGCAGGTCGTAGGGCGAAGTTTTCGGTTCGCCCCTGCGCTGGGCCTGCACCTCCGACATCGGACGGCCGGTTGCTTCGTAGACCTCCAGCGCGCGGATAACGCGTTTCACGTCGCGGGGATGGAGGCGGTTCGCCGTATCGGGGTCCACTTCTTTCAGGCGCGCGTGGAGGGCTTCCGGCCCCTCGCTTTCCGCGAGCGCCCGCATGCGCCGCCGGAACTCCGGGTCCGCGCCCTCGGCTTCGCCCAGCGGAAACCCATAGCAAACCGCTTCGACGTACAGTCCCGTTCCGCCCACGAGCATCGGCAGCCGGCCGCGGGACGCGATGTCCCGGATCCGCTCCGCGCAAAGTTGCTGGAATTCCGCCACGGAAAAAGGCTCGCGGGGTTCGCGGATGTCGATGAGGTGATGCGGGATGCCCCGCCGGTCATCGGGCGGCAGTTTGGCGGTGCCGATGTCCATGCGCCGGTAAACCTGCATGGAATCGCCGCTGATGATTTCGCATCCGAAGCGCTCGGCCAGATCGAGGCTCAGGGCCGTTTTGCCGACGGCGGTGGGCCCGACGATGGCGACGAGCGGCGGTTTGCGGTCAAACCCCGCCACATTCGATCACTCCATAGGCGACGGCGGAAGACGGTCTCCGCCGGGCGGTAAAGCCGAGCCGCTCAAACTCCCCGCTGTCGCGATGGTCCTTCAGCACGACCCGCCGGCGGGCGACGCGCACCGCATGCCGCACCGTCTCCGCGCCGAGGGGACGGTCTTCGGCGAAGGGACGGACCGGCGCCATGCCGGGAGACGTGCGCACGGGAATGCGGAACATCGGGTCGAAATAGACGATGTCGAAGCTGTTGTCCGGCAGCGCCGCCAGGTATTCCGCGCAGTCGGCCCGTCTTGCGTCGATGCGGCGCATCGCCGCGTCGATCTCCGCGTCTCCGGTGGCATAGGAAGCCAGACCTTCGCGGACGATCACGTGCAAAATCGGGGAAATTTCCAGGGCGGTCACCTTTCCTTCCGGGCCGGCGACATACGAAAACACAAGGGCGTCCCCCGCGAGGCCGGCGGTACAGTCCAGCACCCGGTCGCCGGGACGCACGCCCGCCACCTCCACCAGGGCGTCCCTTTCGCCAACCTGGAGCCGTTTGATGCGAAGCAGCGCCATGCCCGGATGGAAAAACAGCGGCGGCCCCAGATCCGAAACCAGCCGGAGGCCGCCCGTGGCCGCCACGAGCACGCGGTCCGCGCCGTGCCGGCGGAGAAGATCCCTTAAGGTTCGCCGACCGCGCGGCACCAAGACCGCTTCCAGTTCGTCGGCGAGGCGCCTCGCCAGCGCCTCCGTTTCGCGATCGGGCCGTTCCGTTGTGGTCACGATCACGACATCACCCGTTTGAACATTTTGTCCAATTCGTACCGGCTGAAACTCACGACGATCGGCCGCCCGTGCGGGCACGTATACGGCTGCCGGCAAGCGGCAAGGCGTTCCAGCAGCCGCTGCCCGGCTTCGGCGGAGAGGGCCGAATTGGCCTTGACCGCCGCCCTGCAGGCGCACAGGACGGCCGCCTTTTCCCGGAACTTCGCCAGGTCCAAGTCCCGTTCGGCGACGGCCCATTCCGCCATCTCCCGGACGAGGGCTTCCTCCTCGCCTTTCGGAAACCAATGGGGAACCGACCGCACGATAAACGCGCTTGCCCCGAATTCCTCCAGATGCACGCCGACCGCCTCAAATACGGGGAGCTTGGCCCGCAAAACCGCCGCCTCGCCCGGAGGAAATTCCAGCGTCACGGGGAGCAGCAGCTCCTGACTGGCTTCCGGCGGACGGCCGAACAGATCGTAAAAATGTTCGTACTGGATGCGTTCGTGCGCGGCGTGCTGGTCGATGAGAAACAGCCCGCTTTCGTTTTGCGCCACGATGTAGGTTCCGTGCACCTGGCCGACCCAGTGCAGCTCGGGAAACGCCGCTGCGCGGGCTTGCGCGCCTGCCGAGGGCGCGGCGTCCGCGGAGGCCGGTTCCTCCAGGGCGGCCCGCCACACCCGTTCGGGCACGATCGGGCCTTCCGAAGCCGGGCGGTGGCCCTCGCGTTTTAGAAATGGATAACTCTCCGTCTGCGCCCGCCGTTCTTTGAGCGCCGCCGGCCAAACGTTTCCCGCTCCCCCCTGCTGCGGGACGAATCGGATTCGCTGCTGTTCGGGCGCGATCGTGCCGGCCGCTTTCGCCGCCGGGCCGGACGGTATATAAGGCTGCCGCCGAAGGGCCCCGCGGACCGCTTCTTCCACAAAGGCGCGCAGCTCCGCTTCCTTGCTGAAGCGCACCTCCAGCTTGGACGGGTGAACATTCACGTCCAGGAGCGAAGGATCCATGCGCAGATGCACGACGGCCAGGGGATAGCGATTCACCGGCAGCATCGTATGATACGCGTCGAGCAGGGCCTGCAGGATCGCCGGGCTGCGCACATGCCGGCCGTTGACCGCAACGGTGACGGCGCTGCGGTTGCTCCGCGTCACCACGGGCAGGGCAACGAGACCCGAAATGGCGTAATCCGGATGTTCCCCCGCCAGCTCCACCATCGCCCGGGCCGTCGAGGTGCCGTAAATGGCAGCCGCGACCTGTCGCAGATCGCCGTTGCCCGGCGTCCGCAGCAGCACCTCTCCGTTGTGGCGAAGCGTAAAGGCGATCTCGGGATGTGCCAGAGCCTGGCGGTACACCGCGTCGCAAACATGCCCCAATTCGGTCTGCACCGTACGCATGTATTTCAGCCGCGCAGGCGTGTTGAAAAACAGGTCCCGCACCGCGATGTCCGTTCCCCTGGAAGCGGCGATTTCCTCCCGGCGGACGATCCGGCCGCCTTCGATATCGAGGCGCATGCCCAGGCCGCCGTCGCCCGACGCGCTGCGGCAGCTTACCTTTGCGACGGCAGCGATGCTGGGCAACGCCTCCCCTCGAAAGCCCAGGGTGGCGATGCGGAACAGATCCCGCCCGCTGCGGATCTTGCTTGTAGCGTGCCGCTGGAACGCCAATTCCATATCCTCGGGCGCGATGCCGTGGCCGTTGTCCGTCACCCGCACGAGCCTGAGGCCGCCTTCTTCCGCATCGACGTCAATGGTTGTGGCCCCGGCGTCGATGGCGTTCTCCACCAGTTCCTTGACCACGGAAGCGGGCCGTTCCACCACTTCGCCGGCCGCGATCTGATTGGCCACATGTTCGTCGAGCAAACGGATGATTCCCACCGGCGTTTCCTCCTTCGTCGGGATGGCCGGACATATGGCTGGGCCGGAGCCGGATGGAGGGACGCGTCGTTCCGCCCGTCGTTCATCCATCCCCGCATCGCAAGTCCGGCCCTTTTTCAGCCCGCCGCGGTCAGCGTCAGCTTCACCGTGTTTCCTTCAACGTTCCAGTGAAGTTCCGGCGCCCATTCCGCCAGCGCCCGGATGTCGAAAGCGCTGACCCCGTTCGCCACGTGAAGGCGTTTGTCATCGATGCGAAGCGAGAGAATCTTGCCGTCCCTCGTCAGGTTCACCGTCCTGGAAGCCGCGTCGTACCGGATTTCGGCGCCGAGCACCGCCGCGGCGAATTGTCCGTTTACAAACCAGGTGCCGTTATGGTTGTAAAATGCGTTGCTTTGCCTCATGCGCACGCCGTTGATCGTCACGTTGCCCTGGGTGTGGGAAATTTGCAGCGTTTTGCCTCCGGCGGCCCGGAAGGCGGTCGCCAGCTGGGATGCGGAACCTTGGACCGGAATGTCGGGCGCGAGCCCTACCCCTTCCACCTTCCGGTTGTTCGGCGTCAAATATTCCTGGGTGGTCACCTTCAGCACCCCGCCATTGCTCAGCGGAATCAAAAGCTGTGTGACCCCCTTGCCGTAGGTTGGCCTGCCAACCAGCGTGGCGACGCCGTAATCCTGCAGGGCGCCGGCGAAAAGTTCGGCGGCGCTGGCCGTCAACTCGTTCACCAGCAAAATGACCGGATAAGGACGGGAGGTTCCGCTTACGGTGAGCGGCGTATCCACGCCGTCGCGATTGATCATATGGGCCAGCACGCCGTTTTGGATGAAATGGGAGGCAATCTTCTGCGCCGCTTCGATGTAACCGCCGCCATTGTTGCGGATGTCCACGATGAGCGCCTTGAGACCGTCGCTTTCCAGCTGCCGGAGACGTTCCGCGAACTGCTTCGGCGCATCGCTGGTAAAACCGGTAACCGCCAGATACCCGATGCCGTCTCCCATCGTCTGTCCGCTGACGGAGGCAAGGCGGATGAGCTGCCGGGTGACGCGGACGGTCAGTTCCCGGTCGTCCCGCAGCAACTTGACCTCCACGCTCGTTCCCGCCTTCCCGAGCAGCCGGTTCCTCGCTTCATCCGTCGTGCGCACCGCCTGCCCGTCCACCTCAAGAATGGTGTCGCCGGACCGGATGCCCGCCTTCTCGGCGGGAGAATCCGGGATCACATCGGTGACATAAACGGCCTCGTTGAGCATCGTCATATAAACGCCGATCCCGACAAATTCTTGTTCCAGGTCTTTCCGGTACGCTTCCCACTCTTCCGGGGGCATATACTCCGTGTAAGGATCGCCCAGCGACCGGACCATTCCTTCAATGGCCGCATGGTACAGCTCAGACTCGTCGGGCCTGCTGAGATGGTATTTTTCAAGAAGCTGGCGCACTTCCTCCATTTGCTGCGCCGTTTCGGCATGCGCCGCCGGCGGGGCGCCCGCGGCGCCGGAAAGAAGCAGCGCCAGGAACAACGGCCATGCGGCCAGGCGCGTAATCGACCACCGCCTCATGCTCCATCCCCATTCTCCGTGAGTTCGTTTTTCGCGTCGTTCAGCCATGCCAAGGCTTCCAGCGGCGTCATGCGCAGCACGTCGAGCTTGCGGAGGCGCTGCAGGATCCGCTGTTCGCGAGGATTCAAGGCCTTGCGTCCCTTCGGTTCGGCCGCCGGCACGTCCGTGAAGATCGCCAGTTGCACCGGTCCCGCCGTCCCGGATTCGTCCGAAACACCGTCCAGGAGAGCCGTTTCGCTCCACACATCCGCTTGCCGCGCTGCCGCCGGCTCGTTCCACGCGCCCGCGGGCCGGTCCCGGACCGCCGTTCCGTCCCGTATGTCCAGGGCGCCGTCCCGCGCGGCGGCCGCTTCACTCCACGCGGCTCCCTTTGGCACCGCCCGCCGCGCTTCGGCCGATGCGGCTCCATCCGCCGTTTCCGCCTCCTTCTGCCACAGCAGTTCGTAGGCCCTCTTCACGATGGAATCCGGCACGCCGGCGAGGCGCGCGCAATAGATGCCGTAGCTGGATTCGGCCGCGCCCGGCACCAGCTTGCGCAGGAAGGTCACGGTATCCCCGCTTTCCTTCACCGCCATGCGTGCATTTCGCAGCGCAGGGAGGCTTTGCTCCAGCCGGGCCAGCTCGTGGTAATGCGTCGAGACCAGGGCCTTGCAGCCGATCCTGTCGTGCACGTATTCAATGACCGCCTGGGCGATGGCCATTCCTTCGTCCGTCGACGTGCCCCGGCCGAGTTCGTCGATAATGACCAGGCTTTGCCGGGTGGCCTGCTCGGTCATCACCCGGATATCTTTCATTTCCACCATGAAGGTGCTCTGTCCGCCGGTGAGGTCGTCCGCCGCGCCGATCCGCGTGAAGATCCGGTCAATGATCGGCAGCTCGGCGGATTTCGCCGGGACGAAGGAACCGATTTGCGCCATGATGCAAATGGCCGCCACCTGCCGCATGTAGGTGCTCTTGCCGGCCATGTTCGGCCCGGTGATCAACAGCATCCAGCCGTCTTCCTTCGTGAGCACCGTGTCGTTGGCGATGAACGGTTCGGTTTCGGACAGCGATTCCACCACCGGATGGCGCCCGCCCTCGATGCGCAGGTCGAACCCGGAAGACCAGCGCGGCCGGACGTAGCGCCGCTCTCCGGCCACCTCGGCGAAGGATTGCAGCACGTCGAGGGCGGCGATTTGCTCCGCCAGACGCTGCAGCCGCGGAATCTGCCGCGCCACCTCCTCCCGGATGGCCAGGAACGTCTCGTATTCCAGGTCGACCAGCCGCTCTTCCGCTTCCAGAATGCGGGCTTCCATCTCCTTGAGCTCGGGCGTGACAAACCGTTCCGCGTTGGCCAGCGTCTGCTTGCGCTCGTAACGCCCTTCCGGCAACGCCGCGAGATTCGCCCTGGTCACTTCCAGGTAATAGCCGAACACCTTGTTGTAGCCGACCTTCAACGATTTGATGCCGGTCGCTTCCCGTTCCCGCCGCTCAAGGTCGGCAATCCATTGCTTGCCGCTCCTGCTCGCTTCCCGCAGCTCGTCCAGCTTCGGATCGAAACCCGGCCGGATGAGCCCGCCTTCGCGCAGCGTCACCGGGGGATCGTCGGCGATGGCTTCCGCGATCCGCCCCGCCACGTCCGCGCACGGGTCCATCTGCTCCGCCAATTGCGCCAAGGGCGAACCTTCCAGCGAGACGAGAATGTCCCGCACGGCGGGAATCCGCTCCAACGAGGACCTGAGCGCGTTCAGGTCGCGGGCGTTCGCCGTCCCGTAGGCGACGCGGCCGACGAGACGTTCCAGGTCGTAGATTTCCGCCAACTCCCGGCGCAGCTCGGCGCGCTGCAGCCAGTTGCCGTGCAGGGCTTCCACCGCGTCCAGCCGTTCGTCGATGGCTTTCGGATCGAGCAGCGGCTGGTCGAGCCAGCGCCGCAGCATGCGGGCGCCCATCGCCGTGCGCGTTCGGTCCAGCAGCCAGAGAAGAGATCCCTTGCGGGACCGGTCGCGGATCGTTTCGGTCAGCTCCAGATTGCGGCGGGTGTAGGGATCCAGCCGCATGTACCGCTGGGTATCGTACGCCTTGACCGTGCGGATGTGGGCGAGGGAACGCTTTTGCGTTTCCTTGAGATACGCGAGCAGACGGGCGACGGCGGCGCGCCGCGCCGGTTCGTGGCGTTCCCAGTCCTCCCCGGGAAACTGCTCCGCCAGAACCGCTTCGGGACTGCTTTCCCGCACCGTGCAATACACGTTGCGCCCCGCTTCGGCCGCCGCCCGCCGGATGACGTCGAGGGCCGCTTCGTCGCCCACCGCTTCCGCCGGCTCGTATACGTTAAGTTCGGTGAGCACCGCATCCGGTGCGGCGTCCAGCGATGTGACGTACAGCTCGCCCGTGGTCAGATCGCAGGCGGCGAAGCCAAGACGCCTTTCCGCCAGGGCGGCGCCGACGATGAAGCGGTTGGCCTTGCCGTCCAGGGCCTTCCCTTCCATCACCGTGCCCGGCGTGACGATGCGCACGATCTCCCGCTTCACCACGCCCTTGGCCGTCCTGGGGTCTTCCATCTGCTCGCAGATGGCGACCTTGTAGCCTTTTTCGATCAGTTTCGCGATGTAAGATTCCACGGAATGGTACGGAACGCCGCACATGGGGATGCGCTGCTCCGCCCCGCCGTCGCGGCCGGTGAGCGTGATCTCCAGCTCGCGGGCGGCGATCACGGCGTCCTCGAAAAACAGCTCGTAAAAATCGCCGAGGCGGAACATTAAAAGCGCGTCCCCCGCCTCCGCCTTGACCGCGAGGTATTGCTCAATCATGGGGGTATAGCCTGCCATGGTCCGCCTCCCGATCCAATGAAACCCGAATCCATTATAGCAAAAAAAAGAGAGAACGTCGCCAGATCGGCCGCGTTTTTCGGCGGACCGGCCGATTCCGGCGCACCATAGGGCGCAAAGGGCGCAACAGAATACAGGCGGGCGGCGCGCCGGCCGTGCCCCCGATGCCCTGCGGCTTCCGCAAACCACCCCCGCAAATTTAACTGTTTGCCGTAAAAAATTTAGTTGTTGCCCCCAATTCGTTCCGTCATGCCCCAATAAGTCTTAAAATCGAATCGGCTTTTTCTGAGACTAAAAAAAGAGGAAAGGATGTCCAGCCCATGGCCGAGATGCGTTACCTTGCCGACACAGCCTCCGGCGCCCCGGACGCCGCTGTCTTCCCCCTGGCCGCCGGCGGGAAAGTCGCCGACCTGGTTGTGTCCGGCGACGACCATCCCGGCGTCATCCGGGCGGCGGACGACCTTCGGCGGGATTTGTTCCGCGTCACCGGCATGACGCCCCGGCTTTGCCATGAAACCGAACCGCTGTCCGAACATGCGGTGTTCATCGGCACGATCGGCAAAAGCGCCGTCATCGACGGGCTGATCGAAACCGGCCGGCTTGATGCCGCCGGTGTTGCCGGCAAATGGGAATCCTTCGTCGTCCAGACGGTTCCCGAGCCGTTGCCCGGCGTGAGAGAGGCGCTCGTCATCGCCGGCAGCGACAAGCGCGGGACGATCTACGGCCTCTACGACCTGTCCGGGCAAATCGGCGTCTCCCCGTGGCATTGGTGGGCCGACGTGCCCGTCGCGCGCAGGGAGGAACTTTACATCCGCCGCGGAACGTACAAACAGGGCGAGCCGACCGTCAAATACCGAGGCATCTTTTTGAACGACGAGGGGCCCTGCCTCATGACGTGGGTCCGCGCGAATTATCCCGATTTCACCCATGAATTCTACGAGCGGGTGTTCGAGCTCCTGCTCAGGCTCCGGGCCAACTTCCTGTGGCCGGCGATGTGGGACAGCTCGTTCTACGAAGACGACGAACGGAACGCGGCCTTGGCGGACCTGTACGGCATCGTCATCGGCACGTCCCATCACGAGCCGATGCTGCGCCCCCACAAAGACTGGAAAATACGCCGCAGCGGTCCCTGGGACTACGCCGCCAACCGGGACACGCTGTACCGCTTCTGGGAAGAAGGCATCGCCCGCTCCCGGAACTATGAAAGCATCATCACCCTGGGCATGCGCGGCGACGGCGACGAAGCGATGGGCGGCGGCGAGCCCCTGGAAGAAAAAATGCGCCTTTTGCAGACCGTCATCGCGGACCAGCGGGAAATCATCGCCCGGCACATGGGCCCGGACGTCACGAAGGTGCCGCAAATCTGGGCGATTTACAAGGAAGTGCAGGAATATTACGAACGGGGCATGCGGGTGCCGGACGACGTCACGCTGCTGTGGTCCGACGACAACCACGGCAACCTGCGGCGGGTTCCGTCTCCGGAGGAACGCGGCCGGTCTGGCGGCGCGGGCATCTATTACCACCTGGATTACGTCGGCAACCCGAGATCCTACAAATGGATCGCCACCGTCCCCGTTCCGAAGATCTGGGAGCAGATGCACAAAGCCTTCGCCTACGGCGCCGACCGGCTCTGGGTCGTCAACGTCGGGGATCTGAAACCGATGGAATTCCAGACGGAATTTTTCCTTCGCCTGGCGTGGAACGTCCACGACTTTGCTCCTGACAACCTGCGCGAATTCGGCGTCGGGTGGGCCATGCGGCAATTCGGCGCGGCGCGCGCCGCGGCCGAAGAGATCGCGGATCTCATCGCCCGTTATGCCAAATGGAACGGGCGCCTCAAGCCCGAGCTGCTGAACGCCGTGCCGCTCTACAGCTGGGTCCATTACAAAGAGGCGGAGACGGTGCTCGCCGACATGCGCGACGCCGTCGTCAAGGCCGAGCGACTTTTCCGGGAGCTGCCCGACGCGTACAGGGACGCCTTTTTCCAGACGGTGATCTACCCCGTCAAGGCGTCGGCGATCGTCAACGAGCTGCATCTGCGGGCGGAAAAAAGCAGGCTTTACGCGCGCCAGGGCCGGGCGATGGCGAACGCGGAAGCCCGCCGGGCCGAATTGCTGTTCGAAACCGACGAGGAGCTGGCCTTCGACTACAACCGGCGCACCGCGCTCGGCAAATGGAACCACATGATGGACCAGACCCACATCGGGTACACCTGCTGGAACCAGCCGGAAACGAACGCCATGCCGGAAACGGGCCGCGTGTCGCCGCTTCCCGGCGCCGCGATGGGCGTCGCCGTCGAAGGTTCGGAATCCGCCTGGCCGGGCGCCGCGGAAGAATGCGCGCTGCCGCCGTTTGACCCGCATGCGCGTGAACGGCGATACATCGACGTGTTCAACCGGGGATCGGAACCCTTTGCCTTTACGGTGAAAGCCGATTCCTGGATCCGGCCAGACGTGACGGAAGGCGCCGTCGTGAAGCAGAAGCGGATCTGGGTGGACGTCGACCGCGAGGCCGCTCCGCCCGGCGAACAGATCGAGGGAACGGTGACGATCGCCGGGTCGGACGGAACGGAAGTGTCCGTGCGGGTCCGCCTGATTCGTCCGGCCGGCCTTGCGCCGCAAACGCCCGCGGGCGAAACGGAAGCGGCCGACGTTTTTGTGGAAGCGGACGGCCACATTTCCATCGAAGCGGAGCATTTCGCGGCGAGCGTGCCGGCGGGCGGCGCGTCCTGGCGCAAAATCGAAGACTACGGAAGAACGCTGTCGTCCATGGCCGTTTTCCCCGTCACCGCGCCGAGCGCCCGGCCGCCAGAGGGCTCGCCGCGTCTCGATTACCGCGTGCGCCTGGCTGCGGCCGGGGACATCCGGGTGGTCTGCTACCTGGCCCCGTCGCTGGATTTCGTTCCCGGCGCCGGCCTGCGCATCGGCGTTTCCTTCGACGACGGGCCGATCGTCATCGCGGACGGCCTGCCGCACGGCGCCGACAGCCGGCCGCACGACGGCACCCATGACGGCAAGGATTGGGAAAGAAGCGTCATCCTGAACGTCCGAACCGTTGAAACCGTCCACCGCATCGACGCGCCCGGCGATCATACGCTGCGGGTGTGGATGGTCGATCCGACCGTCGTGCTGCAAAAAATCGTCCTCGATACCGGCGGCGTGCGTCCCAGTTTCCTGGGGCCTCCGGAAAGCCCGCGCGCGGAAAAGCCGGAAGCGAACGCCGCGTCCGCGGCCGTCCGGGAAAAGGCGGCCGAGGCGGAAGCGGCCTTCGACCCGCACGATCTGCCCGGACCGGTGCGGCCCGTCTTTCCCCTTGAGCTCAAGGAAGGCGAAACGTGGGAAACGGACGTCTTCGTCCACGAAACCGGTCTGTACGAGGTTCAGCTGACGCCGGAAGTACCGGCCGCGCCGGAAGCGGCGGATGCGGCGGCGGACGTTCGCGCCGCTTTGGAAATCCGGCCGCTCTTTCCGGAGCGTTGGGGCTGGCTGCCCGAAATATCGCCGGTGCACCTCGGCGCGTCCGACGCCGGACGTCAGGCATCCGGCCTTTGGCTGCCGGCCGGCGAACACCGCCTGCGGCTCCGCGCCGAGTCGGGAAGCCTCCATTTCGCCGGGCTTTCGTTCACCCTGGCCGGGCGGGACACCGTCCGCGTGCGGCCGACGCTGCGCCGGGAAAACGCGGATGAAGCCTGTCCGTTCATCGCGCAGATCGGTCTCTTCAACGACGGCGCCTACGGCCGGCGATACGACCTTTCGCTGGCGCTCCTCGGCGAAGACGGTCGCCGGCTGGGGAGCGCGGAAGCGGTCGGCCGCCTTGCCCGCGGCGAAAAGGACATGCTGCAGCTTCGGCTGCCTCCCGCGCCGGGCGTTTCCCGGCTTTGGCTGTCCGTTTCCCTGCGCCTGGACGACGGCACCGAACGAAACTGGCGCTATCCGGTGCGGAAGCCGGGCGGGACCGCGCACCCCGGCCTTCCAATTGCCCGCAGCGGGCGATCCTGAAAATGGATTCATCGCGGCGAGGCCAAAAAAGGGCGGAGAAGCCGCCATCCGGCAGATCCTCCGCCCTTTTGCCGCGGAAAGACGTCCGGCGAATCCGGGTTTCATCCCAGCTTCTTTTTCAGAAACTCCAGCGACGCTTTCATCATCAGATAGCTGGACGTCGCCCCCGCATCCTGCTTGCCGACCGAACGGTCTCCCAGCCGGCTGGAACGTCCCAGCTTCGACCGCAGGCCGACCGTCGACTCCATCCCTTTCCTCCCCGCTTCCACCGCGGCTTCCGCCGCCTGGAGAAACGGTGTGCCGGCTTCGAATTCCCGCTTCAGGGTTTCCACGGCCGGCTGGATGGCGTCCACCATCGTTTTGTCGCCCGGTTCGGCTTTTCCCCGATCCTTGATGCCTTTCAGCGCGGCTTCCGCCATGGCCACCAGATCCGATTCGGTGATTTCCTGCTTGCCCTGGACGGCCTGGCCCGCCCGGATCATGGCCGTGCCGTACAACGGGCCGACGGATGCGCCGATGGCGCTCAGGAAGACCATCCCCGACTTCGTCAGGATTTCCGTGACGGACTTGTCCGCAAGCGAAGGAAGATTGTTTTTCAGCGCGGTGCAACCCAGGCTCATGCTCACGCCGTGGTCCCCGTCGCCGATGCCGCGGTCCAATTCGTTCAGATATTCCTTGTTGGCCTCAATGGTATCGCATATTTCTTCCAACAGTTGGATCATGTCCTGGGAACCAAGCTTCATGACCCGTTTCTTTCGCTCCTTCCGGATGAATCGATGGATCAGGGAATGACCAGTCCGGGAGTCCGCACCGGATGGTCCAGGTACCGCAACAGTTCGTCATCCAGTTTCATCAGGGTAACGGACGCGCCTCCCATTTCCAGCGAGGTCACGTATTCCCCCACAAATCGGCGGACGATTTCGATTCCCTGTCTCGAAAGCACTTCATGGACGCGGCGGTACAGGATGTACAATTCGGAAAGGGGCGTGGACCCCAGGCCGTTGACCAGCACGGCCACCCGCGCACCGTCGCCGAAAGGCATGTCGCCCAAAATCTTCTCCAGCAGCTGATCCACCACTTCGTCCGCAGGCAGCAGTTTTCCCCGCCGGACTCCCGGTTCGCCGTGGATGCCCAGACCGATTTCCATTTCGTCCGGTCCCAGTTCAAACGTCGGCGCGTCCGTACCGGGAAGCCGGCAGGCGGACAGGGCGACGCCCATGGTCCGGGTGTGCTCGTTCGCCTTCATCGCCGCCGCCTTGACTTCGTCGAGGGAAAGCCCCAGATCCGCCGCGGCGCCGGCGACCTTGAAGACGAAGAAATCTCCCGCGATGCCCCGGCGCCGGTGTTTCTCTTCGGGGGGCGCGGAAGCCGCGTCGTCCGTCACCAGCACGGTTTCCACGCGGATGCCTTCCAGCGCCGCGAGTTCGGCGGCCATATCGAAGTTCATGCAGTCCCCGGCGTAGTTTCCGTAAAGATAGATGACGCCCTTGCCGGTATGCACGGCCCGGGTGGCCGCCAGAATCGGATCGGGAGACGGGGAAGCGAAAATGTTGCCGATCGCGACGCCGTCGGCCAGACCGTCTCCGACATAGCCCAGAAATGCCGGTTCGTGGCCGGAGCCTCCTCCGATGATCACGCCCACCTTTTCCTTGTCCCCGACGTTCGCCCGGACGACCGCCCTCCTGTGTTCGGGAACGCGCTTGACCAAATGGGAGTGGGCCGCCACGAAGCCGTCCACCATTTCGTCCACGTAGTTTTCGGGCAAATTCATCAATTTTTTCATTGGCATCAACCCCGAAACCCCTAATTTTTGGGAACCTGCTCCCAGTCCTTCAAGAACCGCTCAATGCCCGCATCCGTCAACGGATGCCGGTACAGCGAGGGAAACAGACTGGCCGGGATGGTGGCAATGTGCGCCCCGGCCAGGGCAGCTTCTTCCACGTGCCGGATATTGCGCACACTGGCCACAATGATTTCCGTCCGGAATCCGTAATGGTTAGCCACCGCGCACAAATCGCGAACCAGCTTCATGCCGTCGGCGCCCGTGTCGTCCAGCCGGCCGACAAACGGGCTGACATAGGTCGCACCCGCCTTCATGGCCATGAGCCCCTGGACCACGTTGAACACGAGGGTCATGTTCGTCCTGATCCCTTCTTGGGCCAGGGCGCGGCATGCGATCAGCCCATCCTCGGTCATGGGCAGCTTGATCACCACGTTGGGGGCCCATCCGGCCAGTTCCCGGGCTTCGCGGATCATGTCGTCGCTTTTGAGGCTGACCGCTTCCGCGCTGACCGGTCCGGAAACAAGCCCGCAGATTTCCTGAATGACGTCCTTGAACGGACGCTTGGTCTTGGCGATCAGTGTCGGATTGGTGGTGACGCCGTCCACCAGCCCGGTGGGGAGCACCCTGCGGATTTCGTCCACATTCCCGGTATCCAGAAAGAATTTCATGCGTTCAACTTCCTTTCGTCAAACGTTTTCCGCATTGCCCGCACCGCGCCGGACGAAACGGTTGCTCCGATCCCTTTCAGGAACAGGAACCGATCTGATCCGTGTGCGCCTGGGACTGGAACGCGCGCTCCCCTTCGATGATCTTCCTCACCTTGCGTTCGGAATTTCCTCCCTCAAATTCCGCCTCCAGCCATGCCTTCACCACGCTTTTGGCCAGTTCGGGCCCGATGACCCTGGCGCCCATGGTAAGGACCTGGGCGTTGTTGCTTTTGCGCGCCCGTTCGGCCGAATACGTGTCGTGGCACAGCGCGGCGCGGACGCCCGGCACCTTGTCGGCGGTAATGCTCATGCCGATGCCGGTGCCGCAGATGAGGATGCCCCGCTCGAATTCGCCCCTGGCGATGGCGGTGGCCACCGCAAACCCGACATCCGGATAGTCCAGCGTCTGTTTGTCGTCATTCGGGCCGAAGTCCACCACCTCGACCCCCAGTTCCGCGAGATAGGATTTGATGATTTCCTTCAGCGTGAAACCCGCATCATCCGCTCCGATGGCAATTTTCATTTCGATCGGACCTTTCTTGTCGTTTTGACTTTATTTTATTGTCGTTTTTTGATTTTTACAATTGTTATATTGTCATTTGATTTATCAAATGTTGCGAATCATGCTACGGTATCAAAACGACTTTCAGGGATTCCTTTCCGGATTTGACCAGCTCGAACCCTTCCTTGAAGCGTTCCAGCGGCAGCTTGTGGGTCACGACACCCTCGGTGGGCAGCTTGCCGTTCGCAATGTTCTCAATGACAAACGGATAGCAGTAGGGCCCAAGGTGCGAACCAAGGACGTCCAGTTCCTTGCGGTCGCTGATGATGCTCCAGTCCACCGTGACGGGATCCCGGAACACGCTGAATTCCACGAACCGGCCCAGCTTGCGGATCATCGCCAGCCCCTGTTCCACCGATTTGGGGTGTCCTGTGGCTTCGATATAGATATCGCAGCCGTAGCCGTCGGTGAGTTTCTTCACTTCCGCCACCACGTCGGTTTCCCGCGGATTCATGACCAGGTCGGCGCCGAATTTTTTGGCCAGCTTCAGCCGGTCTTCGAAGAGATCCAGGACGATGAGCAGTCCGGGTCCGGCCAGACGGGCGGCGCCCACCATCCCGAGCCCCAGCGTTCCGGCCCCCGCGATGACCACCACATCCCCCAGCTGAATCTGCGCCCGCTGCACCGCGTGGAGCGAACAGGCGTAGGGTTCGATCAGGATGGCTTTTTCCAGCGGCAAATCCTTGGGCACCTTGTAATTGATGGCTTCCTTCGGAAATTTCATGTATTCCGCCATGGCGCCGTTGACATTGTTCTGGAAGCCGTAGACGTCGTGCTTTTCGCACATCCAGTACTGCCCCCGCTTGCAGAAACGGCATTGCCAGCAGGGGACGATCTGTTCCGAAATGACCCGGTCCCCGATTTCGAAACCTTCCACGCTTTCGCCCAGTTCCACCACATGCCCGATGAATTCGTGGCCGGGAATGACCGGGGCTTTGATGTACGGCGGCTGGAATTCGTCTCCCCAGAAGCTTGGCGCTCCGCCGTACGCCTTCAGGTCGCCCGCGCAAATCCCGCACGCTTCCACCTTGATGACCATTTCCCCGGGGCCCGCGCGCGGCACGTCCACGGTTTCCAGACGGTAATCTCCCGGGGCGTACGCCACCACCGCTTTCATTTTTTCAGGCAGGCCTGCGCTTTTCATGTTCCTTGACCTCCTTCAAATGTATGGAAGATGGCACGCTCAGACGCGAACGCGCCTGCCCGTTTCCGGATCGAACAGGTAGGTTTTTTCCGGGCGGAAATACAGGCGCACCGTTTGCCCGGGTTCGTAACGGATGGAGTCGCGGGTCACCACGCTGAGCAAAAGATCTTTCAGACGCACAAAGATGCGGCGCTCTTCTCCAAGGTTTTCGAACACGGTGACGGGCATCGCCAGCGATTCCGGTCCATCCCCCTGGACGACGCGGATGTCGTGCGGACGGATGCCAAAGCGAAAGCGCCGTCCGCTTTGCGCCAGGGGCCGGTACGGTTCCGGCACCGGGAACCCAAACGGCGTGCCCGAAATCCGGAAGCGTTTTTCGCCCCCGCTTTCTTCCGTCTCCACGGTGAAAAGATTCATGGGCGGCTCGCCGATGAACCCCGCCACGAACTCGTTTGCCGGATCGTTGAAGATTTCCAGCGGAGTGCCGTACTGCTGGAGCTCCCCTTCATGGATCACCGCGATCCGGTCCGCCAGGGCCATCGCTTCCGACTGGTCGTGGGTGACGATGATAGTCGTCGAACGGATTTCGGTGTGCAATCTCTTGATCTCCGTCCGCATGCGCTGGCGCATCTTGCCGTCCAGATGGGAAAGGGGTTCGTCAAGGAGAAGCACGGACGGCTTGCGCACGATGGCCCTCGCGATGTTGACCCGCTGCTTTTGTCCCCCCGACAGCGCTCCCGGTTTCAGGGGCAACAGATCGGTGATATGGAGCAGTTCCGCGATCCGCTTCACTTCCCGGTCCGTCTCCGCGGCGGGTACGCCCCTGGCCTTCAGGTTAAAGGCGATGTTTTCATAGACGGTGAGGGGCGGATACAGCGCGTAGTTTTCAAAGGCCAGTCCGATATTCCGCCTGTGCGGGGGCAGGCCGTTGACCACGTTCCCCCCGATCAGGATCTGACCGGAAGTGACGGTCTCCAGACCCGCCACCATGCGGAGCGTCGTCGTTTTGCCGCACCCCGACGGACCGAGCAGGGCCACGAACTCGCCGTCCCTGCAGGTCAGGTTGAGCGACTTTACCGCGGGAATCGGTTTGTTGTTTTTCATGTACGTCTTGCTCAACTCTTTCAGCACGAGTTCCGCCACGATTTTCCCTCCCGCTTCAGGCTGCCGGACTGGCCACCAGCCGGCGGTTTTCCGGATGGAAAAACAGGGCTTTGTCCATGTCGAAATCCAGCCAGATGGGCTGATCCGGCCGCAAATCCAGTTCCGCCGGCGCCAGCACGCGAACCCAGTCTTTGTCGAACCTGCAGGTGACGATGGCCTTCGCCCCCAGCGGTTCGAAGCTGAATACCGAGGAAGGAATGCCGGTTTCGCCGGGATCCAGCCGGTAATGAATGTCCCCCGGCCTCAGTCCCACGCGGATGCGGCGCGTTTCGGCCGATTCGAGCTGCCGCCGGAGTTCTTCCCGCACCGGGAACGGCTCCGGATAGCCGCCCACCCGGACGAACAGCCGGCCTTCCCGGTCGGTCAGTTCCGCGTCCAGCAGGTTGATTTCCGGGTCGCCGAACGATTCCGCGACGAATTCGTTGATCGGCCGGTAATAAATGTCATGCGGCGTGCCGATCTGCTCGATCCGTCCCTGATTCAGCACCGCAATGCGGTCTCCCAGGCTGAGCGCTTCCAGATAGTCGTGCGTCACGTAAACCGTCGTCGTGTGCAGGGACTGCTGCATTTCCTTCAGCTCCGCCCGCATAAGATGCCTCAGTTTCGCGTCCAGATGCGTCAGCGGCTCATCCATCAGAAAGACATCCGGATTGCGGACCAGCGCGCGGCCCAGGGCCACCCGTTGCCGTTGGCCGTTGGACAGCTCCGCGGGCTTCCGGTCCAGGAGATTGCCGATTCTCAGCATCTCGGCAATCCGGCGGACTTCCCGTTCCGCTTCCTGCCGCGATTTTCGATATTTCGGGCTTTTCAAGGGGGACGCCATGTTTTCAAAAACGGTCCAGTGCGGATAAAGGGCGTAATTTTCAAACACCATGGCCACATTGCGCTCCGAGGGCTCCAGCGCGTTGACGACCCGGTGGTTCAGCAGCACCTCGCCCAAATCCGGGACATAGATGCCGGAAATGGTGTTCAGGATGGTCGTCTTGCCCGCGCCCGAAGGGCCGAAGATCACGAAAAATTCGCTGTCCCGCACGTCAAAGGTGATATTCTCAAGCACGCTTTTTCCCCGGAACGATTTGTACACCCGTCTCAACGCCAGGTCGGCCAATGCCGCTCCCTCCTGTCCGTTTGCAGGTTCATCCGCCGTTTCATCCCTTGATCGCCCCCATGCTGAGGCCGCGCACCAGGTGTCTCTGAATGGCCAGGGCCAGCAGCACCTCCGGCAAGGCCGAAATCGTCACCGCCGCCGCCATCTGCCCGTAGTGGACCGTATCGGACGAAATGTAATTGAGGGCGGCCACCGTGGTGGTCATGAGCTGCTGCCCCGCCAGGAGCAGCGGAAAGGTGAAATTGTTCCAGGCAAAGATGAATGACAGGAGGGCCGCGGCCACCAGTCCGGGACGCACCAGGGGCAGCATGATCTTCAGAAAGACCTGCCACCAGGGATAGCCGTCCAGCTGGGCCGCGTGCTCGATTTCCGGCGCGATTTCTTCAAAGTAGCCCCGCAGGATCCAGATGATGAGCGGCAGCGCGATCAGCTGGTACACCCAGATCAGCCCGAAATAGGTGTCATAAAGCCCGATCCGCTGGTAAATCAGAAACAGCGGAAGAATCACCAGGATTTCCGGCGCAAACCGGAACGACAAAAACGTGAAGGCCAGCGATTCCCGGCTCTTGAAATCAAAGCGGGCGATGGCGTACGCCGCGGGAACCCCGACCAGGATGGCCAGCAGCACGGCTCCGAAGCTGACGAGAAGGTTGTTGACGAAATAGGCCGCGTAATCGCCCTTTTGAAAGAGAATCTGGTAGTTTTCCAAGGTGGGCGTAAAAATGAACGTGGTCGAGAACATCTCCCGGTCGTGCTTGAACGAAATCAGCAGCATCCAAAACAAAGGAAACAGGGCAAATACCGCATACAAAAGGAGCAGCACGTTCCGGATCAGATGCATGACGCCCCAGGATTTGGCCAAGACGGTTCCCCCCTTACTGTCCGGACGCCCGCTTCTGCGTATGGGACCAGTATTTGATCATGTAGTAGCTGATGATGTAGATGAACACCCACAGGAACAGCATGTAGGGCAAGGCGATGCCCAGTTCCTTGTAGGTAAACGCCTCCGTGTAAGCCGTCAGCGACAGCGACATCAGCGTGTCCCCCGGACCGCCCCTCGTCAGCGCAAAGATGATGGAAAACTCCTGCAGCGAAACCATCAGCCGAAACACCGCCGCGATGACGATATAGGGCATGATCATGGGCAGCGTCAGCGTCTTGAAGGTAAACCAGGCCGATCCCCCGTCCACCAGGGCGGCCTCGAACGGCGCCTTGGGCAGCGACCGCAGGCCGGCAAGCGTAAGGAGAATCACAAACGGCGTATACACCCATGCGTCGATGAGCACCACCGTAAACATGGCGGTCCTGGGATCGGCGCCCCAGTTGAAATCGGTGATGCCGATCGACCGCAGGGCATGGCTGATGATGCCCACCGACTGGTTGGTGAGCAGCTGCCAGATCAGCGTGGCGATGACCGGGGCGATCATGAGCGGAAAAATCAGCACGATTCGCAGGGCCCTGGACAAAAAATTCTCACGATTCAAAAGCAAAGCGATGCCCACCCCGACGAGGAGCTCCGCTCCCGTGGAGAAGAAGGCGTACCGCAGGGTCACCCAGACGCTGTGCCAGAACGAGGCGGAACGCAGCATGTCGCCCCAGTTTTCAAACCCCACAAAGCTGAAATCGGCGTACTTGAACGAGTAGTTCGTAAGCGAATAGTAAATGGAAAGGCCGAACGGATACAGAATCCCCACCGTCAGCAAAAGTGCCGGCAACAGGATGAGGTAAGGCCTGAGCCTTCTGCGAACGGGGATTTTGATGCTTGGCGCGTCCGTTTGCGGCATCGCGGTTCCCGCTTCGTGCACGGAAGCTGAAGATTTTGTCGGCCAGCTTTCCACTCGTCCCACTCCTTCCCCGGCTGGCGGGAAAGAGAGAGGAGGCCAGGCCTCCCCTTCTCCCGACTATTCCACTCTGATGCGAGAAACCCGATCGTTGATGTCCTGAGCCAGTTGTTTCATGCGCGCTTCGGCCTGCGCCCTTCCCAGCACGATGTCCTGGAGAGCGGCCGCCCATTCCGTGGTCGTGTTGAAGAATTCCGGCTGGGGCGTAAACTTGATGGACGTGTTGTCGATGACCGCGTTGAACGTCTCCACGTAGCCTTCCTGCTGCCCCATCCGCTCCAGGAATTTGGCGTCCTGCCATACCGACTTGCGGACCGGGTCGACCACGTTGGCCTCCGTGGCTCCCCAGAGCGTGTGTTCCTTGCCGGTGAAATACTGGATGAAGAGCCATGCCGCGTCTTTGTTCTTGCTGGACTTGTTCATGGCGACGGACCAGATCCACTCGTTGGCGCCCAGGGGCGCGCCTTCCCTCGTCCTCGGGGGCGGAGCCCAGGCGAGGTTCCCCGCTTCCGCCGAGGCGCCGGGCTGGTTCTGGAAGAATCCGATGATGTCCGCGTCGAAAATCATCGCCGCCTTGCCGGCGCCAAGGTCCGTGCCCACCTGGTACCAGGTGTAGTTGGCCCAGTCCGGGGGTCCGGCCCTGCGCACCAATTCCGCAAATTTTTGGGTGATTTCAACGGCTTCGGGGGAATCCAGCCGGGAAACGAGCCGGCCGTCCTGGATCTCGAAATCTTTGGCGCCATGGTTTGAAAACGCCGTCATATAACCGGGATGGATCGTCGCCCAGGAACGGGTTCCCCGCACCGCGATGCCGTAGGAACCGGGACCGTTCCAGCCGTTCAGCTTTTCCGCCGTTTCGATCAGCTCGTCGAAGGTTTCCGGGACTTTCAGGTTCAGCTGTTCAAAAGCCCGCTTGTTGTAGACCAGCACGTTGGATTCAAACCCGAGGGGGATCCCCCATTGCGTCCCCGTTCCGACCGCGTGACCGGGTTTCAGATCCCAGCGGTCTCCCCCGAGAATGCCTTCGTAGAAGTCGCCAATGTCATAATCGGGGCTCGTCTTGGAAGGATCATGGATGAATTCGTCCAGTTCCTGCATGTAGCCCGCGGAAGCGTATTCCCAGATCTGGTAGGAACCCGTCATGAACACATCCGGGTTGCCGTTCCGGGAGTTCAGCGCCGTGGTCAGCTTGTCGAAGTAGCTTTCCTCCGGCGTGACGGAATAATTGACCTTGATGCCCGTAAGATCCTGAAATACCGGCAGGCGCTCAATGATCGCTTCGGCGTAGGGGTGCTGGTTCAGCATGACGTTGATTTCCGCGCCGCTTGCCATTTTCCAGTCAAAACCTTGCGTATTAGACGGACTTTGTCTGTTGTTCGTTTGCGTTTGGCTTGTTGTTTGAGTTTGATTGTTAGCGCTTTCGTTTTGATCAGATGAACCAGACCGGTTGCCCGCGCAGCCCGTCACCACCGCGGCCAACAACACACACGCCAGAGAAAACGCTGTCAATTTTCGCACCGGACCTTCCCCCTCTCACAATTCACGAGCCTTGGACACACCTGCATTCGGACATTATGGGTTTTCATTCCTTTCCATCCCTTGTTCCCTTGTTTCACCGCCATCCCATTTTTTCGCCGATCGGCAATTTTTATTTTGAATTCAAATGATGATGATTGTCAAGTAATATTTGTTTTTTGTTTTCATTTTTTTATTTTGTTCTTCGAAAACAACAATAAATGAAAATAAAATGCCGCCTTCCGTCAGATTGCGAAACGCGGCATTCGAAAAAAATCCGGGAAATTCGGGGGAAGTTGCCGGAAACGCACCGTTTTTCGCCTTTCAAGATCCGCTCCCCGCTTCACACCGCCCGGGTTCGTTGGTTTTTTTTTGATTATTGTTGATTTTTTTCAAATAGGTGGATATAATGATGAAGAACTTTAAAGTGGAGGGTTTTGTCGTCCAACATGTTGGCACCGGAACGCCGGAACAAAATCATGCAAATCCTGAACGAACAAAAGCAAATCACTGTCAAAGAAGTGGCCAAACGATTGAACGTATCCGAGGGAACGCTGCGCAACGACCTCAGGATTCTGGAAGAAGACGGCCTGCTGGAGCGGACCCACGGCGGAGCCGTCCTGCCAAAACCCCTTGTCCACGAGTATTCGTTCGGCATGCGGAGCGAAACCAACCGCGCCGAAAAAATGGCAATCGGAAAAGCGGCCCTGCAGTTTGTCCATAACGGACAATGCATCATTTTGGACGCCAGTTCCACCACGTTGGAATTCGCCAAACAGCTTTGCCAGTTCGACTACCTGACGGTGGTGACGAACGGCCTCTTTACCGCCCAGGAACTGACGCGCAACCCGCGGATCAACGTCATTGTCACCGGAGGCGTCCTGCGTCCCGGTTCCGGCTCCCTTGAAGGGCTGCTGGGCAAAGGGCTTCTGTCCCAGATCCACGCCGATATTTTTTTTGCTTCCGCGCACGGCTTCACCCTGGAAGAAGGCTTGACCGATTTCAGCGTTTATGAAACCGAGTTGAAGAAGCTGTTCGTATCCAGCGTGGACAAAGTGATCGCCCTTTTGGACCATACCAAACTCGGCCGCCGGTCCATCGCGACCTTTGCGGAAAGGGATCAGATTGACGTGCTGATCACGGACGCGGGCGCCGACCGGGACTTTCTCCGGAAGGTGGAAAGCCGAAACATCCAGGTGGTCGTCGCCGAATAATCCGCGCTAACCCACCCGCCAATGCCGGCGCAAATCGCCGGTTTCGTCCCACGTCCGGCCGGCGTCGATGAAGCGAAGGAGAGGCAATATCCAGCGTTCGTACCGGACATACCCTTCCGTCCGGCGGACGGACCGCATCACTTCACCCACCGCATCCGCGAGCACCTCCAAGCCTGTCCGTTCCGTCCCGCCGCACTCACCGTCCCCGTAGAATGCGTCGCGCACGCGGTTGTCGTCGAGCGGCCTGGCAATCTTTTCCGGCGCTTCCGCGGCGATTTTCGCCAGCGCCAGGACGCCGCAGGCGATCGCCGGCGATACCAGCCAGCTGGGCGGCGTTCGATATTCAAAGCCGCCGTGCGCCTTGCGGCGGAAGTCGCCGAGCACGCCGTAACGCGGTCGGCGCCGGGAGGCGCCGGGAGGCTCCAGCAGACGCAGCGGCAGCGCCACGGCGTTGTCGAGGGCCCGCAGCCGTTCGGGTGTCGGCGCCACGCCGCTCAGGTGGATGTGGCCGCCCAGCGGCAGGCCGGGGACAGGCAGCGCGCCCGCCCGCCAAGAGAGCGCGGCGTCACCGACCCGTCGGTGGGCCGCGGCGAGCAACCGGCGCAACCGCCCGGCGAGGGCGTCGGGCTCGCGGGCGGGCATCGGCCTGAGTTCGGCCAGCGCCCAGCGGCGCACTCCGTTCACCACCAGGGAATCGCTGCCGACCGCCGCACCGGGCGGAAAATAGCGCGACGCGGGGACGACCCGTCCCTCCGGCGACAGGAGGACGAATTCGGGATCGGCTCCCAGCGTCGCGACGGGCGGACGCCGCCGTTCTTCTTCCCTGTACCGGTTTTGCCGCCGGATGGCTTCCGCCAGCTGCGTTTCCCCGATTCCGGGCGACGGATCCGGTGTCGGAGAAACGCCGCGCACGGTTACTTGCCACTTTGCCCCGGCATCCAGAACATCCAGGATCACCTGTCCTTCATCACGGCCGAAGGCGTACAGCGCCCGCACCGCCGCCCATCCGACCAGGCGCGCCAGCGCCGCGTCCGGAGGCATCCGCCAAGCCGACGGACCGGGCCCGTCCCTGCCGTGACGACCGATCCGGCGAATGTCGACCGCTTCCAGTCCCCACACCGTCACCGAATACGTCCGCGCGTCCGGCGCCGGTTCCGATCCGTTCGCCCACAGGCCCACCCGTTTCAGAACGCGCCCGATTTCCTCCGGACCAAACGCCGCCACAAACCCAACCCCCCATGCGGACAAAAACAAAAACGCCGCCCCAAACGCAAACGGGCGCCGTGCCGACATCCACAATGGCACCGCGCCGAATTCCGGCCGCCTTTGCGCCGAAGCCGAACATGCGCCCGTCGGGGCCTCCCGCCGGAGCCATCGGTTTCGTCCTCCCGCCCCTTTGCCGCGGCCGGGGGCAAAGCCGGCAAATCGGGCTTTTCCGGCCGCGATAGGCCGGGCGCCCGCCCGCTACTTTACCGGCAGCGACGAATATTTATGGAACAGGATGGCGCAAGACCCGAAACCCGGCGGTCACACCTCGTCTTCCAGAAGATCCGCGTCGAGGTCCTCGTAGCCGTCTTCGCCCATGCTCACCCCGATGCCCGCGTCCTTGCCGTCTTCCTGGCATCCGCCCGGGCATACGGCGACGCACACCTTCGTTTCCGCGATCATCTCCACGGCAAACTCCCTTTCCACCCGGACGGCGACGGAGTTTCGGCCCTGGATCGACGCCTCCACGCAGTTGGGCTCTTGGATCGCCTCCGCGGTCACTTCCTCCGTGGATTTGCGGTGTTTCGGGTCCAGATAGGTGAGCGGCACCAGCTCGGAATAGGTGACCGTTTCCTTGGCCACGTCCGTCTGCGTGTTGCGGTCGTAGGAATACCAGACGTTGATGTCGTAGGAACCGATGATTTCCACACCGTCCCCCGACTTCACCGCTTCGTATTGATGATTGATAATCCAAGCCCCCAGGATGCTGGACGGGGGATGCGGAGGCGTGATCGAATGGGTGACCGTGGAAAATTTCCGGCCTTTGCCGCAAACCGCTTTGGTGATGATCTCCCTGCACTGCAACCGTTTATCCGCCAACGCCATCTTCGGTTGACCTCCTCCATGCGATCCGTTCGATTAAAGTCTATGCAGGACATTCGTCTAGGGTGACAAAAAAACAGCCCTGCGTGCGGCGCACCCGATCCATTGTATGACCGCGATGGAGGATTCATGACGCCGGCGGGGGAACGCAGAGCGGACAAGCCCGCCGGCACGGACTCACAACCGGTAGATTTCGCGATACTTCGTTTCCAGATAGTCGCACAGATAGGCGGAATTCAGCGGTTCCCCGGAGATCGCGCGAATCAGCTCGGCGGGTCTCAGCAGTTTGCCGTGACGGTGCACGTGCTCCGTCAGCCATTCCTTCAGCGGAAGCAGTTTTCCGGCTTCGATCAGCCCGTCCAGGTCCGGCAGATGCCGCCGCGCCGCCCGCATGATCTGCGCCGCATACATGTTGCCGAGGGAATAGGACGGGAAATACCCGAAGGCGCCGCCGGACCAGTGCACGTCCTGCAGCACGCCCTCGCCGTCGTTTCGGGGTTCGACGCCAAGCGTTTCCCGGTATGCGGCGTTCCACGCCTCCGGCAGGTCGCGGACGGACAAGCCTTCGTTGAACAGCTTTTTCTCCAGTTCATAGCGGATCATGATGTGGAGGTTGTAGGTCAGCTCGTCCGCTTCAATGCGGATGAGGGACGGCCGCACGACGTTGATGGCGCGATAGAACGCTTCCGGCGTCACCCCGTCGAACGCCCCGGGGAAGTGGCTTTGCAGCGCCGGAAAATACCGCCGCCAAAACGGCAGGCTTCGGCCGACCATGTTTTCCCACAGGCGGGACTGGGATTCGTGCACGGCCATCGAAGCGCCGTCCGCCAGGTGCGTGCCGGCCAGTTCCGGCGCGAAATTCTGTTCGTACAGCGCATGGCCGCCTTCGTGGATGGTGCCAAATAGCGCGCTCACCACGTCATCGTGCAAATACCGCGTGGTGATCCGCACATCTCCTGCGCCGAGTCCGATGGCGAAGGGATGGACGCTTTCGTCGAGCCGCCCCCCTTCAAAATCGAATCCCATTTCCCGCAAAATGAACAGGCTGAACCGCTTTTGCGCGTCCGTATCGAACGTGCCCCGCAAAAACGACGTGTCAGGTTGATGGGGCGAATTCATGATCGCCTCCAGGAGCGGCACCAGCCGGGCCTTCAGTTCCCCGAACAGCCGGTCGCAGTCGGCGACGGTGAGATCCGGTTCGTACAGGTCGAGCAGCGTGTCGTAGGGCGTGCCTTTCACGCCCCACAGCTCAACAAAACGCCTCGTGTAATCCACGATTTGTTCCAGATAAGGCGCGAAGCCGGCAAAATCGCTCTTCGCCTTCGCTTCCTCCCACACCGCTTCCGCCTTTGCGGTCAGCACCACGTATTCCCGGTTCAGCTCCGGCGGGATTTTTTTCTTGCGATCGTATTCCTTTTTCATTTCCTCCACGAGACGCCGGTCGACCGGTCCCAGTTCCCGCAGCGATTCCTCTTCCGTCAGCGCCGCCAGAAGTTCGCCCATTTCATCGGAGACCATCAGGCGAAACACTTCGTCGGACAGCGCCCCCACCGCCTCGGAGCGGCGCTCGATCCCCTTGCGCGGCGCCCCCGTGCGCATGTCCCAATACACGACGCCGAGGATTTCCTCGTACAGCTTGATCTTTCGCGTCAATTCGCGGAACCTTTCCAGCGCCTGCGCGGCGTTTCCCGACATCCGGCTCACCTTCAACACCCTTTCGTGTCTTATTTTGCTTTCTTTGAAAACCAGCCGCCGCCTTTCCCGAGACCAATCGCTTTCCATGCCGTCCCCTTGATCATAGCTTCCGCCTCCCGTATAATCAACATGCCGCGAGAGGGGCCGCCAGGTCTGGTTCGGCAAGAGGTCCGCCCATGGACGGAGGAAAAGGAGTAACGCGATGCGCACGCTCGATCAGATCCTCGAATACAACCAACGGTTCGTTGAGACGAAAATGTATGAGCCCTACGCGACCACACGGTTTCCCGACAAAAAAATGGTCATCGTCACCTGCATGGACACGCGGTTGACGGAGCTGCTTCCGAAAGCCATGAATCTGAAAAACGGAGACGCCAAAATCATCAAAAACGCCGGTGCCATCATCACCGCTCCGTTCGGCAACATCATGCGGAGCGTGCTGGTGGCGCTTTACGAATTGAACGCCAAAGAGGTGTATGTCGTCGGCCATCACGATTGCGGCATGACCGGGATCGATCCGGCCGAGACCGTCCGCCGCATGCGGACGCGGGGCGTATCCGGCGACGTGATCCGCACGCTGCAACACGCCGGCATCGACCTCAACCGCTGGCTGGCCGGGTTTGACAGCGTCCGGGACAGCGTCGAGCGCAGCGTGGAAATCGTCCGCCGCCACCCGCTGCTGCCGCCCGGTACGCCGGTGCACGGGCTCCTCATCGACCCGCATACCGGAGCGCTGGAGCTGGTCACCGACGGAGACAAGTATTTGACACGACAACGAGCGGAGCCCTGATACCGGCGAATCTCCCTGACGCCTGAAACCAAACCGCGTCACGGCCGTAATAATCAAACGGATACCATAACAAAGACGGAGGCAGAGAAATCCGACATGTGGAAAAAGACGCTGATTTTGCTCACGCTGTTCGCCTTCACCCTGTCCTTTGCGGCCCCGCTCATGGAGGATGCCGAAGCGAAAACCCGCTTCAGCTCCGGCAAAAGGTCTTTCACGACCACGCCGAAAAAAGCTGATGACAACGTGATGCAAAGCAACAGCGGAAGCGGCAAGGGAACGACGGGTGCCACGTCCGCCCGCAACGGCGCGGGGGCGAACGGCGGCGCGCTGGGCAGCGGCGGATTCTGGAAAGGCATGGCGTTGGGGGGACTTGCCGGCCTCCTGCTCGGCGGCATGCTCGGTTCCGGATTTTTCGCCGAACTGGTTGGATTCCTGATCAATGCAATGGCCCTGCTCCTTCTGTTCATGCTGGCCATGCATCTCTACCACCGGTTTGTTGAGAGGAAACAGCGGCAAGAGTCCACCACCCGCAACCGGGGGTATTGACGGATGCGGCTGTCGATGGACGAAATCATCAACGCCGTCTGCCTGCACCTGGCCGAACGCCATCAGGTGCCGGTGACGGCGGTGGAAGTCGAGCTCATGTACGACGATGAACTCGGTTTTAACGCGGAAGTCTGGGTGGAAGGGCGCAGCCGCTACCTGGTGGAGGCCAACCTCAAGGAAGCCATCGCCCGGTATCTGTTCACCGAATACGGAAGACGCGTCTTTCTGGACCAGATCCGCCTCGAACTGAACGAAGAAATCGAAGCGGCCGTCATGCCGTCGGCTTGAAGCCGGCAGGGGTTTCGGTTTCCCGGCCGGCAACCTTCCCGCGGCATGGCGGCCGCTTTTTTATGCCAGCAGCGAATTTGCCGCATCCCCAACCGCTTCGATCAGGCTCGGATGCGGACGGATCATTCCGGCCAATTCCTCCACGGTCCCCTCCAGGTACATGAAGGCGGAGATCTCGGAAATCATTTCCGTCACATGCGGACCGACCATGACGGCTCCCAGGATTTCGCCGTACGGCTCGCCGATCACGACCTTGACAAATCCGTCTTCGTCCATGGCCAACGCCTTGCCGTTGGCCGACAGGGGATACTTGGCGGTTTTGAAGCGCAAACCCCGTTTTTTCGCTTCTTCTTCCGAAATGCCGACGCTGGCGATTTCGGGCAACGTATAGATGCATCTGGGCACGACGCGATAATCCATCTTTTGCCGCTGTCCGCACGCGTTGGCGGCGGCCACCGTCCCTTCGGCGGACGCCACATGCGCCAGCTGCCATCCGCCGATCAGATCGCCGACTGCGTAAATCCCGTCCACGCTGGTCTCCATGTGGCTGTTGACCGAAACAAAGCGGCCGTTCATTTCCAAGCGCAGTTCGGACAATCCCGTCAGGTTCGGCGTTCTCCCCGCCGCCAGCAGCACCTCGTCAAAACGATGCGTTCCGACGCCGCCCGACGAGTCTTTCACCATAAGCGAAATGCCGTCGCCCGCCTGCCTCATTTCCAGGACGGTCGCGCCGGTCCATAGATTCACCTTTTTCATCGTGAGCCGCCGGTGAAGGAACCGGGAAGCTTCCTCGTCCTCCGCGGGGAGGATCCGGTCCGCCGCCTCGATGATCGTCACATCGGTGTTGAGGCTGGAATAGACGCAGGCCAATTCAACGCCGATAACGCCGCCTCCGATAATGGCCATGGATTTGGGAATCCTCGCCATGTCGAAAATGGTGTCCGTCGTATGATAGCGCACGCGATCGATCCCTTCAATGGAAGGAATGAGAGGCTTTGATCCGGTGGCCAAAATGACGCTGCCGGCCCGGATCGCGCGCACGCCTTCGCCGGTGCGCACCGTGACGGTCCGATCGGGACGGACGACGCCCTCTCCCTGGAAAACGGCGACTTTCCGGGCTTTCAGCACGGCGGCGATGCCATCGCGCAGCTTCCCGATCACCCGGTTTTTGCGCGCCAGCATCCGCTCCGGCGAGAACGCAAGCGGACCGGTCTCGATGCCCCATTGCCTCGCCTGATGAATCATTTCGATGACTTCGGCGTGGCGAAGCAACGTTTTGGAGGGGATGCAGCCGACGTTGAGACAGGTTCCGCCGAGAGGTCCCTTCTCGATCAGCGCCACCGAAGCGCCCAATCGGGCGGCCCGCAGGGCGGCGGCATATCCTCCCGGCCCGCCGCCCACCACAGCGACATCATAGGTTTCCATGGTTTCCCCCGCTAAAGCAGCATTTGATAAGGTTGCTCCAGCAGTTCTTTCAATTCCGTCAGGAAAGCGGCCGCCGGAGCGCCGTCCATGACGCGGTGATCGAAGGACAGGCTGGCGGTCATCATCGGCCGGAGCGCGATGGAACCGCCAATCCCCACCGGTTTTTCGCGGATTCGGCCGACGCCGAGGATGGCCGCCTCCGGCGGATTGATGATCGGCGTGAAGGCGTCGACGGCGTACATGCCCAGATTGCTGACGGTGAAGGTTCCTCCCGAAATCAAGTCGGGGGTCAGCCGGTTTTCGCGGGCCAGCCTGGCCAGATCTTTGCATTCCGCCGTCAGTTCCGCCAGGCCCTTGCGGTCGGCGTCCCGGACCACGGGAACGACGAGGCCGTCCGGAACCGCCACGGCCATTCCGATATGGACGCGGTCGTGATAGACGATATGGTCGTCTTTCAGCGAAGCGTTGACCGCGGGGTGCCGCTTCAGCGCCAGAGCCGCCGCCTTCAGGATGATTTCGGTGTAAGACAGGCGGCGGCCCGTCTTCTTTTCAATCCCGGGCAACAGCCGATTGCGCAATTCCACCGCCGCGGACATGTCGATCTCGGTGACAAGGGTGACATGCGGAGCGGTAAAGGCGCTTTGGCTCATCCGCTCGGCGATGATTTTCCGCATGCCCTCCACTTTGCGGGTGAGCACCCGGCTTTCCCCGGATTCGGCCGCTTCCCGTTTTGCGGCGATGGCCGCTTCGACGTCGCCGCGCGTAATTTTGCCCCGGATGCCCGATCCTTGAACATCCGCAAGCCGGATGTTTTCTTGCCCGGCAATCTTTCGGGCGAGGGGCGTCGCCTTTACCTGCCCCTGCAAATGTTGATAAGCGGCTTCGACATCTTCCTTATGAATGCGTCCCTTCGGACCCGTTCCGCGGACCGAAGCCAGATCGATCCCCAGCCTGCGCGCCGTCGCCCGCGCGGCCGGCGTCGCCCGGATTTTCCCTTCGCCTGCCTGCGGAATTTCGTCCCCGGCGGGAGGCAAGGCGCCGGGAGAACCGGAAATGGCTTCGCCGGGGGAACCGGGAACGGCGTCGCCCGGCAAATCGGGAACGGCTTCGCCGGGTTCGCCGATATATCCGATGATTGCCTGCACGGGAACGACATCGCCCGGACCGTAGTACGTTTTCAGCAGGATTCCGCTGGCTGCCGCTTCCACCTCGATCGTGATTTTGTCGGTGACGACTTCCAGCAAAGGCTCGTCCGCCTCCACGCGGTCGCCTTCCTTCTTGAGCCACGTCCCGATGGTGCCCGTTTCCATGGTGGCGCCCAATTTGGGCATCCGGATTTCCTCGGCCACGATCCCCCCTCCTTCACGCCCTGTTCAGGAGCTGCCTGACCGCCCGGACGATATCCTCCACCTGGGGCACGGCCCGTTTCTCCAATTCGGGGTTGTACGGGATCGGCACGGGCCGCCCGCCCAGCCTCACGATCGGCGCGTCAAGGTAGTCGAAGGCTTCGCTTTCGGCGACCATGCTGGCGATTTCCCCGCCGATGCCGCCCCGTTTCACCGCTTCATGGACGACCACCAGACGGCCCGTCTTTTTCACGGAACGAATGATGGTTTCTTCGTCCAGAGGGACCAGGGTTCTCGGATCGATCACTTCCGCCCGGATGCCGTCTTCCTTCTCCAGAATCTCGGCCGCCTCCAGCGCGCGATGAACCATGACGGCCGTGGCCACAATCGTCACATCCCGGCCTTCCCGTTTGACATCGGCAACCCCGAGGGGAATGGAATACGGCTCTTCCGGAACGTGTCCTTTATGGCGATAGAGCAGCTTGTGTTCGTAAAAGATGACGGGATTGTTGTCGTCGATCGCCGCTTTCAGCAGCCCCTTGGCATCATAGGGGGTGGACGGCTGGACGACTTTCAGCCCGGGAACATGCACCAGCCAGGCTTCCAGGCTTTGCGAATGCTGCGCCGCAAATCCCGCCCCCGATCCGGAAGGCGTCCGGATCACGACGGGCACCTGGGCTTTTCCTCCGAACATGTACCGCATTTTGGCGGCCTGGTTGACGATGTTGTCCATGGCGATGGTGATGAAATCGGAAAACTGGATTTCCAGAATCGGCCGCATCCCGGTCATGGCGGCGCCGACCGCCGCGCCGGAAATCGCCGCTTCGGAAATGGGCGTGCTGCGCACCCGCTCGGGGCCGAATTCTTCCAGCATGCCGTTCGTGACGCCGAAGGCCCCTCCATACACCCCGATGTCCTCGCCCATGATGAAGACGTCGGGATTGGCCCGCATTTCCTGGCTCATCGCTTCCCGGATCGCTTCCAAATACGTAATTTCCCTCACGCGGAATTCCTCCTCATCGCTCCAGCATCAGGCGTATACGTCCTGTTCCAGACTGTCCGGGGATGGGAAGGGACTGTTTTCCGCGAACGCCACCGCTTCCTCCACGGCCCGCTTCGTTTCGGCCTGGATTTCGTCCGCCCGGGCTTCGGTCAGAATGCCGTGCTTCAGCAATTCCCCCTTCAGACGGGCGATCGGATCGTTGTTCGTCTTCCATTCGGCCTCTTCCTCGCGGGTTCTGTATTTCCTGGCATCGCTGCGGGAGTGGCCTTTCCAGCGATAGGTCAAGGCCTCGATCAACGTCGGCCCCTCGCCTTTTCGCGCGCGTTCGATCGCCTCGGCGGTCTCCGAAATGACCTGGTACACGTCGTTCCCGTCAATGGTTACGCCGGGGATGCCGTACGCGGCCGCGCGCTTGGAAATGCGATCGATGTTGATCATTTCCTTGATGGAGCCGGACATGGCGTACAGGTTGTTTTCGCAGAAAAACACCACCGGAAGCTTCCAGATGGAAGCCAGGTTCAGCCCTTCATGGAACGCGCCCTCGTTGGATGCGCCGTCGCCGAAAAAACAGAGCACCACGTAACCGAGATTTTTCATCTTCGAAGTCAGCGCCGCTCCGACCGCGAGGGGAATGCCGGCGGCGACGATGCCGTTGGCTCCCAGATTGCCTTTGTCCAGATCGGCGATATGCATGGAACCGCCTTTTCCCTTGCAATACCCGGTGGCGCGGGCGAGCAGTTCCGCCATCATCAGGTTGATGTCCCCGCCTTTGGCGATGCAATGCCCGTGTCCCCGGTGGGTGCTGATGATCTTGTCCTCCGGCCTGAGAAGGGAGCACGCTCCTGCGGCGGTCAGCTCCTGGCCGACGCAGAGGTGCATCGTGCCGTAAACCTTCCCTTTTTGGAACAGTTCCTCCACTTTCTCTTCAAAGTTCCGGATGAGCCAGCACTGCCGGTAGATTTCCACCAGCTTTTCGGCATCGACGCCGTACTTGCGCAATTTTTTGATCATGATGCTTCCCCCTTGCCGCTTGAAAGGCGATCAAGGCGTCCGGTCCAAATCCAGCCCCGCGTCCGCTTCCACCGCTTTCAGGATGGCGGCCCATTCCAGTTCGCCCCAGCCGCGGGCCAGACCCTCGATGAACCGGTTCTTGATGACGTCGGCGACCGGCATGGGCGCCTCTGCCATTTCACCGGCTTCCAGCATCAGTTTCACGTCCTTGTAACCGAGGCGAAGTTTGAACCCGGCCGGTTCCCAGCGCCGGTCCAGCATGATTTGTCCGTAGTTGGCATAGACGTGGGAGCCGAAGAAGGATTTGACGACTTCCAGGAACGCCGCCGGATCGACGCCGTGCTTGCGCACCATGGTCATCGCCTCGGCGAAGGATTCGATGAACGAAACGATCAGGAAATTGTTGCCCAGTTTCACGGCGTTGGCCATCGGCGCTTCATCTCCGCAAACGAATATGCGGTTGCCGATCGCCTCGAGCAAAGGCCGGATTTTCTCCCTCGCCGCGGCGGGACCCGCGACCATCACCCTGAGCTGCGCGGCGGCGGCGGCGTCCGGCCGGCCGAGCACGGGGGAAGAAACGAATTGCCGGTTCTTTTCCGCGTGCGCCTTGGCCAGTTTCGTGATCGTCCGCAAGCCGATCGTGCTGGCCGAAACATGGATCGCGTCTTCCGGAAGCGCGCCCAGCACGCCGTTTTCGCCCAGCGTGACCTCCTCCACCGCCTTGTCGTCGGCCAGCATCGTGAACACGACTTCGCTTTGCCGGGCGACGTCCGCCGGCGAATCCCCCCAGCGCGCCCCTTTGTCCAGCAGCGGTTGCGCTTTTTCCCGGGTGCGGTTGTACACGATCAGTTCATTGCCGCTTTTCAGCAGATTTTCCGCCATGGGCAGGCCCATGTTGCCGATCCCGATGAATCCGACTTTCATCGCAGCCATTCCTTTCATGGGTGATCGTTGCGCAATCTTTGGCTTACACCTTGATGTAGCCCGCTTTTTTCAACGAAGGAGCCCCGGCGTAAATCCAAAGCGTCTCGAGTTCCTCCGTGGGATGGGTGTTCTTGAAGTAGTGCACATCGCCCTTCGGCACATAGATCAAATCGCCTGGGCCGATTTCGAATTCCTCGTCGCCGCTGATGGCGATGCCGCGCCCGCGGATTACGTACAGCATCTCCTCGGCGTTCGGATGGCGGTGCCGTTCATGGGCGCCGCCTCCCGGTCCGAAAATCGTGTGGCCGACCACCGCCAGCTGGGACCCCATCGTGTCTTCCGTGCACACCCACCGGACGTCCATCCTGACCCAGCCGTCCTCTGTCCGCAATCTTCTGTCGGGCTGGACATCCTTGATGTTCACCTTTCGGATGACCATGATCATTCCTCCAATCTTACAGTCCTATGGAGATGTACTTCACTTCCAGGAAAGCGTCGATCCCTTCGATGCCGCCTTCCCGCCCGATGCCGCTTTCCTTCATCCCGCCGAAAGGCGCCTGCGCGGCGGACGGCAATCCGTCGTTCCAACCGATGATGCCGTAATCGAGCGCTTCCGCCATTTTGATGCCTCGGCGATAGCTCTCGGTAAACACATAAGCGGCGAGGCCGTATGGCGTATCGTTGGCGTAACGCACCGCTTCCTCGTCGGAAGAGATCTTCTGCACGGGAGCGACCGGTCCGAACGTTTCTTCGCGCATGATCCGCATGCCGGGACGGACGTCTTTGAGCAGGGTCGGCTCGTAGAAGTACGCGCCGTTTTTCGCGTGTCCCCTTCCGCCCACCACGCAGCTCGCCCCGAGGCTGACGGCGTCCTTGACATGCGCGTCGATTTTTTCGAAACCTTCCCGGTCGATGATCGGCCCGATATCGGTCGACGGATCCATGCCGTTGCCGACTTTCAGCCGTCGGATCGCCTCGGCGAAGGCATCGATAAAGCGGTCGTAAATTTTTGCGTGGACATAGATCCGGTTGCCGCAAATGCAGGTTTGCCCGCCGTTGCGGAACTTCGAAGCGACCGATCCGCGCACCGCCTTGTCGAGATCGGCGTCGTCGAGCACGATGATCGGCGCGTGCCCGCCGAGTTCAAGGGACAGTTTTTTCACCTGGTCGGCGCTTTGCCGGATCAGTTCCTTTCCGATTTCGGTGGAACCGGTGAACGTCACCTTCTTGACCTTCGGATTGCGCATGAATTCGCCGGCGATCTCCGCGGCGCCGCCGGTCACCAGGTTGACGACGCCTTTCGGGATTCCCGCTTTTTCCGCCAGTTCGATCAGTTTGATGGCGGTAAACGGCGTATGTTTTGCCGGTTTGATCACCATCGTGCATCCCGCCGCCAGTGCCGGTCCCATCTTGCGGGTGATCATCGCTGCCGGGAAATTCCAGGGGGTGATCGCCGCGACCACGCCCACGGGCTGCTTGATGACCCGCATCCTCGTGTCGGCACGGTGGGAAGGAATCTCCCTGCCGTAGATCCGCTTCCCCTCCTCGGCAAACCATTTGATGAAGGAAGCCGCGTACATGACTTCCCCGCGGGCTTCCTTGAGCGGCTTGCCCATTTCCAGCGTCAGCACTTCGGCGATCTCGTCCGCCGCATCCACGATGAGATCATGGAGCTTTTCCAAATAAGCGGAGCGTTCATAGGCCGTCAGGGCGGACCAGGACGGGAAAGCTTCATGGGCCGCCTCGATGGCCTGACGGGTTTCCGCGGCTCCCGCTCTCGGCACGGTGCCGATCGTTTCACCGGTTGCCGGGTTGCGGACGGGCATTTTTTCAAGCTGTTCTCCGGTCCATTTCCCGTTGATGTAGATGAGTTTGTCCATGTTCTTCCCCCTTCCCGGCAGGTTGGCTCATCGGCCCAGCATGTTGACGATTTCGTCGCCGACTTGGCTGGTCGTGGCGGTGCCCTTCATGTCGGGCGTGAGCACCTTTTGCTCCACGATGACCTGTTCGATGGCGCGCAAGACCCTTTTTCCCCAATCTTCATATCCAAGAAAGTCGAGCATCTGGCTGGCCGACCAGATCGCCGCCATGGGATTGGCGGTGCCTTTCCCCGCATGGCGGGGAGCCGATCCGTGGATCGGTTCGAACATGGACGGATAATTCCGTTCGGGATTGAGATTGGCTCCCGCCGCCAACCCGAGCCCGCCGGCGATCGCCGCCCCGAGGTCGGTGAGAATATCGCCGAACAGGTTGGAGGCGACGACCACCTGGAACAGTTCGGGCTTGCGGACAAAGTACATGCTTGCGGCATCCACGAGATAGGAACGGGTCGGCACGTCCGGATACTCTTTCGCCACTTCCTGGAACACCTGATCCCAAAACACCATGGAATAATTCAGGGCGTTGCCCTTGCTGATGCTGGTCAGCGTCTTCCCAAGCCTGCGGGCGGTCTCGAAGGCGTAGCGGATAATCCGCTCCGTTCCTTTCCGCGAAAATACGCCGGTTTGCAGCACGACCTCGTTTTCCTGGCCGCGGAACAACCACTCTCCGGCGCCCGCGTACTCGCCTTCGCTGTTTTCGCGGATGACGATCATGTCCACCCGCTCTTTCGTCACGCCCGCAAGCGGACTCTGCACGCCTTCCAGCAGGCGGATCGGACGCAGATTGACGTACTGGTCGAAGCCTTTGCGAATTTTGAGCAGAAGATCCCAGAGCGAGATATGGTCCGGCACCCCCGGGTACCCCACCGCGCCCAGATAAATCGCTTCAAACCGCCGGAGCTGTTCCAGTCCGTCTTCGTCCATCATCCGGCCGTGCTTCAGATAATATTCGCATCCCCAGGGAAAGTACGTGAATTCGAACCGGAATCCGCCGTCGAGTTGCGAAACCCGGTTGAGCACCTTCACGCCTTCGGCGATCACTTCGGGACCGATGCCGTCGTCGGGGATCACGGCGATACGGTGCGTTATGGCCATCTGCCGCATCCTCCCGTTTCGCGATGTTCAGAAATCCCAGCACGAAAGCAGTTCGCCGCAAGGGAATTGGGTGATGATCTTGTAGCCGTCCTCGGTGACGACAACCTGTTCCTCGATGCGCGCCGCGTCCCCTTCTTCGCCGTAGTAGGTTTCGAAAGCGATATGCATGCCCGCTTCCAAATATTCGGGATGCTCAATCGAATTCTGGTGGCTGATGATCGGCTTGCCCCAGTGCGAAATGCCGACGCCATGGCCGATTTGCAGGGCAAGGGCCTCATACTCGTTCTCATAGCCCAGTTGTTTGTAATCGGGCCAGCATTTGACGATATCCGCCGTCGACACGCCCGGCTTGACCATGCTGATGGCGTCGTAGAGCCACTTGTAGGTTTGCTTGTAAATCCGCTTTTGCCGTTCCGTCGGTTTTCCGCACACAAAGGTGCGGTAATAGCACGTTTTGTAACCGTTGTAATCGTTTACGACATCCAGGAACACCATGTCTCCCGGACGGATGATGCGGTCCGTGGCGTCGTGGGGATGCGGATAGGCGCGGGGCCCGCTGATCACGTTGACGTTGTGGACGTTTTCCGCCCCCAGTTCATAGAGCCGTTTTCTCATGAGCGCATTGACTTCGCTTTCGCGGACGCCCGGCTTGATGAAATTGAACACATCCCAATAGGCCCCGTCCACCATGGCCGCCGAAATTTCCAGCAGCTGAATTTCCTCTTTCGTTTTGATCACCTGGGCTTTGAGCATCGTCTGCTGGCCGTCGGCGATCTTCAAGCCGTGCTTCATGAACGCCTGCATGATGGGCACGGTCAGGATATCCACGCCGACCGGGGCTTCGTGCAGGTTGTACTCTTTCAGAATCGAAGCGATTTCCGCGATGCTTTTGTCCACGATGCCCAGCTCGGCGGGCATCGTGCCGCGCATGTCCGTCTTCGCGGGCCGGATGTCCTTGATCCACGGGCTCAGCATTCTTTTGGTCCGGACGGCGCTGCCGATCTCAAAGAGAATCGGATCCTTTCCCCTTGGCAGCAGGCAATACCGGGCCAGTTTGTTGTTGGTCCATTCCCCCAGTCTCGTGCTGGTGATATACCGGATATTGTCCGGATCGTAGACGAGAAGGGCGCCGAGATTGTCTTTCTCCATCTGTTCCCGCGTCTTTTGCAGCCGGTCCCGCCGAAGTTTGTCAAAATCAATTCTTAGTTCGTGGTCTACTGCCATGGTTCCGTATGTCATCGAAAAATCCTCCTGCCGAGTTTTTTGATAAATAATCGATTATCGATTATTTAATCACCATTATAGGTGTTTGTGATCCCTCGATCAACCCTTGTTTTCGGCGGACGCGGGAATGACCGCGATCGCTTCCACTTCCAAACGCGCTCCGGGTGAACTCAGGTTGTTGACGCACAACGTCGTGCTCGCCGGCTTCCAGTCGCCGAAAAATTCCTTTTGCACCGCGTTCAGATCGTCCATTTCCCGCATGTCGGTCAAGTATCTCGTGACCTTCACGATGTGGCGGAACGTCAACCCTTGCGCATCGAGCACCATTTTGATGTTGTTGAACACCCGCCGTGCCTGTTCGCGAATGTCATGGGGCTGGATATGTTCTTCGGGCACGTGGGGATGCTTGTGGTAGAGCGGCGAAGACGTCGCCCCGGAAATAAACAGCAGCGAGCAGCCCCCGTCCACACGGATGCCGGGCGCATACGGCATGTTGTGTCTTTCGGATTCAATGGGATGGACTTCATAGATGTGGGTCATGGTGCAATCCTCCTTGCAATGGTGGTTGTTATTGAATCAGATACAGGGACAAGCCAGGCCAAAGCGCGACAATCACGAGGTTAAGCAGCATGATCCAAAGAAACGGCATGACGGCGGCAACGGTTTTCTCGAAAGGCTCTTTGGCGATTCCGCTGACCACAAACAGATTGAGACCCACCGGCGGGGTGATCATGGCGATTTCCATGTTGATGGTCATGATGATGGCGAAGTGATACACGTCGATCCCGAGGGTCGTGAGCATCGGCAAAAGGATCGGCAGGGTCAAGAGCACAATGGACACCGACTCCAGGAAGGCGCCAAGGATCAGGAACAGGAGATTGACCAGAAGCAGGAACACATATTTGTTCATCTCCGTTTCCGCGATCCATTGCATCGCCTGCTGCGGAACCTGGGACAGTGTCAGGTACTGCTTGAACAGGGTCGCGGCGGCGATCACCAGGAAGATCATGGCCGTCAGGTTGACGGTTTCCGTGAAGATCGGACGCCAGCTTCTCCAGGTGATTTCTTTATAGACAAAGACGGATACAATACAGGCGTACAGGCACGACAGAACGGCCGCCTCGGTGGGCGTGACGATTCCCGAATAGATCGAACCCAGAATGAACATCGGCATGATCGCGGCCGGCAGCGCCTTGACCGTCGAAGTCCAGCGTTCCTGCCAACTCGCCTTGGGCAGAGAACCGAACTTATTGCGCTTGGCATACAGGATGGCGGAGACGACAAGCGTGAAGGTAAAAAACAGTCCGGGCAAAATACCGGCCGTAAACAGCTTGCCGATGCTCGCCTTTTGCTCGGCGACATACCCGTAGATGATAAGGGTGATGCTCGGCGGAATCAGAATGCCGAGCGTGCCCGAAACGGCCACCAGTCCGATGGCGTATTTTTTGCTGTACCCCGCCTGCACCATCCCCGGAATCATGATGGACCCGATGGCGGCCGCCGTCGCCGGACTGGAGCCGCTGATGGAAGCGAAGATCGCACAGGCCAGAATGCAGACGACGGCCATTCCGCCGGGAATATGTCCGATCCAGCTGCGAAGGCATTCGATCAGGTACTTGGAGATTCCGCCCCTGGCCATCAGGATTCCGGCGAACACGAATCCGGGGATGGCCATGAGCGAAATGTTGTTGAGTCCGTTGAACAAATCGGTGACGGCGCTTTCATATCCGTAGTTTTGCGACGGGAGCACGAGCAGAGCGGAAATGGCCAGGGCGATCGCGACCGGCACGCGCATCAGCAACAATACGGCCAGCACCGCAAGAAGGACTACAGTTTCCATTCCGCTTCTGCTCCTTCATCCGCTTCCGTTTCGGGCAACCCTCTGACGGACCGGACAAACCTCTGGACAAACCGGACCAGGAACATCAACCCGATGATGGGCAGGATCAGATACACTTTCCAAAGCTCGATTCCCATCCCGAGCGAGGACAGCTTGAGCCGGTAGACGCTGTGTTGGTCGAGAAAAATTCCCTTGATTCCGTAAACCAGCATAAACAGGGAGAAAACGATCCCGACTGCGCTGGCAAAGGCGTTCATCCTGTGTTTCCAACGTTCCGGCAAATACCGGTACAGGATATCCACGCGGATATGGGCGTTGTCCCGCAAAGCGACCACCGTTCCCAGCAGCGCCCCCCAGATCACCATGTAGAGCGACAGCTCGTCCGCAAAGTACAACGGTTTGCCGAAAAAATACCTCATTACAACGCCGAAGAGCATCAGTCCGAGTCCGCCGACGATAAGCGAACCGGATGTCCAATCTTCAACCGCCCTGTAAATGTCCTTCCTGTTTCTCAAGATCCGTCAGCCTCCAAATGGTCCGCAGACGAGCGTTGCAAGGAAGAGATGGGAGCGGTGCCGCGGTTTATTGATTGGCCTGAAGGGCCAGATTCAGAATTTCGTCGCCGTGTTCTTCGACAAATTCATCATAGACCGGCTGCAGCGCCTGTCTGAACAATTCGATGTCTTCCGGGGTCAGTTCGTAGATCTCGGCAAATTCATCTTTCATTTCCTCAAAATACTGGTTGGCGAGATCCCTCGCGATCTGTCTCTCCTGTTCGGTAACTTCGGCAATGACCTCTTCCAGCGTGGCGCGGATATCGTCCGGAAGTCCGTTCCAGAACGTCAAATTGGTAATGAAACCGTAATCAAGCCGCCCGTGGTTGGACAACGTCAAGTATTTGGCCACTTCAAAGAAGTTCTGCCCGTAGATGTCGACAAACGTGTTTTCGATGCCGTCGATGGTTCCCTGCTGCAACGCGGTATAGACTTCCGAAAACGGCAGCGTCACCGATCCGGCGCCAAGGGTGCTGAACTGCTGTTCCAGCACTTTGCCCGCCTGGGTTCTGAATTTCAAACCTTTGAAATCTTCCGGCGTTTTCAGCAGTTTCTTGTTGCTGGCAAAATGCTTGAAACCGTTGGTCCACACGCCCAGAAACTTCATGTTCGCGCCTTCCAGCTTGCTGCCCAAAATTTTACCGCCTTCCCCGTCCCAGAAGCGGAGTACGGCTTCCTCATCCTTGAACAGGAAGGGCAGGTCGACAATTTGAAATCGCGGATCGTAACCGACCAGCTTGGTGAGAGAAATGGCGATGAATTGAATGGTGTTTCTGGGGAGCTGCTCCAGGCTCTGTTCATCGTTGAACAGCTGCGAAGAAGGAAACAGCTCGACTTTCACCCTGCCGTTGGTTCTTTCTTCCACCAAATTTTTGAAAAGCTCGGCCGCTTTCCCCTTTTCGCTTGCCATGGAGGTGACAAAGGGAAACTTGATGCGAATGGGTTCCTCGGATGAAGTTTGCGACGATGGACCGGTTGAATTTGATCCGGATGGCGAACCCGAACCGGATTTGGAAGCCTGGTTGCCGCAAGCAGCCACGACGACCAGCAAGATCGCAAAACCGACCAACGCCACAGCACGCCAAATTTTTTTCATCTTTTTTCCTCCCTTTTTCATCAGGATTTATTGATGGCGGTTGTGTTTTTGCAACCGCTATCAATACAGAGTTGTAAATATTTAATAGATTTTATAATAAACGATAATCGATTATAAAATGGTCGAATTGGCATTCGTTATCACCGACGACTTGAGCTTAGAGGCGGCATTCCTGACAATTCCCGATATCACGAACAGGATGGAGATGGGTGGAGACGGATGTAAGCGCTTTATTTATTCTGACTGCTACAGGGTAACAGAAAGCCGTCGCGAAAGGATGTCGGATCCCTTTCCGTGTTTCACGAAGAAAGACATGGGCGAGCGGAACGGCCCAAAGCGGAGTCGAATAAGCCAAAATGGCCGATTTTTCGGGTTCCGTATACGAGAAACCGCAGGTCACGAGGAGAAAATGGAGGCCGAATGGGAACGCGCCGACCGACAGGATCAGCGGCAATTGGGAACGATCGGGAACCATACGCCAATGGATTCCCCACAGCAAAATGACGACGACGAGCAGCAACCAGGCTTTCTTGCCCCCGGAATCCGCACGCATGATCCCCGCTCCCGCCGTTGTCTGTCGTTTATTCTTCCACCATTTCTTTCAATTCAATGAAGTGCTTCCGCATGAGTTCCGAGCACTTTTGCGCATCCCTCTGGCGCAGGGCTTCCAGAATCGGCTCGTGACGCATGACCAGTTTCATACGGTCGCTTTTGTTTTTGTAGCCTCCAAAATACGTCCAGTTCGCAATGCTGATTTCATTCCATATTTTGATCAGGATATTGTTTCTTGACGCTTCCACAATGGTTCGATGGAATTCGATGTCCAGGGAGATTTCTTGCTGCAGGTTCCCCGCCTTTGCCGCATCCAGCATTTGCGCATACAATTCTTCCAGGCGTTTGATGTCGCTTTCGGTCATAAATTCGGTGGCGGACCGGATGGCCAGCCCTTCCAGTTCCGCCCTGACATCATAACAGTTTTTGACGTCCTCGACGGTAAACTCGCGAACATACGCGCCCTTGTACGGTTTCGTGGTCAACAAGCCCATCAATTCCAGATCGCGAAATGCTTCGCGAACCGGCGCCTGGCTCACGCCCAGCTCCCTGGCAATCTGCGTTTCCACCAGACGTTCGTTGGGCTTGTATTCCCCCCGCATGATCATATCCGTCAAATATGCCTTGATTTCTTCCCGCAAAACGCTTCGCTTGATTTTCGTATTTCGTTTGGAACTATGCATTAGGTCCATCCTTTGCACAAATAACCGATAATCGATTATCTATTTTCTGATTTCATTATAGTTTCTTTTTTTCCGACAATCAAGAGCCTAAATCCAATAGAGCCTCAAAATCTTCCCAGCGGCAAACCGGCTCGCGGCATGCGAAGTTTTCGCAGGCGTAGACCGCCGATTGGCCGTTTTTGAGCCGGTATTCCCGCGCGTAGGGCGCGATCCTGAGAATCGTCTCCCGCGGTTTTTCCTCCGCTCCCGCCTCCCCGTCCGTCTCCGGCGGAATGTGCAGGACGGCCGCTTCCGGCAAGAAGCGGCGCTGAAGCCCATTGAGAAACCTTTCGGTCGCCGGGTCGCCGCGTTTGCCGACGACCACGAATTCCCGCGATGGAGCGGAAGCGTGCAGCCAGGCAACGAGCAGCATCGCATGCCCCGACGGATAGCGGGCGGCGCGGCCGGCGAACGCCTCAAAGATCCGTTCCGCATAAGAAGCCCACGTTTCGTCCCCGGTGAGGCCGGACAGACGGACGAAATTGGCCGCCGCCACGGCGTTGCCGGAAGGCTGGGCTCCGTCGTAAGTTTCCTTGAACCGGTGAAGAAGTTCCTCGGCGTCCGATCCGTAAAAATGGAAGCCGCCTTCCTCCTCGTCCCAGAACAGCCGCAGCATTTCCCTTGACAATTCCATGGCTCGTTCCAGATAGACCGGATCGAAAGTGGCGTGATACAACTCCAGAAGCCCCCACGCGTAAAACGCGTAATCGTCCACGAACCCGGGAACGGCCGCTTCGCCGTCGCGCCAGCGGGCGAGAATCCGCCCGTCCGGCCGACGGAGATTCCGCCACAGGAACGCCTCCGCCCGGCGGGCGGCTTCCTCCAAGGCCGGATCCCCGAAGGCGGCCGCCGCCTTGGCGCAGGCGGCGATCATCAGCCCGTTCCAGGCCGTAAGCACCTTGTCGTCCTTGTGCGGGCGAATCCGTTGTTCCCGCCGGGCAAAGAGCTTCTCCCGGGCCTCCGCCGCCCGCCGGCGCAGTTCCTCCGCCGTCATGCCCCATTTCGCCGCGACGGCGTCCGGATCGGCATCGATGAGGTTCGGAATGTTGCGGCCCTCGAAATTGCCTTTTTCCGTGATCCCGTAAAGCTCGCAAAACCACCCGGCGTCTTCTCCCAGCGCTTCCGCGACCTCGTCCGGCGCCCACAGGTAAAACTTCCCTTCCTCCCCTTCCGAATCCGCGTCCTCCGCCGAATGGAACTCCCCGTCCGGGCCGGTCATGTCCCGCGACACGTACCGCAGGATGCCGCGGGCGACTTCCGCGTGCCGCTCCTCCCCGGTGATCTGGTACGCTTCCGTGTACGCCATCGCCAGCAGCGCGTTATCGTACAGCATTTTCTCAAAATGCGGCACCAGCCACTTTTCGTCCGTCGAATAGCGGGCGAAGCCTTCTCCGATGTGGTCCCGGATGCCGCCGCGGGCCATGCCGTCCAGGGTGCGCACCGCCATCTCCAGCGCCTTTCCGTTCCCCGTGCGGCGGTGATAGCGGAACAGAAACATGATCTGGTGCGGAATCGGAAACTTGGGTGGCCTCCCGAAGCCGCCGTAAGTATTGTCGAAATACGCCTCCAGCTGGGCAAACGCCTCGTCCGCCAGCGCCGGGTCCCACGCGGGGCGCTCCGCCAGGCGCTCTTCGCGGCTCCGCCCGTCCTCTTCCCCGCGGATCGCCGCCGCCAGCCGGTTGCCGAAGGCTTCGAGGCTTTCCCGGTCATCCCGCCAGCGCCGCTCGATCTGCCGCAGGAGCTCCATCAGCCCGATCCTGCCGTACCTCGTCCTTTTTGGAAAATAGGTCCCGGCAAAGAAAGGTTTCTTGTCCGGCGTGAGGATCACCGTGAGCGGCCAGCCGCCCTGCCCCGTCATCGCCTGGCAGACCGCCATATAGATGTGGTCGACGTCGGGCCGCTCCTCCCGGTCGACCTTGACCGCCACGAAAGACCGGTTGAGCAGCTCCGCCACCTCATCGTCCTCGAACGATTCGCGCTCCATCACGTGGCACCAATGGCATGTCGGCATACGTAGAAATCCTTTCTAAATATTCGCGCCCCGCAGGGCTACGAATAGCCGATGGACAAAAATACCGGCTTCGACTCCCTTGCCGCTTTCCGGAAAGCTTCTTCCCCCCAGGGATACCAGTCCACCGGATTGTAGGCATGCTGGAGCAGGTAAGGAGATTTTTCGTTGATCAGGCGGTTGGCTTTACGATCACGTTTATCAAGGAATTCTTTCATCAGGAAGCACCCTTTCGTGGCGATTTTGGGTATTTCAGGAAACTTATCTTACTTCATTATACCCTTTTACTTCAAGGGGAATCCAGAAAGATGCGGTTCCTGACGAGTGCCGCTCCATTCTTTTTGAAAACGAAGGCTCAACCAACCTTACGGCCAGTTCTTTCTACACGCTAGACCCCTAAAGAAAATTTATTTCAATCGAAGGCGGTCCGTTGTCCTCCCGCTTCCAAATGATCGAATCGATGATTTCCTTGTAGCACTGATTTAGTTCCAAATCGCTCATGGTTTTGCTGTTCCGCATTTGTTCCCAGAAGTACCGGATGTAGTACAGTCGCTCCTCGTTAGTGACCGATTCTTGTGACTTCAACCGTTTCTCCAGGACGCCAAGTTCTTCGTGAAGTGCATTTAACTCCTCTTCCAGCTTGATTTTTCTTTGTCTTGCCCTTTCGGCGGTATACAATCCCGCTTCAAACCCTTCTTCCAACCGTTCGATCGCTTCTTCTTTCTTTTTGATTTCCCTGTATTTTTGCTGTATCGAATCCCGGAGGATCTTTGATTCATCGCCCTCCACAGATTCAATTTTGCTTAAAATTTGTTCTTCAAACTGTTTCAGTTTTACCTGAATTTCGTTAATGATAATCTCGGCAGAACCCCCTTTGTTCCTACATTTATTGCCGTAATGATCGTGATGCTGACAGGTTCGCACTTGAGGCACTTTGGTCGTCGTCTTGTAAATTTGCATAACTGAACCGCAAATTGCACATCGTATCAAGCCAGATAGAGCGTGCTTACCAGCACGGGCTGCCGTTGGCACCTTTCTTCTCTTCATCAATAAATACATCAGTTTATCGTGCTCTTCTTGCGTTTTTACCGGTTCATGACAATTCTCTACGATCACCCAAAGGTGTTTCGGGATTTTCCTCCATTTCTTCGCATTCGGTCTTTTCTTTGCATGACCGTCTCCTTCCGATTTATTGGAAATAATCTTGCCGAGATGGGTTTCATCTCTTAGCAACCGGCTTATGGTCGTCCCTGTCCACTTTTTGTTTCGCGGCGATGGGATTCCCTGCTTATTCAGTTCCCAGGCAATTTCTTCGCAAGCATGTCCATCCAACGCCGCTTCGATAATAAACCGGTACACAATGCGCTTTTGTTCGTTAACGACAAGTCCTTTCCGCATGGGGTCATAGTCGTAAGGGAACGGTGGCGTGCCGTTCGTCCATCGGCCCAATCTTGCCCCGATTTTTTTGCCTCGACTCAAACGGAATTTAATCATCTTATACTCTTGGCGAGCAATAAAGGCTTTGGCATCGACATTAAAATCATCATCGTCATCATTCAAGTCGTACCATTTGCTTGGGGTAATAACCAGTGTATTTGACTTCTGAAGAGCCTTCTTAATCCGATCGGTATCCCCCATGTCTCCCCTGCCAAGCCGGTCCCAATCCACTACAACAACCGCATCAAACAATCCATCTTCAATATCCTGCAAAAGCCTTTGGAAAACGGGTCGGAGTTCAATAGAATCGCCGCTTCCGATTTCCGGATAATCGACAAACTTCCAGTTGTGCCGCTTGCACATCTCCGTTAAAATATAGTCGTGTTTGATTAAATCTTCTTCCGAATCTCCCCTTGATTTTCGATTGTATTTCGCTACAACCCGAACATCATATCGAGAATTCTCGTCCATAAAAGGCAAATTCATAGCGGCCAATACGCATCACCTCACTCAGCGTCTAATAATCAGGTGACATCTTACCTCTCCTGAATAAGGTAAGCAAGCAATGACGAACCAAAACATCATAGACCTCCATGCCGCTAATGCGGCACCAGCAGATGATGAAAATGGGTGAATGCGATACAATGAACTTGCGGCTGGTGGAGAGAGGTCGTTAAACCTTGGTGCTACGAGCCCGACTCTTAGACGGATCCCAACGACCAGGTGCACCACAGATTGTCGCTCCTTCGGGAAGCACGCGGGGTAGAATGGCCCATGAATGGTCGTTGCACCAGCTCTCAATCTACAAAGCCGCAAGGAGATTGTCCATCATGGATGTCGTCTACAGCCATGTCTGTGGGCTGGATGTCCACAAAAAGACCGTTGTGGCCTGTATTCTCACGCCGGATGAGAAAGAAATCCGCACGTTCTCAACCATGACCGACGATCTGCTGCAGATGGTGGACTGGATCAAGAGCAAAGGCTGTACCCACGCCGCCATGGAGAGCACCGGCTCCTACTGGAAACCCGTCTATAACTTGTTGGAGACGGAACAGATTCAAACCTTGGTCGTCAACGCTCAGCATATCAAGCACGTCCCCGGACGTAAAACCGATGTGAAAGATGCCGAGTGGATCGCTTCGTTGCTCCGGCATGGATTACTCCAAGGCAGCTTCATTCCGCCGCGCGATCAGCGGGAGCTTCGCGAGTTGATCCGGTACCGCCGCAGCCTGATTGAGGAGCGGGCACGAGAAGTCAACCGGATTCAGAAAGTGCTGGAAGGCGCCAACATCAAACTGTCGTCGGTGGCCAGCGATATCCTGGGCAAATCGGCGCGTGCCATGATCGAAGCGCTAATTTCCGGCAACGAAGATCCGGAAGCCCTGTCGGAGTTGGCTCTTCGGCGTCTGAAAAACAAGAAAGAGGATCTCCGGCGCGCGCTCAAAGGGCTGATCGGCCCGCACCAACGGTTGATGCTCCAAACCCAGCTGCGGCACGTCGATGAACTGGATGCCCTGATTCAACAGTTGGACGAGGAGATCAAGAGGCGCATGCTCCCTTTTGAGGAAGACCTGGAGCGGCTGGACACCATTCCTGGGGTGGCCCGGCGGACGGCGGAACAAATTGTCGCCGAAACGGGTACCGACATGAGCCGCTTTCCGTCTGCCGCTCATTTGTGTTCGTGGGCGGGGTTGGCTCCAGGGAACAACGAAAGCGCCGGGAAACGAAAGTCCGGGCGAACGACCAAAGGGAATCCGAAGCTGCGGAGCGCTCTCATCGAGGCGGCCCGAGCAGCAGCCCGAACGAAAAACACGTATCTGTCCAGTCTGTATCATCGCATTGCCGCCAGACGAGGCGCGAATCGGGCAGCGGTAGCGGTGGCGCATCGGATTTTGATCATTGTCTACCATCTCCTGAAAGATAAACAAAATTACCGTGAACTCGGTCCCCATCACTACGAAGAACGCAGGCGTGAGCAGGTTGCGAAACAGGCCCTACGGAAACTGCAATCTTTGGGTTATACAGTAACGATTGAAACCATCAACCAAACCGCATAACAAATGAATCCCATCATTTTCCATTTATGATTGGTTTGTTGGGGTAAGGCTTTTTTGTGCTTCTAACACTATCATAAATTTTCGGGGTAGAATATTAACTTGGACAGATCGTCTATACAAAGCCACTATACGTTTTGCCAAAGCGCCGATAGCGGCATCAGACGGAGCATTCTGGTTATACCGAATCACGCCTATAATTTCTCCGTTTCGTATATATATGACTGTGTAATCGTCTTCGACGCGTTGTAGACTCACAGCTCCTCACCTCTCTTTGTTTTGTATAGAAAGAATCGACGCTTGGAAATCAAAAGGCTTCAGAATCTATAGTAAAATCTGCCATGCCGCAAAATCCCCACTTTCCAATGACTGTCATTCATATTTTTCGACACCGGGACATCTACCAATGAAGTTCCCGTTCATCATTCCATATATCGCATCACTATGGGCGTTCGTGTACAACGTCAAGTTATTCCCCACATGGGCCATATGCTGCGCTCCATTGGTTGAAAAAGAGATATCGTAGCCTTCATATGCTTTTTTTACCTTCCGTTTAAATTCATCAAAGGTCATAACGCATCACACCTCTAAAAAAGTATTAAGAAACCGGTTACCTTGCGTTCCGCAAAAAGAAACCGGAATCCTTGGTCTTCAATTTATCCATGAACGAGGCAAATTCTTGTTCATTATCCACATGAATTTCGATTACTCCGATTTTTTGCCGGGGTTTAAATCGTTTCCCTACGATCCTTCCCCCGCTGTTCGCCACCTCCCACACGTAAGTATCCAAATCCCCTTCATGATCGCATTCGCCAAAGACAAGTGTTTTAATCATCCGGCTACATCCTCCATTCCTGTTCAAAAAGTTAAGGGGTTACTTCTCCTGTATCAGCAGCAGTTGGAAATCATTTTGTGAAACGGTTAGTCCATATACCTGTTTCAAACGTTCCGCAGCCTTCTGCCGCGCCAATGTTTCCACTACTGTCGGGTGTGCTGCAAACACCGTTAGCTTTAGGCGATATCCCGCTGCCTCCAACAAGCACTCGTAACGTTTGTCCAATATGTTCACCTTCTTTTGGTCAATTTTTTGTTACGCTTTGTTCCTGCAGGAAAGGCATCGTTCATGCCCTTTGTACACCTGCTCGTAAATGGATTGCTTGATCCAGATCGTTTTCCCGCAACTGCGGCAAGTAAACAATATTCGCTTCATATTAACGCCCCTATTTACCTATTTAAATGAATAAAACCGCCCCGAAGGACGGCTTTGAGTTTCCAAAACGATATGCTAAATTTCTTCAATATACGAGTCTGAAGGACCCTGAAATTTATTCATCATAATCAGACAATGGAACCTGTCCGGCACAAATCACAGCCGAACAAAATTGCAATCCCTCCATAATTAATTCCTTGGTAAAACAACCTCTCCTTTTCCTTGGCCTGAATCCAGTTACTGGTCTCCTCCCATTCCAAAAAAATCTTAAACTGTTCGGGGTTCAAAACTTGCTTCAACTGTTCACGTAATGTCTCGATTTTTTGAAATTCCTGCCGGAGTACGGGATGGGCTTGGTTTTGCCGCTCCCACAAGTCAAACCGCTGCCGCAACGTCGAAATGAATTCGTATTCCATGCCACACCTCACATCGTCTCGATTGGGTGTGTCGATGGTAACTCTGCTTCGCGGCTGAAGCAAGTGGTTTTAGAATTAATCCGAATTTGGTTGTACCCACATAAAAAAATGAATCCTTCCGGGCGTTAGTCGCACAGAAGGATTAAGGGAGATAGGGTTTGCTGTTTTCATACAACACATCCGGATCGAGGTCGATGTCTCCGGGCCAGACCACCGTTCCGGCATCACGGTCAACTTTGACTTGTTTAAAAAACCGCTCGTTCTTCAGAGGTTCGAATACAGGACCTTTAAGAAAAGGACGAATATCCACGATACGATATTCCCCAGGATTGAATTCCAAAACTAGATGGAAAGGTTCGACCGGTTGGGCGCTGCGGATTTCATGCATCATTCATCATATCACCTCGCTTAAGACAACGGTGGAATTCGAAATAACGTTTGTCCCGCTTGAGCCCGTTTCCAATTTTCCTCTAATTCCACTCTATGCATGATCACCCAAGCTGTCAACCGGTGGCTAATATTGGTTGGCAGATACCCAGCAATTACGTTTCCCGAAAAATCCACCGCAGCGGAATATTCCCCTCTCACATGAATATGGGGCGGCAAATGATCCTGGTAATACATATAGATTTTCAATCCAAGAAATTCGCATATGATGGGCATCGGTTACACTCCGTGTTCTTTACGTTTTCAAAACCTTTCCCGCGACCAAAAACCGGCATAAAATTACCCGTCACATGGACGGGATTGACCGATGGATCTTTCCGGTTATTCATCAGGGCTTTCTTTTCCATTCCGTTTGCCGGCATGAAGCCAACCGCTTATTTCGTCCAGGCAGGCATACAATTGGAATCCGTCCAAAAAACCGCGGATATACAATTCCTCTTTTTCCTCGGAAACTTGAAAACTCATGCGCTCTTCCCATTCCATAAACAGTCGCAGTTGCTCCTTCGAAAGCGATTCCTCCAATCGGTCAAAAGACATGGAAACGAGTTCCCGCCTTTCCCGACACCTCGGGTTCGTTTGTATACGCTGATCCCATTCGTCGATCCGTTTGCGGAACGCAGATATCAACCATTCCGGCACACCAACGTACACGCCGTGCTCTCCTTTCTCTCAAAATGGTGTGTCGATGGTAACTCTGCCTAGCCGCTAAAGCAAGTTGTTTTTACGTTAGTCCAGATTTTCTTGATACCGCCGTTCTTCGAACGACCAATCGACATTTTTTCCGTCAAAATGGCGGACCGTTTTTTCGACTACCGAACGGATACGCCGATCTTTTGGCGGCCCGCCGTCCCATCCCCGGTCATAATTGGCCAGACACCTGCCGAAGCCGGCCGAACGGTCAGGATAAACCTGCAGACGGCTTATTCTTCCCTCGGCTATGCCGTACATGGACGGTTCGCCAAACACCTGCGCCTCCACATAAAACCCATCGACTTCACCCACATAACGCTTGCCCATAAACCAATTGCCTTTTTCCGTAAACATTTTTGTTCCTCCCATATTGCAAAATCCGCCGGTTATCCAATCTGGAAAACCTCTCCGGCCGCGATTCGCTCCTTTTTGTTTGAACTGCTTCCTTACGCTGGCATCCAGACAAATGCTAATAATGGAGCAACTTCTGCCGGAATGCTTCTAGCGCTTGCTGCCATTTTTCCGGATTGTTCCAAGTTGCAATTTTCTTGTCTGATCCACCCTTCGCATGACACAGCTTTGCTCCACCTAAAAAGCAAGTCCAGTGAAAGTATGATCTGCCGACGTAAGAAATACGAGTCTTAAGAACAGGAAAAGGACCCTTGGGAATGCAAGAGTCCTTCTCCTACTATAGGTTTTCATATCGTTCCATAAGTGCCGATTTTCAGCCCAAATCAAATCCTGAACTAGTGGGTTCCGCCCGTTCCAAAGTCGTCATACGAAGAAAGATTGGCGTGGTAAAACACGATATCCCCGTCCTTCAGTTGGAACGTCACCCCAAATGGATCGGTGAAACTGCGCTTGAATCCCTCCATTTGCCACTGGTTGTTCAGCGGTCCGTAAATGTATTGCAAATGCGGGTGATCCAGGTCCTTATTCCGGATCGTCTCGATGTTGAAATTAACAATGATATACCCGTCCCGCAGAAAAATGGGGGATTGATCGTCCAGCCGATGCGTGCGCCCATACTCCGCCAGATTCGTGCCTTTCGGCACCACATACACCGCAGCGGGCAGACTGTATTCCCCGTACCACCGCTGAACCGACGCATTGGCCCTCGCCGCATCCACTCCGGAAGGAACATTCATGCTGCCGATGAACGTCCGCAATTGCGGCGGCAGCAGCATGATGTCGTAACCGCCGACGTACGTGGACTTTTTGGTGTTTTTCAGATACTGGTCGATATACGCCTGCTTGTTTCCGCCTGCGCCGGTCAAACTCCAGAGCGAGCTTGCGGTGTTGATCAGCTCTTGCCGGGGTACATTCCGCAGCCGCTCGTCCAAAGTGATATACCGCCGCTCCGCATCGTCTGCGGATCCGATCCGGATAAACCGCTTATTGCCGGAATGGTAGTATAATTCCACTTCCTGCCGGTTCCCGCCCTGTCTGTCCACAAAATAGAATTTCGGCGTGATGCGGATGCCGTCCCCCGCTTCGAACATATTGCCTTTGGTTTTCACTTCGAACTTCACATGATACCCCGTCTTCACCGCCACATTTTTCTTACCCGGATCCGGGTGGCTGCCCTGCCGGACCGGCAACACAAACGGCGGCTGGTTGCCGCGCGGCGATCCGTCGATGTCTTTCGTGCCCACCCAATACGCGTTTCCTGTCGGCGCGGCGCCGCCTTTTTGCGTCCGGAAGACCGTTTCCCAGTTGTAGTCCGCAATATCCGTGATGCGGAAATCGTACAGCCGACCGATCACTTCCACCGGAACGACCTGGGTCGCCACATGGTTGGACACATTCAGATTGGCGTTCATCTCGGTTCCGAACCCGGTTTGCGGGCTGTTTTCCGCAAAAGTTCGGAACAGCACGTCGTAGTTGCCTTCATCGACCCAAACCGGCAGGAAAAACGTTGTGGTTTCCTGCGACACCGGAATCGATATCCATGTTTCTTTCGGATAAAATTTGGATTTGTCGCCGCTGTACACATCGAACGGAAACCATACCTGTTTTTCTTTGGTATACTTCGCATAGTCGCGGTTTCCGTAACCCGGGATGTTCCGATGTTGACCTTCGGTCGGAATAGTGACGATAAACGGTCTGTCCAAAATAAGAGCCGAGCGGCCCGCACTCGGGGTGGTTTTTTGGTTATGGGCTCTGTCGTCCGAAACTGACGAATAGTTCACCACCGGCGTGTGAACAGTGACGGGATTGAGGCCGTGAATCGGGAAAGATTGGTTCTCCCCGCCGTTGATTCCTTTGACGAGCGAATAATCAATGGTGCCGGAACTCGGCTGGTTGGCCTTGTTTGTCTTGCTCGGTTCGATGAGATATCCTTTTCCGTACAGCACGTCCGGACCAATCAAGGGCGGCGAAGGAATTTGTCCGGGAGCCGGAGCCTGTTCTTCCACCGTCCGATTGTCCATCACCGTTGTGCCGTTAAACACAAGCGAATCGTTTTTGACCCGGATTTTCCCGATCGCCTTTTCCGCTTCGCCCGTCCAGTCTTCATCGGGTACGGACGGCCGGCTCGAACCACCGTTAATGGTTTGTCCGGGAAGGGTGACATCGGAATAAACGGGATGCGTAATGTGCGATTCCAATGCATCCGTATGCGCCGCGGAAACGCTCGGCGGCGAATATCCGGTCGGCTGCACCGTGACCGTTCCCGATGGCAAAGCGTAATTGTTGAAGGTGGCTTTTTGGATCCCATACACCTCAAGATTGTCGATGACCCAATAACGGTATCTCCGTTCGATCGTGTAGTTCTTAGTTACCGTTTGTGTATCCGATCGTGGAACGGTGATCGTCGTCGGGTTTCCATCGGAATCGGGCGGTCCGGGCACCCTTTCCGTCCATTTCAACGTGTATGTCTTCGTAACTCGGATCGGATACTTGCACGTTCCGGACATCTCGGCAAATTCGTTTTTGTACAGATAGGCTTTGGATGATGCATTCACATACAGGCTCTCTGAAGTCGGAATGCCCTTCAGCACATCGAATCGCTCCGCGCCGCGCGGATCCGCTTGGATGACGCCTGTTGCCGCCGGGTCCATAACCTGTGCGCTCTGCACCGTTCCTTTAACAGGCCCGGTGCAAACGGCGTGTCCTCCGCCGCCTCCCCCGCAATTTCCGTCTTCGCAGGGAGGCTGCCCGCAACCGTCGGCATTCGGATCACTTTCGCAAACGTCGTTCTTTAACCTGTACATGGCGACCATATTGGTTCCGCCAACGTAGACGGTAAAGTTCCGGGTGACAACTTTGGTGTCCCCTTTATCTTTTTCCTGTACGAAATTCCGTTCTTCCGGCCTGAGAACAGGTGAAAGGTACGAAAGGTATATCTCGTAGGTTTGTTGTCGGTACTCCACTTCTTCCGGAAACGACTCCAATATTTCGTGGCCGGCGGGGAACTTTCCGACGAGGGTTTCATTCACTTTGGTTCCGTCCGAAAGGTACAGGATTTTGTTCACCGGATAACCCTCCGGGTCACCCTCAAACACGATTTGCACATCGAAATATTGCCGCAAATCGGACGGTTTTGCCCAATTTTCCGCCTTCACAATGCCCGACAACGTATGAAAAGGGCCTTTTCTTACATGCGGGTTTCCCCTCGGACCATCGACGGACACCATGATCGCGCTTGCGTACAGCGTCATACCTTGTTTAATCGCTTTTTCGGCTTTGGCTTCGCCGATCGCCGCAAGCACTTCCTCTTTCGTCCACTGAAATGTCGTGATAACCTGCGTGTCCGTGATCCGCTCGTCGATAATATGGCCGCCTTCCAGTTTAAAGTGTTCTCCCGCTTTTTGTGACGTCGGATCGCATTCGCCGGTATGATCTTCCGTTGTGCAAGTGTCATGCATGTGAATATACCAGCCGACGGTTAAATACCTCACGCTGCTAGTGGCCTTCTTTGACTGGGTGACAAAAGTAAACGTCCCTCCATCGAAATACGCTTCGTTCGCACTTGCGAGTCCCGGCAGGAAAGAAGTCAGCAAAAACAAAAAAAAGAGAATCGAAGCGATTCCCTTTACTCTTACCGCCATATATTTCATCCCGCACTTCACTCCATTTTTCGGATGATACTGTTGTCAAACAAGCTGGCCATGGTTGACAAGGCCAGATGATCGCCGTAATTACCGGAATGGTTGGTGCCCAGCCAAATATCGGCGTTACCCTCGTACCAAACGCCTTTTTCAAATTTGTCGGTATCCGGATTAAAGAATGTGTCGTGAAAAATATTCTTGTACTCTGCATAGTTGTCGATCTTGAAACGAACCCTCGCTCTTACGTACCAGCCTCCCAGTCCCGAATTGTACAGCATGCTCGGCTCCGGCTCGATAAAACCTTCGAGTTTTATTTTGTTTTCCTTCACCCATTCGGCGTACTCTTTGTTTTGCTGTACCCGGACCTTACCGAACGCTTGGTTCTCGTACTGAAACAAATCTTCGGCCCACACAGCGGGATCAATGGTCTCATAGTCCACATTTAATTTCAAGGCAAAACCGTTTTTCACCCGCTGCATGATCTTTTTCAAATCTTCAGTCGAAAAGATCTGCGCTCTGTAAATGTCGACGGAAACCTGGGTATGCCCTTCCCTCGAATGGGGATATTGAAATTCATACATTTCATTCGGAATGTCTTCCAAAATATATGGATAGTCATTTGCGTTTTTTGGCAAATTGGCTGTGCGTACAAGCCGCCCCCAATCATCGAGCTTCGCCGTACCGTTTTGCTTTGTCGATATGTGCACGGTTGCCGTGAGGTCATCCCAATTTACCTTCGCCCCCAGCACTTCGCTGACAAACCGCAGCGGGACGTAAGTTCTCCCGCCCTTCATGATCGCTTTCGTATCAAAGATGACTTCCGACCCGTTCACGATCGCCTTGTTTTCACCGACGGTAAGGCGGATCCGCTTGTCTCCCCGCTCAATCGGGACCGTCATCGAATCCGCTTCCCAGCCCACTTTCGCGCCCATGTTTTCGGCGACAAAGCGGACCGGCACCAGTGTGCGTCCGTTTTCGTCAACAAACGCTTGGGCGTCCGGAAACCAGATTTTCCGGCCATCCATCACGACGCTGACAAATGCCGGCGCCGTCACCGCGGCATAAGAGAGATTCGCGAAAAGGCTGAAACAGATCAGGATTGCCAAGCTTAGGCTCAACCATTTCCTCAATCAACTCAACTCCTTCCCGTTTGGAATGCTGATAAAAAAAGGAAATCCATTCGTGTCTCCATCTTAGTCCTGTTGCGTGAAACTGTCCACTCCGGAAATCCCCATTTCAACCGTTGCTGGAGTGAACGGAAACGGCAGTTTGCTTTTAGGCAGGAAACACGCTGATAAACGAAAAAACCACAATCCTCAACTTTTTGTAGGGATTGCAGCTTGTCCTTTTTTTCCTACATCTTGTGCTCATGCAATGGCCTCAAACGATGGAAGCAAAACACCGTCCGGACCAATCATCCCCAGCGAATAGGCTTTTTCGATCATGCCCAATTTTTGATTTTCAAACGAAACATTACCGTTCAATTGCGCGTTCAACCGGGAACTCCGAACCTCATGTTCCGGCAAGGCGCGGGCATACCGGGGATTCACCACCCGGTTCTCCTGAACGGCTTTCATAAATTCGGCAAAAGAAATCCCGTCGCGGTGACCGTACCTGCTGATTCCCATATCCCCTCCATAGGTCAGAAACCGATTGACCAGCGTAACCTTCGTGTAAGCGGCAAATTCCGGGGTAAATCTCCCGTTCGCATCCACAGCGGAAAAAGATACGGCCAACACCTCCGATTGTTCCTTCATTTACTATATCGGCTCACAAATTGGAAAACATGCCGGCGCTGCTACCATTCTTAACGAGAGATATTGTTGCAACGTAAAGGAAGATATCCCTTTTTCGCGGCTGCCTTTTCACTGCTGAACGTTTCCTCGACGGGGTAGGGAAACGGGCAGGAACTGCGGTAATACACCTTCATGCCGTTTTTTACCGCTCCGACGATGACCGGTTTCTTTAACACCCGGCTGCCGCCCAGCGCGTAGTTGTTGTAGAATCGTTGTCCGACCGGGATTCCCTGCAGAAAAGCCATCACGCCGACGTCGTCGATCGTGTTGCTCCAATCTTCCCCGGAAATCACCGGCAGCGTAAAGGTGTAGGAAATCCCCGCACGGGCAGCGTACTCATTGTGCCGGTTGATCCGGTACGTCAGTTCGTTCTGGATCGCGTTTACGATGGTGCTGCGCCGCACCTGTTCAAATTTGTCCGGATCGCGCAGCAGAGGGATGGCGGTATCCTCCGCGATTTCACTTCGAAAGCCCTCAACCCATCTCTGACTGCCCGCCTCATAGGCGATCACATAATCATCCAGCGTTAACGACAGGCTGTTCCCCCGCGCGTCGGCATATGCGTACGGTTTTTTCGGTCCCCATACGGAGCGCATCTCCGTTTCGCCTTCCGCGTTCGTGAACTCTTCTTCGGCATAGACGTAAAAACCGTCATACCCGATGATGACCACGGCCGGAATATAACGGTTCAGCACACCTTGGGAAACCGGATCGTCGGCAATACCGAAGTTCATGTAGAGCGTCCGGTAGAACGTGTCAATCGCTTCTTCCTTGTTCACCCTGACCCGTTTCAGCGAATCGTATTGCGCTTCCCGCCCCGGATCGACGTTCATGATCAGCGCTCTGGCCGCATCGTCCACTGCTGCGTCAAGTGCCGCGTCGTACCGCAGCTCGGTGATCATCGTTTTACGCTGCATCTGAGTTTCCGTTTGATTCACTATATAAAAAGGAAACAAGATCAGCACCCCGACGATGGCCCAGTTAATCATCTTCATTCCGGACCATCCCCCCGTAAGGAATGAAGATTTTGACATGGGTACTACCGGCGTTGTTCAAGAAATCGTGCAGAATCGTTCCGTTCGTCCGGTTCGTGTTTTTTACCAAAACATAAAAGGTATCGCCCACCGCCAGCCTGTAGCGGCGCGACGGGTCGTCTTTTCCCGCGGCATTGTCGGGGAACAGCACCGGCAAAATTTGCGCGTTGTAGAACATCTCATAATGAACCGCATATTCGCCCCGGAACGTCTCCGGCCGCAACGGATCGTCATAAACCGGATCGTACCGTTTGTGACCGTGTTCCATTTGAATGTCATAGGTGTTGCCTGTGGCGCTTAGCGCCTGCACAAAGTTGTTGTACATCTCCGGAGAAATGTACCCCTTATCCCGGACCGCGTCGACAAACGCGGTCACCGCGCGCAGCACGACCAATTCCGATACATCGTCCTGATGGTCAAACGCGGCGGAGATCGGGAAAATGTATAACAAAAGGACCGCGATCAGGATGGCAAACACTTTTGAAATGCTGTTCACACCCACCTCCTCCTCTCAAATCGAGGTAAAGACCACGCGCGTCAATTCACCGTGCGGCCCCCGTTGATAGAATGGTTTGTACCTGCCGTTCACCCGGATGCCGGACAACCGGACATCCTCCTTTTCAAGGTCCGGCGGGTACACCGTGCCGTCCACAACCAGTTCCACCCCGATGTCCCGGATTTGCGCGACGGACTGCAAAACTTCGGCGCCCGACACGCTGCCGTCACCCGCCAGCGGAGACAACGTGGAATGAATATTGGGGTCCGCCATCCGGTTGGAGGCATACGTCCACTCCAGCGAGGCGGATCCGCTTTGAAACAGCATCAGTCCCACCGTGACGGCCGCCACGAACATCAGACAGGCCATGCTCATTTCGATCATCGTTCGGACGGAATGTCCCACCTTCTGTTCCTCCTTACACACCGGGCTCCCCCATAAGGAGGAGCCCGCCATCCAACATGCATCGTTACTGTTGCACAAACACAATGCCGCGAATCACGTTGCTCCGGTCTCTCACCAGCTGCGCCCGGAACTTGCCGCTCGGATTCACATAGTTGATGTCCGCTTCGTCCATCGCGTCGGCGATCGTTCCGGGCGCGGGACCGATGACCGAGCCATACGTGATGCTGTCCATTGGCACGCCGGTATTAATCACTTTGCCGTACCACTGGCCGGCCGGATTTTTTCCCGTTACGATCTGAATGCCGAATTGATCCTGATCGGAAAATTTGCGGAGTGCGTTCAACACCTGACTGCCGGAGACAAGCGTATTATCATACACCGTAAACGCCGTTTGGGAAAGTTCGGTCTGAATGTTGGAGAAATTGTTTTGCGCCGCTTTCGTCGCTTCCTGCGCGGAAATAAACATGACGACCGCAATCGTGATCAGGGCGATGGCCAGAAAAATGCCGGCCGCCATCACCAGCGCTTTTTGGGCGTTGGACATCGTTTCGTTCACTCCTTTGGAAATGGATCAGAATGTTGAAGAAAAAGAAAAAAGCCTTCGGAATGAAGGCTTCGGGAGGTGACCCGTTATTGAATCCGGTAAATCTGTTCATAGTACACCGACATTTGACTCAGGCTGACGTACACGAGCGGGAAAACGAGGTACAAAAAAATGAGGGACACCATCGGCGCAAAACCGATCATTTTCCCCCAACCCGCTTTCGTTTCGATCAACCGTTCATAATCCTGCTTGCGCTGCTCCCGCATAAACTCCTGTTCCGATTCCAGATCGTCGAACGCCCTGCGGATCGGAACGCTTTCCGCGGCCAACTGCAGCCTGTCCACGATACGGGCAAAGGGCGCAAACGGCGCCTCTTCCTTCAGCTGTTCCAAAGCTTGCTCCGCGCCATGTTCGTAATGCAACAGGCACTGCTGGAGCGGTTCCTTAAAAATAAAAGCGAACCGTTCCATCCATTCCAGCAGTTGTTCCACGGAGATGCGGTCCATTTCCGACAGCATGGCGATGACGGCGTGAAACTGGTCCACCTCGTGTTTCATCTCCATTTGTCTGAGCCGTCTCCGGAACAGAAGCATCCACACGGGGACAAAATAGCCGCCCCAGCCGATCAGCAGGCCGAGCATCACCTCCCACCATTTCAGATATTCCCGGTTCAGCGCCTCCAGCTTCCGCAGGATGCGTTGCGCGGTGACACGAAGCTGTTCCTCGTTCTGCGCAAACTCCGGTTCTTGCCGCAATCGGGAAAGGACCGCTTCATAAACCCGGCTTTTCGCTTCCTTCACATCCGCCAAAATTTTGCGGTCCAGCGCCGCCGCTTCCCTTGCCGCTTTCTCCTCTTCCGGGGAAAGCCGTCCGAACATCATTTCCGGCTTGTCTATTGCATAGAGAAGCTGATGCGTCGCTACCACATGAAGCGTGACAAACAGCGCGACGGACAACAAAAATCCGAGGACGCTCACCGCCACCCGCTGAACATAAAACCACTCCAAACGGAGCGGAGAACTTGTTTCCTTGAGCAGCATGGTGCAGCGGGCGTACTCTTTGGTTCCGGGGCCGGGCATGATCCGATCGACCAGCCATTGAACCCAGGGAACCTGATACGCCCTTTGTTCCCATGGTTTTCGCCGCTGCGCCGCCTGCTGTTCCCGGTCCAGTTCCCTCATATGGCGCAGCAGGACGTACGAACCGAGAACAATCAACAAAATGACGATTTTGGTCATCCAGCCGAGTTTGCCGGCGTAAAACGCGTCCATCGCCGGAAAGTAACTTCTTGCCCAGTTTTCGATCGGCTTCGTAAAAAGAAGTGGAATCAGCGCGATGGCGGTCAGTCCTTGCAAAAGGAAACTCAGTTTCTCCCGCCGCAAAATGGCCAGGTTTAGTTCGCCGGTAAGCTGGCCGAGGGCTTTTAAGTACACCGACCCGTGCTGCGTCATTTTATCCCCGTATTCCCTGACCAGATGGGAAATGCCCGCCAGTCCCTTCAAAAAGCGGTTCGGCGCGGCCTCGTAATATTGCTCCAGCCTTTCCTCCGGGTTGCTGGACGTCAGCACCTCGTAAATTTCCCGCGCATGCAGCGCCATTTCGTGCGGCGCGGTTTCCGCCGCGTCGTAAATCGCTTCCTCGACCATCCCGTGACGGTGGTAGTGATGCCTCACATCGGTGAGAAAATGGCGGAGTTGATGAAGCTGACGGTTTTCCAGGCGGTGGACGAACGCATCGGCCATCACCCCGTGTCCGACCCATATCCCGGTCGCAAGCAGAAGCAGCATCAATACATCGTCGGTGATCCACAGAAGCGGTACAACGGCCGAAAGCAACACCCCCCACACCGCAAGAGCCAGCTTGACCGTTTCCAGCCGCAGTTCCCATTCGTCAACCACATGCAGCACCGCAAGCCGCCTGCGGATCCCCGTCAAGTACATCCGCAGCAACGGAACCTTGGCGCACCAGACGTAGATTTGCTGAAAAAAGCTGTACGCGGCCTGCCGTCGCGACGCTTTGTCCGGGAGCCGCAACTCTTCGTATTCCCGGACCGATCCGGCGCCGGTGTTTCTTCTGGACACCATTTGAAACAGAAGCGCGGCGAGCATAAAGAACGCGACGGAAAATCCGAACGCAAACGTCAGCCAGGTTTTAAGCTCCATCTTCCGCCTTCACCCCCCAATGGGCGGCCAGAAACGATCGGAACGCCTGGCGATCGGTTTCCGACATATGCTCGAGCATTTCCCGTACCGTCCGTTCGGAAATCGGATGTACCGCCACATAGCGGCCGTCCCGGTACTCGATCACGTTCCGCGCTTCGTACAGCGGCCGGTCGGTGCTGCGGCGGAAATACTCGGCGGTCGTGTCCATAAACCGCTCCAGTTTTTGCTCCAGTGTCCGTGCGTTCCGGTAATCGCCGGGGTACGGCACGTCCTGATCCAATGGAACGCATTCCGTGATGCGTTCAATGTAACGGTGGCCGTTATAATCTTTTTTCAGATGAATGTCGAAATGAAGGACGCTGACCACCTGCTGCTCGGCCACCTTCTCGTTGTGGAACACGCCGGTTTTGAGCAGGGAATTGCGGAGCGAGAACACCAGATCCCGGAACGTTTTCGCATGGTGCGTAAACAGCGTGAAGAGCGAAGCGACCTGCGACATTTGAATCATCCACGCCGCCACCGGATCGGTGGCCACTTCGCCGAGAATGTTGACGGTGCCGTCGGTCTTCTTCTGGATGTCGAGACCCTCCTGGCCGGAGATCGTTTCCGTTTCCCGCAAGCTCAAAATGTTGCGGTCCCTGTAGATTTTCCGCAGATGCAGTTCGAAGGTCATTTCCTGCACCCGGATCGTATAGGTGGCGGGAATATACCGCACCATCGCCATGAGAAGTGTCGTTTTCCCGCTGCCCTGCGCGCCGGTAATCGCCGTAATCCTCGCGCCTTTGACGAGAAACGGGATCAGCCCGATGGGAAGTTCGGCGTTTTCGTCCCGGATGAGCTGCTCCAGCGTCGTGTTTTGCACGTCGAATTTACGCACAAAAAAAGCCCACGATTCGGAGAACCGGGGGCGCAGGACGACCACGCGCGAGCCGTCCGCCATTTCGTTGACCTTGTAGCCGTTGGCTTCGGACAACTGTCCGGGATAATTGAACTTGTAAATGTTTTGGCACACCCGCTTTAATTCCCGTTCCGACCCGAACGAGAGGAAAGCGAGATGGATCGACTTGCCTTTGTAAAAAATCCAGACGCTGTCATGGGATTTCGGCACTTCCCTGAGCAGCGAATCCGCCCGGAATTCCCACTCCCCTTCCCAGATGGCCGGAGGAAGTCCGGAAACGCCGCCCGATACGCCGTCAATCCGCATGTCCCGGATTTCGTCCACGACGCTGAATCCCTTGTAGTTTTGGTAGATGCGCTGAACGATAATGTGCAGCTTGTCCTCAAAATGCAGGCGCCGCGCTTCCTTTTTATAAATCTCATGAATTTCCTCCGCCGTAATCCGGTACGATTCCGTTTTCCCGTCCTCGATCAGGCGCTTCGGCCGGTCCAGATCGTACTTGCGAATGAGTTCGCCGAGCGCGTCGGGCCCGTACCGTTTTTTGTACTGGTACAGTAAAATCTCGAACTGATCCTGCGGCGAAAGTTCGTAAGGATCGTCAAACGGGATGATTCGGTTGATGTTGGATTCGTCCAGCTTGTACGTCTGCAGGAGCAAATCGAACAGAAACTGTTTGACGTACGCCTTGTCCCGCATATCGCCGGAGGTGCATCCGCGAAGCGCCTTTTTCAGTTCCGCCCGCTTGTTTTTGCGGCGGCGCAGTTCTTCTTCGGATAGGCCGAGATCGTACAGGTTACTGGTCGTCAGGTGATGCAGCGCCTGTTTCACGTACTCGGTCATCGCATCGATCGTGTACATCCTCTCTTCCGCCGGCGGTTTCTTCGGTTTGCGTTCGCTCATGCGGAAATAGAGCAACGCGCCGGCAAGGGCAAGCAACAGAACCGTTAGGAGTCCGTTCAGCACCTGCGCCATGCGTCACTCCCCCTTCCCGCCAAAAAACGGCTTGTTCAACCCGCCCCATTCGATGACCGCCTTCGCCGCGGCACGCACACTTTGCACGAAAAAGTGGTTCTCGTGATCGCGGGGAACGTTGCGGTTGCGAAAACAAAAATCGATCGCGCGTCCCTCCCGCGTCGCATCCATCCAGCCGGCATTGTGCGGAACCGGAAGGAGCGGCTCCTTCACCCTGTACCTTCGCGCAATATTTTTCGCGGTATAGGAAGAGTAACGATCGTACTGGCCGAGCAACAGGATCCGTTTTTTGCCGCCCGGCCGTTCATCCGCTTCCTGATGCCCGAAGAACCGATCCAACACCAAGCGGTTCTGATTCAAATTCACGACGACCAGGTCCGCATGTTGCAGCAACGTTTGTGTCCAGGCGGAACCGGTGCCGCTTCCCCCATCGATCAGAACCAAGTCATAGTATGAACCCGCCGTTTCCAGCAGAAGCGGAAGCACGTCTTTCATGCCGGGCACAAACACTTTGTCCGGCTTGTTCGAACCCGGCAGCAGATCCAGCCGATCCTTGAGCAACGGGACGGTGTAGTCCCGGACCATGGCCGGCGTAAGCTTCCGGTTGCGCAGCAGCCGTTCCAGCGCATCAATGCCGGTGTCTGCCGCATGGGTCAGTTCGTCTCCTTCTTGCGTCCGCCGCCGCATCAGCGCCTGTTCCAGGCTGGCGCGGCGGCTTTGCAAATGCCCGAACAAAAGCAGGTAGGACGAATATTCGAGACCCAGCAAAGCCGACAGGGCGACGAGATTGGACGTGGTCCCGGTTTGGCCCGGCACCGGGCTCCAGAACACAACACTAAGCCCCACGCCGATCCCTCCTCATCCGTTTCCACGCTCTTTTCACCGTCCGGCCGTCCAGCCCGAACAGCACTTGGGCCAGCCATTGCACGTTTTTGGCATACGTTCCGGACAGTCCTTTTACGCTCACGCGTTCCTGGTGTTGATTGCCGATCATCACCGAAAGATCCTGATCCGAAAGCGGAATCCGGAATACCGGTTCCTCCCACCGGATGTGGAAACATGAATAAAAGGAATCAAAATACGCTTCGGGGATCGTGCTTTCCACAAACGGGCACCACATTTTGAAACCCACAAGCGGCTGTTCGCTTGCCTTGTCCAAACCGAGCCGCCGCATCAGGTCTTTGTTTTTTTGCAAGGTCAACTTCTCAAAACTACCGCACCAGACATAGTGATCGAAGGCCGGCAAATGCCGCCCCACGAATTCAGAATGATCCGTGTCCAAAAGCAACACGTCATAATGCGGCCATCCGCCTTCCGTTTGGTTCACGTGCCGATCCAACTGCCCATATGTCAAAAATCCGACAGCCACGTCAAAGCCTTCAAACTCTGTCACAAAAGCTCCCGGACGGTCGTCAGTCCGCGGCAAATATCCCAGCACCGTTTGCGCCATCGACGAATCGACCAGCAGTACGCGTTGCCCCGCCGCCGCCAGCAATTTGCCCAGCGCTAGAAGCAAGTGGCTTTTGTCCGTCGCACCGAGAAAAGCGATCTTTTTCATAATGCCCTCCCTTTACGAAGCCGAAGGCGGCTGGTTAAACACATCTTCCAGTTTATTTGCCGGTGGCTTTTCTTGACCGTTTTCCGGCGGCATTTCCTTCGTTTCCCCCGGAGATGCTTCGGGCACCGGCGACGGTTGGTCGGCGGCGGGATCGTTCCCGGGCCGGGCTTGACCGTTTTCCTGACCGGCCGGCGGCTCAGCCGGCGGTTGGATGGTTTGGCGGCTCGCGTTGTTTTGCTGCGTGACGATCCGTTCGTTTTGAAGTTGCTGTTGGACCGTGACGCTGCCATGGACCACCTTCATTTTATCCACGTCGCTCATGGCTTTCAGATCGTTGTCCAAGCGGGTCCGAAGCTGTCTGGCCAGTTCCGTCTTCGCGGTTTCCAAAATGTTCGGATCCGTTTCCATCAGGTCCAGCACTTTCGGATTGGGCGGATAGTTGGGAATGGCCGCCTCCTGCATGCCCGGATCCACGTACGCGAGGGCGTACAATTTCGCTCCTTGCAGGTAGGCGTCGATGATGGCGCTGGAAGCCATCAGGATTTCCCGTTCATCCATCGTGTACCAAACGATATTGCCCGACAGTTCCTGCACTTTCTTTTTGGAAAGGACAATATAGTCCTGGCCGGTTGGGAAGTTGATCCGCACGTCCACGTACTGGCCTTTTTGCAGGTTGGTCGGAAGCTGAATGACGTTAAATTCCTGCAGCCGCAAATCCCTCGGAACGAGGCCTTCCTCAAACAGCATGGAGGACACAAGCGGTGTGTTGGCGCGCAATTCGATTTTTGTGACTTTCCCGACCGCCTGCTTCGGATCGGTGATCCGGTTTTCCGAAACCAGATCCGCGGCAAGGTCAAGCACCCGTAAATCTTCGGTCTTTAGCACCGTTCCGGCCGGGAGATCGCGAACAACTACAACCATCCTCGTTTTTTGGGCTGCTTCCCGGTTTTGGAGTTCCTGGATCCTTGCTTCGTATTCGGCCTTCAACTGGGCTGTGGTTTCTTTGGTTTGCAAAAAGCTGTACAGCACCATGCCGGTGGCAAAAAACAAAATGATCAAAATACATACGAACGAAATCATGAGGATTCGTTTTCGTTGTTGTCCCCTAAATGGCATGTCTCTTCATTGCTCCTTTCCATATGGTCAGAAACGTTTGAAGCGAAAGAACCGGTTCCATCTGGGTTCCTCATGGATTCCCTTTCCGAACCAGTAACGGTCGACAAACGCATGGATTCGAGCCGCATAAGCTCCTTTCGTCGCACATTCACCGCGCCGGATCCCTTCACCCACAGCTTCGTCTTCGGGAAGATCCAATGCATATGGCCACGGAAGAAGTTCGCGCAAACGGTCTTTCGGAATCTTCTCCCGCATCCGGTTCCAGACCACCGCGATATCCGGCGAAGGATACAAGGCGGACAAGAACGGTTTCATCCGGCCAAGATTGCGGATGCTGGCCGGCTCGTCTGTGGTCATTAACCATAACTGTTCGGCCTGCTCCAAGGCCAGCTTCGTGATGGCGTCCAAATGGACTGGAGTATCGATGAGTACCGTATCCATTTCCGACTTCAGAAAACGGACGACGGCGATCAGCTGTTCCCGCTCCAGAATCAACGTCCCTGCCTGGGCGGGAACAGCGACAATAAAAAAACCCATCTTCGTTTTCAGAAGACAGGCTTGGCTGGCTTTTACATCCTCGATCCGGCGTACCAGGTCGGCAATCGTCTTGTTTGGCTGGAGTTGCAAGGTGGAAGCCACGGAGCCGTGCATCAAATCCAAATCCAGGATGCACACCCGGCCTCCCTCCCGCGCCAGTTTCGCCGCCAAATGAAGCAGAAAGGTGGTCGTTCCGACTCCTCCTTTGGCCGCATACGCGGCAAGAACAGAGGGCGCATACCTGGCAAGTTCTGCTGAAACCGGCGGGACCTGCGTTTCGCTTTCCTTTTGGTTCCATAATCCGAAAGGTGGCATGGATACCGAAGAAACCGGCTCATGCTCAAAAATAAAGCGGGGGGATTCTTCCCGGACGTGCTCCTCGTTTTGCGGGGTCACTTCCTCTGAAACAACCCTTTGTGCCTGTTGGGAAAGCGGCACTGGGTCATCCGGCTCCATATTTTCGTCTTCTTCAAAGAGTAAGGAAGACTCCCGCGATGTTGACGAAGACAAAACATACGCCTCAAAGTCCGGCTCATCCATGGGGGTGATCACGTTGGAAATCCCGATGGCCGCCCATTTTTCCTCCGGGATATGCTCATCTGACAACAGAAAAACGGTCATCCTTTTGCGGACAAACACAGGCACGAATTTTTCCCAGGTTGCGTCCGCGGCATCGAGAACGACCAGTTTTCCCCTGGCTTTATGGGCTTCATGGATCACGTGCACGACCCATCCTTTCTTCCGCAGCCGATTGATCCATTCCTCACGATGGCGCGGCCGAAAAAGGACCAGCCGCATGTGTTCTGCCCTCCTTTCGCCATGCATGCCAACCGGAATCGGATATACCGTTTCCCATCAGGGTTTGGCTTCAAACCCTTCAAAAACGCCTTGTGAGTATTCGTTCCGATGTTGCCGGATCCAGTTGGCCGTCTCCGGATAACCGAGCACTTCCGCCCAATAGATCACAACAGGAACGTCCAACATATTGGTGCGACCCGATTGACGAACCGCCTCAATGCCTTCATATACCTTTTTGGAAACTTGAATCATCGCATCATCCACTCCTTTGGTTTAACTTGTGATTCGAAACGAAAACTATCATTCCATCCTGAAGTCCTGACCGTTCAACACACCACGAAGCGCCCGTTCCAGTTGTCTGTCCGTTGCCTCCATGATGGTTCGCGGATCGTATCCCCTGTCCCCCGCATAAATCGCCAGATCCCGGCGGAAATGCGCATTTGAGACGCAGTGCGAAACAATCAGGACCGTAATCCAATCCCTGGGTAACGTAATGCGGTTTTTCATCGTCATCCTCCATTCCTCTTTAATGCAGGGCCAACGTCCTCCAATAATTTCGGATCTCATCCAATTCTCCGCTGTGCCACAGACTTTTCCCGGCTGATGTTTCAAATTGCCACTGCCACTGGTTGATTCGATCGCGGCGCACATACACGGTCACCGGATTTCCGTATTTGTCTTTCGTATTTAAACGAACGACATTAGGACTGATTGGCATGGTTTCAATGAATAACAGAAACTGGGACTGGCTCATCGGGGCATCCCTCCGTTTCCTCAATGGTTCCATAAAAATTTCAGTCCGCCGAAATCGTGATGGATTGACCGCACGTGAGCAATGCCGCGGCAGCAAGAGGGATGGCGAAAGAAATCTTCTTATTTCCGCCCCGTTGATGTTGAATACAGGCAAGTGCCAACCAAAGTAATGAGAACAAGGAAGCCCATAAACACAAACTGACAAATCGCGATGAACCCAAGAGAGCCCCATACGCCATCATGAGCTTTACATCCCCGCCGCCCAACCATCCTTTTAGATAGGGAACAATCAAAATGCTTGCGGATAAAAAACCTGTCAAACTTTCCATCGTATTTCCATCTAAAACGTTCAGGAGGAATCCGCAAAAGATCCCTCCCAAGCTCACTCCATTCGGAATGATATGATCCTTTCCGTCGTACCAAGCGGCAAGCAATGCCATGGTGGCCACCAAACCAACGGACAACCCGGTGATCATCATTTCTTGTATACGCGGAAACCTGTCGACCCCTGGTCAATGCCGAAGCGATAATGGTACATGAACAAAGCATAATCCACAAGCTTTTCGGCTTCCGAATAAGTGAATACCTCGATTGAACCGCGTTCACAAACTTGCTCTACCTTTTCCTCCAGCTCAGCATCGATATGCTCCCACTTGTGCCCATTCACCATGTCTCACCTCCGAAGTACTTCGATCGGGGCTCTTCTGTCCGATGAATCCGTCATCGACTTTCTACAGCTCCCGATCCTTTCGCCTGCTCGTCCATGTTACACCCGATTGAGAATCGTCCGGGCCGTTTCGACATCGATCACGCAAACGTAACGGGTATAGTTGTATCCCTGCGGATCCACCGCCAGCACGCGCTTTTTGTCCGTAAGAATGAGCAGTGGGCAGTCCTTATGCTCCCGAATGACATCCAGATCTTCAAGCCGAATCGCCGCATCCATCTCCTGAGGAGTAACAAGAAAGATTGGAACATCCCGGTAAAGAATGTGTGTGGTATCTGGGTTTCCTTCATATCCCGGAATCCGATTGTATTTCCGCAATTTCTCGTACACTTTCACATCCATTTTCATCATGCGTGGCCCTCCATCCGTACAACTGGAATTAATCTGCCTTCTCTGGCGGGTAATTGGTAATGAACAACTCCTTAACCGGCTGCCGGCCGCTTTGTTGTCTGCAGAGGGTATACCGGGTTTCCACCTCTTCGATATAAAACGGTTTGTACCATTCACGAACCACAGGATGGTCGTTAATGCTGAGGAGAAACTTTCCTTTGATCCCGGCCAACAAATCCCGCAATTCAAGCTGATGCTCTTTTGTGAATTTGTAAATATATCCCGAAAGCTCGAAATAGGGAGGATCGCAATAAAAAAAAGTGTCCGGCGAATCGTACCGCGGGATCACTTCTTCATAGGACCGGTTTTCAATGTACACTCCGATCAGTCGTTCATGGGTCTCCTTGAATTTCTTCTTCACATCGCTCATATTATAGGCGGGTCTTGTCCGGGAGTATCCCCAGTCGTCACAATCGTTGTATTTGCCCCCGAAATGGGAATAGACCCGGTAGTAGAAGTCATAGGCACGCGTCACAGGGTCCCGTTCCTCGTTCCTTCGCGCCATGATCCGTTGGAATTCGTCGCGGGCGTACAAGGCCCATTCAAACCTTTGCGCCAACTCCTCCCAGTTTTCTTGGATCACGCGAAAAAAATTCACCAGCTCCGAGTTAATGTCGGCAAACACCTCGACTTTTGACCGTTCCTTTCCGAACAACACCCAACCGGCGCCTCCAAAAACTTCCACATAGCACGTATGAGGAGGAAAACGACGGATGATTTCTTTTCGCAAGCGGGATTTCCCCCCTTGCCAACGAATCGGGCTTTTGAGCATACCGATTCCTCCTTTGCTCAGACGCTGTTTCTGTCGATGGAAGGATGGCTGTTGCCATTCCCCATTCCTTGTGACAAATAAGTCCGCAATGTCTTTCCCCGGTAAAAAATGCGATCATCCGGTACACTCAGGTCTTTCGCATACTGAAAAACTTTGTCCAGGATACATTTCCATTGGGAACTGTGTCCCAGAAAATAGATTTCTTTCCCCGGTACAACCCCAACGAGATAAAACTCACCCTGGTCTTTGATATAGAGCTGTAAATCCATGGCACAACCGACGCTTTCTTTTAGAAAGCTTCCTTTCGCTTTTTTGGAAAGTGAACGAAATGAAAGCGGTCCGTCCTTTTGGGGTCATCCGACACACTGACCGGATTTCCCCGCCACCACAGAAGATGATCCATACCTTTCTCCATATTCTGAAAGGAACGGGTTAATACTCCCTCGGCAGCAAAGCCGTGGCTACGAGATAATCGCCGTAATTATCGAAAATCACCCATATTTTTTCAGGTAAATGGAGATTCACGGTGTCCAGGATTTTGTCGTTCCCATCGGTAATCTCTACCCGTCCATTTTTCGGTTGAAAGGAAATAAACGGCGATTTGTCTTTATTGGCGATCGCTTTGTCAAACAACGTCCGTAACACATGAGGGGGCAAATCCAGCCTTTCAACGCCCCTTGTCATCACCGTTTGAATCGGCTTTCCCATACGGATCCTCCTCATTTCCAAAATTCAAATGGTCAAATGGCATAAAAAAACGACTTCGTTTCCGAAGCCGTACATGCCCTTATCGTGCCGCCTGCGTTTAGCACAAAAAATCATAAGAACTCGTTTTCCTGAACTTGTGATAAAAATCTTCCGGGTCCGGGCAATTCAGTTTGACGGTTAAGTACCCCTTTTCGGCCAACGGGTCGACCATGCGTTCCAGCACGATACCACCGCACTTCACCACGTCCGAAGCATACGCATCCAGATCTCCGTTGTGCTCACATTCCCGAAAACGCAACGTCACTACCATCCGTCACACCACCGAAAAAATCATTTTTTGCAAGACTTGATCCCTTAGGTCATCTCCGGATGATCATGCGTTCCTCTTTGGAGCGCAGGGTCAGTAACCCAACGTACAGCATTCCGATGAGATCTTGATCCACCACCCATGGCTCGACGGCCACCCTGCCCGTTTTCAAGTTGATGATCCGGAATAGGACCGACTGCGGCAGGTGCGGAAGTCGTTTCATCTGGACTGAAAGCGGCGGATCGCTTCCTTTCCTTCCCACTTCCACCCACCCCTCTTTCGGCAAAGAGGCGGATTGCATCTTCCCCCACATCACGGTTCCTCTTTCCTTTCTGCCATCACTCGGGATTGCAGCAATACAATGATCTCCGTCTCCAACCTTTCCCTTCCTTGAATAAAAATGTCAGTCTCTCTTTTTTGAAGCATTATGGATCCCCCCACAGTCCGGTCCCCTCTGGAACATCCCGAGATGTATCCGGTTGACCATGTACAACCGGATCGCGTTTGTCAAAAGTTCTTCTCGCTTCAAGGGGGACGGACACGTTCAACCCGAAGAGGGAAAAGGCGCGAAAGGGAACGGCCGAACGGAAGATAAGGCTTCCGCGACCGTTCCCATCCGTAGTGACGGAACCGCTCCATTGTCCGGGATCGAGCCGGTTGTTTTCCATCCATTCGCTCACTTGCGAGGAAAGACGTCCGTCGAATCCGCTCTCCTGAATCTCCCGCACCGCCAGATCGGCCACATGCTGAATCGAAAATGCGGAGACGATCCAGCGCATGAAATCAAATCCGATCAACAGGAAGAAAAGGAGAAAGGGAAGCAGGATGACAAACTCCAGGCTTGCTGATCCTCTCCTGTCTTGAAAGAAAGCACGAAGGGAAAGCCCCTCTTTTGAAAACCTGCCCCTGTTCTTACGGAATCGTGACCGCATTGGATTTCACCATCGCCGAGTTTCCGCCCGGATACCGGGCGATCACTTCATACACGTATGTGCTTCCCGGCTTCACCGACGTGTCGGAAAACAACGTGCCGTTTGTTCCGTCGACCCTTCCCATCAGCGTGCTGATCGCTTGTCCCGATTCTTTCCGATAAATCAAATATTCCTTTGCCGCTTTGGGCACGTCCCAAGTGAGCAAAACGGAGCGGTCATCGTCGACGGTTGCCCGGACATGCTCGGGATCGAACACGGCAGCAGGGTCTATGCCATCGGGCGGTTGAACCGTGATGGGAGCCGCCTCAAATTTGGGGGTTAACGTGCTCCCATAGGTGAAGCGATACTGGGCTTGAACCGCGTACGTGTACGTTTTGCCCAGCCGCGGCGTGCTGTCGACCCATTGCAGACGATCCCCGGTCAAAACCGCGATCAGCTTTTGGTACAGCGTGCCCGCTTCCTGGCGGTAGACAAAATAGTGGGCCGGTGCTCCCTCTGCCGCTCTCCAGGAAACGCGGACACTCTCTCCGAGTTGCTCCACGAATACAAAATCACCCACGTAGTCTTTCGGATCGGCATCCGGAGGACCCCAACCGGCTGGTGCGGATGCCGTGACCCGAACCGGCAGTGACGCCGCTTTTTCGGATTCTTTTCCGTTTTTCCAGGCGGACACGAAGTAGGTGTAGCTGTGATCCGTGCGCACCGTTTGATCGGTAAAGCGGGTTTCCGGCGTGATGCGGGAAGCAAGCAGCAAGACCGGACCGCTGTCTGTCTGCCGGTAAAGATTATACGCATCCGCCCCGTCTGCTGGAGGTTGCCAGGAAACGACCACTTGCCAGTCATCGTTCCGTTCAGCATGGACGTTCACCGGCGGCATCGGAGCCAACGCCGGTACCGCCACCGAAATGGGTACGGAAGCCGCTTGTCTTCCCTCGCTTTCCGCAATCACCCGGTATTGGTAACGATGCCCCGGTTGGACACCGCGATCCGTCCAGATCAACGTCTCTTCCGTCGTTGCGGATGATTGTTGAATTTCCTGCCAATCACCGGACTCGCGGCGTTCCAAACGGTAGGTTCGGGCTCCTTTCACCGTTGAGCTTTCCAGGCGTACTTCGTCAGTGGACGCATGAAGGATCCGCACGATGGGATTGTCGGAGAACGATCCCGCCGGACCAACCGGTCCGCTCCGATCCGATTCGGTTCCATCCCGGTCGACCGCCGTGACGTAATATTTCACCGGCAGACCCACTTCCAGGGATATGGAATCAACATAACGGGTCGTGCCCGCCGGAAGGCTTGCAATTTCTTTCGCTTCCTCACCGGGCATTTGCCGGTACAGTTTGTACGTGACCGGGAGTACGTTTCCCGCTTCCTCCCATTGAATGACCTGCGATGAGCCCCATTTGCTGAAACGGACAGGATCCGGTTTCAGCGGCTTCGCGGGCAACAACGTGACATTCGCTTCGGCAAAGGGGGAGAGATTTCCCTGATCATCGGCGGCAATCACGCGGACCGAGTAACGATGATTGGCTTCCGGTCTGAATTCCGCCTGTTTTACGCCAGCCGGAATGTTTCCCGCTTCCACCCATTCGGCGTCCTTTTCATCCGCGTTCCGCAGATACAGGTGGATCGTCTCCAAACCTTCGTCCTCCGGTTCGTTCCACGTTACCCGGATCGTGCCGCTCGCCTTGTCCGCATGTACGGCAAGATCACGAACCGCTGCCGGTGGAATCGTGTCCGCCGCTGTGCGAAACGCCTGCCGGACGCCGGCCGAACGATTGCCGCTCTCATCGATGGTCTGGAGCTGGACGATCATCTCCGTACCCGGTGAAGTATGCAAAAACGTGGTGTGTTCTACGCCGCTATCCACCCGGATCGGTTCTCCGAGAGGAGTGCCGTCCGGCCGCAAGAGGCGAAGTTCCACAAACCGCAGGTCCTCATCGCCGGGGTCCCGCCACCTCACTTCCACGGAGCGTCCTTCATAACCGGATGTGATGCCGACCTCCGCCACTTCATCCGGCGGGACGGTATCCCGCGGCGTGACCATCACTTGGGTCAACCCGGCAGAAGCATAACCGGCCGTATTGATCGTTCGGATCCGTAACGTATAGGACGTTTCAGGGGTCAATCCGGAAAAGGTTCGGGTCTTGATCCCCTTGTCCACCCGGATTGGAGTACCGGTCCCCCCGGTTGGCGCAAACGTCATTTCCAGATGATCGAAAAAGACGTCCGCCGGGTCCGTCCAAGTGACCGTGATGGAGCGCCCGTCCGGAGTCGCTGTCCACTCAAGACCGGTGACTTCCTGCGGCGCAACCACTTGGATGCTCTTCTGAACCGTATTGTTGTCTTCCCGCGCTTCCGGGATTTGATCGGCCGCATCCGCCACGACTTGGTACGTGTTAGTTCCTGCCGGTTGCGCCGCAAGACCCGCGATTTCCCATGCCGTTGTCGCGCCGGCCTCCAACCGTTCGATCGTTTGTTGCGCGATCACGGTTCCGTTTTGCAGCACATCGACGCGAAAAGCTCCGGCAGCACCCTGACCCCCGTTGGTCACCCCAACCCGGACGGTCAAATTTCCGCCTTGGGGAACGGTATCAGGGAAAATGGAAAGGGAGGGGGTCAAATCCACCCGATGCAATACCTGAACCGTTCCCGTGATTTCGTTGTTGGTTTCACTCGCTTCCGCAATTTGTCCGCCGGAATCCACCACGGCTTTCAGCGTATGATTGCCCGGGCCAGCGGCCTGGAACGAAAACGAGACTTCCGTGCTGACGCCGGGAGATAGGCCGGCTAACGTCTGCTGGCCGATCAGGCGGCTCTCGTCATACAAGGAGACGTTAAAACTTCCGGCCGGCTGTTCCCCCTCGTTTTTCACCTGCACTTTTGCCACCACGGAGGCCTGATCCAGCACCGAACCGGAGGGAACTGTTGTGAGCGCGAGCAGCCGCAGATCGGGCAGCTGGTTGATGTGTACGGACAAGCTGGCCCAGTCGCTCCAGGCGTCGTACTGATCCATGGCCTGAACTTCAACCGTATAGTTCTGTCCGTAGGCCATGCCCTGAAGGACGGCAGAAGCGCCGGATTGTGCCACTTCCCCGCTGTCCCAGACCACCGCAGCGCCCTGTTTCACCCTGATGTGCACCTTGCCTTGCGCATGTCCGTCCGGGTCCGCATAATCCCAAAACAGAGTAGGGGTCTTCGTATTGGGACTATTGATCCGCAGATTGCTGACCGTTGGCTTTCGGTTGCCCACCGCGATCCGGTGCGTCACGGATACCGATTCACCCGTCGGATCCGTCACGGTCCCTGTCACTTCCCAAACGCCTGGTTCTGTCAGCCGCACGCGGATGGTTGGGGTGTCTCCCAAAAATATTTCGCGCTCGCTGGGCGACAGCGCCTCCCAGTAATATCGGAGCACATCGCCATCAGGGTCCGAACCGGCCAAAGTAAATTCCAACTCGGTCGACGTCGTAATCGACCCCGGATCGACACCGGGAGGAAGGACGATCCGGCTGTCTGTCACCTGAGGCGGCGTATTCCGCTGAATTTGCGAAATGATGCCCTGATAAGCCGTTCGCAAATCGGTCGTGTTGTAATATTCGCCGCGCGTTCGGGCATTCAGGCTGCTCGCCTGACCGTTCGCATCGGCACCGGAACCGATTATATTCACCACAATATTGTAGTTATTCAATAACGTCGCGATGCTCGTGACGTTATACCCGCTTTCCGGCTCTTTGAACGGGGCATCCGTGATCAGGATCACCATCCGTCCGGCCGTGGAACGCCCTTCATTCACAAACTTTTGTTGCGCGGTGAGCAGTGCGTTGATATCCGACTCCGGCGTATCACCCCCGCCGGTTGCCGAAAGTCCGCCCACCCGCGAGCTAAATGTGGACGCGCTGTTTGTGAAGCCGTACCACCATGGGCCGCCGTCGACCGATATGTCCTTAAAGTCGAGAAGCCCCAGACGGTAATCGAACCCCTCGGCCTGCAGCTGATTTGCAAACCATGTCGTTTCCGAGCGCACCTGCTGGATCCAGCCGGACATGCTGCCCGTCGTATCAATCGCCACAATGATATCCACCGTGGCGGATACCAAAGGCTCGCTCTGGGCTGCCCGGCTGGTGGACGGCAGCATCACCAGCAAGGCAAGCACAAGCAATAAGAAGCCTTTTAGCCGGTGCGTGATTCGTCTTGGCGAACTGAGCATTTGGCATGATCACCTCCAAACCGTTCTGTTCAACCTGATGCTTTTGTGCAACTTTACTCATGATTTCTTTTATCAACCATCATTCCGGAAATTCGTTCCGCTTACGTCATCGGCAATTTGGAACAGGGAGAGCGATTGGTCTCGCTCTCCCCCTTCCCTTTAATTGGTCCAAAGACCGCCGTCATAATTGACGGACGTGTTGGTGAGGACGCTTTGGAAGATGCCGCCGTCACCAAGGAGCGCCGATCCGAAGGCGGCGATGCCGGCAAACAGCAGCGTGCCGAGTCCCATGCCGGCAAGCAGCTTGACCATCGCCATGTTCCCCTCGTCAATCGAGGCGATGCCGCGTTCGTCCTTCAGCCACCTCATCAAGCGTTTTTTCATTGCGCCCGGCCCCGTCCCGTAAACCAGGGCCTTTCCTCCTTTCTTGAAAATGGGATTTATAAAAAGATGCGGAGATGTTGCCAAAGCTCCATCCCCACACCGATTACGGGCAAAAAGATCAGATTGGCAAATAGAATCAAGTTGGGCCACTGCAACCTTCCCGGCAATTGCCGCACTTTCCGGCGCCACGCTTCCTGTTGTTCTTTTCGCAGGAATTGGTAAGCGGCTCGCAACTGGCGTTCCATATCGACCCCATTGACGGTCATGATTTGCTGCATGAGCGCGGCGAAACGCCGGGCCTGCGGGGAACCGATTCGTTCGCTCCACCTTTTCCAGGATGTCACCGGATCCCCGCTCATCCGAATGTCCATGATGAATCGATCCCATTGTGGCCGAATCAAGGGGTCGATCCTTTCACGGCTTTGTATGAGCGCCTGCACAGGGGAAACACCCGCGGACATCCGCTGCATCACCCCCAGATAGAGAAGCGGAAAAGCTTCATGCCAGGCTTCCCGCCATTCCCGCGCTTTTTTTCGGATTTGCCGTTCCGGCCAGGCGTACAATAGAACGGCAAGCAAAAAGGCAATCAGAAACCAGCCGGGTTGCAAAGTCAGCAGCCCAAACGGGAGACCGGCCATCCATGCCAACAACCCCAAGCGCAGCTGGCGTTCCCGCACGTGCCAAACCGTCCGGCCGGGATAAAGGAGTTGCACATCTTGCTGGAAACGCTGCTGTTTGTTGCGTAACCCCACCTGTTGATTTGGAAGGGCATCCCGCGGCGGAGAGTTCCGCTCGGTAAATCCGTTCCACAGAAGCGCAATACCGATGAAAGCCAAACCGATCAAGGTCCATTGCAAAACATCCACGCCACTTCCTCCCTTTCATCCCGATAAACGCCTGATACGTTGCCAGACCCAGATGAAGCACCCCGCGTTGATCGCAAAACAGAGGAAAATCAATCCTTGTCCGGCCACACTGTGAAACAGACCGGAAAAATAGACAGAACCCACAAGCCGCAAAAAAAGGAGCTCCACCAAAAACAGGGCGAACAGATGGCGGGTTTCCGTCCGGCGTGCGGCCACTTCCTGCTCAAACTCTTCCACCCTGCGCCCGGCCTCTTCCAATCGGTCGATGGCGTCCTCCAGCAATATTTCCCCGTCAGGTCCGCCGACCCGATCGAGAAGTTGCGCCAGTTCCAAAACATACGTCAACTCCGGAAGAAGGACCCGGTCCTGTTCCATCATTGGATGGGAAGACGTCATACCCTGGTCCCGATCGATCATGTGCTGGAAATATGGCCTGACTTCTTCCGGGAGATGGGGCAAGCTCATCACCATCGCCTGCCTCAACGAGCCGCATACGAGATAGGACGTCCGCAACATACGGACCGCTTCGATCCATAAGGATCGCATCTTTTTCTGCCGGCGCTGGCGCATCCATTCCAACCATTCCCCTGGGATGGCGTAAGCAAAGAAGAGAGCCATACCGGCACCCAAAGCGGCATTGCCAAGCAAAGCCCCCAAACTGAATCCAAACAGACCGCTTGTCCCGAGCAATGCCCCATATCCCCAGCGGGACATCGGCAGTTTCAGCGCATGGGCTTCTTCAAGGAAATGCCATGGTACCACCCAGGGGCCCGGCATCCGGGGTTTCACGGCCGTAACCCCCGTAAGAGTTTGTCGGTCAAGGCAAGCGAAGGAAGATGTTGCAGTCTCCATCGTCCTTCCCTGTACTGAAATAATGGAGTAACCACAATTTCCCCGTTTCGGCGGCCGGCCACTTCGGCCACTTCCATCACCCGGAACTCATCCATGTGCACGATGAGATCCACCGCATGAGCGATCATGTTTCCCGCATAATCCGGATCCAGCTTCCCGTGATGCCTTAAGCACATGGCGATGAGCCGTTCGACGGCGTCTTTCGCATGGTCGGCATGCATCGTCGTCCAGCCGGAATGTCCGGTCTGAAAAGCTTCGAGGACCAATACCGCTTCCGCCCCTCGGATTTCCCCAAAGAAAAAACGCTTCATGTTTTGATGAAGCGCATTTTCAAAGAGCTGCTCGAGCGTCACCCGGCTTGCCTCGTGCCCGCGCAGGCGCGGAACGACGCTCAAGATGCATTTGTTTGGATAAAGATGCTTTAATCTAAATTCCGGGACAACCTCGACGGTTAAAATGCCTTCATGATCCGGCACATAAGCGGCCAGGCTCTGCAGCAGCGTGGTTTTACCGGAACCAACCGGTCCACAGACGATGCCTGTCAAACCCGCCTTCATGGCCGCGGACAAAAACGTCCAAACGCCGGGACTGAGTGTCCCGCTTGCGAAGTAGTCTTCCTCCTTCCAGCGGGAATCCCGGAATTTCCGGATGATAATCGTCGTGCCATCTGCTGAAGCCGGCGGTATCATCAAATTGACCCGCATGCCGCGGACCGCGCAAGTAACAAACGGCTGCCCGACCGTAAGCGAACATCCGGCGGCATGGGCGATTTTCCGGGCCAGACGGAGCATGTGCTCCTCCTCCCGAAACCTTAGTGCCGCCCTCATTTTCCGCCCCCGCCGCTGCACCCAGATTTCCGAACTTGTGGCGATGATGTCCGTGACGGAAGCATCGGAAATATACGCTTCGAGTTCCCCCCATCCGAGCAGTTCCCAGCTGATTGGCTGGCATACTTTCAGCAAGGCCGGGCCTGACAGCCCCGTTCGCCCGGCCACCCAGTTCATCATTTCACGTTCCGCCAGCCCCGTGTCCACGTTTCCTTCCCGGTCCGTTGCAAGCGTTCCGCACGACAGCAAATGTTCCCGGACTTCCTGCGTTAAGGAATTCATTTTCTCCGGGTCGGTGAGCCATATCTGCTCCGGACGAAAGCGGATGCGCTGGCGGCCAAGCGGTGTGCTTATTGGAACCCATATATCCTTCATCCTTTCTCCCCTTTCTCCCGGATGGTACGAATCAACTGATGAAGCGCCTTTCGGTAGGTTCTGGAGTTGCAGAGGCGCATCCCCTGCGCCGGCATCCGGCGTACATAGGGAAAGGCCACAGCGAGTTCCGGCAGCATCTGAAATCGCGTCATGCGCGGTACAGGCTTGACGGGATACCGGACGCGGATCCGGTTGGCGCATAGCCCGAGCTGATTCCACAACTCCAACCGCTGTCGTAAGAGGATTTCGTGTGCCAGGCTGCCGTCGCACAGCAAGATGCACAGATCCAAACGCTTTAAAGCCGTGATGAATAGTACCGAATCCACCTCGCTGGGCAGGTCCATGACGACCCATGAAAACGCCAGATCCTTGGCCTGGTCTGCCAGATCACCGACGAAGGTTTGCGGTTCCGGCGGGAAGGTTTCAAACCCCCACAGACCGGAGGGGAGAAGCACGCTGAGTCCGGGAGGAAATCTCCCTTCCGCCGCCTGTTGCTCGGAATGGCCCCGCCCCGGCAAAACATAATCCGAAAGCCGCCATGTTGGTTTCTGCAAATAATCCGAAACGGCGCGTTCCAACGATTGCTCTTCATCAGTCAGCTGCCAGCAGAGTGCGGTCGACGGAAAACGGTAATCCAGTTCGACGAGCAGTACCGGTTCCGCACGGGATGCGAGGGCCAGTGCCAACTGCCGGGCCACCGTGCTGGCCCCCATATTCGGTTTTGGCGCGTAAATGCCGATCATCACGGCAGGCTCCCCTCCATTTTCGTATTCAGCCAGGCTTTCGCATCCGCGGGAAAGCCGGAATCGGAACTCATCGCCGCGCCACGGGCAACCGGCAGCAGTTTCCCCTCCTGTTCGGCCAACAGCACGTAAGGGATGTCCGTCTCTTTCAAGCGGATGGTCAGATAGGCCAACGTTGGCGTCGATGACACCGGAGCGGAAAACGACAGGATCCCTTTTTTCGCAGCGTCCTGCTGCCTCCCCAGCTCGTTCCCGCCGGCATCCTGCAGGGAAACGATCTCCAGATTGTCAAACAGTTTCCCGACAAAGATGCCGGATGGCTTTTGCGGCCTGGAAACAAACCAGAGGTCAATCCGATCCCTGGGGCGTATTTTTCCTCCGAGGCTCGCGGTCGGTTCCACCGGTATGGTCATCAGCCGCAGGCCGGAAGGCTGATGATGCATGATACCGGTGACGCTCTCGTCCTCCGGCAACGCATGGGCCAAATATACAAAGCTGTTTTTCGGTATCGCATATCCACAACTTGTCCACAAACGATCCACATCCTCCAGCGTCCGGGCTGTACCCGGCGGAATGCCCATTCGGGGAATCCGGATCACTTTGACCATGGAAGCCTCGATGCGGGTGCAACCGGGAATGGTTTCCGTCGTCACGACAACGGGCGACAACGTCAGCCGATCCTTGAACATGTAAAGGCCGGTTCCCGCAAATAGAACGGACATGAGAATTGCCAGTCCAACGGCTCCCGTCCAGGTGATTTTCATCCCGCTTCCCTCCCGGCCGTAAGGGATAACAGAAAGGCTGCGACGCTTGCCGCCGCGATAAGTAAAGAGCCGGGAAAGCGGCAAGCCTGACTTAAAGATTCCGTTTGACTCCTACGAAACAGGCGGAAGCTGTGCCTCCTGATCCCGTAACGGCGAATCGTGAAGATCCCCGCATAACCCAGCGCTGTAAATCCGATCAACATTTCCGTTCCCACTAACGGGGGAACCGCTCCGTCGATCCAGACCGCCAGGGCGAGAAACAATTTGCTGTCCCCCGCCGACCAAATGCCGCCCCGTTCCATCCCCATACCAAAAAACGCGGCAAAGACAAGACCCACGACATAACCAATAAAGGTTTCCCACCGGTGTTGGTACCAGGCGGAACCCGCCATCACCATCATCCCCGCCACGATGGCGGGAAAGGTCACCGCATTGGGAATCCGGCGGTGACGCAGATCCGATCGAACGGTAAGAGCCAGGATCAAACCCGCCATCGCCCAAGATAACCATACCCCAGACATATCCATTCCTCATTTCCACACAAAAACATAATCCATCCGTTTTCTTGATTACGGAATCCATTTTTCCATCGGGTCGACCGATTGACCGTGCTCTGTCATCCCCAGGTGGAGATGCGGGCCTGTGGAACGGCCCGTTGATCCGACCGCTCCGATAATTTGGCCTGTATGAACGAACTGGCCGGCTTCCACACCGATCACCGATAGATGCCCGTAAAAACTTTCGGTCCCATTTTGGTGATTGATGCGAATGTAATTGCCATACCCTCCATAATTCCGCGAGGCGGCCGTGACGAATCCGTCGCGAATGGTCAATACGGGTGTTCCTACCGGAGCGGGCAAATCGATCCCGTCATGAAACGCGGTTTCCCCGGTAAATGGATCGCTGCGCGGGCCGTACGAGCTTGAAACCGTGGTATGGCCGATCAACGGCCACAGCCAACCGTCCACCCGAATCAAGGCGGATCGGTACTTCGCTTCCGTATCGACAATTTCCGCGATTTTAGCTTCTCCCAGCCGAAGCGAACGAAGCGTGTCGTGAAAGGAGCCCTGCCAGTGGGAAAATGTTGCCGCGAGCGAAAAGATGGCATCTTCGGGATGGTCGGGATCCACCGCGCCATCTCCATCGCCGTCGCGTTGAAATTGGGCCCACAAAAAACCGGGAAGGCCGGAAAAACCAATCCCTTCATTCACGGCGGGATGGCGGCCGAAGTCCGTATTCACTTTGACGATGGCCGCAAGCTGCGACCAGGAGACGGAACTGTTTTCCGCCCGCAGAAAGACCGTGAGCAGCGGAAGGGGAATGTCCAGTTGCTCCACATTCCGCAGAGGTGTCCCTTTGTAAGTGGCTTCCGAAGAAGCAACCAACATTCCCATCAACGCCAAGCCCAACAAGATAAACAGCATCACCAGCATCACGCCGCCGATGCCGAGGGAACCGATGACCCAGTACACCCACTTCTTATTTGCCTGATTCATCCGCGGCATATACGGAAGCCTCCTGTCTCATCACTCCGTCCCCTCGTCGCCTTCCGGTTTCGGCTTTCGTTTGGGCCACCATTGCTTGGCCTTGTCTTTGGTCCTGTTCCAGGATTCTTTCGTCCTATTCCAGGATTCTTTCGTTTCGTTCCAGTGCTGCGTCACTTCGGCTTTGGTGGTTTGGTACATCTGATGTGGCGTCGGCGCTTCAAAAAAACTAAGGATGTGCTGCAAAATCTTTTTGCGGAACAGGAAGGCGCAGAAAAACAGAAGGCCGACAAAAATTTGCTGGATGACCAGCAGCCCCGAGCCCCTTGCCACAATGTCGGAAATCAGCAGCGTGAGCCCCAAATAAAAGCCGTAAACCACCTTTGTCCCCAGCGTCCCGATGAGCCACGTGACCCACTTGCGGGTCAATGCAAATCCCCGTTCGGGTAAAACGCCGAGCAGAAACACGATAGGCGCAAGGATGATGATCGCCAGCGCCATCTCCTGCGCCAAAACCAAAATGAGCGAAATCGTGCCCACAAAAAGCAGCAACATGAAAGAGGCAAGCAAAGCAAGCAAGGCGATCAGAAAACGGGTTCCGGCAGAACCTCCCCAAAAATGACCGACCAGATCGTCGTGATTGCCGTGGTCGATGTCGGGAGAGCCCAGCACTTTGCGGAGGATATCCCGCTGCGGCATGCTTGGCGCGTATTGCCGGAGCAGGTGCGACCACTCCTCCCCGGGCCGGACGTTCAGTTCCACTTCCCCCTCCCGCGCTAACTTTTGAATTTCTTCGGCCTCCTCCCCGGTCACCCGGATGTCATCGGCATTTTCCCTGTTCAATTCGCCGATGGTCCAAGGGCGGTCCACAAACAGTTTCCAGATCCGGTTGGACGTATTGATCAATTGCTGATCGGCTGCGGACAACAGGCCGCCCTCCTGAACCTGATCGCCGGTGACGGCCTGATACGGCGCGGCGAGCGATCCCATCGTGACCTGGGTAAGCTGGTCCATCGTTCTGGACACCCACCCGATGCTTTGACCCGCATTGCCCATGAACCAGAGCCCGCCGGTCAGAACCAGCACGGCGCCGATCGTTCCCGACGTAAGCCTTGTCGTCTGGTTGTTCCAGTATCCGACCTTGATCATCCATGCCGCCAAAAGCACAAGAATCAACGGAAGAAAACGGAAAAACAAACTCGTTTTCAAACCGTCCATAATCGGCAGGATGACGGATAACTGCGCATTCACCAGGTCCGTATGAAAACCGAGCTGCATCAGAAAAATTCCGAAGCGGACCAACAGCGTATTGAGATAGAACAGGAAATTGGACAGGCCGTTGAGCAAGATCGGGAACGGGTTATGCATGACCGGCTTCCAGCCTTTCCATTCGATGAAGTCATAACCCAGATCCCACGCATAGTTGTCGGGCGGATACGCTTTGTAGTCCAGCGTTTTTTCGCCGGGGACGATCCCCATCTGCTGTTCGTTCGGGATGATGCGATCCAGGGGATCCTCCTGCCCGGCATATGCGATCGCCGTATCTTCCGCGAACAGAAGGCACAAACATACCAACAACCGAACCGCCCGTTTCCTCACGGCATTCCCTCCCGTTCCCCGGAACTCGGCGTGGTATGAAAGATGCGAAGCAAATCATCCGGGGTGGGTTCGATCCGGACTCTTCCGATCCGGCCCGAAATATCTTTCATGAAGCAGTCCCCGGATTTCAGTTCCCGAAACGCATGAATCATCTCCTCGTCCTGCGGGTCCAGACCGAGCAGCGTCAGATTGTCCGCAATCGCCCGCGGGTCCTCCGTTCGGAAACAGAAAATGCAGCCGAGATTGTTGCGTGTCTCTTCTTCGGCCACATCGGAAGGATTTTGCGTGACGATGAGCGGAACGACATCAAAGGAACGGCCCATGCGGATAATTTCATCGATCAGGAGCGCGCCTTCCGGAAAAGCTTTCAGCATCCAGCTTTCATCGATGCCGAACACTTTGAGCACATCATGGGGGCTGTAAAACATGAACTCCCGCCCCAGAGCGGCCACCAGATACATGATCCCCAACCCAAACCGCTCGTTCGGGGTCAGCCCCCCTTGCAGCCGGTCGTTTCCCCGCCTTTTCGGCAACGGAAGACCGGCCAGGGTAATGACCACAAAACGCGCATGGGTCAACCGGGTCTGCTCCTCGCCGTCGCGGGCAAACACAAATTTGCCGTAAGGGCTTTTGGAGTACGACTGCAGCCGGTTGACACACCTTCTCGCCTCCACCCGCATCGCTTCCACCGGCGCTTCGTCCGCCAGGTGTTGCATTTCCCTGATGAGTTGAAACAAATCCCGTTTTTCACCAGCAAACGTTCGCTCCACCGCTTCCATAATGACATCCGCCCGCTCGTCGTTTTTCGTCCCTTCAAGGAGCAAGCTCAGGAAATCCAGGACAATCCCGTGGTTCCGCTCCTCACTCTGCGACATCCGAAACGGGTTGAAGCGGGTGGCGGAATCCGCGGCGAAATTGAGCAGCACCATCTGCTGGCGGATTTCGGGAATGAGCATAAAACAGGCGTCCTCCCCTTTGGGATCGATCGCAAACACGATGCCTCCCTGGTTAAACGCCTGATAATACAATGTCTTTTTTAATACCGATTTTCCGGATCCGAGGGTGCCGACGACGACCATCGCCCCGGAACGGTTCAATGCTTTCATGGGCCGCTGGAGATCGAGCAACACCGGAATGTTGTGCACCGTGCGTCCAATATACTCCCCGTCCGGATCGCCGATTTCGCGGCTGCCATGCAGAACGGCCGCGGCCAAAAATTTCGGGTCCATCGGGATCCGGCGTTGTTCGTCCATCCGCGAGCCGGGCAGAAAAAGCTGGAACGCTTTCGCCTGATCGGCCGGTGAACGAACGATGCGCACATGGCGCGCCGCGTACAATTGCAACAGCTGGGACACCCGCTCTTCCAGTTCCTTGCGGTTTGCGCCGGATACGTTCAGCCAGGCGGACATCCAGACGAGCGGCATCCCTTTCTGGAGTTTGTTTTCCAATACCCGCCCCCGTTTTCCCGCCCATTCCAGCGTAAGCGGCGCTTCTTCGGAAGCCTCCCGGTACTCCCTTCGTTGATCCCGCAGCACTTTGCGGCTTCTCTGCAAGCCGCCGGCCGCTTCGTGCGGCGTCTCGACCTTGAAGTGCAAACTCACTTCCGCCGGAAACGGAAGATCTTCCAGCATGTAGAGCCACTCATTTCCGACGGTCGGAATGTCCTCCGGCACATCGACGACGGCAAAAAACGCCTGATAGCTTTTAACCCCGTCATCCCGGTCATCGTGATGGACGATCCACGTTTTCATTTTTTCCTCGCCGACCAGATCCCCGGAAAGCTGCAGAGGCATCGATTTTTTCGGGCGCAGGCTCACTTTTTCTCCTTTGACGATGACCTCGTGATACGAATCATCCCGCAGCGCAAGTTCCGGTTCCCGCGTCAACCCCCGGTAAAACCCGCGGCGGATCATCCATTCGATGTCTTTCGGTTGGCAGCGCTCGCCTTGCAAATGGCTGAACACATGGGCATATTGCAGCGCCTCCGCGGCCCTCGCTTGGATGACCCGTTCCATCTCCAGTTCGCCGCGCGGCCGGTACCAGAACTGTTCCTGCACGCTCCGGCCCAAATAGCCAAGGACGCGCTTTATCGTTTCCATCGTATGGCGAAGCCCGGAGAAATCGATCTCGGGCATGTCGCGGAATCCCGAGGAAAGCCGAAGCAGCAAATAGAGGGAACGCTGCCAGGGCCGGCGTTCGGCGAACCGCTGCATGACGGCCTGAACATACCGTTCGTATTCGGGGCCCGTTCCCTTTCTTCCGGCCCTCCACTGTTCCGCATCCATCATGCGGGTCACGGACAACAGCTGTCCTTCCCCGTGAAAGCCGTGCAGAAAATGCTGAAAGCTGGCCACCGTTCCCCGCTTTTTTTCCAATGACTGATAGGCATACGGTTTTAACGGGATCCGGTACACCGCCCAAGGCTGCAGCAGGTGATCGAACAGGAGGTTTTGTTCCCAGTAGAGGATTGGAAATTTCACAACGTCTCACCTCCCCTTGAACGACAGGGACGATGAATCGGGCAAAAAGTTTGAATTCCGGACCGGTGGCGGAAGGCGCCGGATGTTCCAATGATTGGAGTCCGTCACATGCACTACCACCGCTTCTTTCGTCGTCCAATGTTGGTTGCGGGATTTCTCCAATGTAGCCGGCGCCCGGGTCCGGAAGCTTCGCCGCGCTGTTTCCACAGGGATGATGGCCAATCGCCCCCGCCTCCCTTTCCATTTCACCCGCACGCCGCCGGGCAATTTTGCATACACCATCCGTTTCACGTGTCCGTGCAAATGGGTTCGCCCGCCGCGCCATTCCTCCAGCCCGTCCGCGCATGCATGAAGCGAATACGGCCTGCACCATCCTTCCAAACGGAGACGCCCCTTTCTTGCCGAAAACCGGACTTCCCGCCACCCGATCACCCATTTCGGACGCAGCAAAAACTTCAGTACATCGAGCAAAAATCCCGGCACGCTTTTCCCAGCCGGGTCGAGTTTGACACTGTAATACGCGGCGGCAATGGGACCCGCCAGCATCACAACGACGGGATCCAACGGAATCAGCCAGGCCAGAACGGGAAACACGTAGCAGAACACGAAAAAGATAAACACATAGACGAACCAGAGGATAATCCCATCCTGCCGGATCGGGACCCAGAGCCGGATATCCCCGATATGGTAAATGAGCGGGCGAACCCGGTACAACGCCCGGTACGATTCCGCCTTTTCTTCCTCCATCCCGCATCACCCCGGCAGCGTGTCCGTCAATCCGTCGATTTCTATATTCAGTTTCCTGAGCACGTACAGTGCCAAATATTTCGCGATGCCGGGGAAGAATACAAAGACCCCAAGGATGACCGACAGGACAATATGGCTCCATAACCGGTTGTTTTCCCCGTTGGCATACATTTTGACGCCGCGGTAAATGGCGATGGTCAAAAAGATCGCCTGGAGGATGCGTTTGATCACGAGAAGACCGGTATCGATAAAATCTCCGTTCACTTCCCCCACCCCCAAACCAACTTCTTATTCGATCGATTGGACAAAGAACTTTTGATTGTCCTCCTTTACCCGAAGTTTCCAAGCTTGCGGAAACACGGTACCGGTTGCCGCATCCCGCACCGTGAACATCGCCCTTACGGTGTAAGGTCCGTTACCGTACACTTGCATGTCGTCCAGGGAAACCCACTGAATGCGGCCCTGCAAGGGGATCAATGTGCGGTCGCTGTCCACATAATTCGCCAAATTCCCCGGCATGGTTTCCGCGCACATCGCCTTTAAAAATCCCTCGATCGTCGGACGCATTCTGAGTTTCACTTCACTCGCCGCGGGAGGCTCGGCTTCCCCTTCATCAGGCAGTTCCGGCGGCACTTGCACGGGAAGAAGGACAGGGAGATCCGTTACGGCGGCTCCCTGTTCCGGCCGCACCCCCACCGGCACTTCCACTTGCCAGATGCTGCGGGCCGGATTCAAAACAACCGCCCGAAGTCGGACAGTATACCGGCCGTTCCCTCGCAATTGTAAAGAGACGAACTCAACCGCCAGAACGGTTTGTTTGGTTTCTTTTCCCGCCGGGTGAAGAAAACTGAAACGGGCAACATCCGACCGGTTGACGTAAGGTTTCAATCTTCCGCCGCGTTCCTCGGGCGTTTCCTCTCCGCTCCAGGTCATCCACTCGCGGATAAAATTCGACGCCGTGCTGATGGCCATCTGCTGCTCCAGCATCATTTGTTCGGCTTGTTGGGAATCCCCCGCCTCCGGCTGGGTCCACAGGGAAATGGAGCCGAGCGCGGATACCGTTAGCATGGTCCAAAGCAGGATCTTCGGTATCAGCCGCAAACCCATCCGGCTTCACCTCTTTTTCTTCCACTTTTCCGCCGGCGATCGTTCCCGCTGCTGTTTGCCCAAAAGGGGCAACGCGTGGGATACAGGGGAGAGGAGATCCATTTCCCACAAGGTCTGCCGCTTGCCTCCCGCCCCAAGCCAGAGCGCTTGGAGCGGCCCGTTTGCGATCCAATCCGGTTCGCTGATCGCCCAGACTTTCGGCACACGCTGTCCAAACAACGCACCATGTAACAGCGGCTCCCAGACATCTTCCAGAATATGTCGGGTCCGCCCCGGAATTTTCGTCAGCACCAGCACGTGCACCGACTCCACACGTTCCCAAATGCCCGCCAGTACCCGCGCATAGTTGAGCAATTTGTCTTGCAACCGGCTCAAATTTTCCGATCCGGTATCATACTCCAGGTGAAACACCAATCTCCCCTGGGGCCTGACGTACAGGCCGCAACCATCCGGACGAAGCGGATAATATTTGGCGCCGGAACCTTTAAAATGGGCATAACGTTCCGCCGCATCCCGGGCGGACAACCATTCCGCCATCCCTTCCTGTTCCCGGGAAAGGCTGTGGCGAATGAGCGAAATGAAAAATTCGTTGGCCCCGTATTCGTGCTCCAATTGCACCGGCGGGTCCTGCCACGCTTTCTGCCGAAAATGCTGCTCTTCCCCGGACAACACCGCCGCGACTTTCGCTCCGTCCGGCAAAAGGGCATACCCGACACGGTGATTTCGCAAAAACGTGAGCGGAACCCGCCGCACCAGCCCCTGGCGCTTCAATTCCACCATCATCCCATAAATGCTTGATTTCCGGTAATGGAGCAGCACTTCCAACTGACCGGCCGCTAGGACGGTATGTTGGTACAGCGCTAGCAGCACTTCCTTTTTTGCTGCCTCATACATGTGCGGCATCATTCCTCCCTTCTTTCGGGGGGCGGAGTGGAGATGTAATTGTCTCGTTTTCTTCAGCGGTGCGATTCCGCGTTGTTTCGCGCTTTGTTGGCATTGAACGATGAATGGGTTTTGTGTCTAATGTTGTGTCTGTTTTTGTGTCCGGTTCGATGTCGGATTTTTGGTGCAATCACTTTCTCCTCCCCCGGTTTCGGTCTGTCAGTTTCGCTTCGTCAATGCGATGCAACATGAGCTCCCGGTCGACGTCTTCTACGGGGCGGCCGTCATGCTGATCGGAATAGGCCCAGGCTTTGCGGATCCATTCTTCGTGCAAAATCGGGACCATGTCGTTTTTCATCGTAAAAAGTTCCAACTTCCCGTTTTGTCCTTTGGTCCTCACGATCGCGTTCAATTCGGGCAAATTCATCAGGTCGCCCGGGGTAATCTGCGGTTTTAACCAGCGCGTCAGCCGATCGGCATCCGGCCCGCCAAGCTGCAGCAAAATAAGCGTCCCCACGTTGCCCAAAATGGCTTCAAGGATGCGGTCAGACAGCTGGGTTAAATACTGAGTGGCCAAAAATAGCGAAAGACCGAACTTCCGGTCTTCCGACAAAATTTTGGCCACAATCTCCGTGGCGAACAGGTGCACCTCATCGGCAAAAAAGAAATGCGCGCGTGAGCGGTGCGGCGGCCGCCTGCGGCATGTAAAGTGATAGTCGATCATAAACAGGCTGGCCAGTATCCTGAGCAGATCCGGAACACAACCGGAACCGTCAATCAGGACCATGTGTCCTTCATCCATCACCTGACGGGTATGGATGCTGCTCTGAAGCTGTCCCAGCATCCGGCGGGACGTCGGGTAGGTCGTCAACGCTCCGAGCTTGTTGAGAATCGGTCCCAGATGTTCCCCGATATTATGGATTTGCTGAAACTCCGTCGTCCAGAAATGCAGCAGGTGCGGAGACAGGTGCGGCAGGATTTGCGCCCGGTACGAATCGTTCAAAAAGATCTGGACGATCCCAAGCACCGTTTGCGGCGGAGCGGAAAGCAGGCTGAGCACCGCATTGCGCAGGTAATGTTCCGCCCGGGGACGGGAACCCGGAAACAGTTGCTGCAAGGTTGCAACAAACTCCCCCGTGAGCGATTCCGCTTCCGCCTGATGGTCGTTCTGGAACAAGTTAAACCCGCGCGGCCGATCCGTCGGACCGAGCGGGATGATATGCAGACGCGGATACAAGTATTCGGGAATGTAACTGAGCAGCGTTTCAATCCCTCCGCCATGCGGATCGAGAAAGGTAAATCCCGGCGCCTTCTCCGGATTCCGCTCCAGTTCCCGCACCATTCGGACCATGATCGACAGCAACGTGGACGTTTTTCCCGAACCGGTGGTTCCCGCCAAAAACGTGTGCTTCAGCAATTGATTCACCGGCATCCGGATTTCCCGTTCCATGCCCGGCACATTGCTCTTGCCGATGAAAATTCCTTCGTTCAAATCATGCGGCGGCGCGATCATTTTGGTTGTGACGGACTGAATATGCGCCGCTGCCGTTGTACCCGCATCCGGCAACCGAAGCCAGGAAGCCAGTTCGGAAGCGGTCAGCAAAACCAGGCGGGATGGAGTCCCGCCAACGAAGCGGTGCCGGATTTTTTCCGCGGCAACCGGGTGCAAAAAAATCCCGTTGAGTTCCCGCATCGATTGGAGGGCGGCATTCATCGTCTGCAGCCGGGCTTTCGAAGAAGAGGAATGAATATACACCCGAAAGCTCGTCCAAAATCCCGGTTCCTCCTCTGACCGCTTGTTCTGCAATGCCCTTAGCAGACTCGATTGGCGTTCGGTCAGATGGCGCTGTTTCGACCTCGTTCTCGAGTCTGTGCTCATTTCCCGCCAGATGGCTTTCCACGAAACCGGTTCATTGGCCGGCGATTGCAGCCATTTTTCCGCTTTCACGATTCGCTTGCGCAGGTCGCTTCCGATGGCTGGAGCAAAGGTCATGTCCAGCCACACTTCTTCTCCGTCCCGAAGTTCTCCCGCTCCCATCGCCATCATCATGGCGTTCAGCGGGTCCTTAAAGGCAAAGGGCACGACAGAAAGCAGGCCGCGATTCACCGTCCGCCCTTCCGCTCCCAACGTGGATTCCTGGACTTCCGGAAGAAAAAGGGCATCTTCAGATGCAGGCAACAAATAGATGCCTGAAAAATGGGTCTGAAATGCCGCCGTAAAGCCCATCACCCGAATATCCGGAACAGCATAAAACAGGCGAATCCGGCCGGCCGGCCCTTTGCACTGAACCAGAAACCGGAAATAAAGCTGACCGTAACGCCAGCGAAGGGAAAGAGGCAACCCCAGGTGAGCAATGTGCCTGACAAATGACGTCACTTCACCGAAACTGGCCGAAGACAAGTCCGCCGTCGGGCAAATCTCGAAAACCTTCATCCGGCCTACCGGCCCCTTGCCCGGCTTGCACCATTTCGGAAACAAAAAAGAGAGCATCGCCGCTCCCCCTTTCCATCGCCGATTCCCTTCTCAGAAGACAGGTTGATTTCTCCCTCCTTTCCGGAAAACGAAAAAGGAACGAACTCCCGACGGCGGGATTTCGTCCCTTTTTTCTTACGATACCATCTTAACAGGATTCCATTACAATTTCGACACAATTTCGTAACAATTTTGGCCCATTTTCGGCGCATGATTGTGCCACTAATGTCCCATTTTCGTTACAATAAAGTCACATTTTTGTTACATATCCCGTGTTGATGGCCGTTTCCGTTTCATCCACCGGGCCATTTCTTCGACTTGCCGCATGACAAAAAATTGATCCTCTTCCGCAAACTCCTCAAGCAAAGAACGTATCTGCTCCGCCGGCACAGGGTGCTTTTCAAATTGAAACAACAGCGAAAGTTCCACGCGCAAGCCGTGCGCTAATTTGGCAATATTCTCAAGCGAAATGTTTTTTTCTCCACGTTCCACTTGCCCCACGTAATTGGGATGCAGCCCGGACCGCTCTGCCAATTCCTCTTGAGTCCAACCGCATCGGAGTCGCAGTTCTTTGATGCGTTGACCAAACGACTGACGGATATCCAATTGTCTCCACCCACCTTCATTCTTTTAGTCTAGAACGGGCAGGATGGAGATTGGAACACACGATAGATTTCCTATTTACAAAACTTATCGTGTTTGTTAGGGTAGAGACAGGAAAGAAACTGTTCCAAAGTTTTGTTGGACAATCATCAGGATTCTCCTCTATAATGTTCTTGTGTGCTTTTGAAGTAGTTTGGGAAATAAAATAAAAAAGAGACACATTCGCTGTCCGAATGTATCTCTCTTCCCTTTATGAACATGTCTGCAGATCCGGACCCGTTGTTTCATTGTTCATCGTTTCTTTACCGTCCAGAAAATCGGGCAAACATGTTTCACCGCCCATGGCTTGGTAGATCTTGTCCAAGATTTTATTGCGCCGCCAGTAATACATCCTTTTCGATAAGTGCAAGCGATCCATGGTCAAAGAACTGGCCAGTTGACTAAAATAACAAATTTCCACAAACTCTCTTTCCTCCGGGGTGAGCGTGAGGAGAGAGACGTCGATCAGGCGAATTCGCCTTTCCAGTTTGAACATCTCGTTTTTCAATTCCGAACGATGCACAACCGTCTTTAAAACGGGATCTTTCTTCCGGCCCTTACCATGGATCGCTACCAAATCAAAGTGCTGTGCCAGGTTCGGGATGTCTTCCAGTTGAATTTTCAATGCTTCAATTCTGGATTTCCACAGATTGTAGGACAGCAACCAGGATTCAACCAAACCGTAAGGAGTCGTTTGTGTCATTGCCTCCTCCCCCATCCTTGCTGCCGTATGCTTCCCTCCACTCGAACACGCGAATCATGAAACATCCTTCCTTTCAAAAAGCAAAATCGGCTTTCTTCACAACCATGAATCAGTTTGAATAAATGGCCGTGGTGAAGCAAAACGCCAAGGCTCATCGTCATCCCCCCTTTCCGTGATCAGGGACTTCGGGGGTAAAATCAACTGAAGCCGAAACGGAGGGTCCCTGTCAGACGCTATTGTCACCCAAACAAAAGTTTTTCTCCAAACCCGCTTAGGAAGGGCTGGAGCGGAAAAGCGGGGCGGGCCTGTCCACTTTGATGTGATTCTTCTTCATTCCTCATCACCTCCAATCTGATTCAGCACCATTTTACAGGTGAAAAAGAAGCCAATGACTTGGCTTCCGCTGAATCCCGCATATGTTTTTTAACGCTTCCTTCTTCGCTCCCACCTCCATTTTCGCTGATTAAGGTGAACATATCGAATTTCGATAAACGTGATGCAAAGAATCAGTCCCACAATTATCCATACAATGACCCAGGCACACAACTTCCCATCCAACACAGATCCCGTAAGCGCTCCCTTCTAGTCAACCGAAAATCCCAAGCAAAATGGGTCAAACGATTCAGTCTGTATTTTTTATGATACGGGACTCGACAAAATATGGAAGGATGATTTTTTCGTCATCCCCCTTGGATTGGGCCACTCCTTTAAAATAGCCCTTTTCGTTTCGCGATTTGCGCCGCTTCCTGGCCCTAGGTGGCCCCCAGTTTCTTCGTGATATGTCGAATATGGGTTCTGACGGTGTTCGTGGATATTTGCAGATATTGGGCAATGCCGGATCGGGTATATCCTTGGGCCAGCAATTGAAGAATTTCTTTCTCCATGGATGTGATCCGTTGCTGCAATTCACTCTGTCTCATCCGGTGCAATTCCCCCAGGATCACGCCTGCCACTTCTTCCGGGATCACCGTCACGTTTTGATGGGCCTGACGGATCGCTTCCGGAAGTTTTTCATATTTCGTCTTTGGGATATAATTGACAGCCCCGGCGGTGAATGCATCCAGAATCACTTCACTGTCTTCCACGGAAGTCAGCATCATCATTTTGACAGCCGGTTTTTGTCGCAACATATCCAAAGCAGCATCCAGCCCGTCGTACTTTCCGGGAGTTAGCACGATATCCATGAGAACGACATCCACTTCCGTCCGTTGGAAGATCGAAAGGGCTTCTTCCTTGTTTGCAGCGGCATGCACCAAACAAAAATCCGGTTGTTTCCCCAAATACGCGGCCAAAGCGTGTTGCCACACCGGATCATCCTCCACGAGCAAGATCCTGATTTTGTCCACCCCCGCTCACCTCCTCCAACATGCGGAATTTTTTCGGCTTTGGAAAAAAGAGCGTCACAGTCGTGCCTTCGTTTAAAACGCTTTCCACCTCAATAAACCCCTCATGTTTTTGCATGACGTTTCGACATGCCCGAGGAAGATGCGAAGCAAGGATATGTTCTCGAAGTCAACGCATGCAGCTGCTCGTATTTAGATGGGGCGACGACATCCTACGATGGGAACTGAGCGGTGACGGAGACAAGTCCTTTCTGGTTCAGCGACACCGCTTCGCAGATCGTCTGCAAGCGCCTTCCTATGCGGCGGGATGGCACCTTTGTCTTGACGGTCTTGCTGGAACACTGGCTGGCGAGAAAATGCCCTCCATGGTGGGACATAACACGGTTATACGGTTGGCGGGAACTGTACGATCGGTATGCAGAGCAGTTTAGGATAAGTCCGTCATGAAGGAGTTCGCAATTGGCTGAAATATTATGCCGGATGCGTCGTCCGTGTGTTGCCGAAATTTGTAAATCGGACATTACAAAGCGGTAAACTCAGTTTTACATAAAAATTAGACGAAAGAGAGATTTTCACGATCAACATATTTAACCGAATAATGGATATAGATGAACTACTTGGAAGTTCAAATCACTCAAACAGTTTTGAGCAACGATACTACTGGTTATCGGAAAAAGATCAGAAAATCTCTAAACAAGAAGCTTCGCATCGCTATAAGTTCGAGTGCCGGTTTTCTCCAAGTCTGACACGTTAGTTCAGTCCATCCTCGACTTCTTGTAAATGTAAATTAAAGAATCCATGTTCCGAGTTCCGAATGACCATAATAAAATCATTCCATTGAACAGTCTCTTGACCCTGTACTATGGTACATGGTTTATACTTGTATGGGGGTGAAGCTGGTGAAGTACCGTTCAGGGGATATTGCCAGGCTGTGTAATGTGAATAAAGAAACACTCAGATATTATGAACGAATAGGATTAATCCCCGAACCTATTAGAACGGAGGCGGGTTATAGGTTGTATCCTGAAGAAACGATGAACCGATTGATATTTATTAAGCGTATGCAGGAACTTGGTTTTACATTATCTGAAATCGATAAATTACTTGGTATTGTGGATAAAGATGACGTAAGATGCGCCGATATGTATGACTTCGTTGTTCAAAAATTGGAAGAAGTCCGGCTGAAAATAAAAGATCTTTTAAGAATCGAGAGGTTGCTTAAGGATTTAAAAAACCGTTGTCCGAATGAAAAGGCGATTCATGAATGCCCGATTATCGAAACGTTCATCGATCGATAAACGAATATTTTGAGGAGGGAAGACCTTGAAAGAAAATATGAAAAGTTTGGGCTGGGGGATATTGGCCCTGCTCACTTGCCCCTGCCATTTGGTGTTCATGATCCCACTGCTTGCCGGCACTACTCTCGGGGCATATCTGGTTGCCCATCAAACCATCGCCGGCATTGTTTTGGCCATCATATTTGCGATTTCACTCTGCATGATGTTCAGGCGAATCACCAAACAAGAAAATTCGGCAAATGATTGCTGTTTTCCGAAACGAAAACGAGGTGAATCCGCTTGAAAGAAAAACTATCCAGTTTAGCAACCGTTTTATCCGCTTTTGTGGTGTCCGGATGCTGCCTGGGACCGATTATTCTCATTCCCCTGGGTTTATCTGGTTTTGCAGGAACGTTGGCGATTTTTTCGACCAAATACCAACCGATCCTTATGGTTATGACGTTGGCACTATTAGGGATTTCCTTTTATCTGGTTTATGGGCGTGGATGCAAAAAGAAAAGCTCGATCATCACTTTATGGACTTCGACCGTGTTGGTTGTCGGAATGTTTACTTATACTCTTTTTGCAAAAGGAATCGTGTAAGGTGGAGAATACTATGAAGAATCGGAAAGCGGCTTTCTTAATCGGGTTTGTTTTATCTTTTGCATTTCTTGTTTCCGCTTGCGGAAATCAACACCCAAGTGAAGGTGCAATAAATACCGTCACTTCAGAAGGCATGAACAAAGCGTCTTTTCAAGTGACAGGAATGTACTGTGCGAGTTGTCCTTTTGTTGTAAAAAGTGCCATTCAACGTATAGGTGGGATCAAGACCGTTGAACTCAAAAGTAAAGGGAAAACTGGAACGGTTGAAGTCGAATTTAATACAAGCAAAACGGATATTAATACGATTAAACAAACAGTGCTTGATTTAGGGTATGGTGTCCGATAATTTGTGAATCATATTAAGAAGGAAGTGTTCCTTGAATGATGAAAAAATACCGAATTAACGTTCACGGCATGACTTGTACGGGTTGTGAAGAACATGTGGCAAACGCACTTGAAAATATAGGGGCTACAAACATTAAAGTAAGCTTTCGCCGCGGAGAAGCCACTTTTGAATTATCAGACGGTTTGAATATCGAAACTGCAAAAAAAGCCATAAACAATGCGAATTATGAAACGGGGGATGCCCAGGTTGTCGAATCACATGGCCAACCTTTACTCGAAAAAGACGGTGATTATGACCTATTGATTATCGGATCAGGGGGGGCCGCTTTTTCCGCGGCGATTGAAGCGGTCCAATACGGCGCTAAGGTGGCCATGATTGAGCGCGGCACGATTGGGGGTACATGCGTAAACACCGGTTGTGTTCCTTCCAAAACCCTGCTTCGCGCCGGAGAAATCAACCATTTGGCCCGCATTAATCCGTTTCTGGGGCTTGCGACTTCTGCCGGATCGGTTGATTTGGCCCAACTGGTCCAGAAAAAGAATGAGCTAGTCAACAACCTCAGGCAGCAAAAATATATCGATTTGATCGATGAGTATGGATTTGCCTTTATTCAAGGGGAAGCCAAATTTGTGGATGAAAAAACAGTTGAAGTGAATGGGCAAAACATGACAGCAAAAAGATTTTTAATTGCAACCGGGGCTTCCCCAGCCGTTCCGGACATTCCAGGACTTCAGGAAGTCGATTATTTGACGAGCACCACTGCGCTTGAATTAAACGAAGTCCCTCGGCGCCTTGTGGTTATTGGATCGGGCTATATTGCCATGGAACTGGGGCAACTCTTTCATCATCTGGGAGCTGAAGTGACCCTAATGCAGCGCAGTCCCCGTATTTTAAAAACGTATGATCCCGAGATCTCGGAAGCGGTAACCCGGACATTTACCAGGCAAGGAATCCGCCTCATTACCGGAGCAACATTTGAGCGTGTAGAAAAGGATGGTGAGGTCAAAAAGATTCATCTTGTTGTGAATGGCGAAAAGCAAGTGGTTGAAGCGGACCAACTTCTTGTTGCCACAGGGCGAAATCCAAATACAGAATCCCTACAGTTAGAAAGGGCCGGAGTTGAAGTTGGCTCCAAAAAAGAGGTCAAAGTAGATGAATATATGCGTACAAGCAACCCGCGTATTTATGCCGCCGGTGATGTCACGATGGGACCGCAGTTTGTATATGTAGCCGCTTATGAAGGAGCTGTCGCGGCCAAAAATGCATTAGGTGTTACACAGCAGAAAATTGATCTTCGTGTTGTTCCGGGTGTTATTTTTACGAATCCTTCGATTGCGACGGTCGGCCTGACGGAAGACCAAGCAAAAGCAGAGGGATATGAGGTGAGAACGTCGGTTCTGCCGCTTGAAGCGGTACCGCGGGCGCTTGTCAACCGTGAAACAACCGGGGTCTTCAAACTGGTCGCTGATGCCAAAACATTCAAAGTGCTCGGTGTCCATGTCGTTGCCGAAAATGCCGGCGAAATCATTTACGCTGCGACATTAGCTATCAAATTCGGCTTGACGGTTCAAGATCTGCGTGAAAGTCTGGTGCCGTACCTGACCATGGCGGAAGGATTAAAGCTTGTCGCTCTGACTTTCGATAAAGATGTATCCAAGTTATCCTGTTGCGCCGGGTAATTTGATATTCCCTAACGCAATGCGATTTCCTTCTTCTTGGGGGTTGCCGAGGCTGAAGGTTGAGCACATTTAGAACTTTGGAACGCCTGTCTTCAAAAATAGATATTTTGCAAAGACAGACTAATATGGAATTTTTATGGAACAAAAATGTAATAAAATGGGTACAAAATTGTGACGAAAATGTAACCATTTCATGATATTATAGTATCATGCGAAACGAGCAGATTCCCGGTCAGGGATTATGCTCGTTTTTATTTTGCTAGTTGCTCTCGTTGAAGGGCCGGTGTTTTTACACGGATTTTTTTCCTTTTCAACGGTACTTCTTCATGCCCAAGAGAAGGAAATCGAGGCCCTGAAGAAAAAGATTGAAAATCTAGGGTGCCGGAAAAACAATGTGGAAGATAAATGGTTTGACGGTGAATGGGACAAAGAGCGGTATCACGAAGCGCTCGAACCGATCGAAAAAGAATTGCTTCAAGCAGGCAACACTTGGGCAAATTGGAAAAAACGAAAGATACCCAAAAAGTTGGCCCTTCCCGATATCGCCAAACTAATGAAGTTTGACCGGCTTGATCGCGAATTGGTTCTGTTGTTGGTGAATCGGAGCGAGGTTCAGGAAAACGGGAAGGTCACCATCGTTTATAACTTCACCGTCTACCGCCTCTTTTTTATATGGAGTCTCTGTCGACACGGCATATATTGAGTGTAGTATAGTGTCAACATATTTGATTAAATAATAGGAAGCCGAAACGGCTGGGAGTAAATCTCTAACAAGAAGGTTAGTGTAAAATTTCCAGGTGTAGGAATTTGAAAAAAAGAACTTAGAAAAAGACTGCTCCTTTGGTAAAGTGATTTTTGCCGAAAAACACGCCAAGAGGAGGACTCCTGTACCTTTAAAACAGCCCTTTTCGTTTCGCGATTTGCGCCGCTTCCTGGCCCGAGGTGGCCCCCAATTTCTTCATGATATGCCGGATATGGGTTCTGACGGTGTTCGTGGATACTTGCAGATATTCGGCAATGCCGGATCGGGTATATCCCTGGGCCAGTAATTGAAGAATTTCTTTTTCCATGGATGTGATCCGTTGCTGCAATTCACTCTGTCTCAGCCGGTGCAATTCCCCCAAAATCACGCTCGCCACTTCTTCCGGGATCACCGTCACGTTTTGATGAGCCTGACGGATCGCTTCCGGAAGTTTTTCATATTTCGTCTTTGGGATATAATTGACGGCCCCGGCGGTGAATGCATCCAGAATCACTTCACTGTCTTCCACGGAAGTCAGCATCATCATTTTGACAGCCGGTTTTTGTCGCAACATATCCAAAGCAGCATCCAGCCCGTCGTACTTTCCGGGAGATAGCACGATATCCATGAGAACGACATCCACTTCCGTCCGTTGGAAGATCGAAAGGGCTTCTTCCTTGTTTGCAGCGGCATGCACCAAACAAAAATCCGCTTGTTTTCCCAAATACGCAGCCAAAGCGTTTTGCCACACCGGATCATCTTCCACGAGCAAGATCCTGATTTTGTCCACCCCCGCTCACCTCCTTCAACATACGGGATTTTTTCGGCTTTGGAAAAAAGAGCGTCACAGTCGTGCCTTCGTTTAAAACGCTTTCCACCTCAATAAACCCCTCATGTTTTTGCATGACGTTGTAGCAAAACGACAATCCCAATCCAAAATTTCCGGAATCCTTCTTGGTCGAATAAAACGGTTCCATCACATGCGGCAAATCTTCCGGCGAAATTCCTATCCCGTTGTCCATGATTTCCACAATGACGTGTTTTCGCGTCTCATAAAGAGAAAGATACAGCCTCCCCCTTTCTTCCATCGCCTCTATCGCATTGGTGAAAAGATTTTTTAACACTTCCCGGACCAACACTTCGTCACAAAACACCAAGGTGTTTCCCGTTGAATCCACGATCACCTGAAACTGTTTCTGTTCCAAATAAGGCTGGATTTGCGACAGACTCATTTGGATGATGTCTTCCAAGTTACACCATCGTTTTTTCACTTCGTCGTCCCGAAGTTGGCTTTGAATGCGGAAAACCAACGCAAGCAAATGTTCCGAAGAATCCAAAATGGCGCGGCCATATTGCTGGATTTCCGTTTGGTGGTTGGCTGCGGCGGCGGATTGAATCAGTTCTGCCATGATTTTAATCTTCCCCATCTCATTTTTTATTGCATGGTTGATGATGGACGTTCCCGCTGTTGTCGCCCGAAGAGCATGATGCAAACTGTTTTTTTCAAACCGAAAGCGGACACCGAGAATGCCATGCTTGGACAACAGCAAAAAAGTGAAAAACATCACTCCGATGACCACGGGCGCATATCTCCAGATTTCGGGCCACCCGGGAAAGAAAGCCTCCGTCGTATAGAGGGCTGTCACCTGAAACACCACGGGCGGAATCACCAAAATATTCGCATGCATTCGGTCCCGCCTGAACCAACCGTTTTTTTCGATTCTCGTACTGTACAGCAAAAGAAGGGTTCCGATGATGAAATATGGAACGCACCAAACGAAATACATCCGGTAATCCGGCTGAATGTCCGGAGCAAAGGGAGTGATCCAAAACATGACGGGAATCGGTAAAAATAATAGGAAGGAGATGACTTTTTTGATTCTCTCCCGAAACAATTCAGAGTAACAAATCGCGAACATCAGGAAACAATAAGGGGTTCCCACCAGATTCAGAAAGGAACCCGCCAAATGGATTTTGAACAAGATCAGCTCCAAAGCGTTTGTGCCAATCTGAAAATGATGCAGATACGGCAATATGTTTTCCGTAATGGTTAGGGAAAGTGCTCCGCCGCCGGCGACAAAAAGCGTAAGCGAGATCCACCTGGCCGCTTCATATTTGGGGTTGGTAATAAGCAATATGGCAGCCAACGTCCATAATACAATAAGAACAAATACCATCATCCTTCCCCCTTTCACGAAACGTCTTATTCCTTCAACAACTATACTAAGCGATATCAAGTAGTATATGACCTTGTTTTACTGGTGCTCGCAGCGCTGAACAATACGATTATCAGCTTTATGAAGGCATCGTTGAAATGAATGAAACCTATTCTGCACTATGAGAAGGGAACGAAGTGCAAACCTCGTAAAAGCAGCAGTGTCCCAGAGCAAACCTGGCAATACTTAACAACGCAGTGTACTTTTATGCGTAAGATTGTCAATGATTAACAAGCGTCTTAGAGTCGTGGAAGAAGGATCGTACCAAGAAGTTAGATGAAGTCCTCGGTGCGAAATTGTAAAGAATGTACTGATGTGTGGCGAAGAATTCAGTACGTACGCCAAACCTAAGTTGTAAATAAAGACAAAAAAGACACGTACCCAAGAGGTAGTGCCTAGCTGTCATTACAATAGGGTAACCCGGCGATCATTGCATTGATAGCAATGCATTAGACCCGTGGCTTTGCGCCCCTGTCTTTCGAACAGGTTTGCCATTTTTCCTATTTTGTTCGACATTTTTATAGGATTATTTTACCATGAAGAAACATAAAAATGAAATTGATAAATAGTACATCCAGATAGTTTCATAGTAGGTTGACATTGTTACCGTAACGATAAGTATTATAGAAAATTTTTTACCTAGTGCCCCCTGAAAAATTCCGGGGTTTCGAATAACAAATAAAAGGAATTCAGCACCTTGATCCGGGAAAAGGTTATTGTCCAGACAACCAAACCCCTATCGAGGTGAATGACTGAATTCCTATGTATCATGAATTCAACATTCGCCTCGAAAATCCTGTTTGAGGTGAATGAAATGTTAAAGCTTCGCGAAGATCAACTCACACTCTGGGATGCGATTCTACCGGAACCGTTCCGTTCTTTACCGGAGGAGCTTGCCAAAATCGATGCTTTGTTGGATGATCCCGCCTTTATGAAGCCATACATCGAAAAACATCCTTCTCAGCGTGGGCGGCCAACCATTCCGGCAGAAACGTATCTGCGTTTGATGGTTCTCAAATTTCGCTACAACCTGGGATATGAGACGTTGGTTAAAGAAGTGGGCGACAGCATCACGTGGGGAAGATTTTGCCGCATTGCCATCGATGCGAACATGCCCGATGCCAGTACGCTGATCAAAGCCCGTAAGCGCTATGGTGACGACATGATCGAGCAACTCAATGAAGCCTTGCTCCTAAAGCTGCAAGAGAAAGAACTTCTGAAAACCAGAAAGATTCGGATCGATACCACCGTCGTGGAATCTGACGTCCATCATCCCACCGATGCGACCCTGCTTCAGGATGGCGTTAACGTTATTACGCGGTTGGTCAACCGGATTCGTAAAGTCGCTTCTCAAGCGGTTCAAGGGTTTCAAGACCGCACGCTGAGGTCAAAAAGAAATTTTGTCCATCGCCAAGCTGCTTCGCCGTCGAACTCGGCAAACTTGGAACGAAATCAATACCATTACCGAGAGAGCGACCCACATCTCGGAGAGCGTCTGCGATCAAGCCCAGGAAGTGGCGAAAAACATAAGCGAAAAAAGCAAGGCGGCCGCTCAAGCACTCAAGACGAAGCTGTGTGATGCGATAGATCTGACACGCAAGCTGATCGCACAAGCCCAAGAAGTGGTCGCCGGCAATCGGGTCATTCCCGATCGGATGATCAGCTTCTTCGATCCGGAAGCTCGCCCGATCAAAAAAGGCAAGCTGTCGAAAACCGTGGAATTCGGCTACAAACTGCGGATCGACGAAAATGAGGATGGTTTGATCACGGGCTATGAACTGTACCAAGGGAAAGGATGATCTTCTGGTACCAGCCGTGGAGAAACACATCGCCCGATTCGGGAAAGCACCGAACGCCATCGCGACGGACCGGGGATTCGGAAGCCGAAAGAATGAAACTGCGATTCAAGGGCTTGGTGTTCAGCGTGTGAGTATTCCGGCCAAAGGTAAGAAGAGCAAGGCCCGAACCGAACATAAAAAGCAGTTATGGTTTCAGGACCTGCAACGCTTCCGTGCTGCGGGCGAAGCAAAAATTAGTTTGCTCAAACGCAAGTACGGATTGAATCGCAGCCGGTACAGGGGCTTTTTCGGCTCAAAATCATGGATCGGCCTAGGGATTTTGACTCATAACCTCGTAAGAGCGGTTCAAATGGTCAAGTAAGGAACAGCAACAGGAACAAACTGGTAATCCCCCCTGTAAAAATTCAAGCGAGGGAAGAGCTCTTCTCAAAATCCGATTTTTTCAGGGGACACTGATTAACTTAACTCACAGCCTCTCTTACTTTCTCTATGGTCATGCGTTCTAAAAACCTGGAGAATTTTTCTTTCTTTTTCCCATTTTGCCGGAACAACTCGATGAGTTTGCGTACGACTGGAACCAGCTGTTGCTCCGTTAAACCCGAAAGGAACAATACGCCCAATGTCGGTTTCAACGATTTGCCGTCGCCGCCGACATAAATATCGTAGGTATCTCTCATTTTGACAATCGCAATATCTTTTAATAAAGGCTCGCTCGTGCCTAGAGCGCAGCCAGCATACCCGATTTTCAGAGGACTCGGCACTTCATGGCCGGAAATTGCTTCATCCAGCGCTCGCGCCACATCCAAACCGGCGTCTTCTGCGCCGCGGCAGAAATTACAGGCAATAAGGCTCTTCGTTACAAATCCTGCGGGGTGGATTTGCAAACCCGCTTCCTTCAGTTTTTCTTTGATTTCCTCTGCTCTTGCTTCGTCCACTTCGACATATAGCTGCTTGAATGCGGTTAATTCGATTTTGGCGTTTTCCCCAACCGTGGCCCCTAGAGCAGCTAAATGCTCCGGTTTAAATAAGGTTCCCCCGACTTCAAATCCGGGAGTGACCGCGAACTTCACAAAGCCCATTTCCCTCAACCTCCCCATGAAAAACAAGATTTTTACACCTTTACTCGCTGTAACCGCAATGCGTTCAATACGACAGAAACAGAGCTTAGCGCCATTGCCGCTCCGGCCACCCACGGAACGAGAAAACCCGCGGCGGCGACAGGGATGCCAAGCGAATTGTAGGCGAGCGCCCAGAACAAGTTTTGTTTGATGTTCGTCATCGTTTTGCGGCTCATGTAGATCGCATCGGGAATGCTGTTCAGGTCGCCGCGCATTAAGGTAACGTCCGCCGCTTCCATCGCCACATCCGTTCCGGTGCCGATGGCCATCCCGATGTCGGCTGTCGCCAGTGCGGGCGCATCGTTGATCCCGTCGCCCACCATCGCCACCTTTTTGCCCTGAGACTGCAGTTTCTTCACTTCCTCCGCTTTCCCTTCCGGCAACACTTCCGCCAGAACATGGTCGATGCCGACCTGCCGCGCAATCGCCCGCGCCGTTCGTTCATTGTCTCCCGTTATCATGATGACTTCGATGCCCATTTGTTTTAAACGCGACACCGCTTCCCTTGAGGTTTCCTTTATCGTATCCGCCACTGCAACGATTCCGGCATATCGGCGGTCGATGGCGATCAACATCGCGGTCTTTCCCGCCTCCTCCAATTGCTCCATCGTCGCCAATGCCTGATCCACCGGCACCTCATATTTGGCCATCAGTTTGCGGGTACCCGCGAGAACTTCCCTCCCTTCCACGACGGCGCGAATCCCGTAACCGGGAATCGCCTCGAATTCGTCAGCCTTGGGCAGTTCGATCCCTCTGGCGACAATGCCCGATACGATCGCCTCGGCAAGGGGATGTTCGGAAGGTTTCTCCGCGGCGCCGACCAAACGCAAAAATGCGGTCTCATCCGGAATCTCGGAGATCACGTCCGTCAATTCGGGCTTGCCTTTCGTAATCGTGCCGGTTTTATCCAAAACGATCGTGTCGATGCGATGCGTCAATTCCAGATGCTCGCCGCCTTTGAACAATATGCCGAGTTCGGCCGAACGGCCCGATCCCGCCATGATGGATGTCGGGGTCGCCAAACCGAGGGCACAAGGACAGGCAATGACAAGGACGGCGATCGCCTTTTGCAAAGCTCCCGCAAAATCGCCGGGAGCAGCCCAAAAGTACCAGATCAGGAACGTCAGAAGCGCGATGCCAACGACAATCGGAACAAAGATGCCCGAGATGACATCCGCCACCCGCTGAATCGGCGCCTTGGAACCTTGCGCCTCTTCCACGACCTTTATGATTTGCGCCAAAGCCGTTTCTTTGCCGACTTTTGTCGCTCTTATTTTGAGAATTCGGTATTTATTGACGGTAGCGCCAATTACGGTATCTCCCGCGCTTTTTTCCACGGGAATACTTTCCCCTGTCAACATCGACTCATCCACCGAGGAGTTGCCTTCCAGAACTTCCCCGTCGACCGGAATTTTCTCTCCCGGTTTGACAAGCACGATGTCCCCAACAACAACTTCTTCTACGGGTACATTGATTTCTTGACCGTTTCGGATCACCAGCGCCGTTTTTGCGCGCAAACCCATCAACTTTTTGATCGCTTCGGACGTACGCCCCTTGGCAAGAGCTTCAAAGAGTTTCCCGAGGACGATCAGGGTGATCAAAATGGCACTCGTTTCGTAATACATGGCCGGGGCATGATGTCGCTCGGCCATATTGGCCCATTCCACGGTTAGATACAAGCTATAAAAATAAGCGGCCGATGTGCCGAGAGCGACAAGCACGTCCATATTGGCGCTTTTGTTGCGCAGCGCTTTGTAAGCGCCGACATAAAACGGTTTGCCGATCACAAACTGAACGGGGGTGGCCAGCGCAAGCTGAACCCAAGGATTCATAAACCACGATGGCACCCAAATAAAGGACGTAAACGAAAAATGGCCGACCATCGACCAAAGCAAAGGGAAGGAAAGAATGGCCGAAAGCGCAAACCTGCGTTTTTGCCGGTCAATTTCCTGCTGCCGGTGGTCTTTCGCATCATCCTGCTCTTCTTTTGGAATCGCTTTGTATCCCAGTTGTTCCACCTTGCGAATCATTTCTTCAACAGAAACGGCCGAAGGCGAATATTCTACATGCGCCGTTTCCAAAGCGAAGTTCACACTGGCTCTTGTTACACCGGGCAGCTTGTTAAGCCCTTTTTCAATTCTGTTGGCACAGGCTGCGCATGTCATTCCGCTGATTTGTAAATCGACAGCCTCTTTTGCTGTTCCGTAACCTAATTTTTCAATACTTTGCTCCATTTTGCTTAGATCCACTTTGCTTGGATCGTAAACGACCGTTGCTTTTTCCAAAGCAAAGTTCACGTTCGCTTCCGCGACCCCTTCCAGTTTGCTCAAACTCTTTTCAATCCGGTTGGCACAAGCGGCACAAGTCATTCCGGTGATTTGGATTTGAGCCTGTTTCATTTCTTTGGATTGGTTCATTTCCATAACAAGCACCTCTGACATATACCCCCATAGGGTATAAAATAAATCAAAAAAAATTTGGGTTGTAATAACGATAGGGCCGCTCGACTCATCCGAACCGAACGGCTTTTGGTCGATCAGATTAAACAACGTCGTAACCTTGATCTTCAATGGCTTGCTTCAACTGATCCAAAGAAACGTTGTTTTCGTCGTATTCAATCGTCACCGTCCCATTTGCCAGATCAACCGTACCTTTGGCTCCTGCATTTTTCAGCGCATTCTCCACAGCGTTTACACAATGCCCGCAAGACATTCCTTCCACCTTCAACGTTACTTTTTGCATGTTCACTTCCCCTTTTCCCGTTATTGTAAATCTCATTTTAACAACTTATTCACTGTGGTGAGCAGCTCGTCGATGACATCGAGATCGCCTTCCTGAATCCGCTCCACCACACAACTTTTCATGTGTCCGGCAAGCAAAAGCTTACCCACACCGTTCAGAGCCGACTGAACAGCGGATATTTGATTGAGCACGTGATCGCAATACGTGTCTTTTTCAATCATGCCTTTGATGCCGCGGATCTGTCCCTCAATACGGTTCAACCGGGCAATGAGATCCGATTTTACTTTCTCGGAGTGGTGGCTTTTCCTGTGCTCTCCATGAGGACAGATTTCCTCTGCCGCATCATGATTAGTTTCCATTACATTCACCTTCCTTTGTCTTTATAGTATACCCCCGTAGTGTATTTGTCAAGGTTCAAATTGAACTACGATATCGGTTTTCAGTTATCAACGTTTTTTTCAATCTGTTTTTAATTTCGGTATAATGATTACAACATCGGGTGAAATCCAATTGAACGTGGCAAAACGCCTTTAGGAACCAAGTTGTTGATTATTTTTTCGTATACTCATAATAAAACCTTAAAACACTTTGTTTCCTTTTCTTTTAAGAAGGAAGATGCTAAACTTTAACGGAAATCGGGGAGGCAGGAATTCATGGAGAAAATAAAATTAGTTCAAAAGTTTGATAAGCAAGCGGCCAAATATGCCAGAAACCGAAAAAAACAAGAGCAAAATCAATGGCGGAGGAAAATTTTTCAATTTGTCAGAGGAAAGACTCTTGAAGTGGCTGTTGGAGCCGGAATGAATTTCGCCTTCTATCCAAAAGACATTGAATATACAGGTGTTGATTTCAGTTCCAAAATGATTGATGAAGCCAAAGAAGCGGCAAAAATTTATGGGATCAAAGCCGATTTTATCTTATCCGATGTTGAAAGCCTTGACTTCCCGGAAAATACCTTTGATACAATTGTATCGGCAGGTTCTTTATGCGGTTATGACAATCCTGTCCATGTTTTAAATCTTTTCAATCGATGGTGTAAAGAAGACGGGCAAATCTTGCTTATGGAGCATGGGTTATTTTCTGTACCAGCACTGGCCTGGATTCAAAAAAAATTGGATCCTCTGACCGTTAAAGCTATCGGCTGCCATCAAAACCGGGATATCTTAGATATTGTAAAGCAATCCAATCTAATAATTAAAAAGGTTGAACGTGCTTTGTTGGGATACCTTTATTTGATCTGGGCAAGACCACAAAAATAGTACGAAATGTATCCCTTAATTATTTATTTCAACTCATTAATGGTTTTTCTTATTCGCGCATAATCTTCACCGCTAATCTCGCCTTTCACGTAACGCAGTTTCAGCATCATTAAAGGTCGGTCCACAACCCTGCTCTTCATCATGAGCCATCGGGCAACAACATAAACCGTCGCCCCGATAATAATGATAAACATCAGTCCTCCAATCCACATCATCATGCACATCATGAACATCATCGAATTATCGACTATCATGCCATCCATCATCGCATACACCTCCCATCTTAGGATTTTTATTTTTTAAATAATTATTCGTCTTAGCTAGCGGCCCTCTTTCAAATTCATTAATGGATAACGGATCGTATGAATAACCCACTTTTTTTCGCGCAGCTGAATTATCCGAGGCGCCTGGGGCGTTTTGAAAGCGATCGGGAAAAATCGAGAAGTTTTTGTGACCGTGGTCAACGTCAGACACTTTCGAATGCCATTTGCCTTTCCTTAAGTGGATCGCTCCTTGAAGCGGGTTCAGATATGGGCGGTTTCGACAAGCCCGGTCATATAGCTCAACAAGTCATAGCCGGCCAGGCCAAGACGCGCTTCACCTGGTCGCTGAACGTTCGCCGACACCGTTCGGATTACCCGACCATCTTCCATCTAAAGCAAGATCACCTGAATGGTTTTCAGCAAAATCAGCGCATTTCGCCGGTAGGGGTAAAGCCTTACGGGTAAGACGAGTGGTTCGTTTTCCTGTTTCAGATTCGTACTCACGCGCCATTCCAAAATTCCGAACAAGAAAAGGGCAGGACGAATACGATGCCCAAGACATCGATTTGGTTCGGCTTGTCCAGATACAACGCATCCAGAATCGCCGGATCCTTCAGCAGCCGAAAATGCATTTCCGCCGCTTCTTGCCCCTTGCAGGTTTCCAAATTCCGAAGCGCGTCCCATCCTTCTCCCTTCGTCCGGTTGGTCATCAAGATGAACATGCCCGCATTTCGAGGTTTCCGTATGGCGAGTTCGTTTCGTTTGTGGCTCTTGCAGGGTGATTTCCCATCGAATCGTTTTCCGCAGGAAGCTCTCCCATTCTTGGACGACTTTTACCGGTGCGTTTGAGGACGGTGCGTTCCGTCTAAAATCTCATAAGGCGAACCAGGCCGAGCCGTGTTCTTTCTTAAAGGCGGTCAGCGCTTGTTCCCATGGCGCAATCAAAACGTTCTTTTTTCCAACCCGTTGACGTTGAACCGTTTGCGTCAGCTTGCTTCTTCCTTTGGCAGGCGCTGTTCGGAAAATGTGGGATGTGGGTGAATAAAAGAGCCAAAGTTGCTTAAGATACAACCGGATACCTAAAACCGAGGAGGGAAAATTTTCAATGGCTACCGTAGTAAATTCAACCATTCAACAATATCAAACCTGTATTGATGCTTGTAACAAATGTATGCAAGCATGTGAAGAGTGTTTAACTTCATGCTTAAAAGAACCCGATATACAAGCCAGAATCCATTGTATCAATCTGCTGAGGGATTGCATCGATGTCTGCGCTTTAGCCGCTCAATTTATGGCGCGCGACAGCGCATACGCCAAGCAAATTTGCAACTTGTGCGCAACAATCTGTGATGCATGCGGAGCAGAATGCGCGAAATTTCAGGACACTCATTGTAAGCAATGCGCTGAGGAATGCCAAAAGTGTGCCCAAGAATGTCGTAACATGGCCGCATAAAGAAAATAAAAGGGGAAACGGATGGACATTGGATCCTTTCCCCTTTTTAATGATTTCGATTATAAAAGTGAATTCCCCAACAGCATAACTCTAAGGACCAGGCGAAAAGCCATTCTTCGATTTTATAGATGATCTGCTAATTTTTGAACGGCTCATCTTTGAACGTATAAAGCCTATCCTTCTTGATTTTTAAATTAGACGCTGAAGCTCTTTCTACTAAAATATAGATTACGATAATTCCATGTTGCTATTTATTCTGTCATCAGCGATTGAATTGCATTTTCCAGGAAAGATTCCTGCATCTGTCCTATTTGCACTATTTCTATTTTTCCTTTTTTAATGAAAAAGGTTGTAGGATATTGGGTAACCCGGTAACGGTCGCGAATTTGCAAATTTGGATCGTACAATATCGGGAAAGTTAGCCCGTATTGGTTTACGAATCCCTGAACCGTCACCTCGGCTTCCCCGAGGTTAATTCCAAGAACGACTAGCCCTTTATCTTTCCATTTATTATACTGTGCCTCAATTGCCGGCATTTCGTTTCGGCATGGCGGGCAAAAAGTTCCCCAAAAGTTCAGGATGACCACGTTATTGGAATAATCAGAAAGGTTATAAATTTTTCCGTCCATACCCGACAAAGAAAAGTCAGGTGCTTTATTTCCTTCTTTGGGAACCTCTTCTTTAGAAAATAGTTGGCCGCCAATCGTCAACGCGCCGACGGCAATCACAGCAGTGAAAATGATGATTTGAAGCCATTTTCTTCTCCTCATGAATTCAAGGCCTCCTCTCTCTTGCCTTTTCTGTGTCCTCGATAACCAGTGTCTTTTTGCTGCGAAAGTAAAAGTACACCATAAGGATTGCACCTAGCAGGATGATGCCAAAACTTGTCCATTGTGCTGCGGTCCAATGAAAGGCGTACCGAGGTGTATCCCCGCGCAAAAACTCAAGCATGAACCGGCCGAGTGCATACAAAATGTTATAGGTTAAAAACAGGAAACCAGTAGGCCATTTTTTGTTTTTGAGTGCGATGAGGATGGCAAAGACAATCAGGTCCCATTGGCCTTCCCAAATCTCTGCCGGCCACAGCGGCTGGGAACCGTATTTTTCGTAGGCAATCGTTCCAGGCGGATATACAATGCCGAAATTGGAGCCAGTGGGAGAACCGAAGGCGTCACCATTAAGAAAACAGGCAATTCGCCCGACCGATTGGCCTAAAATAATGGCAGGAGCTGCAATGTCGGCAAACTCCCAAAACGAAATGCGATGTATGCGAGTGTACACCGCCGCGGCGATAAACCCGCCGACGAGCGCTCCTTGGATGGAAAGACCCCCGTTCCATATCGCGAAAATCTCTCCCAGGTGCGCAGCATAATAATCCCACTGGAAGAAATAAACTTCCCAAAATCTTGCGCCGACAATCGCTCCAAGAAGGACATAGACGATCACATTGGGCACATGTTTTTGATAAACGGTACCCTTGGCCAAAAAATACGCCACACCCGTTGCAAGCAAGACAGCTATGGCAACCACCAGACCGTATGTGCGGACCGGGTATTCGCCGATATAAAATAAAATGACTCGCATTGTTCATTTCCCATCTTTCTACATTTTGTTATTTACCCTAATTTTTTTCTGGTCGTTTTTGCAGAACGTAAAAATTGGTCGCGCACAGCATCAGGATCGAGATTCACCACTATACAAAGTGTCTCAAACCATTCCGAATGGATAAACGACAAGGCATCGTTTCGGATTTGAACGTATTTCCCTCTTCGCTTCTTCACCCCGTATTGTAATTCAGATCGTGCCAGCATCAAAATTTCATGAATTAAATAAATGTATCCGGGGGAGATCATGCTGTATCTACTCCTTGATCCGTCGGATTCGGTTTTTCTTCTTCAAAAACATGCCGAGGATACTCCCCAAAATAACCATGGCGAAATAAACCAACTGCTCTGCCGACATTCCGAATATCCATTCGGTTTTCGTTTCAAAAAACGAAACAAGCAAAAGTCCGATGCCATAAAAGCTCATAAAATCCGCAAACGGCTGGCCCGATCCCAACTCCTCCTTCTTTCGCTTCCAAAGCCAAATCAACAGGGGGACGGTCACCACAATCCGGTAAACATTAACCGGATGATACTTGAACGCGGGGTTTTCGATGGAAATGCCCCAAGGCAAATTCGTAGGCGCTCCATACTGCCAGGAAAGCAAACTGTACACCGTAACCATGGTTGCGATTCCGTACGGCAGCAGATCGGGTAACAGCCAGCGGAAACCGTATATTCTCCAGCTTTTAAACCCGATATATGCCGCCCCTGCGAGAATTCCGAACCATGCGCCTTCGGATGAACCGCTCATCAAAAGCGCACCGAGCGGATTTTTCAAGAGAATGGTTGGCGAGAATAACACCGGACTGAATTTCCATACCAGAGCGGCGATCAAAAGACCTCCCGTCAGGATGTCCAGCACCGGCTTGTCGTCATGCGCTGTTTTTTTCAGCTTGTACTTCATCACGGCGTAACCGGGTAAACCTGCGATCGCCAAAAGCAGCCAATCGAAACGAATCATAAACGGACCAAACTGCCATATTTCCGGCATGCTCCCCTCGCCTCGCTTCCATGAGCTATTTGGTGTCGGCCAGACGCTTGAACTTGCTTTCCAAAGCTTGCGGATCGACAAGCCCCGTTACTTTATCTACGATCAAACCGTTTTTGTCAACAAAAAACGTGGTGGGGATCGCCTGCACGCGATACCGATTTGAAACGGGATTTTTTTCATCGTCATCCAAAAGTACCGGAAACGCAAATCCAAAAGCATCGGCAAACGCCTTAGCGTCTTCCACCGTATCTTGAGTCGTCATATTCACCGCATAAATTTCCAATTTTCCTTTGTATTTGTCGTAAAGCTTCACCAGCTCCGGGGCTTCGAGGCGGCACGGTCCGCACCACGATGCCCAAAAGTTGACGATCACCGGTTTACCCGTCGGATGGGGAATCGAATAAGATTCTCCATCCAATGCTTTCAAAGTAAATGGTGGTGCCTTAAAACCAACTTTCGGCAGTTCCTCGACTTGTTGCGATGCCGTAGCACCTTCCGCCGGAGTATCTGCCTTTTGATCGAACATGTTCCCGGAACGATTTTGAAAAACCGCAACACCGGCTAAAATCACGGCAAGGATTAACACCATCACCTGTTTTCTCATGCGCATCCTCTCCCCGTTCCCGATCCTTTATAGTGTCCAGTAGGTCAGCGTATCGCTAATACCCAACAGGATAAACAATGCTCCAGCCAATCGCTGAATCCGGGTGCCCCACTGCCGCGCACGCTTCACCATGACCCTATCCAACCCAAACCCGACAGCCAAGCCTGAGAATAGCAAGAGCGGCATCGCCGTACCGACGGCAAACACCGGGGGAAGCAGAATCCCGTATGATGACTTCAGAGCCATCGGCATTACGCCGCCAAAAAAACAAGGAAAACATGGTCGGGCAAAAACCGAGGGAAAAAGCAACGCCCATTAAAAAGGCTCCCCATTTTCCGCCGATTCGCTCCGACAAATTTCTCAAGGAAGCGGAAATCCGGTATCCCACTCCGCGCATGCGGATCCATCCGATCAGAAACAATCCCATCACAATCAGCAGAGGGCCGAGAAATTTACGGGCATAGACGAAAAGCGGAATGGACCCCGTAGATATCCCTTGCCCAAACGCCCAAAACAGCAAGCCGAAAACAGAAAAGACAGCGATTTTCCCTGCCAGATACAAACCCAGTTCGCTCCATGAGAGCCGCGCCTGGGCCTGCCGGCTTCCAAAGTACGTGATCGCCCCGATATTGGCGGAAATTTGACAAGGCGCCACCGATCCGACAAAACCGAAAAAAAGTGCCGACAGTAAAGCGATATTTGTCGAATACGCAGCGTTGCCGAACGGTTCACTCAGCCAGGCGCTGATTTGGCTGAAAAATTGATACATGTCCCACAACCTCCTAAAACCCGGTAAATCCTCCGAATAACCGAATGAGAACGATCGTGATTTGGGTCATTTGATCCGTATACAGCAAAACCCCCGTTAAGATCATCATACCGCCGCCGATCTTCATCATCAGACCGGAATATTTGAGAACCCATTTCACTTTGCCGATAAAAAAAGCCATGATGAAAAATGGGATGGCAAAGCCTGACGTATAGGCTGAAATGTATCCGATCGCCTGCCCGGGGTTCGCAACCCCAAGGGTAAGAATAGCCGTCAGAATGGGCCCTACACAAGGTGTCCATCCAGCTGCGTACGTAATGCCGACGAGAACGGAACCCGCATAGCCCACCGGCTTTGTTTCAAAATGATGCCGCCTCTCTTTCATCATCCATTGCGGTTTGAAAATCCCCGCCACCACAAGTCCCATGGTTGCCACGAGAATCCCGCCCAACTTCCGGATCAAATCCCGGCTGGCCGAAAATAATTCGCCCACCAGACTTGCGGATAAACCAAGGGCAAAGAAAATGACGGAAAATCCGAGGATAAAAAATACCGTATGCAACAAGGCTTGGCGTTGAAAGACGCCTTTGCCTTCTTTCAAATCTTTCACGGAAACTCCTGTAATATAGGACAAGTAAGAAGGATATAGCGGCAGGCAGCACGGCGATATGAAGGATAGAAAACCTGCTCCGAAAGAAAGCCATATGCTCAAGTCAGCGGCATTCATAAACGTCCCCTTCCACACTACAACATTTAGTGTTAATAGTTTAAAAAAAGGAGGGTTAGGCGCACCCACCCAAAATAAACGACATGAAAAACAAAACGACGGCTATGGACTGCAGGGCCGGCTTCCCCCGCATGACCGGAACCCGGATCGGCCTGGACGGTTCAATCATTTGCTGGATCCGGTAATTGATCGCCACGTCGGCAAACGAAACGCCTGCTGCAAATTGCCGCTTTACTTGCCCCGTGAGCTTTAACAGCACACTTCCCAGTTCATAAGCGGATCCCATGCGATGGATCACGAATCGGTCAGCCAACAGTTCTCTCCATACTTTATAATGATGCGCCAATCCTTTTAGAACGGGAACATATTTCATACTATCCGTAAATAAGATAACCAGGAATAGTTTCAGCGGATCGCGGTTTTTGCAATGGTGCCATTCGTGGAGCAAAATCGCCTCTACCTCTTGTTCCGTGAAACAGTCCAGAACATGCGTAGACAGCAGGATTTTCGGACGGAAGATCCCCATGGCCAGCGCAAGAAACGTGCGATCTCTGATAACTTCAATTTCGATTCCCCATTCGCGGTATTTCTTGTTCAATCGTCTGGTTGCGCGGACGTCTTTTTGGACTTCTATCCTTTTTTCCAGTTTCCATGTGAGATAAGATTGTTTTATGATCCGCAGGAGTATTTTCAAGGTCGTATACGCAATAAGGCCGTAGAATAAAAAATCCAACAGTCTATGCTGCAGTGAATTTTTCTTTAATGCAGTCAAACAGTACTGGAACAATCCCCACTGCAGATTCATGCCCCCTATCTGGTGAGCCAAATAGAGACCCATCTGCAGCAAAACGAAGAAGGCGATCACGATAACCGACAGGAACGACAACTTCGATTTCACTGTGCCGCTCATTGCTTATTCCTGTTTTTTTAATTCCAATAATTTTTGTTCCAGCTTCCGGATCGAAGCCGGATCGGCTTGTTCCAGCGCCTCAATCATATGGTTTACGACGAGATCGCCAAATTCTTCAATCAATCCGAGCGTTACGGCCCGCGTTTGCTCGGCAAGAAATTGTTCTTTCGTCTGAACCGCCCGGAAATACGTGGATCGGCCCCGTGCCCGTTTTGCCAGATGACCTTTCTCCGCCAAACGATTCATGACCGTCATCACGGCGTTAAAGGAAATCGGGCTTTCTTCGTTCAATATCCGCTGCACTTCTTTAATGCTTAGTTCCCCCGACTCCCAGATGATTCGCATAATCCGCGCTTCCAGCGGTCCGAAAAAACGGTTCAGGCCTTCTTCATTGACTTTAATATGAGATACTTTCATAAATATTCACATCCTTTACACTAAGAATTGTAGTATAACGATCTCACGGGTGTCAATGTACGTATCGTGACAATCACGGAATATAATAAAAGACGAGCAGGCCATCTGCGCAACTGCTCGTCTTTTTTTGAAATCATTATTTAAGAAACAACTCTGTTGTAATTTACTTGCTGTTCACCCTTGACTTCTTCCGCAGGGGCAGCATTTTTCATTGCTTGAATTTCCTTGGTCAATTTGTTGTTTTGTTCAATTAATTCAGCCATCTTGATTTGCAGGGATTTCACTTCCTCTGAAGTGGATGCCCCATGAGACTGCCCACTGTTTTTGTGGCTATGATGACCCTTTCCGCCGAACATTCCTTTCATGCAGAACAGCATCATTAACGGACAAGCTAAAACCGCCAAAATCTGTAACCATTGCATAAGTGCATGTTCCTCCTTTTTGATTAAACAATACAACATAAATGTGTTGAAATTTTGAAGAAGATAAGAATTCCCAAATCCTTTTTGATCAAGTCGCTTGCTTCTTTCTCTGACTGCGGTAATAAAGAACTGCCAATAATCCCAAAGCAATGAGGCCCGAGATCCAATAAATAGTTCCGTTCGTTCTTGGTTCCTTCACTTCGATAATGGCGTCAAGAACATCGTTGTCCATTCCCTGGGAAGTATCGTCCGTTCCGTAATGTTCTTTGTACCGGGCTGTAATGAGAGCAGCCCATTTCCCTTGTTCCGGAAAAGTAACAATACCTTTATATTCGCCGTCTTTCACGTGTTCCAATGTCAGATTGATTTCTTGTTCCTCTTTTTTCAACGTAAGATTCACTAATGCATTATTTGCCGGATGGGCTTCATCTAACGCACCGCGTGAACCGTCTTTTGTTTTCACTTCGAGGACGCCAACGGTGATTACCGTTTTATCACCGGCGTAAGCGACAGTTGGCGAAAAATGGGTAACCATCAGCCCGCTGTCCACATCAGCCAAAGCCATCTTTTCGAACGAAAAAAATAATATGGTCACGAGCAATGCGATGAAAACACCGTATAACCTACTCAAACAAACACACTCCATCAATTGAATCTTTGTGTCGTTATTTTTCCTTTGAACTTATTATAAGGTGCAAATTTGTTGAATTTGTGATGAAGATGTTATGAAATGGTGACGTTTCGGTTTGCAATTTTTGAATAAAAGAGGAACTTCCTGTGGTTGGAAATTCCTCTGTCGATATGCTGAAACGGACACTGCTACCTTTATTTTGTGTATTTCACCAGCGTGATCAGTCCGCCCGGTTCTACATCGGCATTTGTTGTATGATGCAGTTCGTGACAGTGGAACATCCACTCCCCTGGATTATCGGCAATAAAGTCGATATCGTATGTTTCGCCTGGGTTCACGGTCACTGTATTTACGATCTGAGGAGTGGGCAATGGATGGCCGTCTTTCGCGATAATCCGGAAATCGTGCCCGTGAAGATGCATCGGATGGATTCCGTTACTGATATTGGCCAGCCGGACGTGTACCAACTCTCCGTACTTTACTTCAATGGGCTGCGTGTCCGGAAACGATTTTCCGTTGATGGTCCAATAGTTATAATCCATCCCCATGACCGAGCTTCCCGCTTGATCGCCGGGTTGTTTGGCGGGCATGTCCATGCCGCCATGCGGATTTTTTTGGTCCGGTTTATCTTTCAAACCATGTTCCATCATGGCGCGAATATCGCCTTTTTTCTTCAGTGGGCCAGGCTCACCTTTCGACATGCCGGACATTTGATCATGCCCCATTCCTGCCTTACCCTCTTTTTCTTTTCCGCCGCGCTGATTCGGAATGTTCCACCCGCCGAACAGCATTGTGTACTCACGGTCATGTTTTAAAGGTGAAGTTTGTGGGTCGATAATCAATAATCCGTACAGCCCTTTATCTATTTGCTGAATGCTGTTAAAGTGTGAATGATACATGTACGTTCCTGCATGGTTGGCTGTGAACTCGTACGTAAATGTTTCTCCGGGTTTGATTGCGTGCTGGGTGAACGAAGGAACGCCGTCCATACTGTTCGGAACATGAAGGCCGTGCCAATGAATGGATGTCTCTTCCGGTAAGCTGTTTTTAAGGGTCACTCGAATGGTGTCCCCTTCCTTGGCACGTATCGTTGGCCCCGGAACGGTGCCATTAAAAGTGTAAGCATCGGTCCGGACACCCGCAACGAGTTCCCAACGTGACACCTTCGCCTCAAGTTGAATTTCGCGGACTTGTCCTGTAGGGCGAATCGCGTCCGTTTCAGACAACGCCGGCAGATTGCGTAATTTTCTCGTCGTTAAGATATCTTCATTGGGCGCCGCGGTTCCTTTTTTGTGATCTTCCGTTAAACTTCGAACCTGCCCGCCCAGGGATTGCGGATTTTTGTCTGTGCTTCGGTTTTCAGGTGTCGATCCGCGTTGAACAGAGTTACAGTTGGTTAATAAGGAAACCGATAAAATTATAAAGAGAAGCGACGCAAGTGGTTTCATTGTCAAACCCCTCCTCTGGTTATATAGGGTAGTATGTGAAACCCAGAAGAGGTTATGCAGGCCAAATCCTTTTGAGTTGACATAAAAAATCCGGTATCCGGGAATCGTCCCGAAAACCGGAAAGCATCAACTTAGACGGTCAATTATGACATTTCGTTTATTATTTACTGTTTTGACCGTAGGAATTCATAAAAGTGCTGCAAGCATTCATCATTTTTTGCCCTTCCGGGGAGTTCATGGCAGTCATCATCCTGGTCATGTTCGGATCTTCCATCATCTTCATCATATTGGACATTCCGCTGTTACTCATCATGCCGTCCGTCCCCTGTCCATCATTGGATCCGGCTGCAAAACCGATTTGTCCGACGACCAAGATGGCTGCCAACCCAAATGAAATCATTAGCAGCTTTTTCTTCTGCATACTCCATCCTCTCCTCTCTTTTGGTTCTCGTTTAAAGTGTAAACCAAACATTTGTTGATTCTTTGAAGAAACGTTGATGATCATATGAATTTGAATCAATCGAACTACTTTTTCAATAAAGCCGCCTTTTTTTCCTCAAACTCTTCTTGATCAATTTCCCCGCGGGCAAATCTCTCCCGCAATATTTCCATTGCCGGGTCTTCTTGTTTTTTGGAAAACACTTTCGTAATCAACAGTAAGATCGCATAAATGACCAGCCCTATGACGACGATCCAAAACAACATCATCCAAAACATTCCTGCACCCATCATGGACATCATACGGCTCATCTCCTATTTAGTCTGATTGGGAAAGCCCCTTCCCCCGATCGGCAATTTTCGTCCAATTCGTCCCGCCGTCGTTGGATAAGTACATATCTTTATTAAACGTAGCAATCACCAGTTGCTTCGTATCTACGGGGTTTTGTGCCACGTATGCTACTGCATCTTGGGTCATGGCCGGAAGCGTCAATTCGAACTTTTGTTTCGTTTGAACGTTCATTCGTGCAAGTGACGCTCCCTGTCCGTAACTGCCGACGAACAACTCGCCTTGGGGGCCAAAGTATAATGCCGTCACCTGCGTTGCGGTGCCTGTTTTTTCAAAAGTTTGCCCGTAATCCCGCGACATATACAATCCGTCTTTCGTTCCGACGGCAACCACCGCATCGTTCGTCGGATGAACGGCCAACGCGGCGGGTTCACCGCTGAGGCCCTTCATCTCCGCTTGTTTCCAAGTTTTCGCTTCATCTTTTGAGTAGTACAGCCCGACTGCCTTCATCGCTGAGTTGGGCTGCGGATTGTAAACGTAAATCGTATGCGTCTTGTAACTCACATTCATCAGATGGAAATCCACTTCACCGGATAAAGCGAGTGTTTCGATGGTTTTTCCTTCATCCGTACTTTTGATCAGGCCAAAAGGATTCTTTTTATTCGATCCCGGAGCCGGATGGCCGCTGCTGTAAAACCGGTCGTCCGCCATGGAAAAGCCCATGTAATCGTGTTTTTCGCCTAACCCAGCGGACCAGACTCCCTGCTCATACACTTTGATTCCGTCATGAGCAGGGACAAGGATGCGCCTACCGTCTCCGGAATAACCCACACCATGAATATGCGTCATGACCACTTGCTTTTCTCCGGTGCCGGATAATATGACAGCGCTGACGATCAAACCGATAAGCGAGACGATGCCGCTCCATTTAAACAGCCTGGCAAGAACCGTCAATCGTTCCCGCCTTAAGCGATCTTCTTTCTTTTTTGCTCCATTCAATGATTTTAGACGGCTTCGATTTACCGCATACAAGATCCACAATACGGCAGCCAGCAACCCCCAGCCGGCAAGCACATAGAGACCTAACGGATTATTGGATGCCTGATGTCCTCCCGCTTCGCCTTCCGCAAAACTTTGCCCCGGAAATAAGGCCATACCCAGTACGATGAATAAACTGCCGTTTTGAACAAGTCTCATTTGCGATTTCCTCTCCTTTTGATGATCAAAACAAGACCGCCGGCCAGCAAAACCGGAATCCCGATCCAAAAACAAATGCTGACCAAATTGTGAAGATACGCGCGAATCGAATTTGGGTTCAGCATAACGGTGGCCGACATCGTTAAACAGGACAGGCCGATGACCACAAGGGACACGGCTATGATCCACTCCGCCTTTTTCATCCGCACTCTCCTTCCTGCTGCTAGTCCACACTGCGAAACTCCAATTCAAAACGCGTTCCCTTTCCCCCAACGCTGGTCACCCGGATTGTTCCACCCTGCAGTTCCATCAATTTCTTGGCAATCGCCAGCCCAAGTCCGGTACCGCCATATTCCCGGGAGCGCGATTTCTCCACCCGGTAAAACCGTTCAAAAATATAAGGCAAATCCTGTTCGGGTATGCCAATACCCGTATCCTCGACAACCACTAACACTTTTTGACCTTCCAAGTTACGCAATGAAATGGTGATGGTCCCTTGCTCGGTATAACGGATCGCGTTATCCAGCAAATTCAGAAATATTTGCTCTGTCCGCAGCCCGTCGGCATATACCAGATTTAATTGTTCCTCGCAAATTACACGGATTTCCAGATTTTTTTCTTTTGCCTTCAGGCTGACATTTCTCACGCTGTTTTCCATCGCCTCGGACAAATCGATCCACTCCATCTGGAGATTGATTTTTCCTTCCTCCATTTTGGCGAGTTCGAATACATCCTGAATCAGTTGCTTCAATCGTGCTGATTCCTGAACAATAATATCCAAAATTTGCTCTCTCTCTTCTTCAGATGCGTAAAGACCCTGCTTCAGCACTTTTGCGTACCCTTCCAGATAAGTAACGGGTGTCCGCAGTTCATGTGAAATATTGGCGAAAAATTCGCTTCTCGAATCGCGATACCGCTTCAAGTCCACGGCCAAATCGTTAATGGCCCGCGCCAACGATCCGATTTCGTCTCCCGATGCTGCGTTCACGCGCGCTTCCAAATCTCCCCTGGCAATCCGCCGCGCAGCACGTTCCATTTGAATTAACGGTTCGGATAATTTACGGCTGAGCACGATTGTAAACCCAAGCGCAAGGAAAAAGGCCCCCACTCCCGATAATACAATTAAGTTTGTTATTTTTTTCAGCGACTGATGAATCGCCTCGACCGATGACAACACATAAACGCCGCCATAAAAACGGTCCTCGCTCCGAATTGGATGGGCAGAAACAAGAAACCTTTCTCCCGATGCAGGGGCTATTAGTTCTTTCCGAATGCTGTTCCCTTGTGCCAATGCGGCTACTTCTTCTTGCGGCACAAAAGTTCCTTCTTGAACCCAAGAGACACTCGAGCTGGAAACAACCTTTCCTTGTTCATCCGTTATAAAAAGATTCACCCCGGAAAATTCGGACATCATCCCGACCATATTCACTGTCATCGCATTCGGAGACGTTGCGATGATTTGTGCGAACCGGGTTGACAATTGCCCGATTTCTTCTTGTACTTTGTTATAATAAAAACCGGTAAAAATCTTATGAATGACGAAACCAAGCGGCAGTAAAACGATAACGAATAAAAGTATGATGGTTCCGCCCAGTTTCAATACGATACGATTCAGATTCATCAGCGTCCCTTCGTCCCGTCAAATTTATATCCAATTCCCCACACCGTTTGAATGGGAATGAAGGATAATCCCGCTTTCCTGACCTTTTCTCGGATGTTCTTGACATGCGTATCGACGGTTCGAATATCCCCCAAATATTCGGTCCCCCAGATCCGGTCAAGCAGGTCTTCCCTGGTAAAAACCCGATTCGGATGCTCTGCCAGAAACCGCAGAAGATCAAATTCTTTGGGGGTGCATTCTACGAGTTTGTCTTGAACCCATACTTGTCTGGCTGCCGTATCAATCTTCATATCATGACAGACAATCGTTTCTTCCGACGAGTTCGCGCCCTCCGTAAGACTGGAGCGGCGAAGCAAGGCAAATATTCTTGCGACGAGTTCTTCCGGTTCAAACGGTTTGACCAGGTAGTCGTCCGCCCCCAAATTTAATCCTCGAACCTTATCCTTCGTTTCCGACCGGGCCGTCAACATGATAATCGGCGTTTGTTTTTTCTCCCTGATTTTTTTGCATACTTCCCATCCATCCATTCCCGGCATCATGATGTCAAGAACAATCAGGTCAAATGAATTTTCCCCGGCTAGTTTGATCGCCTCTGTCCCGCTGGCTGCTTCCGTGACCTGAAACCCGTTTTTCGTCAAATAAATTCGCAGCAGATTTCGCATATTCCACTCGTCATCGACGATCAGCAGATGGATTTTTTGCATAATCCTCTCCTCAAATAAAAAAAGCAAAATCGTTATTCTCTAGGTTTTACCACACCCCGGCTTCTTAATTATACAAATGAAATTTGTTGAAACTATGAAGTTTGAACACAAAAAATCAACCCAAACTCTTCTGAAAAGTAGAATGGCTCGAGTTGATAAAAACCGTAACTAAGCAATTAGAACCATAAACGCCTGCACACCTCGAGTTCCGTTACGCTTAACAATGTGAGATTAGCCCTTACTGATGGTCCGAACATAAGCTGTAACGTTGCCCAAACAGCAGGACCCTTGCGGATTATTGACTTCACAGCCGCAGCGATTCGCTTGCACATGCTGACGGATATGGTCAATCGGGTGTTCATTTTTTTGAACTGCCTGGATCAGACGTTCTCTTGTCCAACCGAAACAATAGCAAACAGGCACGTCCAAAGCATCGTCCTTCTGATATACCGGTACTTTGAGCGTGTCTTTATCAAAGGAGCCATTCCTGTAGTGAATTAATTTAAGGTTTGAAAGAAAAGAGCGCCTCCTGTATGCTGGGTCTCGAATGTTGCGCACATTCACTGCCCTGATAAAAGGAGGACGCTCTAAATGAAGCATAACCCATCGAGCAAGCAGAATCAACGGATTTCGAGAATTTCGGAAACGACGCTGGTCATTGGAGCCGACATTGCAAAGCACCAACATGTTGCTCGCGCCTTCAATTACAGAGGTATCGAGTTCGGTCGTCGCTGCCTGTTTCAAAACGATGAAAACGGCCTGTTGAACCTGCTGGCGTGGACTGAAGCCATCAAGCAAGAGCACGGGTTTACCGACGTGCTGCTGGGCGTAGAGCCTACGGGCCATTACTGGTTTCCTCTGTTTCATTTCCTGAAACAGCGGGGCATTGAGGTGGTGCTGGTCAACCCGCATCACGTCAGGAAAAGCAAGGAACTCGATGACAACTTGCCGACCAAAAACGACATCAAGGACGCCAAAGTGGTTGCCAAACTCGTGATTGACGGTCGCTACACCCAGCCGAAGTTGCCGGAAGGCGTCTATGCCGACCTGCGAGTGCTGATGAACCAGAGAGACCGTCTGTGCGGGGATTTGCACCGCGTGAAGGGGAGAATCCACAACTGGCTGGATCGCTTCTTTCCCGAATACCGGCAAGTGTTTAAAGACTGGGAAGGCAAGGCCTCGCTCGTGACGCTGAAGCAATTTCCGTTGCCGCAAGATATCGTCGCGGCCGGTGAGGCGGCGATTGTGGCGACATGGAAGCAGCACGACGTAAAACGGGCTGTAGGCGCCAAGAGAGCCGAACTGCTCTGCCGGAAAGCCCGCAAGTCCATCGGTCTTACAGAAGGCGCTGCAGCGGCCAGGTATGAGCTGGCCATGTATTTGGAGCAGTACGCCATGCTGTGCAGCCAGATCGAGCAACTGATGGAACTGGTGGCACAGCTGGTGGAACAGATTCCGGGCGCCGCCCACATGATGAGCATCCCGTGTATCGGCCTCATCACCGTGGCTGGATTCCTGGCGGAGGTCGGCGACTTGAGCAGTTATGACCACAGCCGGCAAATTGTGCGTCACGCCGGTCTGAGCCTGCGGGAAAACAGCTCCGGGCTTCACAAAGGGAAAACGACCATCAGCAAGCGAGGTCGCTATCGTCTCCGCGCCTTGTTGTTCCGGGCGGCACTGACGATGGTTGCCAGGAATCCGGAGTTTCGGGCACTACACCTTTATTTCACAACGCGTCAGGATAATCCGCTGAAGAAAAAGCAGTCCATCATCGCGATTTGCAACAAGCTCATTCGCGTCTTGTTTGAACTGGGCCGTAAGCAGAAGAACTATGACGCTGGCAAGGTGCTCGGCCCCCATCGGGCGGCTCAATTGCAAGCGGCAGCTTAACTCATCCACAGCGGCAACTCGCTTTCGTTTCATCGCTTACACACATATTGATCTTTGACAAACGAAGCACGGATAGGCCGGGGGTAATCTATTCCATAAGGGCATCGACCCCGCTTAGGAGCTTGCCTGGCCTCCACCCCTTGAGAGGTAGAACGAAGGAATGTGAGGGCATCGACCCAGGGAGACATGGGAGGGTAAACCGCAAGGGTATCATGTGGAGATCCATCTGCGACCATACGGTTTTGAAATTGGGGTGACCGCCACCTCTATTCCCGCCAACCCAATCGATCCCAAATATTCACTCCTCGTCAAATCCTATCCAAGGGGGCTTCGGGTGTCAAAGATGAAATCTTGCGAGAAAGCGAGAAAAACAAAGAAAACTTTAATTTATTGAGGGAGAGTGAACCGCTAAAATAAACCACTTCACACGATGGATTTGAGCAAAACGCGTAATTCTCTTCGGGCTTGAGGGTTTCCAATGCGGTCGGCTTAAGCAACGACTTCAGGGTAATCAACGGAACTCTTTTGCCCTTTTGGTGACAGACAGGACAACCGTTCTTGGTCGATGACTCGTTGGCTGAAATTTGACAACAACTTGCCATTGGCATCACCCTCCATGAGATTTGAGGCATTATCGTTTTGTCCTTTCCATCCCGCCGTTTCGGCTAAAGTACACGGATAAATTTCGGGTCACTATGGCTATACGATTGGGATCTTTCTTTAGACACCCTGATTCCAAGGGGTTTTCCCCGTTCAATTGAACGTTCGTTGCCGACCATGTTTTCAAATCCGCTGAACGCACGAAGCCTTCCCCTTTCAACGCGAATACACTTTAGCGGATCATCACGTCCTTCCATTTCAATCCATTCGTTTTTTTCTCATCAGAATATAGATGAACGCCAAAAACAACAGTGAAAGCAACAGACGAGGGTAATTTTCCTCGATCCGGATAACGTCGTGCCCGATGAGCGTTTCCATCAAGATGGATGGCATCTTTCCAATGAAAGTCACCATGATAAAATCCCAAAATCGCATATGGGACACGGCCGCGGCGAATGTAATGACGCCGGAGGGAATCAAGGGGGTCAAGCGTGCCAAGAACAGTATGACAGCACGTCGTTTTCGACTCGCTTCATTTAATCGTTTTAGCCAAACCCAGCTCTCCTGTTTGACCGGCCGTATCCTTCCGAATCCCCGACGATACAGCCAAAAGGATACCCCTGCTCCAAGCACTTCTCCGGTTAAGGAAATCCAAAACCCCGGGATCAGTCCGAATACAACCGCATTGGCTCCTGATAAAAACAAAGTGGGCACAATGCCCAAAATCGCGATGATGATACTGAGCAGCAAGCTCACGAAAATGGCCCAAATCCCGAATGATCCGAGCCATTCCGCAAGCTCGTCGACCGGCATGAACCAATCCATACGCCACTTACCTTTCAAAATGACGGAAAAACAAACTTCGCTTAAGTTCCTCTGATTTTTACTACAAATTGTAGTGTAAATAAGTACATGTGTCAATTGCACCCGCTTCCATTTAAAGCATCGTGTTCTCATCACGATACTCACAACTTCTACACATTCTTGTTTTACAATAGAATTTGAAAAAACATCGACGTCAAAAATGAAATGGAGGGAATATCACGGTGAAAAGTTGGAAACTGAAAAGCGCGGCTGCGATCTGCGCCATCGCCATTTTGTTGACGGGGTGTTTCAATTCCGGCGGAAATTCGATGAACGGTATGGATCACTCAAACATGAACGGAATGGATCATTCAAACATGAATATGGGGCAAAAGCAAGATCAAGGGCAAAATAAAGACAACACCGCGGCAAAACCAGCTGTGTTGACCGGCAAAGAGTTTACGCTGACGGCAAAAGTAAGCAATCAAGAACTGGCACCGGGAAAAACGCTTCCGGTCTGGACGTTTAACAACTCCGTCCCCGGCCCTGAAATCCGTGTCAAACAAGGAGACACCATCAAAGTCACCCTGAAAAACGAATTGCCCGAACCGGTCTCCATCCACTGGCACGGGTATCCGGTCCCGAACGCGATGGATGGCATTCCGGGAGTCACGCAAAACGCGGTCCAGCCGGGGCAATCGTTCACGTACGAGTTTCAGGCGAACGTACCCGGAACATACTGGTATCATTCTCATCAAGACAGCGTCAATCAGGTCGACCGTGGCTTGTACGGGGCGTTTATCGTGGAACCCAAAGACGGAACCAAAGTTGACCGCGATTACACGCTGATTTTGGACGAATGGATGAGTACCGGCATGGACATGTCCGGCGGTAACATGTCAGGTATGGACCACAGCAATATGAATATGGGCGGCTCAAACGATAAAGACGGCAAGTCCATGGACCATGGCCGAATGAACATGGACAACGGCGGACACGATATGAGCATGTACGATTTGTTCACGATCAACGGGAAATCCGGTTCGCTCGTGGACAAACTGCCCGTGAAACAAGGGGAAAAAGTGCGCATCCGGCTCATCAACGCCGGGTATTTAACGCATCAAATCCACCTGCACGGACATGAGTTTAAAATTACGGCCTCCGACGGCCAACCGCTGAACAATCCAGGCGTACTGAAAGACAATGTGATCGCGATCGCACCTGGGGAACGTTACGACATCGAATTTGAAGCTAATAATCCCGGCCAATGGTTCATCGAAGATCACGGGGACAAAGAAGCCGTTAAAGGAATGAAAGCCATTATCGCCTATGAAGGTTCTGCCGGAGGGTCGGATCAACCGAACGAAAATGTACAATTGGCGGCGGTTGACCTCACCCGCTACGGACAGGCCGGAAAGATGAACTTCACATTGGATCAAAAGTATACGTTGGAATATACAATGAATTTGAATACGGAAACGAAGAACGGTGATACGGTCTACACCATTAACGGAAAAACGTTTCCGGAAACAGAGGCGATCAAAGTCAAAAAAGGAGATACCGTAAAGGTTCGCCTCGTGAACAATTCCAAGACCGACGATCATCCGATGCATCTTCACGGGCATTTCTTCCAGGTCCTCAGCAAAAACGGTAAACCGCTGGAAGGTGCCCCCGTCATCAAAGACACGTTGAATCTGAAACCCGGAGAGGAATACGTCGTCGCCTTCCAGGCGGACAACGAAGGCAACTGGATGTTCCACTGCCACGACTTGCACCACGCGTCGGCCGGCATGGTGACGGAGTTGAAGTATACGGATTATACAACCGATTTCGTTCCGGATCCGAAAGCCGGGAACAAACCGGAATAAAGCCGCATCTTTAAGGGGAACGGAAGATCATCCGTTCCCCGTTCGCATGTTCAGTTTCGGTTGTATGGCATACAAGAATCCGTAGACCGCTGCGCCGATCATCATCGCGGCGGAAAATCCCATCGTCAGGGAAATAATCACGGAAAGAATCGTACCGGCTACGGTCATCAGACCATTTATCGCCCAGCTTAATGCAGTATATCGTTTCGGGATACGAAGCAATCCGTTCGGGAATGGCATTCCCATCGTTATCCCTAACGGAATCAGCAGAAACAAGGCGGCAAGCACCCGATAAACCATAGGCCAATAGAATGATTGTTCATTGTACCATGTAATACATGCGTTTACTGCAAACGCCAGAATTGCAACCCCCAAGAGGGGAGCATATCGTTTCGTGTGGCCGGAAGACCATTTCGCGGACAGCAAACTTCCGATTCCGCCGGCTACCAACAAATCGCCGAGCACCAATACCCGAGTTCGACAGTAAATCGGCATTTTGGGGCACATGAAAAATCAAGAATCGCATAATAGCAAGGGTCTTCGGGTTTGCCAATAGAAAAAATACGAATTTTCATAGGCACACGTTTTGGTTTATGTTTTCTTGTATATAGCGATTTTTTATGTTATTATATAGGCATGTACATACGCCGCGTTTCTCGAAAAATAAAAATGGATCCACAACCGCTTACCTCCAATTAGCACACAATGAATGGGATCCCATCGCTAAACACGCCAAAGCCAAGGTCATTTATTCGTTCGGTCGGGAAGATGAAATCGATCGCTCAGTCCTGGAACGCTTGGTGCAAAGCATCGCCCGCTATCTTACGCCGGAAGCGGCTTTGCAAGCACAGAATGCGATCGGCGAAACGGCCCAGTTCCTGTTCCAGTCCAGCAAACGTCTGGGTGGGGCCTGGTTGCTCCATCAACTGTGGCACAAGATCGGCCTGGATGTAATCCTCGAGAAACTGTTCAGCGATCGCAAGCATCAAGCGTCGATTGAACGTCTGATCTTCGCCATGGTGGCGAATCGGGCGCTGAATCCCTCGAGCAAGCTGGCCATGGAAGATTGGGTGAAGGAAGATGTGTATCTGCCAGGCATAAGCGAGGTAAGCAGTCAGCAACTGTACCGGGCGATGGATGAACTGCTGGACGTTCAGTCGGAGCTGGAGCACCAGGTGTATTGCTCTGTCTCAGATTTGCTGAATCTGGAGGTCGATCTGCTCTACTTCGACACCACCTCCTCTTACTTCGAAGTCGATCCGTTCGATGTACCGGAAGACGACACTTTGCGCAAGCAGGGATTTTCGAAGGACAAACGTCCGGATCTGGTTCAGGTCGTCATCGGATTGGCTGTCACCCGTCAAGGAATTCCGATCCGCTCGTGGGTATGGCCGGGCAATACGTCGGATATGTCCGTCGTCGATCAGGTCAAGCGCGACTTGGTCGGCTGGAAACTCGGCAGAGTGATCAGCGTCATGGATCGGGGATTCTCCTCCGAAGACAACTTGCGCACATTGCAGCGCACAGGCGGCCATTATATTGTTGGGGAGAAAATGCGATCCGGCAAAGAAACGACGGACGCAGCGATGAGCCGCAAAGGCCGATACCATCATGTTCGCGAGAATCTGCAAGTCAAGGACATCGTCGTCGGTGATGGAGAAGCACGCAAGCGCTATGTCTTGGTTCACAATCCCAGGGAAGCTGAGCGGGATCGCCTTCGCCGTGAACAGATGATCGACCACCTGCAAGTGGAACTGGATGCACTCAAGCAGTTGAGCGGCCAAGCCCATACGAAGGCAACGTGTAAGTTGCGCTCCCATCCGACCTACGGAAAGTATTTGCGCCAGCTCAAGGACGGGACGCTCAAGCTGGATAAGCAGGCGATCCGCGATGCGGAGAAGTACGACGGCAAGTATTTGATCCGAACTTCGGATGACACGCTTTCCGCGGAAGATGTGGCGCTTGGCTACAAGCAACTCGTCGATGTGGAGGATGCGTTCCGTACGCTGAAGACGACACTAGAACTTCGCCCGATGTTTCATCGTCTGGAGGAGCGCATTCGCGCGCATATTCTACTCAGTTGGCTGGCGTTGCTGCTGGTGCGCATTGTCGAGGTGGAAACCGGCGAAACTTGGAGTGCATTTCGCAAGGAACTGGATCGCATCCATCTCGGACATTTTTCTTCGAAAAACGGAGACGTGTACCAGAGCACCGAATTGACCGCCAAACAACGAAAAACCTTTGATACGCTTGGGATTGAGGCTCCTCCGAGGTTCCTCGAAATCCAACCCAAGTCATAGATACACGCCGTTTCACATGCTTATGCCCGAAAACCCAGACTGCGCAAGGGATGACGGGCATTTTATTTACCTAGCAACTGTCGAACTCGGGCAATACAAAGGACAGGGTTGGATGACCCAACGGCAAGATTAAGCGTTGGACAAGAGTAGTTTCGATGATCATAAAACCAACGGTAATGCCGGAGAAATATACGGCTGGCCCATTTGGAAAGTTCGTCCTTCTGACCAAGACCAATGTGATCAGTAACACCAGGGCAGCGATCCAGACGAGCTCAATCGGGACGTTTCCCGACTTATTGTAGAAAAAGGGCATATCGTCTCGATTTGCCACCAGGTTGGCTTTTTGCTCATCAATAATTGTATGAAGCCATGAAAATTGATCATGGACGTAAGGAACATGTACCGGGATTTGGAGTATGCTTTCGGCCCCCTCTTTCAACCGACGGGCCGAAGTCGCCGAAAAAGGCTCATTGCTCAGGATAAGCAGCGGCCGCGTAATTTTGCTCCCCCTCATCCCCCAAACCACATGGCCGAGGTGTTGATAAGTTCCGATCACAGCCATGTGATTCTTCATTTGATCGTCTTGGATTCCTTCGTCTTTAAGAGATTTCTCGGCTGCAAGCAAAACTTTCATCAATTCCGTCTCGTCATGGAGCAAAAAGGCGAGCCTTCCTCCCGGTTTCATTCAGCTTCTTCAAGTATTCTCCGACGGCCTCTTCCGTGAAGATGTAATTTTCCGTCAATGCCAGACCCAAACCGTTTTCCGATTCTTTTTTGACCAGCGATAAATAAATCAGGTCGTACCGTTTATCGGTTTTCCTTATATAGTTTCGTCCGTCGGACACGATCGCCGTTACGCCGGGCTGATGAAACAGGTTTCCTGAAAATCGGGAGAGCGCCCGTACGGCCCGGAAGCTCCCGGCGTTAATATCCACCGCTTCAATTTCCCCAAAACCAGCCATCCGTGCGGTCAGGACTTCCTGCCCACCTCCGGCCCCGATAATCAAAACACGTTCCTTGGGGGCGTCCTGAAAGCCAAATAACTCGTCGTCGTACGCAAATACTCAGCCTGCTTCAAGTTGCCCGCATATTTGGAAATCGGGGACACCGCCCCGCCGTCGATCATGATATATAACAGTTCTCCGTCACCCGCGTCGTATACGTCGGTGCGAGAAAATGAATTCCAGTCCGAATAAACGATTTTTGCGTCTTCATTCAGAAATACGTTTGACGGGCTCGTCAGGTAGGCCCGAAACGGAATCACGTTTGAAAAAGGAAAAATCCCGTTTATCAACAGCAAGGAAAGAGTTACACCATAAAAGACCTTCAATCGCTTTGTCACAATTCCGGCCAGAAACGCAGAACTAACCATCCATAACGCAGCCGATAAAAGACTAATCGTTTGCATCGGACCGAATATGTTCATCAACCAAACGGAACATCCTGCGCCGATCCCGGCGCCGGCCAAATCGGAAAAATATATCGCGCGTATCCGATCACGTTGCCTCTGCACGATGGCAGCGAGCAACGAACCTCCTGCCAAGAAGGGTACCAATGCCATTGCAGCGTAAGACCATATTCCAAGGTATGGCAGCGAATACATGGCAAAGACGGAGGCGATAACGAGAAGGGCGAACAGGCCCAGCCATTCGCTCCTAAACCGATAAATGAATCCGGACCATTTATATGCGAGATATCCGCCAAGGCCTATGCCCAATGTCGCCAACGAGATCGCCAAAAAGACGTAGTTATAATCCAATATGGCCGAAAAAATGCGGGAAAGAAACACTTCATATATGCTGCCGAAAATGTAATCATTACATCCTTTCCAATGGTTCGATTCAATGGGCGCTTCTCTCCTCTTTACATCATTGGCATTTTCTGAAATAGTTTGTACGAAATTGCAAAGGTTAAAACATATCGAATCTGAAATTCACTACAAAATGTAGTATAATTTCAATAAATGGCTCACTTTAATTTGGGTACCGAAGATGAACATAATTTGTTAACAGGGGTTGAACCATATGAAGACAATACTTATGGTGGATGACGAAGACAAAATTCGAGATGTCGTCGTGTCTTATTTAAAAAAAGACGGATTTCGCACAATGGAAGCTGGAACGGGAATGGAAGCTTTACAAACAATACGAAACGTCCCGGTCGATTTGGTCATCCTCGATCTGATGCTGCCGGACATCCCTGGGGAGCAAGTTTGTCAAACGATTCGGCAACAATCATCCGTTCCTATTCTTATGCTTACAGCCAAGGTAGACAAATCGTCCCGGGTACACGGGTTGAACATTGGAGCCGATGACTACGTGATCAAGCCTTTCGATCCCCTCGAGCTGGTGGCCAGAGTACGGGCTATACTCCGCCGGACCGACGAGCACCATCTGCTCGTTGATCGAATTTCTTTTAACGACGGTGAATTGATCATCGATTCGGCCCGTAATGAAGTGTTTTTACTTGGCCAACCGGTCAATTTGACCCCGAGTGAATATAAGCTGCTACTCGTACTGGCCCGTCACCCCCAACGACAGTTTCACCGGGAAGAATTGGTTGAAAAAGTGTTGGGGGCCGATTTCGAAGGGGATGTCCGCGCCATCGACCAACATGTCAAAAATTTGCGCCAAAAAATCGAACCCGATCCCAAACATCCCAAATACATTCATACCGTTTACGGAATCGGTTATCGTTTTATGGGAGGTTCCAAATGAAATCCGGATTGCGTTATCGACTGTCCCTGCTGATGATCGGGGTCGTTGTCGGAACCTTGCTCATTGCCGGAATCAGCCTGATGATGGAAACCCATTATCATTTTCAACAATACCAAGAGCAGTATGGGATGGACCACAACCTCCCTGGGCTTACCTTTCATCTGGAACAAGCCCTGCTTCAATCCATGATGTGGACGTTGGTCGGTGCTGTTGTTTTCGCCGTGATTATTAGCTTATATTTGGCAAAACGTCTTTCATCCCCTCTGGTGGAAATGAAACAAGCAGCGGAAGAAATGACGCGGGGGAAACTTTCCGTACGGATAAATGTACCAGGGAACGATGAACTCGCCGAACTTGGGAAAGCATTAAACCATCTTGCCGAACAATTGCAGAAACATGAGCGATTGCGTATTACGATGACGCAGGACATCGCTCATGAATTGCGGACACCTCTCGCCACCTTGAAGAGTCACATTCAGGCCATGCTTGATCAAATCTGGGAACCGACACCTGCAAGGCTGCGCGCTTGTTATGAAGAAACCGAACGTCTGATCGCTTTAGTCGCTGACTTGGAACAACTTACGGAAGTGGATTCTCCAGATTTTCGCCTTCACCGCAAGCCGGAAGATCTCACATCACTCATCGAGCAAAGTGCAAATATCGTATCAGCAGCTTTTATGGAAAAAGGCATCCGTCTTGAGGTGAAACCGTACCCTGCCATCCGTTTGAATGTCGACCGGGATCGGTTCATTCAGATTTTGGTGAATGTCTTGAGCAATTCCCTCAAATTTACTCCTGAGGGCGGGCATGTCGAAATCCGGGTCAAAGACGAAACCGATTCGGTTCTCATCACCGTACAAGATACGGGGATCGGCATTGCTCCGGAAGATCTGCCCTATGTTTTTGAACGGTTTTACCGAGCGGATAAATCACGGAACAGAAAACGGGGCGGCAGCGGCATCGGCCTCACAATTGTCAAAAAATTGGTTGATGCACATGGCGGAACGGTATGGATCGAAAGCGTCAATGGTACAACGGTGAACATTCGTTTGCCAAAGTCATAGGAATAATTAATTTTATGGTCGTATATTACTTCATGCCAAGTACACAAACAGATGCAACGGGTTTCATGGATTTTATTTCCATCCTGACATTCGTGAAGCCCGCATTTTCAAGGTAATTCATCATTTGATGTCCATATTCTTTTGCTTTTTCGTCTGTTTCGTTAAATGGTTGAACCGTTAACGCTATCACACCGCCCGGTTTCATGACACGGCGGATATGTTTTAATATCTCTATTGGTTTCTCCCAAAAGAATATCGTATTTATCGAAAGGACTTTATCAAAAGCGATATCGAACAAGGGAAGATTGGCAACGTCGCCGAGCCTTAAATCTACTCTTCCCTCTTTTATTGCTGTCAAATTTCTCTTTTGGGCTTGCTTAAACATCAAGTCTGAGTGGTCAATGCCAACAATATATCCGTTAGGAGTTAATTTAGAAAGCAACTCTATTGCAACCCCTGGTCCGTAACCGATTTCCAAAACTTTATCATCTTTCTGGATATCCAGTAACGAAATCGTCCACTCAATTTTTTCAGTGCCTTTTAATTCCATTAACTTTCCGGCAATTCTGCCCAATAATCCCTGTGGCTTGCCAAACTGTCTTTCGAATTTTTTAAATATGCCCATGTTTAAACTCCATTTCTTCGGATACTCATTGATTATGATACCCTTAGGTATATTTATTTCAATATTCTTGGTTCCCCCACCAGCTCTGACAGATCATCACTCGACTTTGGACGAAACCGGATATATGACAGGAAGCATCGTGGCGTCCGTCGATTGTAATGGTCATGGATTCTTTTGCAATCGTATACGTATCCGGAGTTACGCTACCCGAAACCACCGCTTCTCCCAAACCATAGCTGGCGGTAACGATCATTTCCCGGGCTTCACCGTTGATGGGATTGACGGTAAACATCACCCCGGCGGCATCGGCCGCCACCATCTCCTGCACCACAACGCTCAAGGCTACATCGGTGTGCGAATATCCATGTTTCTCACGATAATGTATGGCCTGCGGATTCCACAGAGAAGCCCAGCACTCGCGCACGCTCTGCAAAAGCGCCACTTCGCCGTGAATGCCCAGAAAGGTTTCCTGCTGTCCTGCGAATGAGGCCTCGGGGAGGTCCTCCGCCGTCGCCGACGAGCGGACGGCAACCCGCACTCCTTTCCCCAAGACGCGATAAGCTTGCCGGATTTCCGCTTCGATCTCAGGGACAATTGAAGTATTCAGAAACAGTTCTTTTACAGACGCACTGAGCCGTTCGTAGTCTCCATCATGGCCAGCCAATCGTGCGGTCAGCTCTTTCGCGATAGAAATCTCTTCAACCTGCTTC